>Ga0164243_10000131_pt1 | contig 188377 bp, 181 predicted proteins | sample OricompcompostOP_FD_108781 | JGI IMG/M metagenome (GOLD analysis project Ga0164243, IMG submission 108781) | Organic Plus compost microbial communities from Emeryville, California, USA - Original compost - Organic plus compost (OP) | ecosystem: Engineered > Solid waste > Mixed feedstock >...
CAGCCGCTCCTCGAAATTGTCTTCCCCCATTGCCGCGCGCAGACCCGGCATCATCGCATGCCAGGCCAGGAAGCTGAGCGCGGGGCGGAAGACCTCGTCCACATATTTGGTCCAGATCCGCATCTGCGCCCGGTCCCATTCATCCGCGGGGCGCAGCGGAGGCCCGTCGAACACCGCATCGACATATTCGGCGATGACGGTGCTTTCCGTCAGCACCCGCCCGCGATGCAGCAAGGCCGGTACCTGCCCGGCAGGATTGATCCTGAGATATTCGGGATCATGCTGCTGGAACCTGCGCAGGTCGATGAAGCGGGCTTCGAACTCCACGCCCTTCTCGTGCAGCGCAAGCAGAGCCTTGAAGCCGTTCGACGCGGCTCCGCCATGATACAGGACGATTTCAGAGCCACTTTCAGGCAAGGGGTTCCTCCACTTTGCAGGCATCCTCGATCGCCTGATGGCGCTTGCGGATGCTGTCGAGATATTGCGGATGGGTGATGATGTAGAGCTCCCCGCGCTCGATCGCGCGCAGGGTCCGCTCGCCGACCTGCTCCGGCGTGAGGACGCCGGGAATGCCGGCCATGGAGCCGCTGGAGCCCGGCTCCGGACGGAAGCCAGCCGCCCCTTCCATCCCTGCCGGGCGCAATTCCTCGCTGCGGGCGATATTGGTCCGCACCGGCCCGGGAAGCAGCATGGAGACGCCGATATTCGTCCCCTGCAGGTCAAGCGCGAGATGCTCCGTCATGCCCACCACCGCATGCTTGGTGGCGGCGTAGATGCCGCGCGTCGGCCGCGCAGGGAGCAGCGCGCCGAGCGAGGCGGTGTTGACCAGATGCGCGGGCCGCCCATGCGCCTTGAGCCGCGGCAGGGCGGCCACCACGCCGTTCACCACGCCGACGAGATTGATGCCGATGCCCCAGTCCCAGTCGCCATATTCCGCTTCCACGATCGGCCCGGCGATGCCGACCCCGGCATTGTTGACCATGAGCTGAAGCGGCCCATGGGCCTGCTCCGCCCGGTCCAGCGCACCGCCGAAGCCCGGCCTGTCGGTGATGTCGAGCTCCAGCGTGAGCAAACGCTCCGCCCAGCCTTCCGCCTGCGCCGTCTCCCGCGCTTTTGCCAGCAGCTCCGGCCGAATATCGGCGCAGGCGACGCTCGCCCCCCTCAGCGCAAGGGCGCGGACGATCCCGAAGCCGATCCCTCCCGCGCCGCCGGTGACGAAGGCGCTTGTCCCTTCCTTTATCTGCACGGCGCACCCCCGCGCTCGCCCGAAGCAACGACCGGACGGCAGCAAGGCAGGTTGATTTCCATCAGCGCGCTCTCCCAAGTGCTATGCCGATCGCGAACAGGCATCATTGCCGCATTTTCGTTGTAGAATGTAATAATTGCGGCATCAACTAACTTGTTCTAACTCCGCCCGGGTGGACGAGGGAGCGAGGATTTGATGAGGACCGGCAGATGAGGACAGGCAGGGGCAAGGCAGACCAGGGCATCCATGCGAACGGCACGGTCGCGGATGCGATTGCCGCAGTGTTGAAGCGCGAAGGGGTGGAGATCGTCTTCGGCTATCCGCGCAACCAGATTCTGGAAGCCGCCGCGCGGATCGATATCCGCACCGTGATCGTCCGGCAGGAGCGGACCGGGCTGCACATGGCCGACGCCGTCAGCCGCATGACCAAGGGCGAGAAGATGGGCGTCTTCGTGATGCAGCAGGGCCCGGGCGCAGAGAACGCCTTTGGCGGCGTGGCGCAGGCCTTCGCCGATTCGGTGCCGATCCTGGTGATGCCGCAGGGCTATGCGCTGGCGCAGATGCACTTGCCCTACAATTTCAATTCGGTGCGTTCGATGGCGAGCGTAACCAAACATGCCGAGCCATTGACGGGTGCAGACCAGGTCGTGCCGGTGCTGCGCCGCGCCTTCACGCAGCTGCGCAACGGGCGTCCGCAGCCTGTGCTTGTGGAGCTGCCTTACGACATTCTCGACCAGCCATATCCCGGCGCGCTGGATTACACGGCGGGCAAGGTGGCGATCAGCCAGCCCGCCCCGGCCGATATCGACGCGGCGGCCGAGCGGCTGATAGCGGCGAAGAACCCGGCGATCTACGCCGGACAGGGGATCCACTGGTCCGAGGCTTACGGGGAATTGCAGGCGCTGGCGGAATATCTCGCCATCCCGGTGATGACCAGCCTGCCGGGCAAGAGCGCTTTCGACGAGACGCATCCGCTCGCGCTCGGCTCCGGCGGAAACGGCATCAATGGCTGCGTGCGCAAATGGCTCGATGAATGCGACCTGCTGTTCGGCGTCGGCTGCAGCTTCACGGCCACGGCATTCGGGCTGACCATTCCGCAGGGAAAGCGCGTGATCCACGCGACGCTGGACCCGACCGACATCGACAAGTCGGTGCCTTGCGAAGTGGCGCTGATCGGCGATGCCAGGCTGACGCTGGCGGCATTGCTGGACGCGGTGAAAGCGCGCTGTCCGCAGCCGCGCGATGGCGCACCCATCGCGGAGCGCATTAAGCAGGTGGAAACTGAATGGCTCGCCCGTTGGATGCCCAAATGCAGCCAGGAAACCAGCCCGCTTTCGCCTTACCGCGTGCTGTGGGATCTTCAGCAGGTGGTCGACAAGGCCAATACGATCATCACCCATGATGCAGGCAGTCCGCGCGATCAGCTCGTGCCGTTCTGGAAGAGCACCAGCCCGCATTCATACATCGGCTGGGGCAAGTCGACTCAGCTCGGCTACGGCCTCGGCCTCGCCATGGGGGCCAAGCTGGTCCATCCGGACAAGCTGTGCATCAATGTCTGGGGCGATGCGGCGATCGGCTTTACCGGGACCGACCTCGAGACCGCCGCGCGCGAGAGCATCCCGATCCTCTCGATCCTGCTCAACAACCAGGCGATGGCGATCGAACTGCCGATCATGCCGGTGGCGACGGAGAAATACCGTTCGACCGACATCACCGGCGATTATGCGGCCTTCGCGCGATCCCTGGGCTGCCATGGGGAGCGGGTAACCGATGCAAGCGAGATCGTACCGGCGCTGAAGCGCGCCATCGCCGCAACCGAGGGTGGCCAGCCGGCGCTGGTGGAATTCATCACCGAGCAGGAGACGGAAATATCCCGGGGGTGAAGACGGTGATCCCCGGTCAAGAATGAGGGCCAGATCCGTCATTCCCGCGAAGGCGGGAATCCAGCAGCGACCGTCGAAGCTGGATCCCCGCCTTCGCGGGGATGACGAAGAGGGGGAACAGGGGCGCCCGCCTTTCGGGGTGAGAAGGAAAAAGGGAACGAGCGAGGGCGGCTTTCAACCCCTTCGTCATGCTGAACTCGGTTCAGCATCCATCCCTCCTCACACATGGCCGTTGATCCGGAGAGATGGACCCTGAACCAGGTTCAGGGTGACGGCTGTTGGGGCAATTGGCGCAGGGGCGAATGGCGGAAGAGAGTGGGTGTCGAACCCACCCGGGACTGGCTGACAGCCCCACCCGGATTTGAAGTCCGGACGTGCCACCGGGCACGATTCTCTTCCCCCTATTCGGCTGCCGCGAGCGCCCCGCCACTATAGCGTTCGAGGCGGCGCGGATCGATAATCCGCAAGTCTCCGTGCCGCAAGGTGAGCCCCTGCCGGTCGAAATATTCGAGCATCTGGATCGCGACCTTGCGCCCATTGTCCAGCCGGTCCCGCAGCTGGGCTGCGCTGAAATATCCGTCTTCGGCCTGCGCCGCGAGCTCCCCGACGATCTGCGCCACTTCACCCATCGCTTCCCGCAGGAAGAAGTGATCCGCCACCACCTCCACAACCGCGCCCTGCTTGCTCATCGCCTTGAGCACCCGGCGCGCGTCAAAGTCGCGCAGACCGGCCATCTCGGCGAGAGGACCGACACGGGGCGGACGGAAACGCGCGTCTCCTCCCAGCAAGGTGCGAAGCCGCTGCCAAAGCTCCTCATCCGCGCGGTCGAGGCCGAGCCTGTGGGTCGGAAGGCGATAGACGCCGCTCTCATGCGCCAGCAGCTTTTGCTCGACCAGGCCGGCAAGGAAGGCGGCCCCCGCCTTGGGCGAGAGCCGAGGACCGAGCGCACCCGCCAGCCGGGCAAGGTTCGGCCCCAGAAGCTGCGGGAAGCGCTTGTGGAACAGCGCCACTTCACCCAGCGCGCTGCAACGCAGCCTGTCCCACACGTCGGAGGAAAACAGAAAGCTCGTCCCCTCTGCGCGCGCTTCCTGGTGAGGGACTGCGGCCAAAGCGCTGGCAGCGGCGGCCGGGCTCATCGCGCGGTCGCGGATGAAGCGATCGCGCTCCACCTGCCAGGGCCAGTCGGCAAGCTGCTCGGCAAGCGAGCGTGCCGGATCGGCAATCGCCATTGCGTCGAGCTGCTTCAGCCTGCGGGGCTGGCGGCGGCGGCGCTGCGGGGGGCGCAAATCAATGAAGCGCCCGCCGCCCATGGTGCGGCTGCCGGCGGCGTCTCGGATCACGAAGCGGTCGCCCACGGCCGCGGCGATCGGGCGGTCGAGCACGATTTGCACCCGCCCGTCGCTGCCGGGAGGAATCGGGCCTTCCTGCAACAGAGCGAGCCGGGCAGGCACTTCGGCCGCGGCATGGTGGACGCGAACGGCGGCCCATTGCCGCAGCGGGCGCGGCTCGCCTGCCAGCAGGCTGATTTCCGCATCGATGCGGCCGGTGGGGGCATGAAGGAAAGGGTCGAGCAGGAAATCCCCCCTGCCCAGCATCGAGGGGTCGAGTTTGCCGGCAAGGTTGACCCCGCAGCGGTCCCCGCGCCGGGCGGACTGGCCCGGCTTGTTCTGGACATGGAGCGCGCGCACCCGCGCTTCGAGCCCCTGCGGGCTGACGGTCACGATGTCGCCGACCGCCAGTTCGCCCGACCAGATGACCCCGGTCACCACAGTGCCCGCGCCTTGCAGGCTGAAGCTGCGATCGATGGCGAAACGCAGGCGGCCCGGATCGTCCACGGGGCGCGCGGTTTCGGCGGCCCTGTCGAGCGCGGCGAGCAGCGCGTCCACGCCCTCGCCGGTGGTGGAGGAGACGGGGAATATCTCCGCCCCGGCCAGCGGGCCGCGGGCGAGCAATTCGCGGATCCCGGCCGAGACCTCGCCGATCCGGCCTTGCTCCACCAGGTCGCATTTGGTGAGCGCCACCGCGCAGCGCCGGAGGCCGAGAAGCTCCGCGACCGCGAGGTGTTCGCGCGTCTGCGGCATGATCCCGTCATCCGCCGCCACCACCAGCAGCAGGAAATCGATGCCGGTCGCGCCCGCGAGCATGTTGCGCATGAAACGTTCGTGCCCCGGCACGTCGACGAAGCCGATGGTCGAGCCGTCCGGCCGGTCGAGATAGGCAAAGCCGAGATCGATCGAGATGCCGCGTTCGCGCTCTTCGGCAAGGCGGTCCGCATCGACCCCGGTGAGCGCCTTCACCAGCGCGGTCTTGCCGTGGTCGATATGGCCCGCAGTGCCGACGATCATCTTTGACGGCGCTCCAGCCCCGCGAGATTGGCGAGGAAAACGTCCTCCTGATCCGGCAGCAGGCAGCGCAGGTCCAGGACCAGCGCTTGATCGCGGATGCGGCCGATCACTGGCTGATCAAGCCGGCGCAGGGCAGCGGCAAGCTCCTCCAGTCCGGCCGAGCCGCCTTCCGCCCTGATGGCGAGGCCCGCGCTCGGCAGCGTGGCGCTGGGCGCCGCGCCGGAGCCGACCTGGCTTTCGCAGGCGGCCAGCTCCACCGCGAACCCCTCGCCGATCGCCTTCGCCACCAGCGGAGCCAGCGCTTCGGCCCGCGCGGCGATGTCCTCTGCCTTGCGCGAGAGGAAGACCTCGGTCGGGCTGGGGTGGCCGGCGCGGTAATCCTGCAGCACCGCCTCCAGCGCGGCCAGCCGGATCTTGTCCAGCCGCAGCGCGCGCTTGAGCGGGTTGCGCTTGAGCCGCGCGATGAGATCGGCGCGCCCCACCGCCAGCCCCGCCTGCGGGCCGCCGAGCAGCTTGTCGCCCGAGAAGGTGACGATATCCGCCCCCTCGGCCACAGCCTCGTGAACCGTCGGCTCATGCGGCAGGCCGAAGCGCGCCAGATCGACCAGCGTGCCGGAGCCGAGATCGTTGACGAGCGGAATGCCCCGTTCGCGCGCGAGCGGCGCCAGCTCCGCCGCGGTCACTTCCTTGGTGAAGCCCTCGATCCGGTAGTTGGAGGGATGCACCTTCAGGATCATCCGCGTCTCGTCATTGATCGCGGCGGCATAGTCCTTCAGATGGGTGCGGTTGGTCGTGCCGACCTCGCGCAGCCGCGCGCCGGTCGCCTCCATGATGTCGGGCATGCGGAAGGCCCCGCCGATCTCGATCAGCTCTCCGCGGCTGACGATGACCTCTCCGCCGCGCGCCAGCGTATCCAGCACCAGCAGCACCGCCGCAGCATTGTTGTTGACCAGCACCGAAGCCTCCGCCCCGGTGATCTCCGCCAGCGCCTCGCGCAGCAGATCGTCCCGCTCCCCCCGGGCGCCCGCTTCAAGATCGTATTCGAGAGCGACCGGCCCTTCCATCGCCGCGCAGGCCGCAGCGACAGCGCGCTGCCCCAGCTGCGCCCGACCGAGATTGGTGTGGAGCACCGTTCCCGTGCAGTTCCACGTCGGCCGCAGGCGCGGCCTGCTCTGCTCCGCCAGCGCGGCCGCCGCGCGCGTCGCCACTTCCTCGGCGGTAGGCTGAAGACCTGCCTGCCGCACCCCCTCGATGGCAGCGCGGATCGCATCGGCAGTCGGGCCATGCCCATGCGCTGCGGCAAGCCGCCGTCCCTCCGCCGTTTCGAGCACGCGCGAGACGGATGGGGGGCGGTACTGGTTCACCGGTTGCGCCGCTTGGCCATTCAGCCCGCCCAGTCGCCTGTAGAGAGATAGCGGTCCGCCGCGATCGCCGCCGTCGCGCCATCACCCATGGCGCCTGCCGCGCGCCAGCTATTGCCCGCGCGGACATTGCCCGCCGCGAAGACGCCCTTGGCCGAGCTGCGCAGCTGGGCGTCCACGGCGATGCGTCCATCCTCGGCAAGCTCGACCACGCCTTCCGCCGGGCCGATGGTCGGCTCGAGCCCGACGAAGGAGAACACGCCTTCCGCCGCAAGCTCCGTTTCCTCGCCGGATGCAAGATTGCGCAGGCGCACTGTCTCCACCTTGCCTTCGCCCTCGATTGCCGTGACTTCGCTCGCGGCGATGACATCGATCTTCGGGTTGGCTTCCACCTGCTCGCGATAGGCCGCCTGTCCGGTAAGGCCATCGCTGCGGGTGACGATGACTGCCTTCTCCACGAAGTTCGCCAAGGTGAGCGCCTCCTGCATTCCGGAATCGCCTCCGCCGGCGACCACCGCCACCTTGCCGCCTAGCAGGGGGCCGTCGCAAGTGGCGCAATGCGAAACTCCGCGCCCGGCGAATTCTTCCTCCCCCGGCACGCCCATCTTCGCCACATGCGCGCCCATCGCCAGGATCACCGCCGCCGCGACGAATTCGCCCGACGCGCTGGCGACCTTCCACTTGCCGCCTTCGGGAGCGAGGCTGTCGGCGGCATCCATCACAAATTCGGCGCCAGCTGCATCGGCGAGTTCCTGCGTGATCGGGCAAAGGTCGTAACCCGGGACGCCTTCTTCATGGCCGGGAATGCCTTCGACCTTCTCGATATTGAGCAATTCGCCCCCGGGCACACCGCCTGTGAGGATCACAACCTTGCGGCCCAGCCGGGCAGCCGTCAGCGCCGCGCTCATCCCCGCCATGCCCCCGCCGATGACGATGACGTCATATTCCATCCTGTTTTCCCTTTATCTCACTTTTAACGGCGATGCCCGGCGCGCCGCCGACGACGCCGCCGATACGGGCCGCGTCAACGAACCCCTCGGCCTGGATCTGCGTCAGCACCCGCTTCGCCTCACTGGCTTCCACGGCCACAAGCAGTCCGCCGGAGGTCTGCGGATCGGTCAGGAGGTCAAGCTGCCATTGCTCCATCCCGCCGGGCAGGGTCACGGCATCTTCCACGCTCGCCCAGTTCCTGCCCGATGCCCCGGTGACTTTCCCCGCACGCGCCAATTCGGCCGCGCGGGAGAGCAGAGGCACGCCCGCACCATCGATCTCCACCGCCACGCCCGATGCGCGCGCCATTTCCAGCGTATGCCCCAGAAGCCCGAACCCCGTGACATCGGTCAGCGCATGCACGGCAGGATCGGCGCCGAGCATGGTCCCGACCCGGTTTAGGCGCGTGCAACTGGCCACCATCTCCGCATAGTCGGCCGGGCCGAGCTCTTCCTTCTTCAGCGCAGCCGAATAGACGCCAACACCGATCGCCTTGGTCAAGATCAAGGCGTCGCCGGCACGCGCACCGGCATTTGTCCTCATCTGCTCGCGGCTGCATTCGCCGATCACTGCAAGGCCGTAGATCGGTTCCGCGCTGTCTATCGAATGCCCGCCCGCCACGGGAATGCCGGCTTCCATGCAGGCCAGGGCGCCGCCTGCCAAAATCTCCCGAACCGTGTCGGTATCGATCTTGCCCAGCGGGATGCCCAGGATAGCCAGCGCAAAAAGCGGCTTTGCGCCCATGGCGTAGATGTCGGAGATCGCATTGGTGGCCGCGATCCGCCCGAAATCAGCGGGGTCATCGACGATCGGCATGAAGAAATCGGTAGTGGCAACGATGCAGCGCCCGTCGTCCAGTTCCCATACAGCGGCATCATCAGCCGAGCCGTTGCCGACAAGAAGCTGAGAGAAACCCGAGGCGGCGAATTGTCCCTCCAGCAGTTCACGCAGAACGGAAGGCGCCAGCTTGCATCCGCACCCGCCGCCATGCGCCAGCTCCGTGAGCCGCTGCCGCTTCGTCTTCACTGCCGTGACCGCGCCCATCTCGTGCCTCTCACCAAGACCTCTGTTTGCGAAGGTTTAGGTTAGAGTCGCACAGATTGCAAATTGTTAGAGAGCTAAGTATTCTCCTGGGCGGCCGGCTCTTCGACCCGCCGCGAAGTCCCCTAGCGCCAAGCGTCGATTGAGAGGAGTTGCCCGCCCGGCTTTTTGGGCGCGCCGCGCGGACCGGCCACCAGGCGGCCGCTGATCATCTTGAAGGCACCCTGGGTCTCGCCACCCGCGACGACGATCTCGATGTCTTCCGGCCGGAAAATGCTGATCATCTCTTCCGGATCGGCCGCAAGCCTGCTGGCGAACGGTTCGACACCGGCCACCGCATGCGGTTTGATCAGCGTGGTCGTCCACTGATCATCCCAATAGTGCTTCGCCTTCATCTTAGCGTTTTCCGCGCACCATTCGATAAGGCTCTGCTTGTCGAAGCCCAGCTTCTCGAAATCGCGCGCGACCAGAGGATCCATCACGATAAACGGGCTGGAGAAATGGTCGGCGGCGGTCAGGCAGCGAATGAATTTCTCCTGCCAGGTCTCGCGCGGCCCGAAGCCGGACTGGGTGTACCATCCGCCGAAGAAGATCGCAGCGGTGCTTTCTTCGGCCTTGTGCCCGTGATCGATGTGGAACGGAGCCCAAGGGCTCCGCTCCTCGTTTTCGGCGAAGCAGGCGGTGTAGTTCCAGTTGCTGCCGACCGAGCCCATATAGGTGTTGCCCGGTTCGGAACCGCCCTGCGCATTCATGCTCAGGAGGCAATAAGCCCGCCCGATCGTGGCATTGGCATGATTGTAGGGGCCGAGCGCGCCGATCCCGCTATTCATATTGATCTCGTTGCGGATCGGGCCGTTCACCAGCGAGATCGTCGCCCAACTGGTGGTGGAGCTTGAACGCGCGGAAAACCCGCTGGAGCAAAGGGCGAGGATCACCGGCAGATATTCGGGCCGAGCCCCTGCCATCACCGCGTTGATCGCCACCTTCTCGACATCGAAGTCCCACTTCTCACGGAAGGATGTCGGCGCCATGCGGTTGACGAACTTGTCGCCCGCATGGCTGGTGCCCTTCAGCATCGCTTCCACGCGCGCTTCGGTGGGGAGGATGATCGGGAGGAAATCGGTCCAGCCTTCCTGGATGAAGAGCTGGCGCAGATTGTCTTCGGTGTCCGGCTCGAGGAAGCGCGGCGTGGTGCGTTCGAATGTCGCGCCCTTGTAATCCTCGTCCGTCAGCGGGCCGGTGAGGCCATCCAGCACCACTTCCATGAAGGGCTTCTTGGCGACGGGATCGATGCCTTCGATGTAGGCACGCAATTCACCGGGCGAGAGGCCGACTACCGGCTGCGGCACGAAGGCGTTGCGGATCGTCGGCATGCCCGCCGCCAGCGTGGTGGCCTTGGCCAGCCGCGCGAAGGCGTGGGTGCTCACCGGGATCGTCGGGATCCCGGCTTTCTCCAACTCCAATGCGAACCCCACGACCGTGGGGCAACAAGTGCTTCAGAGGCCTACGCCAATGATGGCGACGTCGCCTCCGGCGACGACTTTTGCCCGCATCTCCGGATCGTCCACCCAGCTTTCACGGGGCTTGATCATCCGCGTCTCCACCTTGGGCATATTCTCCGCGAACCAGAGGCGGAGCTGCTCCATAAAGACGTCGGCATTATCGAACAGGCAGTCGATCAGGTAGAGCACCTTGCCATCGAGGCTTTCCGGACGATTGGCGAGCCGCTTGCCTTCCACCTTCGGCGGATAGCCCCGCGGGTCCATGACTGTGATCTTGCCTGTCATCGCTTGTTCCTTACCCTGCCCATTGCACGGGATTCTGATGGTGCTAATTATTAGTACGCAATCTATTTCCCGCAAACGCGCGCTGTCAACCGTTTGCTTTTATCAGAAGCGCATCCGGATCCAGGCGCACATAATTGGAGGAGAGTGATATGGTCCCCGCCCGGCTGCTGATCGGCGTGAGCATCGCCATCATGGGAGCGACTGCGGCGGGTGCGCAGTCGGGCGGAGGCGATGCGGCCGCCAATTGGGACCGGATCGTCCGATGCGGGGCGATCGTTAGCGCGGGGGAGCGGCATAACTGCCTGGACGGAGTGCTGCGTCAGGCCGGCGTGCTGACGCCGGAGCGTGAGATCGCAGAGCAGCGCGAATCGTTTGGACAGCCGGTCCGCAGCGCCGCGCCGGCAGCGAGCGAGGCGCCTGTGTCCGCGCCCGCCCCGCAGCAGGCTGTGCAGCAAACGCCCCAGCCCTCCCCCAGCCCCGCGCCCTCCCGGGAGATTACCGGGCTGACGACCACCGTGGCCGACGCGCTGATCGGGGGCGACAGATTGCTGGTGGTTGCCACCGCCGAGGGTGCGGTCTGGAAGCAGATTGACGGCGGGCCGTTCCGCCGCGCACCGGCCAAAGGCGAGGCGTTCTCGGTGGAGGAAGGGGCACTCGGCAGCTATCGCTGCAAGATCGGGTCCGACATCTATCGCTGCCGCCGCGTCGACTGAGCGCCGCGAACGCTGCCAAAGCGCCTGACGGAAGTAGGCGGCGGACAATCCCGCCGCCCGCCGCCATCCATCAGAACGAGGTCTTCAGACCGACGTAGAAGCGCCGTCCGAGCACGTCGAACGCGCCCGCCGGCTCCGGCTCGCCGACCGCATCGGTGACACCCGGGATGCGGCCGAAGATGTTCGGATCGCGGTCGAACAGGTTTTCGATGCCCGCCCGCAGTTCGAACATGTCATTGACCTGGAAACGGCCCGCGAGATCGAAGATGTCGTAGGACGCGATGTCCTCCTGCTCCGCAGCCGCATTGGTCACCGTGGCCACATGCCGCGCGCTCGGCAGATGGCGCCAGCTCAGGCTGAGCATGCCCGGGCCGAAATCGTAGCCCACCGTGGTGTTGAGCCGCCATTTATATTGCGGGCCATAGGGCGGATTGGCGATCGGCGACCCGACTGAGTCCGCATAGTCGAAAACCGGCCCGCCGGGATTGTTCTGAACCTCGTACTTCTCCAGCCAGTTGACCAGCACGTTGGTGAAGAACGATCCGGTTTCGCCGCCGAAGCCCGGGGCATCGATGCTCCAGTCGAGCTGTGCGTCGATGCCCGAGGTGGCGATCATCCCCAGGTTTTCGAACGAGGCCGTAGTCGAGATCCAGAAGCCGTTCACCGGTGTGCGCGAGATGCGCTGGCAATAATCGAAGTTCGGATCGTAGGTCGGGTTATTGCCCAATGCGTTGAAACACTCCTGATAGACGACTTGGGTGGAGGCAGGTGCGATCGCTCCTTCGACCTTGATATTGTAGTAGTCGACCGAGAGGCGCAGATTGCTCAGCGCGCCCGAAGCGACCGGCGAGTTGATCACCGTGCCGATGGTCCAGGTGCTGGCCTTTTCCGACTCCAGGTCGAGGCTACCCCGCTGCAGGTCGCGGCCAAGCGGGAAGTAGGTCGGTACGTTGCCGACATAGTTCTCGTCGATCACGAATCCGCCAGCGAGCGCGGTGCAGAGTGCCTGCACCTGCGCCCGATTGGGATTGCTCGCGACGTTGCCGTATTCCGCACGCGTGAGATTGGAGCAGGGATCGTGATCCGGCCAGGGCACGGTCACGAACACCGCCGGCTGGAACAGCTCGGCCACGTTCGGCGCGCGGTTCGCACGCTGATAGCCGCCGCGGAACTTGAGCCACTCATTGACGTCCCAGTTGCCGTTGATCTTCCAGGTCGTGACCCCGCCGGCGGTGTTGTAATCCGAATAGCGGATGCCGGCATTGATGCTGAGGTCCTGGAAAAATGGCTGATCGGAGAGGATCGGCGCGAGCACCTCGCCATAGATCTCCTTGACGTCGGTGCTGCCCGAAGTGGGCGACACGTCGAACAGGCCGATCGTCAGCGAAGTGGTGTTGGTGGTCGCGAAGGCCGGGTCGGGCCGATAAGCGAAGTCATTTTCGCGATAGGCGGCGCCGAGGGCGAAGCGAAGTTCGCCTGCCGGCAGGTCGGTCAGTCCACCCTGGAAATTGAGCTCGACCTGGTCCTGCGTCAGGTCGGTCTCCGAATTGACCGCGGCCGAGATGATATCGATGCAATCCTGCGACACCGGCGTGTTCACGAAGGGATTGAGCCCGCTGGTGCAGGTTGCCAGCATGCCCGTGCGGCCATTGTTGAACTCGGCGCCCGCACCGTAATTCGGCCGTGCGATCAGGTCCTGGTACCGCGCCAGGTCGGCGAAGCCGAAATAGTTGGCGTTGGCATTGGTGCGCCCGCGGGAAACGAAGGCGTCATAGGTCCAGTCGCGGAAGCCGATGTCCCCGCGGATTCCGAACAGTACTTCGTAGGTATGCGTCGTGGTCGTGATCTGGCGCGGCCCGAGATAGTCGAGCTGCTTGTAAAGCGCCCAGGGCGCGCTGGGATCGGCCCGCGCGTCGAGGATCGTCTTCAGCTCCGGCGAGACGGCATGAGCGCCATCGCGCGGGATCATCACCGACCACTGGTTGAATGCAGGGGAGTAGCCGATGATCTCGGTAGTCGTCTCGTTCTGGTCGAAGCTGCCCTGGACGTAGATCTCGTGGCCATCGAAGATCTCGTAATAGGCGTTCGCGAACAGCGAGTAGCGCTCCAGCGGGCTCGAGAGGAACCCGGCGAAGGAGTTGGGTGAAAGCGTGCCGTCCTCCAGTAACTTGTTGTGCGGGTAGAGCTGACCGTCGAAGCCCGGGGCGGGCTGCCCGCTGACGGCGCCCGGAGTGACTGAGAACAGGGTCGATCCCGCCACCGTGGGCGCCGTGTTGAAGAACAGCTGCGTTCCCGCCGGAACGTCGCCCGGCGCATAGCCCTTGGGCACGAAGATCGCGTCATACGCCGCCTGGCCGGCGTTTGGCGGCCCGGCGAACCCGCCGACATTCGGCCAGACGTTCCGGCCCGGAGTATTGGGATCGGTGAAGGCGGCCTCGTAGAAGGGCCGGTCGCGCAGATAGACCTCTTCGCGCTTCTGGTAAGTGACGCCTAGCATTGCATTGCCGCGGCCATTCTCGAAGTTCGAGCCGACGAGAGCGCTCACCCTGTATTGTTCGCCATCCCCCCGGAAGGTCTGGCCATATTGCGCGTCGAGTTCGACGCCCGAGAAGTTACGCTTGAGCTGGAAGTTGACCACCCCGGCTACGGCGTCCGCGCCGTAAGTGGCCGCCGCGCCGCCGGTGATGATCTCGACGCCGCTTATCGCAGCAGCCGGGATCGTGTTGAGGTCTACCACTAGGCTAGCGTTGGCCGGCTGCGTGCGCCGCCCGTCGAGCAGTACGAGTGTGCGGTTCGAGCCCAGGCCGCGCAGGTTCACTGTCGCGATGCCGGGGCTGCTGGTCGGCGTCGCTTGAATGTCGGTTGCGCTGGTGATCTGGTTGGCGCCGCCGGAGAACTGCGGCAGCTTGTTGAGACTCTGGTCGATCGAGACCGAAGCCGTGTTCTCGAGCAGTTCGTCGCCCAGCGTGACAATCGGGCTTTCCGAATCGAAGTCGCGCCGCGCGATGCGCGAACCGGTTACGACGATCGGCTCGCTATAGTCCTCCAGCGAAGCTGATTGGGGCGCGGTATCCTGGGCGCCGGCGTCTTGCGCCTGTGCTGCCTCTGCCACGGCAAATGTCGCGAGGGCGCTCGCGCAAGCCAGCAGCGTCCGGCTCATCTGTACAGCGGAACGTTCCTTCATCATCGTATCCTCCCATTCTCCCGGCTCCCGATTCCCGGCAGCGAGTGCTGTGGGTCGGAGCGCCGATCGCGTTGCGCTTTTGCTTTTGGATGGGTTCGCGAGAGGACTGCGCGGCCGCTGGATCGCGGCAGGAGTACCGTCGGGGACGGGCGAAGATGCACGCCAGGACAGCGAAGTCCGTTTGCGCCCAATTGTCCGATGCCCTTCGCGGAGCATCAGGCCGGGGCCCGCCCGGCAAAGAAATGATACTTCTCTTACTAACGAATGCAATACTATCTGCTGCAGAGCCAATCGTTAGTACACGAAACTTGTTGACCGTTGCAGGCCCGCATCAACTTTGGTCTCGGGCGTCGGCGAAGCGCCGGCGCCTTGGCGAGGAGGAGAAGGCGCTACCTGCCGGATAGCGCCCTCCCCACTCGCTCACCTTGTCAGCCCTCAATAGCCGAAGCGCAGCCCGGCCCAGACGGTACGCGGCGTGCCGAGATCGATCGAGCCGCCCTGGTTGCGGGTGACGATATCCTCGTCGAACATGTTCTCACCCCGCAGCACCACGGCCAGCCGCTCGGTGACCGGGACCTGGGCGAAGAGATCGAGCGTGGTCGCCGCCGGCAGCTCGTCATCTTCCTGATCGCCTTCGAACTGCGCGCCGACATGGCGCAGCGTGGCCGAAAGCAGCCAGTCCGGCATCGGCTCCCAACTCACAGTGCCGCTGGCCGACCATTCCGGCGTCTGCGACGGACGATTGCCGTCAAGCGCGGCCTGCACGCCGCTCGCTTCCACCTTCGCGTCGCTGTAAGTCAGCGTGCCGAAAAAGCGGACCGGTCCACCCCCGATGCGCGCACCGAGTTCGATCCCCTGGGCATGGATCGCGTCGAGATTCTGCCGCTGCCGGTCAGTCTCCGTCAGCGTGACATTGGCGATCGCATTCTCCACCTTGTTGTCGAACAGCGTCAGCGAGAACTCCGTCTCACGCGACAGGGTGACGTCGATCCCCGCCTCATAGCCTTCGAGCCGCTCGTTGCGCAGCTCGGCATTGGCATTGGTGGTGACGGGGAAAACCACGAATGGCCGGTAAAGCTCGTTGAGGGTCGGCAGCCGAAGGCCGGTATAGGCGGCCGCACGCAGGCGCACCCCGCGCGAGACGTCGGCCGTCGCGCCCACTCGCCAGGAAACATCCCAGCCGGAACGGTCCGCATAGACCAAATCCTCCAGCACCGAGCCATCGGCGGCGAGATTGCGGTGATAGCCGTCCCGGATGCTCCAGCGGTCCGCGCGCACGCCGCCCGTCAGGAGGAAATAGCCGATCGTCCAATCATGCTCCGCAAACAGGCCGAGGTCGCTGTTCGTGCCGCCGGCGAAGCGGCTGCCATTGGCGGCGCCCGTCCCCGCGTTGAAGCGATATTCGGTAAGATCGCCTTCGGAGCGGCGGAAATCCGCCCCCAGCCGCAGCACATGGCCCCAGCCCACCGGCGGACGCACTTCCACCTTCCCGCCGATGCCGCTGGCCGGCGTATCGCGCTGATCGAGCACCGGATTGAAGGTGCTGGAACTGATCGTGACATTGGAGAAGTTCCGCCACTGGCCATAGCCAATGACGTCGAACTGCCAGTCGCCCCGGCCGATCAGGCGCAGGCTGAGGTCCTGCCCTTCCTGCATCGAGTCCGCGCCTTCGAAGCGCAGCACCCGGTCATCGTGATAGGCTAGGCCACGGATCTGCATCTGGACATCCGGCCCGAGCGCTTGGACGATACGGCCGCTGGCCGACCAGCTATCGAAGGCGGCGCGCACCGATGCCGGGTCCCGCTGCGATTCAGGCGTGGTCCAGAAGCCCTGCCCCCGGTCCCACCTGCCGCTCGCCACGGCGAAGCCGCCGTCCCATTGCGGGGCGAGGCTTCCTTCGAGCTCGGTCTCGCCGCGATCGTTCACCAGCGCCTGCCCGCTGACAAGGCCGAGCTCGCTTGCATCGATGCTTTCAAGCTCGATCGTTCCCGCGAGCGCGCCGGCGCCGAACGGGCCGGAGCCGCCGCCACGCGTCACCCGAATCATCTCCAGCTGGCCGGGCGAAAGTGCGCTGAGCGGCACGTGGCCGAAAAACGGATCGAGCATCGGCACCCCGTCCAGCAGCACCAGCGCGCGGCTGGTGGCATTGCCCGACAGCGCGCGCAGGGTGACGCCCTGCGAGGTGGGATTGGTCGAGCGGCTGTCCGAACGGCGGAACTGCTGGAAGCCGGCAATATTCGCCAGCACATCGTCGATCCTGCCCGATGCGCTGGAGCGCAATTGCTCCCGGTCGACCGTGATGGTGGAATAGGCGATCACCGAAGGTGTCGCATCCAGGCCGCGGCCGCTGACGACGATCTGTTCCTCCGCATCGGCTTGCGCGTCGGTATCCTGCGCGTGGGCCTTCTGGAAAGGGACGGTGGTGGCGGAAAGGATCAGGCCCGCAAGGGCGTAGGGATAAATGCGCATGGGAACGGATGAATCTTTTCAGGTCTGATTGGAGGAATGATGCTGGTCGGCGTTTTCGGATTGACTGTCTCCGGGCGCCCTAGCCGTCTGGGCTTGTTGCGTCACCCCGGCTCTGGCAGGAATTTTCGATCATGGAGAGGGAGCGGCACGATGCGTAAGTCCTTGTTGCCGGCCGGCGCAGCGGCCGGGGTGGCGGCGGCGCTGCTGCAATTGACCGCTCCCGCTTATGGAGAGGAGACGGGCACGATGAGCGAAGAGGCGGCTCCGCCCGCGACCGCGCAGGACCATGCCGCGCTGCTGGCGAGCGAGGATCCCCGGCTGGCGGCGAACAAGCGGCTGGTCTACGACATGTACCGTATCCTGCTGCAGGCCGGGCTTTCCGGCCGCGCCGGCGAGTTCATCGCCGAGGATTACGTCCAGCACAATCCCAATGCCGAGCAGGGTCTTGCCGGCATCGTCGACTATGTGCGCAGAACGCGGCCGGAACGGCCGATCGAAGACAGGCTGGAACTGCCGCTGATCAACATCGTGGCCGAGCGGGACATGGTCGCAATGGCCTTTGTCAGGCCCGAAAAGGACACTGACGGGCGAACCTACTACTCCACATGGTTCGACCTCTACCGGATCGAGGACGGCAAGATCGCCGAGCATTGGGACCCGATGCTCAAGAACGACAGGCCGATCGACCCGAACCAGAACCGTCTCAAATAGACGCGGAACGCAGGGAAGCGAGTTCTCCGGCCGCTGTTCGGCAGTGATGCTGCTCATGTCCTGGTACTCCCTCATGGCGATGCGAACCCATATGGAACAAGGCGCTTCGATTTCAAGAGGGCGGAGGAAAAATTTTTCGGCGGCGCGAGCGCGGCGGCTCAGCGCGGCTTCTCGCGGTCGACCAGGTCCCCGCGGACGACCCCGTTGGTCACCGGGAAGAGCGGTTGGCCGTTGCGGATCAGATACATCGCGCCCACCAGCGTTGCGGCGATGCCCGCCGCGACCCCGATGCCGAGCGACCAGCGCGGCCCGAAGCGGTCGGCCACCCAGCCGACGATCGGGGCGCCAAGCGGTGTGCCGCCCAGCGTGATCGCCATCCTCAGCGCCATCACCCGCCCGCGCATCGTCTGGTCGGTGGTCAGCTGGACGAGCGAATTGCTCGAGTTGAGGAAGGTCAGCACCGCGGTTCCGATCAGTGCCAGGGAGGCGCCGAAGAACCAGTAGCCGGGCGAGAGGGCAGCGAGCAGGCAGCCCACAGCGAACACCCCGGTGCCGACCACCAGATGCCCGAAGCTCGGCCGGTCGCGCCCCGCAGCGAGCAAGCCGCCCAGCACCGTGCCGACTGCCATGAGCGAGGTCAGCACGCCGAAGCCGTCGGCATCGGTGCCCAGCACCGTGACCGCCATGGTCGATATCCAGATCGCGAAGTTCATGCCGAAGGTGCCGATGATGAACATCATCACCATGATCACCCGCAAATCCTTGCGGTTCCAGACGTAGCGCAGGCCCTCCACGAAGGCGCCCGGCCCGCGCGGCGCACGGGCATTGGGGAACAGTTCCCCCACCCTCAGCAACAGCAGCGAGATCATCACGCCGAGGAAGGAAACGCCGTTGGCCAGGAAGGCCCAGCCGGTCCCGATCGTGGCGATGGCGATGCCTGCGATTGCCGGCCCGACCATCCGCGCGCCGTTGAAGGTGATCGAATTGAGCGCCACCGCATTGGCGAGGTCGTCATCGTCGACCAGTTCGGACACGAAGGCCTGACGTGCGGGCGCGTCGAACGCCGCCGCGCAGCCGAGCAGGAAGGCGAAGATGTAGACATGCCACAGCTCCACTACGCCGAGCACGGTCATCAGGCCGAGCGCGATCGCCAGGATCGCCATCGCCGCCTGGGTCATCATCATCAGCTTGCGCTGGTCCATCCGGTCCGCCGCGATCCCGGTCCAGGGAAGCAGCAGGAACTGCGGCGCGAATTGCAGCGCGGTGACGATACCCACCGCCGAGGCGCTCTGGTCGGTCAGTTCGGTCAGCACCAGCCAGTCCTGCGCGATCCGCTGCATCCAGCTTCCGACATTGGACACCAGCGAACCGATCGCCCAGACGCGAAAATTACGGACCCTCAGCGATCGGAATGCACCGGCGGCCCATCTCCTCATCGATCGGCCAGCCTGCGCAGCAGAGCGACCGCGGCTTCGAGCTGTGCCCGCTCCTCGGGCACGAGTTCCTGCCGAATGATTCGAACCAGCCAGTCGGAGCGCACCGCCCGGGCGGTCACCACGCGCGCCCGCGCCTCGTCGGTCAGCGACCAGATCGTCTTGCGGCCGTCGCTGGCATCGGGAGCACCGGATACGACGCCCGCGCTCTCCAGCGCGGAGATCGTCGCGCTCATCGATTGGGGGCGGACGCCCTGCGCGTCGGCGAGTTCGGTCACGGTGGCGGGCCCCTTCTCCAGCGCCGCCATCGCCATCACCTGCGAAGGGGTGAAATCGCCGATGTCCGCCTGCTCGCGCATCCGCCGCTTCAGCTGCCAAAGCAGCCGCCTGAGATCGCCGGCAAGGGCGACGAGTCGCGCTTCTTCCGGATCTTCAGTGGGTTCGCTCATGCAGGCCGCGTAACAGATAGAAAGAAAACTGCAAAGGTTCCTTCGTATTTTGCCGTCATTCGGTTGAGCGGGACGTTCCCGGCCCCCGTTGTTTTGGAGCTGGAATGACTGACGCGGGTCGATCGAAGCACCCGCCGCGCTGGCGCGCGGCCGCACGCGTGATAAGGTGGCCGAGCCCCGCAAACCGGAACCCTGCCCATGCGCCGTTTCTTCGCTTCCCTTTTCATCCCCCTTGCCCTGGCTGCCGGCACGGCCGCGCCCGCCCAGGCGCCCGAAGCGACGACCGCGACCGAGCCGGCCTCCCTCGCCAGCCTGGTCGAGCAGGTCGAGATTCCCTATGAGAGCTTCACCCTTCCCAACGGCCTGGTGACGCTGGTCCATACCGACCGCAAGGCACCGATCGTGGGCGTCACCGTCTATTACCGCGTGGGATCCAAGCAGGAGCCGCGCGGCCGCACCGGCTTTGCCCATCTCTTCGAACATCTGATGTTCGGCGGCAGCGAGAACGTGCCCAATTTCGACGTTCCGCTCGAAGCCGCCGGCTCGACCTCCACCAACGGTTCGACCTGGTATGACCGGACCAATTATGTCGAAACGGTCCCCACCGGCGCGCTCGACCTCGCGCTGTTCATGGAGAGCGACCGCATGGGCCATCTGCTCGGTGCGGTCACCCAGGAGAAGCTCGACCGGCAGCGGGGCGTGGTCCAGAACGAGAAGCGCCAGGGCGACAATCAGCCCTACGCCCTTGCCGACTATCTGGTCGCGCAAGGGCTGCTGCCGGTCGGCCATCCCTATCGCCACTCGACCATCGGATCGATGGCCGATCTCGACGCCGCCACGCTCGCCGATGTCCGCAAGTGGTTCATCGATAATTACGGGCCGAACAATGTGATCCTGGCGCTGGCCGGAGACATTGACGCGGCCACCGCGAGGCCAATGGTCGAGCGCTGGTTCGGCGACATTCCGCGCGGGCCGGAAGTCGCTTCCGTGGAAGCAAAACCGGTGCCGCTGGACGCGCCGGTCAGCGAGGAGATGACCGACCAGGTCCCGCTCACCCGGATCTACCGCGTTTGGACCGGCCCCGCGCTGACCGACCCAGACGCGGTGCCGCTGGCGATCGGAATGCACGTACTGGGCGGCCTGGCCAGCTCGCGGCTCGACAATGTGCTGGTGCGCGAAGAGCAGCTCGCCGTGCGCGTCTCCGCCTATTCGCAGCAGCACGAGCAGCTCAGCTTCCTCCATGTCGAGATGGACGTGAAGCCCGGCGTCGATCCGGCCGCGGCCGAAGCGCGGCTGCAGGAGGTGATCGCCGACCTGCTCGCGGAAGGCCCAAGCGCGGACGAGCTGCAGCGCGCCGCGACCCAGCTGGTCTCCAGCCAGATCGGCGCGCTCGAAGTGGTGGGCGGCTTCGGCGGCAAGGGCGCGACCCTGGCCGAGGGGCTGCTTTATGCGGGCGACCCCGCGCATTACAAGGCGGAGCTCCAGCGCATGGCAGCGCTCACGCCCGGCGAGGTGCAGAGCGCCATGCAGCGCTGGCTCGGCCGGCCGGGCTACCGCCTCGCCGTGGTCCCGGGCGAGCGAACGATGGAGGGTGCGAACCTGGGCGGCTGGGGCGATGAAGACAGCGTCGCCCCGCCCCCGCCCGATCCGAAGGCCCCGGTTCCCGCGATCGAGCAGGGTCCGCCGCGCGAGGCGCCGCCGGTGGCGGAGGTCGGCGAACTCACCTTTCCGGCCGTGCAGCACGCCGAGCTGGTCAACGGCATCCCGGTCACCTTCGCACGGCGCACCGCCGTGCCCAAGCTGCTGGTCCGCCTGGAATTCGACGCCGGCTACGCCGCGGACGGCGCCGACGCCGCCGGGACGCAGACGCTGATGATGGAGCTGCTGAAGGAAGGCACCACCAGCCGCGACGCAGTGGCTATTGCGCAGGAGGAAGAGCGGCTGGGCGCCTCCATCTCCACCGGCGCCGATATCGACGCAAGCTCGATCACGCTCAGCGCCCTTTCCGCCAATCTCGCCCCCTCGCTGGCGCTGATGGCCGATATCGTCCGCAACCCCGCCTTCGAGCCGGAGGATGTCGAACGGGTCAAAGGCCAGCGTCTCGCCGCGATTGCGCAGGAACAGGCGGCGCCATTCGGCCTCGCCACGCGCGCGATCCGCCCGATCCTCTACGGCGCCGACCATCCCTATGGCTCGGTCGGCGCGCTCGGCAGCAGCGAGGTCATCTCCGCGCTCACGCCCGAGGATCTGCGTTCGGTCCATTCGCGCTGGCTGCGGCCGGACATTTCACGGATCGTGGTCGTCGGCGACATTACGATGGAGGAACTGCTTCCCCGGCTGAATGCCGCGTTCGGCCACTGGCCGGTGGTCCGATCCGTGCCGCCGAAGAAGAATCTCGATGCCCCCATTCCTCCGGCCGCCCAGCGGATCGTGGTGATCGACCGCCCTAACTCCCCGCAATCCGTCCTCCTGATGGGCCGCGTTTTGCCTCTGACCGGACGGGATGAAGGGCAGGAACCGCTGGAACTCGCCAATGAAGTGATCGGCGGCGGCTTCCTGTCGCGGCTCAACCTCAACCTGCGGGAGGACAAGGGCTGGAGCTATGGCGCGGGCAGCCAGATCTCCGGCGCGATCGGCCCGCAATCGCTGCTCGTCTACACCCAGGTCCAGGCGGACAGGACGGCGGATTCCATCCGCCTCCTGATGGACGAGATGGAGGCCTTCCCGGGCAAGGAGCCGGTCAACGACACCGAATATCAGCGCGTGACCGAAGGCAACATCCGCGGCATGCCGAACCGATACCAGACCAACGCCCAGGTCCTCGCCGCGCTGGTCGCCAATGAACGCTACGATCGGCCCGACGACTATCAGGCGAAGCTGCCGGAGATCTACCGCGCGATCACCCAGGAGGAGATCAACTCGGCGGCCCGCGAGTATCTGCAGCCGGACGGAATGACGATCGTGGTGGTGGGTGACCGCCGAGTGATCGACGAACAGCTTGCGGGGCTGGGCCTGCCGGTTGCATATGCCGAACCAGATCCAAATTCGGACGAGGCGGAATGATCCGCCCCCGCCGATTGCCTTAGGAGAATTCGATGTCCGTTGCCGGTAGCTATGAGTGCCTGACTAAGACCCCCATGGGCGACCAGACCAGCACCTTCACTGTGGTCCCGGGGGAGGACGGCACGACTTTCACCGGCAGCAATGTCGGCTCGCTCGGCTCGCTCGAAGTGCAGGACGGCAAGATCGACGGCAACACGCTCACCTGGAAGATGGACATGACGGTGCCCATGCCGCTGACGCTCGACTGCAAGGCGACCATCGACGGCGACACGCTGACCGGCACCGTCAACGCCGGAGCCTTCGGCGACATGCCGATGAGCGGCACCCGGAAGGGCTGAACTCCGCATAGATCCTCCCTGCGAGGGGAGGATTTTTTTGGGGCATTCAACCCAGCGCGGGCTCCCATAATTCGATGGGGTTACCCTCGGGATCGTGGATACGGCAGAAGCGCCCCACTTCCGAATCCCATTCCGCACGTGTTTCAACTGCGATCCCGGCGGATCTTAGATCAGCCATCGCCGCATCAAGATCATCCACGCGAAAATTGATCAGCCATTGCTGCTCGGCCGGCCCGAAATAGTCGGTGTCCTGCGCAAACGGAGCAAGCACGGTCGGCCCTGCCTGCTGGCTCCAGACCGTCCTGGAGATGTCGTCTACTCCAAGATGCTTTTCATACCAGGCGGCGAGAGCGGCCGGGTCACGCGCGCGGAAGAAGAAACCACCTATGCCCGCGACCTTGGCCATGACGCTCTCCCGTGTCTCGGCGGAACCTACCCCAGCTTTGTCTTCAGCAGTTCGTTCACCACCTGTGGGTTGGCCTTGCCCTGCATCGCCTTCATCGTCTGGCCGACGAAGAAGCCGAACAGCTTGTCCTTGCCGCCGCGGTACTCTTCGACCTTGTCGCCATTGGCAGCCAGCACGCCGTCGATCGCGGCCTCGATCGCGCCGGTATCGGATTCCTGCTTGAGCCCTTCCCGCTCGACGATGGCAGCCGCTCCGTCACCGGTCTCCAGCATCTTTTCGAGCACCTGCTTGGCGATCGTTCCCGAAATCGTGCCATCGCCGATCAGCGCCAGCAATTCGGCGGCCGCCTCCGGCCCGACGGGTGAATTCTCCAGTTCCGCGCCAAGCTTGTTGAGTGCGCCGAAGAATTCGGAGATCAGCCAGTTGGATGCCTGTCTGGCAACATCGGCTTCGGGCTTCCCTTGCGCCTTCGCCGTTGCCGCCAGCAGCGCTTCGAACCAGCGGGCGGTTTCGACTTCCGCCGTCAGCACCCCGGCATTGTAGGGCGAGAGCCCCAATTCGTTTTCATAGCGGTGGCGCTTTGCATCCGGCAGTTCCGGCAGGCTCGCGCGGCACTCCTCCAAAAAGGCATCGTCGAGTTCGAGCGGCAACAGGTCCGGATCGGGGAAGTAGCGGTAATCATGCGCGTCTTCCTTGCTGCGCATGCTCCGCGTCGTGCCGGTGTCGGGATCGAACAGGCGCGTTTCCTGGACGATGGTTTCGCCTGCCTCGATCGCATCGACCTGGCGGTTCGCTTCGTACTCGATCGCCTGCATCACGAAGCGAACCGAATTGACGTTCTTGGTCTCGGTCCTGGTGCCGAAGGGCTCGCCCGGCCGCCGAACCGAGACATTGACGTCTGCGCGCATGGAGCCTTCCTCCATGTTCCCGTCGCACGAACCGACGTAGCGCAGGATCGTGCGCAGCTTGCGGACATAAGCTCCGGCCTCGGCCGGGCTGCGCATGTCCGGGCGGCTGACGATCTCCATCAGCGCCACGCCCGAACGGTTGAGATCGACATAGGACATGGTCGGGTGCTGATCGTGCATCAGCTTGCCAGCATCCTGCTCCACATGGATGCGTTCGATCCCGATCGTCTTGGTGTTTTCCGGATCCTTCTCGTCGAGCTGGATCTCGAGACGGCCTTCCCCCACCAGCGGATGGTAGAGCTGGCTGATCTGATAGCCCTGCGGGAGATCGGCGTAAAAGTAGTTCTTGCGGTCGAACCGGCTCCACTTGTTGATCTGGGCGTCGATCGCCATGCCCGTGCGGACCGCCTGGCGGATACATTCCCTGTTCGGCACCGGCAGCATGCCCGGCATTGCGGCATCCACGAGAGAAACCTGCGCATTGGGCTCCGCGCCGAATTCCGTGCTCGCGCCGCTGAACAGCTTGGCCTTGCTGGTGACCTGCGCATGGACTTCGAGGCCGATCACGACCTCCCATTCGCCGGTTGCGCCCTGGATGCGATACTCGCTCATCTCACCACCACCTCTCGGGCTTGGCCGTGAACTGCGCCCGCTGTTCGATTGCCAGGCCCGCATTCAGCACGCCCTGCTCGTCGAAGGCGTTGCCGATGATCTGCAGGCCGAGCGGCAGGCCGTCGCCGTTGAGGCCCCCGGGCACCGACATCGCCGGCAGGCCGGCCAGGGACGCGGGTACGGAGAACACGTCGTTGAGATACATCGCCAGCGGATCGTCCAGCTTGTCGCCCAGCGGGAAGCTGGCGGTCGGCGTGGTCGGCGCCAGGATAACGTCGCAACTGGCGAAGGCATTCTTGAAGTCCTGGCTGATCAGCGTGCGGACCTTCTGCGCCTGGGTGTAATAGGCGTCGTAGAACCCGGCGCTCAGCACATAGGTGCCGATCAGGATGCGGCGCTTGACCTCGTCGCCGAAGCCCGCGGCGCGCGTGGCGGCATACATGTCCTGCAGCCCCGCCCCATCGGGAAGGTCACGCAGCCCGTAGCGGACGCCGTCATAGCGCGCGAGGTTGGAGGACGCCTCTGCCGGCGCGATGATGTAATAGGCGGGCAGCGCATATTTCGTGTGCGGCAGGCTGATCTCGACGATCTCCGCGCCCGCATCCTTCATCCATGCGATGCCTTCGTCCCAGCTCCTGGCGACGTCTTCATCCATGCCGTCCATGCGGTATTCGCGGGGGATGCCCACGCGCTTGCCCTTCATGTCGGCGCTCAGCCCCGCTTCCCATTCCGGCACCGGCAGGTCCAGGCTGGTCGCATCCTTGGGATCGAAGCCCGCCATCGCCTCCAGCATGATCGCGCAGTCGCGCACGTCCCGCGCCATCAGACCCGCCTGGTCGAGCGAGCTGGCAAAGGCGACGATGCCCCAGCGGCTGCAGCGGCCATAGGTCGGCTTGATCCCCGTGATGCCGGTGAAAGCGGCCGGCTGGCGGATCGAGCCGCCAGTGTCGGTGCCGGTTGCAGCCGGGGCGAGCCGCGCCGCCACCGCCGCGCTCGACCCGCCGGAGGAGCCGCCAGGGGCCAGCGCCGCATTGCTGCCCTGCTTGCGCCACGGCGAGACGACGTTGCCGAAATAGCTCGTCTCGTTGGAGGAGCCCATCGCGAACTGGTCGAGATTGAGCTTGCCCAGCATGCCCGCGCCAGCGTCCCACAGTTTCTGCGAGACGGTCGATTCATATTCGGGCGTGAAGCCGTCCAGGATATGCGATGCCGCGGTGGTCTGGACGCCCCTGGTGGCGAATAGGTCCTTCATCCCGATCGGCACGCCCGCCATCTTGCCCAGCGGCTTGCCGGCAGCACGATCGGCGTCGACCTTCTCCGCCGCCTCCAGCGCCTTTTCGGGCGTGGCGACGATAAAGGCGTTCAGCGCATCCTGCGCCGCGGCAACATTGGCGTTGAAGCCTTCCGCCACTTCGCGCGCGGTGAAATCGCCCTTGGCGACACCATCGCGGATCGCGGCAACGCCGAGATTGGTAAGGTCGGTCATGCCTGCGGCTCCATCATTCGATCACCTTCGGAACGCCGAAGAAGCCGTGTTCGGCCGCCGGCGCATTGGCGAGCACCGCATCGCGCTTGCCGCCGCCGGTCAGCGGATCGGCATCCACCACGTCCTCGCGCAGGCGCAGCGTATTGGGGATTACCGCGGTCATCGGCTCGACGCCGGCAACGTCGACCTCGCCGAGTTGCTCGACCCAGCCGAGGATGTTGTTGAGCTCTGGCACCATGCGGTCGAGCTCGGCATCGTCCATCCTGATGCGCGCCAGGGAAGCGATCTTGGCTACGGTAGCCTTATCAACGGACACGGCGTTGCTGTCCTTCTCAAAAATCCGGATTTGACTGGCCGCGCGCTAGCAGCCGGTGGAAGCGCCTTCAAGCGACGCGTGGCCCCGCAAGGGCCGCCTATTGCGGGGGTTGCGGGGGCGGTGCGCCCTGCTGCTGCATCTGCTGCATCATCTGTTGCTGCTGCATCATCTGCATGATCTCCGCCTCGGTATGGTGCTCGAGCAGTTCGACCTCGAAAGTCAGGTCCGAATTGGGCGGAATTGGCCCCGCCCCCTGCTCGCCATAAGCCTGATCGGCGGGAATGGTGATCCGGTAGCGCCCGCCCGTCTGCATCGCCTGCAACGCGGTCGAGAAACCCGGCACCACGCGATTGACCTGCATCGGCGCCGCCTGCCCCTGATCGAACATCCGGCCATCGCCCAGCGTGCCGACATAATTCACCAGCACATAATCGGTCGGGCCGGGATTCGCGCCCTCGCCCTCCTCCAGCGTGACCAGCGCCACGCCGCCTTCCAGGCGTTTGACATTGGGCGCAGCGGCCCAGGCCAACGCTGCGGCGAGCAGCACCAGCAGCGCAATGCCGAGCCAGAGCTTGGTCAGCGATCCCTTGCGGATCGGCTGGAGCGGGACGCGGGTGACTTCGGCCATAAGCGGTTCCTGGATGAGAAAAGGGCGCGGTGTGAAGCCGCGCCCTCTTGGCTCAACAATGCTGTGGGTTCAAGCGATCTTGCCTGCGCCAGCCATCACTTGCTGCCGTCACGCTCCGCCCGCTTGCGCTCCAGCTTGCGGGCGCGGCGCACGGCGGCGGCCTTCTCCCGAGCGCGCTTCTCGCTCGGCTTCTCATAGTGGCGGCGCAGCTTCATCTCGCGATACACACCTTCGCGCTGCAGCTTCTTCTTGAGCGCACGAAGGGCCTGGTCGACATTGTTATCGCGAACGATGATCTGCATAAAGTCCAACACCTCACAGCAATTTGGCGAGAGCCCGCAGCACCGCGGGAATCGCCTTGAATGAATCCACGTAAAAACGCACGAATCAACGAAAATGGGGCCGAATCCATACTGGATCGGCTCGAATGAGGCTCCCGCTAGCCAAAGTCGCGGAAAAACGCAAGGCTTTGCCGCCCGGCGAGCCTTTGCACGGCTTTCAACTTTCGCCTCCCGCGTTTAAGGGACGGCGGATGACGATGCCTTCCCCCCTTGCCGCCACCGCCTATGTCGCGCTGGGCGGCGGCGCGGGCGCGGTGCTGCGTTATCAGCTCGGCCGCGTGATAACGCTGTGGCTGGGACCGGGCGCCGTCACCGCCTTTCCCTGGGCGACCCTTGCGGTGAATGTGATCGGCAGCCTGGCCATGGGCCTGCTGGCGGGTGCGCTTGCACGCCACGGACAGGGCGGAGAGCATTGGCGCCTGCTGCTTGGCGTCGGTCTACTGGGCGGTTTCACCACCTTTTCTTCCTTCAGCCTTGAGATGATGTTGCTGGTCGAGCGCGGTCAGCCCGCGCTTGCCGCGACCTATGCTGGCGTTTCGGTGCTTGGCGGGCTGATCGCCCTTTATCTCGGACTGATCGCGATGCGAGTGGCGGGATAGATGGCGGACGACCGCACCCGATCTCCCGCCCGCGAAGTTCGGCAGTTCACCGTCGCTCCCGACGACGACGGGATCCGGCTCGACCGCTGGTTCAAGCGGCATCTGCCGGAAGCGGGCTTCGCCGCCGTATCGCGCTGGGCGCGCACCGGGCAGATCCGGGTGGACGGCAAGCGCGCCAGGCCGGAGGACCGGTTGAGCGCCGGGCAGCAATTGCGCGTCCCGCCCGCCGGCGAGGCGGCGACCGCCCGCCCCAGGCGTGAGCGCAGGCCGCTCTCCGAAGAGGAGATCGCTCGCGCCGAAGCGATGACGATCACGCAGGACCGCGCCGCGATCGTGCTCAACAAGCCGCCCGGCCTCGCCACCCAGGGCGGCAGCAAGACCACCCTGCATGTCGATGGCCTGCTTGACGCATTCGTGCGCGGCGACGAAGCGCGCCCGCGCCTGGTCCACCGGCTGGACAAGGACACCAGCGGCGTCCTTCTCGTCGCCCGCACGCCCGGCAGCGCTGCCTATTTTTCGAAGCGGTTCTCCGGCCGCTCCGCCAAGAAGATCTATTGGGCCCTGATCGTCGGCGTGCCCGACGTATTTGACGGGATCATCGAGGCGCCGCTTGCCAAGCAGCCCGGCACCGGCGGCGAAAAGATGTGGGTGGATGAAGAAAACGGCCAGCCCGCGAAGACCCGCTACCGCGTGATCGACCGCGCGGGCAAGCGCGCCGCGTGGGTCGAGCTTCAGCCCTATACCGGGCGCACGCATCAGCTGCGCGTCCATATGGCGGCGATCGGGCACCCGATCGTGGGCGACGGCAAATATGGCGGGCAGGACGCCTTCCTGACCGGCGCCGTCAGCCGCAAGATGCACCTCCATGCAAGGCGGCTGGTCATCGACCACCCCGATGGCGGCAAGATCGATGTCACGGCCGAACTGCCGGAGCATTTCGCGGCCAGCATGGAGCATCTCGGCTTCGACCCGGCATTGAGCGACGCGCAGCCGGATGACGGCCCGCCGCCCGCCGGCCGTGCGGAGAAGAAGCAGGCGGCGCGCGCCCATGCCAAGCAGTTCCGCAAGGAGCGGCGGGGCGAACGGCGCAGGCGGGGCGATACGGCTGGGCCGAAGGCGAAACCCAAGCCGAAAGGTCGCCGCAAGTGACGGCGACAATCCCGTTTCTTTCCCTCGATGCTGAAGGCGACGCGGCATGACCGCGCCCCCTGCCCCGAAGCTGGCCGTGTTCGACTGCGACGGCACGCTGGTCGACGGCCAGGCCGCCGTTTGCGCCGCGGCGGAAGCCGCCTTTCGCGCAGCCGGCCTCGCCCCTCCGCCGCGCAGCGCGGTGCGGCGGATCGTGGGGCTGAGCCTGCCGGTCGCGATGCGCAAGCTCGCCCCCGATGAGCCGGCGGAAATCCAGGCCCGGCTCGTCGACGGATATCGCCAGCAATTCTTCCGCGCGCGCAGCGAAGGCCGCGTCTCCGAGCCGCTGTTCGAGGGGATCGCCGAACTCCTTTCGGGCCTGCATGGTGGCGGCTGGCTGCTCGGCGTGGCGACCGGCAAGTCCGACCGCGGACTTCATGGCTGCCTTACCGGCCACGGCGTGTTCGATCTCTTCACCACCCTCCAGACCGCCGACCGCCACCCGTCCAAGCCGCATCCTTCGATGCTGCAGGCGGCGCTGGCCGAAGCGGCGGTCGAGCCTGACGATGCGGTGATGATCGGCGACACCTCCTACGATGTGGAAATGGCCCGCGCGGCGGGCGTGCGCGCGCTGGGCGTCGCCTGGGGCTATCATGCGCCGGAAGAGCTGCTGGCCGCTGGCGCGGACGCGGTGGCGCAGGACGCCGCCCACCTGAAGGAATTGCTGAATGAGTGACGACAGGATCGCCCGGAACCGCTTCTTCGCGCTGGGCCTCGTGCGGATCATCGGGGTTGCCTCCGTCTTGGTCGGTATATTGATCACCCAGAACGTGATCGCGGCCAGTGCCGGCATCGGATATGTGCTGGTCATCGTGGGTCTCCTCGGGGTTTTCGCCGTTCCGCAGATGCTGGCGCGCCAATGGCGGACGCCCGATCGATGAAGCGGTTCTACAAACAGGTTTCGGTTCAGCCCGCGCCAGAGGATGCCGGCACCGGCTGGCAGGTCGCGCTGGACGGGCGGACCATCCGGACCGCGCTGGGCGCGCCGCAGATCGTGCCGAGCCGCGCGCTGGCAGAGGCGATGGCCCGCGAATGGGCCGAGCAGGGGGAGGAGATCGACACCTCCGCCTTTCCCCTGCGCGATCTGGCGGATTTCGCGATCGACGTTGCGGCGCCGGCGAAGGACAAGACGATTGCCGATCTCCTCTCCTATGCGGAGACCGACACGCTCTGCTACCGCGCCGACCCGGACGAGCCGCTCTTCGCCCGCCAGCAGCAGGTGTGGGAGCCGCTGTTGACCGAGATCGAAGCGCGCCACGCCCTGCGGTTCGAGCGGGTAAGCGGTATCGTTCACCGCCCCCAGCCCGCGCAGACGCTCGCCGCGCTGAGAGCGCACCTCGAAAGGCAGGACGCCTTCACACTGGCGGCGCTGACCATGCTCGCCTCGCTCGCCGCCTCGCTTGCCGTCGCGCTCGCGGCGGTGGAAGAAGGCGCCGATGCGGAGCGCCTTTGGACCGCGGCCAATTGCGAGGAAGACTGGCAGGCCGAACAATGGGGCTGGGATTCGATCGCGGCAGAGCGCCGCGCGGCCCGGCTGAAAGCCTTCGCCACCGCACTGGAATTTGCGCGGCTGGCACGGAGTTGAAGGAGCAGGAACATGGCACGCGTAGTGATCACGGGCGGAAATCGCGGCATCGGGCTGGAGCTTGCCCGGCTATACGCTGAGGCCGGCGACGAGGTGGTGCTTGGCGTCAGGCGGCCCGAGACGGCAAGCGGCGCGCCGGGTGAGGTTCTGCCGCTCGACGTGGCCAGCGATGCTTCGGTCGGCGCTTTCGCGGAGGCGCTGGGCGGACGGCCGGTGGATGTGCTGGTCAACAATGCCGGGGTGATCGGGCCCGGCAGGCAATCCACGCGGGATACGGATTTTGGCGGATTTCTGGATGCGCTGAACATAAATACTCTCGGTCCTTTGCGGGTTACGCAGGCATTGCTGCCTAATCTCAAAGCGGCTGGCGGAGCGAAGCTCGCGATCATCAGCAGCCGTATGGGATCGCTCGCCCATGCCAGTTCCGGCCAGATCGCCTACCGCGCCTCGAAGGCCGCGGTGAACAAGCTGGTCCAATGCCTCGCCGCCGATCTTGCCAGCGACGGCATCACGGTGGTGTCGCTGCATCCCGGCTGGGTCCGCACCGATATGGGCGGCCCCTCGGCCGACATCGCGCCGGAGGAAAGCGCACGCGGGCTGAAGGCGGTGATCTATGGGCTCTCCCCGGCAGAGACGGGGCAGTTCCGCAATTACGACGGCACCGCGATTTCGTGGTAGAGGCGGATCGAAGCGGCGGGAACAGCGCCCGCGACGGAGCTTCAACCTCGCCGGGCCCCCGCATCCTGCGCAACCACGTTCCCGAGTTGCAGACCGAACGTCTGCTGCTGCTCCCCCTCTCGCTAGACGACGCCCCGGCAATCCAGGCCGTGTTCCCGCAGTGGGAGGTGGTGCGGCAGATGAACGCCGCGATCCCTTGGCCCTATCCCGCGGACGGAGCCGAAACCTTCCTCCGCGAGGTCGCCTTGCCGCAGGTTGAGCGCGGCGAAGGCTGGAACTGGTCCATCCGCCCGCGGGACGAGCCGGCCCGCCTTATTGGCCTCATTACGCTGGTGAAGAGCGAGACCGACAATCGTGGCTTTTGGCTCGATCCGGACTATTGGGGCCGCGGCCTGATGACCGAAGCGGCCAACCGCGTAACCAGCTTTTGGTTCGAGGAGCTCGGGATGCCGCTGCTTCGAGTCCCCAAGGCCTCCGCCAATATCGCCTCTCGCCGGATTTCCGTGAAGCAGGGCATGCGCGTGGTCGGGGAGACGGAAAAAGATTACGTCGAAGGGCTGCTGCCCGGCGAAATCTGGGAAATCACCGCGGAGGAATGGCGTGCCCACCGCTCCCGCCGATAGCTTCCCGCGGTCGTTAGGCTGAGCCGTCGATGCGCAACAGCTCGGCCCCCGTTCGTCATTCCCGCGCAGGCGGGAATCCGGAAGCAAGTTCAGTGACGGAAAATGACGAAGGCGCGGGAGAGCGAATCACACTTTTGGCAGGTTGCTATTCCATAACCAAACAGCGTCACGATGTCAAGAACTTTTTTCCTGATCGGTAAATTTGTCCACTAGCCCACCCATTCCGCAACGTCGGCCGCTACGCGGTTTGCGGCCTCGTTGAGCGCGGGGCCGACTTCCTCCACCTTCGGCAGCACCCCGTCGATCTCGGCTTCGAAGCGCCGCGTGCGGATCGCGCCGCCCGGCTGCTGCAGCACCGCGTCGAAGCGGACGATCACTCGCTGCCCCGGCGCGTCATAGCCCATCTCGCTGAGCTGGCCGGAAAGCCGGGTCGCGGCCGCATAGCGGATATCCGGCCCTTCGATCACCAGCCGCGTCTGGCCCGCGCGGATCGTCTCGGCAAGCAGGCGGCCGAACAGCCGCGCCGGCTTTTCCACCCACATCGCATCCTTGAGATAGGCGACGGTGGAATCGTTGACCTGCACCGGCACGCGCGTGACGTCGAGCCGCTCAGGCGCGTCTGGCACCAGCACGGTCAGCGCTTCGCCGATCGTGCCATTGGCCGAGGCCCCTGCCGGTGCGGAGGCCGCGGAGGTCAGGCTGATCAGCGTGTCGGGCGGGTCTTCGCCGAAGCTGACGCAGCCCGAGAGGGCGCACGCCGCAGCGAGCGCGGCCAGGCCGCCGCGAAAGGGCCTCGCGCCTATTGCGCGCCGCAGCGGCATGACGAAAGATCCCATGGTGCTTGTCGCGTTGTTCATGGCCCCGCTTCTCATGGTTTATAATCCGGCAGTTTCGTGCCGCCCAGCACCGCGCCCGCGCCCTGATCGTCGAGCTTCTCGGTGACCTGACGCAGCGCATCGCTGGCGGCGCGCAAGTCGCGGATCGTGGCTTCGGCGGCAGGCAGCGTGCTTTGCGAAAGCTGGCGCGCGGCCGGCTGCGCTTCCTCCATCATCGCCTGCAGCCCGTCCGCTGCGCCCTTGGCCGACCGCAGCGTTTCGCGCAGCTGCGCCGCAAGCGCCTCTCCGTCACGGTTGAGCAGGGCGTCGGTCGATTTCATCGTCTGCTCGAAGGCGGCGAGGCTCATATTGGCCTGACGCAGGGTCGCCTGCATTTCCGCGAGCGTGCGCTGAAGCTGCGGCGATGCGTCGGCCACATGGTCCGTCAGCCGCTCGGTATTGGCGAGGATCCCGGCGATGGAGGCCTGGTTCTCGTCCGAAAGCAACTGGGTGAGCCGGTCCGTCAGCGTCGCCAGCCTCTCGAGCAGGAGTGGCGCATTGCTGAGAATCTGCCCCAGCCCGCCCGGCTTGGTCGGGATCATCGGCGCACCTTCGGGGCAGGCGGTCACCTCGCAGGTGATCGGCGGCGCATCCCGCCGCGCGCCGTCGAGCTGGATTTCGGAAATCCCGGTGAAGCTGCCCTGGATCGTCGCCGTGGTGCCCTGCAGGATCGGGATCGTATCGTCGACCTCGATCCGCACGCGCACGAATTCCGGGTCCCTCTCCCACAGCTCGATCAGCGTCACCTGCCCTGCGGGAACGCCGGAGAAGCTGACCTCGGAGCCCTTGGCCAGCCCATCGACCGACTGCTTGAAGAAGATATCGTACTCGTTCCGATCGCCGGAATTGAGCCGCGCGACCCAGACGATGAACAGGGCGAGCGCCACCACCAGCAGCAAAGTGACTGCACCGACAAAGACATGGTTCGCGCGCGTTTCCATAGGCTGCCCCTAATCCCCTGTATTTCCGCGCGAGTCCATGGCGATGCTGCGCGAGCCCGTTGCCCTGCTCCGCTCATGGCTGGCTTTGGCCGCGCGCCCGCGCGGTCCGTTGAAATATTCCTGGATCCAGGGATGGTCCATCGCCATCAGTTCCTCGATCGTGCCGACGGCGATCACCCGCTTGTCCGCGATCACCGCCACGCGGTCGCAAATCTCGTGCAGCGTATCGAGGTCATGCGTGATCAGAAACACGGTGAGGCCCAGAACGTCGGTCAGCTCGCGCGTGCTCCGATCGAACTCGGCGGCGCCCACTGGATCGAGCCCGGCGGTCGGCTCGTCGAGAAAGACCAGCTCCGGATCAAGCGCCAGGGCGCGGGCGAGACCCGCGCGCTTCTTCATTCCGCCCGAAAGCTCGGACGGGAACTTGCTGGTCGCATCTTCCGGCAGACCCGAAAGCCGGACCTTGTAGCGCGCGATCTCATGCCGCAGTTCGTCATCGATCTCGGGATAGAATTCACGCAGGGGGACCTCGACATTCTCCCCCACGGTCAGCGTCGAGAACAGCGCCCCGCCCTGGAACAGCACGCCCCAGAGCGAACGGATGTCCACGTCCTGCGCATGATCGTCGCCGGTGATCTCCCGCCCCAGCACTTCGATGCGGCCTTCCGCCGGCGTCTGCAGCCCGATGATCGAGCGCATCAGCACCGACTTGCCGGTGCCCGATCCGCCAACGACTCCCAGGATCTCCCCGCGCCTGACCTTGAGCGACAGATCCTGATGGATGACATTGTCGCCGAAGCGGTTCACCAGCCCGTCGACGACGATCGGATATTCACCTTCGAACCGCTCGGGAATAATGTCCCGCGCTTCCTCAGCGACTTCCTGAACAATCTCGTCCGCCGCCCCGCCGGGCGCGGTTTCCCTTGGCGCATTGCCCTCGGAACCGGTCTGGTCGCCGCCGCTCATCCCCAGCCGACCTTGGTGAAGAACACCGCAAAGAACGCATCGAGCACGATGACCATGAAGATGCCCTGCACCACCGCCCAGGTGGTGCGCAGGCCGACCTCCTCCGAGTTGCCCTGCACCTGCATGCCCTGGTAGCAGCCCGCGATGCCGACGATCAGGCCGAAGACGGGCGCCTTGACCAGCCCGACCCAGACATCGTGGATCGGCACGACTTCCTGGATCCGGGTGAGGAAGGTCCAGAAGGGAATCCCGAGTGTGAGGTCCGCGATCACCGCGCCGCCGATGATCGCCACGGCGGAAGAATAGAAACCCAGCAGCGGCATCATCAGCACCACGGCGAGCACGCGGGGAAGGATCAGCGCCTCCATCGGGGAGACACCGATCGTGCGCATCGCGTCGACTTCCTCGGTCAACTTCATAGTGCCGATCTGCGCCGCGAAGGCAGATCCGGACCGGCCCGCGACCATGATCGCGGTCATCAGCACGCCCAGCTCGCGCAGGGAAAGCCGGCCGGTGAGATTGATGGTGTAGATCTCCGCCCCGAACTGGCGGAGCTGCACCGCGCCCTGCTGCGCAATCACGATCCCGATCAGGAAGCTCATCAGCCCGATGATGCCCAGCGCCGACACACCGACCAATTCGAGCTGGCGGGTCAGCGATGCGGCTCTCAGCCGCGCCGGGTGCTTCAGGCGGATACGCAGAACGAAGCAGATGCCCGTCACCAGCAGGCGCCAGATCGCGATCAGCAACTCGCCCAGGAAACCGAGCACGGAGACCGTGCCCTTGCCCCAGCCGACGACCAGTTCCCCTACTGCAAGCGGAACCCTCGTGGCGATCGGCGGCAGGGGCGGCCGGATCTCGGCCGAGCTTTCGCTCGACTGGACTGTCGCGATCAGGTGCTGCGCCTGGGGACCCGCGCCCAGAATGCGCGCGTCGGTGGCGCGGGCAAAGCGCCACACCACCCAGGCCCCGGCCGTATCGATTTCGCCGCTGGCGGAAAGATCGATGCTTTCGACGGGGCCGTTCCATTCGCGCAGCTTGCGGTCGAGCGCGCCGATCGAAGAAACGAGGAGATTGCCGTGGATCACCAGCCTGGTGCCGCCGCTCTCGCCCGCCTCAACGCTGAAATCTGCCCATTCGCGCATCGCCGTCAGCTATGCGGGCAAATTCGGGCGGGGACAAGGCAAAGGCGGTTGGGCCAAGGACTTCTTGCGCCCCACAATCGGCGCTGGCAAAGGCCGTGGCCGTAATGAGCACCGAACTCGACAAGACTTTCGACCCCGCCGCGATCGAGGCGAAGTGGTACGATCATTGGGAACGGAACGGGCTGTTCCGGCCCAACCGGCCCGACGCCGCGCCCTTCACCATCGTCAATCCCCCGCCCAACGTGACCGGCTCGCTCCATATCGGCCACGCGCTGGACAATACGCTGCAGGATGTCGTGGTCCGCTATGAGCGGCTGCGCGGAAAGGACGCGCTGTGGGTGGTCGGCACCGACCATGCCGGCATCGCCACGCAGATGGTGGTGGAGCGCGAACTGGAGAAGAGCCAGGACAAGCGCACCAACTATTCGCGCGAGGATTTCGTGGCGAAGGTGTGGGAATGGAAGGCCGAAAGCGGCGGCACGATCACCCGTCAGCTCCGCCGCCTGGGCTGCTCGATGGACTGGAGCCGGGAACAGTTCACCATGGACCCGCACTTCACCCGCGCGGTGGTGAAGGTGTTCGTCGATCTTTACAACGAAGGCCTGATTTACCGCGACAAGCGGCTGGTGAACTGGGACCCCAAGCTCAAGACCGCGATCAGCGATCTCGAGGTGGAGACGCGCGAAGTCCAGGGGCACTTCTGGCACTTCCGCTACCCGCTCGCCGACGGATCGGGGCATGTCTCGGTCGCGACTACGCGGCCGGAAACGATGCTGGCGGACATGGCGGTGGCCGTCCATCCCGATGACGATCGCTATGCCGCGCTGGTGGCGCGGGGCGCGAAGGTGCGCCAGCCGATCACCGGGCGGGAGATCCCGATCGTTGCGGACGAGCATGCCGATCCCGAGCTCGGCTCGGGCGCGGTGAAGATCACCCCCGGGCACGACTTCAACGACTTCGAGGTGGGCAAGCGGGCCGGCATCGCGCCGGCCGACATGCTCAACATGCTCGATGCCGAAGCGCGCGTGTGCCAGACGGCGGACGGGCTGATCCCCGAGGAACTGCTCGGCCTCGATCGTTTCGAGGCGCGGGATCGCGTGGTCGGGATGCTGGAGCAGCAGGGCCTGCTCGAACAGGTCGAGGACCGCGTGATCGCCACCCCCTTTGGCGACCGCGGCGGCGTGGTGATCGAACCATGGCTGACCGACCAGTGGTATGTCGATGCCGAAACGCTGGCACAGCCCGCGATCGAGGCGGTGCGCTCCGGCAAGATCGAGATTGTGCCCAAGAGCTGGGAGAAGACCTGGTTCAACTGGATGGAGAACATCCAGCCGTGGTGCGTCTCGCGCCAGCTCTGGTGGGGGCACCGGATCCCGGCTTGGTACGACCAAGATGGCAACGTTTTCGTCGCGCAGACGGAGGATGAAGCCTATCGACTAGCCTCCTCTCGTCATTCCCGCGAAGGCGGGAATCCAGCGGACACGTCGAAACTGGATCCCCGCCTTCGCGGGGATGACGAAATTCGTTTGACGCGCGATCCCGACGTTCTCGACACCTGGTTTTCCAGCGCGCTGTGGCCCTTCGCCACGCTCGGCTGGCCCGACGAGGATGCGCCGCTGGTCGCCCGCCACTACCCCAACGACCTGCTGATCTCCGGGTTCGACATCCTGTTCTTCTGGGATGCGCGCATGGCGATGCAGGGGATGCACTTCATGAACGAGGTGCCGTGGAAGCGGCTGTACCTTCACGGCCTCGTGCGCGCGCCGGACGGGCAGAAAATGTCCAAGTCCAAGGGCAATGTGGTCGATCCGCTGGGCCTGATCGACCGGTTCGGCGCCGACGCGCTGCGCTTCTTCATGGCGGCGATGGAAAGCCAGGGCCGCGACATCAAGATGGATGAGAAGCGGGTCGAGGGATACCGCAACTTCGCCACCAAGCTGTGGAACGCCACGCGCTTCTGCCAGGCCAACGGCATCGGCGCGTCGAGCAGCATCGCCGCGCCGGCCGCCACGCTCGCGGTCAACAAATGGATCATCGGCGAAGTCGTCGAGACGCTGGAAGCGCTCGACAAGGCGATGGCCGAGCTGCGCTTCGATGCCGCCGCGAACACCATCTACCACTTCGTGTGGGACCGCTTCTGCGACTGGTATCTGGAACTGATCAAGGGCGCCATCGACGAGGAGACAAAGGCCGTCGCCGGCTGGGTCCTCGATCAGATCCTGGTGATGCTGCACCCCTTCATGCCGTTCATCACCGAAGAGCTCTGGCATGCGCAGGGGACGCGGCCCTATGAGCTGATCCTGGCGAAATGGCCGGAGCCCGATGCGGAGGGAAATCCGATAATTGGCGTGGCTGATGGTGCTGCGATCGACGCAAAGGCTTACATCGATTGGATCGTGGGCCCGATCAACATGGTCCGTTCGGCCAGAAACGAATTGGGAATACCGCCTGCACTGAGGTTGGTTGCCTACGCAGAGGAGGTGACCAATCCGCTCTGGCAATCGAGGCCGGAAATTGCCGCTTATTTTGAGCGAATTGGCCGCTTCGAGGTGCGTGTAGACGAACCTGTACCAGAAGGTCCCGCCATGAGGGTCGTTGCTCCCGGCGGGACTCTTACCATCCCGCTCGAAGGGGTGATCGACATCGAAGCCGAGAAGGCCCGCCTTACCAAGGCGCTGGAGGCGTCGCGCAAGGAAGCCAAATCGCTGGAAGGCCGTCTCGGCAATCCCAACTTCGTCGAAAAGGCCAAGCCTGAAGCGGTCGAGAAGGCCCGCGCCGACCACGCGCACCACTCAGCCGAGGCCGAGCGCCTCACGGCCGCGCTGGCACGGCTGGGGTGAGGCCCGCGCGCGTCCTTCGAGGCGCTCGGCGTGAGGGAGTTTCGAAGCTGAAGGTAGAGGACCTGCCTCGAAGGACCGGGCCATGCTCCTGACGCTCGCCACGACGGCACCGGGCGAGCCCGAGATCTTCGCCTCGATCCAGGGCGAAGGGCCGAGCATGGGCAAGCCTTGCGCCTTCATCCGTCTCTCGCGCTGCAATCTCGCCTGCCACTGGTGCGACACGGCCTACACGTGGCATTTCGAAGGCGATGACCGCCCGCACCGCTCCGGCGTCACTTACGAGCGGACGGCCAATCAGGTGAAGCTCTCGCCCGACGCGGCAGGCGAGAGGATCGCGGCGCTCGGGATGGAGCGGCTGGTCGTGACCGGCGGGGAGCCGCTTCTGCAAGCCCCGGCGCTGACCGCTTTGCTGCAAGGGCTCGAGGGGATGCGGGTCGAGATCGAAACCAACGGTACGATCGCTCCGCCCCCCGCGCTCGATGCGCTGGTGGCGCAGTACAATGTCAGCCCCAAGCTGGCGCATAGCGGCAATCCGGCAAGCCTGGCGCTTCTCCCCGAACGGCTCGCCGAATGGTCCGCCGAACCCCGCGCATTCTTCAAGTTCGTGGTTGCGGAACCCGAAGACGTCGAGGAGGTGCTCGCATTGCAGCGCCGCTTCGCGATTCCGTCGGGCAGGATCTATCTCATGGCCGAAGGTATCGACGCCGGGACGCTCGAAGCGCGCGAGGCGTGGCTGGCGCCAATCTGCCTCGCCCACAATCTGAACCTCTCCAAGCGGTTGCACATCCGCCTTTTTGGCGACACTAGAGGGACATGAGTGAGCCTCAGGCCGATCGCGGCACTTCACTACAGCGACCCAGGCGCGGCGACCTCACCGAAGGGCCGATCTTCCGCACACTGCTGCTATTCGCCGTGCCCACCCTGCTCTCCAATTCGCTCCAGTCGCTCAACGGCACGATAAATGCGATCTGGGTGGGGCGGCTGATCGGGGAGGAAGCGCTCGCCGCCACCGCGAATGCGAACATCATCATGTTCCTGCTTTCAAGCGCCGCCTTCGGCTTCGGGATGGCGGGAACGGTAAAGATCGGCCAGCGCTACGGTGCCAACGATCTCGACGGCGCCAGGCGCACGATGGGCACCGCGATGGGGTTCTGCTTCGTCCTCACCGTGCTGATCGCGGCAACGGGCTGGGCGATCACGCCATGGCTGCTGCGGATCCTCTCCACTCCCGGGGACGTCTATCAGCTCGCGCTCGATTATCTGAGGATGATCTTCCTTTCGATGCCGGTGGTGATGGTTTCGATCATTCTCACCATGGGGCTGCGCGGCACGGGGGATTCGCGCACGCCGCTGATCTTCATGGTCGTGACGGTGGCGCTGCACACGGTGCTCAATCCTCTGCTGATCATGGGATACGGACCCTTTCCGGAATACGGCATTGCCGGTTCCGCCTTGTCGATGGCGGCCTCCTCGGCCGTCTCGCTGATCGGCATGGTGGTCTATGTCTATGTGAAGGACCTGCCGCTGAGGTTGCGCGGCGCCGAACTCGACTATCTGAAGCCGCGAAGCGACGAGCTTGGCTTCATCCTCGCCAAGGGCTTTCCGATGGGAGCGCAGATGGCGGTGATGTCCGCTGCGGGGCTGATCATCGTCAGCCTGGTCAATCAGGAGGGCATGCTGACAACCGCAGCCTACGGCGCCGCGATGCAGGTCTTCACCTATATCCAGATGCCGGCGATGGCGATCGGCGGCGCGATCAGCGCGATGGCTGCGCAGTTCATCGGCGCGAGACAGTGGGACCGGCTGAACGAGCTTTCCAGGGCCGGGCTGGTCACCAACGCCCTGATGACGGGTGCCCTGACCGTGGTGGTGCTGCTGTTCGACCGGCCCATCCTGGAGCTTTTCATGGGGGCAGACAGCCCTGCCGTGCCGATGGCGCAGCATATCCAAGTGATCGTCGCCTGGAACTTCGTCTTCTTCGGCATGACGATGGTGCTGAACGGAACCATGCGTGCAGGCGGCGTGGTATGGGTCCCGCTCTTCATCCTCGTCTTCACGCTTTATCCGGTGAGGCTCGGTTTCTACTACATCGCCTATCCCGCCCTGGCGGCCGACGCGATCTGGTTGAGCTTCCCTGTCGCCGCCTTCTCCTCCCTCGCACTCACCGCCTGGGTCTATTATGCGTCGCAATGGCGCGAAAAGGCGAAGGCGGAAACCTCTTATGAGGCCGCCGAGCAGGCCAATGCCGAAGGAGACCCGGCCGGCCGGACCAACCCGTCGCTTTGAGCGCCTGGCGAAGGCGACGAGGGGGCCTTGCTTTCCGGATTACTTGCTTTGGGCGCGCCAGCGCTGGACGATGCGGTGGACCGCCTCTTCCTCGCCGCCTGAATGCTGCCAGAGTTCGACGAAGCTGGGGTCTTCGGAGGCGGGCCGCTTCGCTTCCTCGAGCGTGTCGAACGCCACGCGGATCGGAATCGAAACACCCTCGCCGCAGATGATGCATTCGCGGTTCCGGAGCGCCGGGATCGAGTCCAGAAAGCCGCGCGAACCTTCCGGCATCGCGGCTTTCACGAAGGCCTGGTCGCGATCGTTGTTGAGCCGCATCGAAATGATCGTGCCGCATTGCGACAGCACACCTTCGGCAAGATCGGACGGCCGCTGCGTGATCAGGCCAAGGCTGATGCCGTATTTACGGCCCTCTTTGGCGATACGAGAAAGGATGCGGCCGACCGAGGAGTTATCCGCGTTCTTTTCGTTGGGGACGTAGCGATGCGCTTCTTCGCAGACCAGCAGGATCGGGCTGGTCTTTTCCTCCCGGCCCCAGATGGCGAAATCGAACACCAGGCGGCTCAGCACCGCCACCACGGTGGAGGTGATGTCGGACGGCACGCCCGAAACGTCGATGATCGCGATCGGCTTCCCGTCGGATGGCATGCGGAAGATCTTGGACACGAAATTGGCCAGCGTATCGCCAACCAGCATCCCCGAGAACATGAACTGATAGCGCGGATCGCTCTTCAACTCGTCGATCTTGGTCTTGATGCGCATGAAAGGCGCGCTCGACGTGGCCTTGTCCAGCTTGCCCATCTCGTTCTGCAGGATGTTGGTGAGATCCGAGAGGAGATAGGGAATGGGGGAATCGACAGTGATCTTGCCCATAGTTTCGGCAAGGCGGTTCTTGCTCCGCGCCTCGAGCAGGCACTTGGCGAGAATGTCCGCATCCTCCTGGCGATCGTTGCCGGTGGTGGTGAGGATTACTTCGCAGTGCTCTTCGAAATTCATCACCCAATAGGGCATCTGGAGATTGCTGACGTCGAAGATCAGGCCCGTGTTGCGAAACGCGGCCGAATACTCGCCGTGGGGGTCGATCATCACGATATGGCCCTGCGGCGCCGCTTCGCAGATGCGATGCAGGATCATCGCCGCGCTGGTGGATTTGCCTGTACCGGTAGAGCCCAGCAGCGCGAAGTGCTTGCCCAGCATCGCGTCGATATAAATTCCCGCGCGGATGTCGCTCGTGGGATAAACCGTGCCGACCTGAATCGCGGAGCGGCCGTCACTGGCATAGATCTGGCGCAGATCGGCATTGCTCGCCGGATAGACCAGCGCGCCGGGAATGGGATAGCGTGTCACACCGCGGCGGAAGTTGTAGATCTTGCCGGTCAGGCGCTCTTCATCGCCCTCGCCCAGGAAATCGATATTGGCGACGATGCTGGCACCGTCGGCGCGCCGGTCCTGCCGCTGGTTGCGGACGCTGGCGAGCAACCAACCGCCCGCCACGCGAATCTTGATCTGGCTGCCGACCTGCCCGGTCAGGGCGATCGAGGCATCGCAATCGTCCGCGCATTCATTGAGCCGCTGCAGATCGAGCGCGACCTGCGAGGCCGAGCCGGCGATCTCCAGCACCACGCCAATGGGCTGCGTGGCATTGTCACTGACAGCGCTCGAATGCCCCTGTACGTCCTGCGGCGCGTGAGCCGGCTGTGAATCGGAAAATTGCTGTGTACCCAAATCGTTCATAGTCTGGCTGCCGTGGATTGCTGCGCGTCCATCGCGCCTGCCCGGCATAGGCGGCGCCGGTTAAAATCGCGTCAACCAGGGGCGGATCAGATGAGCGCGAACAGGCGCCCCGCGAGCCAGCCCATTCCCACCGAGAGGACCACGGCCAGAAGGCCATAGAGAAACCCGTCATCTTCGGCGAAGTCCACTACGAAACGCTCGAAGCCCAGCTTGCGCACCTCCACCTCGGCCACTGCCGAGGCAATCACGCGGCCTTGCGTGATCGCGAACGTTTCGGCGGTGTAAGTGCCGGTCTGCACGCTCGACGGCAGGCTGATGCGCGCCTGGTACAGCACTTGTTCGCGGATCGAGACGCCGTCGCCGTCCTGCTGGTAGAGCCCTTGCCGCTGGCGCAGATCGACCAGCCCGGACGAGAAGCGCGCCTGCTCCTCGGGATTGATCGCACCGACCGGGGACAATTGCAGCCACGGCAGCCCGAGTTCGTAAATTGCGGCCGTACGGTCATCGACTATGCGCGAGATCGGCCGCGAACTGGCGACCGCGAAGAAGGACGGCGCAGAGCGGAAATCCGTGCTGTCGGCATTGATCCATATCCCCGCGACCTTGCGTTTCTCGCGCAGCCGGATGGACTGGGTCGGCCCCTTCAGCACCACCACGATATCGTAATCGCGGCCGGCACGGGTGCCGCTGGGATCAAGGATTGCGCCGAACAGCAGCAATTCGGTGCCGGTAAAACCCTGACGCACCTGGATCTCGTGCTGCGAAACCTCCGGCACCAGAATGGGGTCCCGCTGGGCCGTGAGCGCAGCGAAGGCGATCACCGCGAGCAAGGCGGAAGCGAGGCGGCTCCTCACAGCGACACCACGGTATAGATCTCGTCCGGACGGTAGCCGAGACCAAACGCCATTCTCAGCGCGATCGCCAGGACGATGATGGCAAGGAACAGCCGCAGATATTCAGGCCGCGCCTTCTGCGCGAACTTGGCACCCAGCTGGGCACCAGTAACCGAACCGAGCAGCAGCAGCGCCGCAAGCACGATGTCCACCGCCCGCGTGGTCAGCGCATGCATCATGGTCGTCACCATGGTGACGAACAGGATCTGGAACAGCGAAGTCCCGACCACGACATTCGCGCTCATGCCCAGAATGTAGAGCATCGCGGGAACGAGGATGAAACCGCCGCCCACGCCCATCAGCATCGTCAGTATTCCGACAACCATTCCAAGGAGGAGCGGCGCGAGCGGCGAGATGTACAGACCGGAGCGGTAGAAACGCCAGCGCATCGGCAAGCTGGCGACCAGTGGATGGTGCCGTCGTTTGCGGGCAGGCGATGGCGTGCCCGAGCGCATCGCGCGCATGGCCTGGATGCTTTCGCGCCCCATAAGCGCCCCGATCGTGCCCAGCAGGACGACGTAGAGGATGTTGATCACGGTATCGATCTGGCCAAGCGACTGGAGGAGGCGGAACAGCAACGCACCGAAGCCCGTGCCGATCACTCCGCCGGCGACCATCACCGTACCCATCCGGTAGTCGACGCCGCCCCGGCGCGTATGCGCCAGAACGCCCGATACGCTGGCGCCGGTGACCTGGCTGGCAGCGGATGCGGCGGCCACGGTGGGAGGAACGCCGTAGAAGATCAGAAGCGGCGTTGTCAGGAATCCGCCGCCCACCCCGAACACGCCGGAGAGGATCCCTGTGACCGCCCCAAGCGCGATGATGACCAGGCCATTGACCGCTAGATTGGCGATAGGGAGGTAGACGTCCATGGCGCCGCTGGACGTACCCTACAGACGCGGCGGATTAAAGGCACGCTCGCAAGGGTTCCCCTAAAATCCGGTGGCTATAGTCAGTGTGGGGCCGCTGGATGGTTCCGCGTCGCCGGCCACGCGGAAGCGCCAGTCCAGCGACACCCGTGCCGGCACGCTGCCTATGGTGATCCTCGCGGTCGCGCCCGGCCCCATGTCCAGCCGCTCGGCGCCTTTCTGCGCCCCGCCCCACACTCCTCCGCCGGCGCTGAGGCGTATCTTCTCCAGCCGTGCAAGCTCTCGCTCCGCACGAACCTGCCCATCGATGAAGGCGGTGGCGAAATCGCCCCCCACATAGCCCGCCTGAGCATAGGCTTCGGCGCTCCAACCCAGCGGCAGGCGGAATTCAGGCAGCTGAGTGTAAGCATAGGCTGCTGGCCGCCATCGGACTTCTCCGCCGACCCGCGTAGCGCGCAACTCGGCCGCTGCCACGAGCGGAACCGACGTGATCGGCTTCGCCGACAGTCCCGCGGCAACTTCGGTCTCCTCCGCCCCTGCCAGCGCCCGGCTGCCGCGGATGAAGACTTCCGGACGATGAGCGCTCGAAGGTGCCATGCGATAGCGCAGCACCGCGCCCACCTGGCTCTGCCCATAGCTTCCGCGGCCCGATGTGATCGCGCTCGTCGTATCCTCGCGCAGCAGCAGCCACACGTCTCCCGACCAGCGGCTTGCTCCCGGATTGGATGGCAGCGGTCCGAAAGGTGCGGCGGCAGGTATTCGCGCTTCTACGCGCGGTGCCGCTGGAGAAGCCGCGCGGGCGAGCGAGTCCGGTCGGTGCACCGGAACGGGCAACAAGCCTCGGCCAGGAAGCCCAGCGGGCGATGGGATGTCCCCGATAAATGAATTGGTGCGCGAAGCGCGGGGCGCAGCTGTCAGCTGCAACCAAGAGCTCCGCACCTGCGGCAACTCGCTGGTGGGCGCTGCGCCGCTCTCGCCCCGCTCGGCAAGCTCTGGCTTCGGATCGTTCTCGCGCGCCGGCGCAGTCTCACGGGCCGTTCGAGCGACCGATGCCAGCGATCGCGGAGCGTGCCTTGGCGAGAAGGCTGGCTCCCACAGCGCGGTCCGCACCCCGACCCAGCCACCAAGCAGCATCACCAGCATGAAGAGCGGTTGTCCGCGATATCCTGCCTTGGGCGTCATACCCGCCTCGCCACCTGCATCAGCGCTGGATGCGCGAGGTGCTGCGTCTTGTCCCATTTGGGGAGCTTTCCGCCCAGCGTACCCATATAGGCGAACAGCGCGCGGCGCCCGGCCATGATGGCGATGATGTTCGCCACCGGTATACGCAGGACGGCGAGCGCGCCTTCGCGCCATCCGTACTCGTTGGTGGTGAAAGCAAAGCGCATGGCCGCGCGCCAAAGGAAGCTGCAGAAATTGATTGCGATGAGGGCCTGGGTCAGCGGGTCACCCAGCCACGGCCGATCCATGCCCGTCACATCTGCCACCCACAGGATTCCGGCGATCGCGAGCAGGAGATAAGCCGCCGCGAGGACGATCGCGATCAACGGCCCGCGCCGGTCGCGCATGCGCATCCACAGTTCGATCGGGCTCGCAATCCAGCCGAGCCGATCCCAGCCCTGCAACGCGATGCCGTGGATCCAGCGTGTCTTCTGCCGCACCGCCGCGCGCAGCTCCGAAGGAAAGTAGGCTCTGGTGGCGATGAGCTCGCCGTCTTTCCCCCGCAGGCGCAGGAAACGGGTGCGCGCACCCAGCGCCTTGATCCTCAGGCCCATTTCGTAATCCTCGGTCAGGCTCTCTACCGAGAAGGGTCCCTCCTGATCCGGCCTCTCCGCGGCGAGCCGCGCCAGAACCGGGCGGGCGAAGGCGCAGCCGACACCGGCAGCCGGCAAAGCAGCGCCCAAGGCATCACGCACGACCATCGCCTTCGCATGTGCCTCGGTGAACTCCTCAAGGTAATGTCCGGCAATCCAGCGGGACCCTTCCTGAGGCTCGGGCCGCACGGGCAATTGGACGAACTCGGCTTCGTCGAGAGCCCGGTCAAGCACCGCGAGCGCTGCGGGATCGACCATGTCTTCCGCGTCCTGCAGCAGGATCATGCGAAAATCGCTGCCCGAGCGGCCCTCTTCCTCGCACACGGCACGATAGAGGCGATTGAGGCAATCCGCCTTGGTCGTGGGGCCATCCCGCTCATGGATCACGAGTTGGAAGCGCGGATCCTCACCGGCTGCATCCACAGCCGCCGCAGCCGTCGCGGGATCGTTGCGATAGCATCCCACGAAGAGCCGAAGCTCGCCTTGCGGCCATGCGTTGAGGGCATGCGCGATTGTCACGCCGATGACTTCCGCTTCCTGCCACGCGGGGACGAGAACAGCGGCCTTGCCGTTCAACGCACGGCTTTCCGCCTCCGGCCTGTCGACGCGGCGCGTGGACACCCTTCCGGACAGCCTGAGCCACACCCAGACTGCGTCAACCGCCAATTCGTCGATAGCGCCTACGAGAAAGAAGATTCCCGCAAACAACAGCAATTCACGCTCAACGAGCGCGAGCCACTCCAGTGGCGTAAACCCCCCAAGGATAGGCACCCCCCATCAGCCGTCCCTAGAGGCACGCTAGTGCGGCGGAAGCCATTAGGCAATCAGGGAATCCCCTGCCTCTTGCCACTCGCGGCTATTTGCGAAATGGGTGCTGAACATGGCCAATTCGTCCAACCCGATCGCCGCGGCCGCCGCCCGCCCCTTCAAGGCCCTGTTCGCCAGCGATGCATTCGCGGGCATTCTGCTGATCGTGGTGGCGGTTCTGGCCATGGCCGTGGCAAACTCTCCGCTGGCATCCGAATACCATCAACTGTTCCATTCCGAGCTGCCGTGGACTCCCATCCCGAAGCTCGACACGCTTCACTTGTGGATCAACGACGCGCTGATGGCGGTGTTCTTCTTCGTCGTCGGGCTGGAGGTGAAGCGCGAGATCGTCGCCGGCAATCTCTCCGATCGGAGGTCAAGGCGTCTCCCGGTGCTCGCGGCCGTGGCCGGCATGGGCGCACCGGCGGCGGTCTACATGCTCATCGCCGGGGGAGAGCCATTGTTGCTGCGCGGCTGGGCTATCCCCGCGGCCACCGACATCGCCTTCGCGATGGGGGTGATCGGGCTGCTCGGTACCCGTGTCCCGCCAGCACTGCGGCTGTTCCTGCTCACGGTCGCGATAGTGGACGACATCGGCGCCGTTCTGGTGATAGCGGTGTTCTACACGGTCAATATCGAACTGGCCTGGCTCGTCCCTTCGCTGCTCGTCTTCGGTGTGATGCTCGCGTTCAACCGCCGGGGGGTCAACAGAATGCTGCCGTTCATCGCCGGGGCCCTGGTGCTGTGGTTCTGCGTCCTCAACTCGGGTGTCCACGCCACCATCGCCGGTGTCGCCGCGGCACTCACGATCCCGATGCGCAGGCTCGACGAGACGAGCATGCTCGAAACCCTCGAACATGGGCTCGTTGGCTGGAATGCCTATCTGATCGTCCCCCTGTTCGGCTTTGCGAATGCCGGCGTCGCCCTCGCGGAGATGGGCCCGGACGAACTCCTGAACGCGCTGCCCCTGGCCGTCGGCGCCGGGCTCGTGCTGGGCAAGCAGATCGGCATCTTCTGCGCGATAGTCATCGCCGACAGGCTAGGCATTGCAAAACGCCCGGAGAATTCCACTTGGCCGGAAATCTGGGGAATGGCGGTGCTTTGCGGGATCGGCTTCACGATGAGCCTGTTCATTGCCGAACTGGCTTTCCCGCGTTCCCGCATGCTGATCGAGGAGGCGAAGATCGGCATTCTAGCGGGATCGTTGATCTCGGCAATTCTCGGCTATGCGATCCTCCGGATGACGACAAAGCCATCGGCACCAGATCTCTGACCGGTGGTTCTATCGGCAGTCACCAGCTACCGACATTCTCCATGCTGGCCCAGGGTTCCCGCGGCTCCAACTGTCCGTCCTGAAGCAGTTCGACCGAAATTCCATCAGGCGTCCGGACGAACGCCATCCGCCCATCCCGCGGTGGCCGATTGACCGTCACTCCGGCGTCCATGAGCCGCTGGCAGGTTTCGTAGATGTCGTCGACGCGATAGGCGAGATGGCCGAAATTGCGGCCGCCGTCATATTGCGGGGCCGGCTCTCCTTCGGACGGCCAGTTATAGGTCAACTCTACCTCGGCGACATCCTCCTGGCCAGGCGCTGCAAGGAAGATCAGCGTGAAGCGCCCCTCCTCGCTGGAGAAGCGGCGCGTCTCCTTCAGCCCGATCAATTCGAAGAAGGCGATCGTTGCGTCCGGGTCGGTCACCCGGATCATCGTATGGAGATATTTGACCATTGCTGGCTCCGTTCGTCTCTATTCAAACACGGTTCATCGGTGCGGGCGCATTGTGCCTCCGTCCACCGATCGGGCCATAAGGATAGCGGACGTGAATGACCATGCCAGTGAAGAAACGCCTGTTGCCGCCACTCGGTTCTGGAGGAGGACGGACGCTCGTCTTTGGCTTGGCAGCGCGGCGATCGTCGCCATCGGTATGATGATTGGCGGGTATGTTCTCGGTGACGGCCTGAAGCGAGCCCGCGAAGCGGATCGCTCCGTAACCGTGCGCGGCCTTTCGGAGCGTGATGTGACAGCCGACCTGGCAACCTGGACGATCTCCTATTCGGCCACTGCTCCCAATCTGACCGACGCCCAGGCGAATGTCGACAGCGACACGGCGCAGATTCGAAGCTTCTTCCGCGAGCTTGGCTTTCCCGATGACGCACTGCAGCCGACAGGCGTCAACGTGTCGAGCTACGCGAATGATGGGGTGACTCAATTCACCGTGCGCCAAAGAATGAGCCTGCGGACGACCGATGTCACCCGCGCGCAGAACGCCGTGCGGCAACAGTTTGAACTCGTTCGCCGCGGCGTGATGCTGGAGGAAGGATCCGGCATGGCTTACACCTTCACTCGCCTGAACGAAATCAAGCCTGAAATGGTGGCGGAAGCGACCAAGGACGCGCGGGCCGCGGCACAGCAGTTCGCGAACGACAGCGGAACCAGCGTCGGGGGCATAAAGCAGGCCACGCAGGGTTATTTTTCCATCGAGGCCCGGGACGGCGAAAGTGGCGGCTGGGGCGTTTCCGACACGCCGTTCAAGAAGGTTCGCGTCGTCACCACGATCGACTTTTACCTGCGATAGGGCAACGACCGCAGCGGTAGGGACCCGCGCCGTCAGGCACGAGCCCCGTTTGCAGCTGGCGCTTAGAAGCTGGCGCTCAACGTGGCGACCACAGTGTCGTCGGTGAACTTGTAGTCACCCGGCAGATAATCGCCTTCGGCCCCAACATAGGATACGCCCACAGAGACATTCTCCGTCAGCGCCATGCTTGCGCCGACGGACCAGTCGAACGCATCGCCGTCATTGGTGTAGGTCAGGAAGCCGTCGGTATATCCAAGATGGCCATTGATGGTGAGCGGCGTCTGCGGAATGCCGACACCCACATCGGTATAAAGATAGAGGTTGTCGTCACCGCCGAGCGAATCCTGCTCCGGCGCATAGGCCACTCCGACCGTCAGGTCGGCCGGGCCAAGCGTGCTGCCGACCGAACCGTAGAACTCGATATAATCGGTGTCCCCGATCAGGCCGTTATCTGCATTGGGGTACATGTAGTACAACGCGCCAACATCAAGCGTCACGCCGCCGACATCGCCGCTCCAGCCGCCGTAAACATCGAGTTCGGTATGGCCGAAGCCCACGGTGTCTTCGTCAAGCGAGGACGCCCAGGTGCCGACATAGACGCCGCTGGAATGACCGAGGTCGAAGCCGCCCTGAACAGCGATGTCGCCGCCTGAGAGGTCGACGCCGCGGAAACGATATTCCGAAACGATGGCGGCGTTAGCGGATACCGAGATTTCGGAATCCTGTGCCATTGCAGGCGTGGCGGCGAAGGCGGCACCTGCAAGAACAGTAGCAGCCAAGAGGCTGCGGACGGACGTAAGCATGGCAATCTTCCTTTAGCTTGGATTAGTCAGCTTCGTCCCACCTGCGTATCCGCCGGCCGCCTCTTTTGGCGTGCGGTCCTGGCGAATGCGCAATTAACTTGCCGATCGGTGCTGCGCTGCACAAGAGGTATTGCGACGCGTGACATACAAAACGCCCTACTGTGGGTTTTCAGCATCACCTCGCCTTCGACCGGCCGGCATCGATCCAGGACAGGCGCAGCACAGCATCTTGCCATGCGGACATCAGGCCTTAAACGGTACCCGGCAGCATGACTGGATCTGAGACTTCGCCCAGCGGCCAGACACCAAGCAGCCGCCCGCTCGGCGTGCCCGCCGGCACACGCGTCTACGCCATTGGTGATATCCATGGTCGGCGCGATCTGTTTGAGGCGATAATCGACGCCATAGAAAGAGATGATGCCGCAGCGCAGCATGCACGCACCGAGGTGATCCTTCTAGGCGATCTCGTCGATCGCGGTCCCGACAGCGCCGGCGTTGTCTCCCTGGCGCGCGAATGGGGCACCAGGCGCAGCGTGCGGATGATTGCCGGCAACCACGAAGAAATGTTCCTGGAGAGCTTTCATGACAGAGAGGTGCTGCGGCGTTTTCTGCGCTTCGGCGGCCGCGAGACCTTGCTCAGCTACGGGATCGAACCGGGCACGCGCCCTGACGGCGATTTGAGGCCCCTCCAACGGCTCATGCAGGAGAAGATCCCGCGGGAGGACCTGGAGTTCATCCGCTCGTTCGAGGATCTCATCATCATGGGCGATTATGCCTTCGTTCATGCAGGCATTGCGCCCGGCGTCTCTGTCGGGCAGCAGTCGCTGCAAGACCTGCGATGGATACGCGAGCCCTTCCTCTTGCACCCGCAGATGCATTCGCACGTCATCGTTCACGGCCATACCATTGTCGACCGTGCAGAATTCCACCGCAACCGGATCGGGATCGACACGGGAGCGTTCCACAGCGGACGCTTGACCGCGCTCGTGCTGGAAAGCACCGGGCGCAGGCTAATCGAAACTTGTGAGCTCAATGGCATAATCGGCGCACGGGCCAGAAAGGTGGAAGAATGAAGATTGCGATGATCGGCGCGGGCTATGTGGGCCTCGTTTCCGGAGCCTGCCTCGCCGACTTCGGTCACGAGGTCGTGTGCGTCGATAAGGATCCGGCCAAGATCGAATCTCTCCTGGCAGGAATCATGCCGATCTACGAGCCTGGTCTGGCCGAACTGGTTGGCGCGAACGTAAGGGCCGGGCGGCTCTCCTTTGCCACTGACCTTGCCCGGGCCACCGAGGGGGCCAGCGCAATCTTCATCGCGGTGGGAACTCCGTCGCGCAGGGGGGACGGACACGCGGATCTTACCTTCGTGCACGAAGTGGCCCGAGAGATCGGGGCGAACCTGAAGACGCCCGCCGTTATCGTGACCAAGTCAACCGTGCCTGTCGGGACCGGTGACGAGGTCGAACGGATCATTGCAGAGTCTGGAACGACCGCGCAGTTCTCGGTCGTCTCCAATCCCGAATTTCTTCGTGAAGGTGCCGCGATTACGGACTTCAAGCGGCCCGACCGGATCGTGATCGGTGCCGAGGATGAATTCGGCCGTCAGGTAATGAGCGAAGTCTATCGGCCGCTCTTTCTTAACAAGGCGCCGATCCTGTTCACCAGCCGCCGCACGGCCGAGCTGATCAAATATGCGGCGAACGCCTTTCTCGCGACCAAGATCACCTTCATCAACGAGATCGCGGACCTGTGCGAGAAGGTGGGCGGCGACGTTCAGGACGTCGCACGCGGCATCGGACTGGACAATCGCATCGGGCCCAAGTTCCTCCACGCCGGGCCGGGCTATGGCGGAAGCTGCTTCCCCAAGGATACGCTCGCACTGCTCAAGACGGCGGAGGATTACGATAGTCCCACCCGTATCGTGGAAGCAGTCGTAAAGGTGAATGACAGCCGGAAGCGGGCGATGGGCCGAAAGGTGATCGAAGCGCTCGGCGGCAATGGAGCCGGTGCACGGGGTAAGCGCGTCGCCATGCTGGGCCTGACGTTCAAGCCGAACACCGATGACATGCGCGATTCACCTGCGATCGCCATCGCCCAAACATTGATCGACGCCGGCGCCCAAGTGGTTGCCTATGATCCCGAGGGCATGGAACAGGCCCGCCCGCTGATGCCGGGCGTCGAAATGGCGAGCAGCCCCTACTCGGCGATCGAGGGCGCCGATGCGATCGCGCTCGTGACCGAGTGGGATGCGTTCCGCGCGCTCGATCTCGACCGCGTCAAGCAGATCGCCAGGGCGCCAGTCCTGGTCGATCTGCGGAACGTGTATGAGCCGGCGGAGATGCGCGCCGCCGGCTTCACTTACGTCAGCGTCGGACGGGTCTGATCGGCCTCAGCTGCGCAGATATTTCCGGCCTTCCACCGGGAACACCGGATCGGTGTAGCCCGGAGTGGAGGCGTGGCCGGGAGGCACAAGCGAGTCGATGAACGCCTCGTCATCCGTGTCCAGTTTGGCATCGAGCGCCTTCACGTAAGCGTCCCATTGCTCTTCGGTGCGTGGGCCCGCGATGGGCGCGCTGATGGTGCGGTTGTTGAGCACCCAAGCAACCGCGAAGTCGATCGTGCTGATGCCCTTCTCCGCCGCCCGCTGGCCGATCTTCTGCGCGATCTCGATGGATTCGTCACGCCATTCGGTCTGCTGGATGCGCACGTCGCCGCGCGCGGCGCGCGAATCCTTCGGCGGCTCCTTGCCGGGCGCATATTTGCCGCTGAGCACTCCGCGCGCCAGCGGGCTGTACGGGCAAACGCCCAGGCCGTAATGTTCGGCGGCCGGAAGCTGCTCCATCTCTGCCTGTCGGTTCGTGATGTTGTAGAGCGGCTGGCTGACAACTGGACGGTCCATACCGATCGCATCGGCCAGGCGGCAGACCTCCGCGATCTGCCACCCCTTGAAGTTGGACAGACCGTAATAGCGGACCTTGCCCTGGCGAATCAGGTCGGCCATCGCCCGCAGCGGCTCTTCCAACGGCGCACCGGGCGCGGCGCGGTGGAAGTATTGGATATCGATATAATCCGTGCCGAGGCGCTTCAGGCTCGCCTCGGTCGCCTGGATCACCCATTTGCGCGATTGGCTCGGCGCATTCGGTCCGGGACCTCCGCCGATGCCGAACTTGGTCGCCAGGACCCAGAAGTCACGGTTTCCGCTGATCGAGCGGCCGACGACCTCTTCAGACATTCCGCCGCAATATACATCGGCCGTGTCGATGAAGTTGATGCCGCGATCCGCGGCCTTGTCGATGATCAGCTTGGAAGTCGGCTCGTCGGTGCTGTCACCGAACATCATCGCGCCAAGGCACAGCGGCGACACCCGGAGGGCGCTCCGTCCGAGAAAGCGATAGTCGAGGTCGGGCACGTTCGTCTCCTTGGCTGGCTTTGTATGTGATTGTTGGCGCGCATGACACTTAACATGATAATTGACAAGGTCGCGGGCCTAGTCGGTAATGCAAGCGTTGCGGGCACCATTCAATTGCCGACCTCCGCCCGCATACGCAAGCCACAGAAGGGGATTTCGATGCCCAGCCTGCTCGACCCGCTCCGGATCGGCCCGATCACCGCCAAGAATCGTGTGCTCATGGCGCCGATGACCCGTGGCCGCGCGACCCGCGATCACGTACCGACGCCGCTGATGGCCGATTACTATGCGCAGCGCGCTTCGGCAGGTTTGCTGATCAGCGAGGCGATCGGCATCAGCCGCCAGGGCCTCGGCTGGCCCTATGCCCCGGGTCTGTGGACGCGGGAACAGGTCGACGGCTGGCGCCCCGTCGTTCAGGCCGTTCACGATGCCGGCGGGCTGATCATCGCGCAGCTCTGGCACATGGGGCGGATGGTCCATCCAAGCTTTGTCGGCGGGGAGAAGCCCGTTTCCGCCTCCGCCACGACCTGCGTGCCCGATCTCGCCCATACCTATGACGGCAGGCAGCCTTACGTGGAGGCACGACCTCTGCGGGTAGACGAAGTGCCCGGCATCGTGGCGGATTACGCGGCGGCGGCGCGCAACGCGATGGATGCCGGCTTCGATGGCGTCCAGATCCATGCGGCGAATGGCTATCTGATCGATCAATTCCTGCGCGACAGCTCCAACCTTCGGGCGGATGAGTATGGTGGATCGATCGAGAACCGCATGCGGCTGCTTCTCGAAGTCACGCAGGCGGTGGTCGACGCGGTCGGCGCCGACCGCACGGGCGTGCGCTTCTCGCCCAACGGAGAGGTGCAGGGCGTGCGCGACAGCGATCCCGTGCCGCTGTTCTCCGCCGCGACCGCGGCGCTGTCGCGGATCGGGATCGCGCATCTGGAGCTCAAGGAGCCGCCACAAAACGGCAGCTACGGCGCTGGTTATATCGATCCGATCGCTTCGCAGCTCCGCCCGCTATTCAACGGCGTACTGATCCTGAATTCGGATTTCGATGCCACTCGCGGGCAGGCGGAGCTTGATGCGGGCGTTGGTGACGCCATCAGCTTTGGACGGCCCTTCATCGCGAATCCGGACCTGCCGCAGCGCATCGCGGGCGGATTTCCTCTGGCCGAGGACGATCGGAGCGGCTGGCTATCTCGGACCGCGAGGGGCTACAGCGATTATCCACCCTATGGTGCTTCCGCCTGACCTACGAAGCGGCATAGGACGATTTCGGGAAATGCCAGGGGGCCTGTAAGCCGGGTTCTGTATCACGGGCGGTATCCAGATGGACAACGCCGCGATGGCAACCATTCCTCTAGGCGACGGATCACTCCGCCGCTCAAGCAACCAACCCGGGCGGCTCAGGGCGAAACTCCCCTGCCGGCGTGAGCCGGCGCACCGCCCCTATTCGGTCTTGCTCCGGGTGGGGTTTGCCTTGCGGACGCTGTTGCCAGCGCCCCGGTGCGCTCTTGCCGCACCCTTTCACCCTTACCTGTGAGCGTACCCCAAGGGGACGCTCCATCGGCGGTATCCTTTCTGTGGCACTTTCCCTGGGCTTCGCGGCAAGCCGCTCGCCCGGCGGGCGTTACCCGCCACCCTCGTTTCGTGGAGCCCGGACTTTCCTCGGCCTTCGGTCAAGCTCGTTCGGAGCCTGTCGAAGGACGCGGCTGCCCGGCCCCCTGGCCGCTCCTATCTAGTCAATCCCCGGTCGCGATCCAACAACAATGCGAACAACATCGCGCGGATCTCGCCGTCGATGACCCCGTCGATCCTGCGCGGCCGCCAGCGCCGCTGGAATGCCGCAACCGCCGCGCGGCCATCGGTGACGTCATATCCGAAGCGTTCCAGAGCCAGCATGAAGGCACCGTCATTCTCGAATGGGTCGCCCAGCGTAACTCGGGGCACCTTCAGCGCAAGATGGATCGCGGCAAGCGAATCCCAATCGAACAGTTCCCCCGGGTCCTGCTTGCGCGCTGGAGCGACGTCCGAATGGCCGACGATATTGGCGCGAGGAATGTCATAGCGCACCTTGATCTCGGCCAGCAACGGCATCAGAGCCGCCATTTGGGCATCCGTAAAGGGGCGATAGCCCCATTCGTGCCCCGGATTCACCAGCTCGATACCCACGCTCGCCGAATTGACGTCGGTCACTCCCCGCCAGTAGCTGCGGCCGGCGTGCCAGGCGCGCTTGCCCTCGTCGACCAGACGGTAGACGGTTCCGTCTTCCTCGATCATGTAATGGGCCGAGACTTGGCACTCTGGATCGAGCATACGCTCTAGCGCGTCCTTGCCCGAACGCATGCCGGTGTAATGCAGCACCACCATCGAGATGGGCAGTTGCCGCTCGTTCCAATTGGGCGAAGGAGCCTCGCGGTGGACGAGTTCGCTCATCGCTCCAGCCGGACCATCAGCTTTGCGGCAGCACCGCGCCCATAACCAGCGCATCCTCGGTCACGGCGTGCTGCAACCCGCCCCCAGCCTCTGTAGCAAGAAGATGAATCAAATGGGCAGCGACCGTACGGCTGGACAGTTCGGAACCTGAAAGCGATCCGTCTAGCGCCTTGCCGATGGTCTGATCGAAGGCGATCCTGGCACCGCTGGCACGAACCGCGATCTCGCATGCTTCATCGCGGAGCTCTGCACCGACATCCAGGGTCCCGCCGCGGGGAAGTGCGTCGATGCCGATTGCGGCCAGGTTGAGGAGAACCTTGATCGCAGGCTTGGGCAGGCTCGCAGGGCCAACTGCCCAATTCAGATCGATCCGGCCGCTATCCCCCACCAGCGCCGCGATAAGCAAGCGCGGCTCTTCGACCGAGATCGCTTCGCCGAAGCCACCTGCGGCGCCGTAGGCAAGGCGGAAGAACTTGAGCTTGTCCGCCGAGATCCTGGCACTCTGTTCGAGCAATTCGAAGCAGCGCTCCCGCATTTGGGGGTCCTTCTCGTCCGAGAGCAATTCCAACCCGTTCGAGAGAGCGCCGACCGGGCTCAGCATGTCGTGGCACAGCCGCGAACACAGCATGCTGGCAAGATCGGTTGGAGAGATAGACATGTTCAGTTTTCAGCCTGATTTTCTAACAGATGCCACGCGATAATAGGGCATTATCGGTCCTGCCCGCAGAGGGTGGTGAACGCGCCGTAGCAGGCGAGTGCGTCTCAAGGAATCCCCCACGGCTAAATGGTGATCGCGGCGATGCATTCCTGTCTCTAAGCCTCAACCAGGCTGTAGGAGAGCGGTTCGAACCCCTTCGCGTCGTCCCGCCAGAAGCGCACCATGCCCTGGGCGACGATTGCCCACACCTTTCCGTCACCGGAAGCAAGCTCGCGGTCGGTCGCTGACGGCTCGGGTGGACCGGCCGGATGAGAGTGGAAATAGCCGAGCAGTTGCGGCCCTCCCCCCCTCGCCGCACGATGGGCGTCGAACAAAGCCTGTGGATCGATCTCGAACCGGGTCGCCTTTTCCAGTGCAACGTTGGGCGTCGCGCGTGCTTGCGTCACCCTGCCATTCTCGCCCAGCAGCAGCCCGCAGGCTTCCTCCGGGGCAGCCTGTGCGGCCGCCGCAACCATCGTTTCGAGGGCCTGCCTTGTCACATCCAGTGTCATTCCCCATCTCCCTAGCATGAGGGGTGGGGGAATCATCAAGGGCGTAGTCGACAGGGGCGGCGAGAGGCTCGACAAGGCGCTTGCCGAGGCGACGGAGCTTTCGCGCGAGCGGATCAAGGCGTTGATTGCGCAGGGACGCGTGCTGCTGGACGGAGCGCCCGCCCGCTCTCCCTCGGCGAAACCTGCCGCGGGAACGACCTTCGCAATCGACATCCCCGAAGCCGCGCCGGCAGAGGCACAGCCGCAGGACATCCCGCTCGCCATCGTGTACGAGGACGAGCATCTGCTCGTGGTCGACAAGCCTGCCGGCCTCGTGGTCCATCCGGCTGCGGGCAATCCGGACGGGACTCTCGTCAACGCCTTGCTCCACCATTGCAGGGGACAGTTGTCGGGTATCGGCGGAGTTGCACGGCCAGGCATCGTCCACAGGATCGACAAGGACACGTCGGGCCTGCTGGTCGTCGCCAAGAGCGACACCGCGCATGAGGGGTTGGCGAAGCAGTTTGCCGACCATTCGATCGAACGTGCATATCTGGCGGTGGTGAACGGACACCCTGATCCGCTGTCGGGCACGATCTCAGGCCGGATTGGACGATCCGACGCAAACCGCAAGAAGATGGCGGTGCTTCCGGACGGATCGAAGCGCGGCAAGCACGCCGTCACCCATTACCAGACGCTGCAATTGCTGCGGGATTGTGCGCTTGTGGAGTGCAGGCTGGAAACCGGCCGCACACACCAGGTGCGCGTTCACATGGCGTCAACCGGCCATGCGCTATTAGGGGACCCTCTCTATGGGCGTCCCGGCGGCAAGATTCGCGCGCTTCTGACCGCGCTCGGGTTTCGGAGACAGGCTTTGCATGCCGCAGTGCTGGGCTTCATCCATCCGGTTAGCCGTGAAGCCCTGCGCTTCTCCAGCGAGCTGCCGGCAGACATGAAGGAACTGATCGAGGAAACCGCTCGTTGAAATCGATGAAAGGCACGCAATTTTGCGCCATTTTCGTATATAGGAGGGATTGGGCAAGTGGCCGTGCCCAGGCGGATGCCCTGCAGGGGTCCGCGAAAAATTCGGTCGACGCTGTGAAAGGTATGGGACTTGACTGAGAAGAGAAACAATTCGTCCCGGGCAACTTCAGTCCCGGCGCTGAGCGGGGAGCAGAGCCTCAACCGCTATCTTGCCGAAATCAAGAAGTTTCCCGTGTTGACGCCCGAGCAGGAATACATGCTTGCGAAGCGCTATCAGGAACATGAAGATCCTGAAGCGGCAGCGCAGCTTGTCACCAGCCACCTGCGCCTCGTCGCCAAGATTGCGATGGGGTATCGCGGCTATGGGCTGCCGCTGTCGGATCTGATTTCCGAAGGCAATGTTGGCTTGATGCAGGGCGTCAAGAAATTCGAGCCCGATCGCGGCTTCCGCCTGGCGACCTATGCCATGTGGTGGATCAAGGCCTCGATCCAGGAATTCATCCTGCGCAGTTGGTCCCTCGTGAAGATGGGTACCACCGCAGCGCAGAAGAAGCTGTTCTTCAACCTGCGCCGGATGAAGCGCAATCTCGACGCCTATGAGGACACCGATCTTCATCCCGACGACGTGAAGAAGATTGCCCGCGACCTGGGCGTGCCCGAGCAGGAAGTCGTGAACATGAACCGGCGCATGATGATGGGCGGGGATGCCTCGCTCAACGTCTCCATGCGCAGCGACGAGGAAGGCTCGGGCCAATGGCAGGATTGGTTGGTGGACGACACTCCGCTGCAGGATGAGACGGTCGCGGAAGCCGAAGAGGCGAAGATGCGCCACGACATGCTGACGGAGGCGATGGAAAGCCTGAACGACCGGGAAAAGCACATCCTGGCCGAGCGGCGCCTGAGCGACGATCCGCAAACGCTGGAGGAGCTGTCACAGGTTTACGACGTGAGCCGCGAACGCATCCGCCAGATCGAGGTACGCGCCTTCGAGAAGCTGCAGAAGGCCATGCAGCGCATCGCCAGCGAGCGCTTGCTGCCGGCACCGGCCTGATCGAGGCCGCAGGTCGAGCCAAGCCGGTCGAAGATGAAGGGCAGGAGCGATATCGCCCCTGCCCTTTTCTTCGTCAAAGCGTGCTGACGGTCTCCAGCGTTTCGGCAAACCGCCCCTCCGCCTCCGCATCGCGGAGGAAGCGCACCATCGGAACGCAGACTTCCTCCGGCGGTCGGCCGGTTTCGAACTGCTCCATCACCTGCACGGCGAAGGTCGCGAGCGGCAGATAGCCTTCGCGAGTTGATTGTCCGGGCGTCAGTTCCGTCTGCACTGCCGGAGGGATGATCTCGATCACCTCGACCTCGCCGGCCAGCGCCTGCCGCAGCGAGACGGTGTAGGAATGAAGCGCCGCCTTGGTAGCCGAATAGGTGGCGGCGCGCGTCAGCGGCACGAAGGCTAGCCCGGAAGAGACGTTCACGATGACCGCATCCTGCTGCTGCTTCAGATGGCCCAGCAGCGCGTTGATAAGGCGGATCGGGCCGAGCAGGTTAGTCACTATGGTTGCCTCCGCGTCGGCGAGGTCCCGCGGCGATGCGATCGCCTCGTTACGCATGATGCCGGCGTTATTGACGAGCACGTTGATCGCGGGATGCGCCGCGACGATCTGATCCGCGAAGCGGCCGATTGACTCCGGATTGTCCACGTCGAGCGAGTGGCAATATATGCCGCTTCGCCCACGCGCCGTTTCCTCAAGCGACGAGAGCGATCTTCCGGCCACGATGACCGTGTTGCCCAGATCGTGCCACCGCTGCGCGAGCTCGCGCCCGATGCCGGATCCGCCGCCTGTGACGAGAATGGTGTTGCCGGATACCTTCATTGCGTTGTCCTTCCATTGTGCAAAGCCGGCGCTCGAATTAGAGAGAGCACGTACGAAAAGTAAGAAGGCACCGAAAAGTGCTATACTTACCCGGAGGTAAGAAATGCCAAATACGCCGGTCACCAACTATGCCGCGACGTCGAAAGTAGACGAACTGGTCAACGATCTGATCGGCCGGGTGGCCGATAAGTGGACGTTGCTGGTTCTCGAGTCGCTGGAGGAAGGCGGTGAGCAGCGCTTCTCGGCGCTGGCGCGGGCGGTGCCAGGCATCAGCCAGAAGATGCTCACCCAGACGCTGCGCCAGATGGAGCGCGACGGGCTGGTCCATCGCACCGTGCACCCGGTGATCCCGCCGCATGTGGACTACAGGCTCACGCCGCTGGGTTTCAGTCTGGGCGAAGCCTTTTGTGGCGTGTGGCATTGGGCCGAAGCCAATCTGGAGGAAGTCGAAGCGGCGAGATCGGCATTCGACGCAAGGGATTGAGCGCGGGTTTTTCCTTTGCCCGCCTCGAAGCTAGCGATTAGATGGCCGAACCATGGTCACGCGCCTGCTCCGCTTCATCGTGATGGCAATGGTTTGGTTCGCGATCATCAGCGTGGGCCTCGTGATCCTCTACCGCTTCGTGCCCCCGCCCGTTACCGCCACCATGCTGCTGGACGAGCACGGCTTCACAAAGGATTGGGAGCCGCTCAGCCGCATCGACCGCAACATGGTGTCGGCCGCCATCGCCTCCGAAGACGGCAAGTTCTGCACTCATCGAGGCTTCGATTACGAAGCGATTCAGCGGGCGATCGAGCGTAACGCGCGAGGCGGACGCATCCGCGGGGGGTCTACCATCAGCCAGCAGACCGCCAAGAACGTCTTCCTGTGGCAGGATGGCGGCTATTTCCGCAAAGGGCTGGAGGCATGGTTCACCCTCCTGATCGAGAGCATCTGGGGCAAGCGCCGGATCATGGAAGTCTATCTCAACGTCGCCGAAACCGGGATCGGCACTTACGGCGTGGAAGCGGGTGCGCAGCGCTATTTCAAACATTCCGCCGCCCGCCTCTCGCGCAGCGAAGCGGCACGCATGGCAGCCGCGCTGCCCCTGCCGAAGGAACGCGCGGTGATAAACCCGGGCGGCTTCACGCGCCGCTACGGCAACACCATAGCCGCGCGGATCGGCGCGGTGAGACGTGACGGGCTGGACGCCTGCGTGTACGAATGAGGCGATGAGCGCGGATCACATCCTGCACAGCCACGGCCATAGCCACGATCATGGCGGTCATGGCCACAGCCACGCACCGACGAGCTACGGAACCGCGTTCGCCGTCGGCATCGTACTCAACACCGCCTTCGTGGCGATCGAGGCCGTCTATGGCTTCCTTTCAGGGTCGATGGCGCTCGTGGCCGATGCGGGGCACAATCTCTCCGACGTGCTCGCGCTACTGATCGCATGGGGTGCGAGCGTTATGACCGCACGGCCGGCCTCTTCCCGCTTCACCTATGGCTATAAATCGAGCTCGATCCTTGCGGCGCTGGTCAATGCCGGGCTCCTGCTGATCGCGATCGGCGCCATCCTGATCGAGACGCTGCGCCGCTTCTTCCATCCGGCCGAGGTCGAGGGCGCGACGATGATGGTGGTTGCCGGCATCGGCGCCGTCATCAACACCGCCACGGCCCTGCTGTTTCTCGGCGGACGCAAGCACGATCTCAACATTCGCGGCGCCTTCCTTCACATGGCGGCAGATGCCCTGGTGTCCCTGGGCGTGGTCCTCGCCGGGCTGCTGATCCTCCTGACAGGTTCGCCCTGGATCGATCCGGCGACCAGCCTTGTCATCGTGGCGGTGATCGCCTGGGGCACCTGGGGGCTACTCAAGGACAGTGTGAAGATGGGTCTTTTGGCAGTGCCCGAAGGGATCGACGAAGCGGCCGTGCGTGCGCACCTCGCGGGCGTGCCCGGCGTCGCTGCGGTCCATGATCTGCACATCTGGCCGATGAGCACGACCGAAACCGCGCTCACGGCGCATCTGGTCATGCCGCGCGGCCATCCCGGCGATGCGCTCCTGCATGAAATCTCGCACGAACTGGAACGCCGCTTCGGCATTCACCACGTGACGGTACAGGTCGAAATCGGTGGCGAAGATTGCGTGGAGTGCGGATAGTCTGTTTCGAACTCGTCATCCCGGTTTTCACCGGATGATGGCCACTCCTAAGCCGCTTCCTCTTTCTTCTTGTCGCCGCCAAGCACCCGCACCGGTTCCTTCCGGCCTTCGACCACATCCTTGTCGACCACGATCTCGCTCACGCCTTCCATTGAAGGCAGATCGAACATCGTATCAAGCAGGATGCCTTCCACGATCGAACGCAGCCCGCGAGCGCCGGTCTTCCGCGTGATGGCCTTCTCCGCGATCGCAACCAGCGCGTCGTCGGTAAAGGTCAGTTGCACATCTTCCAGCTCGAACAGCTTCTGATACTGCTTGACCAGCGCGTTCTTCGGCTCCCTGAGGATCTTGACCAGAGCCGCCACGTCGAGATCGTTCAACGTCGCGATCACAGGCAGACGGCCCACGAATTCCGGAATCAGCCCGAATTTCAGCAGATCCTCCGGCTCCGACTTCTCGAGCAGTTCGCCCACCTTGCGTTTGTCGGGGTCGGCGACATGCGCACCAAAGCCGATCGAGCGCTTCTGCAGGCGGTCGGCGATGATCTTCTCGAGGCCGGCGAAGGCGCCGCCGCAGATGAAGAGAATATTGGTCGTGTCTACCTGCAGGAATTCCTGCTGCGGATGCTTGCGCCCGCCCTGCGGCGGAACGGAGGCCGTGGTGCCTTCCATCAGCTTCAGCAACGCCTGCTGCACGCCCTCACCCGAAACATCGCGGGTGATCGACGGATTTTCGGCCTTGCGGGTGATCTTGTCGATCTCGTCTATATACACGATCCCCTGCTGCGCCTTGTCGACATTGTAGTCGCTCGCCTGGAGCAGCTTGAGGATAATGTTCTCGACATCTTCGCCGACATAGCCCGCTTCGGTCAGCGTGGTGGCGTCGGCCATGGTGAAGGGTACGTCGAAAGTACGCGCCAGCGTCTGCGCCAGCAGCGTCTTGCCCGAGCCGGTCGGGCCGACGAGCAGGATGTTCGACTTCGCCAGCTCGACATCGCCCGATTTGCCGGAATGCTTCAGACGCTTGTAGTGATTGTGCACCGCGACCGAGAGCACGCGCTTGGCGCGGTCCTGGCCGATCACGTAATCGTTCAGCGTCGCGAAGATTTCCTTCGGCGTAGGGACGCCTCCGTCCTTCTTGCCGGCGATTCCCGCCTTGGTCTCTTCGCGGATGATGTCGTTGCACAATTCGACGCATTCATCGCAGATGAACACAGTCGGGCCCGCAATCAGCTTGCGCACCTCATGCTGGGACTTGCCGCAGAAACTGCAGTAAAGCGTACTCTTGGAATCGGATCCGCTCAATTTTGTCATGCCTTCGTTCCCGAGGCCCAATCTCGCGCAAATTCTCGCCAGCGCAAGAGGGATTCGGTGCCGAGTGTAACCCGGCAAAGTTGATAATCAATGCAAGCCTATATCCGGTGAAGGCTTGCGGGCGCCTGAAGCGACGAGGTTGCCAAAATGCTACACTTCTCGTCCGACGTAACGCCCGGAAAATTCTCCTGATCTTATTCCGGTGCTCCGCCCGATCCGCTCTCTTCGCTGGCCGCATCGCTTTCCGGACGCGATTCGAAAACCTTGTCGACGATGCCGAAGGCCATCGCTTCATCGGCCTCCAGGAACGTATCCCGATCTAGCGCCTTCTCGATATCGGTCAGGCTCTGACCGGTATATTTGACGTAGAGATCGTTCATCCGCGCACGGATGCGCAGGATTTCCTTGGCCTGGATCTCGATATCCGAGGCCATGCCCCGCGCGCCGCCCGAAGGCTGGTGAACCATGATTCGCGCATTGGGAAGCGCGATGCGCATGCCGGGCTCGCCCGCGGCGAGGAGAAAGCTTCCCATCGATGCTGCCTGTCCGACGCAGACCGTCGAAACCCGCGGCTTGATGTATTGCATCGTGTCATGGATCGCCATGCCCGCGGTGACCACGCCGCCCGGCGAGTTGATATACATGCTGATCGGCTTGGACGGGTTCTCGCTTTCCAGGAACAGAAGCTGGGCCACGATGAGCGACGCCATATTGTCTTCCACCTGCCCGGTGACGAAGACGATCCGTTCGCGCAAAAGGCGGCTGAAGATGTCGAAGCTGCGCTCGCCGCGGCTGGTCTGTTCGACCACCACGGGCACGAGGGCGCCGGTCACCGGGTCGCGCGCGAACTGCCCCTGGCTCGCATAGGTTTCGCCGCTCTGCCCCAACACGTCGATCATGGAATGTCCTCTCGAGAGATTTGCGACGCCCTATGTCGCGACTGGCATCGCGATGTTCAACCCCATTAACGTCCTTTGTGCGGGGCCGGCGTCCGGCGCTCCACACGGCGGCACCAGGCAAAGCCGTGCTTGAGAAATGAAGGGCCGCCGTGCAATGATCGGAACACGGGCATTCGGCAGCAACGCAGGCTGCGCAGACAGCGCGGCAGCTGCAGGGCGCCGTTCATCAACGGGGAGAGCGCGTGAGTCTAGGGGAGAGGAGCCGCGCGTTTACAATCACCGCCGGGGCGGCCGGGCTGCTGTTCTGCGCCCCTGGTTCAGCCCTTGCGCAAGAAACAGGGAGTCCCGCGCCCACGGGCGAGCCCGCTGCGGCAGCACCGAGCAGCTCCGCAGCGGCGCGAACCGCCGCGGGGAGGCGATCGTTCCCGCCGTCCTACTTCGCACCTTACGCGCCGCGGAGCGCGTTCGACATGGTGGAGAGAGTGCCGGGCTTCACGCTTCAGGAGCAGGACGAGGAGGAAGAAACCCGCGGGCTCGGCCAGGCTACCGGCAATGTCCTGATCAATGGGGAGCGGCTCGCGAGCAAGTCCGACACGGTGGAGTACCAGCTCAGACGCATCAGCGCGAGCGATGTCATACGGATCGAAGTGGCTGATGGAGCGACTCTGAACATCCCCGGCCTGTCGGGCCAGGTGGTGAATGTGGTGGCTCGTCAGTCCGGCTTCTCCGGCCAGTTCAACTGGGACTTCGAACCGGCCAACCAGATCAAGAAGAGCAACTTCACCAAAGGCGGCATTTCGGCCAGCGCGAGCCTCGGAAGGGCCGATGTCACCCTGGCCTTCTCCAACGATTCGAGGCGGGGAGCGAGCCTCGGCCCCGCGCTGATCACGGATGGCGATGGGATGCTGATCGACGCGCGCGAGCTCTTCACCCATTCGCGCACCGAGATACCCAAATTCAGTGGATCGGTGCGTTACGAGACAGCTGGCGGCGCGGTCGCCAACCTCAAGGGGGCCTACCTCTGGAACCGTTTCGACTGGCATCGCCGGGAGGCACGCTTCCCGACCTTCGAGGATCCGTCCGTCCGCTTCATCGAGCGGAGCGATCACTTCAAGGAATACGAGATCGGAGCGGATCTGGACTTTCGGGTCGGCCCTGGACGGCTCAAGCTGATCGGGCTCGAGAGTTCCAAGCGACAGGACTATTCCACCCAGGCGATCATTGAGTTGACCGAAGGGGTGCAGGACAGCGGCACGCGCTATGTTCTGGATGCCGATAGCCGCGAGCGCATCGGACGCGGCGAATACAGATGGCGCATGCTCGGCGGTGACTGGAGCATGTCGGCTGAAGCGGCGTTCAACCGCCTCGACAACATTTCAGGCCTGTTCGAGCTCGGCGGCGATGGTGAGTTCCTGGCGATCCCATTTCCCGAAGGGACCGGCGGGGTAACGGAGGATCGCTATGAAGCGATCCTCTCTTACGGGCGGACGCTGACCAGCCGGCTCTCCTTGCAGGTGGCCGTGGGAGGCGAGTATTCCAGGCTCGTCCAGACGGGGTTCAATGCCGAAGAGCGCAGCTTCCGCCGTCCCAAGGGCTCGTTCTCGCTGGCCTGGGCGCCGCGACCGGACCTCGACATATCGATGCGGCTCAACCGCCGCGTGGGGCAGCTGGAGTTCGGCGACTTCCTGGCCGAGGTCTTCGTCGACAACGACAATGCCAATGCCGGCAACAACCAGCTCGTGCCGGAGCAGAGCTGGGAAGCGGAGATCGAGATCGCGAAGGATTTCGGCGCCTGGGGATCCGCGCGCCTCAACCTGAAGCGCATCTGGATCGAGGATGTGGTCACCTTCATTCTCCTGCCGGGAGGAGGCGAATCGCTCGGCAATGTCGACAGGGCCGACCGCAAGCAGCTGATCTTCGACGGCTCGCTCCGTCTGGAGCCTCTCGGCATTCCGGGGGCGCGGGTAGACGTGCTGCTGGAGCTCGAAGACTCCTCCATCATCGATCCGGTGACTGCCGAGCTGCGCCCGATCGACCATACCGAAGGCTTCAACCTGGAGACGGAGTTCCGTCACGATATCCCGCGCAGCGACTTCGCCTGGGGCTTCATCGTCCGGCGAACGGATCTAGGGCGTTATTACCGGATCTTCGAGCTGGGCGAGGATGACGGCTTCCGCAAATGGGGTGAGGTCTATGTCGAGAACAAGGACGTTTTCGGCCTCACCTTGCGGGCGACCTATGCCAATGCCTTCAGCGAGACGTCCCGGACATACCGGACCTTCTATGACGGCCCGCACGACCTCTCCCCGGTGCTTTACGGCGAGAAGTCCGACCGCAAGCTCTACCCCCAGTTCTCCTTCGAGGTGAAGGGAAGCTTCTAGGCCGCGGCGCAGGCTTGCGGTGGAGGCGAGGCCGCGCCCCTTGGAGCGCGGCCCTTCCCTCTTGCCCTACTTCTTGGCCGGGGCCTTCTTTGCCGCCGGCTTCTTGGCAGCGGCTTCCTTGGTGGCGGGAGCCTTCTTGGCTGGAGCTTTCTTCGGCTCGGCCTTTTCCGCAGCTTCGTCCTTCTTGGCCGGCGCCTTCTTTGCGGCAGCCTTCTTGGCGGGGGCCTTCTCCTTCTCGGCCTCGGCCTCCTTAGGCTCGTCCTTCTTGGCGGAGGACTTCGCCTTCTTCTCGGCAGGCTTCTTCTCGGCCGGTTCCTTCGCGGAGGCCTTCTTGGCCGGAGCCTTCTTCTTCGAAGCTGCCTTGTCCGCCTCGGCTTCCTCGCCTTCCTCGGCCTCGATCGCCGCTTCCAGCTCCTCGCGCGTCACGGTCCGCTCGGTCACCTCGGCCTTGTCGAACAGGAAGTCGACGACCTTGTCCTCATAGAGCGGCGCGCGAAGCTGCGCTTGCGCCATCGCGTCGTTGGCAACGTACTGAATGAAGCGCTGGCGATCTTCCTGGCGATATTGCTGCGCCGCCTGGCGGATCAGCATCTCCATTTCCTGCTGCGACACCTCGACGCCATTGGCGCGGCCGATCTCCGAAAGAAGCAGACCGAGGCGCACGCGGCGCTCGGCGATCCGCTGGTAGTCGTCACGCTCCGCCTCGATTTCCTTCATCGCCGCCTCGGGATCTTCCTCGCGCGAGGCTTCCTGCTCGAGCTGAGCCCAGATCTGGCGGAATTCCGCCTCGACCATCGTCGGCGGAACCGGGAAATCGTAATCCTTGGCCAGCAGGTCGAGCAGGCCGCGCTTCATCTGCGTGCGGGTGAGGCCGGAAAGCTCCTGCTCCAGCTGTCCGCGCAGCAGCTCCTTCAGCCTGTCCAGGCTCTCCAGCCCGAGCGCCTTGGCGAAGTCTTCATCGGGCTTGGCCTCGTCCTCGACCTTCACCTGATGCACCTTCACGGCGAACTGGGCGGCCTTGCCCTTCAGGTTCTCGGCCGGATAGTCAGCCGGGAAGTCGACGGTGATCGTCTTCTCTTCGCCCGCCTTCACCCCTTCGAGCTGATCCTCGAAACCGGGGATGAACTGGCCTGAGCCCAGCACCAGGGGGGCGGATTCGGCCTTGCCGCCTTCGAACTCGACGCCGTCGATGGAGCCGGTGAAGTCGATGATCACCTGGTCGCCCTTGGCGGCCTTCTTCGATTTCGGCGCGTCCTTGTAAGCCTTCTGGCTCTTGGCGAGATTGGCGAGCGCTTCATCCACCTGAGCGTCGGTCACGGGGACGACGAGCTTTTCCAGCTTCAGCCCTTCGATCGAAGGCGCTTCGATCTCGGGCAGCACTTCGAGCTCGACCGCGAGCTCGGCATCCTTGCCCTGCTCGTAGCCGTCATTCAGCTCCACCTTCGGCTGCAGCGCCGGGCGCAGCTTGCGCTGCGCGAGCAGGCCGTCCACCGATTCGCGAATGGTGTTGTTCAGCGCATCGGCATGCAGCGCATCGCCATGCATCTTCTTGACGAGATTGGCCGGGACCTTCCCGGGGCGGAAGCCGGGCATCCGAACTTGCGGTGCGATCCTCTTTACCTCGCTGTCGATCCGCGCGGCGATATCGCCCGCGGGAATCGTGAGCGTGTAGCTGCGCTTCAGGCCTTCATTGGCGGTTTCGACGATCTGCATTGTTCGACTGTTGCCTTTTCGATCAAACTCTCTTGGAGTCGGTCCAACTTGCGCTGGGGAACTGGTGCGGGCGAAGGGACTCGAACCCCCACATCTTGCGATACTGGTACCTAAAACCAGCGCGTCTACCAATTCCGCCACGCCCGCGGCCCGACGAAGCCTGCAAGCGAGCCGGATACCGGCCGCCTGCCAAACAGGCATGCGCCCTTATAAGGGAGCGGCGAAAAGGGCAAGCGCCACGCTCGGGCGTAGGACCGGGGCGGAACAGCGCCATGTGCCGGGCATTCAAGTTTAATGAATGGAAGGAAACGCGATATGCCCGAATATCTGCAAGCCGCTGCCGCCTGGAGCGAAAGCGCAAGCGGGGGCGGTATTCGCCAGGCCGGCTTTGGCGAAGCGGGGAGGGACGGAGACGGTGACACTCCTGGCAGGAATGGAGACACCGACAATCCCGGCGAGGTCCCGATCGAGAAGCCTGTGCCGGACGGCGACACGGACGAGCCCGCCACCGCGCCCGACGATCTGCCGCCTGCAAGGGAGTTGCCGACCGAGCCGGGCACGACACCGGCCGAGACACCGCCGCCCCCGGATTGATTGGAGCGTAATCGCTTGGGGCCGGATTGATTTGGGGCCGATTGATTTTGGCCTCGGCGCCGATTAAGCGCGCCCGATGAGCGACGAGCAAGCACAGCCGAGCACCGGAGCGGACGTTCCGCCCGATCGACTCGCGATCAATCCCGCCAGCCCGTATTTCGATGCGGAGAAGCTGCAGCGCGGGGTCGGCATCCGGTTCAAGGGCAAGGTCCGGACCGATATCGAGGAATACAGCATTCCCGAAGGCTGGGTGCGCGTGCAGGCCGGCAAGACGGTCGACCGCAAGGGCCAGCCGCTGACGATCAAGCTGAACGGCCCTGTCGAAGCGTGGTACGAGGATCTGGGGGACGATCCCCCGATCGCCCGCGCAGACTGAGCAACCAAAGCCCTTAAGTTCGCCTTTCGCTTGCCAAGCGTGCGCCCGCACGCCACCTGCGAAGCCATGTCTTCCGCCAGCCTTCCCCAGGTCATCATCATCGGCCGCCCGAATGTGGGCAAGTCCACGCTGTTCAACCGGCTGATCGGCAAGCGGCTGGCACTGGTGGACGATCAACCCGGCGTGACGCGCGACCGCCGCTTTGGCGAGGCGCATCTGCTGGGGCTGGACTTCACCGTGGTCGACACCGCCGGCTGGGAGGATGAGGATCCCGATACGCTGCCCGGGCGGATGCGCGCGCAGACCGAGGTTTCGCTGAAGGGCGCGGATGTCGCGCTGTTCGTGATCGACGCAAGGGCGGACCTCACTCCGCTGGACGAGGAAATCGGCCGCTGGCTGCGCGGGCAGGACGTGCCTGTCGTACTGGTGGCGAACAAGGCCGAGGGACGCGCGGGCGAAGCAGGCCTGTTCGAAGCCTACTCGCTCGGCCTGGGCGATCCGGTAGCGATCTCGGCCGAGCACGGCGAAGGCATGGGCGACCTGTTCGAAGCGCTGCTGCCGCTGATCGAGGACAGGGAAGCCCAGGAGGAAGCTGAAGGGACCGAGGGTGAGGACGAGGAGGCGCCCACAGGCCCGCTCAAGCTCGCGATTGTCGGCCGCCCCAATGCCGGCAAGTCCACTCTGATCAACCGCCTGCTGGGCGAGGACCGGCTGCTGACCGGACCCGAGGCTGGGATCACCCGCGATTCGATCGCGGTCGACTGGCGCTGGACCGATCCCAAGAGCGGCGCATCGCACGAGATACGGCTGATCGACACCGCCGGGATGCGCAAGAAGGCGCGCGTGACGGGCAAGCTGGAGCGGCTCGCGGTGGCCGATGCCCGCCATGCGGTGGACTTCGCGGAAGTGGTCGTGCTGCTGCTCGATGCCACCAAGGGGCTGGAGCATCAGGACCTCAAGATCGCCGACATGGTGCTGCAGGAAGGCCGCGCCCTGATGATCGCGATCAACAAGTGGGACGTGGCGGAGGAGCCTTCCGCCCTGTTCAACGGGATCAAGGAAGCGCTGCATGAGGGGCTGGCGCAGGCGCGCGGCGTGCCGCTGTTCGCCGTCTCCGCGCGGACCGGCAAGGGGCTCGACACCATGCTCGCAGCCGCTCTCGAACTGCGCGATGCGTGGAGCCGGCGCGTGCCCACGGCCGCGCTGAACCGCTGGTTCGACGACGCGCTGGACGCCAATCCCCCGCCCGCGCCGGGCGGCAAGCGGATCAAGCTGCGCTACATCACCCAGATCAAGACCCGCCCGCCAAGCTTCGTGGTCTTCGGCACGCGGCTCGACGCCTTGCCGGAGAGCTATCGCCGCTATCTGGTCAACGGCATCCGCCGCGATCTCGGCTTCGGCACCGTGCCGGTGCGGCTGACCCTGCGCAGCGCCAGGAACCCCTACGCGAAGAAGGATTGACCGGCTGCGCTGGATGGGCGCCTTTCCCGCCCGGAAGGAGCAGCGGCCGGCGATAGGAAGTGTCAACTTTGGCCTGACACATTGACGGCCCCAAAAAAAATTCGTCAGCGCAGCAAGGCGTCTTTTGCCCGGCCGAGCGGCGAAGGCCGCATCAGCCGGTCCAGCAGCGGCAAAATCGCAGAAGTGCTGACTTTGCGCTCCAGGCCGCAATAGAGTCCGCCGCGCATGATGGGGCGAATCATCGCTTCCAGAGTGAGCAATCTGAAGTCGCTGACTGTGACCTTCGGCACCGGAAGGCCGAGCGCCGCGTCCCACGCCGCGGCAAAGCCTCCCGCGTCAGGATGCTTGCGCAGCGCATAGGCGCTCTGGCGGCTCATGCCGACCATGCGCGCTGCCTGGGCGATGGAGCCGGTCTGCGCGAGGAAGCCGATGAAGTGCCCCTGCCGGTCGGGCGTCCATCCATTGTGATGGCGGCGCACGGGCACCGGGCAGAAGGCGGGAATGCGTCCGCTAAAGCAGCGGCGCGGCGAGCTGGTGTGTTTTTGGTTCGTCATTCGGGTAGCATTAGCCACTTCGTACGCGCACCGCAAGTATTTTAACCAGTTCGGATCATTTGGATGCACCAACGCCCCCGAAAGGCGCGTCGCGAAAGCAGAACAGATCCTGGGTAAAGCACGTGTTCGCCGATCCGCCCTGCAACGGGAACTGGAGGCCCGCCAGGGCTGACGGAGGGTGTCTCATGAGCGCTGACACCCCTCCCTCCTTCGGCGGTCCCCGCCCCAGTGGGGGAGGATTTCAGGGGTGGCTTCCGCGCACTTGTCGCCCACGAGGAGGAACGCTCCTCTGCGCGAGAAAACGCAGGAACGGGATGCTCGTTTTCAGGGGATGACGAGGGAGAGTGAGTGAGCCTTGCGGCCCCTCAATCCTCCGCCGCTTTGCTGTTGAGCTGGACGTAATTTTCCAGCCCCATGCGCCGGATCATGTCGAATTGAGTTTCGAGGAAGTCGACATGCTCCTCCTCGCTTTCGAGAATATCCTCGAACAGCTCACGGCTGATGTAGTCGCGCACGCTCTCGCAATGCTGGATCGCATCGCGCAGGAGCGGGATCGCCTCCATCTCCAATGCGAGATCGGCCTTGAGGATCTCCTCCACCGTCTCCCCGACCTTGAGCTTGTGAATCGCCTGGAAGTTGGGAAGCGCGTCGAGAAACAGGATGCGCTCGGCCAGAGCGTCGGCATGTTTCATCTCATCGATCGATTCCTCGCGCTCCTTCTTGGCGAGCTTCTCGATGCCCCAATTGCTCAGCACACGGTAATGCAGCCAATACTGGTTGATCGCCGTGAGTTCGTTGGTGAGCGCCTGGTTGAGATATTCGATGACCTGGGCGTCGCCCTTCATGATGAGACCTTTCCGAGTTCAGCCGGCCCTGAACATGCGCCCACAAGCGCTCAAAGGCAAGGTCAATAAGCCGAAAAACCGCAGAATTCTGCGGTTTTGCAAGTCATTAGCGTTAGACGGTCAGGCGGCTTCGAGCGTCGGCCGGCGGGTGCACTCCCGCTCCTCATCCATGATCTCGGCCGCCTCATCCAGGCATTGCCGGCACTGAGGTTGCTTGCCGAGCTTCGCATAGACGGCCTCCGGATCGCCGGAGTGACAGCGCGCGGCGGCGCGCAGTTCGCTTTCGCGGATGGCATTGCAGTTACAGACGTACATAGCGGATTTGCTCTAATGCGAATCGGTTGCATTAGCAAGTGGCAATTGTGTTTCCGCACGCGCCTCCGCGCGCGATAACCTCGCGCCTTGCGGCGCTGCGGGCGGCCGTTCGGCCTTGCGGTCCGCTGGTTCGGACCGGACTACGTTTGCGCACGCGCATCCGCACGCGCGATATCCTCGCGCCTTGAGGCGCTGCGGGCGGCCGTTCGGCCTTGCGGTCGGCTAGCTGCGGACCGGACTACGTTTCCGCACGCGCCTCCCGAGCGGGTCAGCGCCGCATCGGGAACAGCTTCCAGTAAGTCAGGCAGCGCCAGAGCCATTCGAGCGGGCCGTAGCGGAAGCGCTTTAGCCACGGCGTTGACCAGCGCAGCATGACCGCCCAGCCGAGCACCACCGGCAGCAGGAGCTCCATCCGGTCCATCTCGCCATAAAGCCCGCCGGCCCAACTGCGGAACACCAGCATCATCAGGATCGAGGTGCCGATATAGTTCGAAAACGCCATTCGCCCTGCCGCCGCCAGCCGCGTCGCGAGCCAGCCGGAGCGGCTGGTCTCCGCCCAGCAGGCAAGCAGCGCGGCCAGGCCGAGGATCATCGGCAGCCGCGGGATCTGCGGGATCCCGCTCACCGCGAGCTCCGTCAGCCAGGGCGGGAAATCGCGCACCATCGCCCAGAGGCCGAAAGGCAGGGGGAGCGCGATGCCGGCGGCCACCCCCGCCCAGCCCCAGCGACGCATGACGGCGCGGTCAATGCCGCCCGCGAAGAAGCCATAGCGATAGAGCGCCATGCCGATCAGCATCAGCGGGATCGTCTCGATCGCGGCGAAGAACGGCAGGTCCGCCAGCTCGCCCGAGCGCACCTCGATCATATAGGCCACTTCGCGCGCATAGCTGCCGCTGACGAATACCGCGGCTTCGAAGGCTGCCTGCCGCTCGCGGCTTTGCCAGACATCGAGCCCGGCGCGGTAGGCGGCGGAATCGAAACCCTGCAGCGCCGCGCTCTGCTCCACGCTGGCCGGCCCAGCCAGTGTGAGCGCCATGAACAATCCGCCGAAGACATACCAGACGATGCCGATGCCTAGCAGGTTCGGCGCGGGGAGGCGCACCAGCGGCAGCACGGCAAACCCGCAGAGCCCGTAAAGCAGCAGGATGTCGCCCCAGAACAGCAGGTAATAGTGCAGCAGGCCGAACAGCATCAGCCAGCCGAGCCGCCGCACCTGCAGGAACCGCGTGTCGCCCCGCTCAGCTGCGCGATCGAGGAACAGCGCCATTCCGGCACCGAACAGCAGCGTGAAGAGCCCGCGCATCTTGCCGTCGATCAGCAGATACTGGGCCAGCCACACTGCCTTGTTCGCCGGCTCCAGGCCGCCGGGAAGCGCCGGCGGCCAGCCATAGGCGAATTGCGGATGCGCGAACCCCACGATGTTGGCGAACAGGATCCCCAGCACCGCGAGGCCGCGGATGACGTCGAGCGTGATCAGCCGCTCGTCCGAGGCCACTGGCCCCGCGACATGTTCAGGGGCCGGGCTGGCAGCCGCGCGCCGCTTCCTTCCGCTGCTCCACCTCACTGCCGGCTCCTTGCCGCACGCGATCGCCCTCTTGGCCGCGGGGGCGCCTTGTCACGCCCGCGATCGTCTGTGCAAGCGTTTCATGCCCTGATCCTGCCGGCGGAAAAGACGCGGCCCCGTCCTATGGCGCCGCCCTGTGGAGCGCCGCCGCGCCGCCGCCATTTTCGGCGAGGTGTTTACGTAAAATTAGGGGTGATCTGCGATTTCGGCGCAGGAAACGCCGGAAACGGAGGACTGATCCGGCTCAATTTTCAGGGGGAAACGGCCTTGCGCGTATTGGCATTGGCATCGCAAAAAGGTGGTTCGGGCAAGACCACGCTTTCAGGGCATCTTGCCGTGCAGGCACAGCGCGCGGGATCAGGTCCGGTCGTCTTGATCGACATCGACCCGCAAGGCTCGCTGGCCGATTGGTGGAACGAGCGGGAAGCCGAATATCCGGCTTTTGCGCAGACCACCGTGGCGCGTCTCGCCAACGATCTCATGACCTTGCGCCAGCAGGGCTTCAAGCTGGCCGTGATCGACACGCCGCCGGCTATCACCATGGCGATCCAGTCCGTGATCTCGGTCGCGGAGCTGATCGTGGTGCCGACCCGCCCCAGCCCGCACGATCTGCGCGCCGTGGGCGCCACGGTGGATCTGTGCGACCGCGCCGGAAAGCCGCTGATCTTCGTGGTCAACGCCGCCACGCCCAAGGCGAAGATCACCTCGGAGGCCGCCGTTGCGCTTTCCCAGCACGGCACGGTCGCCCCGATAACGCTCCATCACCGGACCGATTACGCGGCCTCGATGATCGACGGCCGCACAGTGATGGAAGTCGATCCCAACGGCCGCTCCGCACAGGAGATCGCGGCGCTGTGGAATTACATGTCCGACCGGCTGGAGAAGAACTTCCGCCGCACCGTTTTCGCCGCACCGGGAAGCGTTTCGCAGATGCCTGGCGCCAATCGCCCCGCCGGCGGTTTCGGCCGCCGGGTGGCTCAGTATTGAGAGGGCCGCCGAGATGACGGAAGCCAGAACGTTCGCGTCCCTTGAGCCCAAGCTGCTCGCCCGCAAGGGCGGGGCCAAGCCGGCCATGCGGCCGCAGATGTTCCCCTTCGCGGGCTATGAGAGCAACGCCGCCCTCGAATTGGACGACCTCGGCTGGAACGACATGGGTGAGGATTATCCCGAAGCGCGTGACGGGGCCGAGATCCTGCCGCTGACGCCGCTCGCCGCCAATCCCGAAGCCGAAGCGCAAACCGACCAAGCCGCTCAGCCCGTCGTACGCCGGCAGCAGGAGGCGATCGGCAAGCGGCTGTCAAAGCCGCTCCCGCGCCGGCGATCCGCGCTCGAGGCCGGGCGGCGCGCGGCCTTCACGCTGCGCGTCGATGCGGAGCGTCACCTGAGACTTCGCCTGGCCTGCACGGTCCGCAACCGCAGTGCGCAGCAGATCGTGACCGAAGCGCTCGACAAGCTTCTCGCCGACATGCCCGAACTCGATTCGCTGGCCAAGCAGGTCAAGCGGACGACCTAATGCGACCGACGGCCCCGACGGGGGCCCAAACGGGGGAAAGTACCATGAACCGTAGCGCCAGCGAATTTCGCGGCCGGAATGCGAAGCTGCTGGGCCTCGCCCTGACCACAGCGCTTGCGGGCGCCACCCTGGCCTCCTGCACCACCTCCGCCCCGCCCGCGGCGCAGTCTGCCGGCAAGGCGGAAGCGGCGCTCGCCAAAGGCAAGCACGAATCCGCCGTGCGCCATGCCGAATCCGCGGTGCTGGCTGACCCGCGCAACGCAGGCTACCGCGCGATGCTGGGCGCGGCCTATCTCGATGCGGGGCGCTTCGGCTCCGCGATCACCGCCTTCAGCGACGCGAGGACGCTGGGCGACAGAAGCTCGGCCACGGCGCTCAGCCTGGCGCTTTCGCTGGCAGCGAACGGGCAGGGGCAGCAAGCCATGATCGTGCTGGACGAGACACGCGGCGCGATAGGCGCGAGCGATCTCGGGCTCGCTTATTCGCTCGCCGGCGATCCGCAGCGCGGCGTGCACATTCTCACCGCCGCGCTCCGCGGGGGCGAGAACACGGTGAAGGTGCGCCAGAACCTGGCCTATTCATTCGCCCTTGCCGGCCAATGGCGCCAGGCGCGGCTGATGGCGGCGGAGGACGTTCCGGCAGACCAGCTTGGCGCGCGCATGACCGAATGGGCGGCCCATGTGCACCCGATGGCCTATCGCGAGCGCGTCGCGGCCTTGCTGACTGTCCCCGTGACCTATCAGGACCCGGGCCAGCCGGTGCAGCTCGCCCTGTCGAACTTCCCCAGCGCCGAGGAGCTGGCGGCGGAAGCCTCCGCGGCCGCGCCCATGTCGCTTGCGGCAATGCAGGGCGGCACGGCGTCCCCAGCCGCTCCGGCGGCTCAGCCGGCAGCGCTGGAGCTTCCGCCGATCGGCGACCCGGTTGATTCGCGCCTTGCGGCCCATGCAACTCCGGAGCCTGCCAGCATGCCGGCAGGCGGTGTCCAGAAGGCCGGGCTGCAGAAGGCAAAGGTCCAGCCGGCATCCGCTCAGGCCGAAGAGACCGGGTCCTTGTGGACGGACACGATCCGCTTCGTCCAGGAGAGCGTCGTACAGCAGATTTTCCCCGAGACGAGCGCAGCCACCAAGGGCTCCGCCGCGAAGGCGCGGCCCGCTGCCGCCCACGCCAAGTCGAACGCCACGGCGTCCAGGCAAGGTGCGGAAGCGAAGGCTGCCGCCACGCATATGGTGCAGCTCGGCTCGTTCCTGAGCGAAGCCAGTGCGCAGCGCGCCTGGAGCATCTATGTGAAGCGCTATCCCGAGCTGAAGGACCACCAGAGGGTGATCACCCACGCCAAGGTGGGCGGCAAGGATTACTGGCGCGTGTCCGCGGCCGGCTTCAGTGCCGGGGCTGCCACGGCGATGTGCGGCCAGGTGCAGAAACGCTCGGGCGACGGCTGCTTCGCCTATGCTGCCGACCACCCGCTGCCCGGCGCGGTCAACACGACGCAGCGCTTTGCGAGCCGCTGAGCCAAGGCCAGCCATTTGCAGATGAGGGAGGCCCCCCGTCCGGGATCGGCGGGGGGTTTTTTCTTGCCCATCAACTGAGGACCGGAACGCCCCCCTTGTAGAGGGCCAGAACGCGGCCCTGCACCGGCTGCCCGTCAAAGGGCGTGTTTCCGGCGCTGGCCGTCATCTTCTCCGAATCGACGATCCACGGCCTTTCCGGGTCGACCAGCGCAATATCCGCTTCCATCCCTTCGGCCAGCCGCCCGACGGGAACGCCCAGGATCTCCGCCGGACGCGTGGCGACAAGGCTGAATGCGCGCGCGAGATCGATCACGCCATCGCGCACCAGCGTGAGCACCATGGCAAGAAGCGTTTCGGCCCCGGCCATTCCCGGCTCCGCATCGGCGAAGGGCAGGCGCTTGTCCTCCGGCCCGCGGGGATCATGGCCCGAAGCGACGACATCGATCGTGCCGTCGCCGATCGCCTCGATCACGGCCTGCCGGTCCGCCTCGCAGCGGAGCGGCGGCGAAAGACGCGCAAAGGTACGGAAATCCATCGTCGCGAGGTCCGACAGCATGAAATGCGCTGGCGTGATGCCAGCGGTCACCCGCACGCCCCGCGCCTTGGCCGCCTTGACCAGATCGAGCGCGGCACGCGTGGTCACCTGGCGGATATGCAGCCGCGCCCCGGAAAGCTCGGCCAGCGCGATGTCGCGCGCGACCGCGAGCGCCTCGGCCTCGGCAGGGGCGCTCGGCAGGCCGAGCCGGGTCGCCATCTCGCCCGCCGTGGCAACCGCGCTGCCGGTGAGGCCCGCATCCTCGGCATGAGTGACGACCGCCAGATCGAGCATCGCCGAATATCGCAGCAGGCGGTGCATCACCCCGCTGTCGGCGATCCAGCTGCGTCCGGTGGCGACCGCGCGCGCGCCCGCCTCCCGCATCAGGGCGAGCTCGGCCAGATCCTGCCCGGCGAGGTCGACCGTCGCTGCCGCCAGCGGATGAACCCACAGATCGGGCTTGCCGCTATAGGCCATGAACTGAATGCGCGAGGGCATGTCGAGCGGCGGGTTCTGGTCGGGCATCAGCGCTGCGCGCGTTATCCCGCCGAAGTGGAAGGCCGGCTTGTCGACGGAGAATACGCCCAGATCGACGAGGCCGGGCACGATCAGCGCGCCCTCCGCGTCCACCACATCGTCCCCGTCTTCCGGCGCGACATCGCCCAGCGCCGCGATCAAGCCGTCCGCGCAGCGCAGCGAACCACCACGCACGCCATCTGACAGAACCAGCCGGCCGTTGACGAAAGTAAGGGGCGCCGTCTGCTTCATGCCCACTCTCCCGCCCGCCAGTCGGAGACGCCGCGTGTCCGCCGTGTGAGCACCTCCAGACACGCCATGCGGATCGCCACGCCCATCTCCACCTGACGGGTGATGATCGAGCTCCCCGCCATGTCGGCCACGTCGCTGTCGATCTCGATTCCGCGATTCATCGGGCCGGGATGCATGATCAGCGCCTCGGGAGCGCAGCGCCTCAGCCGCTTGGCATTCAGCCCGTAAAGATGCCCATATTCACGCGGCGAAGGAATGTATTGCCCGCTCATCCGCTCGTTCTGGAGCCGCAGCATCATCACCACGTCGGCGCCGCCGAGCGCGGCGTCGAAGTCGTCATGGACGGCCGCGCCCATCGCCGCGATCCCCGCCGGCATCAGCGCCGGCGGCGCGCAGACGCGCACTTCCGCGCCCAGTGCGGTGAGGCACAGGATGTTGGAGCGCGCCACACGGCTGTGCAGGATGTCGCCGCATATCACCACCTTGAGACCCCAGAAGCTTTCCGCGAATTCGCGGCGCCCCCGCTCCTTCAGCGCGTGGCGCAGCGTCAGCGCGTCGAGCAGCGCCTGGGTGGGGTGTTCATGCTGCCCGTCCCCCGCATTGAGCACCGGGCAATCGACCTTGTCCGCGATCAGCTGCACCGCGCCCGAGCTGGCATGGCGGATGACGATCGCATCGGCGCGCATCGCGTTGAGCGTCACGGCCGTGTCGATCAGCGTTTCGCCCTTCTTCACGCTCGACTGCGCGGCATGCATGTTGACCACATCCGCCCCGAGCCGCTTTCCGGCGATCTCGAAGCTCAGCAGGGTGCGCGTCGAATTCTCGAAGAAGGCGTTGATGATCGTCAGGCCCGACAGCAGGTCAGTGTGCTTCAGAGGCTGGCGATTGAGCGCGACCCATTGTTCCGCTTCGTCGAGCAGGAACATGATCTCGTGTGTTTCGAGATGCCCGATACCGGTGAGGTCGCGATGCGGAAATGCCTGCCCGCCGGCCGGATAGCGGCCTGCGGCAGTCGGTGTTGGCGTCGCTGTCATTAAAGCGATGCCCATAGGGCCAAGTTCCAGGAAGCGCAACGCCCCTATCCGTCAGGAAGCGGTTCAGTTTGAATCCGGATTCCCTGGCCGGTCATCAGTATGATTGGGATTTGCCCGGTCTTCATTCGTCATTCCCGCTTCCGCGGGGATGACGAGGATAAGTTGAACACACCCATCGACCGCCATTTGACGGCCCGTTTGAAGGCTGGCGCTTTCCGGTGGCACTGCGGCCCGCGAGACCCTAGATTGCACGGCCGGAACCGGATCGACGCCATATGGGGGCGGACTAATGAGTTTTGCAGGTAAGGCCTGGCGGCTGCTCGTCGGGATCAAGGACGGGCTATCGCTGCTGTTCCTCTTGCTGTTCTTCGGCCTGCTCTTCGCGATCCTGACCGCGCGGCCCAATCCGGGCGTAGTTCGCGAAGGCGCGCTCCTGCTCGAGCTCGACGGGGAGGTGGTTGAAGAGGCGACGCCGATCGATCCCTTCGCACTGCTGTTGGGCAACGATCTGCCGGGCGGGCAATATGAGGCGCGCGAACTCATCCGGGCGCTGGACGAGGCCGCGCGGGACGAGCGGATCAAGGCCGTGGTGCTCGATCTGACGCGCTTCACCGGCGGCGGGCATGTCCATCTTCAGGAAATCGGAGCCGCGCTCGACCGCGTGCGAAGCGCGAAGAAACCGGTTCTGGCTTTCGCTTTCGCCTATGGCGACGACGCCATGCTGCTGGCCGCCCATGCCAGCGAGATCTGGGTGGATCCGCTCGGCGGCGCGGTCATCGCCGGACCCGGCGGGGAGCGGCTGTATTTCGCAGGGCTGATCGAAAATCTGAACGTCAATGCGCGGGTCTACCGCGTGGGAACCTACAAGTCGGCGGTCGAGCCCTTCCTGCGCGGCGACATGTCGCCCGAAGCGCGCGAGAACACCACCGCGCTCTATGCCTCGATCTGGCAGGAATGGCAGGCCAATGTGAAGCAGGCGCGCCCCAAGGCCGATATTGAGAGGGTCACGCAAGGCCCGGTCGCCTGGCTGGAGGCAAGCAATGGCGACACGGCCAGGGCTGCGCTGGCGGCGGGGCTGGTGGACAAGATCGGGGACCGCGTCGCCTTCGGCACGAGAGTGGCGGAGATCGTCGGAGAGGATCCCTGGGACGACATGCCCGGCAACTATGCCCATACCGAGCTTCGGGTCTGGCTGGACTCCAAGCGGCCGAGCAGCGCGGGCAAGGCAATCGGCGTGATCACCGTGGCCGGCGAGATCGTCGACGGCGATGCCGGCCCGGGCACTGCCGGCGGCGACCGGATCGCCGAGCTGCTCGACGATGCGCTGGACGAGGATCTGGCCGCGCTGGTCGTCCGGGTCGATTCGCCCGGCGGATCGGTGACCGCCTCCGAAGAGATCCGCCGGGCGATCCTGCGCCACAAGGCGCGCGGCATACCGGTGGCGGTCTCCATGGCCAATGTCGCGGCGAGCGGCGGCTATTGGGTTGCGACCCCGGCCGACCGCATCTTCGCCGAGCCCGAGACGATCACCGGATCGATCGGCATCTTCGGCGTCGTCCCCACATTCGAGAACACGCTCGCGCGATGGGGCGTCACCACGGACGGCGTGCGCACCACGCCGCTTTCGGGCCAGCCGGATATCCTGGCGGGCTTCACTCCCGAAGTCGACGCGCTGCTGCAGCAGACGGTCGAGCATGGCTATCGGCGGTTCCTCGGCCTGGTTGCCGAATCGCGCGGGAAGACGCCGCAGCAGGTCGATGAGATCGGCCAGGGCCGCGTGTGGGACGGGGGTACGGCGCGCCAGCTCGGATTGGTCGACCAGTTCGGCGATCTCGACACTGCACTGCAATGGGCGGCGGGCGAGGCTGGGCTGGAAGATGGCGGCTGGCATCCTCGCTTCCTCGGCAACGAGCCAGGCGTCTATGCCACCCTGATCGAGCAACTGGTCGCGCCGGACCGGACCGAAGAGGCCCGCGCGCCCGCGCAAGGCCTGTTCGCCCTCGCCGCGCTGCAAAGGCAGCGGGCGCTGCAGCGCCTTTCCGGCGACCTTCACCGGCTGCTGAGCACGCAGGGAGCGCAGGCCTATTGCATGGAGTGCCCCGCCCGCACCGCACCGAGCCGCGGCAGCCCCCGCGCCGAGCCAGGGCTGATCGCGCTGCTCCTGCATGCGCTTGGGAGCTGACGGCGCCTCGCCGGATTTCAGTAGCGGCTTTGCACTTGTCTTCCGCCCGGAGGCGTGGCAATGGCGCGCCCCTGCCTGGACGGGCCGCTGCCGGCCCTCCTCCGACCCGGGCGGGCGCGTAGCTCAGTGGTAGAGCACACCCTTCACACGGGTGGGGTCGCAAGTTCAATCCTTGCCGCGCCCACCATCCTGCATTGTTCCAATGGGGGCCACGGTCGCGTCGGATCCTTGCGCAAGCCGCAGACACCTGCGAGCGATTGAATATGGCATCTGCAGGCTCATTAAATTTGGACGATGCGGAAGCCTGCTTGGCGCGTGCCCAGCGACATTACCGCGAGCTCGCCGAACTCACGGCTACGGACAAGCTATGGAGATTCAGCGAGGGGCGGGACAGGGATACCGGCGAGTGGTTCAACCGCCTACACCTCGACCGGCGGCGGCTGATTGAGGCCAAGCCGGTTCTTGCCGACAGCGCGACCAACGCCATCTCCGCGCTCAATCACGTCGCCGCCGCCATTGCCAAGGCAAAGGGCCACAAGCGTCTCCGGTGGCTCCATTATCCCCTTGGGCTCACGGACGCAGATTTCAAGAAAGCTTGTGGCGAAACGAGGGAGGCGCTGGGCGATGCAATGTTGGGCGTCCTCGCCAGCGCGCGGGAGACTCATTCGGCCGACGTCCATCACATCGAAGCGGCAAGGCAGATTTCCAAGGATGGGAAGCATTGGGAGCTTCGGCCCGCCGACGGCAAGCCAGCAGCGATTCAGCTAGTAGTGCCGGAAAACGGCCACAAGGTTTTCGATCTCCCGGCGGACGCCTTCGCTGTCGCGGATACTCACGAGTATTACCGGGGGCAGGAACAGTTGCCGAAGGGCGATGACCTCATTGTCGTCAACGTCTTAGTCGCGGGGCTAGACGACGGATTGCCCGATGCGGCCGATTTGATCCTCGAATGCTCCTTTCGCTTCGTGCGGGGCGTCATCGACGCTGTTGCGGCGGCCGAAGCTTGGCGTGCGCACTGATTTACCGCCTCCGCGGTCGACACGATTGCATAAACGCACCCAAAAAACGGACACCGCAATCAACCAATTGCGGTGACCCAAATTTGGCGATACTTCACACATTCATTGTTTCGATCGGCGTTCCAGCGAAGAAGGCCGGCGACGGGAAGAGCGTGCAAACGCCGCATGGCGGTGGTGGAGGCGGCAGTTGAACGTGAGCGAACCCATTTCGGCCGCCGGCGCGGACGACACCGCCGCAATACGCTTCACGCCGGAGGAGGCACGCAGATCCTCGATCGTGCTCGGCACGCTGTTCGTGGTCTATTTCTTCAGCTCGGTCGACCGCTCCATCTTCAGCATCCTGGCTCAGCCGATCAAGGAGGAGCTGCTCCTTGCCGACTGGCAGCTGGGCTTCCTGACCGGCTTCGCCTTCAGCGCGGTGCATCTGGTCTTCGGCTTTCCGATGGCCTGGGTCACCGACAAGGGGAACCGGGTCACCATCCTTTCGATCTGCGTCGCCTTCTGGTCGGTGATGACCGCGCTGTGCGGGATAGCCGGCAATTTCGTGCACATGACCCTGGCGCGCATGGGAGTGGGCGTGGGCGAGGCGGCCTGCCTTCCCGCCTCTCACTCGCTGATCAGCGACTATTATCCGCCGCTGCGCCGGACCAAGGCGCTGGCGATCTACGGGCTGGGCTATCCCGCAGGGGCGCTGGTGGGGATGGTCATCGGCGGGACGGTGGTGGACCACTGGGGTTGGCGCGCCGCCTTCTACGTGGTCGGCCTGCCCGGCCTGCTGGTGGCGCTGATCACCTGGCGCGTCGTCAAGGAGCCGCAGCGCGGGCGATATGACTCCGCGGCGGATACGGGTGCAGACCCTGACTTCGCCAGCCCCAAATCCTTCAAGGAAGTGGCGCTGATATTGTGGCGGTCACCGATCCTGCGGCAGATGATCCTGGCGCTGACGCTGGTGTCGGTATTCACCAGCCCGACATCCACCTTCCTCGGCCCCTACCTGGTGCGGAAATTCCCGATCTCCTATACGGAACTCGGCTGGATCATGGTGGCCGCGATGATGCTGCCCGCCTCGATCTCCACCTTCGTCGGCGGCGTGATCACCCAGCGGCTGGGCGCGCGGGACCAGCGCTGGTTCATGTGGTTCCCCGGCATCACGCTTGCCATTGGCGCGCCGCTCTACGTCACCGCGCTCGCGCAGCCGGACTGGCAGCATCTCGTGGCCTGGATGTTCTTCGGCGCGCTGATCAACGCGACGTTCCTCGCCCCCTGCTACACCGTGCTGCACAACACCATCCCGCCCGGCGGGCGTGCCAAGGCCGTGGTGATCCTGGGCCTGTTCATGGGCCTGATCGGGCACAGCCTGGGGCCGCTGATCGCGGGGGCGGCGAACGACATCATCGCCGGAATCCAGTTCACCGCGGCGCCGGGCGGCTACCTGTCCGCCTGCCCCGGCGGACAGGCGCCTGCAGGCGCCCCCGCCGCGCTCGACGCGGCATGCCAGGACGCGCTGGCCACCGCGACGCAATGGGTAATGATGGCCACCATGGCGCTGACGCTGTGGCCTGCCTGGCACTTCTTCCTTGCCGGCCGGAACATGATGAAGGCAAAGGCGTAGGAACGGCGCCCTTCCCGCACCGGCCCCGGCCAAGCAATCTTGCATGGCGGTGGCCGAGGCGGCATAGCCCGCGCCCATGCACGATCTCCGCTTCATTCGCGACAATCCGCAGGACTTCGACGCCGGCCTTGCCCGGCGCGGAGGGGCGCCGCTCTCCGCCGCGGTCCTTGAGCTCGACGCCAGGAAGCGCGAAATCACCACGCGCATGCAGGAGGCGCAGAGCCGCCGCAACGATGCCTCCAAGGCGATCGGGGCGGCCATGGCCAAGGGCGACAAGGACACGGCCGAGGCTCTGAAAGCCGAAGTCGCCGGGCTGAAGCAGGTTCTGCCCGAGCTGGAGGAGGAGGACCGGGAGCTGAGCGCACAGCTTCACGACCTGCTCGCCGCTCTGCCCAATATCCCCGACGAAAGTGTGCCTGAAGGCACCGACGAAAGCGGCAATGTGGAGGTCGCGCGCTGGGGCGACCAGCGCAATTTCAGCTTCGAGCCGAAGGAGCATGCCGATCTCGGCCCGGCGCTGGGGCTGGACTTCGAAACCGCGGCGGCGATTTCCGGCGCGCGCTTCGCCTTCCTGCGCGGGCAGATGGCGCGGCTGCAGCGCGCGCTGGGCCAGTTCATGCTCGACATGCAGACCGGCACCAACGGCTATGCGGAATGCGCGCCCCCGCTGCTGGTGAGGGACGAAGCAGTCTTCGGCACCGGGCAGCTTCCGAAATTCGCGGAGGATCTCTTCCGCACCACCGATGGCCGCTGGCTGATCCCCACGGCCGAGGTCAGCCTGACCAACGCGGTGCGCGAGCAGATCCTAGGCGATCTTGCGCAGCCCATCCGCATGGCCGCGCTCACCCCCTGCTTCCGCAGCGAGGCTGGCGCGGCGGGCAAGGATACGCGCGGCTATATCCGCCAGCACCAGTTCGAGAAGGTGGAGCTGGTCTGCATCTGCCGCCCGGACGACTGGCAGGCCGAGCATGAACACATGGTGCGCTCGGCCGAAAGCATCCTGGAGGCACTCGGCCTGCCCTATCGCAAGCTGCTGCTCTGCGCGGGGGACATGGGCGCGACCGCGAAGAAGACCTTCGACCTGGAGGTCTGGCTGCCCGGCCAGGGCGCTTACCGCGAGATCTCGAGCGTTTCCTGGTGCGGCGAATATCAGGCGCGGCGGATGAATACCCGCTACCGCCCGGAAGGGCAGAAAGGCACCGCTTTCGTCCACACGCTCAACGGTTCGGGCCTTGCCGTCGGCCGCACGCTGGTGGCGGTGCTGGAGAACTTTCAGCAGGAAGACGGATCGGTCGAGATACCGGCCGCGCTCCACCCCTATATGGGCGGCCTGACGCGGCTGACGCGGCCGTAGAAAAACGGGCGCCGGTTCCTTGCCGTCACCCTGAACTTGTTTCAGGGTCCATTCTTCCTCCTGGTCCGATCGGAGAGGCGCGATGGATGCTGAAACGGGTTCGGCATGACGAATTTGGGAAACGGGCAGACTGATGCGCATCCTCCTCACCAATGATGACGGCATCCATGCGCCGGGGCTGGAGCTGCTGGAGAAGGTGGCGGCCGAGCTGAGCGACGACATCACCGTCTGCGCCCCGGCAGAGGAGAATTCGGGCGCGGGCCACTCGCTGACGCTGCACATGCCGGTGCGGCTGCTGCAATTCGGGGAGCGGCGCTTCGCCGTCACCGGCACGCCGACCGACGCCGTCAACCTCGCGCTGCGCAAGCTGTTCGACACCCCGCCCGACCTGATCATCTCCGGGATCAATTTCGGGGAGAACCTGGCCGATGACATCACCTATTCCGGCACGATCTCGGCCGCGATGGAAGGCGCGCTCGCGGGCATCCCGGCGATCGCACTCAGCCAGGCGCTGCGGGAGCGGCAAAACGGTTTCGAGGCGGCCGAGGCCTGGGCGGTCAAGGTATTGCGGCCGCTGCTCGACATGCAGATGGCGAAGCGCACGCTGATCAATGTGAACTTCCCTCCGCTCACTGCCGACGAGGTCCGAGGCATCCGCGTCGCCCGGCAGGGCTTCCACGATTACGCGCGCGGCTCCATCATCGAAGGGAAGGACCCGCGCGGGCGGCCTTATTACTGGTTCGGACTGGAGGATGTGGAGCACACGCTGGACCACGGGACGGACCTTGAGGCCATCAATGACGGCTATATCTCGGTCACCCCGCTGCAGGTGGACCTGACCGATCATGCCGCCATCGGCGCCTTGGCGGACCGCTTCGGATGAAGCTGGGGTGGAAGGCCGGCGCCCGGCACTTCCAGCCGCTCCGACGAGCGCTGAACGTGCCCGTATGGGCCGATGTCTCCATCCGTCTGGCCGCCGCCCTCGCCCTGATCTTCCTGGTCGTCCTGATCCATTATTGGGACCGCGGCGGCCTGGTCGATCATCAGGACGGCCATGTCAGCTTCCTCGACGTGGTCTATTTCACCATGATCTCCGTCACCACCACCGGCTTCGGCGACATCACGCCGGTCAGCGACAGGTCGCGGCTCATAGAAGCAGCTATCGTGACGCCGATTCGGGTGATGGTGCTCTTCATCTTCATCGGCACCGCGTATAATTTCATTTTCAAGCATGGTTGGGAGAGGTTCCGCATGGCACGCATTCAGGAGCAGCTTTCCGGCCATACGGTGGTTCTCGGCTTTGGGGTGAGCGGGGCTGAAGCGGTCGGGGAACTGATCGAGCGCGGAACCGATCCCAGCACGATCGTGGTGATGGACCTGAGCGAGGAGCGCCTCCAACTCGCAGAGGATCTCGGCTGCAACGTGCTGTGCGCCGATGCCAGCCGTGACGAGAACCTGATGGCGGTGCGGATTGCGGAAGCGCGCACGGCACTCGTCTCCTCCGGGCGGGACGATACCTCGATCCTGATCGTGCTGACCGTGCGTCACCTCGCACCCCGCCTTCCGATCAGCGTGGTGGTGAGGGCCGAGGATAACGAGATTTTGGCCAAGCAGGCAGGCGCAAACAATGTAATCAATCCGGTGCGCTTTACCGGGCTGCTGCTGGCGGGCTCTGCCGAAGGCGCGCATGTGGCGGATTACCTGGCCGACCTCGCCTCCATCACCGGGCGCGTCCATCTGGTCGAGCGGCCGGTGCTGCCCGAGGAAATCGGCAGGCCGCTGAGCCAGCTCGCCAGCGGGGGCATCGGCCTGCGCCTCTATCGCCACGGCCAGGCGTCCGGCTTCTGGGAAGAGCCGGCACGGGCGCTGCAGCAGGGGGACACGGTGGTCGAGATCAGGCCCACGAGCCCAACCGACGCCGAAACCGACGAAGAGGGGCCCGCTGGCGGATCGTCATCCTGAACTGGCCTGGGGCTCGTCTCTGCGCGTACGTATCCGCCAGCCTCTCCGTTCGTCATCCCGCGAAAGCTGGAATCTCAGCGCCCCCCGCTCCCGCGAGGGTGACGGTTTAGCTGTGAGGGAACCTGGCGGAGCGCCCTACCCCAGCGCCCAGAAAACCGCGCCCATCGTGAGATAGGCGAGCAGCCAATAGCCACCGTCGATCAGGGTGAGGCGGGTGGAAGCTCGCATCTGGCTGTAGCTCGCCGCCAATGCGGGCAGGACGAAAGCGATGGCGAGCCCGCCGGACATCATGAAATAAAGCCACGGCCTGGCATCCAGGGTGGCCGGGCCGATGCGGGCGAACATGTGGCCCATCATCGCCGAGCTGATCAGCAGGGCTATGCTCGCGATCACGAAGGTGCGCAGCGGGCGCGCCCGGACCGCCAGGCCGCCAGGGCCGACTTCGCCCAGCTTCGCACGACCATAAAGCGGCCCGTACCAGATGATGCAGAGCAGACCGGCCGCGAGCGCCGCCACGAATACCGCAATCCAGTCGACTGGTCCCATCCGAAGCCCCGCGCGTGGTTTTTTCTGGGGTTTCCTGTTCGGGAGCCCCTCTCCCAGGACGCAAACGGTAGCGCAATTCGCCATCCGCGTGTAGGGGGCGCGGCGAAATGGCACAGACCCCGCCCGCACAGAATGACCGCCTCACCCCGATACCGCCCGCCCGCAAGGTGGGAATGGTCAGCCTCGGCTGCCCCAAGGCGCTGGTCGATTCCGAGCGTATCCTGACCAGGCTGCGCGCGGACGGCTATGCCATGAGCCCGGACTATGCCGGGGCGGATGTGGTGCTGGTGAACACCTGCGGCTTTCTCGATTCCGCCAAGGAGGAAAGCCTCGCCGCGATCGGCGAGGCGATCGCCGAGAACGGGCGCGTGATCGTGACCGGCTGCATGGGCGGCGAGGCGGAGATGATCCGGCAGAAGTTCCCGGCGGTGCTGGCGGTCACCGGGGCTCATCAATACGAGCAGGTGGTGGAAGCGGTGCATGAGGCTGCACCGGCGAGCCAGGGCCCCTTCGTCGACCTGATCCCGCAGCGGGACGTGGCTGACATCAAGCTGACGCCGCGCCATTACAGCTATCTCAAGATTTCGGAGGGCTGCAACCATAGCTGCGCCTTCTGCATCATCCCGCAGCTGCGCGGGAAGCTCGTCAGCCGCAGGATCGACGCGGTGCTGCGCGAGGCGGAGAAGCTCGTCGCCGCCGGAACGAGGGAACTGCTGGTCATCAGCCAGGATACTTCGGCCTATGGTGTTGATTTAAAACACGAAATTCGCGAATGGAAGGGCCGCGAGGTCCGCACGCACATGACCGACCTTGCGGGTGCACTTGGTCAACTAAAGTGCCCCGACGGCACCCGGCCATGGGTCCGGCTGCATTACGTCTATCCCTATCCGCATGTCGATGCGGTGATCCCGCTGATGGCGCAGGGGCTGATAACGCCCTACCTCGACATTCCCTTCCAGCATGCCTCGCCCAGCGTGCTCCGCGCGATGAGGCGGCCTGCCAACGATGCCAAGGTGCTCGAACGGCTGCGGCAATGGCGGGAGATCTGCCCGGACATCGCGATCCGCTCCAGCTTCGTCGTGGGCTTTCCCGGCGAAACGCAGGAGGACTTCGAATATCTCCTCGACTGGCTTGAGGAAGCGCAGCTCGACCGGGTCGGCGGCTTCCGCTTCGAGCCAGTGGAAGGCGCCGCCGCGAACGACCTGCCGGGTGCGGTACCGGAAGAGGTCAAGGAAGAACGCTATGCCCGGCTGATGGAGAAGACCGAGGCGATCAGCGCGGCGCGGCTCGCTGCCAAGGTCGGGCGCACGATCGCCGTCATCATCGACGAGGTCGGCGAGCCTGACGAAGACGGCGATATCGGCGCAACCGGCCGCAGCGAGGCGGACGCCCCGGAAATCGACGGCAACGTCTATCTGCGCGATGTGCCCGAGACGCTGAAGGTGGGGGATATCGTCGAGGTACTGGTCGAAGATGCCGACGCGCACGATCTCTACGGCGCGCTTCGCTGAAGCTATCGCCGCAGCGTGCGGAAGGTCACCGAATAGCGCAGCACCTCCATCGGCGCGATGGAATGCTCCCAATCCTGCCGCACTTCGCCCGAAAGCCTGTAAAGCGAACGCCGGGGCAGGTCGATCGCCCGCCGTTCGAACCCGTCCGCGACCTTCCTGCGAAGCCGCAGACGGGCCGGTGCGCCGAGCGATAGCCCGATCACGTCACCGAATTGCGGCCGATCACGATGCCAGCCGATCCCCGCCCCAGGATCGTAGCGGATGAGCAGCGCCTGCTGGAACGCGCCGGCTTCCAGCCCCACAAGCGGAGCGAGCCGGCCTCGCAACTCTGCCAGCCACTGCGGCAGAGGCGGTGCATCGGCCAGCTTGCCACGCTGGAAGTCATAGGCGGAGCCATAGGACGTGGTGAGGCGTTTGCCGCGCCACTGGCCGAACTGGAACGGCTTGAGCGGCGCCGCGTCGATACGCCGCGCGATCTCCGCCTCTTCGGCAGGAGAGATCGCCTCGGCCACGCGTCGAAGGCCGGGTATCGCCGGCACCTGGTCAAACAATTCGCCCTGAATGCCCATGCCGGCCTATATAGGCATTCATGCGCCAATCGCTCACCACGCTCGAATTCCGTACCGATGGGCGCGGCCTGACCGAGATCACGCGCGAGGTCGCCGCGTGGTTGGAGGAGACGGCGATCGAGACAGGGCTGCTGACGCTCCATTGCCGGCACACCTCCGCATCGATCCTGATTACCGAGAATGCCTCCCCTGCCGTGTGGCGTGATCTCACGCGCTGGCTGGACCGGATCGCGCCCGAAGGCGATCTCTACGATCACGACGCCGAAGGGCCGGACGACATGCCTGCTCATCTGAAAGCGGCGCTGACGGGCGTCAACCTGTCGATCCCGGTGATGGGCGGAAAGATGCAACTCGGCACCTGGCAGGGCTTGTTCCTTGCCGAGCATCGCCGCGCCCCGCATCGCCGGACGATCGCGCTCCACGTGATTGGCGAATAAGAAACATTCGCCCCGCCCACGCGTTCAAAGCTGTGTACGGCACCGGTATCGGCACCAGCCCCGCACCGGGGAGATGCTGGTCAATCCTGGCCAAACCTGTTAGCCGTGCTGCGATGCAGCAATAACATCACACCAAGGAGCGCGAGGGAAATTGCAGGGACGATGAGCTTCACTGCAGACTGCCTGCTCCTGCTCGGCGCGACGGGAGACTTGGCACAGCGGATGCTGTTGCCTTCGCTCTGCGCTCTCGACGCGGATGATCTCGTGGATCCTGAGCTGAGGATCATCTGCACCGCACGCTCAAATTACGACACGCATCAGTTCCGCAACTTCGCACGCGAGGCGCTGGAGAAGTACCTGCCTGCCGACCGCCGGGGAAGTGTCGCGACCTTTCTCAACCGGCTGCACTACCGCCCGCTCGACGTTACTCGTCCTGAAGGTTTCAGCGCCTTGGCGGAGGAACTCGGCGAACCGCATAACGGCCTGGCCATCCTGCTTTCGACCGCCCCGCGCCTGTTCGAGCCGACGATCCGCGGGCTACTGCAATGTGGGCTGACGACGGAGAAGGTGCGCATCGCGCTGGAGAAGCCGCTCGGCAGCGATCTGGAATCGAGCCGCGAGATCAATGACGCCGTCGCCGCGGCCTTTCCCGAAAGCCGCATCTTTCGCATCGACCATTACCTCGGCAAGGAAACGGTCCAGAACCTGCTCACCATGCGCTTCGGCAATCTGCTGTTCGAGCCCTTGTGGAACGCCGCCCATATCGATCACGTACAGATCACTGTGGCAGAGACGGTCGGCCTGGAAGGCCGAGTGGGCTTCTATGACGAGGCCGGCGCGCTGCGCGACATGGTGCAGAACCATATGCTGCAGCTCCTCTCGCTGGTTGCGATGGAGCCGCCGGTAAGCTTCGACGCCACTGCCGTGCGTGACGAGAAGGTCAAGGTTCTGCGCGCCCTGCGGCCTGTGTCGGCGGGCGAGACGGTGACCGGACAGTACCGCGCCGGCGCGATCCAGGGGCAGGCTGTGCCCGGTTATGACGAGGAGCTCGGCAAAGACAGCGACGCCGAAACCTTCGTCGCGATCAAGGCCCATGTCGACAATTGGCGCTGGAAGGGCGTGCCGTTCTACCTGCGCACCGGCAAGCGGCTCTACAAGCGCACGACGGAGATCCTCGTCCAGTTCCGCCCGGTGCCCCATTCGATCTTCAACGGCGCCAAGAGCGAGCCGAACAGCCTGCTGATAGGCATTCAGCCGGAGGAGAACATCACCCTTTCGCTGATGGCCAAGCTGCCCGGCCTCGACCGCAACGGAATCAGCCTGCGCAAGGTGCCGCTCAACATCGCGCTGGCGGATGCCTTTGTCGGCACGCGGCGGCGGATCGCCTATGAGCGGCTGCTGCTCGACCTGATCGAGGGCGACCAGACGCTGTTCGTCCGGCGCGACGAGGTGGAAGCGCAGTGGAAATGGATCGACCAAATCCGCGCCCGTTGGAACGAGGAGGCGAGGCCCCCCAAGCCGTATACGGCGGGCAGCTGGGGGCCGAGCGCGGCCATCGCGCTGGCTGAGCGCGACGGGGTAACGTGGCATGAGTGAGCGGCTATGACCCAACTGCATCCTATGATTGCACGCGTAACGCAGCGGATCGTCGAAAGATCGCGAGACACGCGCAAGCGCTATCTCGAACTCATGCAGCGCGAGGCCGATACTCGGCCGGACCGCACAACGCTGTCCTGCTCCAACCTCGCCCATGCCTCTGCCGCTGCTTTGGACGACAAGGACGCGATCAAGGGCACCCGCGGGCCGAATCTGGCGATCGTGACGGCCTATAACGACATGCTCTCGGCCCATCAGCCCTATGCCCGCTATCCCGAGCAGATGAAGCTCTTCGCGCGCGAAGTGGGCGCCACTGCGCAGGTCGCGGGCGGCACGCCAGCGATGTGCGACGGGGTGACCCAGGGACAGGCGGGGATGGAGCTGTCGCTTTTCTCTCGCGACGTGATCGCGCTCTCCACCGCGGTCGCGCTCAGCCACGCGGTCTATGATGGAGTCGCCCTGCTGGGGATTTGCGACAAGATCGTCCCCGGCCTGTTCATCGGGGCGATGCGCTTCGGCCATCTGCCGGCGATCTTCGTGCCCGGCGGGCCGATGCCCTCTGGCATTCCGAACAAAGAGAAGCAGAAAGTCCGGCAGCTCTATGCCGAGGGCAAGGCGAGCCGCGCAGAATTGCTCGAAAGCGAGAGCCGGAGCTATCACGCCCCCGGTACCTGCACCTTCTACGGCACGGCCAATTCAAACCAGATGATGATGGAGATGATGGGCCTGCACATACCGGGCGCCGCCTTCATCCAGCCGAACACGCCGCTGCGCCAGGCGCTCACGCGCGCGGCCACTCACCGGCTCGCCGCAATCGGCAGGAACGGCAATGATTATCGCCCGCTCTCTGCCTGCGTCGACGAAAAGGCGATCGTCAATGCGGCGGTCGCTCTGCTCGCCACCGGCGGATCGACCAATCATGCGATCCACCTGCCGGCCATGGCGCGCGCAGCAGGGATCGTGATCGATTGGGAGGACTTGTCGGAGCTGTCTTCGGCCGTACCGCTGCTCGCGAGAGTCTATCCCAACGGATCGGGCGATGTGAACCATTTCCACGCGGCGGGCGGCATCGGCTATGTGGTCGGCGAACTGCTCGATGCCGGACTCGCGCATCGGGATATCATGACCGTGGCCGGGCAGGACCTTGCCGCCTATGCCGAGGAGCCTGCGCTGGCAGACGAGGAGTTGGTCTGGCGCCCCGTGGGCCCAAGCGCCGACGAAACCATGCTGCGTCCGGTTTCCTCCCCATTCCAGCCCGATGGCGGCATGCGGCTGGTTCAGGGCAATCTCGGCCGCGCGATCTTCAAGACCAGTGCGGTCGAACAGAGCCGCTGGACGATCGAGGCCCCTGCCCGCGTGTTCGATCGGCAGGAGGATGTGGCAAAGGCCTTCACCGCCGGCGAGCTGAACCGCGACCTCGTCGTGGTCGTCCGCTTTCAGGGGCCGCGCGCGAACGGCATGCCAGAGCTCCACAAGCTGACGCCGCCGCTGGGCGTGCTGCAGGATCGCGGACATCGGGTCGCGCTCCTCACCGATGGGCGCATGTCGGGCGCATCGGGCAAGGTCCCGGCCGCGATCCATGCCACGCCTGAGGCGCTGGGCGGCGGTCCCCTCTCCTTGCTTCGAGATGGCGACATCATCCGCCTCAGCGCCGTGGATGGAACGCTCTCCACCACCGCCGATCTTTCCGCCCGCCAGCCAGCGCCCGCGCCTGCGGCCGACGCCGGAATGGGACGCGAGCTGTTCGCCATGTTCCGGGCCAATGCGGACGGGGCCGAGCAAGGCGCCTCATCCATGCTGGCGTTGGGGGGCCTGTGATGGCGGGAGGCGCGATCGACCTCGTTGTGCTGGATATCGGCGGTACGCACGCCCGCTTCGCTCTCGCGTCGATCGCCTCCGACGGTGCGATTACGCTGGGTGAGCCGGAAACGTTCAAGACCAGTGATTTTGCTAGCCTGAAAACCGCCTGGGAAGCCTTCGAGCGCCGCCGCGAAGGCAGGGTGCCGAGGGATGCGGCAATAGCCATTGCCGGGCCGGTGACGGGCGAGACGGTGCAGATGACCAACAATAGCTGGGTCATCCACACTGGCCGGATCGACGATCAGCTCGGGCTCGATCGAGTGACGGTCCTCAATGATTTCGGGGCCGTAGCTCATGCGGTTGCGCGCGCCGACAGCTCCGAGTTTCTCCATATCGCCGGCCCCGATGCCCCGCTGCCCAATGAAGGCACGATCAGCGTCATCGGGCCCGGAACCGGGCTCGGTGTAGCTCAATTGTGGCTCGACGGCGCCGGTGGCTATCACGTGCAGGCAACCGAAGGCGGGCACGTCGACTTCTCGCCGGTCGATCCCATCGACGATGCTATTCTGGCACGGCTGAGAAAGCGCCACAGGCGCGTGTCGGTGGAACGCGTAGTATCCGGCCCCGGGATCGTCGAAATCTATCACACGCTGGCTGGGGTGGAGGGGCGTTCGGTTCCCGAGCAGAATGACCGCGAAATATGGGAGCAAGGCCTCGCCCGGACCGACAGCCTCTGCATGGCGGCAGTCGAGCGGTTCTGCCTCTCGCTGGGAAGTGCGGCAGGCGATTTCGCGCTTGCCCACGGCGCGCGGGCCGTGGTGATCGCGGGCGGACTGGGATATCGCATCCGGGACACGCTGCCGCTGTCGGGCTTCGCCGATCGCTTCCGCTTCAAGGGCCGCTACGAGCAGATGATGGCAGGGCTCCCGGTCAAGCTCATCACCCATCCGCAACCGGGCCTGTTCGGCGCCGCTGCCGCCTTCGAGCGGGAACATCTGCACAGAGTTGACCGGTCGGGGGAAAGACCATGAGCCGCACCGTCGAGGAGGTCATGCTGACCGCGCCGGTCATTCCGGTCCTGGTGATCGAAGACGCAGCCCGGGCCTATCCGTTGGCCGAGGCGCTGGTGGCTGGCGGGCTGAGGGTGTTGGAAGTGACGCTCCGCACACCTGCGGCACTCGACGCGATCCGCGAGATGAAGCGGCTGCCGGGTGCCATAGTCGGTGCAGGGACGGTCACGAGCCCGCAGGAGCTCGATGCGGCGATGGAGGCAGGCAGCGAGTTCATCGTCTCTCCGGGCCTCACAGAGCGGCTTGCCACGGCCGTGACGAGCGCAGGCGTTCCGTTCCTCCCCGGCGTTGCCACGGCGGGCGACATCATGCGCGGACTTGACCTCGGCCTTACCCATTTCAAGTTCTTCCCGGCCATCGCGGCAGGTGGCATTCCCGCGCTCAAGGCGCTTGCCGGCCCGTTTGGCCAGTGCCGCTTCTGCCCCACCGGCGGAATCACGCAGGAGAATGCGGCGGAGTGGCTCGCGCTCGAGCAGGTGCTATGCGTCGGGGGAAGCTGGATCGTACCCAAGGGCTCTCAGGATTACGAAGCGATTTCCAAAACCGCCCGCAATGCCTGCGCCCTCAGGCAGGTATAGACACGCATGATGCAAAGCGTTGCCGATCTTTCCGCCCGCCTCGGAGCCCTGCACAAGCGGACCAGCGAAACCCCCCTGTTCAATCCTGTCTTCCAGCTATCGCTGGAACTTTCTCGCGAGATCGAGGCAGGCGAGCTGACGCTCCAGACGATCGGCGCGATGATCGCCGAGCTGGAATGCGACGCGCTGCAAAGCCGTGCACGCCGCCTGCGCCGTCTGGTCCAGCCAGTCGGCATCGCGGCCAATCTGACGGGCTTCGCGCAAAAGCTTGCGGAGGAACCGGAAAGCTTCGCCGCCTTTGGCGCCCGATGGCAACGTCCGCAGATCCACTGTGTCTTCACGGCTCATCCCACTTTCCTGCTCTCGCCCGCACAAAGCGACGCCGTTGTCGCTGCGGCCTCGCAGGACGGTGAGATCGGCGCATCGCTCTGCTCCGCGCCGAGCGAGCGGCCGCAGATCACACTCGGTTTCGAGCATAGCTGCGCGCTTCAGGCGATAGAAAACGGGACCGATGCGCGCGACCGGCTGGTGGCCGCACTGCTCACGCACGCAAGCGAACGCTGGCCAGACCAGTGGCATGCACTGGAGCCGCTGCCGTTCCGCTTCGCAAGCTGGGTCGGCTACGACATGGATGGCCGAACGGACATCGCATGGCAGGTTTCGATCGGTTTTCGCCTGGCGGAGAAGGCAATCCGGCTCGAACGTTATGTCCACTCGCTCGAAGCGTTGGATCCGGCACATCCGTTGCTGGACGAGCTGCGCGCTGCCGCCCGATATTCAAGAGACCGTGCGAGCGATTTCGACCACGACCTTTCCGATCCGGAGAAGCTGTCACACGCCGCAAATCGCCTCACTGCCGAGGACCCACACAAGCTCCTGTCCCTCCAGCCGCTGATCGACAAGCTTGAAGCCGAAGCGCGCAGCGCGGATACGGAACGCGCGGTGGCGCTCAAGACGCTGGCCGCTGCCATGCGAGCGGACGGGCTCGGAATGGGATGGATCCATTTCCGCGTCAATGCGAGCCAGCTCCACAATGCGATCCGCCGGGTGATCGACCCGGAGGGCGAGCTGGACCTCTCCAGCAAAGGCGCATTGGCGCGGCTGCGCGAGCTTGTGGACGAGGTGCAACCGCACCGCTCCAACTTCGCTGCGCTGGCGATCGAGAGCAGCACCGCTATCCGCCAGTTTCTGGCAATGGCGCAGATTCTGCATCACATCGATGCCGATGCGCCAATCCGCATGCTGATCGCCGAATGCGAACAGCCCTCCACCATACTCGCCGCGCTCTACTTCGCGCGGCTGTTCGGGATCGAAGACAAGGTCGACGTTTCCCCGCTGTTCGAAACCGAAAGCGCGCTTGAACATGGCGGGCGCTTTCTCGATGCGCTCCTCGCGGAAGCGCCTTACCAGGCGTACGTTCGAAAGCGTGGGCGCGTCGCGGTGCAGACCGGCTTTTCCGATGCAGGCCGCTTCGTCGGACAGATCCCCGCCAGCCTTGCAATCGAACGCCTGCAGGGCCGCCTTGCCCAGGCGATGTCGGACAACGGGCTAACCGACGTAGCTGCGCTGATCTTCAACACGCATGGCGAGAGCATGGGCCGCGGCGCGCATCCCCATTCGCTGGAGGACCGGCTGGCATGGGCTCTTTCCCCTTGGGCGCGGCGCCGCTTCGTTCGCGCGGGAATCCGGCTCGAGCCCGAAGTGAGCTTCCAGGGCGGGGACGGCTATCTGTTCTTCGGATCGCCGGAACTCGCGCTGGCCACGCTCGCCCGGATCGCCGAAATCCGCCCCGCCGAAACCGATCCCGACGCACCAGCCGATCCGTTCTATCGCCGCACCGATCTCAGCCTCGATTTCTACCGTGCGATCCGGGACCATCAGCATCAGCATCTGGAAAGCAGGACCTATTCGCGCGCGGTCACCGCCTTCGGCCTCGGCATGCTCAACCCCACCGGCAGCCGCAAGTCGCGCCGCCAGTCGGACATTTCCGCGGACCGCGAGATGAACCTGCGGCAGATCCGCGCGATCCCGCATAATGCGGTCCTGCAGCAGCTCGGCTACCCGGTAAATGTCATCTCGGGAATCGGCACTGCGGCGGACGGGAATTACGAGGAAATCGCCGCGCTGCTGCGCGAAAGCGACCGGGGCATGCAATTGATCCGCCTGGCGCGCGCCGCCAATGCGCTAGCCAGCGTGAAGACCGTCGCGGCCTTTGGTGAGCTGTTCAATTCCGCCTATTGGGCAAGCCGTCCCTATCGCGGGACCGAGACGCAGCTGTCCGACGCCTGCGAGGCGCTCGCCGAGCATCTCATCAGGGATGACCGAGCAGGCGTGTTCCGCCGTCTGGCATCACGGCTCAGAGTCGACGCGCTTAAGCTCCACCGCCTGCTGGCGATGATCCCGGACGACCACCCGATGGCGGAGCGCGAACATATCCGCCGCTCTATCGGCGTGCTTCAGGCCCTGCGCCTCGCGCTGTTCCAGCACATGTTCATCCTCGCCGTGTCGGTGCCGATCTTCAGCCGGGCGAATGACATCAGCCGCGACGACGTGCTCGAAATGGTCTTCACGCTCAGAATCGAAGAAGCGCTGACGCAGCTCCGCCGGGCTTTCCCTACGAGCTTTCCCAAGATCGGCGACTTCGCGATGGACGAGCCGACCGACTACCCCGAAGGCGGCGATGAAGGCTATGAGGCGATCCGGCGTGATTACATCGACCCGATCGAGCAGGCGCATGCACTCTCGTTACGGATTACCACCGCTATCGCCAACCATTTCGGCGCCCATGGCTGACTGCTCTTCCCGCTGCTCATCCCGGCGGGGCCGGACCCATTCCTCGATGCGCGGCCCCACCGGGACATGCCGCAAGGCAAGATCGGCCGCCTTCAAGGTCGCCGCCGCGCGGATCGGCGCCCAACCACGCAAATCCTCCGCGAGCGGGGCCGTGCCTTCGCTGCGTGCCGGCGCCAGCAGACGCGCTTCCACCTCGGCGATCAGCGCCGGGTCGCGCAGCACCGCGACATATTCGCTATTGCGCCGGTAGCTGACAAAATCGAAATTGCTCGACCCGGCAAGCAGCGTCTCGCCATCGATCAACGCAGCTTTGACATGCGTCATCAGGTCGACCAGCCGCAGCCGGATGCCCGCTTTCGCGGCGAAGCCGAGCAGGTAATCGCGCACGATCGGCTTGTTGTTGGGCCGGGGAGTATGGATCGTCACTTCAACGCCCCGCCGCGCCGCATGCGCCATCGCGTGGGTGAAGGGCATGGTGGGATAGGCGCTCAACACTTCGATTGACCGCGTCGCTTCCGCGAAATGGCTCAGCAGCTTGCCCGCGTTGGCGACATTGGTGGCGCCGTCGAAACTCTCGATCTCAAGCTCGGGACCAAAGCCGCGGCGGGCGAAAGCCGGCTTGCCGTACCAATCCTGGTCGAACTGCCGTGAAAGCCAGTCTGCGACCTCCGCATCGTCGATCCTGAGCATCATGTCGTGCCAGGAGAAATTGTGATCGGAGAAATTGATGCCGCCGAGCCAGGCGACGTCATCCATCACCAGCAGCTTCTTGTGATTTCGCGCGACGTAGCGCAGCGGATTACGTCCAATCGGATTGGTGACGCGCACCTGCACGCCGTTTCGCTGCAGTTCATCGAACATGTCCCAGGTCGCGCGGGCTTCCGCCGCGAGCGCACGATCATGCGAAAACAGCAGGAAGGTATCGTTCAGCACATGCCGGGTATAATCGTCCACCAATACACGCCTGTCCCGCGCGCCGCTCGCGTCGATAGCCTGTGCCACCTTGGTGCCCGCAGCGTCGCCTTCGAAGGTCATCGCCTGCACGAGGACACGCCCCTGCGCCCGCGCAATGTCCTGCCTTGCGCGAGTCCAGAATTCACTCGAGCCGACGAGCAGTTCGAAACGGCCCAAAATCCCTGCTCCTTTGGGGAAAAATGAGTAAAGACGCGCTCCTTGCCAGCGCCGAGAGGCAATGGCAATAAGCAGCCGATACCGCCGTAGAGAAGCCAATATGCACGGAAAAACCTCGGCGGTTCAACCGCTTAGCCGTCCAATCAAAGTATTGCTCCTGCTCAGTTCCCTGCATGGAGGCGGCGCGGAACGCGTCGCCGTGCACCTGATGGAGCGGCTGGACCCACGGCGCTTCGACATGCGGATGGGCCTGCTGCGTGCTGTCGGCCCCTATCTAAGCGAAGTCGACATGAGGCGGGTGATGGTTGCGCCCGATGGAGAGAAGCACTTCAATTATGATGGCCCCAACTCGGCGCAATACACCGCCGGGAAGGTCATTGGGAGCGCAGTCCGCGCGCCACTCGCCTTTCGCAAAATGATCCGCGAAACCCAGCCTGATGTCGTGCTGAGCTTCCTCAAGGGAACCAACCTGCTCGCCTGGCTCAGCCTGGTCGGCCTCGGCCGCAAACGCCCGAAATGGATCGCACGGGAAGGCAATAACCTGATCTCCGTGATCGAGGAGGAGAGCCCCAATCCGTGGGCAGCCAAGGCCTCGCTCGGCATAACCCGGATGGCCTACGCCTCTGCCGACCGGGTTCTGGCCATCTCCGAAGAACTCAAGGCCTGCATCGAGCGTGAGTTTACGCTCCGGCCCGCGAAGGTCTCGGTCATCTACAATCCCCAGGATGTCGGGGATATCAGCGCGCGCGCAATGGAGCCACTCGACGGCGCGCCGCGACGCCCTTTCATCGTCACCGCCGGACGCCTCGAATATCAGAAGGCGCATGACGTGCTGATTCGCGCCTTCGCCCAGAGCGGCCTGTGGCGAACGCATGCGCTGGTCGTGCTGGGGAAGGGAAGCCGCCTCGCCCAGCTTCACGCCCTGGCGGCACAACTCGGCATAGGTCAATATGTCCGTTTCATCGGCTTTGTCGACAACCCCTATGCCTGGATTGCCGCCGCGGATCTGTTCGTCCTCGCATCGCGGTGGGAAGGTTTCGGCAATGTCGTGGCCGAGGCTTTGGCCTGTGGAACGCCGGTTCTGGCGACAGACTGCAATTACGGCCCCGGAGAAATTGTGGAAGCAGGGGTCTCAGGCGAGCTCGTTGCTGTAGACGACGTGGATGCGCTGGCTGGGATGATGAGTGAGCTCATCGCTGATCCCGACCGCCGGGCGGCAATGGCCCTCGCCGGAACGGAACGCGTCAAGCGCTTCGACATATCGACGATGGTCGAACGCTACGCTTCCCTGTTCGAAGAACTCGCGGTGGAGCGGGCGGAAGCCTTGTAAGCCGAACAGGGACTGCCGCCAGACCCGGAACTGCCATCCCCATTACATCAGTGCGGCCCGGTGACGCGCCGCAGCGGCTCCTTGCGGAAGGTCCATCTCCCCAGCTCCACCCGCGCGACGACGCCGCCCAGAGTGGCGTCCTTACCGTTTTGCAAGCGTTGCACTAGCTGAGCGACCGCACCCAGGCGCGGCTCTCCGCCAAGGATGCCGATTGCCCGCGCCACGATCCGCATCCGGATCGCCGCCGGCGCGGTGGGGACATAGGCGATCTCACCTTCGCCGACTTTCACCGCTTCGTTCCACTCCCGTTGAGCAGCCCACTGCATCACGCCTTCGGCATCGGAGAGATGGGCGGCGCTCGCGGCCACGCCCGCGACATCGATCCAATCGGCCTGGCGCAACGCCGCGCGAATCCGTGCGCGATCGAAGCGTGGATCGGCATTGCTGGGATCCTGCGCAGGCTCGATGCCCGATGCTTCCACGATCTGCGCCAGCTCGGCTCGTCTCCAGCCCAGCAATGGCCGCAGGAGGATGAGGTCGGTGCCGGGCACTATTCCCCGCGCACGAACCCCGGCAAGCCCCGCTACACCGCTGCCGCGATTGAGCCGCATGATCAGCGTCTCGGCCTGATCGTCGGCATGATGCGCCGTCGCAAGTGCCGCGAGCCCGCTGCGCTTCATCCAGGAGGCAAGCGCGGCATAGCGGGCAGCTCTCGCCCGATCCTGAAGGTTCCCGGGTGCTACCTTCACTGTCAGGATTTGATGCTCGATCCCGTGGGCGGCGCAAAGCTCCGCCACCATCGCGGCCTCGGAGGCGCTTTGATGACGCAGGCCATGATCGACGGTGGCAACCGAAATCCGCTCTCGCATCGAAGCTTTCGCCAGAAGCAGCAATGCCAGGCTGTCAGGTCCGCCGGAGACGGCAAGCCCCAGTCGTTCACCCTCGGGCCAGAGCCGCGCGAGATCCGCGGCAAACCGCGCGATCAGCTTGTGAGACAGCGCCTCAATTGCAGTTCACCTTGCCTCGATCCGCCCGGTATTGAGCGGCCAGCCGTCCGGAAGCGAGCGCGGTGTAGGTTTCGCTGAATTCTGCGAGCGCGATGCAGGCCCGATCGGTGTCGTCGATCGCGATCATGGATTCGGCCAGGTACAGCAGGCTGTCGCCAGCGCGAACGCCTTGCTTGTCCGCCTGGTAGTTCTGCAGGAACCAGGGCGCGGCCTCGCGCGGCTTGCCATCGTCGAGATAAGCGCGGCCAAGCAAATTCCGGCCATAGCTGATACGCCAGTGGTTGGGATATTGTTCGACGAACAGCCGCAATTGCTGCTGCGCCTCGGGGTAGAACTTGGCTTCCCACAGGCGGAAGCCGTAAGTGTACTCGTCGTCACCCGCATCGTCCGTTTGCGGCTTGGCAATCGCCCGCACTGCCGCGAGCCGCTCAGGGCTTGGCGCGGCTGACGCCGCCGGCCTCTGAGTGGGCAGGATTTCTCCCGTCCGCTGGGCCGGAGGAAGTTCCGTGCTCCCCACCGGGGGCTGGACCACGCCGGATGAAGGTGCCGGAGCCATCGCGTCGAGCCGCTGGGTCAGCTGCGCGATCGCGTTCGTGTTCTCCTCGGTCTGCGCGGTCAACTGCGCGATCTGCGCCTCGAGCGCATCGAGGCGTCCCAACATATCCGTAACGGCGGTGGTCGTAGGCGCGCTGCTCGGCGCCTGCTGGCCAGGCTCGGGAGGAACGACTTCCGGCGTAAAGAAACGTCCGTCGGGCCCAGGGAAGACCTTGCGCTGAAGCGCACGCACTTGCGCTTCGATCTTGCGCAGGCGTGCTTCGTCATCGCTGGACTGCGCGGCTGCCGGAAGTGCCGTCAATCCAGTGCCAACCAAAGCCGCCGCCATGACGATTGTGCGCAGCCGCGCCCATCCCGTCGCCATCAAACTTCTCCTGTGTAATCGATCTGCAACCCGCCATGGCTCGCTTTCGCCAAACCAAAGCTGAACGCGGCGCCGACTGTGCCAATCCGCGATTCGCTTGTCGAGTTGGGCAGAGCGCTAAGCTGTGGGCGACGCGGATTCGACTGCTCCGTTGCGCGACAGCAACGCTTCGGCAGTCACCGGGATATCCTTCATGATCCGGTCGGTCTCGGCAAGCTTGGGCACGGGATCGCCGCCCACGGTGATCTCCAGCGCGTCCGGCCGGCCGGTCCAGATCAGCGGCCCGTCCGCATCCACCGGCACGGTGTAGGTTTCGCCCAGCTTCATCTGCTTCTGCATCAATTGGGTGCCGCTACTATCGTAGAACTTGACCCAGATGCCGTCCTCGATTGCAGTGAAGACGACCGGGCGGACCGGATTGGGTTGCTGCTGTATTGTCGCCGCGCCTGGCGCCGGAGCTCCCTGCCCGGCGATCTCGGTGGACGCCGGTTCATCTTGCGTAAGCCACGGAAGCTCGCCCGAAGGCGCCACGAAGCTGGACCAAAGAAAGGCCGATCCGGTCAGGAAGATTGCCAGTCCGACAAGTGCAGCCAACCACGCGGTGCGCGCAGAAGGAACCCGCGCCGGATCACCTGGCTCAAACGAGTGTGACCGCGCCGACTCGTCCGGCTCCATGCCGGAGAGTTCTGCACGGACGTCGCGTGCGACTTCATGTTCGTCGAGGCCGACAAGCTTCGCATAGCTGCGCGAGAAGCCGACGGCGTAGGCGCGTGCCGGAAGCGCCGCGAAATCCCCCTGCTCGATCTGCTGCAAGTGCCTTTCGGTTATTCTCGTTTCGGCAGCGATATGTTCCAGGCTGAGGCCCTTCGCCTCACGCGCAGCGCGCAGCCTTTCGCCAACGCCGAGATGGGGCGAATATTGCTCTGCCATGCCCTCTTCATTGTCCATGATGGACAGCTATGCCCTGAAAATGTCGAACAATCCCTAACGGCAGAAAATCAGACGGGCCGTGGCATAGTCAAGGCAAGCGTGAAGCATAGCGACCGAACGAAGCAGGCCTGCGACGAAATTCGCCCACTCCTTCCTGCGCGGGTGCGGGCCGTCAGCCAGACAAGCGCAATCCTGCCTTCGTTGCCTCAGTCGAAGTCCAGGCCACGCTCCGACGCCCATGTTTCGAGCGCCTCTCGCAGATTGGGCGGCGGAGCGGAGAGCCAGCCGTTCATTGCCTGGCCCACTTCGTTCAGATCGACCTTGCGGATCAGTTCCTTGATCGGGCCGACGGCAGCCGGCGTGATCGAAAGGCGGCGAATACCGAGGCCAAGCAGAGCGAGCGCTTCCAGCCGCCGTCCACCCATCTCCCCGCACACCGTGATCTGGACATTATGGCCGGCCGACGTGTTCAGCACACGCTTGATGAAGCGCAATATCGAAGGGCTCAGCCAGTCATAGCGTTCCGCCAGCTTCGGGTTTGCCCGATCGGCGGCAAACAGGAACTGCGTAAGATCGTTGGTGCCGATCGAGAGAAACGAGAGCTTCGGCAGGATCAGGTCGAGCACTTCCGCCAAAGCCGGCACTTCCAGCATCACGCCGTAGCGGATCGCTTCCGGCAGCTTCTTTTTCTGCTTCTTGAGGAACGCCAGCTGGTGCTCGAACACGCCGCGCGCGGCATCGAATTCCCATGGTTCCGACACGAGCGGAAACATCACGTTCAGCGTTCTGCCGGCTGCCGCTTCCAAGAGCGCGCGCGCCTGGGCCTTCATCAGCCCTTCGCGCTCCAGCGCGAGGCGCAAGGCGCGCCAACCCATCGCCGGGTTTTCGTCAAGATCCGAAGACGAGCTGCGCAGGTATGACAGTGTCTTGTCGCCGCCGATATCGACCGTGCGGAAGATGACCGGCCGCTCACCGGCAGCTTCCAGCACATCGCGATAGAGCCGCGTCTGACGCTCCCGCTGCGGCATGGTTGCAGCGACGAGGAACTGAAACTCGGTGCGAAACAGGCCGATCCCATCCGCGCCGGTGAGATTGAGGCTGGGAATATCGTCGCGAAGGCCGGCATTGATCATCACGCTCACGCGCGAACCGTCACGGCTGAAGGGCTCGACATCCCGCAGCTTCGCATAGGCGGCCTGGCGCTCCTTGCTCTTGGCAAAGCGCGCTTCGAAAGCTTCGACCACGCCTGGCGGCGGGCGCGCAGTGACGATCGCCGCGTCGCCATCAAGCAGGATATGATTGCCGTCGCGGATCAGCGAACGCGCATTGCGCACGCGCCCCACGACCGGGACGCCCATCGCCCGCGCGACGATCACGACATGGGCGGTGAGCGAGCCTTCCTCCAGCACCACGCCTTTCAGCCGGCGCCGGTCATATTCAAGCAGTTCGGCAGGGCCCAGGTTGCGCGCGATCAGGATGGCGTCTTCGCGCAGGCCCATGCTGGCCGCGGTGCCGATCTGGCCAGACACGATCCGCAAGAGACGATTCGCCAAATCTTCAAGGTCGTGCATGCGGTCGGCAAGCAGGGGATCATCGATCTCCCGCATGCGCATGCGGGTGCGCTGCTGGACACGCTCGATGGCCGCTTCCGCCGTAAGGCCGGAATCGATCGCTTCGTTGATGCGCCGGCTCCAGCCTTCGTCATAGGCGAACATCTTGTAGGTCTCGAGCACTTCCTCATGCTCGCCGCCCACGCCAAATTCGGCTTGCGCGGCCATCTGGTCGATCTGTTCGCGCATCCGGTCGAAGGCGAGATAGACCCGCTGCCGCTCGGCCTCGATATCTTCGGCGACTGTGTGCTCGATGTTGATCCTTGGCTGGTGGAACACGGCCACGCCCGATGCGAGGCCCTTCACCAGCATCAGTCCGGTCAGCGTCACGGGCTCCGAAAAAGACGCGTCGAGGCCGCCGGCATCCTCGCCATCGACTAGACCCGCATTGTCGATCAGCTCCGCCAGCACCATCGCGACGGTCTGCAGCGCCTCGATCTCCACTTCCTCGTACCGGCGCGATTCGTCATGCTGTACGGTCAGCACGCCGATCGCCCGCTCTCGCCGAACGATTGGCACGCCGGCGAAGGAATGAAACTTTTCCTCCCCCGTTTCCGGACGATACTGGAATTCGGGATGCGCGGTCGCTTCGGCGAGATTGAGCGTTTCGACATTCGCGGCGATGGTGCCAGTCAGACCCTCGCCCACCCCCATCCGGGTTACGTGGACCGCGCTTTGGTTGAGGCCACGGGTAGCGAACAGCTCCAGCATGCCCTGCCGCAGCAGGTAGACAGAGCAGACTTCGCTATTGAGCGCCTCGCCGATGATGTCGACGACCTGGTTGAGCTTGCCCTGCGCGTGCAGACGCGAAGCCATCACCTCGTGAAGCTGGGTGAGGATGGAACGGGCGGCGGCGGCTGCACTCATGCAGCTGGCCTATCGCACAATGGCCGCTAAGGGAATGTCTCCGGAAAGCTCCCGGAAAAAACCTTTCCGACCGGCTCAGAGCTCGGAAATCTCTTCCTTGATCTTGAGCTTTTGCTTCTTGAGGCTTTGGAGGATCGTCTCATCCGGGGAAGGCCGGCACAGCTCTTCGCGAATCCGGCGTTCGAGCCCTTGGTGCTTGGTTTGCAAGGCGGCGATGTGAGATGATTCCATTGGCTGCAACTCCTTTATCGGCAGGCGAACCTGCGGGGATGTGCATCGACGACTCGCCTGCGTGGCCGAGCCGCGCGATTGTCACCAAATCATAATAGCCGTAGATCCGCAATTGTGCCGGTGCATGCGATGCAGCCAGGCAAGTGCGCGATGTGTTGAGCCGGGAGATCAATGGCGGTGAATGAAGAGGAGATGCGCAAACGGCTTGCCAGCCTTCGCATCGAACACAGAGACCTCGACGCCGCGATCGACGCGCTCACTGCTGCCGGATCGCCCGACCAGTTGCAGATCGCGCGGCTGAAGAAGCGCAAGTTGAGGCTGAAGGACCAGATCGCGATGATCGAGGACAATCTGCTTCCCGACATCATCGCGTAAGCATCCTGCGAATATCTCCGGCGGAAGGATGAACGACAGCGGCTGACGATGCGTGCCGCTGCGGGACATCCCGCTGTCATCAAAGATATCCCGCCCAATTCTGCTGGCGCAGGCAAACGGCAGAGACTAGCTGTCACGGCGTGATGACTCGGGCGACCAATCTCAATCGGCGCATAGTTGAATCGCTTTACAACGAAGCGCTGATATTGGCGGACGAGAGCCGCGCTGCCTTCGACCCGGCACACTACCGCGATGACGCAGGCAGGGGCGAAGATGCTGCACGGGTGGCGCTCTCCTGCGAAGCGCTGCGCACCACCACGCGAGTGATGCAGTCGATTGCATGGCTGCTCAATCAGCGCGCCTATTTCAACGGAGAGATCTCCGAAATACAGCTTCGGCTACATGGCCGTTTGCCGCCCAAATGCGCCGCATCGGATCCTGAGCATCTAGAGCTGATCGACCTCGACACGCGCAGGCTGATCGAAAGCTCCGAACGGCTTTACGACCGGATATCCCGGCTTGACGAGGCTTTGGGGGCGAAGCTCGCCGACGAACCCCATCCTTTCGATCAATTGCGCGAACGCCTGATCGGCGAGCTCGTCAACAGCTAGGCCGCAGCGGCCTTCACCGCCGTAATCGCCTTTCCCCACCGTTCGATCCGCTCGCGGCGAACCTCACCCGCCATCGCCGGCTGGAAGCAAGCCGAGCCGCCCCGCATCGCATCGGCGGCCTCTTCCAGCGTGGCGAACAGCCCGGCACCGAGCCCGCCCAGCATGGCCGCGCCCAGGGCCGTGGTCTCCACGAAATCCGGGCGTTCGACCGTAAGGTCGAGGAGATCGGCGATGTCCTGTGCCATCCAGTCGTTTGCGCTCATGCCGCCGTCGATTCGGAGCAGCGACCACGCCGCCCCGTCGGCCGCGTAGGCCTGAGCAAGGTCGTGGGTCTGGTGCGCCATCGCCTCAAGAGCGGCGCGGGCGATCTGCGCCCGCCCGGTCGCAAAGCTGACACCCGCGATCACGCCGCGCGCATTCGGCTGCCAATGGGGCGCGCCGAGCCCGGACAAGGCGGGTACGATCGTAACCCCGCCGCTGTCCTTCACCGAACGCGCCAAGGCTTCGGTGTCAGCCGATTGCTCGATGATGCCGAGCGAATCGCGCAGCCATTGCACCAGACTGCCCGCGACGAACACCGAACCTTCGATGGCGTAGGTTCGCCTGCCGCCGAGCTGACACAGCACCGTACCAAGCAGACGATTGGACGAACGCGGAATGGTTTCCCCCGTATTGGCAAGGATGAACGCCCCTGTGCCGTAAGTCGCCTTCGTGTCGCCGATCTTGAGGCAGCCTTGTCCGACCGTGGCGGATTGCTGGTCCCCCACCAGGCCGGTGATGGGAATGGGCGCGCCGAACAGGTCCGCCCGGGTCATGCCGAAACTGCCGGCATTGTCCACGACTTCGCCCAGTGCGTCGCGGGGAACGCCGATCAACTCGCACAACCCTTCATCCCAACTCTTCCCTGCCAGCGGCAGCAGCAGCGTGCGGCTGGCATTGCTGGCATCGGTGATAAAGGCACCGCCGGTGAGCTTGAACACGAGCCAGCTTTCCACGGTGCCCAGCGCCAGGCGACCTGACTTGGCGGCAGCGGAAACCGCAGGCTGATTTTCCACCAGCCAGTTCATCTCTGTGCCGGAGAAATAAGGATCGATCAGCAGACCCGTGGTCTCCTGTACGAAGGGCTCGTGCCCGCCGTCGCGCAGCTCGATGCAGCGGTTTGCCGTCCGCCGATCCTGCCACACGGGCGCTGGCGATAATGGCTCGCCAGTTTGCCGGTCCCACGCAACGACCGTCTCGCGCTGATTGGTGATGCCGATACAGGCGACGCTGCCCGGTCCGCCAGCCTGCTCCACCATTTCACGCGCGCAACCGAGCGTCTTTTCCCAGATCTCGCTTGCATCATGTTCGACCCAGCCGGGCCGCGGATAGTGCTGCGTAATCTCACGCTGGGCCACACCGCGTAATTGCCCGTCGGGCGAAAAGAGCATGGCACGGGTAGAGGTCGTGCCTTCATCGAGCACGAGAATCAAAGGTTCGGTCATGGTGTTCAGGTCTCCCTTGCCCCATATGCGGCGCATGACGCTTCCACCGCAACCCTGGCCGACCGGTGCCTCTGAAAAGCTTGAGCCGCTGGTGCGGCGCGTTCTTGCGCCGAACCCCTCGCCCTTCACCTACACCGGCACGCAGACCTATCTCGTCGGCGCCGAAGGAGAGATCGCAGTGATCGATCCCGGGCCGGACGATCCTGGCCACCTCGCTGCGATCGAAGCTGCCATCGGCGAGGCGAAGGTGGCCGCGATCTGCTGCACCCATACCCACCGCGATCACTCGCCGGGCGCCGCTCCGCTGGCCGTTAGAACCGGAGCGCCGATCATCGGCTGCGCGCCGCTGGTGCTGGAAAGCATTGGTCCGCGTTCGGATGCGCCGTTCGACGGGACATACGCGCCCGACCGGGTTCTGCAGGACGGGGAGAGCCTGCATGGGCCCGACTGGACGCTTACCGCCCTCGCGACACCCGGCCATACCTCCAACCACCTGTGCTATGCGCTGGAAGAGACGGGCGCCCTTTTTACCGGCGACCATGTGATGGGCTGGTCGACCAGCGTGGTTGTGCCCCCCGACGGAAATATGGCGGACTATATGGCCTCTCTCGACCGGCTCTACCTCCGCAGCGATCGCATCTATTATCCGGCGCACGGCCCCGCCGTGGAAAGACCAAGGCAGCTCGTCCGGGGCATGATCGGCCATAGAAAGCAGCGGGAGCGCCAGATTTTGCGGCTGCTCGACGAAGGGCCGCATCTGCCGATGGAACTCGTGCCCCGGATGTATGCAGGCGTTGACGAGCGGCTGTGGACGGCCGCCGGGCAATCGGTGCTGGCGCATCTGATCGACCTCGAGAGCCGCGGCGCCGTCACCCGCTCAGGCGAAGCCTGGAAGCTCGCCGGCTAGCCTCCCCGCACGGCGGCCAGCCCAAATGCAAGCCAAGACACTACCACTTTACCAACTCGCTTGGCCATTGTAGGTTAACGCCTGCGATTTGCAGGGGCCTCCACGATGGCTACAGTGCCGCTCACGCCCGTCAACCAACAGGGCGAGCATCGCTTTTTCCTGATCATGGCCTGGGCGATGGCCATCACGATCGTTGCTGGCTTCGGGCTCAACGCGGCGCTGGGCAGATCGAGCTTTCTCGTCCCGCCCATTTACCACGTGCATGCTTTCGTCTTTTTCGGCTGGGTGGCGCTCTACGTCGCTCAGAACACCCTCGTGTTTTCCGGCAACCTCGCCTTGCATCGCAGGCTCGGCTGGCTCTCGGTCTTGTGGCTGCCGCTCGTGCTGATTCTCGGCGTGGTGATCACGGTGACGAGTATCCGGCGAACCGGAGGTCCGTCGTTTTTCTCGGTGGACGAATTCCTGTTCGTCAATCTCGCTCATATCCTTTGCGTCGTCTTGCTCGCCGGCTGGGCGCTTCACATGCGCCGGAGAACCGACTGGCACCGCCGGCTGATGTTCTCCAGCATGGCCGTGTTGGCGGCCCCTGGTGTCGCGCGCCTGCTGCCGATCCCGCTTTTCGTCCCTTACGCGTTCCCCGCCCTGTTTGCGGCTTCGCTCCTGTTCCCGGTCCTCGGGATGCTTGCCGATCGCAAGCGTTTGGGCCATGTGCATCCCGCATGGTGGTGGGGCTGCGCTCTGCCGCTTCTCGCCCTGCTGATCGGCGAGGCGTTCGCGGCCACCGACTGGGCGGAGGCAGTGACGCTTGACGTGATTGCCGGAACACCGGGCGCGGAGAGGCCATTCGGCCCCTATATGCCTTGATCCCGGCGGCTTCCCTCGCCATCTGGAAAGGGCAATAGAAAGAACCCGAATGACCGACCGGCCCACCATTCTTACAGGCTCCGACCTGCTCGAAGAGATCGATCGCCTGCGCAAGGAGCGCAACGCGGTGATCCTCGCCCATTATTACCAGAAGCCCGAATTGCAGGATATTGCCGATTTCGTCGGCGACAGCCTGGAACTTTCGCGAAAGGCCGCGGCTACCGATGCGGACGTGATCGCCTTTTGCGGCGTCAAGTTCATGGCCGACACGGCGAAGATCCTGTCCCCGGACAAGATCGTGGTGTTGCCCGATATGGATGCGGGCTGCAGCCTGGAAGATTCCTGCCCACCGGAAAAGTTCAAGGCGTTCCGGGAGGCGCACCCGGACCACATCGCGCTGACTTACATCAACTGTTCGACCGAGGTGAAGGCGCTAAGCGACGTGATCGTCACCAGTTCCAGCGCCGAGACGATCCTGCAGCAGATCCCGAAGGACCAGCCGATTATCTTCGGCCCGGACAGGCACCTTGGCGGCTATCTCAGCCGCAAATTCAACCGGGAGATGCTGCTATGGCCAGGCGTATGCATCGTGCACGAGGCGTTCAGCGAGACTGAACTGCTCAAGCTCAAGGCGCAGCATCCCGGCGCCCCGATCGCCGCGCACCCCGAATGCCCCCCGGCGATTATCGACCATGCGGACCATGTCGGCTCGACCAGCTCGATTCTCAACTTCGCCAGGACCTTCCCCGGCGATACGCTGATCGTCGCGACCGAGCCGCATATCATCCATCAGATGGAGAAGGCTCTGCCGGACAAGACCTTCATCGGTGCGCCGGGTGCCGACGGCAACTGCAACTGCAACATCTGCCCCTATATGGCGCTCAACACGATGGAGAAGCTCTACGCCGCCTTGCGTGACCTGCAGCCGCGCATCGAGATCGAGGAGAGCCTGCGCCTCAAGGCCAAGGAAAGCCTCGACCGCATGCTGGAGATGGCAAGCGGCACCGTGGGCAAGGGAGACCTCGGTCCCGCGAACTGATCCCGCAGCGGAGCGATTCCCGGGGAGGAACGTTCTATCCGGATGTTTGGAAACATCCGGTGGTTGTGGGTCAGGCTCGACGCCAATTACTGGTTCTACCCGGCGCTGTTCGTCGTGGGCGCGCTGTTACTTGCCGGAACCATGGTCTGGCTGGACAATGCGGGATTCGGCCGGGTCGTAGAAGCCTACGGCCCGCCGCTGTCCGCCACTCCAGGCAGCGCCCACGCGATGCTGCAGATCATCGCTGCCGGAATGTTCGGCGCGGCGGCCACGATCTTCTCCATAACGATCGCGGCGGTGGCCTATGCCAGCGGCACCTACGGCCCGCGCCTTCTTGCGAACTACCTTGAAGACAAGGGCAATCAGCTGTCGCTGGCGATGCTGATCGGCACATTCGTCTATGCGCTGGTCGTTATGGCAAGCATTCGCGAGGACACCGCCTCCTTTCCGGCAGGCGCGCCGGCGCCGCACCTTTCGCTGCTATGCGCCTATCTGCTCACCGCGATATCGGTGGCGGCGATCGTCTACATGTTGAACCACATCCCCTCCAGCATTCGGATAAATTACGTATTGGAAGGCATCGGCCAGCGTCTTTTGCGAGACATCCGAAAGCGGTTCCCCGAAGAAGCGGAAGGAATACGGGTGCATGTTCCCGCAGGCGGGCACAAAATCGCGGCAATACAGACCGGGTATGTTCAGCTGATCGACTTCGATCGGCTCGCCGAGTTGGCAAAAAGAGACGACTGTCACTTCGCGCTGGAGGTCCGCACCGGTGACTTCATCCACCGCGGCAAGCCTCTGCTGAGAGTGATTTCGGGCGTACCGCAGAGCGACATCACCGAAGGGCTGCACGAATACATCACAGTGGGCTCCGACCGCACGGCCGAGCAGGATCTCGAATTTCTCATCGATGAACTGGTCGAGATAGCGTTGCGAGCGCTGTCACCGGGAATCAACGATCCTTTCACCGCGATCACGGCAATCCACTGGCTGGGCGCGGCCACCGCCGAAATCGGCCGACGGAACCTGGCCCTGGACACGGCTGATCTGGCGGCAAGGAACCGTGTCATGCCTCTGCCGGACGATTTCGAACATTATGTGGGGCGGGGCTTCGGGGCAGCGCGCAGTGCGGTAGCTGCAAGTCCCATCGCGGCGCGGGTCACGCTGGAGGCGCTCTCCGGCGCCGGATGCGTGATCGACGACCCCGAGCGGCGCGCGATGCTGTTGCAGGAGGCGAACCTGCTGGTGGAACAGGCGAAGCTGACGATTGCGGGGCCAGACCTGAAGATGGTCGAGGCCCGGCACGCGGAAGTGCTGGCCGAGCTTCGCCGGTGATTATTCGACCGGCAGGCCAAACATCAGCGCACGCACATACTTCACCGGCGGGGAGCCATGGCCGATCACCGCATCGTGATAACGGCGCAGGGTGAATTCATTGCCCCAGCGCCGTTTCGCCTCCTCGCGCAGGGCCATGTGCTCGGTATAGCCGGTGAAATAGCTCAATAGCTGAACCGAGGTCAGATTGGCTCGAGTCCATTTTCCGGCCGCTTCCCGCTCCTGCTGAAATGCGCCTTTCATCATTAGATCCATCGCCTCTTCGCGCGTCATCCCTTCGGTATGGATGCCGATATCGAGCAGCGTGTTGACGATGGAGCGCAGCCGCATCTTGAGCACGGTGAGCTTGAACAGCGGATCCCCATCCATGAAGCCGGCATCCGCCATGGCGCCTTCGGCATAGACCGCCCAGCCTTCGATGAACGGCCCCGATTCCAGCACCGAACGAAGCAGGTCCGGATGGCGGCGCGCGTGATCTAGCTGAAGATAATGCCCCGGTACGCCTTCGTGGATCGCGAGGTCGCGAAGCATGTAATCGTTATATTCGGAAAGGAAGCTCGTGGCCTGCTCGTCCGTCCATTCATCCGGGACAGGCGACACCGCGAAATAGTTCGGCAGATGCGGCTCCAGCGGCCCAGGCGGATCATCATAGGCAACGGCATTGCCTTGCCAGAAGCGGGGCATGGTGATGATCTGCACGCTGCCCTCAGGCATGGCGACCAGACTTTCGCGGCGCGTAAACTCAGCCGCTTCGGCAAGCGCCTCCCGGGTTTCTGCCTCCAGCCGATCGCGCGTGGGTCGGTGCTGATAGCTGAGCGCCAGCGCGCATTCGATCGCCTGCTGCTGCGCCAACTCCAACGCGGCCGGAAGATTCTTTCCGCAATCGCCGATCTCCTGCGCGAGGGCGTACATCTCCGTCCGCGTCGCAAGAAAAGCAGCCTGAGCGCGCTGCTTCAGTTCGCTGCGCGACAGTGGCGACATCAACGCGAAGCGCATCTTCGCGTCATATAGCTCCGGCCCGATCCGGGGATCGCCCTTGGCCCCCGGCACCAGCACCTCATCGAGCCATTTCTGGTGCTCGGCCACCGCCGCCTTGAGGCCACCGAGCGCCGCATCGAAGCGCGATCGTTCCACCCCCTGGATCTTCTCGGCTTCTGGAAGGAGCGCTGCATTGACCGTTTCCATGATCCCTGAGGTCTGCTGTGCAACGATCTCTGCGTGGACCTTCGGTACGCGCGCGGGATCGAGCTGCCGGCGAGCCTCGGCGAAGAAGGCGGGAAGCTTTTCCATCCGCTCGATCGCGGATGTGAGGCGATCAGGCCACGGCGCGAAATCGCGCGCGACCAGCGAATAAACCGCATAGGACGCGGTGTCGTTATAGACCTGCGGATTCCAGGCCCACTCCTGAAGCTCTTCCACTCGCCAGATCTCGTAACGCAGCGCGTTATCCAGCAGCGCGGCGTCGACCTGCTGGTCGGGCGTGAGCGCACTGCGGTCTATCGCCTCCAACTCTCCCAGCATCGCGCGCGCTTGCGTTAGCCGCGCCGAGCGGCCAGCGGCAGTGATGTCCGGCAGGTCGCCATCATGCTCGTGGCTGCCGAGCATCGTCGCGGCGACCGGGTTCTGCTGCGCCAGCGTTTGGATATAGCGTTCGCCCAGCGCAATGAAGGCGGCTTGGTCGGCATTGGCCGCAGTGGGTTCAGGCCGGGCAGGCGCGGCAGCTTCCGGCGGAGGGACGCTGCAGCCCGGAAGCCCGACCAGCAAGGCGATTGCGGGAACGACCCAAGCTTTCCTTGCCTTGACGATTGCCATTGCCTCTCTCCGCTCTTGACCTGCCCGCCATTGGCTATCACCCCCAATGCGGCGCGTCGATGGCGCGGAATGCAATGGAGAGCGGCAAGCCTATGAAGTGCCGATCGTGGCTGTTCGTGCCCGCCGACAGCGAACGCAAGCTGTCCAAGGCAGCGGGCGCCGGCGCAGACGCCGTCATTCTCGACCTCGAAGATGCTGTCATGCCCGACGCGAAGCAGGCGGCGCGAAGCCTGGCGGGCCGCTGGCTGCAGGCGCATCGCGGGACTGCCTCTTTCAGCCGCTGGGTCCGCATCAATGCGCTCGACACTGCTCTCTGGCGGGAGGATTTGCGCGCCGTCCTGCCCGAGAACCCCACAGGGGTGGTCGTGCCAAAGGCAGCGGGGCCTCAGCAGTTGCAGGAGCTCTCCGCGCAACTGCTCGAGCTGGAGGAGAGCTGCGGGCTTCGCCCCAATTCGACGCGAATCCTCGCCCTGATAGGCGAGACCCCCGCCGCCGCCTTGAGCATCTCTGCCTATCCACTGACGCCGCTGCCGCGTCTCGCCGGGCTGACCTGGGGCGCGGAAGACCTGTCCTTGTCGCTGGGCGTCACGCGCAAACGCACTGAAGGCAGCGAATGGGCCGATCCCTTGCGCTTCGTGCGCGTGCAGGTACTGCTGGCCGCCCGTGCCTGCGGTGTGGCGGCAATCGACACGCTTCACGCCGATTTTCGCAACACCGAGAGTCTGAAAACCGTAGCGGCAACATCCCGCGCCGACGGGTTCGATGGAATGCTGGCGATCCATCCCGACCAAGTGCCCATCATCAATGCCGCCTTCGGCCCGAGCGAGGAAGAGCTCGCGCAGGCCCGCGCGATCGTGGAACTGTTCGCGGCCAATCCGGGCGCGGGCGCGCTATCGCTGGCTGGCCGAATGATCGATCAGCCGCACCTTACGCAGGCGAAGAGGCTGCTCGGGCTCGAAACCTAATTCGCAGGCGGCGTCACCGTCGGAGCGGTGGCCGGCGTCGCTCCCGATGGGGGCGGCACGACGCGCGGCGCAACCCCGTCGGGCGCCGCTTCCGCCTCAGTCTCCTCTTCCGCGCCAGCCTCGCTTTGCGCATCATTGCCCGCCGCGCCGCTGGGCTGGATCTTCAGCAAGGGCGGCTGCGAAGTGCGAGTGTCCAGCGGCAGCATCTCGTCGCTGATCGTCCCCTCCAGCACCTCGCCGGACGCCGTGCGTCCCTCATCCTCGCCGCCGCCGCAGGAGGCAAGCGGCAGCGCAAGCAGCAACGCAGCGACAGCTCCGCCCGCTGGCCATGCATTCGTCATCAATCTTTTCATTCCACCTCGCTCGACGCGAACGCACCGAGAAATTCCCCGGCGCGGCGCTGCAATGCCTCATCCCATGCGCCTTGCGCAACCGGCACACCGAGCCGGGCAAGGCTGGTGACCCCGTAGTCCGCGATCCCGCAAGGCACGATGCCGCCGAAATGCGACAGGTCCGGATCGAGGTTCACCGCAAGGCCGTGCATCGTCACCCAGCGGCGGATCCGTACGCCGATCGCGCCGATCTTCGCCTCGGCGCCGTCGATGTCGCGCGTCCAGATGCCGATCCTGCCCGGGACGGCCCACGCCTCTACCCCGAAGTCGCCCAGGGCAGCGATCACCCACCCTTCCAGCGCATGGACGAAGGCATGCACATCCCGCCCCCGCTTGCGCAGGTCGAGCAGCACATAGGCCAGGCGTTGGCCCGGCCCGTGATAGGTATATCGCCCGCCCCGCCCGGTTTGGATAACTTCGAAGCGCGGATCGACGAGCTCCGCCGGCACGGCGCTTGTGCCGCCGGTATAGACGGGCGGATGCTCCAGCAGCCAGATCAGCTCACGCGCTTCGCCCGCGGCAATCGCGGCATTGCGCGCCTCCTGCTCCGCCAGCGCCTCGCGATAAGGCACCAGAGCTGAATCGATCCGCCACTGGATATTGCCCGGCGCGTTGTCCAACATGGAGATTGCGTGGCCCGGTTGCGCAGGTTTATCAAGTGCGCTGGCGTTTTGGGGAGATCGAGCGTGAAATTCGACATGGGGCAGGCCTGGCGAGAAGCCGTGGCCATGATCAGCGCCAATCGCGAAGTGATGCTGATTGTGTCCGGTGTGTTCTTCTTCCTGCCGAGCCTTGCCGCGGTGCTGCTGATACCCGAAATGCAGCCTCCCGCGGGCCAGGACTCCGAGCAGATTCAGCAGTTCCTCGCCGATTTCTATGTCGACAACGCGCCCTACTTCATTGCCATGGCGATCATCCAGACGATCGGCCTGCTCGCGCTGCTTGCGTTGCTGCGCGACGACAGCAAGCCAACAGTCGGAGACGCGCTCAAGATCGGGCTCACCGGGCTGCTGCCCTACATAGGAACGCAGCTGATCGTCGCATTCGCGATTGCGCTTGTCGCCCTCCTCCTGATCGCGGTGCCTGCCGCCTCCGGCGTCGCCGCACTGACGCTGGTCTTCGGGCTGATCGCCGTGATCGTGTTCGTCTATGTGATGATCCGGCTGTCCCTGACATTGCCGGTGATCGCGATCGAGAAGCAGTTCAACCCGCTCGCGGTGCTCCGCCGCGCGTGGCAGCTGACGAAGGGCGCCGCCTTGTCGCTCTTCGCCTTCTATGCCTTGCTGATCGTGGTTTTCGTGGTGATTTCGCTAGTGGCCAGCATGATCGTCGGCATACCCGTCGCGCTGCTCGGCCCGGGCACAGCCGCCCAGATCGCCAGTGGAATCGTATCGGGGGTGATCGGTGCGGCCGGCACGATGATCTTTGCCGCAGTGCTGGCCGCGGTGCACCGGCAACTTGCCGGGCCATCCGCTGGCAGGCTCAGCGAAACATTCGAGTGAGAGACCGGCGCGCAGGGGATCGCCGGAAGCGAACCCGGCACCTGCCGCCCGTCAGCCTTCGGCTTCCTTCCAGCCCCAGCAGAGCCTGCAAGGAAGGATGTTGAGCAGTTCGAAGCCGTCCTCGACCCGCTGGAAATGGCGCGCCGTGTAGTTCCGGGCTACGTTGCTGAACTGGTAGGACAGGAATGCGCCCCCCGGGCGAACGACCCGGTAAGTAGCCTCCGCGATGCGCGGCGCCACCCCTTCGGGCAAAGTCGAGAACGGGAGGCCGGACAGCACATAATCGGCATAATCATGGCCGTGCGCGCGGATGATCTCCTCCACATCCTCGGCCGAGCCGAGGACCGCGATGAAGCGGCTGTCATGAATGGTCCGCTGGAGATAGGTGATGAATTCCGGGTTGGTGTCGATCACCAGCAGGGTTCCGTCGCGCCGCAGACGCTCGAGCACCGGCTTGCAGAAGGTTCCGACGCCGGGGCCGTACTCCACGAACAGCTTGCATTCGTCCCAATCGACCGGCGCAAGCATCTTGCGGATGGTGAAGCCGGAGGAGGGAATGATCGAGCCAACCATCACCGGGTGGCGCATGAAGCCTTCGAAGAATACGCCCCAAGGGCCAAGGAACCGGCGCAGCTTCCGCTTCAGGGCATCGCCCTTGCGCTCCTGAGAAAGCTCATGTCCAGCCATTCCCGCACCGTCCCCTTGCCACGCCCCCGGGCATGGGGACCAGATCGCGACGACGCGTTCGCAAATTCGCTCCGTCAATGCAAGCCCGTGTAACGTCGAACCGCCCATTGTCAGCGGCGCGTGAGGCTCGTACCGCAATGCACCATGGCAATGCAGCCCCTCAAGACATCGCACATTCCCCCCTTGCGCATGGCAGTGCTGTTCGGCGTCATGCTGGTGACGGCGGCCGGCAACACGGCGATGCAGTCCGTCATGCCTTCGGCCGGCACCGCGCTAGGTGTCGACGATGTCTATATCAGCCTGGCCTTCAGCTGGTCTGCCCTCCTGTGGATGCTGACCGCGCCGTTTTGGGCGCGCCGATCGGACCAGCGCGGGCGCAAGGCAATGATGGCGCAGGGCCTGACCGGCTTCGCCGTGTCCTTCGGGCTATGCGGGTTTTTCCTCTATCTGGGGCTGGCCGGTTTCCTGGGAGCGACGGCCACCTTGCTGTTCTTCGCAGCGTCGCGGGCGATCTATGGCGGCTTCGGCAGCGCGGCCCCTCCGGCGGTCCAGGCCTATGTCGCCAGCCGCACGATGCCGGCACAGCGCACTCAGGCGATGTCGGTCGTTGCATCGAGCTTCGGACTCGGCACGGTAATCGGCCCGGCGGTGGCGCCGCTGCTGATCATCCGGCCGGTGGGCCTGATCGGACCGTTCATCGCCTTCGTGCTCGTCGCGCTCCTCATGCTCGTCACGCTGAGGCTGCTGCTGCCGAATGACGATCCGGCGTTCGCCGCCCGAGGGAGAGTCGTGTCCTATCCCAATAGCGCGGGCGCGGATTCGCGGATTGCCGAGGAGGAGATCGAGGAAGAGTTCCCGGACGGCGAAGGGATGGCTTACCGCACCGACGCCGAGCCTTCGACGCCGGCACGGCTGCGCTGGCGCGACCGGAGGATCCGCTATTGGCTGGCGGTCGGCGTGCTCGGCGGCCACGCGCAGGCGGCGATGCTCGGCATCTCCGGCTTCCTGGTGCTGGACCGTCTGGATCTCCGCGCCACGCCCGAAGCCGGCACCGGCCCGATCGGCATCGTGATGATGGCAGGGGCAACCGCGACTCTGCTGGCGCAATGGGGCCTGATCCCGTTCCTCAAGCTCGGCCCGCGCGCTTCCGTGCTGTACGGCATGGCCTGCGCGCTGGCAGGAACCACGCTGTGGAGCGTCGCGTCAGACCTCCATTCGATCGCCATGGGATTCGCGCTGGCCTCGCTCGGCTTCGGATTGTTCCGCCCGGGCTTCACCGCCGGGGCATCGCTCGCGGTGAGCCGCGCCGAGCAGGGCCAGGTTTCGGGCATCGTCGCATCGGCGGCCGGCGCCGCCTATGTGGTGGCTCCGGCGCTGGGCGTCTGGCTCTACAACACGCATCCGGCGATCGGCTTCGGCGCGATCGGCGCGCTGGTGATTGCCGTGCTGGCGATGGGCTGGCGCAATCTCGCGCTGGATTCGGAACTGGGCCAACCCACTCGCGGAGGTTGATTCCCCAGACCCGTCAGAGAATTTCGCGAATCCTCTCCGGCGGGCGGCCGAGCCGCACGCCCTTCTCCGTTTCGACCAGCGGCCGTTCGATCAGCTTCGGTTCCGCGACCATCGCTGCAATCACGGTGGCGTCATCTGCCTGGGGCAGCCCGCGCTCGGCAGCATCGGTGCCGGACAGGCGCAGCCCTTCACGCGCCGCCATGCCCGCATCGCGATAAAGCTGGGCGAGCTTTCCCGCGCTCGGCGGATCCTTGAGATACTGCACCACGTTCAATTCGATGCCTGGCTCCGCCTGCAGGATCTCCAGCGCGGCGCGCGATTTCGAACAATTGGGGTTGTGCCAGATGGTTGCTTTCATGCCTTCACTCCTGAACTATTCCTCGTCCTGCGCCGCGGGCGCCGGAGCCGCCTCCACCGTTTCCGCTACGCCGGCAGCGGGTGCCGGGGCCTCCGCCGGGGCGGTGCCGGCCGCCCCCTGCCGGATTGCAGCCTGGCCGGCGCGGCGGACCGCGCGAACCAGCCGCGGATAGACGCCGCAGCGGCACAAATTGGGGATCGCCTGTTCGATTTCCGCGTCGCTGGGCGCAGGGTTGCGGGAGATCAGCGCCGCAGCGGCAATCGCGATGCCGGGCGTGCAGAACCCGCACTGAATCGCCTGTTCCGCCACCAGCGCCTGCTGCACCGGATGCGAGCGATCCTGCGAAAGCCCTTCGATCGTGGTGATGTAGCGCCCTTCGGCTTCAGCGATGGTGATCAGGCAGCTGCGCAGCGCCTCGCCGTCGACCAGGACCATGCAGGCCCCACAATCGCCCACACCGCAGCCATATTTCGTGCCGGTGAGGTTGGCGGCATCGCGCAGCGCCCATAGCAGCGGCGTTTCCGGGTTCATCCGGAATTCGAGCGGACGCCCGTTGACCGTCATCCTCGACACGGCTGCTCCCCGACTCTTTCCCGCCCGATCCGCCGGCTATTCACGCCAGCCCGTATCGATCGTGTCGAGCTTGCGCACCCAGGCCGCGAAATCGGCTTCCCCGAAGCCGGCAATCGCCACCTCGTCCCGGTCGCGCTGATGCACCGCGATCACTTCTTCGGGGACCACGATCGGCGTGCCGGCCGCGTTGGTCTTGATCTGCACCTCGCAGGCGCGCTGCAGCATGTAGTACATGAAGAACATCTCGGGCAGCGTCTTGCCCAATACCACCGGGCCGTGGTTGCGCAGCATCAGGATCTGCCTGCCATTCCCGAGGTTGCGCAGCAGGCGCTCGCCTTCATCGGCGCGCACGGTGATCCCTTCGAAATCGTGATAGCCGATCATCCCCTGGAAGAAGCAGGAATAGAAATTGGTCGGCGTCAGCCCTTCCTGGGTGGAGCACACTGCCATCGTCGCGGTGGTGTGGGTGTGGACGATCGCATGCGCCCACGGAAGATTGCGGTGGAAGCAGCCATGCTGCGTGAAACCCGCCTTGTTCACCGGATAGGGGCTGCCGTCGAGCTTGTTCCCCTCGATATCGATCTTGACGAGATTGGAGGCGGTGACTTCCGACCACAGCAGGCCGTAGGGGTTGATCAGGAACGCATCTTCCTCGTGCGGCACGCGCAGGGTGATGTGGTTGTAGATCGACTCCGACCAGCCCTGCATGTCGAAGATGCGGTAGCAGGCGGCGAGGTCCTGCCGCGCCTTCCATTCCGCTTCGCTGAATTGCGCCTTGCGCTGGGTCTGGGTCGCCATTGGGCCTCTCCGAAGTCCTCGGGGCTTCTATCGCACGGGGCGCCGTCCCCTCACAAGGGGGCTGGCCGGAGGAAGGCACAGGCAGAGCCGCTTCACCTCGCAGATTGACAATGCCCTGCCAATTCGCAAGCCATGCGTTTCCCGAGCAGCGGGAATCACGCGCGCAGCTCAGCGCGCGGACCGCCTGCCGGTAGGAGAGGAACTGGATGACCGAGATGCTGGGCTACGGCCAGCCGATGGGCGGGATCGCCCAGACCGCTTTCGTGGTCGAGGACCTGCGGGCGTCGATCGATCGCTTCATCGCCGACACCGGCGCGGGGCCGTTCTTCGTGCTCGACCACTTCCTCGTCCCGGGCCAGATCTATCGCGGCGCGCCGTCGGAAGCGGACATCACCCTCGCCATGGGGTTTGCCGGCCACATGCTGATCGAGCTGATCCAGCCGCTCGACCAGAACCCTTCGGTCTATCAGGAGACGATCGCCCTGCGCGGCCACGGCTTCCACCATTTCGGGATCGCCTGCCGGGATGTGGACGCGGCATCGCGCGACTATCAGACGCGCGGCTACCGCGAAGCCTTCCGGGCGGCGGTGCCTACCGGCGGCGAAGTGGTCTATCTCGACAATGGCACCGGGCCCCAATGGGGGTTCCTGGAGCTGCTGCCGGTGACGCCGGGCATGGACGAGACCTTCACGCGCTTCTGGAAGGCATCGCTGGGCTGGGACGGCAGCGATCCGATCCGGTCCTTCATCTGAGCAATCTGGCATTCGTAACATGCGGCGATGATCCGCCGCGCCCCGGGGGGAAATAGCATGCAATCAGCCGGCACCGCGCCGCACGGCAACGGAACCACCAATTCGACCGCCTATCAATTCGTGCTGGTGTTCCTGCTCAGCCTGAATTTCGGGATCGTGTTCTTCGACCGGCAGGCGCTCAACGTGCTGATGCCTTTCGTCCAGCCCGAGCTGGGGCTGACGCAGACGCAGATCGGCATACTCGCCGGCGGCCTCAGCTTCACCTGGGCGCTGGCGGCCTTCGGGATCGGCAAGCTCTCCGACACGCTGGGGCGGCGCAAGCTGCTGCTGGTGCTCTCCACCGTGGCGTTCTCGGCCTGCTCGTTCCTCACCGGCATGGCCTCGAGCTTTGCCTTCATACTGGGCGCGCGGTTGCTGATGGGCGTGGCCGAAGGCGGGGTGATGCCGATCAGCCATGCGATGGTGGCAAGCGAGGTTTCGGCCAAGCATCGCGGGCTGGCGCAGGGCGTGGCGCAGAATCTGGGCTCCAATATCCTCGGCAGCTTCCTGGCGCCGGTGGTGCTGATCGCGTTTGCCACCGCCTTCGGATGGCGCGAGGCGTTCTACCTCGCAGGCATTCCCGGCATCGTCAGCGCCGTGCTGATGTGGTTCCTGATCAAGGAACCGGCGCCCCCGCCCAAGGCCGAAAGCGCCGATGACCGGATGTCGATCGCCGACGCGCTGAAGATCCGCAACATCTGGGTCGTGGTGGTCGTCGGCGTGCTGATGGTCGCGCATTTCGTCATCACCTGGGCCTTCATGCCAATCTTCCTGGCGCAGGAGAAAGGGCTGGACGAAAGCACGATGGGCTGGATCATGGGCACGCTGGGGATCGCGGCGACGCTCTACTGCTTCCTGATCTCCGGCATGTCGGACCGGATCGGGCGCAAGCCGATGATGGTGGCGCTGCCCTTCCTTTCCGTGATCGGGCCACTCGGTGCGCTTTACTGGGAAGGATCGGCGGCGGTTCTGGCGGCGATCTTCTTCGTCGGCTGGGCGGTGAACGGCATCTTCCCGATCTTCATGGCGACGATCCCGTCCGAGACGGTCCATGCGCGCCACCATGCGACGGTGCTGGGCCTGGCCATGGGATCGTGCGAGATCCTGGGCGGGGTGTTCGGGCCGCCGATCGCCGGGCTGCTCAACGATGCGTTCGGTCCCTCCACTTTCCTCTGGATGCTGACGGTGCTCGCCCTGGCGAGCGGGTTCTTCTCGCTGCTGCTGAAGGAAACCGCGCCAGCCGTGCTCGCGGCGCGCGGCCAGGCGCCGCTCCATGCCTCGGCGTGAGGTGACAGCGGGCATAATCGGCGTAATCTGGCAGGCATCAACGGGCGAGTCCGAAGAGCGGCCGCCCCAATGGGAGAGAGTGCAATGGCAAGCGTGATGAAAGCTCCGCCGTCGACCAAGAAGGAAATCGTCGACGTTCCGTTCAACTACCGGTCACTGGTGGAGAAATATTCCCCCGGCGGGCGCTACATCGACGCGCAGACCGACGACGACAGCCCGTGGGTGCCCTTTGGGGAGACGGCCGCGATCAAGCACCTCGCCTTCGACGTGCGACGCAACCTGTTCTCCAACATCCTGTGGGTGAAGGGCCCGGGCACGATCGGCACCCATTTCCACCGCGGCACGATCACCATGGTCTGCCTGGAAGGGAGCGTGCGCTACCTGGAATATGATTGGGTGGCGACGCCGGGCGGTCTGATCCTGGAAGTGCCCGGGGAAAGCCATACCCTGGTGACCGAGCACCCCGAGGGCTGCAAGCTATTCGGCTGGATGGAAGGGCCGATCGAATTCTATGACGAAAACGCAGTGCTGATCGAAACCGCCGATGTGTGGTGGATGATGAATCACTACGAAAGCTACTGCAAGGAGCAGGGCATACCGATCAATCCGAAGCTGTATCTCTGACGCTTCGCCATCGCCCCCTTGCAAGGAACAGCCGATGCCCGACCCCAAGACCCTGGACCAGTTCGACATCGCCGGCCGCAGCGCGCTGGTCACCGGGGCGGCAAGCGGCATCGGCCTCGCCTATGCCGAATGCATGGCCGAAGCCGGCGCGAAAGTGACGCTGACCGATATCGACGCGCAAGGCGCGGAGCGCGAGGCGGCGCGGCTGGTGAGCGAAGGCTTCGAAGCGCGCTGGGCCGCCTGCGACGTCGCCGATCTGGAGCAGGTTGCCCGCGCCTTCGACGATCACGTCGCGGCATTCGGCGGGTGCGACATCGCCTTCGCCAATGCCGGGCTGGATGTGGGCGGCGGCTTCTGGACGCCCGACGACAAGCGCAACCCCGAAGGGCAGATCGACGTCTACGACCCGGAGCGGTGGTACAAGTCGATCGGGATCAATCTGACCGGCTGCTTCCACACGGTGCGCGAGGCGGCGCGGGTGATGAAGGCGAACGAGGCCAATACCGGCAGGCGCGGCGGGAGCATCGTCATCACCAGTTCCAACGCGGCGGAAGTGAACGAGGCGATCGTGGGCGTCCCCTACATGGCGGCCAAGGCGGGGGTGAAGCATTTCATGCGCCATGCCGCCTTCGAGCTGGCAGCCTTCGGCATCCGGGTGAACGCGATCGCGCCCGGCCCCTTCGTGACCAATATCGGCGATGGCTGGGTGAAGAAGAACCCGGCGGCGAAGAAGGCGTGGGACGAGCTGGTGCCGGTCGGCCGGATGGCCGAAACCTACCAGATCAAGCCGCTCGCTTTGCTGCTCGCTTCGGATGCCGGCAGCTACATGACCGGCGCCCATGTGATGATCGACGGCGGGATGCAGCTCGGCCCGGTGAAGCCGTTGACCTGAAAGCTCCTCCCCCATTGGGGGAGGGGGACCGCCGAAGGCGGTGGAGGGGTGTCAGCGCTGGTGATGACACCCCTCCGTCAGCCCTGCGGGCTGCCACCTCCCCTCAAAGGGGAGGATCGAGGAGGATCTTTATGAAAGCCGCTGTCTTTCAGGCACTTCACACGCCGCTTGCGGTCGAGACCCTGCCCGACCCGGTGCCCGGGCCGGGCGAAGTCGTGGTCGAGGTCGGGCGCTGCGGGATTTGCGGCAGCGACCTGCACATGACCGAGGACGCCGCCTATGGCTGCGAGCCGGGCGACGTGCTGGGTCACGAGTTCGCCGGCGAAGTGGTCGGCCTGGGAGCCGGCGTGGAAGGGCTGAAAAACGGCGATCTCGTCTCGGTCGTCCCGCTGATGAGCTGCGGGCATTGCGAGCATTGCCGCAAGGGCGAGGTGCAGTGGTGCGCCGATTTCGGCCTGCAGGGCGGCGGCTACGGCGAATATGCCCTCACTCACCCGAACCAGTGCGTCAAGCTGCCCGCCGGCCTCTCCCTGCCGGACGGTGCGATCATCGAGCCGCTGGCGGTGGCGCTGCACGGCGTGAACCTTTCCGGCCTTCGCCAGGGCGACAGGGTGCTGGTGCTGGGCGCCGGCCCGATCGGGCTGGCTGTCGCCTTCTGGGCCAAGCGGATGGGCGCGGCAAAAGTCGCGGTGCAGGACATCGCCGAGTTCCAGCGCAGCCGCGCGCTGGAGATGGGCGCGGATGTGTTCGTGGTCGACCCCGCGGATCCGGTCGGCAGCGCGGAGCGCGCGCTGGGTGGCAAGGCGGATATCGTGTTCGAATGCGTCGGCATCCCGGGCCTGATCGCGCAAGGGGTGGAGCAGGTGCGCAATCGCGGCACGATCCTGCTGCTGGGGCTGTGCACCCAGCCCGACACGTTCAACAGCTTCGCCATGCTGAGCAAGGAGGTCAGGCTGGTGACGAGCGCCTTCTTCACCCTGCCCGAATACCAGGCATCGCTCGGCGCCCTGGAGCAGGGGGCGATCGAACCGCGCCTGCTGGTGACGGATACGATTTCCCTCGCCCGGACGCCGGAGGTGTTCGAGAGCCTCAAACAGCGCACCAGCCAATGCAAGGTGCTGATTTCGCCGTGACCTAAAAAATTCTGAACCTCGGAAGCAATTTTCCCTTGACATGAATAACCCACTTGGTTATATGCGCTAATGGGCGGTCAAGGTGATTCGCCCCGGCCGCGGCTTCACGTTTGCTGCCGTCGCGCTTCGATCGACGCGCGGACATGCAATGGGGGTTTCTTTCGTGCTGATCAATTTCGCCGGAATTCTCGTGATCCTGCTGATTGCGCTGGCGCTGTCCACTGCGCGGCGGCGTATCCGGCCGCGCGTGGTCGGCGCGGCCTTCGCGTTGCAGGTGCTGATCGCGCTGCTGGTGCTGCGCACCCCCTGGGGCCGGGCAGGGATCGAAGCGATGGCGAACGGCGTTGCGGCGCTGCTCTCCTACGCCGACACCGGCACGCAGTTCCTGTTCGGCGCCCCGGCCGACAACCCGCTGGCGGGCAGCTTCGCGCTGGGCGCGCTGCCGGTGATCGTCTTCTTCGCCTCGCTGGTTTCGATCCTCTATCACCTCGGCGTCATGCAGCGGATCGTCCGCTGGGTCGGCGGAGCGATCGGCTGGGTCACCGGGATCAGCCGCGTGGAATCGCTGGGCGCGGCGGCCAACATCTTCGTCGGCCAGTCGGAAAGCCCGCTGGTGGTGCGGCCCTATCTCGCCGCGCTTTCGCCATCCCGCCTGTTCACGCTGATGAGCGTGGGCATGGCGGGCGTGGCGGGCACGATCCTGGCGGCCTATGCCGGGCTGCTGGGTCGCGAATACCTGCCCTTCCTGCTGGCCGCCGCCTTCATGTCCGCCCCCGGCGGGATCCTGATGGCGAAGATCATCATGCCCGACGAGGACGAGCCTTCTCCCGAGGCGGATGGCGAGGAGATCGCCCTGCCCTCCGCCCGCATCAGCGGCGAAGGCCCTGCCAGCATCACCGAGGCAGGATCGCGCCCGCATGAGGTGGAGGCGGCCGAAGGGTTCGATGGCGGGGCGAGGCCGGCCAATATCATCGAAGCGGCCGCACAAGGCGCGCAGACCGGGCTGCGCCTGGCGGTGGCCGTGGGCGCGATGGTGCTGGCCTTCGTCGCCCTGGTGGCGCTCGCGAATGGCGTGCTCGGCGCGGTCGGAGGCTGGCTGGGGATCGACGGCCTCTCCTTCCAGCGGCTGATCGGCTATGTCTTCGCACCGGTGATGTTCTTGATCGGCATTCCCTGGTCGGAAGCGGGCACCGCCGGCGGGCTGTTCGGCACCAAGGTGGTGCTCAACGAATTCGTCGCCTTCATCGATCTGGGCGCAATGGACGCCGCCACGCTGTCGGACCGCAGTAGGGCGATCGTGACCTTCTCGCTCTGCGGCTTCGCGAATTTCGCCTCGATCGCGATCCAGATGGCGGTGACCGGGGGCCTCGCGCCGAACCAGCGCCCGGTGATCGCCCGGCTCGGCCTGCGGGCGCTGGCGGCAGGCTCCCTCGCCAATCTGATGAGCGCGGCCCTCGCGGGCCTGCTGCTGCCGGTTTAGGGGGGTTGATGAGGTGCGTCGTGCCACGGCCGGCCTCGATGCTCCCCTGCAAGGGGAGGTGGCAGCCCGCAGGGCTGACGGAGGGGTGTAGCCGCCAGCGGTGATCCCCCTTCCACCGCCTTCGGCGGTCCCTTTCCCCGACGGGGGAGGAGTTTAAGTGAAGCGAAACTCGAGAAGCACCATGGACAACATCGCAACAGTCTCCCTCCAGCGCCCCTTGCCCGATATCGCGGGCGAGCTTGGCGAAAGCTTCGGTGAATGGGGCTTCGCGGTGGTGCGCGATCACGGGCTGCCGGAGGAGCTGGTACGGCGCGGCTGGGAATTGACCGAGCGGCTTTTCGCCCTGCCCGAAGCGACCAAACGGCGCTACCACATCCCCGGCAGCGGCGGAGCGCGGGGCTACACGCCCTTCGGTATCGAGCGGGCCAAGGGGGCCGAGCTCCACGACCTCAAGGAGTTCTGGCATATCGGCCAAAGTCTGCCGGCTGGCGACCCGCTGGAAGCCTTCATGCCGCCCAATCTCTGGCCGGAGGAACTACCCGAATTCCGCCCGACCTTCGAGGCACTGTACAAGGCGTTCGAAAGCGCCGGGGGCCGCATATTGCGCGCCATCGCCCTGCATCTCGGGCTGGAGGAGCACTGGTTCGATCATGCGGTGGAGCAAGGCAATTCGGTGCTGCGGCTGCTGCATTATCCCCCGGTGGCAGATGCGCGGGACGGCGCGATCCGCGCCGCCGCGCATGGCGACATCAATGCGATCACGCTTCTGCTCGGCGCGGAGGAAGCGGGGCTTCAGCTCCGCACCGCGCGCGGAGAATGGCTACCGATCCATCCGCCCGAAGGAGCCCTGGTGGTCAATATCGGCGACATGCTGGAGCGGCTAACCAACAACCGGCTGAAATCGACGCTGCACCGCGTGGTCAATCCGGTGGGGGAAGCGGCGCGGCATTCGCGCTATTCGATGCCGTTCTTTCTCCATTTCCGGCCGGACTTTACCATCGAAACGCTGCCGCAATGCATCGATGCCGCCCATCCTGACCTCTATCCCGAGCCGATCTCCAGCCATGAATTCCTGCTCCAACGCCTGCGCGAGATCAATCTGACCTGACGGCTTCCCGCGCATGCGGCGCCGCGGATTTTTGCTCCAGATCATATTGTCCGGACACAGGATTGGGCAGAACGCACAGGATGCAATAGACTGGAGTCGAAAGCCCGGCCCGGGGGGCAGCGCCCAGACCTGCATGAGTCCCGGCATATCAGTGGAGAGAGCCGATGAAGTCCATCCTCTTGCACATCAATCGCGACGAAGGGCAGGAAGCCCGTTTCCAGGCGGCGGTGGACATCGCACGCTATTTCGAAAGCCACCTCAACTGCCTGCAGGTTGCTCCGCTCGAGATATTCGCTTCGGCCGATCCTTACGGCGTGAGCTATCTCGTTTCGGAGTCGCTGGAGAAGATCCGCGAAGTCGCCGGCGACCAACAGGCCGCGATGGAGAACCGGCTGCGCGGTGAAGGGCTGCCCTGGGACTGGCACTATCACCCGGGCGACCCGGCGCGCCTGCTGGGCGACCATAGCTGGCTGACAGACCTGGTGGTGATCAGCGCCCCGGATGGAGACTGGAAGCCGCGCCTCAGTGCGCCGCCCACAGCCGCCGATGTGGTGGTGCGCAGCCGCGCGCCGGTGCTGGTGGTGCCGAGTGCCAGCCGCGGCTTCGACTGCACCGCCCCGATAGCGATCGCCTGGAACGGCTCGGCCGAAGCCTGCGCCGCGATCCGCGCGGCGATGCCTCTTCTGCGCCAGGCAAGTTCGGTGCACCTGCTCACGGTGGCGGAAGAGCATGGGCCCGATTTCCCGCCCGTGGAAGCCTCGGCCTATCTTTCCCGCCACGGCGTCGCGAGCGAATTGCACGAACTGGAGCGAGGAGCCGCGCCGATCTCCGAGACGCTGCTGGAAGGCGCGCAGCAATGCAAGGCGGGATGCCTGGTGATGGGCGCTTATGGTCACTCCCGGCTGCGGGAAAGCGTCCTTGGCGGGGTAACGCGCGGCATGCTGCAGAAGGCGTCCCTGCCGCTGCTGCTGGCGCACTGAGCCAGCGGCCGCGCGCGCAAGCTAGCTGGGCCCGCTTTCCTCTGCATCGGCGAGATGGGCCGTCGGCAGGCGGGCGATCCAGACGCTGCCGATGGCGGCTACCAGGACGGGGGCGGCGCTCCACAGGGGTGGGAGAACGACCACGCCGATGGCTGCGGAGACACCGAAAGCACACCACGCCGCGCGTTTTGCCGACATGCCGATGGACCGTGACCGCCGCCATGCCCGGATGTGCCCGCCGAAGCGCGGATGCTCGATCAGCCGGCGCTCCAGCGCCGGGCTGCCCTTGGCGAAGCAGAAGGCCGCGAGCAGCATGAAAGGCACAGTGGGAAGAAGCGGCAGGAACACCCCTGCCGCTCCACATGCCGCGCTGAACAGACCTCCGGTACAGAACAGCAGGCGTTTCATGAGGTTCGGAATAACGACTGCGCGCCGGGAGCGGTAATTGAGATTATCTCCTTACCGCGCGTCCCTTAGGGCATATCGCGGAGGTGCATGGCACGGCGGGCCGATCTAGTCTCCGTGTTGCAACCGACCTGCAGCGGGGGACGCAGCAGCATGGATGACGTGATCATAGCCAGGGCAGTTCATGTGCTGTCGGTGCTGATGTGGATCGGCGGCGTGGCCTTCGTGACCACTATCCTGATGCCCACGGTTCGGCACAGCAATCCGCCTGCCGAGCGGCTGGAGGCCTTTCACCGGGTCGAAGGGCGCTTCGCACCCCAGGCACGCGTGTGGGTTCTCCTCGCCGGCGCGAGCGGCTTCTGGATGGCCCATCGTGCCGATCTGTGGGATCGCTTCGCGGACCTGCATTACTGGTGGATGCACGCGATGGTCGCGGTTTGGGGCATCTTCGCGCTGATGCTGTTCGTGATAGAACCGTTGTTTCTTCATCGGCGGATGGAAGAGTCGCGCCGGCCCGCGGCCGATTTCGTGCGTATGGAGCGGCTGCACCGGGTGATGCTGGCGCTCTCGCTGGTGACGCTGGCCGGAGCGGTGGCAGGGAGCCATGGCTGGCCTTTCTGACCGGCTGCAGCGAAAGGAGCAGGAACCTCATGCCCCCTAACCCGTCGCATCCGGAAATGAGTGCAGAGCATGGCACGAAGACGCGGGGAGAAGAGATGCTCGCCCTGCGCAAGGCGCGAATGGCCGCGGCGCCTCCATTCCTGAAAGGCGGCTTTCGGCCGTTCTTCTTCGGGGGCGCGGCATGGGCAGTGGGTGCGCTGCTCTTGTGGCTTTTGGCGTTCCTCGGCGCGGCCGAGCTGCCAAGCGCGTTCGATGCGCTCTCCTGGCACAGGCATGAGATGCTGTTTGGCTTCGTCGGCGCTGTCGTCGCCGGGTTCCTGCTCACCGCCATACCCAACTGGACCGGCCGATTGCCCATTGCCGGAGCCCCGCTGGCCGCCTTGGCCGGGCTATGGCTCGCAGCGCGCGCGGCGCTGCTGTGCTCGGGAGAGATCGGCATCGGGATTGCGGCCACGCTGGATATCGGGTTCTATCTGACACTCGCTTTCGTGGCCGCGCGCGAGGTGCTGGCAGCAAAGAACCGGAACCTCCCCATCGTGATGCTGGTGCTTCTGTTCGCCATAGCCAACGCCGTTGACTATGCGGCGGTGACCGGGGCGATCGCGGATAGCGAGGCTGGCTTCCGCGGCGGTATCGGTTTGATCGTGCTGATGATCTCTCTCATCGGCGGCCGGATCGTGCCGTCTTTCACCCGCAACTGGATGAACAAGCACGGCATAGAGGGGCGCCTGCCCGAGCAGCCCGGGCGTTTCGACATCCTGACGCTAGCCATGACGGCGCTGGCAGTGGCCACATGGGTGCTCATGCCCGAAAGCTCCGTGACGGGGGCCGCATTGGCGCTGGCGGGTCTCTTCCAGGCGGTGCGCCTGTGGCGCTGGAGAGGCTGGCGGACTCTGCGTGACCCGCTCGTGATGATCCTGCATATCGGCTATGCGTGGATCCCTGCCGGCCTGCTGCTGCTCGCCTCGAGCATTCTCGGTGCGGCGATACCCCGGACCGCAGCCATCCATGCGCTGACAGCCGGTGCGATGGCGACGATGATATTGGCGGTGATGACCAGGGCCTCGCTTGGCCACACAGGCCGCGAACTGAAGGCGAATCCTGCAACAGTGGCGATCTTCGTGCTCGTCACGCTCGGCGCGATTCTCCGCGTCGGGGCTCCTTTGAGGTTGGTGGACTACCGAGCCGGCCTGGAACTCGCGGGCGCATGCTGGGGCGCAGCATTCCTGCTATTCCTCGTTGCCTATGCACGAGTCCTGTTCGGATCCCGGCGCTGAAATCAGGGCGCTTGCGCGACCAGGTGCCGTCAACCACCAAGAGCGGGTCGCCGTCTAGCCCTTGCAATTGCGCGCTATTTCCAGTCTGACGGATAGATGGCGGCAACGTTGATCCGGCATATCCTGATGGCCATCGCGCTCGGATTGTTCGCGGCGCCATCGGCGGCACAGCTCTCCACGCCGGAAGCTGAAGGGGTGGCGCCTGCTCCGGAAGATCTCTTTGCGCGAGAAACACCGCGTTCCACCATCACCGCCCTGATCCGCGCGCTTGCGGAGCGGGATTATGTGCTCGCTGCGAATTATTTCGCTCTGGATGACGCGGATCGGGGAGCGCGCCTGGCAAGGGCGCTTCAGGCATCGCTCGATGAGGGCGGAAAGTTGATGCCATTTGCCGATCTGTCGAATGATCCGACGGGGCGCGTCGAAGATGGGCTGCCTCCCGACGCCGAGCGGGTCGGCGTCCTTGGCCGGGAGGAAAAAATACCCATCCTCCTGACGCGCAGCGAAAGCCCCGAAGGGCTTCAGATTTGGCGGATCTCATCCGAGACGGTCGAAGAACTCCAGTCTCGGATAGATGAGGTTTCCGAAGCTGCGCTTTCTGACGATGATGGCCCGGTCATCGCCGGGGCTCCGATTGCTCATTGGGCAATCCTGCTCGGATTTTTCGCTGCAGCCTTCCTGGCTTTCCGCCTGCTCTCCGAGTTGATCCTGTGGGCGCTGCGCCGCCTGTTTGAAAAGCCCGATAGCAGCGGCTTCTTTTGCTTCGTGAAGGCTGCGCTGCCGCCGTTCAGCCTGCTCCTTTCCGTTCTTGCATTTCAGATCTGGGGTAGCGAAGCACCAGTCTCCATCGTGGCCCGTCAGATGTTGCTGCGCTATGTCGGCATAGTCGCCTGGATAGCACTTGCCTGGTTCGCCGTGAGACTGGTGGACGCCATCGCTCAGACGATTACCAGCCGAATGGGGGGGCTTGAACGGCGCCAAGCGGTCTCGGTCGTGACATTGGCGCGCCGCGCGGCCAAGCTGGTGCTGGTTGCAATCGCGGCGGTCGCCATTCTCGACACGATCGGGATCGACGTGACCACGGGGATAGCCGCCCTCGGCATCGGCGGGCTCGCTCTCGCGCTCGGCGCGCAGAAGACGGTCGAAAATCTCGTCGGCAGTGTGATGGTGGTCGCAGACCGCCCTATTCAGGTCGGCGACTTCTGCCGCGTTGGCGATGTCCTGGGGACGGTCGAGGACATCGGCATGCGCTCCACCCGCATCCGCACCAACGACCGGACGGTTGTGACGATTCCGAACGGCGACTTTTCTTCACTGCAGATTGAGAACTTTTCTCGGCGTGACCGTTTTCTGTTCAACCCGGTCCTGAGGTTGGAGCACTCGATTACGGCAGCCGAACTCCGTCGTGGCATCCATGTCCTGCAGAAGGTACTAGACGAGCATCCGCGGCTGGCCCCGGGCGCGCGCGCAAAGCTCAAAGATATTGGTGCCAGCGCTCTCGAGATCGAGCTATTCGCCTATATCGACGTGCCGGATTTCGAGGAGAGCCTGCAGATTCGGCAGGATCTGCTGATCACAATGTTGGAACGGCTGGAAGATGCAGGCTTGGAGATCGCCTTTCCGACCCGGACGGTTCATGTGCGGCGCGACGATGTTCCTGCGGAAAGCGGGTCACGCACCGGCGACCCCACCGATTCCCCGGCAGGCGCATCAAAAGGCGGACCCTCCCGGTAGGAGGGGCCTGACTTGTGCCGAGCTTCCCGGAAATGGTGCCGCTTACTGGACTCGAACCAGTGACCCCATCATTACGAATGATGTGCTCTACCAACTGAGCTAAAGCGGCATTGGGTGCGCCCCATAGAGGCGTTGCGGACGCGCTGCAATGGCAAGATGTGCCGATGCGGCCTTGAACCGCCCGCTCGCCCCGGTCCGCCATAAGCATAACTGCCTAGTCCGTTGACGACCTGCCAAAAATCCGTTCTTGTCCCGCCGGGGTTCGGCAACGCCGATGAAACGCCTTGGGGGAGGCAGACATCAATCAGAAACCACGCAAGACCGCGCTTATTTCCGGCATCACTGGGCAGGACGGCGCCTATCTCGCCCGCTTTTTGCTCGACAAAGGCTATCAGGTGCACGGCATCAAGCGTCGGTCATCCTCATTCAATACCGGCCGTATAGAGGACGTCTATCGCGATCCGCACGATGCGGACCAGCGGCTGCAGCTTCATTATGGAGACCTTACGGATTCGACGAATCTGATCCGTATCGTGCAAGAAACGCAGCCCGACGAGATTTACAATCTCGCGGCGCAGAGCCACGTCGCAGTCAGCTTCGAAACACCCGAATACACCGCGAACTCCGACGCACTCGGCACGCTTCGCCTGCTCGAGGCGATCCGCATATTGGGACGGGAGCACTCGACACGCTTCTATCAAGCATCGACTTCAGAACTTTATGGGCTGGTACAGGAAGCGCCGCAGCGGGAATCGACTGCCTTCTATCCGCGCTCGCCTTATGCCGCGGCAAAGCTCTATGCCTATTGGATCACCGTGAATTACCGCGAGGCCTATGGCATGCATGCCTCCAACGGGATCCTCTTCAACCATGAAAGCCCGCTGCGAGGTGAAACCTTCGTTACGCGCAAGATTTCTCGCGCCGCCGCCGCTATCCGGCTTGGGCGTCAGCACCGGCTTTATCTAGGGAACCTGGACGCCCGACGTGATTGGGGCCACGCTCGCGAATATGTTCGCGGAATGTGGCTGATGCTGCAGCAGGACGAACCCGACGATTATGTGCTGGCAACAGGCAAGACGACGCAAGTGCGCGATTTCGTCCGCTGGGCGTTCGAGGATGTGGGGCTCCCGCTCGAATTTCGCGGAGAGGGGCTGGATGAAAAGGGATATTGCCAATCCTCCGGCAAGGTCCTGGTGGAAGTCGATCCGCGCTATTTCCGCCCGACCGAAGTGGACCTGCTGATCGGCGATGCCGGCAAGGCACATCAACGGCTCGGCTGGCAGCACGAAACGCCAGTGCGCGAATTGGTGCGCGAGATGGTCGCCGCGGACCTGGAGCTAATGCGCGACGCGCCGATGGCCAGAGAAGCGTGATGACCTATGAAGAATTGCTCGCGCTAGCGCCGGCTCGTACATTGATTAAGCTGCGCCAGATGCGCAGCTGGGCGCGACGGGGCTATCCCACTCCCCTGCCCGATGCCCCGAAGAGGTCCGTCCTCACCCGGTACGGTTACCCGGATACAACCTGGATCGAAACTGGAACCTTCAAGGGGCGTACAACCCGCTATCTCGCTCGGGTCGCGCCACGTGTCATCAGTCTTGAACCCGCGGACGAACTCTATCGCAGAGCGAAATCCAACCTTGCCGCTTTCGCCAATATCGAGCTGCTCAACGGCACCTCTGAAAAGATATTCCCGCAGTTGCTGCCGACCCTTTCCGGCAAGCTCAATTTCTGGCTCGACGGCCACTTTTCGGCGGGCGCGACCTTCAAAGGGGACCGCAATTCACCGCTTTATGCGGAGTTGGAGGAAATTGAAAAGCAGCTTGCCCGGTGGGAGGGCGTCGCCATCATGATCGACGATATACGTCATTGCGGGCCACTACGATCGCCCAATGAGAGCGGCTATCCAACGCTTAAGGAACTGATCGCATGGAGCGAGCGCAACGAGCTGCCGTGGCTAATCGAACACGACATTTTCGTGATGGCGAGCCACTTTCCAAAGACCTGACATGAGCGCAAGCTATTGCCTCGCAGGTAAACGGATCTTCGTCGCCGGGCATCGAGGAATGGTCGGCTCCGCCATCTGCCGGAGGCTGGAGCGCGAAGACTGCGAAACACTCGTGGCGGAGCGAGGCGAACTCGACTTGGCGGACCAGGCGGCGGTGCACGCTTGGTTCGCTTCGATACGTCCTGATGCGGTATTCCTGGCTGCCGCCAAGGTCGGCGGCATCGAAGCCAACCGCACAAGCCCGGCCGACTTCCTGCTCGAGAATCTGGCGATCCAAACGAATGTGATCGATGCGGCCTTCCGCACCGGCGTCTCAAAGCTGTTGTTCCTCGGTTCGTCCTGCATCTATCCCAAGATGGCTGAGCAGCCGATCCGCGAGGAAAGCCTCCTGTCTGGCCCGCTCGAACCCACGAATGAATGGTATGCCATCGCGAAAATCGCGGGAATCAAACTGTGCGAGGCCTATCGCCGCCAGCACTGCTGCGATTTCATCTCGGCGATGCCCTGCAACCTCTATGGGCCGGGCGACAATTTCGACCTTCGGACCAGTCATGTGCTGCCTGCCCTGATCCGCAAGGCACATGAGGCCAAACGGCGCGGCGAACGGGATCTGGCGATCTGGGGCACGGGCACACCGCGGCGCGAGTTTCTGCACGTCGACGACCTTGCCGACGCGCTGATCTTTCTCATGGAGCGATACAGTGCGGACATGCACATCAATGTAGGCAGCGGCCGTGACATCACCATCAGCGAGCTTGCGCGGATGGTCATGGATGCCGTCGGGCTGTCTGGCGAAATCTGCACCGATCCAACCAAGCCTGACGGCACGCCACGCAAACTCATGGATTCTTCGCGATTGGCGGCCATGGGTTGGGCACCGAAGATCGCGCTGAGGGACGGGATTGCCGAGGTTTATCGTGAGTTCGCGGAGGCCGGCACCACACCGTAACGGATCAGATCGGTTGAGCGTCGCTTGACCTCGATAGTCCGCTCCAACTCTTCAAGCAGCGCGTCCGACAGTTGCCCATCAGCTCCGATCGCAAAGCCACGCTGCCGCAGGGTGCCGGCCGAAGCTGCGATGCCTGCTGCCTCCGCTGCAGCAAGCCGAGTGGGACTGCCTGATTCCTGCTGAGCCGTCTCGTGCGCCCAGATCGCAGCAAAGCCGTCCACCGGGCTAAGCTGAGGTGCATACCAGGCGTAACGAGCTTGCGAGAAAGTCACTGCCCACAAGCTGAAGCTGGAAATCGAGCACACAATGAAGTCACTGAAGGCCATTGCCAGCATATCCGAAACGTCGGTGAAGCGCTGGCTGGATGTCGTGGTGACGTTGGAGGACTGTTTCAGGATGGGGGCCAGTTCCTCTTCCGAGGCATCCGTCAACAGAAGAAGGTGCACCCGATCTCCGAACGCGTCCAGAAGACCTCTTGCAATATTGACATACCAGTCGATCGGAAGAGCTGTGTTGAACCGGCCGCGATAGCTCTCCGCATGAAGAGGAGCACCGAAATCCCCCCGCCGAATATGCATGGCTACCCGCAGCCGATCAGGAGGTATTTCCCGATCCACGGCAAACAGATTTTCCGCTGTGTGACGTGTGCCGAGCAACTCGGCAAGCAAAGGGATACGCGCTTGCGAAAACATCTGGCGTCCACCCCACAGCCCTTCCATTTCCAGAATCCAGACCGGCTTTTCGAGCAGCCGCTCTGCTTCCGCGAAGCCTCTCACGGCACGCGACAAATCACCGCCACCCTGGCTTTTCCAAACGGCTGCGTCGAAGGTATAGGTTGGCAAGGCCTGCCTCAGCGCCCAGTACACAACCCAGTCGAAGCGTGACGTAGCAAAATAACGCCGGTACCCGCGTGCATTCAGGCCCCAGGCCGGTTGTAGAGCGTGGCATCCAAGCTCTTGCGCAGCGATGAGGGCTTTACTCCACACATTCAGTTCATTTCCCAGTCCGGCGCCTCGCCCCTTCACGACCGGCATAACGAAACGCATCTTCATAGGTCAGACGCCTTCGCGATGCAGATTTGCACTCTCTGATCTGTATTTAGCAAATATCTGACCTCACCTTTTTCGCCAAATAATCGAGCATTCGCGAAGGTAATATATTACTTCTTATTATTGTTTCCGCCAAAGGCCCGTTGAGCAAACTATGACGCAGAATAGACAATACAACGCACCCGCCGAGGCAGGAGGACGCGACAATAACAGGAAGACGCCACCATTCGGATACGTCGGAAAAGAACTGATCTGCGAGCGTCGCAGAAATGGCGGCGGAAACTGCGACAAACCAGGGAGGCAGCAAGGCAGCAGTCACTTTGCTCCAATCGAATTTGATTATGCCGTGAAGTGCACGGACCAGCAAAATCAAACGCAGAAACTGCGCGGCGGCGATGGACCACGCAATGGCTGCGACCGATATTTGTGCGGCCACGATCACAAGAGGCTGCATTGTCAGTAAGGTTTGCCACTGCACGATTGCTTCATTTTTGACGCGTCCAATTCCCATTAAGGTTGGGCCTAGGAACGCCGCAGCACCATTGATCATCATTGCGACCGCGAGAGGCGTGAGCAAACGGGCCGCCTCTGCCCACTCGGCGCCAAACAAGGCGACGACGACCGTTACGGCTGTGGCGGCAACGGCAAGCAGAATCGAGCCGGCCAGAAGGATGTAGAGGGTTACGCAGGCAAGCAGCGCCTTCTTGATTTCTTCCGGATTGTCCTGCGACCGCGAGGTGGCGGCGAACAGCACACCTTGGAGCCCTGTCACCACGGCGTCCCTTGGTGCGCCTGCCAGCATTACGGCACGGCTGTAGAGCCCCAGTGTCGTCGGGTTTGCGATGCGGCCGACGATCATGGCGGGTATGTTGATAATTGCCCAGTTAGCGAGATTTGCCGAGATTACCTGTCGTCCGAACCGGAAAAGATCTCGCCGCCCTCCCCGCACCGTCAGCCTTGGTATTCTGTTTGCCTGCGCCATCGCCAAAGCGCTGCTTACCGCGGTCTGGGTCAGGTACGCCGCGACGAGACTCCACACACCATGGCCGGTGAAGGCCAACGAGACACCCACCAGCAGATATCCCGAAACATAGCCCCCGACGGTACCGATCTGTATCGCATGGAAATCGAGATTACGGCTGAGCAGGGCCGCCGACGTCTGACCCATAGCTCTCATGAGGAACACGGGGGCCATCCAGCGGATGACTGACCCGGCATTCGGTTCCGCGAAGAAGGCAGCCGCCGGCTCGGCAATTGCGACAACCAGTGCTGTCAGGACCGCTCCAACGAGAAACTGGATCGTGAAAAGGAAATCCACGTCCGCGGCGTGCAGTTCACGCGCCTGGATGATGGCCGAGTTGAAGCCTAAATCCGTGACGAGTTGCCCAAAACCGATAAGGATAAGAGCGATCGCGACAAGGCCGAATGCGTGAGGGCCCAACATTCGGGCGAGCAGGATTCCGACGCCGAACTGGAGCAGCAAACGGACCGCATTCCCTGCGGAGTTCCACAGCGCTGCTCGCGCGCTCCGTTTCTTCAGCGAGCTCATGGCTGTGCCATTGTACTGGTGCCATTTTCGAGAATACGCTGGTACGCCTGAAGATAGTGGCAGCTTATTCGCTCCACCGAAAAGCGTTCGGCAATGTCTTCATGCGCTGCTTTTTGCAGGGCGGCGTAGTCATTCTGATTGGTCAGCATGCCGATCGCCGCCTCTGCGATTTCCTCCGCTCGCTCAATGTCGACCAGCATCCCACCGGCTTCGCCCACGACGTAAGCAACACCGCCTGAATTCTTGCCGCCGATCACCGGCACGCCGCGCGTCTTGGCTTCGGCCAGGATGGTACCGAAGGTTTCTATGCGCGCGGGATGCACCAGAAGATGGGCCGCCTTCTCCAGGAAGCGCATCAATTCTCCATGTGCGACATGGCCATGGCAGACGATGCCGGATTCAGCCTTGTCGAACGGACCGCCCGGCTCCAGGCCCGGACCGAAAAGATGCAGCTCCGCGGTAGGTAGGGCAGCTCGAATCACAGCAAAAGCTGCAACACTGGCAGCGACATTCTTGACCCGCCCGGCATTGCCGACGGTGACGATGACCGGCCTCTCCAGCGTCTTTTCAGGCGCGGCTGCAGCAGAAATCGGGTTGGGAATGACATCCACCTTCCCAACATAGCCGTATTGCCATGCCTTCGCCGCGGCGAAGGCTGATACTGCTGAAACATGCCTCGCGCGGAGCATCACCCGATACTTCATCACCAATCGCATCAGCCGATAAAGATCGCCGAACAGGAACAGATAGTCCCAGCCGAGATCGCGCATGGTGATCAGCGCTGGCTTGCTGCTGCGGATCGCCGCCTCGGCATATTCATACGTCCAGTGGGCATTGACGATCTCTGCGTCAGACGTTCGCATCACTTCTGTGAGATAGGCGATCTCCTTGGCGAAGAGATCACGGCTGCGCACCCGAGCCCTGTATCGGGGCGCGGCACGCAAGGGACAGAAGCTCAGCCTGACCCGGCCGAAACTATAATCTTGCACATCATCGATATCCGCATCGAGCGTGAGGAGGTGAAGCCGATGACCTTGCGCCAGCAACCCCGAACTGAGCGGCGCCAAGGGCGTCTGAACGGAACCCCTCGGTAAACCGGATAGATCGATGCCGATCGCATCACCGAGAGCTTGTGTTTCGAAGGGGCCGGCAAGGAGTATCTTCAACTCAATGCCCCATGCTGTTGCGGGCTCAGCATCCGAAGCAATCGCGCCGGGTTGCCGCCGACGACGGCTGCGGCGGGGACGTCGTTCACCACCACACTTCCCGCCGCAACTATCGCGCCATGGCCGATTGTGACGCCCTTGGTGATGAGGGCGCGGGCGCCGATAAATACGTCGTTGCCGATGATGACGGGCTTGCTGATCCTGTCCCAAGCTGGCGGTGCATAACGCCGCCCCTGGGGTGCATGATTGTGAAAATCGGTATCGAATATCATCGCATCCGCGCCGATCAGGCAGCGCGAACCGATGCGAACCTCCTTCGCTGCACAAATGCTCGTCGCGCTCAATCCGCAATCATCACCAATGACAAGGCGCGCGCCAGGCGCCATGCAGCGCAGGATGACCGGATGCGAAACACCGAGCGCCGTGCCCGCGCTGCGGCTGACCATGACAACGTTGTTGCCGATCGCGATTTCCGCGCCCGGCACGGATTCGATGATCGGCAGCCCCAGGCAGCGCAACTTCCGTCCAAGCCGGTGGCGGCCGCCGAACCGGAGGCGCACGACAAAGCTTGAGAGGCGCCAGGCAAGACCCTGCAACGTATCGTACAGCTTCATTCGGAAAATCGGTTGCCCCCACGCCCAACCCACGATCAAGGTGGCGCAATGGGGCGAAGAGGGCAAGCCGGTGCGAACGCGTAGAACATGTCGCGAGAGGAGCAAGCTGTGAGGAGCCGGCGTTCCGCTCAGCCGCACCCCCCGCGAGGTCAGACGAAGGATCGCGCGGACGAGCTGACAATCTGGTCAATCCGGCTGCTGATCGGCGGCGCCCTTGTCCGGGAAGCTCTTGGGCAAAGCAAAATTTTGGTCATCGGAAGCTACGACGTCCATTCACTCGATCCGGCTGTCGTTGTCGCTCTTCTGGCTGCGGCCGCCCATTTGGCCAAGAGAAGGCTGGACTGGCGTCCCTATACGATCCCGATCCTGATCATCGCCGGGCTGATAGGGATCAACTTTCTTCGCGGGATCATTTCCGATCCGGGCCCCGCCCTTTTGTCGGTGCGCGCCAATGCCTCGATCGCGACGATGCTGGTGCTCGCCGTCAGCATGCGGACGACTGCGACGGTGATGCAGTCTGCGAGGCACGCGCTCCTTCTCTGCTGTATCGGATTGGGCGTGCTCGTCCTACTGCGCCTCGCAACCTATCCGAGCCTGTTCATGACGGTCGACAGACCAGACGCCATGATCAATGATGGCGGGCGCCCGCTTTCAGCGCAGGGTTCCTTTCTGATGGTGCTTGCCAGCGGCATAGTGACGGCACAGATTCTCCAACGCCGACGGCTGGTCATGGATTACATGACGGCCGCTGCCGCGATCCTGCCCCTGCTTGTCCTTCTCACCAGGCAAGGAACCGCGAGCCTCGCCGAGTTCGCCGTGCTTGCCACGGTGATCGTCCTGCAGCGCGGGCACTCGCAAGGGAGGCGCCTGTTGTGGGCGGGTCTCGCAGTTCCGGCAGTCTTCGCGCTGCTTGCCTGGGTGCTCCCCATCTTCCTGGACAGCGAGGACTTTCTTCGCCGGACAAAGAATATCGGAACGCGCCAGGAGATCTGGCGAAGCTTGATGGCCTCGTGGCCAGGCGAATCCCTTTTTGTGCAACTGTTCGGCTATCCAGCCGGGCAGCAGCCTATGCTGATGGTCCTTTGGAGTGACGGATATCGCGATTGGACCAACAGCATCCACAGCATGTATTTCGGCGCGCTTCCGATCATGGGATATCTCGGAGCGATTGCCTATGTGTCGATGCTGATCATGCTGATCGGGACGGCCTTGAAAGGAACTTTGAGGAAACAGAATCCACTCCCGGCAACGCCCCTGGCACTGTGTCTTGCGACGGCGGTGCTTTCATGCAGCTATGAAATGCGCAATGACGCGCTGATCGCGCTCCTCTTCGCGATCGCGATGCTGAGACAGGGCTGCGCATATGCGCCAGTACGGCCGACGCAAATGGGGGCGCGACCAACGCGGCAGGTCAGGCTTCCAGCGCGGCCAGCACGCCAGTGGTGAACCGCTCCGCCATCGCCTCGATCGTGTAGCGGCTCGCCATGGCGCGGGCGCCCCGGGCCAGCGCCTCCCGGCCTGCATCGTCCAGCATCAGCTCCGCCACCGCGCCGCCATAGGCATCAGCGCTTTGCCAGTCCTGCACCACGACCCCGCTCACCCCATGCTCCAGATAAGCGAATTCGGGGCTGTGCCAGGGGAAGGCGGTGGTCACCACCGGGAGGGCGGCGGCGGCGGCGTCAAGAACCGCGAGTCCGACAAGGCCCGGCATGAGGAACAGCTTGGCCCCGCGCATCAGCGCCGCCTTCTCCCGCCCGAAACGCGGCCCTGCCACGAACAGCCAGGGGCGGCTGACGGCGAGCGCCTGCAGCTTCGCCATGTCGCTGCCTCCGCCCACGACGAGCAGCTCGAAATCGGGCACTAGGGCGCGCACCCGCTCCGCCGCATCGACCAGGAACTCCAGCCGCTTGTCGGGATAGAGCCCGCCGACGAAGATGCCGACATTGCCGCCCCGCATGCCCAGCGCCGCCAGCGCCTGCGCCGCTTCACGCTCACTCAGCCCATCTGCCGCCGCGCGTAGCCCGCCCGTATCCACGGCATTGTTGAACACGGTGATCCGCTCCGGCGGAAAGCCGAGCGCTTCGACATGCCGGCGCGACTGATCGGTATAGGCGAACCACCAATCGACCCGCGTGGCCCAGAGCCGCTTCCAGCGCTCCGCAAGCCCATCGGGGCGGCGCGACTGGAAGTTCCTTCCATGGCCGAAGAACGCCACCTTTTTCAGCCCAACCGTGGACAGGAAATTTAGCAGGTAGTTCAGCGCCAGCTTGTTTTCCTGCTGAACGATAACAAGATCGCTTTTCCAGGCCTCGGCCAGCGCCTGTTGATACAAAAGCTTGCCGAACAAGGCGGTGCGGCCGACGCAGGTGCCCCATTCGATCTCTACCGCGTCCTGTTTCAGCAGGTTCTCTCCGCCTGGGCGGCAATAAACGACGTGATAATCGACATTCTTCGCAGCCAGCAGAGTTCGCAGCCGCCGGTGGAACGGCATTCGGTAGTGATGCAGCGTCGGGAAGATGTAGGCCACTCGCTTCACGATGCGGCCCCCCAAAGCAGCGCCTCATGCTCGCCAATCTGCGCATCGCTGAACCGCCGGCCAATCGGCGCGGCAGGGTTTCCTGCAACAATGTCGTAGGGCGCGACGTCGGTGGTCACGACCGTCCCCGCAGCAACGATCGCCCCGCGGCCCACGCGAATGCCGCTCAAGAGCACAGCCCCAAAGCCGATCCATACATCGGAGCCGATGTCGATTGAGTTCTTCGGGTCGTCCGCAAGCTGCGGTGAACTCCCGATCCAAGGGGAGTGCCTGATGGAAGTACCGATGGCGCGCATGTCATGATCGCGGGCGCCGATTATGCCAACATTGTTCGCGATTAGTACTCCGTCACCGATGCGACCGCTGCACTGAACAGAACAATATTTGCCAACATAGACATCGTCGCCGATCGCAAGTCCGCCGGCGCTGCTGACATAGGAAAATAGCCCGATGTGGAAGCGCTTTCCGAGCGAAACCTTGCCGGAAACGAAAAGATTCACCTTCAGAATTTGCCAAGGGGATCTCATACGCCGCGCCCCAACCACCGCGCCGGATAGAACAGCTTGCGATAGGGTAGCAGGAAATGGAACGGCAGCCACACTCCGGAATGGCGCCGGGTCAGCCGCCACCAGCTCGCGGGGTGGATTCCGCGCGGGGAGCGGAAGATGTGCCGCCAGCGCGCGCGCAGCGACAGCCGGCCGAGATCGGGGGGTGGATTGGCCTCGCACACGCCCAGCGTCCCGGGAAGCAGCAGCACCGGCACGCCTGCGCGGCTGGCGCGCAAGCCGTAATCGATGTCCCCATACATATGGAAGAAGCCCGGATCGAGAATGCCGACCCGCGCCGCGGCGTCTGCCGAAACCAGCACGATATTGCCGTTGAGCGTATCCACGCGCACCGGCCTCTCTACCGGAGGGACGCGCGCGAAGCGCAGCGCCAGCGGCGAGCGTTCGCGCCGCAAGCCGCCATAGGTCAACTCCCCGGCCGCACCGCGCGTCGCCCCCACCAGCACCAGGGCGCCGTCCGCCTCCATCGCCTCCGCGTCTTCCCAGGCCGCGCGCAGGCGCACCAGCGCATCGCCGTCCAGCGCGACATCGTCATTGAGCCAGAGATAGCCCTCCGGCTTCAGCGCCAGCGCCCGCTGCCATGCGCGGTACATCCCGCCATTCCAGAATGCATCGCCCGTCCCGCGCAGGATCTCCACCTCCGGAAATTCGGCGCGGACCGCATCGCCCGTCCCGTCGGTGGACCCGTCGTCGAACAGCACCACGGAAAGATCGAATATGCCGCGCTGGGCCTGAAGCGCGCGCAGCAGCCGCAAGGTCAGCGGCTTGCGGTTATGGCAGGCGACAATCGCCGCGACCCGCCGGGGCGCGGCCGGCTTGAGCGCCGCCGACCGGGGCGCCAATGCGCTTAGTCCGCGCGGTTCGCGCCTTCTCGGCGGCGGCTTGCGCATCACCTTGCTCGCGGGCGAGGCCGATGATGCGCGCTGCTCACCGTACTCGCCGCCATTCCTCGCGGATCGCCAGGAACGCGAATTTCGGGGCCAGGATCAGATAACGCCGCCAGAGCCTGCGCGGCTCGCTGGCAAGCCGGTGCAGCCATTCGAGGCCCCAGCGCTGCATCCACAAGGGTGCCCGCTTGACATCGCCCGCATGGAAATCGAACGCGGCACCCACGCCGATCAGTACCGCGCCCGGTATCCGGCCGACTTCGCGCCGCATCCAGCGCTCCTGCTTGGGCGTCGACAGCCCGACCCACACGATATGCGGATCGGCATCGCAGATCGCGGCGCGGGCGGCGTCTGCCTCCTGCACGGTCATCGGCCGGAACGGGGGCGTGGCCGTGCCCATGATCTGGAGGCCGGGAAAGCGCCGGGTGAGATTATCCGCAAGCCGCCTCGCCACCCCGGGCTTGCCGCCGAAGAGGTAATGCCGCAGCCCGAGCGAGGGAGAGAGGCGGCACAGCTCCTCCATCAGGTCCGCCCCGCAGGTGCGGCCGACCCCGGCATGCCCCCGCCGCCGCGCGAGCCAGACCAGCGGCATGCCGTCGGGAAGGACGAGCCCTGCTTCCTCATGCAGTGCCATCAGCTCGGCGTCGGTCTGCGCCCGCATGATCCCGTGAACATCGCGCACGCAGACGAAGCGCGCTGCGCGCTGGCGGCACCAGCCGACGATCGTTGCCACCGCGCGGTCGAGATCGACCAGCGAGACAGGAACGCCCAAGATACGGGTTCTGCCGACCTTGCGCACATAGGGCGTCAGCAGCCGGTTCGGCCCCGAAGGACCTATTCCCCGATCGAAATCCCCTACTGGCCGCCCCACGGTCCATTTCCCCCCAGCGATGGGACCATTAGGAGCGTGGCTGTCATAGGCAAGTGCTTTTGGCCGGTTAAGGGGAATCACTGATGACCTCACAAGGTTGGGAGGTTGCCGGCCAGCCAGGCTTCCAGGCCCGCAAAGCCGGCATGTCCGCCCTGCCAGACTTGATCCAGGCCAGCATCGCCGGGGTGAACGCGGCCGCCGGGCGTATCGGAACCGACATAGTTTCCGGCATCGAGCGGATTGAAGGCATCGCCGAGATCGCAGAACAGCACATGCGGATCGGCAAGCGCGGAAATATGCGCCGCAGCGGCCGTGCGGATCGCAGCCAAGGCAGCTTCGGACGAAGCATTCTCCACGGGAGGCGGCCCCAGGACGACCAGCTTCGCCTCGGGATATTGCTTCTGCTTCCAGCCGATGAAGGCAGCGATGTTGGCAAGGCTGGTGGCAGTGGGATAGCCCTGCCCCGCGTCGTTGGTGCCGAGCTGATAGAAGATCGCATCGACCTGCGGAAAATCGTAGCGTCCCGCCTGACGGAACCTCTCATGCCCGGTGGTGGTCGAGCCCGAATAGGCTTTGAGGATGTAGCGGCTGTCAACGCCGCGATCCCGATAGAACCGGTTGATCAGCCAGGGGATGCAATGGGTGACATCCGAAGGGCCGGTGCCGTTCCACAGGCTGTCACCGATGCAGAGGATCACTTTCCTCGCATCGAAATTGATTGCATCGGCAAGGTGCCATCCGACCACGCCCGCCTGGAAGTAATGCGTGCCGGCGACCTCCGGATCGAGCCAGCGGCGGATATAGCACCGCGCCTCCTGCTTGAGCGAGGAGCGCATGAACACCCCCATCGGCACGGAAACGGGGAAGTTCGGCCCGCAGGAAAAGCCCATGTCCATGATCTGGGCGGAGCCGGCGCCGGCGATCGGGTTGGCGGTCACCTGATATCGTCCGACGATGGGCGTGGTGCAGGAGATGAGCAGATGCGAGAGACAGACCGCGCGGCCGACCGACGGCGTACCGGAAGGCAGGCCGGAGATGGCGGGCGTTCCGGCGCCGGGGCTGATGGTGAAGCTGGTGAAGTCCTCGTCGGCGGCGTTTCCGATCAGGTCGCCCTCGCGGTTGAGCCGCTCGATCAGAGAGAGGCCGAGCGCGGCGTCGCGCACCGGCAACGGGCTTCCCGGCCCGACGAGCTGCGCATCGGCCCCAAGCGCGCCGAAGGCGATCGCGCTTGGCGGCACATAGGCGGCGGGGTTCCTGATCTCGGGACGGACGAGGGCGTTCATGGGGCTTCTCCAAAAGGCGAATCGATTGGCCCGTGATATATCCATATCGGTTATCATTGTCAAGGTGTAGTATCCCGGATAACGCTTTCTCGGCCTTCATCGTTCTGAATTGGCGTGTGAATAATATTTTTCTCGCCATTTACGTATGGCGCTTGAGCGAACATCCGACTCCTTCCCCAAAGCCGTCTGGCATCAGGCCGCGATTGGTGGCATTGTCGGGCGAAGGCCGCCGCCCGAGGCGGCGTCGATGCGGGTCGCAGCCGCGAGGTCCCGCGAGGATGGAGAAAAGAACGATGGTTGCACTGACGCCTGCCGAGCAGGCGATGCTGGAAGGCACACAGGGCAAGGCTACCCAGAAGGCGATGGAACTGCTGGTGCGCTATGCCGAAGCGCTGGGCGCGGAGCGTTTCGTCGAGACCAACAATGTCGCCGGCGTGCCCGGCTCCTCGCCTCCCTGGGTGAAGGAATATTACGCCGCCGATGGCGGGGATTACCGTGCGGTGTTCTGCCGCTTCGACCTCGACGCCGACGAAGTGTTCGACGTGCCGAAGATGAACGCCTTCTCCTGCCACCTGCAGGGCGGCATGGACCCAGAGCTGTGGCGCGAACAGGGAATGGACGAGGCGGCCTTCGGCAACTTCAAGTCCGACGAAGGCGAAGTCGCCGGGCACGGGATCCAAATCCTCAAGACCTGCACCCCCTACCTTGCCGGCAACGTCCCGGTGATGGGCGAGCATTGCGCCTGGATGGAATCCTCCGCCGTGGTCTTCGCCAACAGCGTGATCGGCGCGCGCACCAATTGCGAAGGGCGCGAATCCACCAGCGCTGCCATGCTGGCCAAGCGCATTCCCGACTGGGGGTTCCACCGCGACGAATATCGCCGCGGGGACCATTCGGTCGAAGTCGCGGTGCCGGTCGATTCGATCTTCGAATGGGGCATGCTCGGCTATTTCGTGGGCGACGCGGTGCAGGACACGATCCCGGTGATCACCGGCGACATCTCCGATCCGAGCCTGATCCGCCACAAGCATTTCGGCGCCGCGGCGGCGAGTTCCGGCGGGGTCGAGATGTACCACATGGTGGGCATCACGCCCGAGGCGCCGAGCGTGGAGTCAGCCTTTGGCGGCGCGCCGCGAGGGGAGCGCTTCGTCTATGACCAGGCGGCCCGCCGGCGGATCTACGAAACGCTCAACTCCGTGGGTCAGAGCGAGGACGTGGATTACGTCATGCTCGGCTGCCCGCATTACTCGATCGAGCAGATCGCCCAGGCTGCCGCGCTGCTCGAAGGGCGGAAAGTCCATGAAAACAGCGCCTTGTGGATCTTCACCAGCCGTGCGGTGAAAGCCACCGCCGACGCCAACGGTTATACCGACACGCTGCGCAAGGCGGGCGCGATGCTGATGACCGACACCTGCTCCGCGATCAGCCAGGCGATCCCCAAGGGGACCAAGGTCGCCGCGCTGGATAGCGCGAAGCAGGTCCACTACCTGCCGGCGATGATGGGCATCGAAGGCTGGTACGGCACGACCCAGGAATGCATCGACGCCGCCTGTACCGGCAAGTGGAAGGGGAAGCTCTCATGAGCACGCAAATGGACGAAACCCTGGAGAAGCCGCGCGTCGTGATCCACGGCCGCAAGGTGGTGGGCGGCGTCGCCGAAGGCGAGGCGCTGGTCACCAAGGAGACGATCTCGGGCTGGGGCGGCGTCAACGCCATGACCGGCACGATCATCGAAAGCCGTCACGAGCTGAAGGGCGTCAGCTTCGCGGGCAAGGTGCTGATCTTCCCCGGGGCCAAGGGCTCCTCCGGCTGGTCGGGCCTGTTCCACATGACGCGCCTGCGCGGCACTGCCCCGCTCGCGATGGTGTTCAACGTGATGACCACCAAGGCAGCGCTGGGCGCAGTGGTGATGCGCGTGCCGACGATCACCGAATGCGATCAGGATCCGCTGGAAGTGATCCGCACCGGGGACTGGGTCCGCGTCGACGGCGATGCCGGCACGATCGAGGTGTGGTCGCGCAAGCCGGGGGCCTAGCGCCGCGGAGCTCCCCTCGCCCGCTCACCGGCCTCGGCGCACTGCCCTCCGTTCAGCGCGGTTCGCTCACCATTGCAGGCCGGAGATCGGCAGCGCCGTCAGCGCGAAGACGAACATCGTCACGACAGCCAGCAGCATCAGCAGGCTGAACTCCGTCGCCAGCAAGCCGGCGGGCTCGGGCGCTTTCCGGGGGCTTTCGGCCGGCAGCTCGACGCCGCGTTCGAACAGCTCCTGCTCCGGAATGCCCTGGGCCGGGCTGCGGAGCAATGACGCGCTGACCGCCGCTTTCGGCACCGGCTGCTCGAAGGCGCAGCCATAGCGGTCTTCCAGCGACCACACGACCCGCGCGCCGACCTGCCCGACCTCGGGCAGCTCGACCTCGAAATAGTCGCCGATCGTCAGCTCCGCATTGGTCTGGACCATCAGCCCCGTCTCCGACAGGTTGTGGATGATCGCCCGCGACGCCAGCCGATCGAGATAAGTGGGGACGCCCAGCCGCAGTGTCCGCCGGCCCTGGCGCCGCCGGTCCGCCTCGTTCCCTGCCTGGGCCTGCACCTCTTGGGTGATGATCTCTGCGCAAAGCGGTTGCATGCTCGCCTCCTCGGCAGCGCATGCTCGGCCAGAATCCTTAACATCTTGCCCCATGCAGCGCCGCGGCCGCCAAAAACGCACGCTTTGCCGAACGCCCCGGCCGGCTGTCGGAGGCCAGCGGAAGGCGGAGCTGGCCCTCGCCGGTCGCTGCGCCGCCTCGATGCGTCTCCGGCCGCGCCTTTGCGAGATACGCCGTCATGCGCTGTTCATGAGCCGCTGACAGTTTGGCGCTCACTGATTCGGAGAGGGGCGGGAGCCTGACCTATGAGCACCTATCGTATTCTGTACCGCGACCACCATTCCCGTGAAACGGATGGAATTGAACTGCCTGCGGACGACCGGGCGGCGGCGGCAATCGTCGCGCATCTGATCGCGACCGATCGCCCTGCCGAAGTGTGGCGGGACGACAGGCTGCTATGCCGCGTCAAACCGACGGGCGCGGACTTCCTGAAGCTCCAAGCTTCCTGAGACCGGCGGATACCGGCAAACGCCCCGCCGGGTAGGCAAGCGGGAGCATCCTGAGCCAATTCATCCACCGGGCTTGATTGCCCCGGCGGATCGGCTAACTGTCCGCATGCGTTGCGATAGTTCCAGTTCCAAACTCCTCAGGTGAAGCGCCTCCTCGAGCTCGAATGCCGCGAGATCGTGCTCGTGGTCGCCTTGTCCATGTTCATGATCCAGCTGGACTCGGCGGTGCTCACGATCGCGCTCCCCGTGATCGCGCGCGACTTCGGCGTGTCGGTGGTCGCGCTGAGCCTTTCGATCACGATCTATCTGACGATGCTGGTTGCGGTCCTGCCGGTCAGCGGCTGGGCCGCGGACCGCTTCGGCGCCCGGCGGGTGTTCCTGCTGGCGACGGTGTGCTTCGCCGCCTTTTCGCTGTGCTGCGCGCTTTCGCCGAGCTTCTGGCTGTTCATCCTTTCGCGGGCTTTCCAGGGGGCCTCGGCATCGCTGCTCGTCTCGGTCGGGCGGCTGCTTCTGCTCAAGCGCACGAGCAAGGACGAGCTGGTCGACGCGCTGGCGATCACTGCCATGCCGATGCTGGTCGCGCCCACAGTGGGGCCTTCGCTAGGCGGCTTCATCGTCGACTACGCGCGCTGGGAATACATCTTCCTGCTCAACCTGCCTTTCGCGCTGGTGCTGTTCCTGCTCACCCGGCGCACCGTGCCGCATCTGGAGCCTGATCGGTCGCGCAAGCTGGACTGGAGCGGTCTCATCCTGCTCAGCAGCGCGCTCATCTCGCTGCTTACCGGGATCGACCGCCTGGCCAGCGGGATCGCGCGGCCGCTTCCCTGGATGCTGATCGCGGCCGGCGCCGCGCTGGGCTGGCTGACCTTGCGCCACCTCGCACGGCACCGCGATCCGATTGTCGCGCTCGACGCGATGCGGGTGCCCGCCTTTCGCTCGGCCGCAATCGGCGCCGGCGCCTATGTGCGCCTCCCGGCGCGCGCCATCCTCTTCGCGCTGCCGCTGATGCTGCAGATCGGCTTCGGCTACAGCCCCTTCATGGCCGGCCTGATGCTGATGGTGCTCAATGGCGGGGATCTGGTCTCCAAGCCATGGATCAAGCCTGCCTTCGATCGCTTCGGCTTTCGCAACACGGTGATCGCGGGGAGTGCGATGGGCCTGGTCGGAATGGTGGCGATGGCCTTGATGGGGCAGGGCCAGGCGGCGCTGTGGGTGCTGATCGTGGCAATGGTGCTGGCCGGAATCTCGCGCTCCCTGGTCTATACCGCGATGGGCACGGTCACGTTCTCCAGCCTCAGCGAAGACACGGTCACATCCGGCAATGTGCTCGCCAGCATTTCGATGCAGCTGTTCAACGCGGTGGCGATCTCGGTGACGGCGCTTGCGCTGGGCACGGCGGCGCAGATCAACGGCTATACCGAACCCCGGCTGATGGACTTCCGCATCGCGATCGGCGTGATCGTGGCGATCGGGCTGGTCTCCACCTCGCTCGTCTGGCGCCATCTGCCGCGGGAGCTGAGGGAACTCCATTAAGCCGAGCCGGAACGGGCGTGGTCGGAGGCGAGGCGGCGATTGACCGGGGCCGAAAGAGGCGTCACCAGCAGCGCGCCGCAGGCCCGAGAGGACAGAAATGGTAGACGACACGAGATCCGCAAACCGCGCCGCGCAGCTGGTGGAAGCGCTTTCCGGCGAGATGCCGCTGAACCTCTCCGCCGCCGAAGCCGCCTGCGATGTCGCGGCGCGGATCGCTGCCCTGCCCCGCTCCGCGAGCAGCGTCTTTGTGGGCATCAACGGCGCGCAGGGATCGGGCAAGTCGACCCTGACGCGCCTCGTCGCCGAAGCGCTGGCGCGGTTCCACGGCCTGCGCGCTGCTGGCATGTCGCTGGACGATTTTTACCTGACGAGGGCGGAACGCCTCCGGCTCGCGCGCGAGGTCCATCCGCTCTGCGCAACTCGCGGCGTGCCCGGCACGCATGACGTGGAGCTGATGCGCGCGACGATCGCCCGCCTGTGCGGTGCGCAAGCGAGCGAGACGACGCCCATCCCCGCCTTCGACAAGCTCGCGGATGACAGGGCGCCGCCCGCGGACTGGCCGGTCTTCACCGGCCGGCCGGGTGTGATCATGCTGGAGGGCTGGTGCGTCGGCGTCCGGCGCGGTGATCTGCCGCCATATGAAGGGCCGATCAACGAGCTGGAGCGCGCCGAGGATCCGGACGGCGTGTGGTATCGCTGGTCGATCGAGGCTCTCGGCCGCGGCTACGAAGATCTATGGGACGGGTTTGACCTGCTGGTTTCGATCGAAGTGCCGGACCTCGAAACGGTGATTGATTCGCGCCTGCGCCAGGAAGACACGCTGGCGGCCGGTTCAAATGGCGGCGGAGCGGGGCGGCCACGCATGGACCGCGCCGCCGTGATCCGCTTCGTCCAGCATTACGAGCGCTACACCCGCGCCCTGTGGGCGGCGATGCCCGGTCGCGCCGACATGCTCTACCGGCGCGACCGCGATTACGGCTTCACCCTGATCAAAGGCTGATCCGCACCGCCTTACTTGGCGACTTCCTTGGCGAGTTCGGCCAGCGAGGTTTCAGGCCGCGCACCATAGTGGCTGATGACTTCGGCCGCGGCGATCGAGCCGAGACGGCCGCACTGCTCCAGCGGCAGATCGTTGGCAAGGCCGTAGAGCACACCGGCGGCATAGAGATCGCCCGCGCCCGTTGTGTCCACCACTTCGGTCGGCACCGCAGGCACGCGCACACGCTCCGTCCCGCGCGCCAGAAGCGATCCCTCCGCGCCCAGAGTAATCGCGGCGACTTCGACCTGCGAGGCGAGCTTGTCCGCCGCCGCATCGATGTCGCGGTTGCCGTAGAGGGCTTCGATCTCGTCATCATTGGCGAAGAGGATATCGACGTGATTTGCGATCAGCTCGCGGAAATCGTCGCCGTGGCGATGCACGCAGAAGCTGTCCGAGAGAGTCAGCGCGACTTTCCGACCCGCCTCGCGCGCGAGCCGCGCGGCCTTGCGGAAGGCGTCCTTCGCCTGCGGCGGATCGAACAGATAGCCTTCGAGGAAGGTGATCTTGGATGCCCCGACGAGCGCCGGGTCGATATCGTCCTCGCTCAGTTCGACGCAGGCGCCGAGATGGGTATTCATCGTCCGCTGCGCATCGGGCGTGACCAGGATCAGGCAGCGCGCCGTGGAAGGCCCGCTAGTGGCAGCCGGCGTGTTGAAGATCACGCCCAGAGAGCGCAGGTCATGCGCGAAGATCTTGCCGAACTCGTCGTCGCGCACGCGCCCGATGAATCCGGTCTTGCCGCCGAAGGAGGCAATGCCCGCGATCGTGTTGGCAGCCGAACCACCCGACGATTCCACCCCTGCTCCCATCGCGTTGTAGATCGCGTGGGTCTGGCTCTCGTCGACCAGGGCCATGCCGCCCTTGGCCATGCCGTGCTTTTCCAGGAACGCATCCTCTGCCTGGGCGAGGATGTCGACGATGGCGTTGCCAACGCCGAGGACGTCATAGGTTGCTTGCGCCATCGGGTGCTTTCCTTGCATCGATTTCCGGGATGGGTTTCCGGGGAATTACTTCTTGGGATCAATCGTTCGGGGCCTGCGCCCCGTCAGACAGGTTGCGGCCCCGGCTGCGGACGAGAGATGGAAGGATGGGTTCTCTCGCCATGCCGCCGGGGCCGCGAACTGTCAGTACCGGTAGTGATCCGGCTTGTAGGGGCCGTTCTGAGGCACGCCGATATAGTCGGCCTGCTTCTTCGAAAGCTTGGTGAGCTGAACGCCGAGCTTGTCGAGATGCAGAGCGGCAACCTTTTCGTCCAGATGCTTGGGGAGGACGTGGACTTCCTTGGAATAGTCGGATCCACGCTGCCACAGCTCGATCTGGGCCAGCACCTGGTTGGTGAAGGAACAGCTCATCACGAAGCTGGGATGGCCGGTGGCGCAGCCCAGGTTCACCAGGCGGCCCTGCGCCAGGATGATGATCTGCTTGCCGTCGGGGAAGGTGACCAGGTCTGTGCCCGGCTTGATTTCCTTCCACTCGTAATTGTCGAGCGCGCTGATCTGGATTTCGCTGTCGAAGTGGCCGATGTTGCAGACGATGCTCATCGGCTTCATCGCCTTCATGTGCTCGGCGGTGATGACGTCTTCATTGCCGGTGGCGGTGACGAAGATGTCGCAGCGCTTGACCGCTTCTTCCATCGTCACGACTTCGTAGCCTTCCATCGCCGCCTGCAGCGCGCAGATCGGATCGATCTCGGTCACCATCACGCGCGCGCCGCCCTGGCGCAGCGAGTCCGCCGAACCCTTGCCGACGTCGCCGAAGCCGGCGACGCAGGCGACCTTGCCGGCCAGCATCACGTCGGTCGCACGGCGGATCGCGTCCACCAGCGATTCCTTACAGCCATAGAGGTTGTCGAACTTGCTCTTGGTGACGGAATCGTTGACGTTGATCGCCGGGAACGGAAGCTTGCCGCTCTTGGCGATCTGGTACAGGCGGTGCACGCCAGTCGTCGTTTCTTCCGAAACGCCCTTGATCGTCTGCACCGACTTGGTCAGGTAACCGGGACGCTTGGCGATGAATTCCTTCAGCGCCCGCTGCATCTCGATTTCTTCGGCGTTCTGCGGCTCGGGCATCGTCTCGCCCGCTTCGATCCGCGCGCCCCACAGGGCAAACATGGTGGCATCGCCGCCATCGTCGAGGATCATGTTCGCAGTTTGGTCAGGGTCGTCGTCGGTCGACCAATCGAAAATCTTCGAGACGTAGTCCCAATATTCGCCCAGGCTCTCGCCCTTCACCGCAAATACCGGGATCCCCTTGGCAGCGATCGCCGCCGCTGCGTGGTCCTGCGTCGAGAAGATGTTGCAGGTGGCCCAGCGCACCTCGGCGCCAAGCTCCACCAGCGTCTCGATCAGCACGGCCGTCTGGATGGTCATGTGCAGGGATCCGGTGATCCGCGCGCCGCGCAGCGGCTTGGCGGCCCCGAACTCCTCACGGATGGCCATCAGGCCGGGCATCTCGGTCTCGGCAATCGCGATCTCGTCCTGCCCGAAATTGGCCAGGCCGATGTCCTTCACGATGTAATCTGTCTTGTCGAGCGTGGCTGTCGCCATGTCGTCAGCTCCTAAAATTCGTGTTCAAGTTCAAAGAGCAGCCTTGAGGTCTGCTACCAGGTCGGTTTTCTCCCACGGGAAGAAATCGCCCTGCGCCTCGCGGCCGAAATGGCCATAGGATGCGCTCTTGCGATAAATGGGCTTGTTAAGGCCAAGATGGGTACGAATGGCGCGCGGGGTAAGGCCCCCGAGCTTTTCAATTGACTGGATCGCGGCTTCGATCTTCTCGTCCGCCACCGTGCCGGTACCATGCGTGTCGACATAGAGCGACAGCGGCTTGGAGACGCCGATCGCGTAGGCCAGCTGGATCGTGCAGCGCTTGGCAAGTCCGGCCGCGACGATGTTCTTGGCGAGATAGCGGCTGATATAGGCCGCCGAACGGTCCACCTTCGTGGGGTCCTTGCCGGAGAACGCGCCGCCGCCATGCGGGGCCGCACCGCCATAGGTGTCGACGATGATCTTGCGGCCGGTGAGGCCAGCGTCGCCGTCCGGTCCGCCGATCTCGAAGCTGCCGGTGGGGTTGATGTGATATTCGGTCTCGTCCGAAAGCCAGCCGGAAGGCAGGACATCGGCGACGACGCCCTTCACATAGGCTTCGAGCTCAGCCTTCTTCTCACCGGCGTCGAAACCGGGGGCATGCTGCGTCGAAACCACGATCGCGGTTGCGGCGACAGGCTTGCCGTCTTCGAAGCGCAGCGTCACCTGGCTCTTGGAGTCCGGCTCCAGGAACGGGGCCGCACCCGAATGACGGTCAGCCGCCATGCGCTGCAGGATCTTGTGCGAATAATCGAGCGTCGCCGGCATCAGGTCCGGCGTCTCGTCGCAGGCGAAGCCGAACATGATACCCTGGTCGCCCGCGCCTTCGTCCTTGTTTCCGGAGGCATCGACGCCCTGGGCGATATGAGCCGACTGGCCGTGCAGGTGGTTCTCGAAAGTCAGCGTTTCCCAGTGGAAACCTGCCTGCTCATAGCCGATATCCTTGACCACGCCGCGCACGGTCTTCTCGATCTCCTCGAGCGCGCCATCGGCCCAGGCACCGTTTTCATAGACGCCCTTGCAGCGGATCTCGCCCGCCAGGACGACGAGCTGGGTCGTGGTCAGCGTTTCGCAGGCGACCCGCGCTTCCGGGTCCTTCGACAAAAACAAGTCGACGATCGAATCCGAGATCTGGTCCGAGACCTTGTCGGGATGTCCTTCAGAGACGCTTTCCGACGTAAACAGATATTCCGAGCGCATAATCCTCTTTCCTGTCAGTTCCGAATTTGTTGAATGACCGATCAGCGGCGGCTGATCACGTAGCTTTCATCGTTGAACCAAAGCTCGCCGTTCTTCTTGAGCACGGCGCGCGTTGCTTCCAGATATTCGGGGCCGGACATCGCCTTGGTCACCCGATCATCCTCGATCTGGGCCACGTAAACCGCAGCGTTCCATGCCGCGAGCAGTGTGGATGTGCCGATGGTCGCGCTTTCCCGATCGATTTCGTCCGGAAGCGTGTGCATTTCGTAGCGGAACAGCGCCTGCGCAGCCGGCAGCGGATCGAAGATGAAATCTTTCGCTTCGTCACCCAGTGCCGCGCGAGTGGCATCCACGAGCTCGTGGCGCGAGGTTACGAAGGGGTCTTCGCCCGGCCACACGCGCTGGACGATTTCCATCCCCGGGTCGCTGCCTGCCGAATGGATACCGAGCAGCCTGCCGCCGGTGCGCAAGGCGCGAGCCAGCGGAGCAAGCACGCGACGCGCCTTGAAATCCACCGAAGCGCGCAGGCGGAAGGGCTGGCTCGCCAGCACGAGGTCGTAATCCGCCTTGGGCTCCTCGCGGCGCGGGATCACGCGGTCGAGCAGGAACTTGCAGTCTTCGCGGTAAAGCACGAGCACGGTCGGCGTTTCGGGGATCATGCTCCCCGTCTTCTCGCTGACGGTAGTGGTCCAGTTCTCTGCCAGGAAGGATTGCAGATCCTGGATCTGCCGCTCGAACTCGGCGGAGGTGCTGCCCTTCAGGGCAACTTCCTTCCACACCATGCGCTTGGCGGCTTCGGGCTTTGAAGGCCGCAGCCAAGGCGCGTCGGCATAGGAGATGTTGGTGATCGCCAGCACCATTTCGGGGTGCTCGAACAAGCGATCGGGCACCTTGTCGAGGAAAAGCCTGATATCCTCCAGGCTGATTTCCTTACCGGCGATGAAGAAGGGCATCCGCTCGTACCGGCGATGCATCTGCCGGATCACGCGAGCCAGGATCGTCCCGTCACCGATGCCCGCGTCGAAGAAGCGGATCGCGGGCTGCGCCGGCTGAATGTAGTCGAATTCACGGGCGACCCTGTCCGCGACCACCCATTTTTCGGAGCAGGTGTTGACGAACAGCAGGTAATTCTGCCGATTGTCGTAGAATCGGAAATTCTGGCTGGACGATTTCGCCTCGTCCACCGCAGTGGCTGGTGCCGGAGCGGGTGCCACCGTCGTTGCCGCACCGCCGCGCGACGTTTTTTGCTCAGCAAGCTCAGTTTGATCGGCCATGCCGTCCTCTCGCCTTCAGGGATTGCCGGGAGCCATCTGAAGCCTCCGGTCGTTGTGCAGGAAAACCTGCCTCCCCTGGCCCGCAGGCGTAAACCACATTCGCTCCCACCGCGTTTGGGTGGGCAGACGCCCACTAATTGAGCTTCTCTCGTGGCGCTTTCTGTTCCGCCACGGGCGCCACCTCCCCATTTTGAGCTTCTAATGGGCGAAATTTGCTGAGTCTGCCCACGAATCACCGCCGCTCCCACACGCCTCTTGTCTTGTTCGTTCGAACGAATTAAAAAATCGCATGCTGCAGGAACGTCTCATCCAGATCGCCATCGACAAATTCGGCCGGCTTGGATTCGATGGGGCGACCACGCGCGACATCGCACGCGCTTCAGACACCGCCATGTCCTCCATCACCTATCATTTCGGCGGAAAGGAAGGACTCTACCTCGCCTGCGCCGATCATATCGCCGGACAGCTTCGTGAACGCTACGCGGACGCGACCGAATTGATGCAGGGGGCCGAAACGCTCGAGCGAGGCGAAGCGATCGAGCGCTGCCTCTCGATCATCGACATATTCACGCAGACCATGCTCCACCCCGACTCGGAAAGCTGGGCGCGCTTCATCGTGCGGGAGCAGCAGGCGCCGACGGAAGCGTTCGAGCGACTTTATCGCGGCGTGATGGAGGGGTTGATCGAAGGCTATGGCAGGCTTCTCGCTCGCGCCCGGCCAGACCTGCCCGAACGCAACGTGCTCGCACTGGGCATGCTGATCTTCGGCCAGACGCTGGTGCTGCGTGCGGCACGCGCCACCGTCTGCAAGGCGCTGGATGCAAGTGAACTGGGCGAAGAGGAAGCGCTGCTGCTGCGCGCGCAGATCCGCAGCAACGTCCTCCTCATCCTCAATGGAGGGACACAATGAACAGGAAGCGCATAGTCGCGATCGCAGCAATCGCGCTGTTGCTGCTGCTGGCGGTGACGACGAAGGGCTTCGGCCTGCTCGGAGATGACAACGGGGACCGGCTGACCCTCTACGGCAATGTCGACATCCGCGAAGTCGACATGGCCTTCCGCGTCGGCGGCCGGATCAACACGATCGAGGTGGAGGAAGGCGCCAAGGTCAAGCCCGGCCAGAAGCTTGCCACAATCGACGTCGCACCGATCAACAGCCGCATCGCCCAGTCCGACGCCGCGATCGCCGGAGCCCGCGCCCGTCTTGCCGAGTTGCGCAATGGCAGCCGCCCGCAGGACGTTGCTCAGGCGCGCGCGCAACTCGATGCGGCGCAGGCGGCTCTGCGGGCGGCGCAGCAGGACGTCGACCGCCGCCAGCCGCTGGTCGAACCCGGCGCCATCAGCCGCGATCTATGGCAAGCTACCCTCGCCCAGCGTGATCAGGCAAAGGCACAGGCCGACGCCGCGCGCGAGGCATTATCCAAGCTGCGCGTGGGAGCCCGGGCGGAAGAGATCGACGCCGCCGAGGCCCAATTGCGTGCAGCGATGGCGTCCCGCGGCAGCCTGGTGGTCGACCGCAACGACACCTCGCTGACCGCCGCGATCGCCGGCACCGTCATCACCCGCGCGCAGGAGCCGGGCGCGATCGTCCAACCAGGCGAAACGGTGTTGACGCTCTCGATCGACCGGCCGCTGCGTGTCCGCGCCTATGTCGCGGAGACCGACCTTTCCCGCGTCGCGCCCGGGATGAGGGTGGAAGTGACGGCGGATGGCAATCCCAAGACCTATCACGGCACAATCGGCTTCATCTCGCCCCGCGCGGAGTTCACGCCCAAGACCGTACAGACGGAGGATCTCCGGACCGATCTTGTCTATCGAATGCGGATCACCGTGACCGATCCCGATGATGCGCTGCGCCAGGGCCAGCCGGTAACGGTAACCGTGCTCGGCAGGGCACCTGCGGAAGCCAGCGATCGGCGCTGATGGCTACGCCGGTCGCCAGCGGGACGAAGCTCGTCAAGCGTTTCGCAGGTGCGCCTGCGCCCGCGCTGGACGATGTTTCTATCACGGTGACGGCGGGATCGATCACCGGGCTGGTCGGGCCGGACGGGGCCGGAAAGACAACGCTGATCCGTATTCTGGCCGGGCTGCTGCAACCGGATCAGGGCGAAGTCACAATTCTCGGGCAGCCCCCTTCCGCGATGCTGGAGCAGCTCGGTTACATGCCGCAGCGGTTTGGCCTCTACGAAGACCTGACAGTGCGCGAGAACCTGGAACTCTACGCCGAGCTGCGCGCCCTGCCGCGCGATGAACGCGAAGAGACCTTCGCCCGCCTGCTGGAATTCACCGACCTCGGTCGCTTTCAGAAGCGCGAGGCAGGGAAGCTCTCAGGCGGCATGAAGCAAAAGCTGGGCCTCGCCTGCACGCTGGTGCGCACGCCGCGGCTGATGCTGCTCGACGAGCCGGGCGTCGGCGTCGATCCGATCTCCCGCCGCGAGCTATGGGCGATGGTCGAGCAGTTGACCGGCGAGGGGATCGGCATCCTGTGGTCCACCGCCTATCTCGACGAGGCAGAGAACTGCGCGCGCGTCTATCTCCTCAATGAAGGCAAGCTCCTCTTCGACGGGCCGCCGCGCGAACTCACCGGAAGGGTGGAAAGCCGGGTGATCCAGGTCACCGGCTTTGCGCAGCGCCGCCGCCATTTTCTGACCGAGGCGCTCGACCGGCCGGACATCATCGACGGCACAATCCAGGGCCGCGCAGTGCGGCTGCTGGTGCGAGACAGCGCTCCTGTTCCCGGGCCCCGCGACCTCAGCGGAGGGCAAGGGACGCGTGTAGAGCCGGTGACGCCGCGCTTCGAGGATGGCTTCATCGAGATCCTTGGCGGAGGCCCCAAGGGCACCAGCGCCCTTGCCGCGAACTATCGCACGATTGCCCAGAGCGACGCGCCCGCGATCGAGGCGAAGGGCCTGACCAAGCGCTTCGGCGATTTCACTGCCGCACGGGATATGGATTTCTCGATCCCCCAAGGCCGGATCTACGGCCTGCTCGGCCCCAATGGCGCGGGCAAGTCCACCACCTTCAAGATGCTTTGCGGCCTGCTCACGCCCACATCCGGTCAGGGCGCCGTCGCGGGTAACGACCTGCGGCATTCGGCCGCCGAGGCGCGCGGCTCGCTCGGCTATATGGCGCAGAAGTTCTCGCTCTATGGCGATCTCAGCGTAGCGCAGAACCTAGATTTCTTCGCCGGGGCTTACGATCTCGACCGTGAGGCCGCGCGCCGCGCGAAGGAAGCGATGGCCGAAATCTTCGATCTGGGCGACAAGCTGACGATGAATGCCGGCGCCCTGCCGCTCGGCTTCAAGCAGCGCCTCGCGCTCGCCTGCGCCGTGATGCACGAGCCGCCCGTGCTGTTCCTCGACGAGCCGACATCGGGGGTCGATCCGGTGACGCGGCGCGAGTTCTGGACCCACATCAACGGTCTGGTCGAAAAAGGTGTGACCGTGCTCGTCACCACCCATTTCATGGACGAGGCGGAATATTGCGACGATGTTTCGCTGATCTATCGCGGGCATCAGATCGCGACCGGCACGCCCGATGCGCTGAAAGCCAGTGCGGGTAAGTTGGATGACCGCGACAATCCGACCATGGAAGATGCCTTCATCGCATTGATCGAGGAGCATGACCGGCTGTACGCCGAAGACGAGGCGGAGGCGGCATGAGCCCGCCGGACGCTCAGGCGCGCCGCACCTTCGATCGAAGGCGGCTACGCGCGATGATGGTGAAGGAATTTGCGCAGATCATGCGCGATCCTTCCACCTTCCTGATCGCGGCGGCGATGCCGCTGCTTCTGCTGTTCCTGTTCGGCTATGCCGTCTCGCTCGACACGGCGGGCACGCGCGTGGCGCTGGTGATGGAGGATAGCAGCGCCCCCGCCCTCGCGCTTGCGCAATCCTACCGCGCCTCCCCCTATTTCGACGTGTCGACCAGCCGCAACCGCGCCGAGGCACGGCGCGACATGATCGGCGACAGAGTGCGCGGCATGATCGTGATCCCGCAGGATTTCGGCCGCACCGTCCAATCAGGCAAGATGCCCACGATCCAGATGGCGACCGACGGATCGCAGCCCAATACCGCCCTGTTCGTGGCCAGTTATGGGCAGGGAATCTTCCAGAGCTGGGCCGCCAATGAAGGCCTGCCCGGTGCCGCGGCCGCCGCGCCCCGGATCGATCTCAGTGCCCGTTTCTGGTACAATCCCGGGCTCAAGAGCCGGTACTTCCTCGTACCCGGATCGATCGCCATCGTCATGACGATGATCGGCACGCTGCTCACCGCGCTGGTCGTGGCGCGCGAGTGGGAACGCGGGACGATGGAAGCGATCATGGCGACGCCTGTCACTATGGCCGAGTTCATCGCCAGCAAGATCCTGCCCTATTACCTGCTCGCGCTCGCATCGATGAGCTTGTGCACCGCGATCGCAGTGGCGGTATTCGGCCTGCCCTTCCGCGGCTCCCTGGTCGCGCTCTATCTGCTCGCCTCGGCCTTCCTTATGCCAGCGCTTGGCCTCGGCCTGTTCATCTCCTCCGCAACCAAGAACCAGTTCGTGGCGAGCCAGATCGCGCTGCTGGCGTCCTTCCTGCCGACCTTCCTGCTCTCCGGCTTCCTCTACGAGATTTCCTCCATGCCGGCGTGGATCCAGGCGATCACCTACGCCGTACCGGCGCGCTACCTGATCCCATCGCTGCAGACGCTGTTCCTGACGGGCGACATCTGGGCGCATTTTTTGCCGAACATCGCGATCATGCTGGGCTTCGGCCTGCTGTTCTTCTTCCTCTCCTTCCGCGTGACGCGAAGGAGCCTCGAATGACCGGCAGGCTCAAGGCAGTCATCATCAAGGAGATCTGGTCGCTTCTGCGCGACCCGAAGGCGCGCATCGTGCTGGTGCTCCCGCCGCTGATCCAGCTGTTCATCTTCACCTTCGCTACCACGCTCGATGTTCGAAACGTCGATGTCGCGGTGCTCGACCAATCGTCGGGCATCCATTCGGCGGAACTCGTCCAGCGCATCTCCGGCAGCCCCAATTTCCGTGAGATCCGCCATCTCCGCTCTTACGCCGAACTCAAGGAGGAGATCGACAACCAGGAGGTGATCGCCGCGCTGGTCATCGAACAGGAGTTCGACCGAAATCTGGAGCGGGGGCGGCCGGTGCAACTGGGCCTTGTGCTCGATGGGCGACGCTCCAACGCGGCGCAAATCGTGGCGGGCTATCTCACGCGCATCACCGCGGAGATGGGCGCGGAGGCAGTTCCGCAAATGCAAGGCGGCGTGGAAGTGACTCACTGGTTCAACCCCGCGCTCGACTTCATCTGGTTCACCCTGCCCGCCTTGATCGTGATCATCGTTTCGATTGCGGGCCTCGCTATCACCAGCCAGGCGGTTTCCCGCGAGCGGGAGATGGGGACTTTCGATCAACTGCTGGTCAGCCCGCTGCGCGTCCACGAGATCCTGATCGGCAAGATCGTGCCGCCCTTCCTGGTCGGCGCCTTCAACGGCACGCTATACCTGGTTGTGGCGCAGGCCGCGTTCGGCATTCCCTTCAACGGATCGCTGGCGCTGTTCTTCCTTGCCCTGTGCGTATACCTGCTGGCGTTGATCGGCGTAGGGATGCTGGTCTCCTCTATCTCTATGACGCAGCAGCAGAGCTTTCTCGGCAGCTTCGTGGCGACGACGCCGCTGATCATGCTTTCAGGCTATGCGAGCCCGATCGAGAACATGCCCGACTGGCTGCAGGTGGTGACCTATCTCAACCCAGCGCGCTATTTTCTAATTATCGTCCAGGGCCTGTTCCTGAAAGGCATGCCGGCGGCCGACGTGCTCCACCAGCTTTGGCCCTTAGTGCTGATCGCAATTGCCACCCTGTCTGCCTCCGCCTGGCTATTCCGTTCCCGAATGGAGTGATCCGATGCTCTCCCGCACGCTACCCCCGCTCTCCGCCGCATTGCTGGCCGGCCTGCTCGCTTCCTGCGCGGTCGGCCCGGATTACGAGCGCCCGCAAAGCACTGCGTCGGACGAATGGCTGGAGCCGGCCGTGCACGGCGAAGTGGACGGCGAGTGGTGGGCCAGCTTCGAAGACCCGATGCTCACGCGCCTGATCGAACGGGCGATCGCCCAGGCACCCGATATCCGGCAGGCGACCGCGCGACTGGCCGAGGCACGCGCACTGCGCGAAGCGGCACAGGGCGGGCGGCTTCCGCAAGTCAATGCAAACGGCAGTGCCACGCTCAACCGGCTAAGCGAAAACGGCCAGATCCCGGTGGGCAATATTCCCGGATTCGATCCCGAGTTCCCGCTGCTCGACGCGGGCTTCGACGCGAGTTGGGAAATCGATCTATGGGGCCGGACATCGCGCCAGGTCGAGCAGGCACGCGCACGGGAAGAGGCCGCGCGGTGGGGCCGCCGCGATGCGATGGTGACGCTGACTGCCGAGATCGCCCGGAGCTACGTCGAATTCCGCCTCGCCGAACGCCAGCTGCAGATCGCAGATAGCGCGCTCTCCGCGGCCGAGGAGCTCTCGAAGCTGACCGCGCTGCGCTTCGAGGCGGGAGAAGCAAGCAGGATCGAGGCCGATCAGGCGGCTTCGGAGCGCGCTGGACGGCAGGCCGCCCGCGATAACGCAGATGCACAGGTGGCAGGCGCCGCCTATCGCCTGGCGACGCTGGTGGGTGTGCCGCCCGAGGAGATCGTGCCCGAGTTGCTCGCCAGCTCCGCGCCGATCCCCAGCCCGCCCGATGCGATCGCCAGCGGCATCCGCTCAGAGCTTCTCGAAAGGCGGCCCGACATCCGCAGCGCCGAACGCGAGCTTGCGGCCGCGACTGCCGGCATCGGCGTCGCCACGGCCGATCTCTATCCGCGCTTCAGCCTGCTCGGCAGTATCGGGCTGCAGGCGCAATCGGGCGACGACTTCACCGATAGTGGCAGCCTGCGCTACTCGGCCGGGCCGAGCTTTTCCTGGCCGATCTTCTCCTTCGGCCGCATCCGCGCGCAGATCAGGGCGGCCGATGCGCGTGCCGACGGCGCCGCTGCCGCCTATGAGGCAGCGGTGATGAAGGCGCTCTCCGAGAGCGAGGCCGCCGCCAACCGTTTCGCCGCAAGCTCCGCCGCGCTGCGAGCGCATGAGGCCGCACTGGAGCGGGAACGCAGCGCCTTCCATCTGGCCGAGATGCGCACACAGCAGGGCGAGGCCAGCCGGCTCGAGCTTGAACAGGCGCGGCTGCGCCTCGCCAATGCCGAGCGCCAGGCAGGCGAGGCCCGCGCCGCGCGTGCATCGGCAGCAGTGGCGCTCTACAAGGCGCTGGGCGGCGGCTGGCAAGGGGCGGAAGGCCTTGCCCGTTCCGATTGACGCGGGCCGACTGACGCGGCGCATTGACGCAGCCGATTGAACGGATCGCCGGCGCTTCGTTCACAGCCAAGCGCGGCTCCGCCCGCCCGGTGTAGGCTCGCACAAGAGCAAAGGGAGAATGCCATGGAGCCGCTGCAGATCGGCCGAATGAAGGTTCACAAGATCTTCGAGATGGAAAGCCCCACCCCGCTGCTGATGCAGCTCCCGGGTGTGACCGCGGACGACCTCGCCCGGTTGAAGCAGTGGTATGATGCACCCGACGAGATCACCGGCGACCCCGAAACGAGCCTGATGACCTTCGCGGTGCATAGCTGGGTGATCGAGATCGACGGACGGACCATCCTGATCGACACCTGCGACGGCAATCACAAGAACCGCTCGATCGAGGCAGTGCATCAGCTGAACACGCCTTACCTCAACAATCTGCGCGCCGCCGGTTTCGCTCCGGACGACATCGACATGGTGATGTGCACCCATCTCCATTTCGACCATATCGGCTGGAACACGCGGCTGGAGAACGGCAAATGGGTCCCCACCTTCCCGCGCGCCCGCTACATCTTCGGCAGACGCGACTTCGACTATTTCCGGGAGAACCCGGCGGGAGAGGAATTCCATTACGAGGCCTTCCTCGATTCGATCGTGCCGGTGATGGAAGCGGGGCTGGGCGAGATCGTGGAGGAGGATTTCGTCGCGCATCGCGAAGTGGGCGACGGGGTGTGGCTGGAGCCTGCCTTTGGCCATTCGCCGGGCTGCTGCATGGTGAACGCCCGTGCCGGGGGGCCGGATGCGATCTTCTGGGGCGACGTGATCCACCACCCGGTCCAGCTCATCCGCCACGACCTGCCGTTCGCCTTCGACGTCGATCCCGTGACGGCCAGCACGGTCCGCAAGGCGACGATGGAGCGCGTTGCCGACACCGACACGATGTGCTTCCCCGCCCATTTCCGCCGCAGCTCGGCCGGCCAGGTGAAGCGCGATGGCGACGTGTTCCGTTATGAATTCCTGAGCTGACTCGCAGCGCATTTACGCTGTCATTCGGGCACGCTAGAAAGCGGCCTTCGCCGATAGGGAGCGGCCATGCGCATACTTGTCACCGGCATTGCAGGCTTCATCGGTGCGGCACTGGCCGAAAAGCTGCTCGCTCGCGGCGATCAGGTGATCGGGATCGACAATCTCAACGACTATTACGCGGTCTCTCTCAAGCAGGATCGGCGGGACCGGCTGGCGCAGCTTGGGGGCAACCGCTTCGCCTTCCTGCCGCTCGATTTCGCAGACATGGCGGCGCTGACCCGGGCGCTGGACGGGATCGAGATCGACCGGATCGTCCATCTGGGGGCGCAGGCGGGCGTGCGCTATTCGATCGAGAACCCGCACGCCTATGCGCAGTCGAACCTGCTCGGCCATCTCAACCTGCTCGAGCTCGGCCGCCGGCGCGAGGTCGACCACCTCGTCTATGCCAGCTCCAGCTCAGTCTATGGCGGGAACACCAAGCTGCCTTTCGCGGTGGAGGACCGGGCGGACCACCCCGTCTCGCTCTACGCCGCGACCAAGCGCGCCGACGAGCTGATGAGCGAGACCTACGCTCATCTCTACCGCCTGCCGCAAACCGGCCTGCGCTTCTTCACCGTCTACGGCCCGTGGGGGAGGCCAGACATGATGATGTGGAAGTTCAGCGATGCGATCCTGGCCGGGCGGCCGATCCCGGTATTCAACCATGGCGAGATGTACCGGGATTTCACCTTTATCGACGACATCATCGCTGGCGTGATCGCCTGCCTCGATTCCCCGCCTGCGGATGACGGCGCGGAGAAGGCAGGCGGCAGCGTGAAGCCGCACGCTCTCTACAACATCGGCAACAACAAGTCCGAGCACTTGATGAAGGTGATCGGTCTGCTGGAGGACGCCTGCGGCCGCAAGGCAGAGCTGGAGATGCTGCCGATGCAGCCGGGCGACGTGCCGGCGACCTATGCCGATATCGAAGCGATCCGGCGCGATCACGGCTATGCGCCCACGACCGACATCGAAACCGGCGTCCCGCGCTTCGTCGAGTGGTTCCGCGCCTATCGCGGAGTCTAGGCGCCTGCCCCTTCAGGCCCTGGTTCGCGCCAGCCAGGGATGGTTGCGGAGCTCCGCGCCGGCGGGCGATCTTGCGGGAATAGGCCTTGCCAGCCAGCGATCCGCCATTCCGCCGATGCGCGCGCCGAACTCCGCCCCGCTCAGCAGGCCCAACCGCTCCCGGTGGAGCAGCAGCGAAAGCTCCTCGACGGCGAGAACGTCCGCCTGCGGTGCCTTGTCGAAGCGCATCTCGTCCAGCACGCGGTGAAGCCGGCCGGCGATGCCCGGCGGCACGCAGCCACGCCCGCGCAGCTCCGCCAATATTTCATAGACCTCGAATCCCGCCGGATTGCGCTCTGCGTCTCGCATCGTTTCCCCCCAATGCGTCCATGCGCGCAGAGGATTTAGGAATGACTAAGCATGCCGACTCGCGCGCGCGGGATTGCGCCTGCGTCGAATCGCCGGCGACTCGCACGTCCGATCAGACGGCGCGATCGGGCCTGGTCTTGCCGCTGCCGGATGCGATCACCCCGAAATCTTCCGACTTTTCGCCGGCCGCAGCGGCGGCAAAGCCCTCGGCCGCCAGGCCGCGTCTGAGCAATTCCCGAACCGCGGCTGCCCTGGTGGGCATCCGGTATTCGAAGCGCCAGTCGTCGATAGCCTGGAGTTCTTCTCCTGAGAGCATGATCTGCAGGCGCTGCTCGCGTGTGAGATCGTTCACCCTGTTGTCCCCGATTAATCGAATAATCCTTTGGAAACATGGTGAAGATAATCGTCCGCTCCCATGGCGTCAATGACGCCGATGCAGCAGTTTGAGCCAGTGTAGACTCCTGCTCATTTACCTCATTCGGCGGCGGAACAAGCAAAGGTGCCGAATGAGCGGCCAGTGCCGAACTCGCCGGTGACTATAAGCGCGCCTTCCTTATTGATTTGGCGAGTAACGGGCAGATTCCATTTGTTGAATGTTTAAAAAATGTGTATAACTTGAGCTCAATCCGAATAGTTGCGGCCGATTTAATATCGGTACCCAAAAGGTCGCGTGTTGTTTGCACGATTTGACCGCTGAGGCCGCGTGTTCGTTCGCGGTGAGCGGCGAGAGGGGAATTTGATGCGCACCTACACACTCGTACTCGAAGACAAGAGAGCGGGCGAACGGCGAAAGATACGCTTCCGCGGGAGGGACACGCATGAAGCCTTCATCTTGCTCGAGCACGAGAAGACACCCGTCGAGGCCAGCCTGTGGGAAGAGGGTGTCCGCCTGGGAACCATCCGCCGCAACGAAGACGATCTGTGGGAACTCGCCTGACACGATGAACTGCGTCCGGCGCTGGCGCTGAACGCATTCGAGTCCGATCATTCCTTTTTGCTTGCCGCGATTTCCAAGCCGGCAGTGACTCCACCTGCCCGCAATCGCGCTACGCCCTCACCGCCGTGACGATATAATCGAGCGAGAGGTCCCCCGTGAGGTGGAGGCCCCTGCGGGGCGAGAAGCCGATGCCGCGCGGCTCGCCCATTTCCAGCCCCGCTTCGGCAAGCAGAAGGCGCAATTCCTCAGGGGTCACAAAATCGTCCCAGTGATGCGTGCCGCGAGGGATCGCCCGGAGCGCCTCCGCCGCGCCGACCATCAGCAGGCGCGATGCCGGCGTGCGGTTGGGCGTGGAAAGCACCAGTAGCCCGTCCTCGGAAAGATGCGCGGCGAGCTGCGCCGCGAATGCGCGTTTGTCCGCGACATGCTCGATCACTTCCATCGCCGTGACGAGATCGAATTTCCCGAGCCCCAGCGCGGAAAGCTCGCCGGCGCGGTAATCGATCGCAAGGCCGGCCCCTTCGGCATGCGCCCGTGCGGCCGCCACGTTCTCCGCCGCCGCGTCCACCCCGGTTACCTGAGCGCCGAGCCTCGCCAGCGGCTCCGCCAGCAGCCCGGCACCGCAACCGACATCGAGCGCGCGCTTGCCCGCCAGCGGCTTCAGGCCGCCGCTGTCGCCGTGCCAATGGGCATCCACGGCATCGCGCAGGAAGCCCAGCCGCACCGGGTTGAGCCGGTGAAGCATGGCGGAGGAGCCCTTCGGATCCCACCAGTCCGCGGCGAGCGCGGCGAAATGGGCCGCTTCGGCGGGCCGTATCGTTGCAGGGGCGGTTGCATTGCTCACCATGCGACCCTAACAGCGCGCCAGACCTGATTCCAGCACGCAGGAGTGGAAAGCGAATTGGCCCGGATCGTAATGAAATTCGGCGGCACCTCCATGGCCGGGACGGAGCGTATCCGCCGCGTCGCCAATATCGTGCGCCGCCAGCAGGCCGCTGGCCATGAAGTCGCCGTAGTCGTCTCCGCCATGGCAGGTGAGACCGACCGGCTGGTCACTTTCTGCCGCGAAGCCAACGCGCTGTACGATCCGGCTGAATACGATGTCGTGGTCGCCTCGGGCGAACAGGTCACCTCGGGGCTGCTCGCACTGACGCTGCAATCGATGGGCTGCAAGGCGCGCAGCTGGCTCGGCTGGCAATTGCCGATCCACACCAACACCGCCCACGCCAAGGCCCGCATCAGCACGATCGATTCGGAGGCGCTGGTCGCCTCGATGGCGGAGGGCGAGATCGCCGTCATTCCCGGCTTTCAGGGGCTGGGCGAGGATGGCCGGGTCACTACGCTCGGCCGGGGCGGGTCCGACACGTCGGCGGTCGCAGTCGCTGCGGCCATCAGCGCGGACCGCTGCGACATCTACACCGACGTGGACGGCGTCTACACCACCGACCCCCGGATCGTCGCCAAGGCGCGCAAGCTCGGCCACGTCACATATGAAGAAATGCTCGAGCTGGCCTCGGTCGGCTCCAAGGTCCTGCAGACCCGCTCGGTCAGCCTGGCGATGAAGGAAGCTGTCCGGGTGCAGGTCCTCTCCTCCTTCGTGGACGAAGACGCCCCGATGGCCGACGATCTGCCGGGCACGATGATCGTCAGCGACGAGGAATTGGCGAGGATTCAAGAGGAAACGAACATGGAACGCCAGCTCATCACCGGTATCGCAGCCGACAAGAACGAGGCCAAGATCATCCTCACCCGCGTGCCCGACCGGCCCGGCGCGGTGGCGACCATCTTCGGACCGCTCGCCGCCGCCAGCATCAATGTCGACATGATCATTCAGAACGTCGGCCGCGACAAGGGCGAGACTGACGTGACCTTCACCGTGCCTTCCGCCGATCTCGTGCGGGCGGAAGCCCTGCTTGAAGAGCAGCGCGATTCGATCGGCTTCAACCGCATCCTGACGGACGGCAAGGTCGCCAAGATCAGCGTCGTGGGTGTCGGCATGCGCAGCCATGCGGGCGTTGCCAGCGCGATGTTCAAGGCGCTGGCCGACCGCGGAATCAATATCCAGGCGATCTCCACCAGCGAGATCAAGGTTTCGGTGTTGATCGACGAGGACGAGACCGAACTCGCCGTGCGCGTGCTGCACAGCGCCTACGGGCTGGACGCGGAGGACGAGGTCGCCTGAGCGATCGGGCTGGGTATGCATCGGGGATCCTTCGGGCAAATCGAGATGGCGATGACGGCGGGAAAAGTCCCCGCCGAATCGGCTCTGGTTATCTGATTGAGAATCAAATAACCATCTAGGTTCGATTTGTCAAGCCCGATTTTCGGTATCAGGCGCTCGCCTCGGCATCCTCGCGCTTGATTACCTTGTGCGAGTCCTCGCTGAGCCCCGATTTCCAGTAGCTCGAGATGTAGAGCTGATCGCGCCCGAGGCCGCGCTCCTCGCGCAGATAGGCGCGCAGCGCGCGCATCGAGGTGAACTCGCAGGCGGCCCAGGCATAGACACGGCCTTGCGGCCATTCCAGCGAGCGCAGATGGCCGGCAAGCAGCCTATCGGTCGCCCCCGGGTGCGGATTGACCAGCCAGTGCAGCTCGACCCCGGTGGGCGCGTCGATCGCCTGACGGTCATCCTCATGCTGGATCTCGATCACCGCGACGCCGCGCGCATCCCGCGCTAGCCGCTCCAGATTGACGCTGATCGCCGGCAGCGCGGTCATGTCCCCGGCAATGAGGTAATGATCGGCGCCGGGCGGCAGCGGCTTGGCCGGGCCGGGCCCCCCGACCTGGATCGTATCGCCTGCCTTCGCCGCCATGGCCCAATCCGTTGCCGGGCCTGCTTCTCCCTCGCTCACGCCGTGGAGTGCGAAGTCGACGTCGAGTTCGGTGCCCGCCGCGCCTTCGCGTTGATTGCGGATCGTGTAGGTGCGGACCGTGGGCTTCTCCGTCCCGGGCAGCGGCGGAAGCATGAGCTTGACGTAGCCGCCATCCTGCTCGGCGGGGAAATCATCCAGCGCCGGTCCGCCCAGCGTGACGCGCAGCATGTTGCGGGTGACCTGGCGGGTGCCAAGGACCTGAAGGCTGCGGGGTGCGGGGCGGGGAGCTTGGGCCATGATGTCTCGTCTCGATCGGGCGGAGCCGGCGCACAGCCGCGCGCCGGCATTGGCGGTTTAGGGGGGCGGGCTATAGCCAGATTATGGGGTCGCCGCGGCGCCGAAACAAGAGGAGGCCCGGCCGCACGCCGGACCTCCTGGAAGTGCTTTGAAGCGGAATGGAGCGCTGGCGCTCCTGCGATCAGTTCGCGTTGCGGGCGGCGTCGCCCACCTCTTCGGCTGCCGACCCCACCGCCTGCGACGCGTCGGTCACTGCCTCGGACGCAGTCGTGATCGCCTGATCGGTGTCGCTGCGGCTATTCGCCCAGACGACGGCGACCGCGATCAGCACCGCGATGACCAGCAGCACGGCAATCAGCCCCAGCCCGCTGCCGGAGCGACCTTCCTTGATAATCGTGACGTTTTCTCGCACCGGCTCTTCCCGGCGTTCCCGGCGATCCTCGGACACGGTTGTCTCGCTCGGCATGGCCACTCTCCTGTTGTGGTCGCCGGTGCCACTGCGAGGCACCGATCGCGACCTGCTGGGAGAGAAATGCACGGTTTGTTCCGAAGTTCCTCCGCCGGGAGGGGCCCGTATACCGGGCGCGGCGGTTCCAGGCCTTTGCCGCCGGTCAGGCGGGAGAGCGCATCACAGCAGCGCATCCCATTCGGCTTGCTTGAAGCCGACCAGCAGCGCGCCGCCATGCTCCACCACCGGGCGCTTGATCATGGAAGGCTGCTCCACCATCAGCGCGATCGCCTTGCCGGCGTCCAGACCGGCCTTCTCGGCCTCCGGCAGCTTGCGGAAAGTCGTACCGGCGCGGTTGAGGATGGTTTCCCATCCCTTCTCGGCCACCCACCTTTCCAGCTTCGCCGGGTCCGCGCCCTCCTTCTTGTAATCGTGAAAGACGTAATCGATCCCCTGGCTCTCCAGCCATTTGCGCGCCTTCTTCACCGTGTCGCAATTGGGGATGCCGTAGAAGTCCATGCTCAAGCTTCGCTCCTGTCGTAATGGCTGATGCGCGGATCGGCGCAGGCGAACAGCGTATAGCTCACATAATAGCTTTCGCGGCCCTTGCGCTGCATCGCGGCGTGCTCCGCGACCTGCCGCCAGGCAAGCGCGGACGCTTCGTCCTCCCATTCCGACATCGCCACCACTTCGCCGTCGTCTGCCGTGTAGCTCTTGAACGAGAGGTAACCCGGCTGCGCCGCGGCGAGCGCTTCCATCCGCGCGGCATCCTGCGCATAGGCGGCGGCGTCCATGTCGGCGCGCTTGCGGTTGCGGAAGACGACCAGGAACATCAGCGCGTCCTGCCTGCCTGGCCGCCGAGATGCGCGTCGGCGATCGCAACGGCGAGCGCATCGGCGGCGTCGGCCCCGGCGATCTCGGCACCGGGCAGCAGCACGCCCAGCATCGCCTGCACCTGCGCCTTCTCCGCCCCGCCCGTGCCGACCACGGCCTTCTTCACCGCGCGAGCGGCATGTTCGGCCACCGCCAGCCCGCCGCGCGCGCAGGCCGCCAGCACCGCCCCGCGCGCCTGAGCGAGCTTGATGGTCGATTGGGGGTTCTTGTTGAGGAAGATCTCCTCCGCCGCCGCGCGGTCCGGGGCATGGGCGCCGATAACCGCGAACACGGCGTCCTGCAGATGCAGCAGCCGCTCCGGCAGCGGGGCCTTGGGATCGGTCGCGATCTCGCCATTGGCGACATGCGCCAGCCGGGAGCCCTCCGCCCGCACGATCCCCCAGCCGGTGCAGGACAGCGAGGGATCAAGGCCGAGGATCAGGGTCATGAAAGCCCGGAGAGGTCGGGGTGGGGAAGCGCGGGTAACCCCCACCCCCCAACCCCCTCCCCTGGAGGGGAGGGGGAGAGGATCACCCCAGCTTCTCCATCACCTCGTCGGCGACTTCGTAATTGCCCCAGACGGTCTGCACATCGTCATCGTCGTCCAGCGCGTCGATCAGCTTGAACAGCGTCTGGGCATCGCCTTCCGCCACGTCGACGGTCAGCGCGGGCTTCCAGGCGAGCTTGACGCTCTCCGCCTCGCCCAGCGCGGGTTCGAGCGCGGCGGCGACTTCATGCAGGCCGTCCATGTCGGTCCAGATCGAGTGACCATCTTCCGAGCTTTCGACATCCTGCGCGCCGGCTTCGATCGCAGCCTCCAGCACCTTGTCCTCGCTGCCGGCGGAAGCGGGATATTCGATCAGGCCCAGCCGCTCGAAGCCGTGGCTCACCGCGCCCGAGGCGCCGAGATTGCCGCCATTCTTGGAAAAGGCGGTGCGGACATTGGTGGCGGTGCGGTTGCGGTTGTCGGTCAGCGCCTCGACGATCAGCGCGACGCCGCCGGGGCCGAAGCCCTCATAGCGCACTTCCTCGTAATTCTCCTCGTCCCCGCCCAGCGCCTTGTCGATCGCGCGCTGGATGTTGTCCTTGGGCATGGACTGCGCCTTGGCCGCGTTCACCGCCGCACGCAGCCGCGGGTTCATGTCGGGATCGGGCATGCCCATCTTGGCCGCGACCGTGATTTCGCGGCTGAGCTTGGAGAACATGGCAGAGCGCTTCTTGTCCTGCGCGCCCTTGCGATGCATGATGTTCTTGAATTTGGAATGGCCGGCCATCGGAAGGTCGTTTTCCCCTCGATTGAATGATGCGCGCCCTTACACCGGGCACCCGCTCCAGGGCAACAGCGCCGCTCAGGGCGCGATGTCGAAATGGAGCACCTCCTCCCGCCGGCCGAGCTTCTCGTACAATGCGATGGCGGGATCGTCCCCGTAGTCCGCCTGGACGTAGACCACCCAGGCGCCCCGCTCGCGCGCGATCTCGCAGACGCGGCCGATCAGTGCGGTGGCAATGCCCCGGCGGCGGAGCCGCTCCCGCACGGCAAGGTCGTAGATATAGACCTCCCGCCTGGCCTGCTCGAACTTGGCAAGCTCATAGGCGACAAGGCCGCCCGCTTCCTCTCCATCCACCCTGGCGAGAAGCGCGATGTTCTGCGGCTGCGCCAGCCATTCCCGGCACCAGCCCTCATCCGGCGGACGGCCGAGATAGCTTTCCCGATCCTCGAAGACTTCCGCGAACAAGCCATTGAGGGCGCGGAGCTGCGCCGCGTCGCCCGGGCCCAGCCGCTCGATCCGCGTCAGGCGGCGTCCCCCAGCACCGCCGCCGTGCCGCTGGCGCTGACCATCAGCATCGAGCCGTTGGTGCCGAGCACCTCGTAATCGAGATCCACGCCGATCACCGCATTGCCGCCGAGCTCGAGCGCCTGCGTCTTCATCTCCGAGATCGCCTGGTTGCGGGCGCGGGAGAGGACTTCCTCATACTTGCCGGAGCGCCCGCCGACGATGTCGGTGATCGAGGCGAAGATGTCGCGAAACAGGTTCGCGCCCACGATCACCTCCCCGGTGACGATGCCGAGGTAATGCCGCACCGGCCGCCCCTCCACCACCGCCGTGGTGGTCACGATCATGCCGTCGCTCTGCGAACCGCTCCAGGGACTGGCCATTGCGATGTTTCCTCCGATCGGGTGCAAGACTGGGCCGGACTATAGGGCAGAACCCCTTGGGCGAGAAAGAGGAATGCGAAAGGCGGGCGTGCAATGCAGCTTGCCCGATCCGCCTCGCTGCTGGCAAAGGCAGGCCATGAGCGAAGCCGAACCCGCGCCAGCCCGCATGATCCTGCACGAGTTCGCCGCCTTTCTGCGCCGGCCGGCACTGCTGCGGCCCACGGGGCTGCGCGCGAGCGGTGCTTTGGCCAGGCTCGCGGCGATGACCGCGCTGCAGATCGCCGTGCTGCTCCTGCTGCTGCTTCCGCTGATCAAGTTCTGGCAGGAGAGATACGCGCTCGGCTCGCCCGACGCCTTCGGCCAGGTTCCGCCGGCCATGATGCTGCCGGTGGTCGTCCTCATCGCCCCGACTATCGAGGAGATGCTGTTCCGCGGCTGGCTCACCGGAAGGGCGCGCGCGCTGTGGCTGCTCGCCTGTGCCATCGGCTGCGGCGTGCTGCTCTACGCCACCACGCGAGGGCTCAACCCGCTGCCCGCGGCAAGCGCGATCCTGGCGCTGGCACTCGCTGCTATCGCCGGCTGGCTCGCGCTGCGCAGGCGCGGGGCGCCGGGATGGTTCGCCGCGGGCTTCCCGCTCTTCTTCTACCTCTCGGCCGCTGCCTTCGCCCTGGCGCACACGGTGAACTACTCGCACTTCTCGGCGCTCGCGCTGCCGATGGTGCTGCCGCAGCTCTGGGCCGCGCTGGTGCTCGGCTTCGTCCGCATGCGGATCGGCCTTCCTGCCGCGATCATCGCCCACGCCGTATCCAACGCGGCGATGTTGGCCACGGCCACGCTGGCGGGCTGAGCCGCCCGGGCTCCGCCCCGCGCCCTTTCCGTTTAGCCGAGGCCGAGCGCCGCCTTGTAGGTATCGAGGATCGCTTCCATCTCGGCGCGGTCGTCGGGCTTCATCTTCCTCAGGCGCACGATCTGCCGCATGATCTTGACGTCGTAGCCCACCGCCTTGGCCTCGGCATAGACGTCGCGGATATCGTCGGCGATGCCCTTCTTCTCCTCTTCCAGGCGCTCCACGCGCTCGATCAGAAGACGCAGGCGGTCGTCGGTGGCTTCGGCCATCGGGAAGGCTCCAAATGTTGCTAGAATCAGTTCGCCCCGCCTGTAGCGGCGGGCAAGGCGGCGGTGAAGCCGGTTGGCGACTTTTCCCCTTGCTCGTCAATCCCGCGAAGGTGGGAAGCCAGCAGCAACCAGCGAAACTGGATTGTGGAACGACGCCTTCGGCTCCCCCTGCCCTGGCCTTTGCGCCGAGCCCTAATGCGCCGGCGCGTTCTTCTTCATGCTCTCTTCCATCCGCGCGAGCTGCTCCGGCGTCGCTTCGGTCTGGAACTTCTCCTTCCATTCCGCGGCCGGCATGCCGTGGATCACTTCGCGCGCCTGGGCCTTGTCGAAGCCGGCGCCCGCTTCGTTGATCCAGTCGGCCAGGCAGTTGCGGCAGAAGCCCGCCAGCCCCATCAGATCGATATTCTGCGCATCGTGCCGATGGCGCAGATGCCGCACCAGCCGGCGGAAGGCGGCGGCCGCCACCTCGTCGGGCAATTGGTCCAGCGGGTCGGTTGCCGCAGCATCGGTTGACCTTGTCATCACGTCGTTCCCCGAATGATGTTGTTGTAATGTCGCATGCCTCTGACATAGGCATGGCCCCATGGCAAAGCTCGAACCGCGCCGCCGAAAGGTCAAGATCCTCGCAACAGTCGGCCCCGCCAGCCGGGACCCGGCGATGCTGCGCCGCCTGCTCCAGGCCGGGGTAGACGCCTTTCGCGTCAATATGAGCCATGGCGACCACGCCACGCACGAGCAGACGATCGCCGCGATCCGCGCGCTGGAGAAGGAATTCGCCCGGCCGATCGCGATCCTGTGCGACCTGCAGGGGCCCAAGCTGCGCGTCGGCACGTTCAAGCCGGGGGAGCGGATCGTCATCCCCCATGGCCGCCACTTCACGCTCGACCGGGACGAGACGCCGGGCGACGCCACCCGCGTATGCCTGCCCCATCCCGAGCTGTTCGGCATACTCAAGCCGGGGCAGCGCCTGCTGATCGACGACGGCAAGATCCGCCTGAAGGTGATCCGGGCGAGCGACGATGCGATCCTCACCACGGCCGAGGTCGGCGGCGTGATCTCCGACCGCAAGGGCGTGAACGTGCCCGATGCCGTGGTGCCGGTGCCGGCGCTGACCGACAAGGACCGCAAGGACCTCGCCTTCGCGATCAGGCACCATGCCGACTGGATCGCGCTGAGCTTCGTGCAGCGGCCCGAGGACCTCGCCGAAGCGCGCAAGCTGATGGGCGGCCACGGAGCGCTTTGCGCCAAGATCGAGAAGCCCGCCGCGATCGCGCGGCTGCACGAGATCCTGGAGCTTTCCGACGCGGTGATGGTGGCGCGCGGGGATCTGGGCGTCGAGCTCAACCCGGAGGACGTGCCTTCGCTCCAGAAGCGGATCGTCAATGCCGCGCGCAGCGTGGGCAAGCCGGTGATCGTGGCGACGCAGATGCTCGAATCGATGATCGAGAGCCCCACGCCGACCCGCGCCGAAGTCTCCGATGTCGCCAATGCCGTCTATGACGGGGCCGATGCAGTGATGCTCTCGGCCGAGACCGCCACCGGGCAATGGCCGGAGGAGGCGGTTTCGATGATGAACCGCATCGCGCAGAAGATCGAGAGCGACGAGAGCTACGGCCGCCGCATTCGCTTCCACGAGACGCGCCCCGATCCGACCACGGCGGACGCGCTCAGCCATGCCTGCATGACGATCGCGGACACCGTGCCGGTCGCCGCGATCGTGGTCTTCACCGGCTCGGGCTCTACCGCCAGGCGGGTGACGCGGGAGCGGCCTTCGGTCCCGGTGATGGTGCTCACCCCTTCGATGCTGACCGCGCGCCGCATGGCATTGCTGTGGGGTGCCCACCCCGTGGCCACCCGCGATATCGGCAGCTTCGAGGAGATGGTGGCCAAGGGCAAGCGCATGGCGCTGCGCCACAGTTTCGGTGAGGCCGGATCGAAGCTCGTGATGCTGGCGGGGGTGCCCTTCGGCACGCCGGGCGCGACCAACCTGCTGCATGTGGTGACGCTGGCGGGCGATGAGCTCAAGAGGCACGGGGGCTAGCGCGGCTTCCGCACCGCGCCGCCTTGAGCAGGGATCGCGCTGGGCGCGGCAGGAGGCGCAAGTGTCAACTTTGGCGTGACACTTGACCGCCCTATGAAAAATATTCGGATTTCGCCTTTCCGCTTCGGTAACAAAGAGTTGCGGCAGATTTTCGGTGCAGGCGTGTGACCTTTGGCATGGCAGGCTGTAAGCCGCGCACAGGGAGGCAGGCGCGGCAGGACGCGGCGGCGCCTGTGGCGAACTCCACCATCCTCGATGAAGATGCCTGGATGATGGAAAGGATGATGAAAAGAGCGCATGCGGATTGCCTGCAGGGTAGGTTTAGAACCACACAGGTTATTAAATCCTACATGTCAATCCCGCGTGGTCGAGGCACCTTCCGCGCTAACCCGTCATCCCCCGCACGGGCCAGCAGCAGGACTGGATTGTCCAAGGACGCCTTCGGGAATCCAGTAAAGCCGCTCGCTCCCGCGCGCTTGACAGGGCCGGGCGCAACACTCAGCAATGCAGCGGACGGGACATTCGAGAGGACGATCCGATGCGTGCAGTTGGTCTTTTCACTCAGGGCGGCCCCGAAGTTCTCCAGGTGGTCGACGTGCCGGAAGTCCATGCCGGCCCCGGCGAAGTGCGAATCCGCGTCCATGCGGCGACCGTGAACCCCACCGATGTGGGCACGCGCGATGGCCGCCGCGCCGAGCAGCAGAAGGCTTTCGAGCCGCCCTACGTGCCGGGCATGGAAGTCGCCGGCATTGTCGACGAGGTGGGGAGCGACGTGCCGGACCGGCTCAAGCTTGGCGATGCGGTTCTCGGCATCGTGGTGCCCAAGGGAAGCCACGGCGCCTACCGGGAGCAGATCGCGCTCGATGCGCGCTCGGTCGTGCGCGCGCCTGCCGGGGCGAGCCACGCCGAAGCGGCGACCCTGCCGATGAACGGGCTGACCGCGCGCCAGTCGCTGGACCTGCTTGGCCTGTCGCCGGGGCAGGTTCTCGCCGTCACCGGCGCGGCCGGCGCCTATGGCGGCTATGTCATCCAGCTCGCGAAGGCGGAAGGGCTGACGGTGATCGCGGATGCTTCGGAGAAGGACGAGGAACTGGTGGCCTCGCTCGGCGCGGACATCGTGGTCCGCCGCGGTGACGATGTGGCTACGCGTTTCCGCGAGCATTTCCCCGACGGGGTGGACGGGCTGGCGGACGGCGCCGTGCTCAATGAGCGTGTGGTGTCTGCGGTGCGCGACGGCGGCTCCTTCACCTCGGTCCGCGGCTTCCTGGGCGAGCCGCAGCGGGACATCAACTTCACCGCCACCATGGTCGGCAGCTACGCGCATGAATGGGAGAAGCTGGACCGGCTGCGCCAGCAGGTGGAGAATGGCGAACTGACGCTGCGCGTGGCGGAAGTATACCCCCCGGAAAAGGCCGCCGACGCCCACCGGCGGCTCGAAGCGGGCGGCACCAGAGGGCGGCTGATCATCGGGTTCTGATTGCGGGGGGCGCGCGTTTAGTGCGAAGTGGGGCGGCGGGGAGCCGTCCGGCAGCTTCGAGGGGAAGGCCCTCCAAGCTGCCGCTATCCCCGTCCTCTAGGAAAATGCTGCACGCCGCCCGGCATGGTCACCCATTTGTGCATCGACTGCTCCCAAACAGATCGCACGGGCGCCTGGAAATTCGGATCGGCAATCGCACCAACCGCTACTCCGATCATGGCTGGGTGCTTGTCAGATCTTGCGTATACCGTCGAGCCGCATCTCGGGCAGAAGGAGGTCTCAAAGCGGTTGCCCTCGTCGGTCGGTCGCTCGAATTGCGTGGCCTCACCGGTGATGGCAAGCTGATCGACTGGATAATAGGCGAGAATGCCAAACGGCGACCCGCTACGCCGCTGACAGGCGATGCAATGACAAGCAACCACAGCAGACGCGGGACCAAGAAGCTCGACCGTTAGCTGGCCGCATTGGCATTCTGCTTTCATCCCGCTCCTCCTTCTAGCCTAGGCAGATGTGAGCCTGTCAGAGGACATCTGCAATTGGGATGGCAATCTGCATCGCCTGTGTCGGCTTTGGGGTAGTGAGCGGGCATTCCCGTCCATAGCCTTTTCGTCATTCCCGCGCAGGCGGGAATCTAGTTTCGACGGTTGCTGCTGGATCCCCGCTTTCGCGGGGATGACGAGCAAGGGGCGATTTTCGCAACGCGGTTATAAGCGGGTGTTCCATCGGGGTTGACTTAGGCGAGGCGCAATCCATGTTCGTCATCCCGGACACGGTTCCGGGATCCCGCTTGTTCCTTGGCGCGGATATTCCCTCTCCCGTTCGCGGTGAGCCTGTCGAACCACGCGCGCTTCGTTTGCGGCCGAGACGTCCTGGGACATCCAGGTTCGACGTTTGCTGCTGGATCCCCGCCTGCGCGGGGATGACGAAGAAGTACGCGGGGGACGACGGGAAAGTTCGCCGGGATGACGAGCCAGGGGTACGGCTGGCGGTTCAGCCGCCTGCCGCCCGCTCCAGCCGTGCGCGTGCCTCGCTCTCCCCGATCAAAGGCAGCAGCGCGGCCATGTCGGGGCCGTGGTCCAGCCCGGTGAGCGCCTGGCGCAGCGGGAGGAACAGCGCCTTGCCCTTGCGGCCGGTCGCGTCCTTCAGCGCGCCGGTCAGCGCGTGCCAGGGGTCCTCGCCCCAGGTGAAGAGCTGCGCGGCCTGCGCCAGATAGGCCTTGGTCTCTTCATCGAAGGCCGGCTGCTCGATCGGCCCGGTGATCACGCGCCACCAATCGGCTGCCTCTCCGATCCGCGAGAGGTTCGGGCGGATTGCGTGCCATGCATCCTCGCCCATCCCTTCCGGCAGGCGGTTCTTGACCCGCTCATAGGGCAGTTGATGGACGATGCCGGCATTGAGCCGCTCCAGCTCCGCATCGTCAAAGCGGGCGGGTGCGCGGCCGAAGGTGGAGAGGTCGAAGCTTTCCACCAGCACCGCGGGATCGGCGATCGGCTCGACCGGCTGCGAGGTGCCGAGACGCGCCAGCAGCGAAAGGATCGCCTGGGGCTCTATCCCGCGTTCGCGGAAGGCATCTGCGCCGAGCGATCCGAGCCGCTTGGACAGCTTGCCCTCGGTGCCGACCAGCAGCGCTTCATGCGCGAAGCGCGGCGGCTCCGCGCCAAGGGCCCGGAACATCTGGATCTGCACCGCGGTGTTGGACACGTGATCCTCACCCCGCTGGACATCGGTGACGCCCATTTCGACATCGTCGATCGCGCTCGGCAGCATGTAGAGCCACGAGCCGTCGGCCCGGCGAATGACCGGATCGGAAAGCTGCGCGGGGTCGAAGCGCTGCGGGCCGCGGATGCCGTCTTCCCATTCGATGGCTTCGTCATGGTCGAGCTTGAAGCGCCAGTGCGGGGCGACGCCCTGCTCCGCAAAGGCGGCATGCTCCGCCTCGGTGAGTTTCAGCGCGGCGCGGTCATAGATCGGGGGGAGTCCGCGCCCCAGCAGCACCTTTCGCTTGAGCTCCAGTTCCTGCGCGGTTTCGTAGCAGCGATAGATGCGGCCCGCCTCGACCAGGCGGCGGAAGGCAGCGTCATAGAGCGCGAAACGCTGCGACTGGCGCTCCTCTCCATCGTGCGAGAGGCCAAGCCAGGCGAGATCGGCGCGGATCGCCTCGACATATTCCTCGCGGCTGCGCTCTACATCGGTGTCGTCGATCCGCAGCAGGAAGCGCCCGCCAAGCTTCTTCGCCAGCAGCCAGTTATGCAGCGCCATGCGGATATTGCCGACATGCAGTCGCCCGGTGGGCGAAGGGGCGAAACGGGTAGTGACGACGCTCATAGCCGCGCCGATAGCGCGCGGGCGGCCTTATTGCGAGAACAGTGTGAGGCTGCCGCCTGCGCCTTCGAACAGGATGCCGTTGGCAGGGGTTCGGCTGACCTTCTCCGCGCCGGTGAAGATGTCGGTTATCGCCTGTTCGTGGGGGAGAACCGCGCGGCGGCAGGACGGGCCTTCGATCCGCTCCGTCACCAGCCGTTCCCCTTCGAAGCGGTAGCTCCAGCGCAGATTGAGGCAATTGCCCGGCAGGCTGATCTCGCTGGCGGTGATCGCCACCGCGACCCCTTCGGGCAGGTTCGGATCTTCGCCGTTCAGCCCGGCCAGGCGGTATTCGCCCTCAAGCTCCGCAGCCGAAACGATCGCACCCGCAGCAACCGCACCTGCCTCCGCCCCGGCGCTTTCAGCTGTGGGCGCGGGCTGGCAGGCGGCCAGCGCGAAAGCGAGAGTGACCGCGAGGGGAGTGGCGATGTGTCTCATCATTTGCTCCTGAAGCGGTGAGTTATCGGATAGCGGCGGTCACGCCCGAAATTGCGGATGCCGAGCTTGACCCCCGGCGGGGCCTGGCGGCGCTTATATTCGGCCAAATGCAGCAGATGCTCGATCCGTTCCACGGTGGCGCGATCCAGCCCTTCGCCCGCGAGCTGCTCCACGCTCTTTTCATGCTCCACCAGACCCAGCAGGATCCGGTCCAGCACCGGATAGGGCGGGAGCGAATCCTCGTCCTTCTGGTCCTCCCGCAATTCGGCGCTGGGCGGCCGGTCGATGATCGCCTGCGGGATCACTTCGCCAGCGGGCCCGAGCCCGATCCGCGGCACGGCCGTGTTGCGCCATTCGGATATGGCGAAGACGGTGGTCTTGTAGGCGTCCTTCAGCGGGTTGTAGCCGCCGGCCATGTCGCCATAGATCGTGGCGTAGCCGACGCTCATCTCGCTCTTGTTGCCGGTGGTCATCAGCATCGGGCCGAACTTGTTGGACAGCGCCATCAGCGTCACCCCGCGGATGCGCGACTGGATGTTCTCCTCCGTCAGGTCCACCTCACGGTCGGCGAAGTCGTCCGCCAGCATCGCATCGAAGCCATCGACCGCCGGCTGGATCGGGATGGTGGTGTATCTGCAGCCCAGCGCCTCCGCGCAGGCTTTTGCGTCATCCAGGCTGCGCTGGCTGGTGAAGCGGCTGGGCAGCATCACGCACCACACCCGCTCCGGCCCCAGCGCGTCGACCGCGATCGCCGCGCAGACGGCGCTGTCGATCCCGCCCGAAAGGCCGAGCACCACGCCGGGAAAGCCGTTGCGATTCACATAGTCGCGCAGCGCCAGCACCATGGCGCAATAGGTCTCCTCCGCGCCGTCGGTCAGCGGCTCCAGCTCACCGCGATTGCAGTTCCAGCCGCGCGCGACCTTGGTCCACTTCGTCTCGACCACCTGCTCTTCCCAGTCGCGCATCTGCACGGCCAGGCTGCCATCGCCATTGATGACGAAGCTGGCGCCGTCAAACACCAGCTCGTCCTGCCCGCCGACGCGGTTGAGATAGGCCACGGGGATGCCGGTATCGACCGCACGGCGGCGCGCGATCTCGTCGATTCGGAGCACGTCCTTGTCGATCTCGTAAGGGCTGCCATTGATGCAGATGAACAGGCCCGCGCCGAAATCCGCGAGATGGCGGCAGACGTCGGGATGCCAGATGTCCTCGCAGATCGGCAGGCCCAGCATCGCGCCGCGGAACAGCACCGGCTCCGGCAGCGGGCCGGGCGTGAAATAGCGCATCTCGTCAAACGTGCCGTAATTGGGCAGCTCGTGCTTGAAGCGCGTGGCGGTGACGCGCCCGCCATCCAGCAGGGCAACGCCGTTATGCAGCGCGCCGTCGCGCACGAAGACGCTGCCGACCAGCATCGCCGGCCCGCCGTCACCGGTGCACAGCGCAAGCCGCTCCATCTCCGCAACTGCGCGCTCGATCAGTGCCGGTTTGAGGATCAGATCCTCGGGCGGATAGCCGATCAGCTGCATTTCAGGGAAGACGATCAGGTCGGTCTTGCCCGCTTCGGCCCGCACCTTGAGCATGGCTTCGGCATTGCCGGAGATATCGCCGACGACCTGGTTCAACTGGGCGAGCGTGATCGAGAGAGTATCGGGCATGATGCAGGCTTAGGGCGCGAGGCGATTCCCGGCAATCGTGAAGAGATGGACGATCCGCATGACTGGCTGAACGATCAAGCCGCGGGCCCGATGAAGGCGCGAATCCAGCCGGCGACGCGTTCGCGGTCATTCGGCTGCTGCAGGGAGGCAGCGGCTTCATCCGCCGCCGCGTCCCCCATCTTGCCGCGTCGAAGCTCGACCAGCGCGGCCGCGAAACCGGGCTCGAACTCCGGGTGCAATTGCAGCGACATGGCCCTCCTGCACCGATAGGACAGCATGCCGAAGCGGTTGAAGGCGTTGCCTGCCAGCAGGTGGGCATCAGGGCCGATGCTCTGCACCTGGTCCTGGTGCGACGCAGGCAGGCGCAGGCTCTCACCGGCCCCCTCCATCCACTCGGCCCTGTCGATGATGCGGTATTCCTGCAGCCCCAGCGCCAGATCAGGGCCCTTGGCGACAATGCCGCCGAAGGCCTGCGCCATGAGCTGGTGGCCGAAGCATATGCCCACCAGCGGCGCGGTTTGGGGCACGTTGAGGATGAAGGAGCGAAGTGCGCCGATCCAGCCATCGCTATCGTAAGCCGCGGCGGGGGAGCCGCTGATCAGCCAGCCCCGGCAGCTCCCCGGATCGGGCAGCGGAGCCGCCTGCGCGTCGAACACCTGCGCGGGGAGCTCCGGCCCCAGCAGCGCGCGAAGCATGTCGCCATAGCTGCCCCATTGAGCCGCCAACCCCGCCGGCGGAGCGCCGGCCTCAAGGATTCCAATCATGGCAACTTGCATCCTCCTCCAGCGGCGTGCCGCGCGAACCGTTCGACTCCCCTGATCCGCAGGGCAGAAGGATTGCCACAAGCCGGGGCCGGCTGCACCTTGCGAAGCGCAACTTAGGTGGGCGCAGCGCGGCCATTTCCTGTGAGGCACGCGGGCCCAGCCTGCGAAGCGGGGGTCCGCGAATGGCGACCACATCCTATCCGATGCATGCGCGCAGGAATGATCGGCGCCTGCAGCGCGATCGAGGTTTCATCCGCCGGCTGGCAAGCGCGCCGCTGCGTGCACTGCCGGACTTCCTGATCGTCGGCACGATGAAGTCCGGGACTTCCAGCCTGTTCCGTTACCTGGTGCAACACCCCGATATCGCACCGCCGCTTCGGAAGGAGATTCATTATTTCAGCCACGGCGCACCTCGCGGAAAAGGCGTGCAGTGGTACCGCGCGCATTTTCCGATGCGGCATCGTTTGCGGGGCGGGCAGATCACCGGCGAAGCGACCCCCAATTACAGCTTCCAGCCGGGTGCGCTCGAGCTGGCTCACCGGCTGCTGGGCGACATTCGCGTGATCATGCTGCTGCGCAACCCGGTGGAGCGCGCAATCTCGCATTACTACCACCAGGTGCGGATGGGGCGAGAACGGCTGCCGCTGGATCTTGCCCTGGAGGTGGAAGAGGAGCGTCTGGCATCGGCCGATCTGGCGACCGAGGCGGGACGCGAGCTTTATGCCAATGCCTCCTACAAGGCGCGGGGCATCTATGTGGAGCAGCTCTCCAGGATCTATCAGGTCTTTGGGAGGGAGAATTGCCTCGTCCTCCAGAGCGAGGCGATGTTCGCCGATCCGATCACTCACGTGAACCGGACTCTCGGCTTCCTGGGGGTGGCACCCTGTCCGGCGGAGATGGATCTCTCGCCCCAGAATGTGGGCGCGAACAGAAAGGGCGCGCCGCGCGAAGTGACCGAGCAGCTCGCCCGCTATTTCGCTCCGCATAATGAGCGGCTCTACGAGCTGCTGGGCCAGCGGCTGAACTGGTAGGCAGAGCTGGTAGACAGGACCTGCGCCGCCCGTGCGTTGCACAGCTGAGCCGCCAGGCGCGGCGCTCTACCAACGAAATGGCGATGTGACCTTGCCAGCGCCAGTTCAGTGCGGCCTCCTGCGTCATGCTGAACTCGTTTCAGCATCCATCTCTCCCACGAGCGGCTGATTGATCCCGAGAAATGGACCCTGAAACAAGTTCAGGGTGACGACGGGAAAGCAAGGGCGCACCATTTCACGCCGCGCCGAGAATGATATTATCGCCAACGAGAAAGCCCCGCCGGAGCGAACTCCAGCGGGGCTTCCCTTTTGCTTCAAAAGCGACGTGAGCGCTTAGCTCTCTTCGGTCTTTTCCAGGTAGTCGCCCGCATCGGCGTCGGTGCCGTGGGTTTCGCCCTCGACCGCCGCCAGCGCGTCGTCACCGGTGTCGTCCGCCGGATCACGCAGCAGCTCGGCCGCGTGTTCCTGCGCCGCCGTTTCCGGAGCGATCAGCGACTCCTGCAGCTTGCGATACTGCGCGCGCAGCGCGGCATCGCGGCTGGAGGCGGCGACGCGGACCCGGTTCATGCCCGCGCCGGTGCCGGCGGGGATGAGACGGCCCACGATCACGTTCTCCTTGAGCCCGATCAGCGTGTCCTTCTTGCCCTCGACCGCGGCCTGAGTGAGCACACGGGTGGTCTCCTGGAAGGAGGCCGCCGAGATGAAGGACCGCGTCTGCAGGCTGGCCTTGGTGATGCCCAGCAGCACCGGCTTGCCTTCGGCGGGCTTCTTGCCCTTGCCCAGCTTCGCGTTGTGCTCGTTCATCTCCTCGTAGTCGACCTGCTCGCCCGGCAGCAGGGTGGTGTCCCCGCCATCGGTGATCTCGACCTTCTGCAGCATCTGGCGAACGATCACCTCGATGTGCTTGTCGTTGATCTTCACGCCCTGAAGCCGGTAGACCTCCTGGATCTCCGCGACGAGATATTCGGCCAGCGCCTCGACGCCGAGCACCTCGAGGATGTCGTGCGGATCGGGGCTGCCCGAGATCAGGTTGTCGCCCTTCTTGACGAAGTCGCCTTCCTGGACGTCGATCACC
>Ga0164243_10000132_pt1 | contig 187550 bp, 160 predicted proteins | sample OricompcompostOP_FD_108781 | JGI IMG/M metagenome (GOLD analysis project Ga0164243, IMG submission 108781) | Organic Plus compost microbial communities from Emeryville, California, USA - Original compost - Organic plus compost (OP) | ecosystem: Engineered > Solid waste > Mixed feedstock >...
CTCAACGCCCCAATAGATGTCCTGCTCGGGCTCGTAGACGTCGGCGCGTCCACCGCCGAAGCCGAAGGTCTTCAATCCCATCGACTCGATCGCGGCATTGCCGGCGAGAATCATGAGATCGGCCCACGAGAGCTTGTTTCCGTACTTCGCCTTGATCGGCCAGAGGAGACGGCGCGCCTTGTCGAGGTTTCCGTTGTCCGGCCAGCTGTTCAGCGGGGCGAAACGCTGCGTGCCCGACGTGGCGCCGCCGCGCCCGTCGGCGGTGCGGTAGGTGCCGGCGCTGTGCCACGCCATGCGAATGAAGAGCGGACCGTAGTGCCCGTAGTCGGCCGGCCACCACGGCTCGGAGCGGGTCATCAGCTCACGGAGATCCTGCATGACCGCGTCGAGGTCGAGCGTCTTGAACGCCTCGGCGTAGTCGAAATCCGGGTCCATCGGGTTGCTCGACGGCGCGTTCTGGTGGAGGATCGCGAGGTTGAGCTGATTCGGCCACCAGTCACGGTTCGAGAGCGCACGACCGGCCTTCGGCTTGGACGGTTCATGCATCACAGGGCACTTGGCGCCGCTTTCGGCAGCATTCGAGTCCATCGTCCTCTCCTAATCGAATATTGAAAACATGGTGCTTCGACCGTGAGGGGCGGTCCAAGACGGGAATGTCCGAGAAAAATAGACGATCTACCGATTGCGTGATGGGTTCCGCCGGCGTCGGCTCGCCTCAGCGCGGCGCGGGCCCGCGTTTCGCGACGGCCGAATCGCCGTCGCCGTCGCCGACGCAGGCGCTGTACGCCGAGAGTGCCGCGGGCGTGGACGGCATGAGACGGAGCCCTCGCTCGAGGTGCGGAATCGCCAGATCACATCGGTTCCCTTCGACATGGAGCAGCGCCGCGCGAATCTGAAAGCGCGCGTTCGCCGGGTCGAACTCGGCGGCCCGCTCGAAGGATGCAACCGACGGATTCGCGCCGATGCTCAGCAGCGCGGTCAGTCGACCGAGAGCCAGCGCGGCCGCCGCGGCCGTCGCGACGCAGGTGGCGATTCGCGCCGGGATGCTGCTCGCGACTCCGCGGCGATTTCGGACGGTGACCGATCGTCGATTCCGCGCGCCGCCACTCGCGAGGGACCATAAACACGCGCCCGAAATGACGGTCGGTACCGCGATGGAAGCGGTCTGCATCACCGGGTCGCCGAGCGCGGCCACTCCGGTCGACAGCAGGATGGCCAGACAGGCGACGGAGTCGTCGACGCGAAGTGCCGGGTCATTGTCGGCGAGGAAGGGCGCGCGCCGCCCACGCGGACGTCGTGCTTCGCGACCCATCGCGATACACCGCTTGACTGCGAACGTCCAGAGCAGCACGCCGGCGAGAGTCGCGGGAAGGCCGAATTCGACGGCGAGCGCCGGCCAGTCGCTCTGCGCGATACGATCGACGGGGATGATTGCGCCCCATTCCACGCTGGGGTCATCCACTCTCGCGTATCGCGGATAGACGCGCTGCCAGTTCCCCGCGCCCACTCCAAGCCACGGCGCGCCGGCGATGATGTCGGCGTCCGTGAGCGCCTGGCGCAGGCGGCCGTAGCCACTGCCGGTGTGGAGGTCCGCGAGACGGCGCACGGTGTCGCGCCACGGAACGTCGGAAGTCCAGGACATGCGGTCCACGATGGCACTCGCCAGCAACACCCCCGCGACGACCGCGGCAAGGTACAGCGCGGCGCGTCTCCTCTCGCGCGCTGCGGGGGGACGGACGGTGAGGTCGGTAGTCAGGAGCGTGGCCAGAACGACGACCGACGCGAGCCAGGTAGTTCTCGAACGCGAGATGGCGATCGCCGCGGTGGCCAGCGCAACACGGGCGAAACCCGGGGCGTTCGTGGGCCACCGACCGCGTCCGAGGAGCCGCCACCCGAGCGGCAGTGCCAGCAGGGCGATGTGCGCGGCCGCGTTCCGATTGCCGACCAGCGCGCCCGGTCGGACGCCCGGGTGAGCAGGATCGGGCAGTAGCCCGGCCGATTGCAGACAGACGAGACTTGCTACGCAGACGGCTGCGACTCCCGCCACCTCGAGCACGCGGTCCGCCTCGTCGCCGAGACCGACCGACTCACGAGCGAGGATCGCGAGCGACACGAGAAGCGTGATCGGTCTGGCGCCGAGCCACACATTCCCGCCGGCCGTCCACGTCCCGATCAGGGCAAGCGCGCCGAGGAGCACGGCGCCGACCGCGCGCGACGGACTGATGAGCGCGAGTGTCAGCGCGGCGACCGCGACGCCGGCTTCCTTGACCAGCGCGAACGTCGTGGGGTCGCCACCGCGCTTCGGCACGAACGCAAAGCACGCGACGGTGATCGCCACGCAGAGGATCCAGCCAGCCGCCGGCATCGGCGGCTGGGGATCCCGCGTACGCGGGTGATCGTGCCGCGAGGCCGTCACGTCGTCTTCGGCATGACGGACGTGATGAACCGCAGCTTGCTGTCGAAGACGAAGACCTGCGGGTGCCACAGCGTGGCGGTGGCCGGATCCCGCCCGTCCACGAAGACGGCGAGATACAAGCTGTCGGCGCGGAAGAACGTGATCCTGGTCGTCGGCTCGGCGAAGGGCCCGGTTTTTACGCCGGCGAGCAGCGTCGCGCAGACATCGGCGTCGCCCTTTACCTGTCGATCGTCGAGCGGGCGAATCCTCCGGAAGCTGACGGAGCGAAAGCCGTACTTGTCCTTGAACCAGCCGAACCGGCCCGGCGCGAACAGAGTCAACGCCGTATTGCCGGCGACCAGGTTCGTCGGCGGACACTTGGCCGACCGTTGCGGTTGGCCGCGGACCTCCAGGGGTGAGCGGAGCTGCGATTGCGCGGTGCGTTGGCCGGAGGCATTCGCGCCGAGTGCGACGACGGCGAGGAGTCCGAGCAGTGCGGGTGTTTTCATGGCAATCCCCGAGGGTGCCCACGGTCGCGGAAGGCCGCGCCGTGGGCTTGAATGTTTGAGTTGTGAGGACGACGGTCTAGCGCAGAATCGGCTTACCGCGTGCTCGACGAATCGAGTCGATCGTGGTCCGTGCGCGATCGGCGGAGGCGCCGTCGGGCTGCCACAGGATCGAGCGACCGACCATCGCGACGTTGAATCCCTCGCGCGCGTCGCCGCAGACCATCCAGGCGCGCCTGCCGTCCGGTCCAGCGGTTCGGATGAGCGTCCAGTGCGACGTGTCTTCGGCGATCCGCAGCGTCGCGACGTACGCCGTGTCTCGTTCGACCTGCCGGGCGACCGTCGTGAGCACGGCCACTCCCTGTGCGGAGTCGCCGTTCACGCGAGCGGAGAGCACCCGGTAGTCGGCCAGCCAGCGGGCTTCGCGCAGCAGCTCGTCATCGCGGCATGCGGTGACAGAGTCGAACATCCCAACCCGCTGGGCGCGCGTTGCCACCGCCAGATTCAGGTAGCGACCGAGCTGTGCTTCGGCGGCGGCGGTTTCCTGGGGCGTGCGAGCCCCCGGGACCGCCGCAGGATCGCTCGTCAGCAGCGCGCGTCGCGCGGGGGCCGGTGGGCGGACGGTAAAGCATCCGACCACAGCGACGGCACCGAACACCACCACCAGCCACGACGAGACCGACGTAATCGTTCGCTGAGACATGTGTGCGCGCTCCTAGCAGGTTGGTATGAGTGGTCGATAAAACGTGGTCGGCTGCATCGTCGACGGGTTGAACATCACCGCGCCGGTCGGTCGGTCGACGTTGGGACGCGACGGCGTGGCGGGCAGTCCGTTGTTCGCGATGCCCCAGATATTTCCGGAGGCGTCGGTCGACTTGTAGATCCCGGCATGGCCGGAGCGGACGACCACGTCGCCGGGACGTGCCTGATCCATGGACACGCGCCGATAGCCGCGCTGCTCCAGCATGTTCTCGGACATCCCCTCGAACATCGTGGTGCTGAGCTTCTCGTTCCATCCGTGGGCCTGGCCCCACGTGTTGGGGAGGCTGCTGCGCGTGGCCTGCCAGGTGAAGTCGGTGCAGTCGCCGCGGCGTTCCGAGACGTTGCGTGACGGCTCGGACCCACCCCTGGCACCGCCCTGGGTGTACGTCCAATCCGGCTCATTCTCCGCCCACGCGAGAATCGCCGCACCCTCGGCGGCCGTGGCGTCGCGCCGACAGGCACCCTGGCCGACGAACGGACAGGGAAGCGGCGCTTCCGGGACGAACGGGCCGCCGATCGGCGCGGCCTCGAGTTCGCTGAGCTCCGCGACCAGGTAGTCGTCAGCCGAGGGGAGGGCGCCGAGGACGAGATCTTCGGACGCGCAGTCCCCTTCGTTGGGACCGGCATCGCCGCCGGGCATGCCGCTGCCGCTGCCACTCCCGCCGCCGCACGCCCACGGGTTGGTCGCGCAGTTGCCCGGGTTGGTCTGCGGCGGCGGTGTGGGAGGAGGCGTCCACGGATCGGGCTGATCGTTCTCATAAACGCAGATGCTCATGCCGTACGAGACGCCGCACGACGTACTCTTGTGCGGTGAACCATCCGCGACGCTGAAGCGACGCGCGGGGACCGTCGAGGGGGAATCGGAACAGGCCTGGATGACGACGGCGGCCGCGGCGACGATCGTCGCGAACGCCGCGGCGGCGTGGCGCCGCCCGCGGTGAGAGGTGTGAGGCAGCACGGTCGAGAATCTCCTGACGCAGAGGGGTGTCGCCCGGGCGCCGCGCAGGGCGGATACGCGCCGGACACGAGATTGCCGCGTGCGTCAGAGATGCCGCCGACCGTAGGAGTTTCACAATTGAGGAATTCTGCCAAAAAGACTGACAATGCGCCACTGGCATGTGTGAGGCGACAGGTGCGCGCGAAATGCGTCGCGGCACCGCGAGCGTCGTTGTGTTCGGCCAGCGCCTCACCGTCCCGCGTCGCGGTCGAGCAGACCGGCCTCGCGCAACTTTGCCGTGAATCCGGCGAGCCCCGCGTCGAAGCCGCCCCCGCCGGCGGTCCGCCGCAGCGGCGCCCCGCAATGGCGCCGCACGCAATCCCGGAGCGCCGCGGGCGACGCGAAGCCGGCGCGGGCCGCCACGCGCTTGAGCGGCCAGCCGAGGAGCTCCGTCTGCCACAGTACGTGGAGCACGAGCACGTCGAGGAGGAGGCGATGCGCCGGCGGCAGCCGCCCGTCCTTCAGCCGTCGCTCCAGAGTGCGGCGGGCGACCCCCGTCGCATCGCACAGGGTAGCGACCGACGGCCGGCGCGCCCCCACGACCGCCGCCCCGACCAGGACGTGGGCCAGCGCGGGCCGGGCCACGCCCGTCAGCGCGCCGAGGAGCCGCAGTTGCGCGTCGGACGGCAGGGAGCGGTCGACCGCGTCGCGAAGTGCCGTCCCCGGCGCCTCGACACCGTCGAGCGCGACGCGGACCCGATAGCCGGCCGCGGTCAGCTGGAGCGCCTGTTCGGACATATCGGGCGACAATCTGCCGAAGAGCGTCAGGTGGGCGTCATGTGGGAGCGGGCTCGCCCCTTCGGCGAGTGTCTGAACTGGCACGCCGAACTCGTCGCGCGCGGTCGAGATGAGGCCCGCCAGCCGCGTAGACGCGGTCAGCGCCCGCAGCTCGCGCACCGAAGCCACCCGGAGAAGTCGGACTCCGGCGGCGGCACGGGGCACCCCCGCCATGCCCGGAGGAAGCATCACGGCGACCTCGGCCTGACGACGGAGCTCCGCGGTCGGGGGCGCCGCCGTGGCCGGTGGCGGAGCCTGCGGGTTCACGGCGCCGAGGGAAAGCTGGTGCATACGGCATCCCGAGGAACGATTGAGGGCGGTCGGCGGTTTGCCGAAACCCGGTTGCGCGGCTGATGTTAGGCGGGCGTCCACCGCGGGCCGAAATCGTCCTGTCGCTTGCCGCATGTTTCGGTTGCGCGGCTCCGCGCCGTGCCGCATCGATCGTCTGCCATTCGTCCCTCGCACCCACGCCATGCTCGTATCGCTGCCCCCGCTCGCTTCACTAGCACTGTGGCTTTCCTCGGCGTCCGCCGACAGCACGGCATTCGTTCGGGTCAACCAACTCGGCTACCTCCCGGACGCGCCCAAAGTCGCGGTGGTGTGCGCGCTGCGCCCGGCGGGGCTGACGCAGTTCGTGGTCGAGGACACGACGGGCGCTCGCGTGCTCGGGCCGCGCACGGCGGAGCGGCAGGGCGCCTACGCCGGATGCGTCGAGACTTACCGGCTCGATTTCACCGGCCTGCGCCGCACGGGGCGCTATCGCGTTCGCGCCGGAGATTTCGTTTCGCCGACGGTGCGGATCGCGCCCGACGTCTACGACGGCCTCGCCGACACCCTGCTCGGCTACCTGCGGCAGCAGCGCTCCGGCTACAACCCGTTCCTCCGCGATTCGGCACACACGAAGGACGGGATCGTCGTCGATCATCCGACGCGGACGGGCGACACCATCCGGGTGAGCGGTGGTTGGGCGGACGCCGCCGACTATCTGCAGTACGTGGCCACGTCGGCGACGGCGACCTACCACCTTCTCGCCGCGTATCGCGATGCCCCTCGCGCCTTCGACGATCACTACGACGCGCGCGGTCTCGCCGGCGCGAACGGCGTTTCGGACGCACTCGACGAAGCGCGACACGGGCTCGCGTGGCTCGTGCGCATGTTCCCCGACGACAGCACGTTGTTCAATCAGCTCGGCGACGATCGCGATCACACCTACTGGGATCTGATCACGACCGACAGCTCGGACTACGGGTGGGGCAAGGGCGGCGCGCGCCCGGTCTATCCCTGCACCGGCAAGCCGCAGGGGATCCTCGGCCACCAGAATCGGTCGACCGGGTACGCGTCGACGGCGGGGAAAATGGCGGCGGCGTTCGCGCTCGGCGCGCGGGTGATCGGACCGACGGATCGGGCTCTTGCCGACACGCTCCGGCGCAAGGCCGTCGCCGCCTACGCCCTCGGCGTGAAATACCCGGGCGTGTGCCAGACCGCGCCGGGTGTGTCTCCATACTTCTACGAAGAGGATAATTGGACGGACGACATGGAGCTCGGCGCCGCGATGCTGTTCCAGCTGACCGATGACGACCGCTATCGGCGCGACGCGATCGCCTACGCGCGGCGCGAGCCGGTCACGCCGTGGATGGGCGCCGACACCGCCCGACACTACCAGTGGTATCCGTGGCACAACGCGGGGCATTACGAGACCTGGCTCCGCGCCGACCGGGCGGGTCGCGGCGAGGTGACGTCGTTCTACCGCGACGGGATCGAACGCGTGGTGAAGCGTGCGTCGAACGGCTTTCGCGTTGGCATTCCGTTCATCTGGTGCTCGAACGATCTGATGGTCTCGTTCGCGACGCAGTCGATGTTCTACCGCCGGATGAGCGGCGATGCGCGCTTTAGAGAATACGAACAGGCCGCGATCGACTGGCTGTTCGGCGCGAATCCGTGGGGCACGTCGATGGTGATCGGTGTTCCGCGCGACGGCGTCTACCCCCGAGATCCACACACCGAGCTGCCGCGGGAACTGCACGCCGGACTCACGGGCGGGCTCGTCGACGGGCCGGTCTACGCGTCGATCTTTCAAAACCTGCGCGGCATCGCGCTGCACGACGCCGACGAATTCGCGCCGTTCAACACCGGCGCGATCGTGTACCATGACGACCTCGGCGACTATTCGACGAACGAGCACATCATGGACGGCACGGCCAACCTGCTCTACCTCTTGTCGTCGCTCGACTCGCGCGGCCCGGCGCGGCCGCGTTAGCCGAAACTCGCCATTGCTCGGCGAGCGGGAACGTCCTATTGGTTAACGCCGTGAAGTGGCCCGTTCTTCCGACGCTGGAGCGACCGCATGGCCTTCTCCGATCAGATGCTTCCCGACGCCGAGCGTGCCGTCGGACTTCCGCTTGCCACCGCGCTGGTCACTGACAGCGCCGCCGAGCGCAAGCTCATCATCACCGCGCTGCTCGGCGGTGCGACGGTGTTCCTGCTTCACCGCTACTTCGACGGGTTTCTCAAGGGCGCCGGGTTCGACGATCTCTCCGAGCGGCACGGAAAGGCCGCGGCGACGCTCATGACGGCGCTGCGTGAGGGCAAGGACATCGACGCGGCGGTCGCGACGGCGAAGGCGTCGCTCGACCAGTCGGTCGCCGAACTCGTGCGGAAGAAGGTCGATCTCGCGGCGCGCGAGGACGCGATCGCGGTCGTCGCCGACCTGCTGAAAAGCCGCGGCGCTCCGGCGATGCAGGCCGACGACGTCGCGCGCGCGCTGGCCGCGCAAGTCGCGGCCGCCGGTTCGTCATCGCCGCCGCGCGAGCTGCGCGGGCCCTGAGCGATGTCCGCGCGACTGGTCGAGGCGCAGCGCCAGCACTGGCTGGCGGTGTGTCACATGCTGATGTCGACCGACCCCGCGGCCGCGGACGGCAGCTTCGCCATCTACCGCGGCGAGGACAGCGACTTCCGGCCGGGGTGGAATCGCCGCCGCTTCGGCCCTGGCGCACCGCATCCGGTGTTGTACACGCACATCGACACCCACGGAGGCACGACCACCCCCGTGAAGCCCGACGTCGACGAGGCGTCGATCCACGAGGTCGTGCCGAAGGAGCGCCCGCTCGAGCAGCGGCGGCTCTGGCAACTGGCGACCGGGCACGCGGGGCAGATGGCGCGGCTCGATCTCCCGGAGTGGTCGCTCGAGCAACTCCAGCGCGTGCTCCGGAGCATCACCCGCGCGCACGACCGCGGCGCCGATTTTCGGTCGCACCAGGCGATGTTCCTACGGTTCCTCGCGCAGGAGACGGAGCGCGGCGGCGGCCAGATCTCGGATGATCAGCGTCGCGGGCTCGTCGCGAACGTCGTGCACGGCTACCTGGCATTCGCGCTCTCGGGCCACGTCGCGTCGCAGGTCCTGGCCGTGGCGCTGATCATGCGCCGCGTCGTGCCGGGGGAACCCATCGAGTTCGTCTCCGGAGAGGAAACGGCGGCCCGGATCGACCGCTTGTGTGATCTCGCATACCAACTCTTTCATCTGCGCGACGGCCGCGCTCCGCATACGTTCTACCGCATGACGTTCCTCGGCTGCCTCCTCGGGAGAGCCGTCGCGGTCCTCGCGCAGCATCGCGACGAGGCGTTGGGGAACGACCCGGTGGCGCGCGAACGCCTGGCGCGCCAGGCGCAGCTCGTCGAGGAAGAGGTCGTTCACCACGGCTTTCCGACGTTCGTCATTCCGGCGCTGTTCGCGGATCCCGATCGGGGAACGGGGTACATCGCACGTTCGCTCGGCGAGCGCGATCTGGATGCCGTCGCGATCGCGCGGGTCGCGCACCCCGGTGTCAAACAGATCCTCGAGCGTTGGCGGAGCTCGGCCGGCGCGATCGATCCCATGAGCGAGTACTACGATCTGCTCGCGACGCCGTCGACGGACGTCGAAGTCGAGGATCAGCTCGAGACGACCTTCGCGCTGCTCTGAAGATCAGCGGGCAAGCACGAAGCGTCTGGAGGCACGCTCGTAGGCATACGCGATCGCCAGAACCCGCGCGTCGGTTCCCGGGAGGCCCACGACCGACAGATTGAGCTCGGGAACGCCGTCGCTGCCGAGGCCCGCCGGCACCGAGACTTCCGGGAGGCCCAGCCAGTTGCCGTATCCGAGTGGCGTGCGGACGTCGGGCCACGAGTCGGCCGCGCGGGGGGCGCGGAAGGGCATCGTCGGATAGACCATGGCCTCGACGTTCGCCGCCTTCATCGACGCGGCCAGCTTCGCCACGACTTCGGCGCGCGACTTCGCGAACGACACGCCGGCCCCGTCGCGCTCCATCGGCTGGTCGAACAGCGGCTCGCACTCCTCGAAGGTCTCGGGCAGCACGTCGTAGAAGCTGCGGTAGGCGGCGTAGCCGCGCCGGATCTTGTCCCGCGCGTCAGACGCATCGCGCGCGCGCCCGAGGAAGTAGTGAAACAGCGCGTTGGCCGTCGGGGCAGGGGCTTTCGGGTTGGGGGCGAGGTCGCCGCGCGCCCGGGCGGATTCCGTGAAGAGATTGGTGTAGTTCGCGCGCGTCACGGCAGCGTCGAACGGTTCGACGACCGCGCCGGCCGCGCGGAGATCGCCGAGCGCGCGGTCCCAGGTACCGACCGCCGCGGCAGTCATCTGGGCTCGCGGGGCGTGCAGCTCGACGATGCCGAGTCTGACGTCCTTCAGCGAATCCTCATGCAACGGGGCGAGCGGTCGCGGGTCGAATGCGGCAGCGAGGGCCAGTGGGTCCGACGCGTCGGCGCCGGCGATGACCGCGAGCATCAGCGCCGCGTCGGCCACCGAGCGAGCGAGAGGGCCGTGGGTGTCGAGATACGGCCACGTGGGGATGACGGCGGTGCGCGGGACGAGCCCGAAGGTTGGCTTCATTCCGACCACGCCGCTGAACTGCGCCGGAATTCGATTCGATCCGCCGTCGTCGGTGCCGAGCGCGACGAACGCCATGCCCGTCGCGACTGCGGCCGCGGAGCCGGCGCTCGAGCCGCCGGGCGTGAGCGTGTCGGTCGGATCGTGCGGGTTGAGGACCTGGCCAGTGTGGCTGCTGGTACCGTTGCCGTGATACGCGAAGTCGTCCGCGGCGGTCTTGCCGAGGATCACCGCGCCGGCCTTGCGCAGCCGCGCGACCTCGATCGCGTCGCGCCGGACCGGATCGGCGAAGCGCGCGGCCCAGTCGGCGTTCGACCCCGTGGTCGGCAGTCCATTCACGTCGTAGATGGCCTTCGCGAAGACGGGCACGCCGTCCATCGGTCCGCGCGATGTACCGGCGCGCAGCCGTTCATCAGACGCGCGCGCTTCGGCCAGTGCCGACTGGGCGGAGAGCACATCGACCGCGCGCAGGCGGGCGCCGACGCCTCGGCACCGCTCGAGCGCGCGCTGAGTCACTTCGACCGCGGTCCATTCCCGACGCCGTCGGCCCGCCTGATACTCTGCGATGCTGCCGTCGAGTGGATCCGCAGCGCTGCGCGGGCTGTCGAGCAGCGGGAGCGCGGAGAGGGCGGCGAGTCGGGCGAGGGCTTCGCGGCGAGAGATCGACAATGCGGCGGCGGTTGGCGTTGAACGGCAGCGCTGATCGTGGATGGATGCTATCGCCGATCACCGGCCGGCGTACAGGGCGTCCGCGACGACGCAAGTCGCATGCGCGGCGTCGGCTTCGGTGCTGCCTGGCTCGATGCGATGCCACGGCTGGCGTGAGAGATCGCGAGCGTCAGTGGTCTGGACGGCCACCGGACGCCCGTCTCCGACGGACATGACCGAGCGGTCGACACGAAAGGCATAGCTCCGGCAACTCAGGATCGCGTGGACCAGCTCGCGGTTGAACGCCTTCTGGTTGTAGTAGCGCATCGCCGCATGATCGGTGCGATACCAGATCTCATAATCGCGCCCCGCATAGCGGCGCAGATGCGCGGTGTCGATGGCGATCGTGTAATTCGAGTCGCGCGCGACGATCAGCCAGCGATGGGTATCATTGCCGCGCGTCGCCAGCCAGGCACCGGCGACGACCAGGGCGAGCAGCCCGGCCGAGCGCGCGAGTCGCCGGCGCAAGGGCAGGCGGCGCCGGTAGGCGGGTACCCAGCCGGGCGACTCTTCGGCAGGAGCGTCCGTCGCGTGAAGCGGCGCGGAGTTACTCACGATGCTTCAGATCTCGAAGACGATTCGATGAGCAAACGATGAACGTCGCGGTGCTTTTGAGGATCCTGCTCGCGTGGCAGAAAGTGGGTCGGCGGTTCTGACGCGTCAATGCGAGTGCGCGGCGTCCTGGATTAAGAGTTGATGAATGTGCGAAGGCAGCCGTCGTCCCGTCGCCCAGACTTCTTCGTGGCAGTCCGTGCTTTCCTTCGCGCATCCCCGCCTCTCTGAGCCCTCGCGGTGAAGTCGTACGGTCGCGCTGAGCGCGGTGAAACCGTGGCCCCCTTGGCCGCCCATTGGCGACGCTCACAGATTACCCGGGTTGCAGTTCGCGCCTCCGTTTCCCTCGACTTTCTCGAACCATGCGCCGCATCACTGCATTCCTCGCTCTGCCGCTCGCCGCTGCGCGATTCGGCGCGCGGGCCCAAACATCCTCGACCCCGCGCCCGCCCGCGGCGTATTCCCTCATCAAGGAGCCGGACCTCGAGCGCGACATGTACGCGCTCGCCGCCGACGCGATGCGCGGCCGCGAAGCCGGCACCGTCGACGAGATGCGCGCGTCGATGTGGCTCGCCGAGGACATGCGGAAGATCGGTCTCCAGCCGGGCGGCACCGACGGCAGCTGGTTCCAGTGGTGGGACATGCGCCGCACGCGCATCTCGACGCCGAACAGCGCGGTGAAGGTCGGCGGCCGCACGCTCGAGCTGTGGAAGGAGATCGCGCCGACGTCGAACACGGCTGCGGAGGTCACGGGGAGCACGGTCTTCGTCAGCCCGGGCGACACGACCGTCGATGTCCGCGGCAAGATCGTCGTCACACCGCTCGTACCACCCCCGGCGGCGAGCGTCCGCACGACCACCAACACCTACGACGTGAACTACACACGCTCGGCGCTCAATCCGACGAGCGCTCCGTTCGCGCGGCGCGGCGCGGCCGCGGTGATCGTGATCGCCGACTCGATCGCCGAGATCGGCTTCGACGGCGTCGCGAACGTGCAGATGCGCGGGTCCTACGACGTGGTCGGCGGCGTGCCGCGCTTCAATCGAGCGGCCGCGAACGCCGCGGCGGCCGCCGGTGCGGGACGCGGTGCGGTGGCGGCTGGCCGCGGCGGGCGTGGCGGCGCCGGCGCGGGGAACGCTCCCGTGCCCGTCCTTCTCGCCCGCAAGGCCACCGGCGACGCGCTCCGCTCCAGCGCCCAGCCGGCCGAGATCCGGCTGCGCGACGAGACGTTCGAGACTCCGTCGGTGAACATCATCGGCGTGGTGCGCGGAACGGATCCGCAGCTGCGCAACGAGTACGTGCTCTTCAGCTCGCACCAGGATCACGACGGGGTGCGTTACACCGTCGCGGGCGATTCCATCTGGAACGGTGCGGACGACAACGCGTCCACGAGCGTCGCGCTGCTCGCCATCGCCCGCTCATGGGTCAAGCAGCCGAGCAAGCGTTCGGCGCTCTTCGTCTTCCACGGTGCGGAGGAGCGCGGCCTGCTCGGCTCGCGCTACTACGTCGCGCATCCGACGGTGCCGCTCACCAGCATCGCCGCGGTGCTCAACGGCGACATGATCGGCCGTAACGCGCTCGACACTGCAGCGCTGCTCGGCTCACAGCCGCCGCATCGCAACTCGTCGGAGCTGGTACAGATGGCGATCGAAGCGAACAGCGCGACGACGAAGTTCGCCATCGACTCGACGTGGGATCGCCCGACGCACCCCGAAGGATGGTACTTCCGCAGCGACCATGTGCCGTACGCGGAGCGCAACGTGCCGGCGCTGTTCTTCTCGTCGAACCTGCACTCGGACTATCACACGCCGCGCGACGAGCCGAAGAACATCAGCTACCCGAAGCTGCTGAAGATGACGCAGTGGATGTACATGACCGGCTGGATCGTCGGCAACGCGCCGAAGCGGCCGGCGGTCGATCCGGGGTTCGTGCTGCGCTGATTGGAGGTCCCCGGGGGCTCGGGTCGTTGGCCCTCCTTCCTGAGCTCAACGCAGCACGTCGTGCAGAGCGGCGCGCGCGGCATGGTAGCCCGACATGCCGTGCACGCCCCCGCCGGGGGGCGTCGACGCGGAGCAGAGATACACCCCGGCGAGCGGCGTGCGGTAGGGCGCGATGATCTTCGTCGGCCGCGCGAAGACCTGCGCGAGATCGCCCGCCCCGCCCATGATGTCGCCGCCGACGTAGTTCGCGTTGCGCCGCTCGAGATCAGCGGGCGCGAGCGCGCTTCGCGCCAGGATGCAATCGCGAAATCCAGGAGCGAAGCGTTCGATCTGCGCTTCGATGCGGCCGCTCATGTCGACCGGCGAGCCATTCGGCACGTGGCAGTATGCCCAGAGCGTGTGCCGACCCTCGGGAGCGCGCGATGGATCGAACAGCGTCGGCTGCACCGCGAGCACGTAGGGCTTCTCGCTCACGCGCCCGAGCCACGCATCGCGCTCGCTTTGCGCGATCTCGGCCATCGTCCCGCCGAGGTGCAGCGTGCCGGCCGTCGCGCAACCCGCGTCGCGCCAGGGGACCGGCGACGAGAGCGCCCAGTCCATCTTGAAGACTCCCGGACCATAGCGAAAGCGCGAGAGCCGGTCGCGATACGCGGGCGGCAGACGTTCGCCGGCGAGCCGGATCAACTGGCGCGGCGTGACATCGCACAGCACCGCGCGCGCTCTTGGCAGTGCGTCGAGCGATTCCACCAGCTCGCCCGTGATGATCTCGCCACCCAGGGATCGGAGACAGGACGCCAGCGCATTCGCCAGTTGCTGCGATCCCCCGCGTGCGATCGGCCAACCAACGGAGTGCGCGGCAATGAGCAGCGTCAGCCCGTAGCCGGACGTGGCGAGTCGGTCCAGCGGCACCATGCTGTGCGCCGCGACGCCCGCGAACATCGCGCGCGTTCGCTCATCGGCGAACGCGCGGCGCGCCAGTCCCTCGGCGGATTGAATCGCGTGCCGGCCGAAGCGAGTCATCAGCGCCGGATGGTCGAAGCTCAATGGGCCGAGCAGCGCATCCATGAGCGGCTCGACGTGCTGGACGAAGGGCGCGAGCAGCGCGCGATACCGCCGCGCGTCGCCAGCCGACAGCGCGTCGCCGATCGCGTCGAGCGATTGCTGAACGACGACCGCCGACCCGTCGTCGAGAGGGTGGGCGAACGGCGCCGCGGGCTGGATCAACTCGAGGCCATGGTCCGCGAGCGGCAGCGTGCGGAGCAGCGGCGAGACTCGTGCGAGCGCATGCACGGTCGCGCACACGTCGTGCGTGAAGCCGGGCAGCGTCAGCTCCGCGGAGCGCATGCCGCCGCCGATCACCGGTGCGGCCTCGTAGATCCGCACGGAGCGTCCGGCGCGCGCGAGCGTGATCGCCGCCGCGAGCCCGTTGGGGCCCGCGCCGACGACGATGGCATCGAGCGTCACGGTGGATCCGCCGGGAGAACGTTCACCGATTGAATGGTACTTCTGAGACCCAGTGGAAGCCCCGGCTGCGCTGCAGAAACGAATCGGGGTCGCGGAAGTGGAGCGCGAAGGACACGGGTTGGTCGTCGAACGTGCCGTTCACGGTCAGGTGTTCGCGATCGACGCGGCGATAGGCGAGCGTCGCCGAGGGTTTCGATTGGCCGGGCGTCGTGAGCGTCATCTCATGCGCGGTCGTGTCGAGCTTCGCGGTGAACCGGCGGAAGTCGTCGTTCATGCGCTGGAAGGTCGCGTCGAACGGCGTCTGAAAGATGATGCGACGCCAGCGCGTGGAGTCGGAAACGAGAGCGGCGCGCACAACGCCGCCGACGGTCATGGAGTCGACCTCCCAGATTCCGTAGAGCGGTGAACGCGGCGCGCCGCCGCCGTAGAGACGCCACGCCCGCTGGCCGTTGACCAGATTCACTCCGATGAGAACGGCAGCGTAGATCGCCTGCGCCGAAACGACTCTCCGCCACGCAGCCGGTGAACGCGTCGCCTGCGGCTCCGGCGCGAGCGATCCTGTGCGATGCCGAACGAGCAGGTCGAACAGGCGACCCGCGTTCGGCGCCAGGAGATAGAGCGCCATGAGCACGAGGTGAAACGAGAACAGCTTCACCGGGACGTCGTACGTCATGTTGAGCAGGAAGATCATCGTCGCGTCGCCGAGCGCGACGAGTGCACCGACGATCGACGTCGCGGGGATGAAGAGCAGAAGGCCGGCGAGCACCTCCGCCGCGCCGGTCGCCATTTCGTATGCGGGCGACGCCCCGACGGAATACCAGAGCACGCCCATCGGCGAGAAGTTCCCGAACGGCTCGACGAGTCGCGCGAGCGAAAGCACCGGCATCTGCAGCGGAATCAGCTTCGCGAATCCGTAGGTGAGGAACGTCGTCGCCATGGCCAGCCGTAGCCCCAGACGGAGCCACGCGTAGAGCCGGGCGTGCTCGGTGCGGCCGCGAGCGCGGAAACTCCATGCAACCGTCGCGATGGTCGCTATGAGAAGGAGAGAAACGACGTGCAGCCAGTCGTACAGCTTGTCGCCGCTGCCCGTCGTCGCCAGGGAGATCGGCTGCTCGATGCCGAGCAGGTGGCGTCCGACGGCGAGGATGATCGTGCGCATCGGAAACAGACGGCCGAGGTCCGGAAAGCCCGGCAGGATGGCGAGCATCCCCTGCAGCATCTGCGTCGTGACGACGTAGAGTCCGAGGTAGACGAAGCAGAAGCGGAAGGCGACCAGCGTGGCTGGTCGCCAGTGCGGCGCCGGCGAAACGAGATCCGGGGATGGCGCGACGGCGACGGGTGGAGCGAGGGCCGGCTCAGCGTTCGGAGGGACGACGGTTGCCACGGGACGCCTCCATGCGAGGGCGCGTCGACTGACCGCGCGAGTGGGATGGCGCCCAACTTACGGGTCGAGCGAACCGGCGGATAGAGGCGCTCGATGAGCAGACTTGAACGAGCGCTTCGCGTCGTCGTCAGGTGCGCGGTCGCGACGCGATCGTGAACCGGAAGCCGTCCGGATCCTGAATGCGGAACGCCCGCATGCCGCGCATGTCGGTCGGCGGCAGCTCGAGCACGCCGCCGCGGGCCTGAATGCCCGCGGCGAGGTCGTCGATGCTCTGCGTGGTCGTCAGCATGAGCGAGAAGCCCGCGCCCTTCACGCGGTCCGCACCGCGGGTGCCGTCGTCCTGGGTCAGGAGAATGCGCGCGGTCCCGGCGCTCAGCGAGACGGCGAACAGGCGCCCGTCGCGTCGGTGTTCGCGGTCGACGGTGAAGCCGACGACATCGCGGTACCAGGCGACGCTCGCCGCAAGATCATCGACGGTCAACGACGCTTGAAGACTCTCGGCGACGAAGGAACTCGCCGCGTTCGGCTGATGGGGCATGTCGGAGTTCGTCAACGTTCGGTCACCGCATCGATCCGGAAGGGAGCACCGGCAGCACGATCCGCGAGGCGCGTCCCGCGCCCCGGAAGATCGTCATCGTCGCCTTCTGGAAGTCGCTCGCGTTCGCCTGGTTGATGTTCGCCACGTACTTCTGCGGGTTGCGGTCGATCAGCGGAAACCACGTGCTTTGCACGTGCACCATCAGGCGGTGTCCCTTCTTGAAGGTGTGAAAGACGTCGAGCAGTTGATAGTTCACCGAATCGGGCCTGTTCGGCACCATCGGCTGGGGCTTCTCGAGCGACCGGCGCCACCGCGCGCGGAACACGTCGCCCTTTACGAGTTGCTCATAGCCGTCCATGGTCGCCGCACCGCCGCCGCGGCCGGCGAGCGGCGTGTCGGGATAGACGTCGATCACCTTCACGATGAAGTCGGCGTCGGTGCCGGTCGTCGCGACCTCGAGATGCACGCCGATCGGTCCCGCGAGCGTGAGATCCTCGGCGAGCGGCTCCGTCTCGTAGACCAGCACGTCGGGACGTCGCGATGCGAAGCGCTGATCCTCGAGCGGATAGAGCTGGTAGTACCCGAACGAGTACGCGTTCGTGTACGGCACGGGCCTGGCCGGATCGCTGACGTACGAGTCGAACGCGCCGGCCGTCGTCGGTGCGGTGTAGGACAGCTTCCCGTCCGCGGAGAGATAGAGCGGCGTCGGCTTCATCTCGCGCGGCGGCCACGCGTCGAACGTGCGCCAGCGATTCGCGCCCGTCTCCCACACGACCGCGCGCGGGAGCGGTGCTCCGCACTGGTCCTTCAACTGACACGCGAAGAACGGAAAGCCGATGCTGTCGCGAAAGAACTGCCCCGGTTTCGCCCCGAATTTGAGCGCGCCGAGCGAATCGTCGCCGCCGCGGTTCCAGGCGCCGTGCGTCCACGGGCCCATCACGAGGGTCCGCGTCGTGCCGGTACTCATCGAGTCGAGCGACCGCTGCAGACGCAGCGGGCCATACGGATCCTCGGCGTCGAACCAGCCGCCGACCGTCAGCACCGCCGGCTTGATGTTCTTCTCATGCTTCCAGATGCTGCGCGGCTGCCAGAACGCGTCGTAGTTGGGGTGCGCCATGAGCGTGTCCCAGAACGCGACGCGGTGCTGCAGGATCGTCGTGAGATCCTTGTTCAGCACATCCATGAAGAAGTGGTAGCCGTCGCCCGTCGGCATCGCCGGCCGGGACGGGTACGACGTCGTCGGCCCGTTCCGCGGCTGATCGAAGCCGCTGATGAAGTTGAACGTCTGGGCGAGCGTGAGCGCGCCGTTGTGATGGCGGTCGTCGCCGAGGTACCAGTCGATCATCGGCGCCGACGGATATGCCGCCTTGAGCGCCGGGTGCGCATCGGGGAGACCGGCGGCCACGAAGAAGCCCGGCGCCGAATTGCCCCACGTGCCGACACGCCCGTTGTTGTTCGGAACGTTCTTGATCAGCCAATCGATCGTGTCGTAGGTGTCGCTCGATTCGTCGACGTCCTTGTTGGACTTCTTGTCGGCGATGTACGGCGTCATGAACGAGTAATAGCCGCCGCTCATGTAGCGCCCGCGCACATCCTGATTCACGAAGATGTAGCCGTCATCCTGGAAAGCCTTCCAGGGGCCGAGGCTCGCCGGGTAGGCGTCGGGGCCATACGGCGCGACGCTGTACGGCGTGCGCATGAACAGAATCGGATAGCGCCGGCTGGTGTCGCGCGGCGTGTAGATCGCCGTGAACAGCTCCGTGCCGTCGCGCATCGGGATGCGCACTTCGCGCTTGGCGTACATGCGCTGGACGTCGGCGGCGCCACCCGTCGGCGCCTGAGCGGCAATCGGTCCGGCGACGGCCGCGGCGACCAGCGCGACCGCGGTGAGGCGAGAGATCATCGTGGGTTGTTCAGAGTAACGGGCGACGTCACTTGCCGCCCAGGTTCGAGACGCTGTCGAAGACGCCTTCGGGGATCTCCCGGACGACCACGGACGTGAGCATCTGCCCGAAGGCCGCGGTGCTCACGATCGGAATGGCCGCGACACTGAGCAGGCTCGCGCCGATGCCATGCTCGTTGGGGCTGAGCGCCGTGCTCCACATCCGCGCGCTCACGTCGCCGATGGCCCGGCCGACGTTGTCGAGCGCCTCCACCGCTTCCGCTTTCTTCATGGCTTCCTCCGGTGAAAATGGCAGGCGTTCACGGCTCGCCGCCGACGTGCTCGGCGAAGATCTTCGCGAGTTGCTGCTGGTCGGTCGTCTCGTTCAGCGCGAGCATCAGTAGGATCCGCGCCTTCTGCACGTTGAGATCGCCGGGCGTGATGCGCGCCGGATTGGCGCCGGACACGCGCCCCGAGCCGGTGCGGCTGCCGACGACCACGACGACGCCCTTCGCGCGGGCACGCTGCAGCGCCGCCCCCTGGCCCGATGCGAGCCCGCCGGCCCCGACGCCCGCCACGACGATGCCCCTGGCGCCCGCCGCGACGGCCGCGTCGATCAGCACGCTGTCCGCGCCGCCGTACGAGTAGATGATGTCCACCCGCGGCAGGGCCGTGACTTTCGAGATGTCGAAAGTCCGGCGATGGGTCGGCCGCGCGCGATTGAAGTAGATCGTATCGTGATCGGTGATCGCGAGCGGCCCGTGCTCCGGCGCCTGAAACGTCTCGACCCGCGTCGTGTTGGTCTTCGTCACCTCGCGCGCGGCGAAGAGTCGGTCGTCCATCAACACCATCGTGCCGCGTCCGCGCGACGCCGGCTGCGCCGCGGCCCGCACCGCGTTGAAGAGATTCGCCGGACCGTCGGCGCCGATCGCGTCGGCCGGCCGCATCGCGCCCGTCACGATCACCGGACGATCGCCGCCGACCGTGAGATCGAGAAAGTACGCCGTCTCCTCCATCGTATCGGTGCCGTGCGTGACCACCACCCCGGCGAGATTGGGCCGATCGCGAAACGCAGCCGAGATGCGCCGCGAGAGATCGAGCCATTGCTGCGGCCCGATCGCCCCCGACACCACGTTCGAGAACTGCTCCGCGCTCATCGTCGCGACCTTGTCGATCCCCGGCGCCGCTTTCGTCAGCTCGTCGACGCTGATCTTGTTGACCGCGCCGCCGCGATCACCGTAGTAGTTGCCGGTCGACGCGATCGTGCCGCCCGTCGCCATCACGAGCACCTCGGGTGGTTTGCTCTGCGCGGACAGCGGAACGAACGCGGCGAGCAGCAGGCTTCCGGACGTGACGAGCGACAGCGCGGAGCGGCGTGGCACCATGAACCTCCTGGAGGGCGGAGTGGGCGGCGATGGCCGGCCTCGACTACGAGCCCGGACGGCGGAATGTTGCGCGCCGCCGACCGATCCGAAAGACGCGGTCAGCGGCGCCACCGCAGGTCGATCACGAGCGGGCGATGATCCGACGATCGCTCGGAGTCGCTCACGTCGATCCCATGGGCCTCGCGCCACCGCGGACCGAGATCCGACGCGTCGAACACGAAGCCGCCCAGCACCTCGAGTGTGCGGTCGCTGTAGCTGAACCAGTCGAGCCGGCCGGGGGGAAACGGTCCACCGCGGCCGTCCCACGTCGCCGCGGTTGCGCCGTCGAGCTGCAGCAGCGGATCGGCGGAGGTGAGTGCTCGCCGGTCGAACGCGACACCGGCCTCCCGCAACGTGCGCAGCGGCTCGTACGTGCCGACGAGATTGTGGTCGCCCGCGATGATGACGCCGTCGACCGGGCCGCGGGTGCGCAGCGCGGCGCCGGTGTGGTCGCGGATGAGCCGCGCTTCGGCCACGCGACGCATCTCCTGCCACGAACCCGGGGCATTCCCCGCGCTCTGCAGATCCACGCCGACGACCATCGCGCGCCGGCCACCGAGCGTGACGATGGCGCCGCCGGTCGGAACGCCGTCGCGGAGCGACGACCGCTGCCGCTCCCGCGTCGACTGCGGGACGGCCGCGAGCAGTCGCTCTGTCATCGTGTCGGGGAAGGTGATCAGCCGCAGCTCCGGCAGCTCGTCGACCGCCGATCGGCTCGCGATGACAGTTCTCTGATAGCCGCCCGCCGCTCCGTACGTGAAATGCCAGGCGCCGCGCGTGGGATCGCCCACCGTCGCGAGAAACGCGCGGACTCCCTCGGTACCGATCACTCCCCCGACCTCGTTGAGCACCAGGAGATCCGGGTCGAGCGCCGAGATGATGCGGCGGAAGCGATCGGGGCGGGCCTGGATGCCTTCGTTGGCGACGTTCCAGACCAGTGTGCGAAACTCGGTGCCACGTGCGCGCGCGATCGGATCGACCGCCGCGGGAGGACGCGCGGCGGTGTCGAGCGGCACCAGACTGCCCGTGAGGATCGGCAGGCGATAGCGGATTGCGCCGGCGCTGTCGCGCCCCACGAGCTGCGCGCGAAAGCGACTCGCACTGAAGAGCGGCGTGGTGACTCGCTCCGGCGCCGCGGAATCACGCAGCGCTCTGCCGCGCGCGATGCGCATCTCGAACCGATCGCTCGCCACGGTCGGCTGCATCACGAACTCCAGCGGATACGTATCGCCGGCACGTTCGGCGCCGTCGCGCGCGAAGACGCGCAGGGCAGCGCCCTCGCCGACGCGGCCATTCGGCGCGCGCGGAGAGAAATCGAGCGTGACGTCGGTTCCGGCGAGGCCGTCCACCGTCGCGCCGGTGCGCGCGTCGTCGTCCGCGTCGAATGCGATCGACAGCGTGCTCGCGAGCCCGTAGAGACTCGCCGCGCGCGCCAGCGAGAGCGACAGGTAGACGAATCGGCCGTCGCTCTGCTGCGCGAGGCTCGTCACGTCGGCCAGAGGCGCCTGCGATCCGAGCGCGTCACTCGCGAGCGAGGCGTCAACCGACCGCGACACGGAGGACGCCGGCGAGCGCCAGTCGTCGAAGCGTGCATCGATCACGACGGCTGGTGCGGTGGCGTCCGGGGCCGGGAGTGGCGACGACTCGTGCGGCGACGTGCGCGTGCACGCGGCGGCCGCCAGCAGGGCGAGCGATATGGTCGTGCGGAGAGACAGGCTGGCCATAGGTCGCTCCAATCTCGCCGTCGGCAAAGCCTTCGAGAAGCGACATCAAGAAGCTTTGCCCGCTCTTCCGGGGGACCCATGGCCGCCCCAACTTCTCGCCGCCACCGTCCCGCGCGCGGCGCAGCGCGCCTCCGTCCGGATTCTCGAAGTGAGGTTTGCTCCCCATGTCCCGTCCGATTTCGGATACACCAGACGATCGTCGCGACGACGACATCTCTCGCCGCCGCGCCCTCCAGCTCCTCGCCGCGTCGATCGCGCTTCCCGTGGTCGTCAGGCCGCTGCTCGCGCAGGGCGGCGGTGCGCGCGGCCTCGCTCCGCGCGATACGACGCCGCTGGTCATGCCGTTCGAGGCGACCGGATGGAAGACCGTCTGGCTCGATCACCTCGACTACCAGTGCGTCGACTACAGGAAGGCGGCGGCGTTCTACGCGACCTTGATGGGCTGGAAGGTCCGCAGCGACGACGGCAAGCAGTGTGTGCTCGACATCGGCGAGAACTCGGGCGGCATCATCATTCGCGGTGGACTCGCCGCGCCGCCCCCCGCCGCGATCACCGACGCGGGGCTCGGCGTCAGTCGTCCCCCGGTGCAGGCCGTGTTCGACGGCTTCGCGTGGGGGATCGCGCCGTGGGACACCGACAAGGTGAAGGCGGAGCTCGAGAAGCGCGGGCTGAATCCGGTCGCCGATCACGCGGGCTCGGACTATCGCAGCTTTCGCATCAAGGATCCCGACGGGTTCAATCTGGCCATCACCAACGGCACGAGGGCGCTGCGTCGGAAGACACCCGCGACGGGCAAGCTTCCCGCACCGGCCCCCTTCGAGCCCACAGGGTGGAACACGCTCTATCTCGATCACATCTCGTTCGAGGTGCCGGACTACCGCCGCAGCGCCGCATTCTACCAGGCGCTGCTGGGGTGGGAGATGCGCCCAGGGGGAGGCGGCCAGGTGACCGCGCAGATCGGCTCCGTCGCCGGTGCGATCATCCGTGGCAACGCGGCGGTCCGGGCGGCGAGCGCCGGGCGCGGCGGCCGGGGCGGCGGCAGCGGCGATTCGACCGGCGTTCCACGGCCGACCGCGGCGACGGCGTCCACCACGCCGCCGCGCGCCGACGGCCGGTCATCGGCGGCGATCGGACATATCAGCTTTGGAATAGAGAACTGGAATACGGAGCGCGTGCGCGAGGAGCTGAAGAAGCGCGACGTGGTCTACGTCAATCGCGACGGACAGCGCGAGCCGCGCCCGGACATGACCGGAACGCTCGAGAGCTTCCACGTGCCCGACGCGATGGGCTGGGATCTCCAGATCGGGAACAAGATCGCGCCCGGACGATGACGATCGTCACCCTGGCGGCTGCATCACGATCAGCACCGCCGTGATCGCCAGGACCGCGGCCGTCGCGACGAGCTCGTACCGCATGCTGCGCAGCATCGGCACGGGACCGTCGCGATCGACCGTCGGGGTGAGGCGCTTCCAGTTTCGCCATCCGAGCAGCACGATGACCAGTACGCCGATGACCTTCGCGATCAGAATCTGCCCGTAGAGCGAACCGGTCAGCTGATTCAGATGCTCCAAATGCGCGGCCGCGGAGACCACCCCGCTCGCCACGACGAGCGCCGCGCCGAGCAGCGCCACGGGCGAGAACGCGGCCAGCATGCGAGTGAGCGGGAGCGGCGCTGTCGGCGTCGCGATGCGCTGGCGACGGCGCAGCCAGACGAGCAGCACCCCCAAGGTGCCGAGCCATGTCCCGGCGCCGGCGACGTGGAGGACGTCGGCGACGACCGCCAGCCGCTCGAAGCGCCGCGCCGCCATCGCGTGGCTCGAGAGCGTCTCGGCGACGAGGAGCAGCAGCACCAGGAGACCGCAGGTCGCCCATGCGCCGCGCGCGCCGCGACCTGCCGCGACGAAGCCGGCAATGAGCAGCGCCGGCGTGAGCAGTTGGCCGAGCCACGCCTTGCCCCAGTCCGTCTCGAACACCAGGCGTTGCGAGACCGCGAGCCACGGGTCGTCGGGGAAGCGCATCGCCGCCGTCTGAAGCCCGAGCTTGGCGAGCGCGATCGGCACGAGGATCGACGCGGCGAGCACCCCGACCGACGCCGCGACGCGACCGGCGTCGCGCCGTGCCTCGTCATCGAGCGACGCCCGCGTCGACGAAGCGACGAGCGCTCGAAACGCGACGGCGCCGACCAGCGTGAGCAGCGCGGTCAACGTCGTCCATCGAATCAGGAAGCCAACGAGGCCGAGATCAGACACGGAGAATCGGGGAGTGCAAGATCAAAGCTAGAACAGGGCAGGAGGCAGGGAGCAGGGCGTCGGGCGCAGGAGGAGGGTGAGAGTGAGGGTGAGGGTGAGGGCTGAAGGCACGCTCCCGCAAAACGAATCGCCACGTTCGGAGGGGAACGTGGCGATTCATCACTCAGACCTGAGACCGGAGACCTGGCCGTTTCAGCTCTTCTTCGACAGGTCCAGCACCGCGCGCTGCAGGAGCGTCACGCGGCCCTTGTCGCTCGCCGAGCCGAGGTCGCCGGCGATCGACGCGGCGGTCGCCGCGAGCATCGTCGAACGCTGCGCGCCGCTCGCGCGCTCCGCGTTCGTGAGCTCACCGCGCACCGCCGAGATGCGTGCCGTCGAGAGACCGCCGTTGCGCTCGAGCTGGTCGAGGTAGGCGCGGGCGAGCGCGAACGTCGCCGGCCACACGATGTGCGTCTGCTCCTGCGCGTTGTACGCGTCGACGTGAACGCTCTTCGCCGCGTCGATCTCGTTCTGCGAGAGATACGGGCTCGGCGTCAGCTCGTGGATGTCCATGCCGCGCTGTTCGTCCGACGACACGATCACGCCGTTGTACCAGTAGCTGGACCAGTAGCCGCCGCCCGGGCCGCGGTCGAAGAACGCGATCTCGATCGGGTGCGACGGATCGGTCCAATCGAAGACGGTGAGGCCGCCCATGTAGAACGCCTGGACCATGATGTCGCGCCCGGGCACGGGAATGAGGTTGCCGTTGTGCGCGGTGCAGATCTCTTCGTTCGTCTGCGGCGCGGGCATCTTGTAGTAGCTCTTGAAGTGGAGCTGGCCGTTCTCGAGCGTGAAGAGCGCATTGCCGCCCCACTCGAGCTTGTCCGTCGCGCGGCAGCGCGGCGCGCTGCCACCGCCCCACTCGTCGGAGAAGAGGAGCTTCGAGCCGTCGTTGCTGAACGTCGCCGAGTGCCAGAACGACATGTTCGAGTCGGCGACCGAGAGCACCCGCTTGGGGTTCTTCGGATCGCGGATGTCGAACAGGAGGCCGTAGCCCGCGCACGCGCCGCCGGCGTAGCCGATGGCGGGATACGACGTGATGTCATGGCATCCGCTCTGGCCGACGCTCGGCGCCGCGGCCGGCATACCCGCGGGAACCGCGCCGCGGCCACCAGCGCCGGCGACCGGCGCGCCACCGCGACCACCGCCACGACCGCCGCGGCCACCGCGACCCGCCGTGTCCGACGGCGGCGGCGCATGGACCGTGCGACCGCTCAGATCGGCCAGGAGGTGCGGCGAGTTCACGACCTTCGCGCGCTCAGGGTGATCGAGCGGCACCTGAATGATCTCGATGCGGAACTGCGCGCTCGTCGAGTCACCCGCCGGCGCCGCGCGGCAGCCGGCGAGCTCCGTTGCCGAACGCACCGCGGAGTAGCCCGAGACGTAGATGTAGATGTTGTTCTTGTCGCGCGGATCCTGCACCAGCGTGTTCGTGTGCGAGCCGCGGCAGGTCTGGATGTTCGTCACCACCTTCGGGTGCGCGATGTCGGAGATGTCGACGACGCGGATGCCGCGGAAGCGATCCATGCTCACCGTGTCGGTGATGTTCGTCGTGCCGCAGTCGTTGCGCGAACCCTGCGCCTCGCCCGAAATGAAGAGCAGATGGCCGAAGACCGTCGGATCGCCCTGGCTCGACGGGCAGAGGAAGCCCACGACGAGGCTGGGCTTCGCCGGCTGCGAGATGTCCCAGATCTGGAAGCCGCGATAGTTGCCCTGGATCGCGTACTTGCCGGTGAAGGCGAGGTCCGAGCCGGTGGCGCCGCGGCCCGTGAAGCCCTCGCTCGCCGGCGAGTTCGAGACGAGGCGCATGTTCCACGCGGCCTCGCCGGCTTCGCCGACCTTCTCGCCGGGCTTGAGGCCGACGCGCGGGTCAGGCGAACCGACCGGCGCATTCGCCGGGTAGCGCATCGGCGGCGCGCTGGCGAGCGACGGGTCGCCCGCGATGGTGCCGCCGTTCGCGGCGCTGATCGGCGTGCTCATCGACGAGCCCACCGCGTGCGAACAGGCCGCCACGATGAGCGTCAACGAGCCGAATGCGGCCGCGACGTATGGGGTGGAGAGGGAACGTTTCGACATCGCTGAAGGGATTTGGGTCGGGGGATCGGGAAAGACGGTCGTTCAATCAACGGGAATTGCCACTGCACGCGCTACCGCGCGGATGTTACGGCACCGTCTGCAGCATCAACTGCATCTTGTGCAACTCTGCGGTCTGATCGGCTTCGACGTCGCTCGCGAAGCGGAACACCGTGTCGTCATGGCCCGCGTCGCCGTGGGAGAACAGCTCGCGGACCATCGCGATCGCGCCCTGGTGATGCCCGATCATGCCGGTGAGGAACAGCCGATCGAACTCCGAGCCGCGCGCCGCATCGAGCGCGCGCATCTGTTCGTCGGTGAGCATGCCGGGCATGAGCATCTCGTGCTCCATGCCGCCCATCTTCATCACGTGCCTGGTCGACATGGAATCCGGCACTTCCTGCTTGCGGTCGGCCAGCCAGCGGCGCATGAGATGGATCTCGTCGGCCTGCGCGACGGCGATGCGCTCGCACAGCACCTGCACGTCGGCGCGGGCGCCGTGCGACGCTGCCCAACGCGCCATGATGACGGCCTGCGCGTGGTGCGGGATCATGCCCTGCATGAACGCCACGTCCGCCGGCGCGAACGCCTCCGCGGACTTCTCGGCGGCCGCGATGGCGGCGGCCGAGCCGGCCGACACGACGCCGGCACCCGGTGCCATCGTCACGGCCGACGGCGTGTGTTGGGTGGATTGACAGGCCGCCGCGAAGGCGAGCGGCAGAATGACGAGGCTCGACGGACGCACGACGGCGTCCGTAAAACGGAGGAAAGACACGGTGCGGAGATCCTGAAAATTCGAGGCGCGGCGGTAGCCCGTCGGCGCAACCTATCGCCGGACGACGGCATCGGAACCCGGCGAATTCCAAGCCCGTCGTGAAGAAATCTTATCAGAAGCGATACGCACGGCCGGCGCATTTCGCTGATCGGCGGCAGCCCAACGACATTTGTCGGTCACTGCGGCGAAACGGTTGTCGCAGCGGAGGTTGGGTGATGGCCACGCGCCGCGTGAAGGACAAACTCGCGCATGCGCCCTTGCCTTTCCGTCGCCGGAGGGACGAACGTATGGCCATGCCGAATGTGCAGCGCCGCTGGACGGCGGCCGATCTCGCGCGCTTGCCTTACGACGGCCAGCGCTACGAGGTCATCGACGGCGCATTGTACGTGACCCCGGCGCCCTCCCTCCGGCACCAGGAGGCGGCGTTCGTGCTGGCGATGTCGCTCCGCGAGTACCTCGACCGCGAGCGAGTCGGCCACGTGTTCATGGCGCCGGCCGACGTGCAGTTCTCTCCGACCACCGTCGTCCAGCCCGACGTGCTGGTCATGCCGCTGGTCGACGCCCGGCGCCCCGAGCACTTCGCCGAGGTGAGGCGGCTGCTGGTCGCCATCGAAGTGCTGTCGCCCGGCACGGCGCGCGCCGACCGCGTCGCCAAACGCGTCGTGTATCGCGAGGGACCGGTCGATCAATACTGGCTCGTCGACCTCGACGCCCGCACCCTCGAGCGCTCTCTGCGGAGCGAGCTGCGCCCCGAAGTTCTGCCTGAACGACTCGCGTGGCACCCCGCCGGCGCGGCGACGCCTTTCATCCTCGACGTGCCGGCGTACTTCGCCCGCGTGCTCGATCGCTGATCCGGACGTCGATCGATGATCGTTCGGCACGACGGCGACCACTCGCTCCTCATCACGCAGCCCGACCACGCGCACCTCGCGGGCTTCGTCATGGCCCACTGCACCGCGCTGAGCGACCACCCGCGGCGGCGCGAGATCCTGCGCGCCGTCACCGATCACGACGCGGGCTGGGGACCGGAAGACGCGGCGCCGCGCCTGAATCCAGACACCCGTGAGATTGCCGACTTCATCGGATCGCCGGCCGAAGTGCGCCAGGGTGTCTGGCCGCGCACGGTCGCCATGCTCGCGGACGGCGATCCATGGGCGGCGGCGCTCGTCGCTCAGCATGCGATCACCGTCTACAACGGGCTGCATGCGAATCCCGACTGGCAGCCGTTCTTCGAGCGGATGGCGGAACTGCGCGACGAGCTGGTGCTCGAGGGCGACCTCACGCTCGAAGACCTCGAGGCCGATTACGTCTTCGTGCGGCTCGGCGACCTGATCTCGCTGATGTTCTGCACGCGCTCCGACGACCTCAATCAGTTCGCCGGCTGGTCGGTGACGCGGACGGACGATCGGGTCTTCGTCGATCCCGATCTCTTCGGCGGCGCGACCATCCCGATCGAGATCTCCGCGCGCGTACTGCCGAGGCAGCGCTTTCCGTCGAACGAGGCGCTGCGTGCGGCCCTGCGCGACGCGGAGACGACGACGCTGCGCGGCGTCGTCTCCGGCGGCTAGGGCGCTCTACTTCGGGAAGATGAACGGAAAGACCGCGTCGGTGGTGAAGATGCAGCGGTCGTTGTGGCCGCACTCCGAGACGATCATGGCCTGGTGCTTCGCGCCCATCGTCTCGGTCACGTACTTGAAGAACGCCTCGCCGCGCGCGCGCCGGGTCGGACCCTGCGCCATCGCCCGCGCCGACGAGTCGAAGCCGCCCAGGGGAAGGATGTCGACCTGGCCGAGCAGGTAGGTCGTCGGGCGTTCGACGAGCTGCTTCTTCAACTGCTCGTCGGACATTCCCGCGGTGTAGCCGCTGCGCCCCTCGAGCCCGGACGGCCAGGTGTTGAACGTCGGAGCCTTCGCGGCGTCGAACGGGCCGAAGGTGAAGTTGCCGTTCACCTTCTCACCATTCGGGCCGAGCGCCTCCTTGTCGGCGCCGGCGGGATCGGCGTTGCCGGTCGGCAGCGGCCGGAGCGCCACGGGCCAAGCGTAGCTCGACGGATTCGCGACGACGTAGCTGAGGCTGACGCCTGGCGTGTCGTGCACCTTGTTGGCCATTGCGTAGCGGTTGGCGAACTGGCCGCCCGCGGAATGCCCCGCGACGACGATTCTCGTGAGGTTGGGGAAGGTCTTCTTGTCCGCGAGCTTGCGAACGATCGCATCAACGAAATCGAATGCCGAGATCGTGGGGTTCGTGGGGGACATGCCGCCTCCACGCCACGAGTTGCCCCCTTCGGGCCACATCACCTCGTTCGCGGACGGCTTGTCGTTCCCGGCGATGAAGCGCGGCGCGATGATGATCGTGTTCTCGAGCGCGCCGTCGAGAAAGCCCGCCGCCGTCGACGTCTCGAAGTAGTGATCGGCGTTGCGCCCCGCGCCGTGCACCATCACGAGCGCTCGCGTAACGCGCGGGTTGGCGGCGTCGAGCGGGAAGGTCGAGTAGACCATCGATCGGGCGGGACCTCCGCCGTACGTGATCCAACGCTCGCAGGCGGTGACGGCCTTCGTGCACGGCGCCGCGGCCGTGCCGCGCGCCTGGGCGGCGAGCGGCGTGGCGGCGACGGTGCAGGCGACGACGGCTGAGGCAAGACGATAGCGCATGATGATTCGAGAGCGAGTGTGTAGGGAGACGCAGACGGGGACCGATGGGTCGGATCGCCCGCGACCGCGGCTGAACGACTCATCAGAGTATATCGATTGCTCGCCGGCCGTGTAGCGGGCCAGACCATCGTCCGAACTCGCCCCGGATCGGAGGCCTGTTCGGCGAGACGCATCCTCGCCGGAGGATCCACGCGACGGCCGCGCGAATCCTGGGCGTCGAACCTCACCCTTCACCTTCCCGACAGCGCAAACCCGGAACGGGTGCTAAGCTCAATGCCATCCCATCCACCCTTTTGCTCGGGAGAGCACATGAAAATGCTTCGTTCGATGCTTGCCGGCGTCGCCGTGGCGACGATCGCCGGGACGGCGCTGGCGCAGGGCGCGCCGAAGACCGTGCAGACCGGTGTCGGCGGCGGCGGCAGCCCGCACGTCACGTCCACCTGGACCATGGACGGCGCGACCATCTCGATCTCGTACGGCCGTCCGTCACTCAAGGGCCGCGCCGAGGATACGCTCATGCCGCTCGGCAAGCCGTGGCGCACGGGCGCTGACGAGGCGACGATCATCACCTCCGACAAGCCGCTCACGTTCGGTTCGGTGACGCTTCCCGCCGGCAGCCACACCATCAATACCCAGCCTGGCGAAAGCGAATGGCACCTCATCCTCGGCAAGCTGGATAAGCCGGGGCAGTGGGGCGTTCCCTACCTGCCGGCACTCGAGATCGGCCGCGCTCCGATGAAGCTCGGCAAGGCCAATCCGCCCGCCGAGATGGTCACCTACTCGATCGACCATGCGAACGGCGGACACGTGCTTCGCATCGAGTGGGGCACGAAGAGTGCGACGATTCCGTTCACGATCGGCAAGTAGCAGCCGCGGTTCTTCCTTTCCCGCATGACCGGCGCGCCCGCAGGTTCACCGGGCGCGCCGCGCCGTGGAGGTCCCATGAGTGGATTCTTATCGCGACTGCGCGCGGCCCTTAGCGGAAGCGACGACGGTGCGCCCGGCGACCCGGTCGTTTACGACGTGCGCGATTTCACCGTCGTCGTCGACAACTCGCGGCCGGACATCGAGACCACCGCGGTGCTGCAGCGGCTGGACGACGCGTTGGCGCTCATCGGCGAGTATCAGCCCTGGCGCCTCGCGCATCTGCGGCGCGATCTGAGCCACTTCATCGTCGCGCGCTTCCCCTGCCGCGGTGCGTTCTTCCCCGAACAGCGGGCGTGCATGACGGAGCTCACCTTCCTCGCGCGCCGCGACATCACCGCCGCGCCGGTCGCGTCGTCGATCGTACACGAGGGGATTCACGCGCGCGTGCACGCGATGGGTGTCGATCCGCACACGCGCGATCGGGCGCGCGAGGAACGCCTGTGCCGACGCGCCGAGCTGGACTTCGGCTATGCGCTGCCGCGCGAGCTGGGCGCACCCGTGATCGAGCGCGCGCTCGCGAGCCTCGAGCTCAGCGACGAGGAGGTCGCGCCGACCGTCGATTGGGCCGAAGCCCAGCGCCGGCAGCGGAGCATCGATGCGCAGGCGCGCGGCCCCGGCGCCTGACGCCGATCATCCTGTTACCCGTGTCTCCACTGAGCCCGGGCCGTGTGACCTGTTCTCAGATGCACCCGAGGCGACGCAACGCCGCTTCCGTCTCCTCGACACTCTCGAAGCGGATGCCGATGATCCCGTGACGCTCCGCGGCCTCGACGTTGGCCGCGATGTCGTCGATGAACACCGTGTCGCTCGGGACCAGCGCGTACGTCGTGAGCAAGTGCTCATAGATCGCCGACTCGGGCTTGCAGTGGCCGATTCGCGCCGAGATGACCGCGCCGCTGAAGACATGCCAGAAGTCGTAGGTGCGCTCGAGGTGCGCCATCGATTCGTGCGGCATGTTCGACAGGCAGTAGAGGCGATTGCCGGCGGCCTTCACGCGGTGGAGGAGCGCGACCGTCTCGGGGTACGCGACGAGCGCCGCGGGCACGCTCTCCACCAGCGCGCGCACCAGCGCACCGGGTAGACCGCTGCGGACCGTCGCGCGGGCGATGGCTTCGTCGACGGTGAGCGTTCCCCGATCGAGCTCGAGCCAATCGGGGTGAGCGATGACCTCCCGTCGGGCGATGGCGCGCGTCTCCGGGTCGTCGATGACGGCCGCGACGATCTCGTCCGGCTTCCACGCGACGACCACGCCGCCGAGGTCGAACACGACGTTCATGGTGCGATGTGCGGGCATGTCGAAAACTACCTGCCAGGTCTCGGGTCCAGGTCCGGGGGCACGGGGCGGCTGGTCGATCCCACGCCCCAGCTCCACACCGCGTACCACCCTGGCTCTCGACTTGCTCTGGTGAGCCGCCAACCGCGCACCATTCCGATGACCTCGCGAACCACATTCCGCCGCGCAGTACCACCGCTGCCGCCATGCCGGTATGGGGTCACGGCGGCATGACGGCGGACGACGAAGGCATCGTCGGACGCGCCGCCGCCCGAAGCGCACGGTCCCCCTCGTCGCTGCTCGCGCCCGATCTCGACGCGGCCGACGCGGCGCAACCCGGCCCGGCCGGCGAACCCGCCGCCGACCTCGCGAAAACCCAGGCCGCCGTGCGCAACGCGACCACGCGGTCGGTCAGCATCACGATCCTCGCCGTGCTCGCGTCGCTCTACACGCTCTACTTCGCGCGGCAGTTCTTCATCCCGATCATCTTCGCCGTTCTGCTCAACTTCCTCCTCAGCCCCGTGCTGCGGCTCCTCGGCCGGCTGCGCATCGCCGCCCCGGTCGGCGCGGGGATGATCGTGATCGTCCTGCTGGGGGGCGTCGGCAGCGGCGTCTATGCGCTCGCCGGACCGGCTCAGGAGCTCGCGGCGTCCGCCCCCGAGACGCTCACGAAGGCGAACCGGAAGATTCGCAATCTCTTTCTCGGCCGGGTGCAGCGCGTCACGAGTCAGGTCGAGCGGGCCGCGGGCTCGCTCGGCGCGGGGCAGTCGCCGCAGCGCCAGATCGTCGTCAACACCGCGCCGTCGATCGGTTCGCGCATCCTCGGCACGACGCAGATGCTCGTCGCGGGGATCCTCGAGATCGTCGTACTCCTCTACTTTCTGCTCGCGGGGGGCGACCTGTTTCTTCAGAAATTCATAAAGGTTCTGCCGCAGACCGGCGATCGACACAAGGCCGTCGAGATCGCGCGCGCGACCGAGGCAGCCGTGTCGGCCTATCTCTCGACGACGCTGCTGGTGAACGCGGCCGAAGGCGTGGTCGTCGGCTTGCTGCTCTGGTGGATCGGCCTGCCCAGCCCCGCGCTGTGGGCCGTCGTGATCGTGGCGGTCGAGTTCATTCCGTACCTCGGCGCGCTGACGGCGGTGGTCCTGCTCGCCCTCGCCGGAGTGACCGCGTTCGACAACGTCGGGCACGCGCTGCTCGCGCCGGCCTGTTTTCTCGCCGTGAATCTCGTGCAGTCGAACTTCGTGACGCCCACGCTGCTCGGCCACCGCCTCACGCTCAACCCGGTCGCGATCTTCGTCGGACTCACGTTCTTCTTCTGGATCTGGGGTGTCGCGGGTGCGTTCCTCGCCGTTCCGCTGCTCGCGACGTTCAAGATCTTCTGCGACCACATCGCGTCGCTCGCGGCGATCGGCGAGTTTCTCGGCGAGCGCGACGAGAGCGAGCGGCGGCTGATCATCCGCGACGCGTGACGCGTCTCAGAGCAGCGTGCCGCGCAGCACGAGGACCGCGACGCTGAAGTAGATCACGAGTCCCGTCACGTCGACGAGCGTCGCGACGAACGGCGCCGAGGCGCTCGCCGGGTCGAATCCGACGCGCTTCAGCAGGAATGGAAGCATCGATCCGGCGAGCGAGCCGAAGGCGACGATTCCGACCAGCGCGAGTCCGACGGTCAGCGCGACGAGCGAGTGGTGCGCCCCGTAGTCGAAGAAGCCGAGCTGCTGCCAGAGCTCGATGCGGACGAACCCGATCGCGCCGAGGATGACGCCGAGCGCGAGTCCGGTCGGCAACTCGCGGAGGGCGATGCGCCACCAGTCGCGCACCCGAATCTCGCGCAGCGCCAGCGCGCGAATGATCAACGACGTCGCCTGCGAACCGGAGTTGCCCCCTGAGCTCATGACGAGCGGAATGAACATCGAGAGCACGACCGCCCTGGCGATCTCGCCCTCGAAGCGCTGCATGGCGGTCGCCGTGAGCATCTCCGAGAGGAAGAGCGCGCAGAGCCATCCCCCGCGTTTGCGGATCATCGACAGGAAGCCGATGTCCATGTACGGCTCGTCGATCGCCTCCATGCCGCCGAATTTCTGCACGTCCTCGGTCTGTTCGCGGACGATCGCGTCGATCACGTCGTCCACCGTGACGATGCCGAGCACGCGGTTGTCGTCGTCCACGACCGGTATCGCGAGCAGGTTGTACTTCGAGATCGTGCGTGCGACCTCCTCGCGGTCGGCGAGCGGCGACGACGTCAACGGGCGGCGGCGATTGCCGATCGACGTCACGACGGCGGCGCGATCGGCGACCATCAGCTCGCGCAGCGACACGACGTGTACGAGGCGGCCGTCCGGGTCGAGCACGTAGACCGCGTACACCGTCTCCTTCGTACGGCCGACTTCGCTGATGTGCCGCAACGCCTGTTCGACCGTCCAGTCCGACGGGATGGCGACGAACTCCGTCGTCATGATGCCGCCCGCGCTCTCCGGCGGGTAGCGAAGGAGGTCGGTGAGCGTCGCGCGGGTCGACGGATCCAGCCCCTTGAGGATCGTGGCCCGCTCGGCGTCGGGGAGCTCGCGGATGAGATCCGCCTGTTGGTCGGCGGACATGGCCTCGACGAGCGGCAGCACGTCGGCCTCCTTCATGTGGCCGATGATGTCGAAGCGATGGTGCTCGAGCTCGGGCTCGTCGAAGACCTGGACAGCGAGGTCGAAGGGAAGGGCGGCCATCACGCGGGCGGCGGCCTCGGGCGCCAGAGCGCGCATGCCCTCCGCGACGTCCGCTGCCCGCAGGTTCATGAGTATCTCCTGAAGCTCGGCGGGATCGCCATGCAGGAGATACAGCAGCTCCGGGGTGGGTTGTTGGTCGAGTCGAGTCATTCGCGCAACCGGTGATGAGAGCGCCGCGCTTCCTCGCACGGACTGCGCCCCCCGGCCGGCGTCATGGCGAGGAGGGCGCTGCAGTCCTCGAGCCGAAAGCAGCCGCAGTCCAACGCGACGCGAAGCACCGCGCGCATCCGCTCGGCGCGCGCGAGCATCGCGTCGATCTCGTCGAGCTTTCGGGACGCGAGTTCGCGCCATCGCGCGGCGGGCGCGGTGCCAGGCTTGAAGTCCTTCATGAGCCGCTTGATCTCGGCCATCGTGAACCCGGCTTCGCGCGCGAGCGCGATGAGCGAGAGCCACTCGAAGATGTCCGCGTCGTACTGGCGACGTCCGCTGACACGCGCCGGCCGTGGAAGGAGCCCCGCCTTCTCGTAGTAGCGGATCGCGGAGGGGCGCAGTCCGGTGCGCCGGCTGACTTCACCGATGGTCAACAAGACAGGTCTCAGGTCTCAGGTCACGGGGACAGGTCACGGGTCTCAGGTCTCAGGTCTCGGGGGGCGCGCCGTTTACCCCCTGTGACCCCAGACCTGAAACCCGAGACCGAAAGAGCTCGAGCGTTGAACGCCGCCATTAGGCGAGCCCCAAGGTACCCCCGTGTACACTGCCAGGTTGTCCCCTTGTCTTCAACCGCGCTTCAACTCGTACCATCCGGATAGACTTTCCTCAATCGGAGCGACGATGTCCAATGTGTTGGCGGTGCCCGCGGTGACCGACGGCGATTTCGCGGCCGAGACGGCGCGGGGCGCGGTGGCGGTGGAGTTCACGGCGCGGTGGTGTGGGCCGTGCCGGATGATGGCGCCGGTGGTGGAGCGGCTCGCGCAGGAGTACGAGGGGCGGATGCGCGTCGTCCAGATGGACACGGACGACAACCCGGCGACGATGGCGCGGCTCGGCGTCCGCAGCGTGCCCACGATGCTCGTGCTGCGCGACGGGACGGTCGTCGAGCGGATCATCGGCGCGACGACGTGGACCGCCGTGCGCGAGCGCGTGGACCGAGCGCTCGCGCTCTGAAGGGCGTCGCGCGTGCATCCGGCGCCATGAGGCGCCGCGATGCACGCGGCAGGAATCACACAGTCGCTGCGACGGGCGCCTTGGAGTGTACGGCGAACCCCGCACCCTGCGGGTCGATCATCGCGGCGACGCGGTCGCCGCCCGGCACTTCCATCGGGCCGGCCACGATCGTTCCGCCTCGAGCGGTCGCGCGTTCGGCGGCCGCGTCGGCGGTGTCGCGCACCAGCGCGTAGTACAGCCAGTGCGTCGGCGCGGGGACGTCGGCCGGCTTGTTCATCATGCCGCCGTACGTGAACCGATCGCGCCCGAACATGTAGTACGTCCCCATCGGTCCCATGTCGAACTCGCTCTGCTTCACCCAGCCGAAAAGCTCGCCGTAGAATTCGGACGCCGCCTTCCAGTCCGTCGTCATGAGCTCATGCCACGAGAACTCGAATGGCTTGGGATCCGTTTCCGGCTCGAGCGGGCGCGCGCTCTTGATGACACCGAACACCGCGCCCTGCGGATCGCTGAGGATCGCGAAGCTGCCTACGCCTTCGACCGTGCGCATCGGCGCGACGATCCGCCCGCCGAGCTTTTCCACGGTGGCCGTCGTCTCTGACACGTCGTCGACCTCGACGTAGCCGAGCCACGCCGGCGGCATGTCGGGCGCGTCGAGGGGCGTCTCCATCAAGCCGCCGACCGGTACGCCGTTGCCGGTCCAGAGCGTGTACTTCATCCCCGGCACGTTCGAGGGCTGCGTCGACCAGCCCACGACCTCGTGATAGAACTCCGTCGCGGCGGCCGTGTCGTTCGTCAGCAGCTCGTGCCAGATGAACCGGCCGTGATTCTCGCCTCTCGCCATGCTCGACCTCGAGGAGGAAGGGGAGGTGAATCTTTGGCCTCAGGGCGCAGCGCGAAAGTGTCTCCGACGGTCCTGACCGGAAGGAGACAACCGGCGCGGGACCCACGGTTGGGCTCGCCGGCGGCGCCATCTGGTGATCACCCCGCCAGCTCGTCGAGCGCCGACCAGGTCTTCGGTCCGACGATGCCGTCCGGCACCATCCCCCGCGCACGCTGCAGCTCGCGAATGGCCGCTTCGGTCTTGGGGCCGAACAGGCCGGTCTGGTCGACGTTGAGCTTTCTCTGAATGATCTTCACGGTGTCGTTCTGCATGCCGCGACGGAGCGTGGGGCGCTTGAGTGGACCCGGCTCGACCGCCGGGATCACCTTCGGTGTCGTCACGGTGACGTCGAGCAGGTTGGCGACCGCCGCGCGGAAAAGATTCATGTCGAAGTTCGGATCCTGCTTGCGCCCCTTCGGCAGCGCGTACTCCTTGTGCCCGCAGCAGAACTCCGCGCCGCGATTCAGGTGCCGAAGGATCGCCGCGCAGCCGCGCTGATAGGCATCCATCTGCACGTCCGGCCATGGGTCGTCGGCACGGCCGGTATTCTCCGCTTCGATGCCGATGAAGTTGGAGTTCCCGGTGGTGATGCCGTGCCACGTGCCGGCGCCCGCGTGATTGCACAGGCCGGCCGCGATCACGTAGTAGGTGCCGTCACGGCCGAGCCCCAGCTGCGCGAGCGGGCCGGGAAGGTCGTCGCGGCCTTTGATCAGCACATTGAGCGCGGGCATGTTGCCCTTTCGCTCGGGGCACGCGGTGAGATGGCAGATGATGCCGAGAACCGCGCCCATTTCCCGGCGGCCGCGCGTCTCCCATCCGTCGACCGTCGCGACCTTGAGGCCCGCATCCTCGAGAACACGCGGGAGCCAGAGCAATGAGTAAGTCATGCCAGGGCCACTCCGCCGCGCGCCGGTGGAAGGTCTTCATCCGACGTGAAGGTGTCGATCGGCAGGTCGCAGCAGTCGATCTCGTTGTCGTGCGGAAGGGCGAGCATGGGCGCCGCCGGATTGATCATGCCCGTCGCCGTGGATGCCAGCACGGGGACCGGCATGGGGACGGCCGGCTGCCGCGGTTTGGACGAGTCGTCGCCCGGGTCGCCGTCGCCCGAACGACCTGTCTGCCGGTCCTCCGACGATTCCTCCGGGCTCTTCTCGTGCGGTTTCACCGTCGAGCGAATCACCATCATCTTGTTCAGCAGGTCGAACCAGAACGGGGCGCCCATCGTCGTCGCGAGCGCCGTGACGAGCCAGCCGAGGATGTGATTCGGGAGATTCTGCCGGGTGACCTTGTCGAATCCGATCGGCAGTTGCGATTCGTCGGTGATCTTCGCGCGCGCTTCCGCATACCCGACCTTGCGATAGTTGCTGTCCGCGGCCGCCACCTGCGCGTCGGCGACGATCGCGGCGCGCGCCGCCTTGTTCGTGTAGAGGAACTTCGTGATCTCGATCGTGTCGACGTTCATCGCGACGGCGACGGCGAGACCGATCCCGAAGATGATCCACTGCGTGCTTCGCTTGTACCAGCCGGACACGCGGTCCATCGAGCTGTCGTACCACGCCTGCAGCGTCCGGCGCACGTTCTCGAGATCGTTGCCCGACGAATCGAGCGCGGTGAGCAGCACGCGTCGCACCGCCGCGTTCTGGACGTTCGGCGCGTTGCGGCGCAGGGTCTCGATCGTGAGCGGAACGTGGTCGCGGTTGACGTCCCGCCCGTCCACGGGGCCGCGCGCCGCGAGGTCCATCACGGCGAGCGCGAAGCTTCGCGATGGGATGTACGACGGCAAGTTGCGTCCGCGCGCGAAGAGCCACGAGAGCGCGGAACGCGTCGGCGGCGGTTGATATCCGGACGCGTACAGGCCGCTGATGATCGGATGCGCGTAGAGCTGTCCCGCGAGACCGCCGGGGCCCTGGTCGCCGAGAAGCTGGCGGATGCCGTGCTGGAGGTAGGCGGCCCGCGTCTTCAGGATCGACTCGAGTCCTTCGCGAATCGACGAGCAGACGATGGCCAGGATGAGAAAGACGAAGACGACGCCGATCGCGACTTCGAGGATATCTGAGCCGAACACGCGGAGCTCCGGGTGAGGGGGCCGGTCGCGGTGATTATCCGCCTTTCGGCGGAGCCTGTCCAGACCGGGACGGTCGCGCCGCGGGCGCCATTCGGCGACGCTTGACGGGTCCCCTTACCGTTAGACGACCACCACCCGGACGCTCATGACGGCAACTCTCTCGATCTTCAATTTCATGACGCTCAACGGCTATGTCGCCGCGCCGAACGGCGACACGAGCTGGCATACCCCGGGCGCCGAGGAGGCCGAGTACTCCGAGGCGTCGGCGAGCCCGGACAGTTTGCTGCTTTTCGGCCGGGTGACGTATGGCCACATGCGCGCGTTCTGGCCCACGCCCCGAGCCGCGGAGCTCATGCCGCGCACGGCCCACGCGATGAATGCCGCGGAGAAGGTCGTGTTCTCGCGGACGCTTGAGGACCCGGGGTGGAAGAACGTCCGCGTGGTGTCGGGCGATCCGGCGGACGAAGTGCGGCGGCTGAAGGAGACGCAATCGAAGCCGATGGTGGTGCTCGGGAGCGGGACGATCGTGACGCAGCTCGCGGCGCACGGGCTGATCGACGAATACAAGCTCATGGTCGACCCGGTGGCCCTCGGCGACGGGAAGGCGTTCCTCGAGGGGATGGCGCAGCGCGTTCAGCTCGAGCTGAAAAGCTCGCGGGTGTTCGACAGCGGCGCGTTGATGCTCGTGTACGAGCCGGCGTGACGGCCGCGGTTGCCTCGTCCGCCACGGATCGCCATACTTCGATCATGATCACTCGCAACGCCTTCTCCGGACTGTGGCGCGGCCGCGACCTTCGAGCGGCCCCCTAGCGCACGTCCATCCGTTGCGTCTTGACCGGGATCGCTCCTCGCCGAGCGATCTTTTTTTTTTTTTTTCTCGATGCCGCCGGCGCCGGAGCGATCTCTCATCTTCCCCGAGAGATCACCATGCCGACCGTTCACACCATCCTCACCGGCGACCGACCGACGGGCCCGCTCCACCTTGGCCACTACGCCGGCTCGCTCCGGTCGCGCGTCGCGCTCCAGCACGAGCACGACCAGACCGTCCTCATCGCCGATCTCCAGGCGCTGACGGACAACGCCGGCCGCCCCGCGCACGTCGCGCACAACGTCCTCGAGGTCGCGCTCGACTACCTCGCCGTCGGGATCGACCCCGTGCGCACGACGATCGCGCTCCAGTCGCAGCTCCCCGCGCTCGCCGACCTCACGAACCTCTACCTCAACCTCGTCACCGTCGCGCGGCTCGAGCGCAATCCGACGGTGAAGGTCGAGATCGAACAGCGCGGCTTCGCGCGCGACATCCCCGCCGGCTTTCTCTGCTACCCGGTGAGCCAGGCGGCCGACATCACCGCCTTCCGCGCGACGCTCGTTCCCGTCGGCGACGACCAGCTCCCGATGATCGAGCAAACCAACGAGATCGTCCGGCGCGTGAATCGACTCGCCGGCGCCGAGGTCCTCCGCGAGTGCGAGGCGCTGCTGTCGAACACGCCGCGACTCCCCGGCGTCGACGGACGAAAGGCGAGCAAGTCGGCCGGCAACGCGATCTCGCTCAGCGCCACGCCCGACGAGATCCGCGCCGCCGTGCAGTCGATGTACACCGACCCGAAGCACCTGCGCGTGAGCGACCCTGGGCGCGTCGAGGACAACGTGGTCTTCGCGTATCTCGACGCCTTCGACCCGAACCCGATGGCGGTCGCCGAGTTGAAGCGACGGTATCGGCACGGCGGTCTGGGCGACGTGGTGCTCAAGCGACGCCTCATCGACGTGCTCGAGGCGTTGATCGCGCCGATCCGCGCGCGTCGGGCTGCCCTTGGCAGCGACCTCGCGTTCGTGCGCACGGTGATTCGCGAAGGAACCGCGACGGCGCGCGCCGTGACCGACGCGGTCGCGGACGACGTTCGCGACCGCGCGTTTGCTCTCGACGCGCTGCGGCATAACATTGCCCGCAGTTCGGCCACCCACCCGGGCGCGCGGTTCGCGCCCGTCGGTCCACCGCCCACTTCCGCCCCCCGAACGTCATGATTCGACATCGGCACTTTCTGCACGGCGCCGCCGCGCTCGTTCTCCTCGCCGCCGCGTCAGGCCCGGCCACCGCTCAGGGTCGCGGCGGCGCGGCCGGAGGCGCGCCGCCTTCGATCGAGGAGCGCACCGCCGGCCTGCGGAAGCTCGACGGCTACTTCCCGCTCTACTGGGATGAACGCAGCGGGACGCTGCTGCTCGAGATTCCGCGCTTCGACACGGAGTTTCTCTTCAACACCGGCCTCTCCGCCGGGTTGGGGTCGAACGACATCGGCCTCGATCGCGGCGGCGGTGGCGGCGGGCGCATCGTGACGTTCCAGCGGGTCGGTCCGAAGGTGCTGCTCGTGCAGGGCAATCAGTCGTTCCGCTCGTCCAGCGCCAATCCGCGCGAGCGCAAGTCGGTCGAGGACTCGTTCGCGAAGTCGATTCTGTGGGGCTTCACCGTCGCCGCGGAGTCGAACGGCCGCGTCCTCGTCGACGCGACGCCGTTCTTCCTTCGCGACGTCTACGGCGCCGCCGGATCGCTCCGCCCCGGCAACTATCGGCTCGATCTCACGCGCAGCGCGTTCTACCTGCCGAACACGCGCAACTTCCCGAAGAACACGGAAGTGGACATGACGTTGACGTTCGTCATGGACGCAGGCGGCGGCCGGGGCGGCAACGCTTCCGGCCCCGCGCAGGGCCCGACGGCCATCGGCGCGGGCGGCGGTGCGCCGACGGGCGGCCGCGGCGGCGGCTTGTTCTCGGGCACCGTCGCGAGCGTGACGCCCGCGGCCGACGCCGTGACGCTCCGCGAGCACGCGTCGTTCGTCGAGCTGCCCGACGGCAACTACAAGCCCCGCGCGGAGGATCCCCGCGACGGCTTCGGCGGACTGCAGTACGTCGACTACAGCACGCCGATCGGCGAACCGATGGTCGTGCGCTACATCCGCCGCCATCGCCTGGTGAAGAAGGACCCGAACGCCGCGATGAGCGAACCGGTGAAGCCCATCCAGTACTGGGTCGATCCGGGCGCGCCGGAGGACGTGAAGCAGGCGCTCCTCGACGGCGCACGCTGGTGGAACCAGGCGTTCGAGGCCGCGGGCTTCCTCAACGCCTTCAAGGTCGATGTGCTCCCCGACAGCGCGGACCCGATGGACATTCGCTACAACATGATCAACTGGGTCCATCGCTCGACGCGCGGCTGGAGCTCCGGCGGCTCCGTCTCCGATCCACGCACGGGCGAGATCATCAAGGCCACGGTCACACTCGGCTCCCTGCGCGACCGGCAGGACTACATGATCTTCGAGGGGCTGCTGTCGCCCTACGCGAACGGCGATCAGCGCTCGGAGATCGCGTATCAGACGGCCCTCGCCCGCATCCGACAGCTCGCCGCGCACGAGGTCGGCCACACGCTCGGTCTGGGGCACAACTACTACGACAGCAAGAAGGGCTGGATCTCGGTCATGGACTATCCGCATCCGCTCGAGGAGCTGAAGGCGGACGGGACGATCGACATCTCGCGCGCCTATCCCGCGCGGATCGGCGACTGGGACAAGGTCGCCATCAACTACGGCTATCGGCAGTTCGCCAACGGTGCCGACGATCGGGCGGCGTTGCAGAAGATTCTCGACGATGCGTGGGCCGACGACGTCCGCTACTTCACGAATCAGGACACGGACATCCATCCGCGCGTCGAGCAGTGGTCGAACGGAGAGAACCAGGCGGTGGAGCTCAATCGTCTGATGAAGGTGCGGCGCGCCGCGCTCGATCGCATCGGCGAGAAGACGATCCGCAACGGCACGCCGATGACGATGATCGAGGAGCCGCTCGTCCCGATCTTCATGTATCACCGCTACGCCGTCGAGGGCGCGTCATCGATGCTCGGCGGACAGGATTTCATCTATGCGATGCGCGGCGACGGCCGCACGCCGACGAAATGGGAGAGCGCGGAGAACCAGCGGCTCGCGCTCGATGCCCTGGCGGGGACGCTCAAGCCGTCGGAGCTCGTCGTACCGAAGGCGTTGCTCGGTTTGATTCCGCCGCGTCCGCCCGGCTTCGGAATGCACCGTGAGCTCTTTCCGCGGACCACCGGCGAGGCGTTCGATCCCATCGCGCCGGGCACCATCGCCGCGGACGTCACGATCGGATTCGCCCTCCAGCTCGACCGCGCGGCGCGGTTGGTCGCCCAGCACGCGGTCGATCCGTCGCTGCCCGGACTGGAAGACGTCATCGACCGGTTCACGCGCGCGACCTTCGACGCGCCGACGGCGAACGCGTACGAGGCCGAGGTTCGGCGCGCGGCGGAACGCGTGCTCGTGAATCGCGTGGCCTGGCTGGCGGCGGGTTCAGGAAACGCTCAAGTCCGTGCCATCGCGACCCTCAAGCTGCAGCGTCTCGCGGCGCGCATGCGCGCCCAGCCCGGGACGGGCGACGCGGAGATCGCGCACCGCGCGCTGCTCGCGTCGGACATCAAGCGCTACCTCGACAACCCGGAAGAGGTGACGAAGCTGATCGTCGCGGCCGCGCCGGCGCCGCCGGGCGCGCCGATCGGCGACATGCCGATGGAGTGGCTCGCGGCACCCGCCTGGGTGTCGTCGCCGCCGTCGCCTTAACTTCGCAGGATGACCACGACCGAGAAATCGACGCGCTCGACGAGCGAGGCGGAGACGCCGCTCGCCGAGCGGATCCTGCGGCCGTTTCAGCAGTTCGCGGCGACGGAGTCGGCGGGCGGCATCGTGCTGCTCATCTGCGCCGTCGCGGCGATCGCGTGGGCAAACTCGCCGGCGGGCGATGCCTACTTCCATCTCTGGGAGCACACCTTCACGATCGGCTTCGAGGGCTTCGCCCTCACGAAGTCGCTCCACCACTGGATCAACGACGGTCTGATGGTGGTGTTCTTCCTGCTCGTCGGCCTCGAGATCAAGCGTGAGCTGTTCGTGGGCGAGCTCTCGTCGTTCAAGCAGGCGCTGCTGCCGATCGTCGCGGCGATCGGCGGCATGCTCGTGCCGGCGGCGATCTACGCCTTCTTCAATGCAGGTGGCCCGGGCGCGGCCGGGTGGGGAATCCCGATGGCGACGGACATCGCGTTCGCGCTCGGTGTCCTCGCCCTCATCGGAGACCGACTGCCACCGGGGCTCCGCGTCTTTCTCGCCGCTCTGGCGATCGTCGACGACCTCGGTGCCGTCCTCGTCATCGCGGTGTTCTACACCGCCGAGATCTCGACCACGTACCTGGGGATCGCCGGGCTGGTGCTCGCGCTGCTCGTGCTGTGCAACCTCTCAGGCGTTCGACACCCTGGCGTGTACGCGCTCCTCGGCGTCGCGCTCTGGCTGGCGATTCTCCATTCGGGGATTCACGCGACGATCGCCGGCGCGCTGCTCGCCCTCACCATCCCGTCGCGGACCCGGATCGACGAACGCACGTTCGTGGTGCGCGCCGAGGCGTCGATCTTCGAGTTTCAGACGGCGTGTGGTGAACCCGGCAAGAGCGTGCTGTCCAATCCGCGGCAGCAGGAAGCGTTGCACCATCTGGAGCGCTCCGTGGAGGCGGTCCAGGCGCCGCTGTTGCGGATCGAGCACAACCTCCATCGCGTCGTGGCGTTCGGCATCATGCCGCTCTTCGCGTTCGCGAACGCCGGTGTTCGTCTCGACGCGGCGGTGTTCGCCGGCCTCTCGTGGCGCGTGGTGGTTGGCGTCGCGGCTGGTCTGGTGATCGGCAAGTTGATCGGCATCTTCACCGCGTCGCGCCTGGCCGTCGCGAGTGGCGCGGCGGCGCTTCCGGCCAACGTGCGCTGGCGGGACATCTTCGGCGTGAGCTGGCTGGGCGGAATCGGTTTCACGATGTCGCTCTTCGTGGCGACACTCGCGTTCGGCGAGGGCTCGCTCCTCGACTCGGCCAAGGTCGGTATTCTCTCGGCCTCGGCGGTCGCGGGGCTGGTCGGCGGAGCGCTGCTCTGGATGCAGTCGTCGTCGCGACCGGCGGCTGCCGCCTAGATCACCCGGCGACCGGCATCGCGCGCGTGCGCGATGCCGGCGCCGCTGTCTAGTGTCCCCACGGCCACTCGAACGTGGCGATGAACGACAGCACGCGGTTCTTCCGGTTGTCGACGACGTCGTTCATGCCGACGTTGTAGCGCACGCCGATGCTCGCGGTGTGGTCCATGTGCTTGAACGCGACGCCGCCGCCGAACATCACGCCGAGATCGAGTGTCTTGACGTCGGATTCGTCGTTGTCGCACGACGACGAGAGCGTCACGTCGTCAGCGCTCAGCTCCGCCCGGCAGCCCACGCGAAAGGCGACCGCGGGCCCCGCGTGAAAGAACGGGCGCGCCATCGTACTGGTGGGAAGGTCCCAGCGCAGGAGAAGCGGAATCTCGATGTACGACAGCTTGACCGCCGCCTTTACGTCTCCTTCCCGCGCCGTCGCGCCCTTCATCGAGAAGGCGAGTTCCGGCTGGAACGACCAGTCCGGCGCGATCGGCCTCACGATCCCCACGCCGCCGATGAAACCCGCGCGGTTGTCGGGGCTCCCGTCACCGGTGAAGGTGGCGACGTTCAGCCCCGCGAAGATGGTGGCGCGGGTCGCAGGGAGTGGTGTCGACTGGGCGGTGAGTGCGCGAGCCGACAGGGCGAGAGCGAGAACGGCGAACGTACGTTTCATGAAGCCTCGGGTTATTTGAGTTCTCGAATCCAGATGTTTCGGAAGGACAGCGGGGGGCTCGGGTCGCCATGGGCCTGGAGCAGGATCGGCAGCGGGCCGTGCGCGCGATATTCCGGTTTGCCGATGTATTTCGTGTCGCCCCGGAGGGCGACGTGGTTCTGCACGAGCACGCCGTTGTGGAACGCGGTGACGTACGCCGGCGACGAGACCGCGCCATTGGCGTCGAAGACGGGGGCCGTCCAGACGACGTCGTAGGTCTGCCATTCCCCAGGCTTGCGCATCGCGTTGGCCAGCGGCGCATACTGCTTGTAGATGCTCGCGGCCTGGCCGTTGACGTAGGTCGTGTTCTGATAGGAGTCGAGCACCTGCAGCTCGTAGCCGAAGTCGCCGGTCTCGCTCCAGCCGAGGTAGACGCCGCTGTTCCCGCGCTCCTGGTCCTTGCCGGTGACGTTCTCCGGCACCCGCCACTCGACGTGCAGTTGATAGTTCGTGAATGTGCGCTTCGTGCGAATGTCGCCCGCCGCCTTGACGACGGTCATCACGCCGTCGGCGACCGACCACCTTGCCGGCGAGCCGTCCTTCGCCGAGACCCACTCGGCGATCGAGCGGCCGTCGAACAGCACGACGGCGTCCGACGGCGGGTCGGCATTCGTGCGCCCGGGTGTGACGATCGGGGGCACCGGCGTCCACACCTCGGTGTCCTGCGGCTTGGCCTGCGCCGCGGCGCCGGAGCCGCGCGCCGTGGTCACGATGAGCGCAATGACGGCTGCGCGCGACAGTCGAAGCATGACATCCTCGCTACGGACGGTGATCCGCGCGCGATCAACCGGACGTCGTCGCGCGTGGAAGCGTGAGAGTGAACGTAGATCCGGCGCCGACGGTGCTCTCGACGGTGAGGTCGCCGCCCTGGCCGCGGGCCAGCGCGCGGCTGATGGCGAGACCGAGCCCGGCCCCCTCGCCGGTGCGCGTCAGATCGTCGCGAATCTGCACGAAGGGCTCGAAGATCATCTCGAGGTTGTCGGGCGCGATGCCGACGCCCGTGTCGCGCACGCGGATCCGCACCGTGTCCGGCGTCGCCTCGCACGTCACGTCGATGCGCCCGCCCGCGTCGGTGAACTTGACGGCGTTCGAGAGCAGGGCCGTCAGAATCTCGCGGACCTTCTCGACGTCGGCGACGACAGCGAGATCGCGCCGCACGTCGCCCAGGCTGAGGAACAACACCTTCGCGCGGACCTGCGGTGCGATCACGCCCTCCGCCTCGACCAGCGCGTCGCGCACCCCGACCCGTGTGAGATCGAACCGCGTCGTACCCTGCTCGAGGCTCGTGTAGTTCAGCACCTCGTTGATCAGCGTGAGCAGGTGCCGCTGGCTCAACTGGATGCGGCGCAGATCCTCGCGCTGCTGGGTCGAAATGGGGCCGCGAATGCCCATCTCGAGCAGCTCCGCATAGCCGCCGATCGCGTTGAGCGGCGTCCGCAGCTCGTGCGACATCACGGCCAGGAACTCGCTCTTCGCGCGGCTCGCCGCCTCGGCGTCGCTCTGCGCTCGCTCGGCGACCTCGCGGCTCCGTTCCGCCTCGACGTGCGACACGTGCGACGCGAGCTCCTCTCCCGCGAGCGCCGCGCATTCGCCGAGCACCGCGAGATCACTCGGCGACCAGGCGCGCGGAGCGAAAGCCATCACGCACACCGTGCCGAGCACCGCACCCGTCGGCGTCACCAGGCGTGCCGCGGCATACGAACGCACGTTCTCGAACGCGATACCTCGAGCGTCGCGCGTCAGTGCGTTGGTCCTGGTGTCTTCGACCGCTACCGGTCCGATGTCGGTCGCCCCTGGCTGATAGTAGGCCGCGTGCAGGCTGATCGTTCGGCGCCAGATCGCGTCGGGAGCGCGGTCCGTCTCGCTCGTCTTTTCCGGATCGAGAAACACCGCGACCGGAATCTGCTCTTCCTCGGTGATGAGGTTGATCTGCGCGATGGGCGCGTGCGTGGCGAGCGCGGCCAGTCGTGCGATGCGGTCGAGCGTAGGGACCGGCGTCGTGCCGGTATTCTCGATGAGCCCGGCGTCCGAGATGAATCGCAGCCCCGCGGGGTCGCTTACACGCGGCGGCCGCGGCTGCTCGTCGGGCGACCCGTGGCCGCCGTTCTCGAAAGGTTCTGACACGATGAGCGATGACACGGTCGGTTGGCCCAGGGAATCCACATAACTTCCTCCGAGCGGAGCCATCGGTCAAGCGTTTTGTGGCACGACGTCGTCCGCCTGGCGCAACACCGTGTTGGTCACATTGAAAGCGTGTGCCGCTTCGTGTGGGTCATAGACGACGAGCGGCGCTTCGGCGGCGATGCGGTTGCCTAGCGCGTACGCCATCAGCGCTCGGGCCTGACGCTCGGCCTCCGCGGCTGAGCATTCGGCGCACGGCAAGCCGGAGAACAGCGCGTTGAGCGACGGGGCGGGCAACTCGGCGGCCAGCGCGGTTGCGACCATCGCAACGACGGTGTTGCAAAGAAAATTGGCATCGAAGCCGAGTGGACTGTAGGAGCGTGGGCTGGGCACGTGCGCCGCGAAGTCCGTGAGAAGGTCGTCGCGGCAGTCGAGCACACGCTCGCGCAGCTCGACGTGCTCGTCGCGGTGCGACCGAAGCCATTGCGGCGTCTTCGACGTCGCGAAGAGCGGGTCCGCCGAGAGGCCGTTCAGCACCGCCTCGACCGTTCGCTGGTGCTCGAGGTCGTCTTCCCCCAGCGACCGTTCGTGCTCGTAGTCGCGCATGAGCTGCAGCGCCCCGTAGAGCACGAAGGGGTAGTCGACGACGTTGTCGTCGCGCATCCGTCCGAGATCGCGGCGATACATGAACCGCATCCCCCAGCGCAGATGCCCGGCCAGCACGGCCGCGCAGGCGAGGGCCATGTTGCGGCGATGGCTCCCGGCGAGGTCGTCGAGACGGCGCGCCACCACCTCGTAGACGTGCTCCGCGGGGTGATAGTGCGACACCGCGGCGAGGAGCAGCGTCTCGACGTCGGCGACGAATCGGCACCGGCTTCCCTGATCTCCCTGCAGCGCGGCGAGCAACTCGGTCGCTCGATCCAGGTTGCGATTCGGATCGCCCTGGTCCCACGCGTGCGCGACCACGAGGCCGACGACCGACATGAAGTAGTGGTCGAGCAGCACGGAGAAGCTCGCGCGCTGACGGTCCGCCGGAATGCGATCGAGCGCGCAGCGGTCGAGCATCAGGACCGGAGTGATCTCGTCGGCGAAGCGGTGCGCGACGTAATCCCAACTCTCCAACAGGTGCAGCCCGGCGCGCCGAGATCGCGTGTCGAAGCTCTGCACGATGCGCTGCAGCCGAACGGTCTCGCCGTCGGTGGGGAAGGTGTGTGAGCGCATCGCGCCGCGCAGACGGACCGCGCCGTCGTCCGACGCCGTGAGACGATCGAGAATCCGTTGTCGTGCGGGACCGGCGAGAACGTGCGTCAGCAGATCGCAGGCATCGTCAAACGTGATGTCGGTCCGCTGATGCTGAGAGCGCGAGCGATTCGACATGCGGCCCTGGTGGGTGGGTTGGGGTCCGCAATTATAGGAGGCTCATCCTGAGTCCGCGAGATCACCTGGCGGCCACAGCCATGCCGCGCCGCGGACGCCGCTCGAATCGCCGTGGCGGTTCCTCACGACCGGCGTGGCCACCGTGGGAGAGAACACCGTCGCGCAGAGGCGTCGCGCGACATCGGTTTCCAGGCCGGGCAGATTCGACATTCCACCGCCCAGCACGATGATGTCGGGATCCAACACGTTCACGACGCTGCCCAGCGCGCGAGCGAGACGCTCGTGATAGCGCTCGAGCGCCGCGACACACGCGCTGTCTCCACGCATCGCGGCAGCGACGATCGCCGCGGTGGTCATCGTCCGCCCGGCCGAGCGCTCGAGGTCGGCCGAGAGGCCTGGGCCGGACAGAAATGTCTCGATACATCCGCGCCGACCGCAGTAGCACGGGGGGCCGGGATATTCGTCGGCGGTCATCCAGGGAAGGGGGTTATGCCCCCATTCGCCCGCGACCCGATTGGGACCGTCGAGCGCACGTCCGCTCACGACGATGCCGCCGCCGACCCCCGTTCCGAGGATCACGCCGAAGACCACGTCGTGGCCGGCGCCGGCGCCGTCGGCGGCTTCAGAGATCGCGAAACAGTTCGCGTCGTTCGATGCTCGGACCGGCCGGCCCAGACGATCCTCGAGGTCAGCGATCAGCGGCCGGCCGATCAACCAGGTCGAATTCGCATTCTTGACCAGCCCATTCGGCTGCACGGCGCCCGGGATACCGATGCCCACGGAACCGCGTCGTCCCGTCGCCCGTTCCACATCGTGGACCAGCGCTACGATCGCGTCGACGCTCGCCTCGTACGCGCGCGGCGTCGCCACGCGCCGCCGGTCGCGCACGGTGCCGTCGTCGTCGAGCGCGATCGCTTCGGTCTTGGTCCCGCCGAGGTCGACACCTATTCGCATATCGTCATCGCGGTGGAGCGGCTGGAAATGCAGAACGGCGCAACATATCGAATGTCGCGCCGTTCCGAAAACTGCCGCCGTCCGCGTGGCTCAGTGTGCGTCGACCGGGGCGCCACCGGCGCCCGCGCGCCGCTTCCGCAGCAGGAACACCGCCGGAATCACGACGAGGAAGGACAGAAGGATCAACAGCCAGCAGTCGTTGTACGCGAGCATCGTCGCCTGCCGCATCAACTGGCCGTCGAGAATCTGCAGCGCCTGCTGCTTGGCCACGGTCGCCGACGCTCCCTTGGCGATCATCCCGTTGACGAGCGAGTTGAACCGCGTGTCGAACTCGGGGTTGCCCGGATAGAAGTTGGCGACGAGATCGGCGCGGTGAAACTGCACGTGCTTCGTGAGATACGTGCCGATGATCGCGATGCCGAACGAACCGCCCAGCTGGCGCGAGAGGTTGATCAGGCCCGACGCCTGCTGCGCCTCGTGCGGCTCGAGACTGCCGAACGCCACGTTGTTGATCGGCGTGAAGAGCAGGCCGAGCGCGGCGCCGCGGATGATGAGCGCCGTCCGTGCGTCGATCTCGCCGGCGGCCGTGGTCAGATGCCCCAGATCCCACATCGACCAGAGCATCATCGCCATTCCGCAGAGAATCAGAAAGCGCGCGTCGGCTTTCGGCTTCGCTCCGTTGAGAAGCATGCCACAGATGAGTGCGAAGATCGCCGTGGTCACACCGCCCGGGAGCATCGCCAGGCCCGTCTCCGTCGGTGTGAAGCCGAGCAGAATCTGCGTGAACAGCGGGAAGAGGAAGGCGCCGCCGAACAGGCCGAAGCCCAGCACGACGAAGAGGAAGATCGACGCCGCTAGATCCCGGTTCTTCAGCACCCGGAGCTGGATGACCGGATGCTTGTTGCGCTTCGAAAGCTGCCACCAGAGCAGCGTGACCAGCGAGACCCCCGCGACGATCGAGAGGTTCAGGATGACGTCACTGGCGAACCAGTCTTCGGTCTGGCCTTCCTCGAGGACGTACTGCAGCGACCCGATGCCGGCGATGAGCAGCCCGATGCCCAGCCAGTCGACGTCGGCCTTGTGCCGCTTGGAGTCGGGGTTGTCGTGGAGAAAGGTCGTGACGAGGAAGGCCGAGATGAGGCCGATCGGCACGTTGATCCAGAAGCACCAGCTCCACTGGTAGTTGTCGGTGATCCAGCCGCCGAGTGTGGGACCCAGCGTCGGTGCGACGATGATGCCCAGGAGGAACACGGCCTGGACGAGTCCCTGCTCCTCGCGCGGGAAGATCTGGCGTAGCGTCGCCTGCGCGGTCGACAGCAGGGCGGCGCCGCCCGCGCCCTGCAGCAGGCGCCAGAGCACGATCTCGCCGAGGCTCGACGACGTACCGCAGAGGAACGATGCGGCGATGAAGAGGAAGATCGAGAACGTCAGATAGTTCTTGCGGCCGAAGCGCTCCGTGAAGAACGCGGTCATCGGCAGCACGACGACGTTGCTGAGGATGTACGACGTGGCGACCCACGCGATCTCCTGCGTCGTGGCGCCGAGGTTGCCCGCCATCTGCGGGAGGGCGACGTTGATGATGGTCGTATCGAGCACTTCCATCACCGCGGCCGTGATGAGGCCGATCAGAATCAGCCAGCGATAGTTCTCAACGTGCGCGGCGGCCGCCGCCGCAGTCGCGTGTCGCGCGCCTGTCGGTCGAGGGCCGCCGGCGCCGTGTGCGACGGGCGTGGACGGTGAAGACATCCTCGAAGCTTATCCCCCCTGGGAATCCATATTCCTGGCCAGACCAGCCGAGGACGCTTCCAGGGATTCAGAATACCCGGCGCTGAAGCCGCGCCACGTTGAACTTCGCCGTATCGGCGATCGCCATCACCGTCATCACCCCCGCCTGCACCGGATCGGTGACGACCAGATCCGCCGCGTCGGGGACGCTCCCGGCCATGTTCAGGCTCACGACTAGCAACCCGCGCGCCCGCACTTCCCGCACGGCCCGCTCGATGTCCCCGCCCATCAACGACCCGGCGAGCACGAGCGCCTTCGCACGGGGCAGACGCGCCACGGCGCGCACCGCATCGGCCAGCGGCTGTTCGCCGACGAGCGGGATCGTGTCCACCGAGATCCGCTCGCCCCGGATGTTGTGCCGGTCAGCCTCGGAGATCGCGCCGATCGCGACCTGACCGACCTGCGCCCCGCCGCCCATGATGATGACGCGCTTCCCGTACACCGTCTGCAGCGTGCTCACGACGTCCACGCCGCGCACGATGTCCAGCGAGCGCAGGTCGGCGACGAGGGCGTCGACATTTGCCGGCGGCGCCACCTCGAAGTACACGCGCGGTTCGACGGATCCGCCGCCGATGATCTCGATGCTGAGAATGTCGGCGGCGTGCGACGCGAGAACGCCGGTGAGACGGTGGAGCACCCCAGGGCCGGGGGCGGTGGCGAGAACGAGTCCGATACGGTCAGGCATACGGCGCGAGTGCGTTGATGATGGGACAGATCGCACAATAACGGAGTCGCGGCTGAAACGAATCCGTCGCGCACGCACGACGAAAAGGGCGGACGAGCCGCGCCGGCCCGTCCGCCCCCTTTCGTCCAGCCAGCCGCTCAGTTGGCGTCTGGCGCGATGAGCTTGGGATACTCCTTGACGAACAGCGCGTGGAACTCGGCGGAGCTGAGCACCTTGCCCTTCTGTTTCGCGGACTCGGCGACGTCGAAGCCGAACTTCGCCGCCTTCATCCGCTGGTTCGGCGTGCCGTGGTGGCCGTCGTCGTCGAAGGCGCAGTCGCCGATGTCGAAGAAGACGTGGAGGAACTCCTGCACGCGACGGCGGTTCATCGCCGCGCCCTTCTTGTGCGTGAGGTAGTACCCGGCATACGCGTCGGCCATCAGCTCCGTGTACCGCGTCTGCTCGGCGCCGCTGCCCATGAGGGCGTACGGGTCGTTGAAGTAGCCGTTGTCGAACTGGATGTGGTGCGCGAACTCGTGCGCGTACACGGCCTGTGGCGCGACGTCGCCATACCCGATCGCGTCATACCCCTCGAGGACGCCGTCGCCCATCACGATCTTCTCGGGGATCGAGCCGTCGTCGCTCGAGATCGCGAAGGAGTTGAAGGTGAACAGCGGATGGTCGCCGCCGTGGAGCACGCGCGACTGCTTCACCGCGTCCTTCACGATGCCCGCGATCTCGTACGACGTCGCCGAATCGAGCCCGAACAGAAACTCGTAGGTCATCGCCGTCTTGCGGACATTCTGCAACACCGTGCCGTGCATCGCGACGAGCTGAATGCGGCGCGCATCGATGTCCCAGAAGCGCTTCACGTCGCGCTCCGTACGGTTCAACACGTTGTTGAATTCGCCGTCGTAGCCGAAGTACTGCGGCGTGCGGTTGGTCTCGAAGTACGCTGCCTGATAGGTCGGAATGAGATCGGCCAGCAGCTGGTTGTACAGGAGATCGAACAGCGCCGGCTCCTTGGTGATGAAGCGCCGCACCTCCCGGGTATACCAGTCGATGAGGGGCGTCGTTTCCTGACAGACGTAGTCGTCGGGATTGATGACGCGCCGCGTGAGGTCCGCCGACGGCCCGTCGGCGATCCGCGCCATGGACGGGAACGCGAGACGCCCGCGCTCCAGCCTGACCGACGCGAGGGCACCGGCGCTGACCTGGCGGTCGGCGGCCGTCGTCGTCGGTGCGAACGACGACGGCGCGGTGGTCACATCCTGACACGCGGTCGCGGCCAGCGTGAGGGCGAGCGCGGAGCCGGTAACGGTGATGCGGCGCATAGGACTCCTTCTTCCGTGCGGTGAGTGGACCAGCAACCGAAGGATCAGGTGAGCGGTGCGCTACCTTACCGCGCGGCAGTCCGGCGGTCAAGCCGAACGAGTATTGGCAGACCGCGTTTATACGCCGTGAGTTAAAGAATTAGTGTCCTGCTCACACCGCGTGCTCCAGCGCGCGGTCGTAGGCGGCAAACGAGGCCGACCGGCTGACCACCCCGACGAACCGCGGCGGTTCCGACGCATGGTCGTCCACGACGGGAAGGGCATCGCGCCCTTCCGCGTTCATCCTGGCGAGCGCCGATCGCAGCGGCTGGCCCAGCGCGACCGGGGGCACCGGCTCGGCGAGATCCTCGGCGATCATCAGCGCGCGTGCGTCCACCGGCTGCGCGAGCGCGTCGTGCAATCGCTGATGCGCGATCATGCCGACCAGCGCCCCGTCCTGCTCGACCACCACGATCGTCCCGATGCGCGAGTCGCCCATGAGCCGAGTGAGCTCGGCGAGGGTGGCGGCGGGCGTCGCGCGGGCGGCCGTGGCGTCGAGCGCGTCGCGCACGAGCAGCTGCTCCATGACCGATTGATCCACCCCGTGCGAGATGTGCTGCCCGCGCGCGGCCAGCCAGCCGTCGTACAACCCATACGGCGCGAAGCGCTTGGCCGTCACGAACGCGACCACCGAGACGATCATCAGCGGCACGACGAACGAGGAATCGTTCGTCAGCTCGTAGACCATGAAGATCGCCGTCAACGGCGCACGGGTCGCTCCGCTGACCAGCCCCGCCATGCCAACCAGCGCCCACGCCGCGGGGTGGACGACATGCCCAGGCAGCACGTTCGCCATGAAAGCGCCCACACCGCCGCCGATCGACGCGCCGATGAACAGCGCCGGTGTGAACACGCCCCCCGAACCGCCGCTGCCGAGCGTGATCACCGTCGCGAGGATCTTGGCCACGCCAAGCGCGATCAGCAGGTACCAGGGCAGCACGCCGAAGACCGCACCGGGAATCGCCAGGTGGCCGTTGCCCGCGAGCAGACCGCCGGAGGCGACGACGATGGTTCCCGTCAGCGCGCCGCCGACCAACGGGCGAGTCCACGGAGGTCCGGGAAGCCGGCCCATCACGCGCGGCGCGAGCCGGTCCAGCCGCGAGTAGAGCGCCGACGCGAGCCCGCAGGCGATCCCCAACACCGGATAGAGCATCGCGTTCGCGAGCGGATGCGCATCGCCCGTCTCCGGCATGTGAAACGCCGGGTGGGTGCCAAGTGCCGAGCGCACGGTCAACGCGCCGACCACGCTCGAGATGACCACCGGACTGAATGCACCGACCGAGAACGATCCGAGAATTTCCTCGAGCGCGAAGAAAGCCCCGGCGAACGGCGCGTTGAACGCGCCCGCGATGCCGGCCGCCGCTCCGCAGCCCACGAGAATCTTCACATGCCGTGGCGGGAGCTGGAGGGCGCGCCCGAGCCGCGAGCCGATCGTCGAGCCGAGCACCGCCACGGGTCCTTCGGAGCCCACCGACCCACCGGAGCCGAGCGTCACCGCCGACGCCAGCGTGCGAGCCATGACGGGGCGCGTCGAGATGACGCCGCCATGCCGTGCCACGGCCATCTGCACCGTCGGTACGTTCTGGCCCTCGCCCGTTCGCGCCCGCCGCACGATGAACCAGGCCAGCCACACCCCCAGCGCCGTACACACGACGCGAAGAATCGCCTGTCCGACCCACGGAATGTGGCGTTCGGGCCACGCGCTCAATACCGTGTAGCTGCCGTCGATCAGCAGGTAGAACAGAATGACGCCGACACCCGAGGCCAGTCCGATCAGCGCGCCGGCGATGATGAGCGGCGCGCCTTCGTCCAGATCGCGGTCGGTGACGCGGGCGATGAGGCGCTGCCAGAGCCGGCCGATGCGCGCGCCCGGTCCGGGCGGCCGCGCGGACGATGATGAAGACGTGGTCGACAGGTCCTTCGGCAGAACATTCGTCATTAGAATTCACCTACTCCGAATCGCGCCACTCCGCTCTTCCCCCCGCGCGACGGACACGCCCCTCCCGCAGTCTCCTTCATTCTTTCGATTCCAATGGCGTCTACCCGTGCGAAAGCCGGCGCGAAATCCACTCGTGGTACGCGCGCTTCGACTCCGCGTGTCCGCAACAGCCGGAGCACCGCGAGTCGCTCATCCGCGCCGTCGTCGAGCCGGCGCGGCGGCAACGCCGACGTCACGCGCTCGGTCGACGCCTTCCGCCGCATCTTTCGCGAGCTGCGCGTCGCGGCGCGCAGGACCGAGCTTGCAACGGGCCTGAGCGCCGCGCAATCGTTCGTCCTCTCGGCGGTCGCGGCGTCGCCCGGCTGTTCCGTGAACGACATCGCGGCCGCGACGATGACCGACCGCAGTTCGGCGGCGGCGATCCTCGATCGGCTCGTGGAACAGGGATACCTGCGGCGAGACCGCTCCGGCGACGACAAGCGCCGGGCGTCGATCGCCATCACGGCGACCGGTCGTCGGGCGATGGGGCGGGGCATCCCGGTGCCGACCGCCCTGCTGGTCGACGGAATCCGAAAGCTGTCATCGGCCCAGTTGGCGGCACTCGCGCGCGGACTCGCCGCTCTCACGGAAGCGATGGCGATCGCCGACGAGCCGGCCGGTTTGCTGTTCGAGGACCTGCCGGCCCGATCGCGCACGAAACGCCGTTCCACGTCCTGACGAGGACGGACCGGCGATGATGGTGCTGGGCCACTACGGGTCGTCGCAACTGCCTGAGGTCTCGAGAAGAATGGGGCGCTCGCGTGCGCGACGCCGGAAAAGCGGGGTCTCCCACCAATAATCGCGTCCGGCCGCCTGGCCCGGCAACCGCCCGGGCCGGGCTCGGCCGGCAATCTACATTGCGGCGTGTCTCGACGCCCATCCATTCTGCTCCCGCCAGGGTTCCATCGTCCGCGCCTCGCCACCGTCCTGTCGGCACGCGGGGCGTACGTCGCGATCATTCTCATCGCGACGATGCTCAACCTCGAGCCGGCCTGGAACGACGGTCTCGTCCATGAGCGACTGGCCCGCGCGCTCGACCCCGCCATCCACTGGTCCGACGCGATCGACGGTTTGCGGAACGTGCTCCTCTTCGCCGGCTTCGGGGCCGTGTGGGAAGCGACGTCGACGCAGGCCAGACTGCGCGACGCCCTCGTTCGCGCCACCATCTACGGCTTTCTGCTGAGTGTCACCGTCGAGACGCTCCAACTGTTCTCGCCCGTCCGATTCTCGAGTGTCCTCGACGTGTTCACGAATACGTTCGGCGCATTCATCGGAGCGTTGGGCATCGGTCTTCTCGTGGCGGCGGTCCGCGCCCGTCGCGACAGCCGGTCCTACCTCGGCCTCCCGATGTTCGTCGTGGCGCTGGGGCAGCTCGGCGCCGTCGCGATGGAAGGTGCGACGCCGCTCTTCCGGCAGGAGCGACTGCCCGTCGGCGGCGGTCCGCTGAGCCGACTCCGGCAGGCGATCGCGATGGCCGAGCCGGTCAGCATCTGGACGATGCCGTTGACGGAACTGGTCCTGTCCGTTCCGGCGGGCTTCCTGAGCGTCGCCGCGCTCGCGGAGTTCGGCATCGAGCGGTGGACAGCCGTGGGCATCGTCGCCGCGATCGCGCTTCCTCTCTCGCTGATCGCCGAGGCGGCGCACGGCGCGACCGGGGAAGTGATGAGTTGGGGCGCGATGGTCGCACACGGCGGCGGCATCATCGCGGGGGCCGCGATTGCGGCAGCGGCACTGCCGGCGATCACGCAGCGCTACCGCGGCGTCGCGCGCGCGCGGGCGTTCGCGGTCGCGTATGTCGTCACGTTGGCCGTGTGGTCGTGGCGTCCGTTCATTCCGCGGACCTCGTTCTCCGAGGTCGTCGCGGACTTCGCGCTCGGGCACTGGATTCCGATGAGCGCGCTCGCGGTGCGGGGCGACGTCTTCACCGTCGGCCACGTGATCCAACTCTTCGCGCTCGCGATGCCGCTCGGTGCGCTGCTGGCCGCGTGGCCCGTGAGGCACACCGGCTGGTGGCGCTGGATCCTTCCGGCGATCTGGCTGTTTGCCGCGTTCGAGATCGGCCATGCCTTCATCGCCGAACGCATGTTCGACATCACCAACTTCCTCATCCTCGTGGCCGGCGCGTGGATGGGATGGTGGATCCTCAGGCGGGCCGGCGTTCCGGAGCGCGGCATGCTCGGCTAGAACGAAAAGGGGAGCGTCTCGGCTCGAGACGCTCCCCTCGTTCATGCGCTGGACCGCGATCAGATCGCGTCGCTGGCGCTGGTGAAGTTGAAATCCTTCGCCTTGATCGGCGGCATCATCATCGCGGCGCCGGCCGATCCTGCCTCGTTCGAGATCACCCGCTCGGCGCGGCCGATCATCTCGAGGTTGTTCAGCACGAACACCGGCGATTCGTTCCAGCGGAGGTTCTTCACCGGACGCGTCACCTTGCCGTTCTCGATGAGGAACGTGCCGTCGCGCGTGAGGCCGGTGTAGAGCACCGTCCGCTGATCGACGCCGCGGATGTACCAGAAGCGCGTGCAGAGGATGCCGCGCTGCGTGCTCGCGATCATCTCCTCGAGCGTCGCGTTGCCGCCGAGCATGCGGAGAGCGCCGCCCGCGCCGAAGAATCCGCCGCCGCCCCCGCGTCCACCGCCGCCGCCGCCGTTCGCGGCCACGCCCTTCTTCTCGGCCCAGTAGCGGTCGTATGAGAGAGTTCTCAACACGCCCTTCTCGACCCACACGCGGCGCCCGATCGGCGAGCCGTCGGCGCCGAAGGGCGCGCCCGGCGTTTCCGAGTCCATCGGGTCGGAGGTGAGCGTGACGCGCTCATCGAACACCTTCATGCCGACCTTCGTGCCGCCCCCCGGCTTCGAGAAGAAGCTCCGGCCCTCGTCGGCGCTGCGGGCGTCGAACGCGCTCTGGATCAGGCCGACGATGTTGCCGACCGCCGTGGGCTCGAGGACCACCGTGTACCGGCCGGGCTCGATCGCGACCGGGTTGACCGAGCGACGCGCCTTGTCCGACGCGCGCTTGCCGAGCGCGGCGGGGTCGATCTTCGAGAAGTCGTTCGTCGCGGCGCCGGCCCAGCCGCTGCCGGTGCCTTCCGGAGTGCGGACCGTCGTCGACAGCGCGGCCGCCGTCTGGCGGTGATACGCGAACAGGCCCTTGCTGTTGGCGACGGCGTTGGCCGAGATGTTCGTGTCGAGGAAGCCGGTGGACACGAGGCCCGCGGCTTTCGCGGCGCTGGTGATGGCGTTGACCGCGGCGGCGCGCCCCGCGGCGTCGAGCGACGCGGTCGCCTCGGCCCACGCCGGCGGGGACGGATACGTCTGCGGCCCGAGCTCGGGCATCGCTTCCGGATCTTCCGGCGCGAGCCTGGCGAGCGCCTCGGCGCGTTCGACGACCGCCTTCAGCGATGCGTCGTCGTGCGAGTTGGTCGTCGAGCTGGCGGCGCGCTTGCCGAACACGCTGCGCACCGTGATGGTGTTGTCGTAGTTGTCGCCCGACGTGGACGCCTGGTTGACGGCGAAGCGCATGTTGCCGTTCGCCGAGCTGGAGATGGTCACGCGCGTCTCGTCCGCCTTGGCGAAGGAGAGCACCTTCTTCGCGATGGCCTCGCACTGCTCGCGGGTGAGCAGCGTCGCGGTGGCGACCGCCGGAGCGAAGAGGGAGCGCGGCGCGTCGGTGGTGGTGGAGTGGCTCACGCGGTCCGTCCCGTGTTGATGACGTTGATCTGCCGGAAGCGCGCGGGGACGCAACCGTGCGACACGGCGTTGCTCTGCGCCGGCTGGCCCTTGCCGTCGCCGTTCGCGCCGCCGAGGAAGTAGCTGCCCTTGCCGCCGATCATGTCCATGCTCTTCCAGAAGTCGGGCGTGCGCATCTGATAGGCGACGTCCTTGAGCATGCCGACGATCTTGCCGCCCTTGATCTCGTAGAAGACCTGGCCGCCGAACTGGGCGTTGTAGCGCTGCTGGTCGATCGAGAACGAGCCGTCGCCGATGATCGCGATGCCGCTGTCGGTCGCCGCGATGATGTCCTCGAACGACTGCTCCTTGGCGCCGGGCAGCAGCGAGACGTTCGGCATGCGCTGGAACTGCACGTCCGACCAGTACTGCGCGTACGAGTTGCCGTGCGACTTCACCGGCCTGCCGATCTTCTTGTAGTACCACTCGAGGTACGGCGCCTGCTCGCGCGTCGTCTGATAGTCGACGAGCGTGCCGTCCTTGATGATGTCGTAGGTCTCGGGCACGACGCCCTCGTCGTCCCAGCCGCACGCGGAGAGCGATCCGGCCTGATCGCGGTCGGCGCGGATGTTCATGAGGTTCGAGCCGTACTTGAGCGTGCCGAGGACCTTCTCCGGCGGCGCGACGAAGCTCGTGCCGGCGTAATTGGCCTCGAAGCCGAGCGCGCGATCGAGCTCCGTGGGGTGCGCCACCGACTCGTGGATGGTGAGCCACAGGTGCGACGGATGCAGCACGAGATCGTACCGCCCGACCTCCACCGGCTTGGCCGACAACTTCTGCACGGCCTCCTCGCCCCACTTCGTCGCGTTGCCGACGAAATCGGAGTTGACGAAATGCTCATACCCCAGGCCGCGCGGCGGAATCTCGTTCGACGCGCGCGTCTGGAAGTCCGAGTTGTCCGCCGACACCGCCGTGACGTTCATGTTGGGCGAGCAGCGATAGAGCACCTGGTAGGTGTACGAGCCTTCGCTGTTCGCGAACGTCTTCTCCTCGCGGAGGAAGTTCATCCCCGAGGTGGCGAAGCGGACGCCCTTCACCTTGAGGGCCGCCTGGTTCGCGGCGAGCAGCGCGGCGACCTTGTCGGCGATCGGGATCGTGAACGGATCGGTCTTGATCGGCGACCGCCATTCACCCTTCTGCGCGGCGCCGTACGGCGCGAGGACGATCGGCCGGCTGACCGCGGCGCGGTTGGCCCTGGCCTGCGCGACCGCCTTGCGGGCGACGGCGGCGACCGAATCGGGCGTGAGCTCTGCGGTGGCGGCGAAGCCCCACGCGCCGTTCACCAGCGTGCGCACCCCGATGCCCGCCGTCTCGGTGTCGGAGAGCCCCTGGACGCGGGTCTCGCGGGTCTGGACCGACTGCGACCGGTACTGCGCGATGCGGACGTCGGCGTATTCGGCGCCGGCGCTCTTGGCCGCGTCGAGCGCGCGCATGGCGAGCTCGCGGTAGTCGGCGATGCCCGGCGCGTGCTCAGGGACGGCGATGTACGGGCCGGCCGGCAGAGCATCGGCGCGCGATCCGATCGCTGACAGTGCGGCCGCGGCGGCCGCTGTCTTGACGAAATCTCGGCGTGATGTGGACATGGAAGAGGAAGGAGGGGAACGCGGGAAACGCGGGTGGGCCAAACCAGCCCTGCAATAATGGACGAGGCGCACGGTCGCGACAACCAGAGCGTCGCGCCGTGCGCCTGTCACATCCGGGACTGCGGGCCGGGGACGCGCGCGGTCAGCGCAGCGCCAGCGTGGAATCGATGCGGATGCTGAGGATCGTGCCGGCCGGGAGGGTCGCGGTGCCCGACGCGTCCTTGGGCAGCGCGAACGCCACCCCACCAGCACCCTCCCTGGCCGGGAAGAGCTTCGCGGTCTCCGCGGCCGGGAGGAGCGCCGGCGCCGCGACGGGCGCGGGCGGCTGGATGGCCGCCACGCTGCCGCGCATCAGCAGCGACCGTCCCGGCATCTCGAGGAAGTCGATGTTCAACCGGATGATCGGCCCGTCGGCGACGCCGGTGACGACGCCGCGCACGGTGGTGCCGGCGGGGATGACCGCCGCCCCGTCCTTGGTGTCGATCGGCGCGGTGAGGTTCGTCGAGAACGCGTACCCCACGGGCGTCTCGCCGGTGAGCGACTGGTTGAGTCGCGCGTCGAAGACGACGCCGGCGGGCAGGGCGCTGTTGTCAGGCGGGACGACGCCGGCGCGCGCCGCGGCAGACCGGGCGACGGTCGCGGACGACGACGCCGACTGGCGAACGGTCGCCGCGTCTCCGGTTCCGGCGGGCGTCGCACCGGGGGTCGGATGACCGGCACAGGCGCCGAGGGCGAGGAGAAACGCGGGGTAAACCCCCAACGAACGAAGGGGCGGACGATGCTGCACGATGGTCCTCCGGGTGTCGTGGCAAGGTGTATTGCAGACATACATCGGAACAGGTCGGTTCGGCAACCGTCAGGCGGGAGCAGATCGGGGCGCAATCGACGGACCGGTACGGCGCGGTAGAGTCAACGCACCCATCCGACACGTTTCTCTCTACCTACGCACATGCCGCGCAATTCGTCTCGTACAACGTTCGCCGGGTTTTGTGCCGTCCGGACGTCGGCGTTCCGAGGCGCACGGGCACCCATGACGCCGGATGGCCATGCCCTACACGTGAAGAGCCGCGCGGACGTCGTCCGCGCGGCTCTGCTCGACTCGGCACCTGTGCCGTTAGCGAACGTGTACCGCTTGGGTCGCGCGCACCGTCACATCGGACCCGGCGGGAATCTTTGCTCTGCCCGCGTCGCCCTTGCCGAGCGAGTATGCCGTACCGGCCGCCGCGCCGAGAAGACCGCCGGCGACCATGCTGCTCACTTCCGCACCGCTCAACACCGTGCCCAGCACCGCGCCCGCGCCGGCGCCGATCGCCACGTCGCGTGCCACCGCGTTGCGATTCTGCTTCACCGTCACGTTCGAGAGACTGCCGCTGAACGGATACCGATTGCCGCGCAGATCCATCTCGTTGAGATCGAGACGAATGACGCTGCGGTCGTTCACGCCGCCCTTGTGCACGCCGGTGATCTTGCCGTAGAGCCGCGTGCCGCGCGGAACGGCCACCTGGCCATTCGCCGCCATGACGTTCTCGGCCACCGTCACCGAGAACCGGTCACCGATGTTGCTCGACGTCGTGATGTCCTGGTCGAACCGGGCGTCCATCGTCGTACCGACCGGCAGCATGCGCGGCGTCGAAGGTTTTACCGGGGCGACGTCGCCGCCCGCCTCGACCTTCGCGCGGTGCGTGCACGCGCTGAGCGCCGCGGCCGCTGCGATCGTCATCATCGTTTTACCATACATCTGGAAATGCCTCCGCATCAGGGTCCTACACTCTGCAAGAGGCTCCAGCGGCAAACACCGGACCACCTTAGTTTCGTCGTACCTTCGTCCTACGACTCATGACCGCTCGTCCCGCATTCGTGACATTCCGGAACATCGCGACGACTCCCATGCGGCGTCGTCGGTACGCGTTGGCGTCCTTCGCCGCGCTCGCGGCGCTCGCCGCGTGTCAGCCCGCGCGCCAGAGCGCCGCGCCCGACGCGTCATCGTCGCCGTCGGGCACGGTGATCGTCAGCAACATGAACGACCACACGGCGCTGCTCCTCGACGCGCGCACGCACGCGCTGCTCGCGACGCTGCCCACCGGACGTGCGCCCCACGAGGTCGCCGCATCCCACGACGGCCGCTGGGCCGTCGTCAGCAACTATGGCGTTCGCGACGCGCCGGGCAACACGCTGACCGTCATCGACGTCGACGCACGCACCGTCGCACGGACGATCGACCTCGGGCAGTACAAGCAGCCCCATGGCATGGCATTCCTGCCAGGCGACACGATCCTCGCCGTGACGGCCCAGGCCGATCGCGCAGTCCTGCTCGTCGACTTTCGATCCGGACGGGTCCTGCAGGCGCTCCCGACGGACGGCCGCGTGCCGCACATGCTCGGCGTATCGGCGAACGGCGCCCGCATCGTCGCGGGGAACATCGGCGACGGAACGATCGCGCTTCTGTCTCCGTTCTCGAATGAGAAAACGCGCACGATCCGCGTCGCGGCTCAACCGGAAGGCGTCGCGATCACGCCCGACGGATCGCGCGCGTGGGCCGGGAGCAACAAGGACGGCGTCGTGCTCGTCGTGGACCTCGCGCGCGGCGAGCCGATCGACACGCTGCGCGGCTTCGGGCTGCCGTACCGCATCGCGATCACGCCGGACGGCGCGCGCGCGATCATCACCGATCCGGTGAACGCGACGGTGCGCATCTTCGACGCGCGGACCCGCAAGGAACTCTTCACCATCGCCGTCCCGCGCGACAGCATCGTCGCGACGGCGGAGGTGCCGGGCTCGCCGTCGCCGGAAGGGGTGACGACGTCGCGCGACTCGCGCTGGGCGTTCGTCACACTGCAGGGACGCAATCGGTACATCACCGTGGATCTCGCGCGCGGCGCGATCGCAGGTTACGGCGTGACCGGCACGTGGTCCGACGGCATCGCATACTCACCACGAGGGCGCTGAGATGGCGACGAAACGGAAGCGCGCGGGCGCGCCGAAGAGCTGGCGTGAGACAGTCGCGTGGTCGCTCGATTGGGAGGAGGGGCACGCCTCGCTGGAGCACGCGGTCGACGGACTCGCGGCCTCCCTCCGCGGCAAACGCCCCGCCGGCTCCCCGCATTCGGTGTGGGAACTGCTCGATCACATTCGGCGAACGCAGGCGGATCTGCTCGAGTTCCTGACGAACGCCGACTACGTCGCGCTGGAGTGGCCGCGCGAATACTGGCCGCCCGCCGAGCAGGTGCCGACGCCGCGGCAGTGGAGCGAATCGCTCGGGGCGATCAAGCGCGATCGTCAGGCGTTGCAGCGGCTCGCCACGCGCGGGCCGCGCGATCTCACGAAGCCCGTCCCCTGGGGCGAAGGGCAGACCTACCTGCGCACGATCCTCCTCGCGGCGGATCACACGGCCTATCACGTCGGACAGATCGTGCTCGTGCGCAAGCTGCTCGGCGCCTGGAAGGGTTGATGGAGCCGACGAGTGAACCGCGGATGCGCAGTCCCGGCGTGCGCGTTCCGCCGCCGGTTTTTCTGCTCGTCGGCGTGTTCGTCGGCTGGGTGCTCGAGCGCCGCGTGCGCTCGCTGCCGCTCCACGTGCCCCAGGCGATCGGCGAGCCGCTTGGCCTCGCGCTCGTCGTGGCTGGACTCGCGTTCGCGTACTGGGGCGTCTTCACCTTCCGTCGGGCGGGAACGGCGATCGTGCCGATGCGCAAGGCGACGTCGATCGTGACGGACGGCCCGTATCGCTACACGCGGAATCCGATGTACACCGGCTTCGCCATCCTGTATCTCGGACTGACGCTTCTCATGAATTCGGTCTGGCCGCTCCTCTTTCTGCCGCTGTGCATGTATGCGCTGGTGCGGTTCGTCATCCGCCGCGAGGAACGCTACCTCGGCCAGGCCTTTCCCGACGAGTACGCGGCGTACCGCGCGCGAGTGAAGCGATGGGGCGCGTTCTGATTCGCTGAGGCCGCGCGCTTGCGCGGCGCTGCGGAAAGCTCAGAGCGACGCGACGATCGCGTCCGTCACCTCGCGAGTCGTCGCACGTCCGCCCAGATCGGCGGTGCGCGGCGCCGCCGGGTCCGCGACCACGGCCTCGATCGCGCGCATGACGTCGCCCGCGGCCTCAACCTCGCCAAGGTGCTCGAGCAGCATCGCCCCCGACCAGATCTGGCCGATCGGATTGGCGATTCCCTTGCCGGCAATGTCCGGCGCCGAGCCGTGCACTGGCTCGAACATCGACGGATATTCGCGCTCCGGATTGAGATTCCCGCTCGCCGCGATGCCGATCGAGCCCGCGATTGCCGGCCCGAGGTCTGACAGGATGTCCCCGAACAGATTGGACGCGACGACCACATCGAACCAGTCTGGGTGCCGCACGAAGTGCGCGCACAGGATGTCGATGTGATACTGGTCGGTGCGCACGTTGAGAAACTCGTTCGCCATCGCGTCGAAGCGCTCGTCCCAGAACGGCATCGAGTGGATGATGCCGTTGGACTTCGTGGCCGACGTCACGTGCTTCGACCGGCGCGTCGCGAGCTCGAAGGCGTAGCGCATCACGCGATCGCAGCCGCGCTTCGAGAACACCGCCGTCTGATGCGCTTCCTCCTCGGCGGTGCCGCCGTTCACGCGTCCACCGATGGCCGTGTACTCGCCCTCGGTGTTCTCGCGAACGATCATCATGTCGATGCTTCCGGGCTCGCGGTCGCGGAGCGGTGACGTGACGCCGGCGAGCAAGCGGACCGGGCGCAGATTGACGTATTGCTCGAAGCCGCGCCGAATGGGCAGGAGCAGTCCCCACAGCGACACGTGATCGGGGACGCCGGGGAATCCGACGGCGCCGAGGTAGATCGCGTCGAAGTCGCGGAGCTGGTCGAGGCCATCGTCGGGCATCATCGCGCGCGTGCGCACGTAGCGCTCGCAACCCCAATCGAACGACTGCCAGTCGAGTGCGATCTCGTGCTTCGCGGCCGCGCGGTCCAGGACAGCCTGGCCGGCCGGAACCACCTCGTGACCGATGCCGTCGCCGGGAATTGCGGCAATCCGAATTCGGCGCATGGGACCAATCTAGCCTCGCCCTTGGCATTCGGTCGTCCCCACATGGATATTCTGATGCACGCGTCTCGCACGCCGGCAGAGGAGCATCCGTTGACGACGTCGGCCCGTTCGGCGCCCGCCATCCCCACCAGATCCCCGTTCGTCCCATCCCCGTCGCAGCGCGCGGCCATCGAAGCGCCCCCGCGGGCGACGCTCGTGCTCGCCGGGCCCGGGGCCGGGAAGACCTTCTGCCTGATCGAACGCATTCGCTTCCTCATCGAGGAGCACGGCATCGATCCGGCGCGCATCTGCGCGTTCACCTTCACGAACAAGGCGGCCGGCGAGATCGCACACCGCCTCGAGGGACGGCTCGGCGCGCTCACCGCCTCGCGCATCAAGCGCGGGACCATCCATGCCTTTTGCGCCGAACTGCTTCGCGAGCTCGGCGCGGATGTGCTGCTCGAGCCGGGCTTCGGCATCGCCGACGAGGAGTATCAACTCGGCGTTCTCCGGCGGATCGAGGGACCGCGCCGCTGGCACCGGCGCGTGCTCAATCGCTTCTCCGCGCACCGCTTCCGCGGCGACCCCCTCGGCCACGACGACGCACTGCTCTTCGAGCAGTACGAGCGCTATCTCCGGCGGCAGAAGGTCGTCGACTTCGACATGCTCGTGCTGGAGGCGGCGACGCTGCTCGAGCGCGACGGCCCCGGTGCGATCGTGCGCGCCCGCTGGGACGTGATCCTGGTCGATGAGTTTCAGGATCTGAACCCCGTTCAGTATCGGGTGGTGCGCGCGTTGGCGCGCGATCACCGGCACGTGTTCGCCGTCGGCGACGACGAGCAGTCGATCTACTCGTGGGCGGGGGCGGATCCGAGAGTCTTCAAGGATTTCTCGAACGACTTCGGCGTGAGCCAGAGCGCGATTCACCTCGAGGACAACAAGCGGTGCCCGGCGAACGTCATCGCGCTCGCGCGAAAGCTCGTGAGCGTCAACACCCCGTTGTTCGACATGCCGCGCGAGCAGCGGACCGACCGCGTGTCGCGCTTTCCGGTTTCGGTGTTCCGGTTCGACGACGACGCCGCGGAGATGGCGTGGCTCATCGACCACGTGCGCCGCGACAGGGAGGCGTCGGGGCACGCGTGGGGCGACGTCGCGCTGCTCTATCGGACCCACGACATCGGCAACAACCTCGAGGCGGCGTTCCTCAACGCGGGCATCCCGTGCCGCCTCGCGCTCGGCCGCGCGCTCGCCGATGATCCGATCGTCGCGTACGTGATCGCCGCGCTGCGCGTGATCGTGCATCCGAACGACGAGGTCCTCCGGGACGCGTTCTTCTCGACGGTGCTTCCGCGCTCGCTCTTCGACGAGGCACGCGCCCAGGCCGAACGGAGTCGTCACGATCTGCGCCGCCAGCTCAACGCCATGCAGGCGAAGCTCCAGCGCGGCGACGGGCGCGGACGCCATATCCGCCGCGCGCTCATCGACTGGCGCAACCTGGAGGCCCTCGGCAAGGCGCACACGACGCTCGGCGGGCTCGTTCAGGAGCTGCTGTCGCGGCGGGTCGGAAAGCTCCGCTCGATTCTCGACGAGCGGCACGAAGACATCAGCGATCCCGCCTCCCATCCCGAGGTCGTCGTGCTCGCGGACCGGTTGCGCACCGCGCGCGAGCGGCGCGCGACGATCGTGCTGGCGCGCATGGGCGGCGTGGAGATCGCGCTCAAGGGAATGCTGCTCGCCACCGGATTCACGTCCGTGGTCGTCGAAGGGCGTGACAGCACGAGCGGCGCCTGGGAGCCGGGGGACGACGAGTCCTTCCCCGCGAGCATCGGGCTCATGGCGGCCGACCGCGTACGCATCGCGCCGACGGATACGGCGTCCGTGGGTATCGCGCTCGGGGTGTTCAAGGCGCTGCAGCTCGTCGCGATGGGCGATCACGCGGAGAAGTTCTCGGACTTCACGGCGATCGACCTCGAGACGACGGGGCGCGAGAATACCAGATGTGAGATCGTCGAGATCGCCGCCGTTCGGGTGCGCGACGGCCGGATCGTGGACGAACTGCACGCCGTCGTGCGCCCGCGCGTGCCGATCGAACCGGGAGCGACCGCGACCCACGGCTACTCCGAGGCGGACGTCGCCGACAAGCCGTACTTCGAGGAAGTGTGGCCGACGTTCCGCGAGTTCTGCGGCGACGACGTCGTCGTCGCGCACAACGGCTACGAGTTCGACTTTCGCATTCTCACACGGATGGCGCGCGAGCTTCCGCAGCCGTTCGACCTCTGCACGTACGACACGCTGCCGCTCGCGCGCGACCTCTTCCCGACGAGTCGCAAGCTCGAGCACCTGGCGCCGATGCTCGGCGTCGACACCGGGCGGTCGCATCGCGCGCTCGACGACACGCGCGCCCTCGCGCAGGTCGTCATCAAGCTGGACGACGTGAAGCTCCAGCGCGCTCGCAAGACGGCGCTCGTCAACCTTCTGGATCATCTGGGCATCGCGCTCGCGCTGAGCGACGACGCGGCGCTCGACGACGAAGGCCGGATGTTCCGCACGATCACTCGCCCATACGCGCTCGGCCGCTATACGACCTGTCTCGACGCATACGAGCGGGAGCAGGGCGACGACGCCAGCGTCCCGGCCGTCGACGAGGTGATCGACCGACTCGGCGGTGCCGAGTTGATGTTGAAGCTGCGGGCCGACAGGACGGCGGACGAGCGCTACCCGCAGGCCATGCTGCGTCTGCGCCGGCTGCTCGACGAGATTCCAGGTGGAACCCTCACCGACCAGATCGCGCAATTCCTCGAGCGCGCGGTGCTGTCGAAATGGGATGGACTGGAGCCGGAGCGGCGGCGCGTGAACCTCCTCACGCTGCATTCGACGAAGGGCCTCGAGTTCTCTCGTGTCTACATCGTCGGCGTGGAGGACAGCCAGCTTCCGGGCGGGTCTCCCTCGAAGGGCGCGACGAAGGAGGAAATCGAGGAAGGCCGGCGTCTCCTCTACGTGGGCATGACCCGCACCAAGGAGCGGCTCGTGATGACGCACGTCCTCACGCGGGCCGGCAAGGAAACGCGCGGCCATCGCTTTCTCGACGAGATGGGTGCCACGTTGACGGAGCCCGAACAGGGGGAGGTGTCATGACCGAGCGTATCGAGTGGAAGGTGGACGTCGGTGGAGAGCAGGTGAGCGCGGTCTACGAACCGGCGACGTCCGGTCCCGACGACGCCCTCTACGTGATGGCGCACGGAGCGGGCGGCAACATGTCGGACCGCGCCATGCTCGCCGCCGCAAACGCGCTCCGCGCGCGCGGCTTCGGCGTGGTGCGTTTCAACTTCGTGTATAAGGAGAAGAAGTCCGGCCGCCCCGATCCCATGCCGAAGTGCATGAACGTGGTCGCCGCGGTGGTCGATCGCGCGCGCGCGGAATTGGCGCCGCGCCGGGTGATCATCGGCGGCCGATCGATGGGCGGACGGGCCGCGTCGATGCTCGCCGCGGAGGGCTTCGCTGCCGACGGCCTGCTGCTCCTCGCCTACCCGCTGCATCCCGCCGGGCAGCCGGAGAAGCTGCGCGACGCCCACCTGCCGATGATCTCGATGCCGGTCGCGTGCTTCAACGGAACCCGCGATGCGCTGTGCACGCCGGCCTTGATGGAGCGCGTGCTCGCGCAGGTGACCACCCCGTGGGAGATGCACTGGCTCGACAGCGCGGATCATAGCTTCCACGTACTCAAATCGTCGGGGCGAACGGACGCCGACGTGCTGCGCGAGGTCGCCGACACGAGCCGGATCTGGCTCGATCGCGCCGTCGGCGCGTAGCGCGCCGCGCTCCATTCCTCTCGAACGAAACAGACGTATCGACCGCGCCTCGCCTCCCGTTGCGCGGCGCGCCAGATTTTCCGTTCACGTTCCCGCCGGAGTGTACATGCATCGCAGGATTCTCGTCGCGCTCGCGAGCGCCGTCGCGCTGGTCTCGACAAGTCACACGATGTTCGCGCAGGGGCGCGGTGGTGGCCGCGGCAATGCCACGGCGATTCAGCCGGGCGAGGAATGCCCGCCGGGCACGACGGAAATACGGCCGCGCAGTTGCATGGCCCCACAGACGCCGGCGCCAAGCATTCTCGACTACCGCCCGAAGTCGACGCTCGTGGCCACCGAGCACCTCGTCCCGCGCGCCAAGTATCCGGCGATCGACTTTCACGGCCATCCCCAGGGCCTGCTCGGCTCCGAGGAAGGGCTGACTCGGCTCGGCGATGCGCTCGACAGCCTCAACGTCCGCATCATGATCTCCGCGGACAACAGCTCGGGCGACCGGTTGAAGACCACGGCTGCCAGCGTGAAGGGCTCCCAGCGGATGAAGGACCGCGTCCGCATCCTCGCGGGCATCAACTTTCAGAACGTCGGGCCGGGGTGGGCCGAGAAGGCGGTGAAGCAGCTCGAGGAGGACGTCGCGAATGGTGCCGTCGGCATCGGCGAGATCCCGAAGAGCCTCGGCATCTCGATCAAGAAGCCGGACGGGTCGCGCCTCAAGATCGACGACCCCGAGCTCGATCCGATCTGGGACGCGGCCGCGCGCCTCAAGCTCCCCGTGTTCATTCACACGGCCGACCCGCAGGAATTCTTCAAGCCGATCGACAACTCCAACGAACGGTGGCTCGAGCTCTCGCTGTTCCCCGAGCGCCGCTATCCGCAGGATCGCTTCCCGAGCTTCGAGACGCTGTCGGCGGAACGCGACAACATGATGCGCAAGCATCCCAAGACGACGTTCGTCGTCGCGCACATGGCGTGGTACGCGAACGACCTCGGCAAGCTCTCGAAGATGATGGACGAGTTCCCGAACATGTACACCGAGATCGGCGCGGTGCTGTACGACATCGGGCGCCAGCCGCGCAACTCGCGCGACTTCTTCCTCAAGTATCAGGACCGCATCCTGTTCGGAAAGGATTCGTTCCAGCCCGAGGAGTATCCGTATTACTGGCGCGTGTTCGAGACGAAGGACGACTACTTCGACTACTACCGGAACTACCACGCGTTCTGGAAGCTCTACGGTATCGACCTGCCGGACTCCGTGCTGAAGAAGGTCTATTTCCAGAATGCGCTGAAGATCACGCCGGGCATTCCCCAGAACGGCTGGCCGAAGTAAACCTCGAGTTCTTCACGCGGCCGGATTGCTGGTGATCGTGATCGTGGTCGGCGATCGCGCGAACGTCAGCGGATGCTCGGTCTCAGGTCTGAGGTCTCGGAAGGCGTTTTCAGATCGTGTATTGTCTCCAACAACTCGAAGGGAGTGTGACTCATGGTGAAATCTGTTCGCACGATCGTGGCGGGCTGTGGCGCGCTCGTTCTGGCCGGTGCCTGCCAGCGCTCGCAGCCGCCGATGGACGAACACATGGCGCACATGGCGCCGGGCGATCTCGCGGCGCAGCAGAGCGGCGCCGCCGGCCAGGGCGCGGCGAATCTGCCGCCGAGCGCGAACGCGGCCGCCGCGCGTCTGGCGGCGAGCCCGCGGCATGGTGAGTGGGTGAAGGTCGCGTGGGAGCCGGGTTCGCGCGATTCGCTCATGGCGTACATGGTCTATCCGACCACGTCGAACGCGAAGACCCCGGTCGTCGTCGTGATCCACGAGATCTTCGGACTGTCGACGTGGGTGCGTTCGGTCGCCGATCAGGCCGCGGCCGACGGGTTCATCGCGATCGCCCCCGACCTCAACTCGCGCGTACGCGGCGGCCCGAGCATGGACGAGATCTCGGCGGATTCGGCGCGCAAGCTCGCGAACATGGTCCCGATGGCCGACCGCAACAAGGCGATCGATGCCGTCGCGAAGTACGCGATGGCGCTGCCGTCAGCCGCGCCGCGCTACGCGGTGATCGGCTTCTGCTACGGCGGGTCGACCGTCTGGGGCCATGCGGTGAACGGCGGTATCAACGGCTTCAGCGGCGGCGTCGCGTTCTACGGCGCGCCGTACGCCAAGGGCCAGGGGCCCGATACGGATTCGCTCGCGAAGATCACCAAACCGGTGATGTTGCTGAGCGGCGCGAAGGACGCGCGCATCGGCGCGATGATGCCCGCCGTCGATTCCGCGATGAAGGCCATGAACAAGTCGTACTACGGCAGCAACTATCCTGGCGCGGTGCACGGCTTCATGCGCGCGCAGGACGATCCGAAGTCGCCGACGCGCGACGAAGCGGAAGAGCAGGCGAACATGGCGGCCGCGAAGGATGCCTGGCCGCGCACGATCGCGTTCCTGAAGACCAACCTCGGCGTGAAGTAGTCCTACCCGCGCGAGGATCGGCGCTCAGCGCCCATCCTCGCGCGGGATCGCCGCGGCGCGGGCGGCGAGCTTCGTGTCGCCGATCCGTTCCACGAACGCGGCGAACGCGGGCGTCGGACCGCGCCAGGCGAGCGCGTCGACGTCGTTGAACAGCGGGGCGTCCGTGCGCAGCGTCGCGAGCCGCTTGAAGAGCAGCGCCAGCTCCTTCCGGTCGCCAAGCACCTCGGCCGGAAAATTCTCGATCGGGCCGTACTTGTTGACGAGGCGCGCCGCCGTCTTGGCCCCGATGCCCGCCAGCCCCGGATAGCCGTCCGCGCTGTCACCGACGAGCGCGAGATAGTCCGCGATGTGCTCCGGAGCGACGCCGAACTTTTCGCGCACCCCGGCAGCATCGCGAATCGCCCCCGACTTGCGATCCATCTGCACGACGCGCTCGCCCTGCACGCACTGCGCGAGATCCTTGTCGGGCGTCCAGATGCAGACCTTCTCGACCCGCGCGTCCGACGCCGCGAGGAATGCCGCGGACGCCAGCGCGTCGTCCGCCTCGAGTTCGACCATCGGCCAGGTCGCGACACCCATCGCGGCAAGCCCCTCCTCGAGCGGGTGGAACTGTCGCCACAGCGCGGGTTCGATCCCGTCCCCGGTCTTGTAGCCGTCCCACAGATCGTTGCGGAACGACTCGATCACGTGGTCGGTCGCGACGCCGACGTGCGTGGCGCCCGTCTCGAGCATCTGGAGAACGGTGTTCATCACCCCGACGGCGGCGCCGAAGGGCGGATCGCCGTCCTTCGCGAAACGGCGGATGCCGTAGAAGTGGCGAAAGAGCTCGTAGGTCCCGTCGATGAGATGGACGATCATTCGCTGGAAACTAGCTCCCAGAACCGCGTCACCACGGAAGGCGTGTCCACGAAAGGACTTCACCGCAGAGGCGCGGAGTCGCAGAGAAGCGCGGAGCAGGGCCGACGACAGGCTTTCGAGAACCCTCCGCTCGGCTCTGACAGATCACCTGAATTCCCGAAAACCGCTCCGCTCCGCGCAGCGGAGAACGGCCAGTTCTATGGTCTGCCGCCGTTCAAGATCACAATGATCCTGTAAATGCCTTGGATCATTTTCATGGAAGGCGGCCCGGCGTGGCGAGGAGGGAGGTCACGGGCGAGAGTCAGCCCGAACCTCGACCGCGACTCTGCTCGCGGAGCGGCTCCGGCAGCGCCGCCACGAATGCGTCCACCGCCGGGGGGCCCGAGCCCACGCCCTCGTCGTGCTTGAAGAACACGTACGCCTCGCTCCACGACTGCCCCGCGATCCGCTCGATCCAGGCGGCGTGCTGCGCGCCGTCATAGTCGAAGCGGTGCAGCCGCATGTATCCCCACGACGCCGTCGCCACCACCGGCGACGCGAAGTCCGGCTGCTCGATGATGCACATCGGAATGTCCCGCGCGCGGAGCACGTCGTACGTCTCCTCGTCGAACCAGCTCGGGTGCCGGAACTCGATCGTGTATCGCCGGTCCGGCGGCAGCAGCGCGACGAACGCCTTCAGCCGCGCCGCGTCCTTCTGCAGGTTCGGCGGCAGCTGGAAGAGGATCGGTCCCAGGCGATCGCCCAGGACCTCCGTGGCGCCGAGCAGGTACTCGAGCGGGCTCGCGGCTTCTTCCTTGAGCCGCGCGAAGTGCGTGATCCGCTGGCTCGCCTTGATCGCGAACCGGAACGGCTCGTCCACCTGCGACGCCCAGCTCTTCAGCACGTCCGCCTTCGGCAGACGATAGAACGTGTTGTTGATCTCGACCGACGGAAAACGCCCGGCGTAGTAGCCGAGCATCCCGTCGTCCTTGAGCTCCTTCGGGTAGAAGGAGCCCTTCCATTCCTTGAATGCGAAGCCGCTGGTCCCGGCACGGAGCTTCACGAGACCTTGACCTTCGCCTCGTCCGGCTTGGTCGTGGACGCCAGGCTGGCTTTGAGCGCCTCCATGAGGTCGATGATCTTGCCGCCCGTGTCGGCCGGCGCGTCGGCGGTCGTGATGTCCTGTCCCTCGATCTTGCGCTGGATCAGCTCCATCTGCCGCTCGCGCACGGTGTCCTTGAACTTGGTCGCGTCGAACGCTTCGACCGTGGTCTGCTCGATCAACTGCTTGGCGAGCGTGAGCTCCATCGGCTTGATGTCGCCCTCGGGAACGGTGACTTCGGTGGTCGGACGGAGCTCGTCGGCGTAGTGGAGCTGCTCCATCACCAGCACGCCGTCGCGCGGACGCAGCAGCACGAGGTGCTGCTTGCCCTTCGCCGCGTACTGGCCGATCGCCGCCTTGCCGGTCTCCGCGAGCGCCGCCGCGAGGAGGCGATACGCGCGGTCCCCGCCCTTGTCGGGGCCGAGGTAGTAGCACTTCTCGAGGTACTCGCGGTCGACGGACGCGAGGGGGACGAATTCGACGATGTCGATCATCCCCGTCGCCTTCTCGTCGAGCGCCTTGATTTCTTCCGTCGAGAAGACGACGTATTGATCCTTGGCGAACTCGTAGCCCTTGACGGTGTCGTCGCGGGACACGACCTCGTTGTCGTCCTTCGGGCAGATGTACTGCTGCTTGAGCCGGCCGTTGCACTTCTTGTGCAGCATGTTGAACGACACGCTGGCCTTCGACTCGGCGGACGAATAGAGGTTGACCGGGACCGAAACGAGGCCGAACGAGATGGTGGCTGTGCCGATGTTACGTGCAGGCATGATCGAGAGTAGGTGAGGGAGGCGAGACCGCACCGCCGCTCGGAAAGACCGGCTGGTGGCGCAACGTTCATAGAGGACCTGCGTGGCCGCAAGTAGCGACGAGCACTCGGGCAAGGACGCCCTCGAAAGGTATCGAGCGAAACGGTCGCCGGATCGGTCGCCCGAACCGGTCGGAACCATATCGCCCGGCGAAGGCCACCTGTTCGTCGTCCACAAGCATGCCGCCCGGCAACTGCACTACGATCTGCGGCTCGAGATGGGCGGCGTGCTCGCGTCGTGGGCCGTGCCGCGTGGGCCGTCGTACGACATGGCCGACAAGCGCCTCGCCGTCCACGTCGAGGACCACCCTCTGGAATACGCCGATTTCGAGGGAGTGATCCCTGCCGGCAACTACGGCGCCGGGGGGATGATCGTCTGGGACCGCGGCGAGTGGATTCCGCTCGAGGATTGGCGGACCGGGCTGGAGAAGGGCAAGCTCCTCTTCGAGCTGCGCGGCTACAAGCTCCACGGCAAGTGGACGCTCGTGAAGATCAAGAAGAGCGAGAAGGACTGGCTGCTCATCAAGGAGCGCGACGGCTACGTCAAATCGCCGGGCGACCAGTTCCTCGAGACGTCGGTGCTGTCTGGCCTCACCGTCGAAGAGCTCGCCAGTGGCGACGGACCGGCGCGAACGCTGGCCGCGGCGATCGCGGAGACCGGCGCGCCTCGCAAGAAGGTCGATCCGCGCGACGTGACGGTGATGCTCGCCGAGCCGTCGAGTGAGGCGTTCACGCGTGACGGGTGGGTGTTCGAGCTCAAGCTCGACGGCTATCGGTTGATCGCGAGCAAATCCCGCGGCGAGGCGCTGCTCCTCACGCGGAACGGCAACGACTACACGAAGGTCTTTCCCGAGGTGGCGAAGGCGATAAGGGCGCTGCCGTACGACGAGATCGTCGTCGACGGCGAAGTGGTCGTGCTCGACGCCCAGGGGAAGCCGAGCTTCTCGCGCCTGCAGCAGCGCGGGCGGCTGTCGGTGCCGGTCGACATCGCGCACGCCGCGGTCGAGCTGCCCGCGACGTTCTACGCGTTCGACTTCATCGCCTTCGATGATTTCGACCTTCGCTCCCTGCCGCTCACGACGCGCAAGGCGCTGCTCCTGCAGGCGCTGCCCAAACTCGGCGCCGTGCGAGGTCTCGACCACATCGAGCGCGAGGGCGAAGCGTTTCTCCGGCAGGTCGACGCGCTCGGCCTGGAGGGGATCATCGCGAAGCGCGCCGACGGACCGTATCGCAGCGGGCGGTCGAAGGAGTGGCTCAAGATCAAGGCCGATCGCACGGCCGACTTCGTGATCGTCGGCTTCACCGCACCAAAGGGGTCGCGCGGCCACATCGGCGCCCTGCAACTGGCCGACTACGTGAACGGCGAGCTCACGTATGCCGGGCGAGTGGGCACGGGCTTCAACGACGCGCTCCTCGCCGAACTTCACGAAACACTCATCCCCGACGTCCGGAAGGAACCGCCGTGTGCACCGCCGATCGGCGCGAGGGTGATTCCGGAGACGAAGACGACGACCTGGGTGGAACCGCGCTACGTCTGCGAGGTGCGCTATCGCGAGTGGACGCCGGACGCGGTGCTTCGCCACGCGACGTTCCTGCGGATGCGCCCGGACAAGTCGCCGCGCGACTGCGCGCGTCAGCACGTTGTGCAGACTGAAGTGCCGCCAGCGCTCGTCGAAAACACGCCGGAGCCCAGTGCGGACACTCCCTCCCCCCAGCCCCCGACCACCGGCCCCTCAGTCTCCATCTCCAACTGCAACAAGGTCTACTGGCCCACGACCGGCTACACCAAGGGCGATCTCGTCGACTACTACACGGCCATCTGGCCCTGGATGTCCGTCTATCTGGCCGACCGCCCGCTCGTGATGACGCGCTACCCGGACGGCATCGACGGCAAGTCGTTCTATCAGAAGGACGCGCCGGAGTTCGCGCCGAGCTGGATCCGCACGCATCCGATCTGGAGCGAGGACACCCAGCGCGACATCGACTACTTCGTCTGCGACTCCGTCGAGGCGCTGCAATACGTCGCCAACCTCGGCTCCATCCCGATGCACATCTGGAACAGCCGCATCGGGTCGCTCGAGCAGCCCGACTGGTGCGTCATCGACCTCGATCCGAAGGAGGCGCCGTTCTCCGACGTCGTTCGGTCGGCGCTCGTCTTCCGCCGGATCTGCGAATCGATCGAGCTGCCGAGCTACGTGAAGACGACCGGCAAGACGGGGCTGCACATCCTGATTCCGCTCGGCCGGCAGCTCACGTATGCGCAGTGCCGCACGCTGGGCGAGCTGCTGTCGCGCGTCGCGCTGCGCGAGCTCGGCGACATCGCGACGATCACTCGGCACGTCACCAAGCGGGGCGACAAGGTCTACTTCGACTACCTGCAGAATCGGTTCGGCCAGTTGATCGTCGCGCCGTTCGCCGTGCGTCCGCTGCCCGCCGCGAGCGTGTCGATGCCGCTCCACTGGGACGAGGTCGATCAGTCGCTCGACCCCAGGCAGCACACGATCAGGACGGCCGTCGAGCGAATGACCACGCTCGGCGGCGATCCCTGCGCGCGGGTCCTCGAGGACAGGCCGGACATGGCGTCGGTGCTGGCACGGCTGGCCGCGGCGATGCAGGGATGAGCGCCGTCGGCGTCGCGTGGGCTGCCGACCGAATGCGTCTCGCCCGCGCCGCATGCGAGCGGTAGGATTCCCAGCATGCTCCGTTCGCGCGCCGCTCGCCTGGCCCTCGGCCTGTTCGCCGTCGTGTTCATCACGGCGGTCGCGATCGTCGCGACCACGGAGCCGGCCGACGCACAGCGGCGCGTGTTCATCGAACCGAACGCCCCCTACGACGGGCGCTTCACCTTCGTCCGCCTGCGCTATCGCGTCTTCGGCCGCAGCGGCTGGGAGTTCGACTATCCGGCGATGGAGCGGAACTTCATGACGATCCTCAAGGATCTCACGAACATGAACCTCCATTTTCGCGAGAGCAACATCTACGACATGGACGACCCGGCGCTGTTCCGCTATCCGATCGCGTATCTGTCGGAGCCGGGGTACTGGTTTCCGAGCGAGAAGGAGGCGGTCGGGCTGCGCACCTGGCTGCAGAAGGGCGGATTCCTCATCGTCGACGACTTCTACTTCAATCAGTGGCAGAACTTCGAGCAGTCGATGCGCATGGTGCTGCCGCGCGCGCAGTTCGTCCCGCTGACGGTCGACCACCCGATCTTCGACTCGTTCTTCCACATCGAATCGCTCGACGGGATGCACCATCCCGACAACATCAACGCGAAGGCGCAGTTCATCGGGATCTACGAGGACAACGATCCGCACAAGCGGCTGCAGGTGATCATCAACTACAACAACGACATCGGCGACTACATGGAGTGGTCGGGCGAAGGGTGGTATCCGGTGAACATGTCGAACGACGCCTACAAGTTCGCGACGAACTACATCGTGTACGGATTGACGCACTGAGGGGCGCCGCCGCGTCGTGGTCGGCCCGTTCACCGCGCGATGAGATGAACGGCGACGAATCCCCAGACGTAGAGGCCGACGCCGTACGCGGTGTGCGTCGCGAGACTCTTGATGCGAGCCTGCCGCGGGCGGCGCGCCCGGGCCGACGCGACGCCCAGCCCCAGCGCCGGCTGCATGACGAAAAACGGCATTGCGACGGTCGCGACCCCATAGAGCAGGGCAGGGCCGAGTGTCGGCGACGCGCGCCAGTGCGGCGCGAGAAGCAGAAATCCGGCGGCTAGCCCAACTCCGATCGCGTAGTGGGTCATCAGCCCGAACTGGCATTCGAAGGGCTTCTGCGCCGCGTTCCCGATCGCTCGATGCCGAAACACGCCACTCGGCATATGAAGGACCCATCGACCGAGGAGACATGAGCTGAGCGACGGAATGCCCAGCAGGCGAGCCAGCGCGAGATTCCAGAGGTCGACCACGAGCGTCGCGCCTCCGCCGATGACGATCGCCGAGAAGACGAACATAGAGAGTGTCGTCATGAGATGGCCGGCGTCAGAGTCGAATGCGAAGGTGCGCCGGCGCGACGAATCACGCGCTCGGCGACGAGAACGTTGATCATCCAGCCTGCGGCCATCAGCGTGGCGCGCGCGAGCTCGCCCGGCTTTCCGACGAGAAGAAACCATGGCAGGTGCGTCAGCACCTGGGTGCCCGCGCCCATCCCGAGCGCGTAGGCTCGCGTCATCCACACGCCGTGGGTCGCGAAGTCGCGGCGACGGATCGCGTCGATCCCCGCGAGGATGAACGAGAGCATCGCCGATCCGACCGCGAGTCGCATGAGATAGACGGCGATCCCGTCGCCGTCGGGCCGCGGATAGAACTGCGTCATCCAGAGACCGCTGACCGCCGTGACGATGCCGCATGGAATGAGGACGTATCCGGCCAGGCGATGCCAGACGCGCCGACGTTGTCGGAGCTGCGGAGCGAATTGCAGTGCGCCGAGGATGCTGTAGGGAACGACGGCGAGAATGTGCAGGATGACGGGGAGGGGCATGGCGACGAAGCGAGCGTTCTCCGGCGTGACCGCCGACCCACGCGCGAGCTCGGCGAGTCTCGCCGCTCCCGCGGCCGCCGGTACGAGGCTGAGCGCGATCAGAGCGATCGGTGCGGCCCAATCGCGCCGGCGCGACGTGTCGTTGCGGCTCATGGCTCCACCAGGCGGAGCCCCGCCATGACGACGACGTCGTTGTGCGCGACGCGAACGCCGCCACGATTGAGCTCGCGGAAGCCGCTCACGTAGTCGCGGGCCTCGAGACGGATACGGACCCGTCGAGCGCCGAGCTCCGTACCTCCGCCGACGTACGCCGCCGCATTGTAGCGCGCCGTTGCAGCCACGCTGTTCGCCCGGTAGGCCCGCGCACCGACGCCGCCGGCGACGAACGGATTCGCGTGGTCGCCCGCTCGCAGCGAGGCGCGTTGCGCGCCGGTTGGCACGAGCTTGCCGCTGGAGACCAGAAATTCCCAGCGCGGGTGGCGAGCGGCGGCGTCCTGCGCGGCGGCCGCGGCCGGTGCGGCGAGGGCGATTGCAGCGATGACCCCAAAGGCGATGAACCGGGAAGTCGGAAGCATGGCGGTGTCCTCGTGAGCGGGTAGTCGTTCTGGCCTACGCGGAGAAGGGTACGGTTCTCCGGACATGTCAGGAATCGCAACGAATGCACGGTATCATTGCGTTTGACGCCATGTGTCCAACGTGCGAGAATGGAGCATGTCCGCCCCCGATCTGAACCTGCTGATCGCCCTCGACGTGCTCCTCGCCGAGGAGAGCGTATCGCGCGCGTCGACGCGCTTGCGTCTCAGTCCGTCGGCAATGAGCCGCACGCTCGCGCGCTTGCGCGAAGCCACCGGCGATCCGCTGCTCGTGCGCGCCGGGCGCAAGCTCGTGCCCACGCCGCGCGCGCTCGAGTTGCGCGATCAGGCGTCGCGCCTGGTGCAGGACGCGCATGTCGTGCTCCGTCCGGCGTCGAAGCCCCGGCTCGATCACCTCGTCAGAACATTCTCACTGCGCACGAGCGACGGCTTCGTCGAGAACTTCGGGCCCGCCCTGGTCGCCCGGGTCGCGAGGGAGGCGCCGGGCGTTCGACTGCGCTTCGTGCAGAAGGCCGACCGGGACAACGGCCCGTTGCGCGACGGCGCCGTCGACCTCGAGACGGGTGTCATTCAGAAGGAAACGGCGCCCGAGTTCCGCGTGCAGTCGCTCTTCCGCGATCGCTTCGTCGGTGTCGTGCGGCGCGGTCATCCACTGGCGAAGGGCAAGGTGACGCCCGCCCGGTACGCATCAGGCGCACACGTCAGCGTCTCGCGTCACGGCGTCGTGACGCGTCCCATCGATGACGCACTGCCGGCGCTCGGGCTCGAGCGGAGGATCGTCGCGATCGTCGTCGGATTCGGCGCGGCGCTGGCGCTCGCGCGGGAGACGGAGCTCATCGCGACGGTGCCCGCCGAGCACACGCGCAAGCTGCGGGAAGGCATGCACACCTTCATACTTCCCTTCGCGACGCCGCAGCTCTCCGTGGCGATGCTCTGGCATCCGCGGCTCGACGCCGACCCGGCGCATCAGTGGCTGCGCGGTTGCGTGAGAGACGTTTGCCGAAGTGGAGATCCGGGTTCGGGAAAGACACCCCGTTGAGCGCGCGGGCCAGGATCTCGCCCGGTGAACTCAGCCGAGCGCGTCGCCGAAGAAGGCGGGAATGTCGATGACGAGTGACGCGCGCATGTCGGCGGGCCGCGCCGCGCACGCGGAAACCGACCTTCGACCAGCGTTGCGCGACACTGGATCGACTGGTCGACCCCTTCCTGATGGTGAAGCCCGATGTTGCGCCATACAGTCCCATGGCCAGTGCCTGCGTGAACGCCAGACGCTGAGCATCGTCTACTGATTACGGCGGTGCCGCGGTCGACACTCGCGGCGTTTTTATCTCTTGCAGTCGTAACCTCCGGAACGTCGTCGCGCTGTCGCGCACTTGCGTCCGTCGCACATGCGCCCCATGGCCACTGACACGTCGGGGCGGTTGTCAGGAGTCGAAGTCCGAAGTCCGGCGCGGTTTCACTTGCCTGGAAACAAAGCGAAGGCGGAGAAGATGTCTTCTCCGCCTTCGCTGTCTACGCTGACTGCCCGCGGTCGACCGATCTACTGAATCCCGCGCAGCGTCGCGGTCAACAGCTTCACCTTCGCCTCCTCCGCGCCCTTCGCTTCGCCGTCGAGCGTCGATGCGAGCCCGTTGAGCAAATCCTTACGCGTCGAGCCGCTCGCCGCTTCCGCGCTGGCAAGCGCGGCGCGGGTCGCCTTGAGACGATCCGCATTGAGCGCCTTCGCCCGATCGAGCTGGTCGACGTACGCCCGCGCGAGCGCGAACGTGTTCGGCCACGTATAGTGCGGCTGCCCCTGCGTGTTCAGGTAGTCGAGCTTCACCGTCTTCGCCGCGTCGATCTCGTTCTGCGTCAGCATCGGGCTCGGCGTCAACTCGAAGATGTCCAGACCACGCGCGATCTCCGAGCTCACGATCACGCCGTTGTACCAGTACACCGACCACGAGCCGCCCATCGCCATGCGGTTCGGATCGACCGGACCGCGGTCGAAGAACGCGATCTCCTTCGCGTTCGCCGGGTCGGTCCAGTCGAACACCGAGATGCCGCCCTGATACCACGCCTGCACCATCACGTCGCGGCCGGGAATCGGAAGCAGCGACCCGTTGTGCGCGACGCAGTTCTCGAGCGGCGTCTGCGGCGCGGGCATCTTGTAGTAGCCCTTGAAGTGCATCTGCTTGTTCGCGTCGATCGTGAACAGCGCATCCGCGCCCCACGTCAGCGGATCGGTCGACCGGCACTTCGGCTGCCCGCCGCCGCCCCACTCGTCGGAGAAGAGCACCTTCGTCCCGTCGTTGTTGAACGTCGCGGAGTGCCAGTACGAGAAGTTCGAATCGGCCGCGGCGCCGATGCGCACCGGGTTCGTCACGTTCTTGATGTCGAGCAGCAGGCCGTAGCCCTCGCACGCACCGCCGGCGAGACCGACCGACGGATACACGGTGATGTCGTGGCACTGCGTCGGACCGGTCCGCTCCGTGCTGCCGACCATCTTGGCGATGATGCCCGGGATCGCGTTGCGCAGCGCCGCGCTGTCCGCGCTCGTCGGCGCACCCGAACCACCGCGGGCCTTCACGACGCTGTCCAGCATCGGGCCGGTGAACGTCGGCGGGAGAATGAAATCGTCGCCCATGATGCTCGCGACGAACGCACCCTTTGCCTTCGCGGCCTCGAGCTCGGCCTTGTCGGCCTGCGTGCCGCCGTGCGTCGGCGGCGCCTTCAGGTCGTTGAAGATGCGCGGCGAGCTGACGATCGCGGCATCCTGCGGACGGCTGAGCGGCACCTTGATGACTTCGATGCGGAACAGCGCCGAGTTGGGATCATTCGCCGGCGACGCGCTGCTGCACCCCGCGAGCTCGGCGGACGGACGGACCGACGACGAGCCGGAGACGTAGATGTACACGTTGTCGTGATCCATCGGATCCTCGACGACCGTGTGCGTGTGCGACCCGCGGCAGGTCTGCACGTTCGCGACGTTCTTCGGACGCGTGATGTCCGAGATGTCGAAGATGCGGACGCCGCGAATGCGCTCGTCGCTGACCGGCGCCTTCACGCCCTGGTCGCCGCAATCGATACGGCCCGTGGCGCCCTCGGCCGACACGAAGAGCAAATTCTTATAGACGGAGACGTCGCTCTGCGAGGCCGGGCAGTAGTTCGCAACCTTGAGCGTTGGGCTCTGGGGGTTCGAGATGTCCCAGATCTGATAGCCGTTGTAGTTGCCCTGGATCGCGTAGTTGCCGAGGAACGCGAGATCGGAGTTGGTGCTGCCGAGGAACTTCTCCGAGGGCTTGGTGGTGGAGACGAGGCGCATGTTCCACGCGGCCTGCCCGGCATCCCACAACCCGGCCTTAAGGCCGACGCGCGGGTCGGGGCTCGGCGGATTCATCGTGGCCGAGATGGCGGGCGACGGAGCGGTGCTCACGCCGCCGGTGCCCGCGCAGGCGCCGGCCGAGACGAGCGCGGCGGCGAGCGAGAAACGTAGAGTGGGTTTCATCAACAGATCCTGATAGGGGAGAACTAGGGAAGCTGAATGCCGAGCGTCAGCGCCGCGAGCATTCGCTCCATCCGGGCGATCTCCGTGCGCTGATCGACCTGCACGTCCGACGCGAACTTGAACACCAGCTCGTCCTGCGCGGCGCCGTAGCTGTCGAACAGTTCGGCGACCATCTGCACGGCGCCCTTGTGGTGCTGGATCATCCCGGTGAGAAACAGACGATCGAAATCCCTACCGCGGGCCGCGTCGAGTTGTTTCATCTGCTCGGCGGTGAGCATGCCGGGCATGAGCATCTCGTGCATCATCCCGCCCATGTTCATCATCATCGGGCCGGCCTTCGCCTCCGGCACCGGCTGATTGCGGACGCGCAGCCACGTCTGCATGGTCACGATCTCGTCGCGCTGCGCGTTGATGATGCGCGACGCGAGCGTCCTGACCGACGGACTCGCGTCGTGCGACTCCGCCATCGCCGCCATCTCGAGTGCCTGTGCGTGGTGGCCGATCATGTGGGACATGAAGTCGATGTCGGCCTGCACGTACGGATAGCGGGCGCTGTCCGCGCGCGCCTTGGCGATGGCCGCGGCGTCGCCCGCGGCCGACGGCTGCCCCGCCGGGGCGACGTTCGAGCTCACCGACGTCGCGGCATGCGTCGCACTACAGGCGGCGCACGCCACGACGAGCACGGATTGTCCTACGATGGACGCAATGCGCATCCCATCCACTCCATGAGAGAACGATTTAGAGCCGCGGACGCGTCGTCCTCGGCGCCTTGCCGCAGTTCGACGGCCAGTCGGCCGGCCACTGGCCAGGCGACCGGTCGCGCTTGATGAACGTCGGATCTTCGCTCGCGAGGTAGGCCATCATCGCGGCGAGCGTCGCGTTGTGCTTCAGGTCGTCGAAGACCACCTTGTCGTACGTGTCACGGTTGGTGTGCCACGTGTACGTGCCGTAGTTCCAGTTGAGCGCACCGAAGCCGAACGACGGCGTGCCGTAGCAGGCGAAGACCGCGCCGTCGGTGCCGCCCGGGTTGCCCGTCGGCACGTCGTTGAACACCCACGACACCACGTTCGGGCTCATGCTGTCGGTGAAGAACGACGGCAGCTTCTCGTACCAGCTCCTGAGATGCCCGCCGATGTCGGTCAACCCCGACGCCGAGATCGACTGCACGCGGCCGGTGCCGTTGTCCTGGTTGTACAGCGCCTGCAGGCCCTTGAGCACTTCCGGGTGATCCTCGGCGAACGCGCGCGAGCCGTTGAGGCCCTGCTCTTCGCTGGCCCAGTGCCCGACCATGATCGTGCGCTTCGGGCGAGGATACGCTTCCTTCAGAATTCTCATTGCCTCCATGGCCATCAGCGTGCCGGTGCCGTTGTCCGTCGCGCCCGACGAGCCATCCCACGAATCGAAGTGCGCCGAGAGCATCACGTACTCGTCGGGCTTCTCCGTGCCGCGGATGGTGCCGATGGTGTTGAAGGCCGGCTGCTCGCCCAGCAGGCTCGCATCGAGGTCGAGCCGCACCATGGGCTTCTGCTTGTTCTCGGCGAGACGGAAGACGAGACCGTAGTCCTCGCACGTGAGCGTGACCGCGGGCGCGATCGTGTTGTACGTCTCGAAGACTTCGATCGTTCCCCAGCCGCCGGTGCCCATCGGGGCATTGCCGCGACCGCCATCCGGGTTGCCGGCCATCATCGTCGAGCCGGGGCCGCCACCGCCGCGCGCGCTCGCGCCGCCCGGTGCGCCGCCGCGGCCACCACCGCCGCCGCGCCCGCCGGCGCCGGCGTTCGCGGCATACGGATTCGGGAAGCCCGAGAACTTCGTGCGCGACGTGATCATCCCCGCCACACCAGCCTTCTCGAGCCGCATGCCCAGCGTGCCCGTGCCGAGCGCGAGCGAGTAGCCCGTGCCGCGATAGAGCTTCGTGCTGTCAGGGCTCTGCGCCCAGTCGTTCTGCATCTGCGCGATCAACGAATCCATGCGCGCCATCGAGGCGGGCGTCGCGAAGCGATACCAATCCTCGCTCGGGCGGCAGGTCGGCCACGCGGGCGAGAGCATCACGATCTTGCCCCGCGCCTGCGGCAGCCACTTCACGAATTCCGTGCTGTCCTTGAACTTCGGCAGCACGATGGCCTCGGCGGTCACGGCGCGCCCGTTGGTGCCCGGGCTCCACGCGAGCATCATCCCCTCGAGGGAGCGCGTGCGCGGGGCGACGAGATCGATGTGCGACGCACCGCGGCGCCAGCCGCGCCACGTGCCGTACTGCTCACGCTTCGCGTCGATGCCCCACGATTTGTATTTGTTGATGACCCAGTTGCTCGCCGCGAGAAGTCCGGGACTGCCGGTCAATCGCGGACCGACGGAGTCGAGCAGGGCCTGGCCGAGCGGCTCGACCTTCGAGCTGTCCATCCCGAGCCGCCAGATACGCTCGAGCGTGGGATCGTTCGTGGGAAACCGGACCGTCTGTGCGCCGAGTGGCGCGACGACCGGCGCGGCGAGCACCGCGGTGCTCGCGAGGACCGAGAGAGAACGAAGTAGTGTCATGTGGGTCGGGGCTTGGGAAAAACCTCGCCCTCAACCTATGCGCCTCACGGCGGCGGTCGCCAGGGCGGCCGCCGCACACTTATGAAGTCGGAAATGTGTGTTTCAGCGTGTCGCGGGCAGCGCGACCATCGTCCTGCCGTCGGGCTGCAGGCTGACCTCGAACATGTCTCCGGAGTGTAAGGGAATGACCCCACTCGACGGAGTGTTGCTGCGCGCCAACAGCCGCGCGACGATGTTCACGCCGGCTCCTTGAGCGACCAACGAATTCCGGACGCGCAGCGTGTCCGTCGCGCCCGGGAACACCGTGCCGATGCGAACGAAATCCGACCCCGGCGCGATGGCGTAGACGTCGGCCTGATCCGTCGACTGATTGCGGAATACGACGAGCGCGTCCTCCTGCGGACCACTGCCGATCCCCATGTGACCGCAGGCCGCGGCCCCGATCATGACCGCCGCCGCGACGGCGCGGCGTAACGTGACAGCACCAAGATGAGACATTCTCCCCTCCTCCCCCTTCGTAGTGGGGAAGGGAAAACGCATCCGCAGTGCCAGGCCCGGCGGGGCCGCGGAACTAGGCCACGCTCTCGGTGAGCGTCTGGATGCCCGGCCACCCGTCGGCGCTGTAGCGCGCGAGCGTGCGAAGGTAGCGCTCGCCATCGTCGCCGTGCTGGGCACGAACCGCGGCGACGCCGCGCTCCACCGCCGCCGCGTCGGCGTATGGGGGCTCGAGATCGTCGGGCATCACACCATTCGAATGAGCGACGCCCGCCGCGTCGAGAAAGGTGCTCTGGATGGCCGGCTCGAGCTCGACGTACATGAGATGGAGCAGGCTCAACTCGTCCTCGCCGGTCTCGGCGCGCATGCGGACGACTTCCTTCGCGAGCTTGTCGGCGGGCCACGACTGGAGCGTGACCGGGCGGAAGCCCGAGCGAGCAGCCAGACGCGCGAGGTACAGCGCGCGGCCTTCCTTGCTCGCCGTGATCACGTGCTTGACGAGCGCGACGCGCTTCTCCGCCGGGAGCGAACGATAGGGACTGGTCTTCGTCATGCGCTCAACCTAACGGATCGGGTTGATTGCGCATGTGGTCGGCGAGCGCGTGCAGCTTCTCGCGCAGGAATTCGCGAAGCTCATCCGGCATGGGCCGTTCGTTCAGTGCGCGATCCATGCACCACAGCCATTCGTCGCGCTCGCGCGACGTGATATGAAAGGGCAGGTGTCGCGCGCGAAGGCGCGGATGCCCGTACCGCTCGACGTACACCTGAGGGCCGCCGGTCCACCCGGTGAGATAGAGATACAGCTTCTCTCGCGAGGACTTGAGGCTTGCCGCGTGGAGCTTGCGAATGGTCGCGGCCTCGGGCGATGTGTCCATCAGGTCGTAGAAACGGTCGACGAGCGCGCGAATGCCGGCGTCGCCGCCGATCGCTTCGTACGGCGTTTCCGCCGGCGCGTTGGGTTTCGATTCTTCAGTCATGCTGCGCGAGCCGGGTGGACGCGCGCCGCCGTGGTCTTGCCGCGGCGCAACGTGACGAGCGTGACCTCGGGATTGGCGCCGAGGCGGAAGGGAATGCCCCAATAGCCGGTGCCGGGGCTGATGTAGAGCGCGGAATCGCGCTCGACGTGCGCACCCATCGCATGATCGAGGAAGGGAGACGCGAGACTCCAGCCGCAGCGCGGAAAGGCGAACTGCCCCCAGTGGGTGTGGCCGCTGAGCGTGAGCGCCACGCCGTGTTCGGCGAGCGCGGGCCAGAGCGCGGGGTTGTGCGCGAGCGCGACGACGGTCGTGTCGCGCGGCACGCGAGCCATCGCGCGCTCGATGTCCGGCGCGACGCGCGCCGTACCGCGCCGCCCGCCGGCGGGATCCCCCGTGCCGAGGAGCGCGAGGGTCTCGCCCTGTCTGGTGACGAGCGAGACGTCGTTCACCAGCACCGTGCCGACGTCGCTCGAGCGAAGCGCGTGCTCGACCGCGTCCCAGCCGGCGTAGACGTCGTGATTGCCGGGGATGAGGAAGATGCCGAGCGGCGCGCTGAGCGCTCCGAGTGCCCTGGCGTAGACCGCGACATCCTCGGCGCGATCGTCGATGAGGTCGCCCGTGACGGCGATGAGATCCGGCTGCATGGCGCGCGTCGCTTCGACGACGCGGGCGAGAAAGCGGCGCGGCGTGTGCGGCCCGATGTGCAGATCCGACAACTGCGCGATCCGGAGCCCGTCGAACGCCTCGGCGAGGCCGGGGACGACGACGTCGACTTCGCGCACGACCAGATGCCTGGAGCCGAGATAGCCGGCGAGGAGGATCACGCCGACGACGGCGAGCACTCCCGCGGCGGCGACGCGGCCGACCTCGAGAGCATGGCCGAACGGCGCCCCGCCGACGAGGCCGAGCAAACCGCCGGCGGCGACGAGCGGGAGGAGCAGCTGCGCGTACCAGAACGGCCGGACGACGAGCAGCCGGAACGCGGCGTTCGGATAGAAGGGCCAGCCCCGCCAGCGGAGGAAGACGACGAGCGGCGCCGTGAAGTAGAGCGCGACGCCGAGGACGGCGAGGCCGGAGAAGGGGAAGAGGCCGGTCGCTAACGCGACCAGAACACCCCAGGCTGCCGTAAAGTAGGCGAGAACGCGGAGCAGAATCCGGAGGGGCATGAGGGGAAAATTACTGAGGTCTCAGGTCTGAGGTCTCAGGTCTGAGGTCTGAGGTCTCAGGTCTGAGGTCTGAGGTCTCAGGTCTGAAGTCTGAGGTGTGAGGTCACTGGGGCCGGCTGCCGGCTAGCCGGCCTCTCCCCCTGCCCCCTGCTCCCTGCTCCTCACCCCCTGCGGCCGGCCCCTGGCCAGACATCGTTCGCCTCGTCCGCGTCCATCCAGATCCCGCCGTCGAGCTTCACCGACCTGACCGACTTCTTCGTGGGGATGCGCACCGTTGCCGCGCTCTGATCCTTCTCCCAGATCGCCGGCGTCTGGTGAAACGTCGACGTCGTCCCGTCGGTGAACGTGACCACCACGTCGACCGGCGCGGGATATCCGCCGATGTTCTGGAGCGAGACGGTGTACCCCGTCGGCGACTTCGCCACGCTCTTCACGGCGAGGTCGATGTACCCCGGCGAGAAGAACCAGCTGTTCCAGAACCAGTCGAGATTCCGGCCCGTGACGTTGTTGAATGTGTTGAAGAAGTCCCACGGGATGGGATGCTTGCCGTGCCAGCGATCCATGTACGCGTGCAGCGCGGTCTTGAACATCGCGTCGCCCAGGAGATCCTTCATCGCGAGGTAGCCCAGCGACGCCTTGCCGTACGCGCTGTTGCCCCAGGCCGCGCCGCGGAGACCATCCTCGGGCGTGATGATCGGCAGGTCCTCGAGCGGAGAGGGGTCGTTGGCCCAACCGGTCACCCGGAACTGCTTGTAGAACTCGGTCGCGCGCTCCTTGCCGAGGTCCGCCGTGCCAATCAGGTACTCGAGCGTCGTGGCCCAGCCTTCGTCCATGAACGCGTAGCGCGTCTCGTTGATCCCCATGTAGAACGGCATGTACGTATGCGCGATCTCGTGCTCCGCGACGAAGCGTGAGAAGACGGTGTCGGCGTTGGAGCCGTCGTTCACCATCATCGGATACTCCATGTCCGCGCTGCCCTGAACGATCGTCGTCTTCTCGTACGGGTAGGGCACGCCAGGCCAGTTGTGCGAGAACCAGTCGAGCGAATGGCGGCCGAAGCCGACCATGTGATGGAAGTCGGCGGCGGTGTCGTTGTATGCGGCCTGCACGCTGGCGCGGCGCTTCGTCGCGTCGTCGACCACCACGCTCGCGCCATCCCAGTCGTAGTGGTCGCTGAGCGCGAACGCGACGTCGGTGACGTTCCGGGCGGTGAAGTGCCACCGGTTGGTCGCCGGGCGCGTCACGCGCCTGGCCTCGTTGTCGGCTGGTGTGGCGATGCGCACGACCGTGTCCGACGCGAGCGACGTCTCGAAGCGCCGCAGAATCTCCGGCTGGAGCACCTCGGCGGCGTTGCGGAGCGTGCCCGTCCCCCACACGACGAAGTTGGCCGGCACGGTGACCGTCACGTCGTAGTCGTTGAAGTCGTTGTAGAACTCCTGCGCATCGGTGAAGTCCATCATGTCCCAGCCGTTGTAGTCGTCGTACACGGCGATGCGCGGATAGAAGTACGCGAGGTAGTAGGTCGTCGAATCGAGCATGCCCTCGCGCCCGGCCTCCTTCGAGATCTCATAATGCCAGTCGATCGCCAGCGTGAGCGAGTCGTGCGGCGCGAGCGGCCGCGGAAGCAGGAAGGGCCGGTTGGTGAAGAAGCGCGGGTCGTCCAGCATGCTGCCGCGCCGGCCGTTCACCGCGATGCTGTCGATGTGCACCCCGGACGTCAGGTAGTCGGGCGACGCTCCGCCGTCGCGCGGCGCCCCCGGCTTATGGATGTTCAGGATGAGCTTGAGGTTCAGCCGCGCGAGCGTGTCGGGGCTGTTGTTGAAATACACGATCGTCTCGCGGCCGCGAATCGTGCGATCGGGGGGCGACGCGGCGACGTCGATGGTGTAGCGCCCGCGGTTCTGCCAGTAGTTGGGGCCGGGCTTTCCGTCGGGCGACCGGGTGCCGTTCGCATACGCTTCCTTCACCGCGCGCGGCATGTAGAGGGGAGACGGACCGGCAAGCGGAAGCGTCAGGAGCGCGACGAGCGCGGCACGAGCGGACGGGAAGGGAAGCATGAGGTATCGATGGACCGGCGATGAGTGATCGCGAACGTCTGATGCGCCTCGCGACGGCGGGGCACATCCCTGATGATAGGGGGGTATCCCCTGAATGTTCTATCGGATCGCCTCCAGCGGCTGGACGCCGAGAGCTCGCCGGACGGGCATCAGCACGGCGACGCCCGCGACGGCCACGAGCAATGTCGGTACCATGACGAACGTCGTGGCATCCGTCGCCGAGACGCCGAACAGCAGCGACGACAGGACGCGGGTGAGAGCGAGCGCGCCGGCCAGCCCGACCATGACGCCGACCCCGGCCATCATCGCGAACTCTCGACCCAGGAGTCGGAGAATGCGCCAGCGATCCGCCCCGAGCGCGACGCGGATGCCGATCTCGCGCGACCGCTCGCCGACCCAGTACGCGATCACGCCGTAGATGCCGATCGCCGCCAGAATCATCGCGATCCCGGCGAATGCGACGAGCAGGTTCGTCGCGAGCCGACGTCGGGCCAGCGAATCCCGCAGGCGATCGTCCATGGTGCTCACGTCGTAGGCGGGCAGATCGGGGTCGAGCGCGCGAATTTCACGGAGCACGGCCGTCGTGAGCGACGCCGGCGCGACGCCCGGCGCGCCGCGCACGACGACGAAGCGGCTCGGAATGCCGTACTGCGTGACCGGCAAGTAGGTCGTGATCGGCGGCTGCGCCTCGGTCTGGTACTCCTTGTCGTCGGCGATGACCCCGACGATGGTGCGCCACGGCCCGTCGGCGCCCTGGCGCAGCCGCTTGCCGATCGCGCTCTCGTTCGGCCAGAAGCGCGCGGCCAGATTCTGGTTGACGATCGCGACGGCGGGCGCCTGGCGATCGTCCTGCGGCGTGAACACGCGCCCGCTCACGAGCGGCATTCGCATGACGCGGAAGTAATCCGCGCTCACGTACGCACTGCTCGAGATGATGAGATCATTGCCCGCGCTCGTCGGGACGTAGCCCTCGATGCCGATCGGTTCCCACGCGTAGGCCACTGAGCTGAGCGGCAGTTGATAGTTCTCGCCGACCGACTCGACCCCTGGCAGCGCACGTACGCGGTCCTCGAGCTGACGATAGAAGAGTGCGATCGCGTCCGCGCCCCTGTACTTCGCCGCCGGTAGCGTGAGCCGCAGCGACAAAACGCCGTGCGGGTCGAAGCCTGGACTCGCGTTGGTGATGCGACCGTAGCTTCGAACGAGCAGCGTCGCGCCTGAGCAGCATGAGCGCGAGCGCGATCTCGCCCGCGATGAGCATTCGGCGGAGCCGGCCGCGGCCGAGCCCGAACGACCCGCCGCCGACGTTGGCCCGCCCTCCCTCCTTCAGCGCGTCGCTCGGATCGACCCGCGACGCTCGCAGCGCGGGAACCACCCCACAGGCCAGCCCCGTCAACAACGACACGCCGAGCGTGAACGCGAGCACGCGGCCGTCGACGGCGATCTCCGCGCCGCGCGGGATGTTCGACGGCCCGAACGCCCGAAGCGCCGCGAGCGCGACCAGCGCCAACACGAACCCCGCCGCTCCGCCGAGCGCGGCGAGCAGCGTGCTCTCGGTGAGCATCTGCCGGATGAGGCGCGCGCGATCGGCGCCCACGGCGGTGCGGATCGCAAGCTCGCGTTCGCGCGACGCGGCGCGCGACAGCAGCAGCGCCGCCACGTTCCCGCAGGCGATGATCAACACGAAGCCCACGGCGCCGAGCAGCACGAAGAGCGCGGTGCGCACGTCGCCGACGACTTCGTCGAGCAGCGGAACGACGCTGATCGTCAGCCCGCCGTTGGGTGGATAATTCGCCGGATAGCGCTCGCGCATGCGCCGCGCGAGGGCGTCCATCTGCGTCTGCGCGCCGGCGAAGGACACGCCGGGCTTCAGCCGCGCGAACAGATTGTAGTCCTCGCCGCCGCGGCTGTCGCGCGCGCTCGCGGCCATCGGCAGCGGCAGAACCACGTCGACACGCTGAATGCCGTTCACCGCCGGCATGACCTCTCTGGTGAACGAGAACTCCGGCGTGAGAATCCCCGAGATCTGCACCGGTACGCCGTTGAGCGTGATCGTCCTGCCGACGATGGACGGATCGCCCCCGAAGCGGCGCTGCCAGAAGCCGTGCGAGAGCAGCGCGCGCGGCGCGCGGCCAGGCTGATCGTCCTCGGCGGTGAACGGCGCGCCGAGCTGGGTGCGCGCGCCGAACAGCGGGAAGAACGATGAGGAAACGCGAATGCCGTCGACGCGCTCGGGCGCGCCGTCGCCCGTCAGGTTGAAGCTGGCGCCGATCGCCGCCGCGACGTCGGTGAACACGGTGTTCTCGAGCTTCACGTCGAGATACTGGCCGAGCGACAGCCAGTCGCGCGCGACGTTCAGCCCGGGCGATCGCTGCCAGAGGATCGCGAGCTTCCCCGCGTCGGGATAGGGCAGCGGCCGCAGCACGAGCGCGTTCGCCGCGCTGAAGATCGCCGTGTTCGCGCCGACGCCGATCGCCAGCGAGAGAATCGCGATCGCCGCGAAGGCCGGCGATTGCCGGAGCAGCCGTAGAGCGTGCAGAAGGTCAGAGCGCCAGCGTTCCATTCGAGTCCGGAAAAGTCTCTTCCTAGACTGCGCTGCGCGCTCTCCCGCGGCTACTCCCGCACCCGGATCTTACCCTTTGCGAACAGAGTCCTTTCCGATCACCGCGAGGTCGTCGGCGCCGTGCCCCTCGGCGATGAGCGCGTCCATTCGCTGCGCGACACCAGGCAGCACGGTGAGCGGACGGTCCGCCGCCGTCTCGAGCATGAGCCGCACGTCCTTCCGCGCCATCGTCAGCTCGAAGCTCGGCGCGTGGTTCCGGTTGGCCATCGCGCGGCCGCGGCCCGCGAGCATCGCCGGCACGTTGAGCATGCCGAAGATCTTCATCGTGTCGTCGGGCGCGAGCTCCGAGCTCGACCCGATCGCGAGCACGTCGGCCACGACCGAGCTCACGCCGATGATCACCGCGTTGCCACAGATCTTGTAGACCGCGGCGAGGTCGGGACGCTCGCCGAAGTACTCGACGCGCTCGGCCATCTTCGCGAGCGCCGGCTCGACGGCGTCGAACAGCGCGCGCGGCCCGGAGGCGAGGATCGTCCCCTGGCCCTGCCGCGCCGCGGCCGGGCCGATGAAGACGGGGCAGTGAATGTACCGCACCCCCTCGCGCACGAGCCGCGTCGCACGCTCGGCGGTGAGCTTCGGCTGCGTGGTCGTGTGGTCGACGATGATCGCGTCGGGCGAGAGCCCGGGGCGCAGTTCCGCGATGATCTCTTCGACGACCGCGTCGTCCTTGAGCACGAGATGGACGCGTTCCGCGCCGCGGACGGCGTCGGCGGGCGTTTCGGCGACCCGCACGCCGAACTGCTCGAGGGCGCGCGCCTTTTCGATCGTGCGATTCCAGACCGTCACGCTGTCGCCGCGCTTCGCCGCGGCTTCGATCAGCCCGCTGCCGAGCAGGCCGGTTCCGAGATATGCGATGGTAGCCATGCGGGAAAGCTAAGACGGCCCCCTACGCGATCATCTCCGGCTCGAGCACGCGCTCCTCGAGCTGGCCGTTCACCACGCTGACGTAGTAGCACTTCGCCCCGGCTCGCGTCGCGACGACGCGCCTGACCTGATCGCCCTCGAAGTAGATCCCGGCGTCGTTGTCGCACGCGTAGCCCGGCTTCATCTCGCCCGAACTGATGAGCTTCTGATAGAGCGGGCGACGTCCCGGCTCGGCGTCGTAGTGCGGCGAGTGGCTGCCGGGGAGGAAGCCGAGGCACTTCACGATCGACAGCTCCTTCGGCCGCGAGTCGGTGGTGCCCTCCTCGAACCAGCAGAGCGAGCCCGCGCTGGAGCCGCCGAGCACGATACCCTGGTCCCACGCCTGGCGCAGGACGACGTCGATCCCCTGAGCCTTCCAGATCGCCTGCTGATTGAGGGTGTTCCCACCGGAGCAGAGAATGCCGTCGACGGAGAGGAGAACCTCATCCCATCCGCGCGTCTGACTCAGACTCTCGATGAAGCTGAGCTGATAGCTGGGTTCGACGTCGAGCGGCGCGCACGCCTGATACCAGCCGATGATCCCCGCGGCGCTGTCCGCCGATGCGGTCGGAAGGTACAGGAGCTTGGGCCGCGTCTTGCCGGTGAGCTCCGCCATGTAGCGAATGAAGGCGGTGCCGAAGCCGCCGCCGGCGATGAGAATCTTTCGTGTTGCCATGCTGGAGAGGTATCGGTGCGCGGCATGTGTCACGCGCCTTTCACGTCGATTGCAATGGTTCGCCACTGGCCCTGGTTGAACCGCCACACGCTCAGCGCGCAGCGTGTCGCATGGCCAACGAGGATGGCGATCCAGATGTCGAGCGGATCGAGCGTCGACGTCTGCTTGATGACGAAGCAGATGCCGAGCGGCACGACGATCTGAGAGACGATCGAGATGTAGAGGGGACTCTTCGTGTCGCCGGTGCCCTGAAGACCGCCGGTATAGGTGAGCGCGACGGCGATCAGCAAACCGGAAACACTCAGCACGCGCAGCAGCTCCGAACCGATCTCCACCACGGCCGGCTCGCGCATCCCGAAGATCGCCAGGAGTTGATGCGGGAAGAACAGGAAGAAGAGGCCGATGAAGGCGGCGCCGGCGGCGCCGTAGCGCGCGGCGATGTGCACGGCCTTCTCCGCGCGGTCGACCTGCCTGGCGCCGAGGTTCTGGCCGGCGATCGCCGCGGCCGCGCCCATCAAGCCCACTGACGTCCACGTGACGAGCGAGAAGAGCTGGCCATACGAAACCGCGAACGCCGCCTGCGCCGCTGCGCCCTGCGCCAGCGATCCGATGAACGACAGCATGGCGGCGCCGCCGACGTTCATCGCGATCCCCTGAATCCCCGTGGGCAGGCCGAACCGGAAGATCGACCGGATGATCTCCCAATCCGGCTTGAGCCCGAGATGTCGCGGAAAGGACACCACCCACCCGCCGTGCCAGAGGCGCCAGAGCGAGTAGAGGCCGATCGTCCCGGAGGCGATCGCCGTCCCCATCGCCGAACCCGCGGTGCCGAACGACCGGATCGGTCCGAAACCACGAATGAGGATGATGTTCAACACGAGGTTGAGGAGCGTCATCGTCACGCCGAGGACCATCGGCGTGCGCGCGTCACCGGCGGAGCGAAGCGCGCCGCCGAGCATGAAGAAGATCATCAGACCGGCGCTGAAGCCGAACGTGATCCGCAGGAACGGGAGCGCCTCGGCTTTCACCTCGGGCGCGGCGTTCACGAGGTCCAGCAGCATCGGCGACGCGAAGTAGCCGAGGGGCGCGAGGACCACGAACGACAGGAACATCGCCGTGAGAAAGGCCTGGTAGACCGTGCGGTCCGCCATGTCGTGGTTGTCGGCACCGGCGAAGCGCGCCACGAGCACGCTCATGCCCGTGAAGAGCGACGCGATGAACACCACCACGATCAGAAAGATCTGATTGCTGACGCCGATCGCCGCGTTCGCCCTGAAGCCACGCAGGTTGCCCACGACCGCCTGGTCGACGATGCCCTGGAGCCCGCCGATGATGTTCGTGAGCATCGTGGGCCAGGCGAGCTTCCAGACCGCGCTGCGCAGTGGCCCTTCGATGATCGTGCGATCGTACTTTCGGCGCTCCGGGCCGGCGGGGGCCGGGGTCGCCGCGGCGGTGGATGGAGCGGCGGCGGTAGCCGGCGCCTCGGAGGGCGGGGCGACGGGCTTCGCGGGATTCCGCGAGGGCGTCGCGGTGACGTCGGTCATGCGACGAATATGCGGCGCGATGCGCGCCTTTCGCCATGGCGCGTGAGGCCAATGTCGGCCCTCGGTCGCGATGCTTGCCTGAGCCTTACAACTGATGAGCCGTCCACGCATTTCTCCCGAGAACCGGGGCCAAAATTCCCGCCGTCGCGCCGCACTGCCGCTGGAAATATTGTCGCGGCGCGAAGCTGGGTTCGCCGGAACGGTACGACGGAGCCGATGCGCGGTGCGCGGGGTGGCTCCGTAGGGGGGAGCGGAGTGCGACGCGAGCTCGTGTTTCTGAAATTCGAGTGGACGCGGACGGTGCGGCCCGCTGTGTGCATTGCCGGGTGCGCTATGAGCCACCATTTCCCGGAGGAAACATGAACCGCATCGCGAGACCGGCTGTCGCTGGTCTGATGCTCGCCGCCGGCCTCGCGGCGTGCAAGAAGAACGAAGCCGGCGTCGACACGATGGCCGCGAACATGGACACCACGTCCGCCGCCGCCGCCGTCACGACCACGCCGCCGCCGAGCAAGTGGACGTCGCCCAACACGGTCGGGTTCGCCTGGGCCGCCAACACCGGCGAGATCGCGCTCGGCAAGCTCGGGCAGACCAAGGCCGGCAACGCCGACGTGAAGAAGTTCGCCGCCCTGATGGTCACCGACCACACCAAGATGCGCCAGGAGCTCGACGCGCTGGCCAAGCGCGCGACGATCGCCATGGATACGACGATGGACGATGTCCGCGATCTCGAGAACATGGCCAACGACGACGTCAAGGATCTGACCGAGAAGCCGAAGGGCGAGGACTGGGACAAGGACTTCATGGACAAGCAGATCTCTGCCCACCAGAAGGTCCTCGACAAGCTTCAGGACGCCGCCAAGAACACGACGGATCCCGATCTGACCAAGGCGCTCACCGACGCGGCCGGCAAGGTGCAGGAGCACCTCACTCAGGCGCAGACGATTCGCGCGAATCTGAAGTAGCGGTTGGGCTGGGGGAGCGGAGCCGGGCGGCGGGAAGGGCGAGCAATCGACCTCTCCGCCCCCGGCTCCTCCTTTTGGGTGCCGCTCTCAGCTCGTCGCGAGCGCCGTCCGCGCGGCTCGCACGCGCCAGCGCCGGGCCGCTTCCCACACGTTCGCGACCATCAGACCGGCGAACAGGAAATACACCGCGCCGATCGTCTCGAACACGGTGAACGCCACCGCGGCGACGATCGCACCGTAGATCCACTGGTCGCGATGCTTCGGCGGCGACGTGGGCGGGTCCGTCACCATGAAGAACGCGAAGAACAACGCCGCGTGCAGATCCGGCGCGCGATACAGCGCCGACACGCGCCTCGGTTCGCCGATGAACGCGGCGAGCGTGAACAGCAGGTAGTAGACGCCGAGGAAGGAGAGCACCACCGGCACCTTGTTCACGCGCTGGGTGATGAAGGCGCCGGTCGCGAGCAGCACAATGATCGCCGCGATCGGAAGCTCGGGGAGCGCGCCCCACCAGCTCTGCCCCGTGTGAAACACGAAGTACGACGCGAGCAGCGCGACGCCGGCGGGATTGAACACATTCGCCCGGCCGACCCGGAAGAGATACTTGCTCGCGATCGCCGCCGCCGCGGTCAACGCGCCGACCCACCACGGCTCGTGCGGCGTGAGAATCAGCGCCACGAACAGCCCCGTGAGAAGCGCACCGTCCGGAAAGACCCACTTGCCTTCGCGGGCGCGAAGGATCGGGAGATCCACGAGCATCGCCGCGCCGACGGCCGCACCGATGAGCGGAGCGGCGAGCGCGAGCGACTGGTTGACGAGCGCTACGCCGGTGAGAACCGCCATCACGATGATGAGCAGACCCTTGGGCGTGCGGAAGAATTTAGGCAGCGGCACGAGTGCGGTATTCCTCGAGCGAGGTCGTGATGAGAAGGCCTTCGACGCCGTGCTTCTCGAGCAGCGCGATGCCGCGTTCCGGCCCGAGCACGAAGGCCGCGGTCGCGAGCCCGTCCGCCACGAGTGCGAGCGGCGCGACGACCGTCACGCTCGCGACGCCGTCGGCCGGCGCATCGGAGCGTGGATCGTGAATGTGATGGCCGCCGTCCGGGGCACGGCGCAGATAGTCGCCCGATGTGCACACGGCGGCGTTCGACACCTGCAGCGTCGCGAACGTGCGGTCGGCGTCGCGTGGATGCCGGATGCCCGCGGTCCAGGGTTCGGCAGCGGCGTTGCGCCCGGCGAGATACAGGTCGCCGCCGGCGTCGATCGCGAAGTTCTGGAGCGGCGCGAGCTCGCGCGCCGCCATGTCGATCGCGAAGCCCTTGGCCACGCCGCCGAGGTCGAACACGATGGGCTGGTGGAGCGTGACGGTTCGGGCGCGCAGGTCGAGCTGCACGTCCCTGTAGGTCGTCGCCGGCTGCCCGGCGAACGACCGCACCCGCTCGCCCGTGCGATAGTTGCGGTCGAAGCCGCGCTGCTCCAGTCGCGCGCCGAGGGTCGGGTCGAACGCGCCCCCGGTCTCCTCGGCGAGCGCGATCGAGAAGCGGATCATCTCGAAGAGGATGTCGCTCACGGCCACGGCTTCGTTCACGCGCGACGCGAGGCGCTGAACCTCGCTCGCCGGCTCGAAGCGGCTGCACGCGTTCTCGATTCGACGAAACCACTCGAACGCGCGATCGACCGCCGCGAGATCGTCCTCGCCGACGGTCTGAATGGTGATGACGGTGTCCATCATCACCATCGTATGGACCTGCGAGGACCTCACCGCGCTTTGTTCAGAGCCGCCACGACGGCGTAGTAGAACGCGTTGCTGCTCTGCGTCGCGCCGCTGATGTAGTCCGTCTCCGCGCTCTGCTCCCGGACGACCCACCCCGGGAGCTTGGCGATCCACGAGCAGGAGTACTGCGTGAGGCATTCGCTGATGAACGCCGACGTGATGCGTCCGTTCTTGATCTCGACGTACGCCTCGATGTCGCCGTGGCGCGATGACCCCCAGCCGCTGTAGACGCCGTCCTTGTAGCGCACCGGGGCGTTCGGATCGGCCCTGGTCGCGCCGGCCGACGACGCGGGCACCGTCGCAATGGCGGTGGTCGCGAGCTCGCGCTCAGGCGGGCGCGTGTCCGACGAATTCGGCACGGCCACGGACGGTGTCTGCGGCGGAAGCTGCGCGGCCTTCACGACTGGCGCCGGAGTGGGAGCGGCGACCTTCGTCGCCACCTCCGGAGGAGGAACGGTCGACGCGACGACCGCCGGGGCCGGGAGTGCGTTCGGCAGCGACGGAGCGGAGGGCGAGCCGTTGGAGGGCGAAGGCGCGGACGGCTGTGCGTTGCTTGCCGCATCTGGCGCAGTGCTCCGTGGCGCCGGCGTGTCGTCGCGTCTGGCGGCGCTCGCGGCTCGGCCCTGCGCCGAGCCTTCGTTCGCGGCGACGGGGCGTGAAGCGTCGGTCGCGGGCGCCGCGTTGGCAGGCGTCGGGGCGGAAGATTCAGTCTCGGGCGGCGAGTTCGACGCGTCGGGCGATTCCGCCGAGCGGGGCATTGCCGTGCCGTCGACCTGGCCCATCGCGACTGTCGCGGCGGGCCGTCGAGGCGGAAGCCGTCGCGCCGACTGCTCCTCGAGGAGATCGGCCGCCGCCTTGGTCTTCGTCCAGCCGGTCGCGTAAACGGTGAGCACCGCCGCCGATCCGATCGCGGCGAGGTTGCTCTTGAGCCATTGCGCGGAGCGCGAGTCCGTCGTGGTCATGGGTACAGAAATTACGCGACGGAAAGGCCGAACGTTCAGCCGGGGCGAAACACTATCTGCACGGCGCACGTAGTGGGCGCCCATGACCCCCACCCCCGACCTCCAGCCTCTCCGCCCGATCGAGTTCGAGATCCTCCTCGCCCTGGCCGATGGCGAATGCCACGGCTACTCGATCATTCAGCAGATCGAGGCGCGCTCGGAGGGCGTGCTGCGCGTCGAGACCGGAACGCTCTATCGCGCCCTCCGGCGTCTCGTCGCCGACGGACTCGCGCGGCCGTCCGCACGCCGGCCCACGACCGCCGCCGGCGATGACGAGCGCCGCCGCTACTACGCCATCACCCCGCTCGGCCGCCAGGCGGCGACCGCCGAAGCCTCGCGGCTTGCCCGCCTGGTCTCCGCCGCCCGCGTCGCGAAGCTGCTGCCGAAGGCCGCGCGATGATGCCCGGCCGCCCACTGGCCGAGCGCGTCATCACCGCGGCGTACCGAGTCGCGTTGTGCATCTATCCGCGGTCGTTCCGGGTCGACTTCGCTCGCGACATGCTCGACACGTTCGTGGATCGCTATCGCGAGGCGCGCCGCGACGGCGCCCTGCGCACCCTCGGCTTTCTCGCGGCGGCCGCGTCGGACGTCGTCGCGAACGGACTGCGCGAGCGCGTGGATCCGCACCCGTTCGGGCACGGCATGTTTCACTGGGCCGACCTTCGCTACGCGCTGCGCCTTCTTCGCCGCAGCCCGGCGTTTTCGACCCTGACGACGCTCACGCTCGCCGGCGGGCTCGGCGTATCGATCTTCACATTCGCGTTCTTGTATCGAGCGATGCTCCGCCCGCTGCCGCTCCCCGGCGGGGAGCGCATCGTCCGGATCGACAACGCGGCGCCGGGGACGGGCGGCGTGATCGACGTCGTGGATCTCGCGGCGATCCGGCCGTCGCTCACGACCGTCAGCATCCTGGGCGCCTACGAGAATACCGACGCCGTCATTGGCGACGAGCGCCATCGCCGCGTGCTCGCGACGGTGTCGGCCGAACCGAACATCTTCGACGCCACGCACACCCGACCCATCCTCGGCCGAGTGTTCCGGCCGGAAGATCAGGCGGCGGGCGCCGAGCCGGTGGTGGTGCTCGAGTATCGCGCGTGGCAGCTCGCGTTCGGCGGCGACAGCGCGATCGTCGGCACGACGGTGCCGTTCAACAGTGGGAGTGCGCGCATCATCGGCGTGATGCCCGACGGCTATGGCTTTCCGGTCGCGGCGGAGGCATGGGTGCCGCTGCCCGCCCGCGTGCTCGACGAACGCGTGCCGAATCGCGAAGGCGTCCGCCTCTACGCGGTGATGGCGGATGGCGCGAACGCGGCCGCCGTGCGCACGCAGGCGGAGCGATTGCTCGATCGGGCGCGCGACAGCCGTCGCACGTCGATCACCGCGCCCGATCGCGCGACGGTGGCGGTCCGCACCTTTCCGATGGCGCAGATCGGCGATGAGGCGCCGCTCGTGCTGGCAGTGCTCAATCTCCTCGCGGGCCTGATCCTGCTGCTCGCGTGCATCAACGTGACCAACCTTCTGCTCGCGCGCGCCAACGAGCGAGTGCGCGAAACGGCGGTGCGCCTCGCACTCGGCGCGTCGCGCGGGCGGCTCGTCGTTCAGAGCGTGTGGGAGAACGCGGTGATCTGCCTCGGCGGAGGGGTCGTTGCGATCGGCATCGCGGCATTCGGGCTCGACACGGTCAACGCGTGGCTGCAGTCGAATCTGCAGGGCAACCTGCCGTTCTGGTGGGAGTGGCACCTCGACCGCGACGCTGTTTTCGCGGCCTGCGGGTTCGTGACGGCAGCGCTTGGCCTCGTCGTCGCGCTGGTCACCGCCGGCGCGCTGCGTACGGAGTTCGGTTCGGTGTTGCGCGACGGCGGCGCGGGGGGAGGGAACCGGCGTGAAGGGCGCCTGGCGCGCGGGCTGGTCGTCACCCAGATCGTCGCCGTCACGGTGCTGATGTTCTTCGGCGTGATGGCGAGCGTCGTCGCCTATCGGGTGGCGCACGTGAGCTTTGGTTACGACACGACGCGGCTTCTCGCGTCGAGTGTGGAAACGCCGCCTGAGCGATATGCCGACGAGGCGGGGCGTCGCGCATTCTACGAGCGTCTCGTCGCGACGGTTGGCGCTCGGGCGAGCGTCGACGGCGTGTTGCTCCGTGCGACCATCGGACGGCTCGACGACGATCGCGGAGCCGTCGACGTGGCGACGGGCCGCGCGGAGCCCGGCCCGGCCAGTCCGCATGCCTACGTCGCCGCGACCCTCGGCCCCATGACGACGTTCGGCCTCGCGCTCCGCGGCGGGCGATTCTTCGACGGGCGCGACGACGAGCGCGCGACGCCCGTCGCGATCGTGAGTCACACGCTCGCGGAGCAGTTGTGGCCGGGGCGATCGCCGATCGGGGAGCGCATCCGCCTGGCCGCGGACAGCGGGCGCGTAGGGACGCGCGAAGTCGTCGGAGTGGTAAGCGACATTCTGATGGGCCAGCCGTTCGCGAAGGCGCGGAGCACCAGTGCGGTGTACGTGCCTCTCCGGCAGGTCGACGCGAGGAGTGCAACGCTGTTCTTCCGCCATCGCGGCGACGTGCCGGCCGCGCAGGCCGCGCTCCATGTGTCGCTCGCCGAGATCGATCCCCGCTTCTCGCCGCCGTCAGTGACCGCGTATGAGGAAGTGCTCACGAAGTCGTCGTTGATCGCGGTGTCGGTGACCAAGCTCTTCGCGCTGTGCTTCGGGTTCGCGCTGCTGCTGGCGGTGAGCGGGACGTACGGCCTGATGGCGCGGTCGATCGGCCGCCGCACCCGCGAGATCGGCGTCCGGCGCGCGCTCGGCGCGACGGACGGGATGGTCGCGGGGTTGCTCATCCGGCAAGGCGGTCGTCAACTCGGCGTCGGCGTCCTCATCGCCCTGCCGCTGATCGTCGCGGTGGGCGTGGGCTTCGCGGCGTTCTTTCCGGTCGGCGTGGCGACGACGATCGTCGCGGGGGCCGGAGTGTCCGCGGCGATGATCGGCGCCGTGATGCTCGCGACCTATCTCCCCACGCGCCGCGCGCTCGCTGTTTCTCCGAGGGATGCACTGTGGCGGGACTGACGCTCATGGACGGCGAGTGAAACGCGCGAACCTCTACGTCGCTTCGATCTTTCTCAGCGCGTTTCTGCTGTTCCTGCTTCAACCGATGCTCGCGCGTTTGCTGCTGCCGGTCTTCGGCGGCAGTCCGGCCGTCTGGAACACCTGCATGGTGTTCTTCCAGGCGCTGCTCCTCGCCGGCTATGCGTACGCGCACGGCTCGCTCGCGCGCCTCGGCGCCCGGCGACAGCAGTGGGTGCACGCGGCGCTGCTCGTCGCGTCGCTGGCGACGGTCCCGCGCGCGCTTCACCTCGTGTCGTCGCCGGCGTCGTCTCCCGTCGCGTCGATCCTCGGCGCGCTCGCGCTCACCGCGGGCGTTCCATTCTTTCTTCTCTCGACCAACAGCTCGCTCACGCAGCGCTGGTTCTCGCTCGCGGCGCCGGCGGACGGCGCCGGGGCCGATCCGTTCTGGCTCTACGCGGCGTCCAACGCCGGCTCGCTCGTCGCGCTCGTCGCGTATCCGTTCATCGTCGAACCGGCGCTCGGGCTCGGGGGCCAGTTGCGGTGGTGGGCGATCGGCTACGTCGCGTTCGTCGTGCTCTCGCTGTGCGTGATGGTCGCGACGCGCGGCGCGCTCGGCGCCGCCCGGGAGGTGGTCGCCGTGGCGCGCGCCGAGCCGATCGCGTGGCCGCGGCGCATCCGGTGGATGCTGTTGGCGGCCGTCGCGTCGAGTCTCCTGCTCAGCGTCACGATGCAGATCGCGACCGACGTGATGACCGCGCCGCTCTTCTGGGTCGCGCCGCTCGCGATCTACCTGCTCACGTTCGTCGTGGCGTTCTCCACCGGACGCAAGCCGGCGCGGCGTCTGCTCGTGCTCCTGACGACGATCGGCATCGTGCTGTGCTTCACGATCGTCGTCGCGCCCACGGTCCTGCCGCTGTGGTTCGCGCTCGTGGTGCTGCTCGGGACGTTGTTCGTCGGAGCGCTCCTGTGCCATGGCGACCTGGCGGACGACCGACCGTCCGCCGCGCGGCTCACCGACTTCTATCTGGCGATGGCGGCGGGCGGCGCGATCGGCGGAATCGCGAACAGTCTCGTCGCGCCGGTGCTCTTTCAGTCGGTCGCCGAGTTTCCGCTCACGCTCGGTGTGCTGGCTCTGATCGCGCGTCCGCCGCGACGTCCTCAGCGCGGAGAACTCGTGCTGGCCGCGTGCGTCGTGATGGCGATGGCGATCGCCGCGGCGGGTGTCTCGACGGGACGAACGGGCGGCGCATCGGCCGGTGGTTTTCCATGGCAGATAGTGCCGCTCGGCGTCCTGGCGATCGCCGTGCTGCTGCCGGCCCGGCCGCTCGTGTTCGCGACGGCGTCGGGACTTGCCGTGCTCTTCGTCGTCACCGGCATGCACATCGTCGACCCGATCGTCGACCAGGGGAGAAGCTTCTTCGGCGTGTCGCGGGTGACGGAGACGGCGCGCGTTCGCACGATGGCGCACGGCGTGACGGTGCATGGCGCGCAGTTCCGCGATTCGGCGCGCCGCGACCTGCCCGTGTCGTACTACTACCCGCGCGGGCCGCTGGGCTGGGCGGTGTCGCAAGCGCCCGCGAACGCCGAGATCGGGATCGTCGGCCTCGGAGCGGGATCGCTCGCGCCGCTGGGTCGGGCGGGGCAGCACCTCACCTACTTCGAGATCGACCCGCTGGTCGAGCGCATGGCGCGGCGCGACTTCACGTATCTGCGCGACTCGCGCGCGACGGTCGACGTTCGCATCGGCGACGGCCGCCAGTTGCTGGCCGGAGTTCCCGACGACCGTTTCGATCTGCTCATGATCGACGCATTCACGAGCGACGCGATTCCGATGCATCTCCTGACCGACGAGGCGCTCGCGCTTTACCTGCGGAAGCTGAAGCCGAGCGGTTTGCTGGTGATGCACATCTCGAATCGGTATGCGGATCTGTCGCGCGTGTTCCGCGGCTGGAGCGAGGCGACCGGCCATCGCGTGGCGATCGATCAATTCGTGCCGGATGCGAGCGAGGACTCGGCGGGCGTGCTGGCGACGGTGGCGGTGGCGATCTCGCGTGCGCCGGCCGCGCTCGCTCCGCTGGCGGCCACGCGGCAGTGGTTCTGGCTCGACGCCGACGGGCCGGCGGTGCGCTGGACGGACGATCGTGCGAATCTTCTTTCGGTGATCGATCGGAACGTGCTGCGTCCCTAGCCGTGTCCGACCGATCGGCGATCACGAACGAAAACGGACGCGACATGAGCATTCCTGAAATCGAGACCGAGCGGCTGCGCCTGCGGGCCCTGCGCGCGGACGACTTCGAGGCTTACGCCGAGATCATGGCGGATCCGGAGGTGACGCGGTTTCTCGCCGACGGCAGGCCGCTCTCTCGCGTCGACGCGTGGCGGCAACTGGCCATGATTCTCGGCCACTGGGAGCTGAAAGGCTTCGGGCTCTGGGCGGTGGAGGAGAAAGGGAGCGGGCGGTTGCTGGGGCGCATCGGCTGCTTCGAGCCGGAGGGATGGCCGGCATTCGAGATCGCCTACACGCTGGGCCAGCATGCATGGGGGCGGGGGTACGCCAGCGAGGGCGCGGCCGCGGCACTCGACTGGTCGCGCACGGTCCTCGGCCAGCGCGACGTGTGCAGCGTCATCAAGACGGGCAACGTGCGGTCCGAGCGTGTGGCCACGAAGCTCGGCGCGAGGCTGGTCGAGACGGTGCCGTTTTACGAGAGCACGGCGGGAATCTGGCGATACGGCAAGGGCTAGGTCACAGGTCTCGAGTCTCAGGTCTCAGGGCCGACGCCGGATTTCGGCTACCGGCTACCGGACTTTCGGCACTCGCCGTATCCGTCGAAATTCTGGCGACGGTTACCCACCCTCGACTTCCTTTCTGAGGTTCCGATGCGCTCCGCATTCGTTGCTCTTTCGACCCTCCTGGTCGCCGCCGCCACCGCCGGCGCGCAGCGCCAGGCGATCGTTCCCGCGGGTCAGAACCCGTCGCCGATCCTGACGCCCGCGATCAAGTACGGTGATGTCGTCTACCTCTCGGGGCAGCTCGGCATGTCGCGCGACGCGCCCGATTCCACGATTCAGGGGCAAACCCGCCGATCGCTGGAGAATCTGCAGAAGGTTGCACAGGCGGCCGGGACCAGCCTCTCCAATGCCACCAAGTGCACCGTGTTTCTCACCGACGTGAAGGACTTTGGCGGCATGAACACCGTCTACCGCGAGTTCTTCCCGAAGGAGCCGCCGGCGCGCACGACCGTAGTCGTCGCAGCGCTCGTCTCGACCGGGGCGAAGGTCGAGATCGAGTGCATCGTCGGCATGCCGAAGTGAAACGCCGCGGGCGAGAGACGTGGGTGCCACATCTCTCGCCCGCGGCGTGAAGACGCGCCGGCGCGCGCGTTAGTCGGGGATGACCCGGAGCACCGGGTTGCCGCCGATGTCGAGCAGGAAAACCGACACGCGTTCGCCGCTCGCGAGGTTGAACGGATCGGTCGTCGCGAGCTTCGTGTCCAGCCCGTCGGCGGTGATGTACACCTCCCACTGGCCGACCGTGCTCTCGATGTAGGGCGAAGCCGACCGGTAGATGAACGGATCGACGATCTTGGTCGGCGTGGGCGCATCGGGCTGCGTGCGATAGACGTCGATGTCGCCGGCCAACTGCGACAGGTTCACGACGCGCACCTTGGTCTTGCCCGTGGCGACCGTTGCGGCCGTGTCGAGAGCGACGACCCCGATCGCCGCGCCGCCGGCCGGATAGGCGTACACGGTCGTGGTCGACGTTCCGCTCGCCGTGATCGTCAGTGTGGACTCCACGTCGTCGGAGGTCCGATAGGTCACCGCGTGCGTGCCCGGGGTGACGACGACCAGCGACACATTGCCCGGCGCCACCGCATCGATCGCGAACCGCCCGTCGACGAAGATGCTCAGCGTCTGGCCTGTCGCGTTGACGGCGTGGATCGCCGCGGTGTTCGACGGCGACGTGCTGGTGTCGAGGCACGACGCGGCAGCCGCAAGCCCCGCGACCGAGATCATCCTGAATAGAGCTTTCACAAGAGCACCTTTGAGCGCGCCAGGGTGAGGGATATACTGCGCCGTCGTCCTTGCCGGAATCAGACCCGATGTTCCATCGAGAAACTCTCGTGCTCGTTCACGCCGTCACTCGCCGCTCGCGGCAGAACTCATACTTCGCCGAAAGCCGCCACAAACCTGCGCCTTGGGGACGCTGTGCGCCACTCGCGCCGGGAGACGTCGAGTGACCGGCGCCGTCGACTTTCGATCCCTCGTCCCGCGTCGGGTCGTGATCGGCGTGGGCGCGGTCGATCGCTTCCTGGCGGCGTTCCGCCCCGCCTTTCCGGACGTGGAGTTTCGTGCCGCGCCGCACACCGCCGTGACCGAAGCCGACCTGGCCTGGGCCGACACCTACATAGGCTTCAAGCGGCCGCCGCTGCCGACCATGGGCCGCGTGCGCTGGGTCCACTGCAGCGGCGCCGGCATCGATTCGTGGATGTACCCCGTCGAGCTGCCGCGCGACATCCTCCTCACGCGGACGTCGGAGTCGTTCGGCCCGATGATCGCCGAGTGGGCGCTGTCGCGCGCGTTGGTGTTCGCGCAGGGGCTGCGCGACGTCGAAGCCCAGCAGGCGCGTCACGAGTGGGCAGACCTCCCGGTTCGCTTCATTCGAGGGACGAAGGTTGTCGTCGTGGGCACGGGCGACGTCGGCTCGCACATCGCGTCGGCCTTCGTCGCCCTCGGTGCGGACGCGGTCGGCGTTTCGCGCACGGGGCGCGGCGATCGGTCGATCTTCAGCGCGGTCCACACGATGGAGGCGCTTCCGTCGCTCGTCGGCGACGCCGACTGGCTCGTGCTGGCGCTGCCGCTCACCACCGCGACGCGTGGGATGATCGACGAACGCATTCTCTCGGCGTGTCGCGGCGCGGTCTTGCTCAACGCGGGCCGAGGGGCCGTGGTCGTCGAATCGCTGTTGCCGAAAGCGCTGGACGCGGGCTGGCTCTCGGGTGCAGCGCTCGACGTATTCGAGATCGAACCCCTTCCAGCGGACTCGCCGCTCTGGGCCGACCGCCGGGTGATGGTCTCGCCGCACATTTCAGGTCCGACCACCGTCGACGCGACCGTGGTCGGCTTTCGCGAGTGCGTCGAGGCGCTGCGGCGCGGCGAGCGCCCGTCCTGGACGGTCGACCGCGACCGGGAATACTGAGCACCGGAGGCTCCCGGCCAGCGGCGAGCCTGTGGTCCCCGTTAGTTATTCAGCACCCTGGCCCAAACTCGGGCCGAACCCACCTCCTCCCCGGAGTCGTTCATGATCGCCACCCTGAGACGAGCGCCGGTCGTGCGCTATCTCCTGGCCGGCACGACCGTTTTCGCGCCGGCGCTCGCGCTGCCGTTCGCTGTGCTCGGCGCGCAGAATTCGCAGAACGCGGCCACGGTTCAGCAGCAGGGCTGGGATCCGCAGCAGATTCTGCGGACCGAGACCTTCGTGAAACCGCCCGCCGTGATCGAGCGGATCATCATGGCGCCGCGCGTCGACATCTCCTTCACGAACCCGAGCCCCGATCGCAAGTGGTTCCTGCGGACGCCGGGCGCCGACCGTGGCGACATCGACAAGTACGGCGCGCCGCACGTCAACCTCGGCGGCCTGCAGATCGATACGCGGGCCAACCGGGCGCGCACGGTGACCACGAGTCAGGCGACCGGCCTGCAGCTCGTCGATCCCCGCACCGGCGCAACGCGCAACCTCGAGACGCCCAGGGGCGCGTCGATCTCTTCGCCGGCCTGGTCGCCCAGCGGCGCGCAGATCGCGTACATCGCGAACTTCGACGACGCGTCGCACATCTATGTCGTCGACGTCGCGAGCGGTAAGTCGACGGCGATCACGAAGACCCCGATTCTCGCCACGCTGGTGACGACGGTCGACTGGACCGCCGACGGCAAGAACCTCGTCACCGTGCTCGTGCCCGACGGCCGCGGTGCCGCGCCGACGCACGGCAAGAACGGCGTCGAGACGGGCCCGCAGGTCCGCCTCACCGAGAGCCGAAAGTCGCCGCAGGTGATTCATCCGGCGCTGCTCGAGGATCCGCACGACAAGGAGATGCTCAAGTACTACACGACCGGCCAGCTCGCGCTGATCGACGTGAAGTCGAAGGCGGTGAAGAAGGTCGGCGCGCCGCAGATGTTCCGGTCGATCGACGCGGCGCCCGACGGGCAGTACTTCCGCGTCACGATGATGACGGAGCCGTTCTCCTACATCGTTCCGGTGTCGAGCTTCGGTTCGGTGCAGGAGCTGTGGGATGCGAGCGGCAAGAGCGTCGCGACCCTCAGCCGTTCTCCGATGCGCGAGTACGCCGACGCGAACGGCCCGGCGGGCGGTCGTGGCGGCCAGCAGCAGACCGCGTCGGACACGGGCAAGCGCAACGTTCAGTGGAACCCGGCGGGTCCAGGGCTCGTGTATCTCCAGTCGGTGTTCGGCGGCGCGCAGCAGGGCGGTGCCGCGCCGGCGGGTGGGCGCGGTGGACGGGGCGGCGCACCGGCGGCTGGCCGAGGCGGCGCGGCCGCACAGCGTCAGCCGACGGCCGTGAAGTTCATGAGCTGGCTGCCGCCCTTCGGCGCGAGTGACACGAAGGAGATCTACGAGGGCAGTGCGCGGCTCACGTCGGCTTCGTTCGGCGCTGACGGCAAGACGTTGTTCGTGAGCGACAGCGGCACCGTCTTCGCCGTGCGGCTCGCCGACCCGTCGAAAAAGTTCAACCTGGGCCGGGGCGTGACGATGCCGGCCGGCGGTTTCGGCGGCCGCGGCGGCGGTGGCGGCTTCGGTGCCGCGGGCGGCGGCGATTCGACCGCGCTCGGCGGTGCGCTGGCGATGAAGCGCGCGCCCAACGGCGAGCAGGTGGTGGTCGTCGGAAGCGACGGCAAGACGGTGTTCCTGTCGGGAACCCGGCAGCCCGGCGCGAAGTGGAATACCGAGGCGCCGCGCCCGTGGGTCGACAAGCTGGACTTCGAGACCGGCCAGCGTTCGCGCGTCTTCGACAGCCCGGCCGACGCCTACGAGACGTTCGTCGCCGCGCTCGACGACGACTACTCCGCGTTCATCTACACCCACGAGTCGCCGACCGTCATCCGCGACGCGTTCCTCAAGGACACCAGGACCAGCGCGACGAAGAAGCTCACCGAGAACAAGGACGTCGCGCCGGAAGTGACCCAGGCTCAGCGCAAGCGCTTCCAGGTCACCAGGCCGCGTGACGGCGTGAAGTTCTGGGTCGATGCCACGATGCCGCGCGACTGGAAGCCGGGCAGCCACGCGCCCGGATTGATCTGGTTCTATCCGCGCGAGTACACGTCGCAGGCGGACTACGATCGCTCGCGCTACAGCACCAACATCAACCAGTTCCCGGACCTGGCCCCGGCGCGCCCCGCGTCGTCGGTGAAGCTCTGGGTGACGCAGGGCTACGTGCTGCTCGAGCCGGACTCGCCGATCATGGGCGATTCCGGGAAGATGAACGACAACTACAGCCGCGACCTGAAGGAAAATCTCGACGCGGTGATCGACGCCGCCGCCGACCTCGGCCTCATCGACCGCGACAAGATGGGCCTCGGCGGCCACAGCTACGGCGCGTTCAGCACGGTGAACGGCCTGACGCTCACGCCGTACTTCAAGGCGGGCATCGCGGGCGACGGCATGTACAATCGTTCACTCACGCCGTTCGGCTTCCAGAGCGAGCGCCGGAACTTCTTCGAGGCGCAGGACGTGTACCTCGACATGTCGCCGTTCTACCGCGCCGACAAGATCCACGGCGCCCTGTTGATGTACCACGCGCTCGAGGATCAGAACGTGGGCACCGCGCCGATCAGCTCCGTGCGCATGTTCCATGCGCTGCAGGGCCTCGGCAAGCCGGCCGCGTTGTACATGTATCCGTATGAGGATCACAGCGACGCGACGTACACGACGGACCTCGACCTGTGGGCGCGGTGGGTCGCGTGGTTCGACACGTACGTGAAGAACCCGGCGGCCTCGGTCACGCCGTAAGAGAACTCAAAAGCACGGTGTACGAACGGCGAGGAGCAGCAGGTGCTCCTCGCCGTTCCGCGTTCTGTCGACTGTCCGCGATGACACGTCGAAACACGCTGGCGCCTCCCGGCAGGACGCCTCACATTGCGTCGACATGGCGTGTCTCATCGAATCGCACCGGCCGGCAGCCCTTCGCCGAGCGCGGCGGCGATCGTTCCGTGGAGCGGTCGCGTGTGCCGTGATGCTTGGAATGGCAACTGCAACCGCGTGCGCCCGCGACCGGAGCGAGGATGGCGACCGCGTCACGCTGACGATCGCCGGCAGTGCGGTCGGCGCCGAGGGGCGCGTGCTCGGGCAGCAGGTGGCGCGCTTCGAGCGCATGGAGCCGTACGTTCGCGTGCGCATCCAACGCGCACCCGACGACGCGACGCAGCGCCATCAACTGTTCGTGCAGTGGCTCAACGCGCACGTCGGGCAGCCCGACGTACTACAACTCGACGTCATCTGGACCCCCGAGTTCGCAGCCGCGGGATGGATCCTTCCTCTCACGCGTTGGAGCCCCGACGTCGCGGATTTCTTTCCGGGTGTCCTCGCGGCCGACCGCTGGCGCGACACGCTCTTCGCGCTTCCCTGGTGGACCGACGCCGGGATGCTCTACTGGCGCACCGATCTCCTCGAGCATGCGCCGGCAAGCATGTCGGCGCTGTCCGACGATGTCGAGCGGGTTCGCGCCGCGGCGAAAGTGCCCGACGGCCTCGTCTGGCAGGGGGCGCGCTACGAAGGATTGGTGACGGTTTTTGTGGAATTCCTCGGCGCCTTCGGTGGGCGCATCATGGACGACTCGGGGCGCGTGGTCGTCGACGCGCCGGCGGCCATCGCCGCGCTCGCGTTCATGCGCGACCTCGTGGACCGCGGCCTCGTGCCGCGCGCGGCCATGACCTGGCACGAGGAGGAGGCGCGCCTCGCCTTCCAGTCCGGCGAAGCGGTGCTGATGCGCAACTGGCCCTATGCATATACGCTCATGAGCGATTCAGCGACATCGAAGGTGGCCGGACGCTACGCCGTCGCGCCGATGCCCGCCGGACCGGGCGGGGCACCCTCGGCCGCGCTCGGGGGCCAGCAGCTCGCGATCAACGCGTACAGCCCGCATCCCGACGCCGCCTTTCGGCTGGTCGCGTTCCTCACGGCCCCCGACCAGATGCTCGAGCGGGCACGCATCGCCGGCTCGTTCCCGCCGCGCCGCTCGCTCTACGCGCTCCCCGCGCTCGATACGGCGCTGGGCATTCCCGCTGCCAGCGCGCGAGCGGTTCTCGAGCATGCCACGCCGAGGCCCGTCACGCCGATCTACTCACAGCTGTCGGAGCTCTTGCAGATCCAACTGCATCGTGCGCTCACCGCGCAGGCCACGCCGGCCGACGCGCTTCGCGAGGCCGCACGCACGATGAACGCGCTCGTCGAGCGAACGGGTGTGCGGACCCTCGCGACGGCCCGCGGCGGCGGATGAAGGAACGTCGGCTCGCTGTCGTTCTCGTCGCGCCCGCGCTCACGAGCATCGTGGCCATCGGCCTGGCGCCGCTCCTGTGGACCGTCTGGGAGTCGCTCCACGCACACGACCTGCGCATGCCGTGGCTTGGACGGCCGTTCGTGTGGTTCGACAACTACGCCAGACTGGCGCGCGACCCGCGCTTCTGGAGCGCGCTCGCACACACGGCGGCGTTCACGGCGATCACCGTCACGCTGGAGCTCGGGCTCGGTCTCGCGTTCGCTCTCGCGATGAACCGCGGCTTTCGCGGCCGGGGCGCGGTGCGCGCCGCGATCCTTCTCCCATGGGCGATCCCGACGATCGTCGCGGCGCTGCTGACGCGCTTCATGTTCGAGGCGCCGTGGGGCGCCGTGAACGCGACGCTCCGGTCGCTCGGCGTCGTCGACGATCCGGTCGTGTGGCTGGCCGGCTCGCTCACCGCCTGGGTTCCGCTCGTGCTGGCGGATGTGTGGAAGACGACGCCATTCGTCGCGTTGCTGCTCCTCGCCGGACTGCAGACGATCGATCCGTCTCTCTACGAGGCAGCGCAGATCGACGGCGCGAACGCGTGGCAGCAGTTGCGCCGGATCACACTGCCGCTTCTCCGGCCGGCGATTCTCGTCGCGCTCGTTTTCCGCACGCTGGATGCCTTCCGCGTGTTCGATCTCGTCTACGCGCTCACGGGCGGCGGCCCCGGCACCGCCACCGAACCGATCGCGCTCTACACGTTCAATACGCTCATGCAGAATCTCGAATTCGGTTACGGGGCGGCCCTGTCCGTGGTGGTCTTCGCCGTGACTTTCGTGCTCGCCCTGGTGTACATGCGTCTCCTCGGCGCCGAGGCGAAGCGGTGAACCGCCGGTCCGTGTGGACAATCGCGTTGGCGCTGATCGTGGCGTTCGCGGCGGTCCCATTCGTGTGGGCAGCCATCGCGTCCCTGCAGCCCGACGCGTCACTGGGCCGAGCGCCATCGCTCTGGCCCGGCCGCGCGACCCTCGAGAACTACCGCGGCCTGTTCACCGAGCGTGGCTTCTGGGTGCCGATTCGCAACTCGATCGTGGTCGCGGCAAGCACGACCGTCCTGTGCGTCGCGGCGGGCGCCTGCGCCGCCTACGCGCTCGCGCGGCTCGACCTGCCCGGCAAACGTGTCATTCTCGCTGCCATCCTGGCGGTGACGATGTTTCCCCAGATCGCGATCGTGAGCCCGCTCTACATGCTGCTCAGGGCACTGCGCCTGATCGATACCTATCCTGGTCTCGTGCTCCCGTACATCACGTTCGCGATGCCGCTCACGGTGTGGTTGCTCGTCGGGTTCTTTCGCGAGCTGCCGCGCGATCTCGAGGAGCAGGCGATGATCGACGGAGCGACCCGTTGGCAGGCGATGACGCGCGTCGTGCTGCCGCTCAGCGCGCCCGGGCTCGCCACGACCGCGATTCTGACCTTCATCTACTGCTGGAACGAGTTCCTGTTCGCGCTGTCGTTCACGCTCGGTCCGGAGCGCCAGACCGTGCCGGTCGCGATGGCGCTCTTCCGCGGTCAGTACCAGATCCCGTGGGGTGAGATTCTCGCCGGCGCGATCGTCGCGACCGCTCCCGTGGCGCTCATGGTGCTGGCCTTTCAACGGCGGATCGTGCAGGGGCTCACCTCCGGCGCGGTGAAAGGCTGATGGCGAGCATCGTCCTCGATCGCGTCCACAAACGCTACCCGAACGGCTACGTCGCCGCGCACGATCTGTCGTTCGAGATCGGCGATGGCGAGTTGCTCGTGCTCGTCGGTCCTTCGGGGAGCGGCAAGTCGACCGTGCTTCGCATGATTGCCGGGCTCGAGGCGGTAACGAGTGGGCGCGTGCTGATCGGCGGTCGAGACGTGACAGACCTACCACCGCGCGATCGCGACATCGCGATGGTGTTTCAGAGCTACGCGCTCTACCCGCACATGACCGTGCGGGAGAATCTCGCGTTCGCGCTGACGCTGCGGGGGCTGCCGCGTCCGGAGATCGGCGCACGAGTGACCGCCGTCGCCGAGTCGCTGGGGCTTTCGAGCCTACTGGACCGGCGGCCGGCGCAACTGTCGGGCGGACAGCGGCAGCGCGTGGCGCTGGGGCGGGCGATGGTGCGCGAGCCGCTGGCGTTTCTCCTCGACGAGCCGCTGTCGAATCTCGACGCGCGCTTGCGCCTCGAGACCCGCGCCGAGCTCTCGCGGTTGCACCGCCGGCTCGGAGCGACGATGGTCTACGTGACCCACGATCAGGTCGAGGCGATGACCCTCGGGACACGGGTGGCCGTGATGCACGAAGGAGCGGTGCAGCAGATGGCTCCGCCGATGACGCTGTATCGCGAACCGGCGAACGTCTTCGTCGCGGGCTTCATCGGAAGTCCGGCGATGAACTTCGTGCCCGGCAGCGCTAGGCGAGATGGGGACGGCGGCGAGTGGACGTTCGCTGGATGCGGGTTGTCGCTCGCGCTTTCGAGCGACGCCGATCTGAGCGGCCGGCCGTTGGTGGTCGGTGTGCGTCCGCAGGATCTCTCGCTCGCGGCGGCATCCGCGGATCCGGACACCCCGTCCTGGAGCGGCGTCGTGACCCTCATCGAGCTTCTCGGCAACGAGCAGCTGGTTCACGTAGCCGTTGGAGAACTGGATGACGTCGTCGTGGTCGCGCCCGCGACCGACCGGCGGACGGTGGGGGAGCACGTGTCGATCGAGGTGCCAGGCGAGGCGGTGCACGTTTTCGACGAACGAACCGGAGCGCGACTCTCCGTGTCCTGATCGTGTTACTCGCGAGCCGGCGAGTGGATCGCGGCTCGCCGTTTGCCGATGCGAAGGGGGATGATGTCAGCCGAATTCACTCGCGAGATCGCATTCGCATGAAGCTCGTCGCCGTAACCCGTCGCTCCGCACTGCGGCTCGATGACGCCGACGCTGCACGGCCCGACGACGCGCCCTCCGACAAGACCCTCGTCCATTCGACGGAGAAGCTGGGCAAGCGCATCGGCGAGCTGCAGCGCGTCTTCTACGCCGACGCTCGTCACGCCCTCCTCGTGGTCCTTCAGGGGCGCGACGCCTCCGGAAAGGACGGCGCCATCCGGCACGTCTTCAGCACCGTGAACCCCCAGGGCTGTGTCGTCACCAGCTTCAAGGCGCCGACGGAGCTCGAGCGACGTCACGATTTTCTCTGGCGCGTCCATCAGGTGGTCCCGCCGCGCGGAATGATCGGCGTGTTCAATCGCTCGCACTATGAGGACGTGCTCGTCCCGCGCGTCCACGACGAGCTGTCGGACGAAGAGTGTGAACGCCGCTTTCGCGAGATCAACGACTTCGAGCGGATGCTCAGCGAACAGCGCGTGGTGATCCTCAAGTTCATGCTGCACATCTCGGCGGATGAGCAGAAGCGGCGTCTCAACAAGCGGCTTCAGGATCCCGACAAGAACTGGAAGTTCCAGAGCATCGACCTCGACGACCGGTCGCGTTGGGAGCGCTACACCGAGGCGTACCGCGCGCTGCTCCGTGCGACGAGCACGTCCTGGGCGCCGTGGTACGTCGTTCCGTCGGACAGCAAGAAAGTGCGGAGCTGGCTCATCGCGCGTCGGATCGTCGACACGCTCGAGAAGCTCGACCTGCGTTATCCGCCGCCGCGTCCGGAGATCGCCGGAATGGAAATCGTCTGAGTGCGTGGAGCTTCGGGCTCCGCATGCGTCGGAACGCGAAGTGCATGCATCGTTGACGTCGCCGAATCGGCGCCCGGCGGCGGACCGTTGATCGGCTGCGTCACGGCGATCGAATCCGTGTAGTAGCTCCCGCCGTCGTCCTGCATCCGTGCGACGATGCGATCGCCGAAGCGCAGCGACGCGATCGGATAGAGCCGATTCTGAAAGGTCACCCGGGTCTGACTGTCGTACGTGAGCCCGATCGAGCGTCCGTTCGTCTGCGTGATCGAGACGATCTGATTGACCGTGTCGACGCGCTGCACCACGGCGTCGACCTCCACCGGGCCGGTGCTGAGCATTCCGCCCAACACACCCAGCCGTCCCGCCTTCGCGCACGCCGACGTCGCAATCAGCACCGCGCCGAGCATTCTCTGAACCGCCGTCATTGCGTCTCCTGATGTGACGGAGCGAGACGCAATGAAAGTGCCGAGTCTGCCGGCCGGTGAGACTACGCCTGGCCGCGGCCGGGTTCGCCGCCGCCGGTCCGCGGTCCGCGGCCTCGTCCGCCCCGACGGCGACGGCGCTTCGTCGCACCGGCCGATGCCGTCTCGGATGCCGGCCGCTCGGACGTTCGCCGCGCCGGCGGCGCCGCCTCACGCCGCGCGGCCTTCTCCTTCGACCGCGCCCGCTCCGTCGCCCTCTGCGCCCGCAGCTTCGCGATCCGCTCGGCGAGGGGAACCTCGAGCTTGGCTTCGGGCTTGGCCGCGTAGTCGAAATCCGGCAGCGTTACCCGGGGCAACGCCTTGCCGACCGCCCGTTCGATCGCGCGCAGATCGCCCATCTCCTCGGGCGAGACGAAGGTGAACGCTTCGCCCGTCATCTCCGCGCGCGCGGTCCGGCCGACGCGGTGGATGTAGTCCTCCGACTGCAGCGGCACGTCGAAGTTGACCACGTGACCGAGTGCTTCGACGTCGATGCCGCGCGCGGCGATGTCCGTCGCGACGAGCACCCGATAATCACCGTTCTTGAAACCGGCGAGCGCGTCGGTCCGCTGCGCCTGCGAGCGGTTGCCGTGGATGCGCGCCGCTTTCACGCCGTGCTTGGTGAGATATTCCCACAGGCGGTTGGCGCGGTGCTTCGTCCGGGTGAACACCAGCGCCTCGTCCATCAGGTCGCGCTGGAGCAGCGCGAGGAGCAGCGCGGACTTGAGCTCCTGGTTCACCGGATAGACGGCCTGCGTGATGCCGACCGCCGGCGCAGCCTTGCGCTCCAGGTTGATCGTCGCCGGGTCGCGCAGCATCTCGCGGGTGAGCTCGAGGATCGGCTTCGGCATCGTCGCGCTGAAGAACAACGTCTGCCGCCTGGCCGGAACGTGCTTCAGCACGCGCTTGATGTCCGGCAGGAAGCCCATGTCGAGCATGCGGTCCGCCTCGTCGAGCACGAGGTGCTCGATCCGCTCGAGCGACGCATAGGGCTGCTTCAGGTGGTCGAGGAGTCGGCCCGGCGTCGCGACGAGCACGTCGACGCCCGCGCGGAACGCGTGCTCCTGCGGACCCATGCCCACGCCGCCGTAGATCGCCGCGGCCGTGAGCGGGGTGTGGACCGCGAGCTGGTTCAGCTCCTCGAGGATCTGCGCGGCGAGCTCGCGCGTCGGCGTGAGAATGAGCGCGCGCGTTCCTCGGCGGTTGGACGCGAGGAGCTGATTCAGGATCGGCAGCAGGAAGGCGACCGTCTTGCCGCTGCCGGTCATGGCGCAGGCGAGGACGTCGCGGCCCGTCAACGCGGGCGGAATGGAGTCGGCCTGAATCGGCGTCGGACGGGCGAAGCCCATCTCCTTGACGCCCTTGAGCAGGCTCGAATGGAGCTTGAGGGAACTGAATGGCATTCCCAAAGCTAGTCTGCCGCTCCCTTCCTGGAGCGAGAATCGCCGCACCCGCTCGACGCGTAGCGCACCGCGCGCGGGCGGGATGGGCGGGCACCGCCCTCTTACAGACGGCGCGGGGCGCCGCCATACTCCTCGCCGGCGCGTCGCCGGTACGGCTCGCGTGGCCGTCCCCCGCACCGATCTCGCACGATTCGCAACTGATCCAACGATAGCTTTCACCGAATGATCTCCCCACGAACGATCGCGTCGATCGCGCTCGCGGTCGGTGTCGCCGCGTGCAGCGCGTCGTCCGCGACGCTGTCCACTCCCGCCGGCCCGCGCGCGCTGCCCAGGGCGCTGCCAAATGACGTCCGCTGGTTTCGCACCGCCGCCGAGTATCGCGCGCTGACGCGGCAGGCGTTTCTGCTCGCGACGGAGCGCCTGCCCGAGCTCTCGCGCGGGCTCCCCAGCCAATCGTGGGCGGTTATTCTCGACGCCGACGAGACGGTGCTCGACAACTCCGAGTATCAACGCCGGCGTGCGCTGCTCGACAGCGGCTACACGGAAGCGTCGTGGGCGGCATGGGTCAACGAGCGCGCGGCGGTCGCGGTGCCCGGCGCGCCGGAGTTCACCCGTGCGGTGCATGCCCGCGGCGGCCGCATCGTCATCGTGACCAACCGCGCGGACTCGCTCTGCGCCGCGACGCGGGTCAACCTGCAGACGGCCGGCATCGAGACGGATCTGGTCCTCTGCCAGACGCCGGGCCCGAGCGACAAGAATCCGCGCTTTCAGAAAGTGCAGAACGGTACGGCGATGGCCGGCGTGCCGGCGCTCACGGTGGTCGCCTGGGTGGGCGACAACATTCTGGATTTTCCGGGTATGACCCAGGCGTCGCGCAACGATCCGCGCGCGCTGGATCAGTTCGGCAAGCGTTTCTTCATTTTGCCCAATCCCATGTACGGATCGTGGGAGCGGAACCCCGATCAGTAAGCGTCTCCTTCCTCACTCCATGCCATGAGACATCTCAAAACGACTACCGCCGGCGCCGCCCTTCTGCTCGCCGCGCTCGGCGCCGCCTGCGCCAGGGGCGACGCATCGGGAAGCGCGGCCATCGACATGGCCGACGTCGACTCGGCGAGCCTGGCCATCAACGCCGAGAGCCTGCTGCAGCAGATCAAGGATCTGTCGGCTGACTCCATGGAAGGCCGCGGCCCGGGCACGCCCGGCGAAGACAAGGCGATCGCCTACCTGCAGGCGCGGTTCAAATCGCTCGGACTCCAGCCCGGCAACCCGGACGGCACGTATCTGCAGAACGTGGATCTGATCGGCTACACCGCTCATCCGCGGGCGACGCTCACCGCCAATGGCAAGAGCGTGGCGCTCCGATACCCGCAGGACTTCATCGCCAACTCCCGCCACGACCGTTCGGAGACGAAGGTCGACAACTCGGACATCGTCTTCGTGGGATATGGGGTCGTCGCGCCGGAGTATGGCTGGGACGACTACAAGGACGTCGACGTGAAGGGCAAGACGATCCTGATGCTCGTGAACGACCCGCCGGTGCGCGTGGCCGGCGATACGGCGCTCGACAGCACGATGTTCAAGGGCAAGGCGATGACGTACTACGGGCGGTGGACGTACAAGTACGAGATCGCGAGCGAGAAGGGCGCCGCGGCGGCGATCATCATTCACGAGACGGGCCCCGCCGGCTACCCGTACCAGGTCGTGCAGAGCAGCAACTCGCTCGAGCAGTTCGACGTCATCTCGCCCGACGCCGAGAAGCGCGTGCCGGTCGAAGGGTGGATCCGCCTCGAGAAGGCGAAGGAACTGCTCGCGAACGCGCACCTGAACTTCGATTCGCTCAAGGCCGCGGCGGTGACGAAGGAGTTCAGGCCGGTGCCGCTCACGGGCGCGAAGGCGAGCTTCGACGTCAAGATCGACGTGCGGAAGATCCAGTCGCACAACGTCGTCGCGAAGGTCGAGGGCGGCGCGAAGAAGGACGAGTACATCGTCTACACCGCGCACTGGGACCACCTCGGCAAGGACACGTCGCTCAAGGGCGATCAGATCTACAACGGTGCGGCCGACAACGCGTCGGGCACCAGCGAGTTGCTCGAGATCGCGAAGGCCTACACCAAGCTCAAGACGCCGCCGGAGCGCTCGGTGCTGTTCCTCGCCGTCACCGCGGAGGAGAAGGGGCTGGTCGGCACCCGCTACTACGCGACGCACCCGCTGTATCCGCTGACGAAGACCGTCGCGAACATCAACATGGACGGCGTGAATCAGTGGGGGCGGACGAGCGACTACACCGTGATCGGACTCGGAAATACGACGCTCGACGACGTCCTCACGGACGTACTGAAGGCGAACGGTCGCACCGTGCGTCCCGATCCCGAGCCGGAGAAGGGCTTCTATTATCGCTCGGACCACTTCGAGTTCGCCAAGGTCGGCGTTCCCGCGCTCGACATCGACGCGGGGGTGAACTTCATCGGCAGGGATTCGTCGTACGGGATGACCAAGCGCGATGATTACACCGAGAAGGACTATCACCAGGTGAGCGACGAGGTGAAGCCGGATTGGGATCTGTCGGGCGCGGTCGAGGACGCGCGGGTGCTGATGAAGGTCGGCTACGTCGTGGCGCAGATGCCGTCGATCCCGCAGTGGAAGCCGGGCACGGAGTTCAAGGCTCGCCGGGACTCGATGATGGTGAAGGGCGACGCCCCCAGGTCCGTCGAATTGAAGAAGCCGTGATCGCGTTCTGCGTCGCCGTCCTCCTGGTGATTGCGGCGCCGATGCGCGCGCAGACGGTCGACCGCGGGCTCACGGTCCGGGTGCTCGACGTCGGACAGGGCGACGCGACGCTCATCGAGAACGGCGGCTCGCGCGTCCTGATCGACGGCGGTCCGGAAGCCACCCGGCTCGGCGCGCTGCTCGATTCGCTGAAGCTCAACAACACGACGTTCGACGTCGTGATCCTCTCGCACGCGCACGCCGACCATCTCGTCGGCCTGCGCGCGCTCTTCGACTCGAAGCGAAACATCAAGGTCCGCTACTTCTTCGAGAATCAGGATCCGTCGGCCGCAGTCAACCTGCGCATCCTGCGCGACTCGATCCACGCGCGCGTGGTGCGCGACGGCCTGATCTATCGCGATACCGACGACCCGTGCGCCGACGGCCGTCCGGTGTGCGCGATCACCATGAAGGGCGGGGCCAGGCTCGAGATCATGCGGCCGATGCCGAGCTCCGACAATCCCAACAATCGCTCGGTGCCGGTGAAGCTCGTCGGTCCGGATTCGGCGTCGTTCAGCATGTGGCTCGCCGGCGACGCCGAACGCGACGCCATCGACTGGTTCCGCACGGCCGCGCACTACGACCGCTCGCCCGGAATGCGCGTGAACGTTCTCAAGGCCGACCACCACGGGAGCTGTAACGGCGTATCGCGGGAATATCTCGACCTGTTGAAGCCCGACCTCGTGACGGCGTCCGTGGGGCGCGTCAACAGCTACGGCCACATGCACTCGCAGGCGAAGACGCTCTATCGCACGGCGGGTATTCCGTGGTACCGGACCGACGTGAACGGCACCATCGTGATCACGAGTCCGGGAACTCCCGGGGGCGGATACACCGTGCGCGTGAGCCGCGGCGCGAAGAGTGCCACGGGGCACGCGGACAAGCGTTCGACCCAGATGGCGTGCAGAGCGACCCGAGGAGGCGCGCGATGAACGAGCCGCAGCAGTGGGTGATCGACGCGATCGAGGAGCAGGTCGCCTCGATCGAGCTCCCGAACGGCGACATGATCCATCTCCCCGTCGCGCTGTTGCCGGCGGGGGCGAAGCCGGGCGAGATCCTGAGCGTGAGTCTCGGCGTCGACTCGGCGGCGACTCAGCAGGCACGACGCGCGTCGTCCGCGCAGACCAGGAAGATTGCCGACGCGAGCCGCGCGATCGATCCCGGCGGGGACGTCACGCTCTAGCGCACGGCGCGAGCCGGCTAGTCGTCGAGTGGCACCGCGCTCACGATCGCGGTGCCGTCGCTCGTGTACTCGACCGACACCCGCCAGGGCTGACAGCAGACCTGGCAGTCCTCGACGTAGTCCTGCGACGCGCCGCTCCCAGGATCGAGCGCGACCTCGTTCTCCTCGCCGCAGTACGGACAGGCGACGATCCCCGTCGTATCCGCGGTGCCGTCGCCGAGGGGAAATTCCTCGTCGAGGTCGAAGTCGTCGCCGCGCGATTCATCATCGAATGCAAACTGCATCGTGATAAGTTAGAGACCACCGGATGCGGGGTGTTCCAGCGGTCGAGTCGGCTTCGATCTCTTCGCTCCCGCGCGCGTAGCACGGTCGATGCTCCATCCACCGTCCCGCTTCTTCGGAGAGTGCCCTCTGTCCGACCTGCTCGCCGCACGCCTGCAGATGGCCTTCTCGCTCGGCTTTCACATCGTGTTCGCCGAGATCGGCATCGCGCTGCCGCTGCTGATGGTGCTCGCCGAGTGGCGCTGGCATCGCACGGGCGACGAGGTGTATCTGCGGCTCGCCAGGCGGTGGGCCACCGGTGCGGCGATCCTCTTCGCGGTCGGCGCGGTGTCCGGCACGGTGTTGTCGTTCGAGCTCGGTTTGCTCTGGCCGCGCTTCATGAAGTTCGCGGGACCGGTCATCGGCATCCCGTTCTCGCTCGAGGGGTTCGCGTTCTTCACCGAAGCGATCTTCCTCGGCGTCTATCTCTACGGTTGGGAGAAGATCTCGCCGCGCGCGCACATGACCGCGGGCGCGATCGTCGCGCTGAGTGGCGCGGCGTCCGCGATGTTCGTCGTGATGGTCAACGCCTGGATGAATACGCCGCGCGGCCTCACGATGGTCGACGGCGTCATCGCCGAGATCGACCCGATCGCCGGCATGTTCAATCCGTCGACGGCGCAGCAGGTCATCCACATGCTCATCGCGGCCTACGCGGCGACGGCGCTTGCGGTCGCGGGCCTCCATGCCGCGATTCTGCATCGCAAGGGGGATTCCCCGTTTCATCGCCGCGCGATGATGCTCGCGCTCTCCGTCGGGGTGCCGGCCGCGATTCTCCAGCCGCTGTCGGGCGATTTCAGCGCCCGGGTCGTCGCACGCTGGCAGCCGGTGAAGCTCGCCGCGCTCGAGGGGCACTTCGACACGCGGGCCGGTGCCCCGATCAACATCGGCGGGTGGCCGGTCGCCGACGAAGGGCGGACCCGCTTTGCGATCGAGATCCCGCGCGGCTTGTCGCTGCTGGCGTTTCATGATCCGAACGCCGTCGTCCCCGGCCTGAACGAATTTCCACGCGAGTATTGGCCGCCGCTCGTCCCGGTCCATCTGGCGTTTCAGGTCATGGTCGGACTCGGAACCGTCATGGCGGTCGTCTGCCTCTGGGCGGCGATCACCGCGCTGCGCAGGCGGGACATCGTCGCGAACCGCGCGCTGCTTCTGGCGCTCGCGATCATCGGGCCGTTCGGGTTCATCGCGACGGAAGCCGGGTGGACCGTGACCGAGGTCGGGCGTCAGCCGTGGGTGGTCGTCGGAATGGTGCGGACTGCGGACGCGGTCACGCCGATGCACGGTCTCATCTATCCGATGCTGTTGTTCACGGCGCTGTACCTCGGGCTGGCCGGCGTCGTCGTGGCCGTCATGCGTTCGATCGTCAGAGAGACGACATGAGCGCCCTGACGTCGATCGGGCTCCCGGAGATCATCGCCGGATTGATGCTCGTGGCGCTCACCGCCTACGCGCTCACCGGCGGCGCCGATTTCGGGGGGGGCGTCTGGGATCTGCTGGCGCGGGGCCCGCGCCGCGAGCGCCAGCGACAGCACATCGCCGCCTCTCTGGCGCCCATCTGGGAGGCGAACCATGTCTGGCTGATCATCGTCGTCGTCCTGCTGTTCACCGCGTTCCCGTCGGCGTTCCAGGCGATCATGATCGTGCTGCACATCCCGCTCACGATCGTGCTCATCGGAATCGTGCTGCGCGGGTCGGCGTTCGTCTTCCGCGCGTACGGTGCGCGCACGAGCGCCGCGCGCCAGCGCTGGGGCGCGACCTTCGCGATCGCGAGCATCATCACGCCGACCATCCTCGGCGCGTTGATCGGCGCGCTCTCGACCGGCAAGATCGGCGACGCGTCTCGCCTTGCCGAAACGGGCGCCGCGCCGTTCGCCGATGTGTATGTCGCGCCGTGGCTGGGCGTTTTTCCAGTGGTGACCGGGCTGCTCGCCTTGACGCTGTTCGCGTTTCTCGCGGCCGTCTACCTGGCGCACGGCAGCCGCGACCCGGAGCTGCGCGAGGACTTTCGGAAGCGCGCGCTGTTCAGCGCGGCGGCGGTTTTTCTGTTGTCGGCGCTCGCGCTCGCGATGAGCTATCGTGAGGCGCCCCGCGTGGCCACCGGAGTGACCGGCGCGCAATGGGCCGTGCCGCTGCACGTCTTCACCGGCATCGCCGCGATCGCCGCGATCTGGGCGCTCGTCGCTCGCCGTCACCAGGTCGCACGCGTCGCCGCCGCGTCGCAGGTCGTGGGCATACTGTGGGGTTGGGCGCTCTCGCAGTATCCGTACATCGTGCCCGACGTGGCGACCATTCGCTCGAGTGCGGCGCCGCGCCCCACCCTCGTGCTGGTTGTCGTGGGGCTCGCCGTCGGCACGGCGATTCTCGCGCCCGCCCTCCGGTATCTTTTCGCCCTGTTCACTCGTGCGGATGTACCGGCGAACGCCGACGAGCCCCGCGGAGAATCGCGTCAGAGGATGAAGTGATCGAATCGAAGATTCGCGGCGTCGAAGTCCGCGAGGCGCGCAACGGGCGTGGACTGTTCGCCACGCGCCGGTTCCGGCGCGGCGCTCTGATCCTGCCCGTGACCGGACGCATCTACCATCACAGCGTCCTGTGGAATCGCGGCGGGACGTTCGCCGACAACTGCTACCGCTACGGGCCCGAGACGTATCTCGATCCGGGCGATTCCGTCGCGCGCTTCGTGAACCACTCGTGCACTCCGAACGCCGGCGTGGGTAAGGATCGGCATCGGTTGTTTCTCTTCGCGCGCGCGGCGATCGCGCCCGGCGACGAGATCGTCTTCGACTACGCGACCACCCTCGGCGACGACGACATCTGGACCATGCGCTGCAACTGCGGGACGTCCGCCTGCCGTGGACGGGTGAAGCGATTCGGCGCGCTCCCCGCCGACGTCCGCGCCGAGTATCTCGACGAAGGCCTCGTGCCGCGATTCATTCGGGCCACCCTGCGTCGCCCGCGGTAATCCTCCGCTGTCGCGTCGCCGCAACACCGGCGCGCCAATCGCGACGCCCCTCTGTCCCGCCGGCCGCGGCGACAACTGACCCTTTCGTCCAAGAGACGAAGCGCCGCGGCGTCGTTCTCTTTCTCGCTCGCTGAATTCGGTCCCGGCGCGACGACCTCGCACTGGGGCATGGACGTGTGACGAAAGGAGGAGTGCGATGGCCTATGTGACGGTGAAGGATGGGACGCAGATCTATTACAAGGATTGGGGGGCAGGCCAGCCCGTCGTCTTCAGCCACGGCTGGCCGCTGTCTGCCGACGCCTGGGACGCACAGATGGTCTACCTGGCCGACCGCGGGTTCCGGTGTATCGCGCACGACCGGCGTGGGCACGGGCGGTCGGGGCAGCCCTCCGACGGCAACGATATGGACACCTATGCCGACGACCTCGCCGCCGTCGTCGAGGCGCTCGACCTGCGCGACGCGGTGCACGTCGGGCACTCGACGGGCGGCGGCGAAGTCGCACGCTACCTGGGGCGCCACGGCACCAAGCGAGCGGCAAAGGCGGTGCTGATCAGTGCCGTGCCGCCGCTGATGCTCCAGACCAAGGACAACCCGGAGGGAACGCCCCTCAAGGTGTTCGACGACATCCGCGCCGGAATCACCGCCGACCGCCCTCAGTACTTCAAGGAGTTCACGCTGGCGTTCTTCGGCTATAACCGGCCCGGCGCGAAGGTTTCCGAGGGGGTGCGCGATGCCTTCTGGCTCCAGTCCATGATCGCCGGGCACAAGAACGTGCTCGATTGCGTGAAGGCGTTCTCCGAGACGGATTTCACGGCCGATCTCGAGAAGATTGACATTCCAACTCTCGTGATGCACGGCGACGACGACCAGATCGTCCCGATCGAGGCGTCCGGGAAGAAGACCGTGAAGCTGGTCAAGAACGCGCAGATCAAGATCTATCCCGGTTTTCCGCACGGGATGTGTACCACCCAGGCCGATCAGATCAACAAGGATCTCGAGACGTTCCTGAAGTCCTGACCCTCACAGGAGATCGCGTACCATGACGACGACGGCAGCGGCAGGCGTGGAGACCCGCGGCGAGCGCATCATCGGCGGGGCAGAGCTGCAGATTTTTGTCCGTTCATGGCGGCCGACGTCGGCGCGCGGCGTCGTCGTCATCTGCCATGGCTTCAAGTCGCACAGTGGCTACTACGAGTGGGCCGCGCAGCAGTTGGCGAACGACGGTCTCGCGGTCTACGCGCTCGACCTCCACGGCCGGGGGCAGTCGCTCGGCGAACGCTATTACACCGAGCACTTCCAGGACTATCTCGACGACCTCAACGCGACGGTCCGACTCGCGCGCTCGCGCGAGCCGGGCCTGCCGATCTTTCTCCTCGGTCACAGCGCGGGCGGGGTGATCGCCTCGTGCTATGCGGCCGAGCACCAGGGAGAGCTCGAAGGGTTGATCTGCGAGAGCTTTGCTTTCCAGGTCTACGCGCCCGACGTTGCGCTCGCGGTCCTGAAAGGCCTCGACCACGTCGTGCCGCACGCGCACGTCCTGAATCTCAAGACCGAATTCTTCTCACGCGATCCGGCTGTCATTCAGCGCATGAACGACGACCCGTACGTCGCGCACGAGGTGCAGCCGACGCGCACGGTCGCCGAGCTCGCGCGGGCCGACGAGACCCTGCGCGACGAGATCCCCACGATCGCGCTGCCGCTGCTCATTCTGCACGGCACCGAGGACAAGGCCGCGAAGCCGAGCGGCAGTCAGTTCTTCTACGAGAACGCGGAGGCGACGGACAAGACTCTCCGCCTGTACGAGGGCCATTATCACGATCTGCTCAACGATCTCGGACGCGAGCAGGTGATGGCCGACATCACCCGCTGGATCGACGAGCACCTGCCGTCGCGGTAGTGGCTCAGCGGTTCGCGCGCGCCAGCGCGGCGTGCAACAGCACGTTCACGCCCGGCGCGGATTCCTCCATCGACGCGAACTCGTGGTTGTTGTGCGTGATGCCGTCGCGGCACGGCGTGAAGATCATGGCGGTCGGCGCGACCTTCGCGATGTGATACGAGTCGTGGCCCGCCTGGCTCGGCAGATCGAACGACGAGATGCCGAGCCGCTTCGCCGTGTCGCGCACCAGGGCGACCATCTCCGCGTCGAAGATGTTCGCCCCCCAGCTCCACTGGTCGACGATCGTCATCTCGCACCGCGAGCGTTCCGCGGCATCGCGCACCGCGGCGAGGAACTCGTCGCGCATTGCGTCGGCGGCGGCGGGGTCAGGGTGGCGAACGTCGCCAGTGAACTGCGCGTCGTCCGAGAGAATCCCTGGTTTGTTCGGCCAGGCCACGAGCCGGGACGCTGTCGCCTTTCCGTCGGTCGACGCATGGCGCCAGCCGATGTCGTTGATCGCCACCGCGAGCATGGCGCCGCCGACGAGCGCGTTCTTGCGCCGCTCCATCGGCCAGGGGCCGGTGTGCGCCGTCTCACCGGCGATGTTCACGATGAAGCCGTGTACCGAGTACCCGTGCGTCACGACGCCGACGGGAATCTTGCGCGCGTCGAGCTCCGGCCCCTGCTCGATGTGGAGCTCGAGGTAGGCGTCGAGCCGTCGCCCGCCCACCGGCGCGTCGCCGCGATATCCGATGCGAGCGAGCTCCGAGCCGACGGTGGCTCCGTCGTCGGCCTGGCGACTGTACACCCAGTCGAGCGAATGCACGCCGGCGAACGCCGCCGACCCGAGCATTGGGGGAGAGAAGCGCGCGCCCTCCTCGTTCGTCCACATCGCAATCTCGAGCGGCCGCTTCGTCTCGACATGATGATCGTTCAGCGTGCGCATCACCTCGAGCGCGCCGAGGACGCCGAGGATGCCGTCGAAGCGCCCGCCGTTGAACTGCGTGTCGAGATGCGAGCCCATGACGACCGGCGGCAGGTCGTTCTCGACCCCGGCACGGCGGGCAAAGATGTTCCCGACGGCATCGATCGTGACGGCGAGACCGGCCTCTCGACACCATTCGACGAACTCGTCGCGCATGCGGCGATCGCCGTCGGTCAGGGTGAGGCGCGCGAGGCCGCCCTCGCGGCCGACGCCGATTTCAGCGGAACGCTCGATCGTGCGCCACAGTCGTGCGGCGTCGATCGCGAGCGTGGTGGGCTTGTCGGACACGGACGAAGTCGAGGGCATGGTCGAATGGTATGCCCTCGTCAAGGCATTTTTCAATGCGCGCGGCGGCGAGTGATCGGCGCCCCGACGCCGCGAACCACCGCGCGCGCGACGAGTACCGATCAGGGCGAGAGCTCTTCCTCGATCTCGACCGCGTGGTCGTCGTCGCCCGCGCCGGAGCCAAACCCCGCGATCTGGCCGGCGCTCAGGAAGGAACGGTCGGCGATGAGGAGCCAACCGCCGTCTGCCTGCCGGCGGCACTGGTTCGACTTGAGCGGTCCGCGGTTGAACACATCCCGCTGATAGCTGCGCTCCTCCGCGGTGGCGGAAGGCCACTGCGGCATTTCCGGCGTCGAAACGGGCGCTCGGTAGAAGATATGGGTCAGGTTTTCGCCGTCGCGAAGGACGCCGACGAGCTCCGGCTGTCGAATCATGCGCCGCGCCGACGCGCGGATCGCTTCGACTCCCCCCGGCGGCACGGCGCCACTGGCGATCACCCGTTCGATCTGCGCCGACGGCGAACGTCCGGCCAGGACGCGCGCGAAGGCCGCCGCCGGAGCGAACCGACGGAGCTCCTCGACCGACTCGACTCCCGGGATCTCCTGGCGCAGGACCGTCATCGGATCCCGGAACCGCCGCATCCGATTGATCTGGTACTCGGCTGCCGCGCGAGGCATGTCGGGGTCGCTTCTCATGATGTCCTCGACCGTCAGCTCCGGGCCCGTGTGCTCCGGCGATACCATCGCGATGAGCTGACGCTGGAAGAGGACGAGGCTCATCGGGTCGCACAGCGCGGCCGCTCCGGGCCAATCCCCCTTGTCCATCGCGGCGACCGCGGCGTTGAACAGCTCGGCGGGATCCTTGTAGGCTGGCATGCGAATATCCTCATGAGATCGGCGAGGTGACCGCGCGGGGTGCGATGAGCGAGCGATAATTATGGAGTGCTATGGCCTCGTTGGCGAGAGCGACCGGGCCAAGCGAGAGCGGCGGCACAGCCATGAGGCCGCGCCGCCGCTCGATCTGCCCGCCCGGTCGAACCGCGCGCTATCCCAGCGTGGGCCGATGCGTGTGGAAGTCGGTGTTCACCTGGAACTTGTGCGCGAACGACAGGATGACGTCGTCGTTGTACAGATTCCCCGCCACCTGCGTGCAGAGCGGCTGCGGGTTCGGCGTCGGCTGCGGCTCGGCCGGAGTGGCCGGTGCGGCACCGCCGCGTCCTCCGCCCCCGAAACCGCCCTGCCGAATCCCGAAGCCCATCTGCACGACGGCTACCGGATGCCCCGTCTGCGCGTGAATCCCCGTATCCGCCGCGCCGAGGTACAGGTCGATGTCCTTCAGGTAGGTCTGCCAGGCGGTGATCAACATCTGGCGCCGGCGCTGCGCGTTGAGGAAATCCATGGCCGTCGGAACGCGCCCCGGCACCCACCGGTTCAACTGCCCGCTCGTCGGGCCGCGCCCGGTGCCCTCGGCACCCCGACCACCACCACCGCCGCCAGCCGGAGCTCCCGCCGGCGTGGCGCCTGGACCTCCGCGTCCGCCTGCGCCGCCCCCACGTCCCGCGTTGCTGCCATACGTCGTGAGGATCTGGTCCATGTCCATGTTCAGCTCCTTCGCCTTCATCTGGACGTAGGAGTCGAACGCCGCCGCCGATTCCTCACTCAGCCCGCCGCGGCTGCCCGCAACGGTCGGCGGTTCCGCGAGATCGGTCATCTTCGCCCCCATCGACTTCAGCTTGTCGATGAACGCCGTGAACACCGGGTCGGCGTTCTGCTGGCGACGCAGGCCGATCCGCAGCGACGCGAAGTCGATGTTCGGGTTGAAGTGGAACGGCATCGTGAGCGAGCCGTTGTCCTTCTCGTCGGCGCCGTGAATCACGTTGAACACCATCGCGGCGTCTTCGGCCGTCCGGGTGAGAGGACCGACGCGGTCCTGCGACCAGGCGAGCACCATTCCGCCGTGACGGCTCACCCGCCCGAAGGTGGGACGGAGTGCGCTCAACCCGCACGTCGATGCCGGCCCGACGATCGAGCCCGACGTCTCCGTTCCGATGCCGAACGCGACGCAGCCGCCGCCGGTCGCCGAGCCCGGGCCCGCCGACGAACCGCCCGACGCCTGCCACGTGTTCCACGGATTCTTGGTCTGGCCTCGGAACCAGTTCGCCCCCTGCGCAAACTGACCGGTCGAAAGCTTTGCGATGAGCACCGCCCCGGCATCCTTCAGCCGGCGGACGACCTCGGCGTCATAATCGAATTCACGATTCTCGAAATCAGCCGCGCCCCACGTCGTGGGCGTGCCCTTCACGGCGAAGAGATCCTTCACACCCCAGGGGATGCCGTGCAGCGGACCGCGATACTTGCCGGCCTTGAGCTCCGCGTCCATCCGGGCGGCGTCGGCCAGCCCCTGTTCCTCCATGATCGTCACCGCGCAGAGCAGCGTCGGGTTCAGGCGCTTGAGCCGGTCGAGGTAGATCTTCGTGAGGCGCGTCGACGTGAGCTTGCCGGCCTTGATCGCCGCCGAGAGCCGGTGGGCCGGGAGGAACGCGATCTCCTCGTCGGTCGCGGGGAGGTTGCCGGTCCACGGCGCGACGTGAAACGATCCGCGCGTCGCGGTGGCGTAGGAGAACGGTTGGCGCGTGAATGCCGCGGGTCCCTTCTCGCGATACGTCTTCTCTAATAGCGCGCCGGTCCCGCCGGGATACGGCTGAAAGGTCCACGATGGCGCCTCCATGTTGTCGAGCGGCACGGGCGGCGTCGCCGCCTGTGCGCCGGCCTGGCCGCCGAACCCGCGGCCCCCCTGGGCCAGGGCCTTGGCCCCGTACCCGAAGGTCGTCGCCGCCGCGGCGGCCAGGGACATGAACACGAAGCTGCGACGGTCGACGTCGTTGGTGAAGCCCATCTCGTCGGCCATCTGCTCGGCGCCGATCTGCGCTTGATCGAGCAGATCGAGCTCGTCGAACCTCGACATGATCTCTCTCCGGGGATGCAGGGTATGTGACGGCACAGACTTACCGGTCTACGCGCTCGTCCGCAACGTCAACCACGCAGAGCGACCTTTGTTCGTTGGCGCGCCGAAAGTCGCGCCCCGGTCAGCGACGAATCAGCCCGCGCACCACGTTGAGCAGCGCGCGCGGCAGTTGCTCGGGTTTCTGGAGGACGGTGTGGCCGCTGGTGCCGAAGATGTGCGGCAAGTACTCGGACGCCGCCTGGTCGATCGTCAGACAGTAGGGGAACACCCCGGACGCGCGTGCCTCGAGGATGGCCTGGCGCGAGTCCTCCACGCCGTACGCGCCCTGATACATGTCGAGGTCATTCGGGCGGCCGTCCGACAGCAGGAGCAGCAATCGATGCCCGGCCGACTGTTTCGACAACTGTCGAGTGGCGTGGCGGACGGCGGCGCCCAGCCGAGTGAACCCTCCAGGAGTCAGCGCCGCGATCCGCCGCGTGATCGCGCGCCCGTTCCGCTCCGGGAAGTCCTTGACGACGGTCACCTTCACGTTCGACGAGTGCCGCCCCGCGAAGGCATAGATCGCATAGAGATCGCCGAGCGCGTCGAGCGCCTGCGTCGCCATGACCAGCGCGATCTTCTCGATGTCGATGATGCGCGCCGTTTCGCTCACGCGCTGGTCCGTCGATCCGCTCACGTCGATCACGAGCGCGATCGCGAGCCCGCGCCGGGCCGGCCGCGCGTCGACGTACACGCGATCGTCGGGCGAATCGCCGAGTCGCCGGTCGATCGCCGCGTCGACGCACGCGGCCAGGTCGAGCGCGTCGCCGCGCTGCTGCCGCATGAGCAGCGTGCGCCGCGCACGTAGCCGCTCGAACTGCTGGCGGATGAGCCGCACCGTCGCCGCGCGATCGCGCATCTCCTGCTCGAGCGAGGTCGGATCGGCGCCGACCGCGTCGTACAATCGGACCGCCGCCGCTCCGCGCGCATAGCGCGAGTGATCGCCGTCCCACTCGTCGTAGTAGATCGCCGGGGGGAGTCGCTCGTCGGGCGCGAGGCGCGGATCGAAGGCTTCGGTGCGCGAATCGCCCAGCGATTGGGTCCCGTTCGGATCGTCGGAGGGGGCCGCATCGGGAACGGGCGTCGTGTCCTCTTCGGTCTGCACCGTGACGTCGTATTCCTTCGTCGCCGTGCGAGGCTTCTCGCGGGCAGGCCGCGGCTCGTCGGGCGAGGCGTCGCGCGCATCGTTCGGCTGATCGCTGGGCTCACCCTCGGTCGCGTTCTCGCTCTTCTGCAACTGGAGGAAGTTGTAGGTGAGCTGCGGAAGCTGCGGCGGAGTATCCGTCGGTTGAGGCGCCGCTCCCCACGCCGACGCGAGCGGAATTCCGCGATAGCGATCGCCGCGTTGGCGGAGCTGCCGCGCGGTCGCCTGAGCCCAGGCGAGCGACGCCGCCGGATCCTGGGCGCCCGGCTCGTCGCCGTCCCCCCTCGGCGCTTCTCGCGAGAGCGCATCGCGTACCATCTGCTCGACGTCGCGCTCCGTCGCCGTCAGCCCCTCGACCTTCGGTCGCCGCGCGAGAGCGGCTGCACGCTCCGCCTCGAGCACCTCCGCCATGCCGGGATATGTTCGCGCGATATGGGCGTCGATCGCCGCGCCCTCGCGTAGCAGGTAGAGGTCGCGTTCCAGCGCGTCGGCATGCGGCGCCAGCGCCGGCGTCCCTCGCGTGAGTCGCTCCGCCTGCTCGATGGCGAGCAGCCGGTACCGGTCCACCGCGCGCTTCGCGTCGCCGTGGGTCGCGAGCGCCGGGGGAAGCCGGATCGTCTCGCCGTCGATCGTCGGCTGCTCGGAGACCCATCCGTTGTCGGACACCCGGGCAAGCGAGTGCCGCCAACCGCGAGCCTCGATGGGAGCGATCGTGATCGGTCGTCCGTACGCCGCGGTGAGCACGAGCTCCAACCGGCGCTGCACGCTGTCGAGCGCCACTGTCGCGGGCCGGCGAGCGAAGCGCGCGCGCACGCGGGCCCGCGCCGACTGCAGAACGAATCGGGCCTTCAGCGCCGCGCGTCGGGCGCCGAACCAATCACGCCGCTTCACGCGTCACCGTGTGCGCTCACATCATCGCCGCGACGAGATCGGAGATCGCCGCGAGCAGATCCGGGTCGTCGGTGAGCGGACCGATGAGCGCCGCCTGACAGGCTTCGTTGGCGGGAATGCCGCTCGCGATGAGCTGCGCCGCCGAGACGATCAATCGCGTGCCGGGGCCTTCGGCGAGTCCCTGTTCCTTGAGACGCCGAACCCGCCGCGCGAGCTCCACGAGCGCCTGCGCCGTGGACTTTTTGACACCGCTCTCGTGGGCGACGATCTCCGCCTCGTTCGCCGCGGACGGAAAATCGAAGTCGAGCGTCACGAACCGCTGCCGCGTGCTCGGCTTGAGATCCTTGATCGCGTGTTGGTAGCCGGGATTGTACGAGATGACGAGCTGGAACCCGGGTGCCGCCTCGAGCAGCTCGCCGGTCTTCTCGATCGGGAGAATTCGCCGGTCGTCCGTGAGCGGATGGATGACCACGACCGTGTCCTGCCGCGCTTCGACCACCTCGTCGAGATAGCAGATGGCGCCCAGCCGCGCGGCGGTAGTCAGCGGTCCGTCCATCCAGACCGTTTCGTCGCCGCGGATGAGATAGCGGCCCGTGAGATCACTCGCCGAGAGGTCGTCGTGGCAGGCGATCGTGACGAGTGGACGCTTGAGGCGCCACGCCATGTGTTCGACGAACCGCGTCTTGCCGCAGCCGGTCGGCCCCTTGAGCATGACGGCGAGCCCGCGGGCGTGGCACTTGGTGAAGACGTCGATCTCGGAGGCGGTCGGGAGATAGTACGGCTCCCGGTTGAAATGGCGGACGCCTTGTTCGACGAGGAGCGCGGCGTCGGAAGTGGCTGGCTCGAGCATGAGTTCGTGTGCGACGGTGTACCGCATGATTGCCACCGGGACAGCGGCAACGCTAGTGGCGCTGACGAACCCCTGACAAAGCAGGCTCGTCGCGCCTGCTCGCCGTGCAGGGCGCACGCCACCCGGTCACCGGGACGTCGCCAGAATGTCGTAGTACGAGAGAATCTTGCCCTCGTTGAACAGCCGCAGTTGAACCAGCATCGGTGCGCGCAGTTGCTGCGAGCGCATCAGCGACGCATAGAGCTGCGCGTTCGGCGGACCCATTCCGTTGAACGAGGACCGGATGAACGTGCTCGCCGAATCGAGTGGCAGCGTGCCCACGTTCGCGAAGAACTTCCGCCAGTCGTCGTTCTGATTGAACAGGTATTGTTCGACGTTCGAGAGGTAGAACGCGGTGACCGGAACGTCGTGTTCCCTGAGATAGCCGGCGACCGCGCGAATCGCCTTCGGGCCGGCGAAGTCACCGACGAGCGGCACGATCAGGTTGTTCCGCTGGTACGCTTGCAGCGCGCGAAAGTTGGCTTCCGTCGCGAGATAGCCGCGGCGCAACAGCGCGCTGTCCGCCTCGATCTGCAGTTGGGCGTAGCTCGGCATCCGCCCGCGGCCGAATCCAGCTCGGCGATTCGAGTCATAAGTGATGTCGGGCCCGTAGGTGACGAACGCACGATACACGTAGCCGATCCCGGCGGTGTCCGCGCTCGACAGCGGAAAGCCGTGCCGTCTGATCAACCGGTCGATGACCTCGCCGAGGTGACGGCGCGACAGCCCCGTATCCGCGCGAACGCTCTGAAAGGCCAGCAGGATCGAGTCCGGAGTCGAGCCGCTGTCGAGCCCCGCCGGGCGCGGGCGGGCGAACAGCCGCGCCACGAAGTCCGCGCGGTCCGTCGACTCCTCGAGCAGCGCCTTGTACATCAGGTGCGCCAGCATGTTCTGCCGGCGAATGTCGAAGATGAAGGCGATCTTCGGCGCCAGCGCGATGATGTAGGGAAAGTTCTGATCGGGGCCGACGCCGAGGTACGCGCCGCCGGGGCGGGTGGTGCGGAGCAGGTCGGGGATGACCCACTGAAACGTCGTTTCGTTCGAGACGAAGTTGTCCGATTGAAACGACCCGCCGGGTTCAGAGAACTCTGATATGAGTCGCCAGAAGGTGTTGTCGCTCAGGCGCGGCGGGATGCCTGTGCCGCGCGCGGAGGCCGGCTCGTTCCGCGGCGCGGCGCCCTGGGCCGCGCTTCCACCCGCGACCACGAAGGTCGCGACGGCGACCAGGCTGGCGGCTCCAAGCACGCGACGGGTGGACGACATTGCGGGCGGTCCTGGAAGAGTCGCGCAAATCTAGGCCGCCCGCATCATGTCCGTCCACCCGTGCGCTGCCGGTCTCAGCGCCTCACCGCGCTCTACCGGCGGAAGAGGCTGAAGTCGTAGTAGCTCGAGCCCGACTGGGGATCACGCACTCGGATGATGGTGGTGTACTTGTTCCACGCCTGCGGCTGCTGCACGATGGTCACATCGCCGCGTCCGCGCTGGACCTGCACCCCGTAGCTGTCGTTCTGGCGGCCATTCATGTTGCCGACGCTCGCCCGAACGTTGGTCGGGGTCGAGCCGCTCAGGTTGCGATAGTCGACGCGGCCATTCTGAATCCGGATCTCGAGATCGCCGTCGACGTTGCCGCTCCAGTGGAGCGCCGCGCGGTTGTCATCGTAGCGGCCGTTGCCGGGGCGCCCGTTGTCGTCACGACGCCCGTCCCGATCGCGATCACGGTAGACGTCGCGATCCCGCCGATCGTCTCGCCCGTAGACGTCGCCGTTCTGTCCCTGCCAGTACGCCGCGAGCCGGTAGTTGCTCGAGCCGCTCTGGGTGTCGCGAATGCGGACGATGGTGGTGTAGTCGTTCTGCCGCGACGGCTGCTGAATCACGTCCACGCTGCCGCGCCCGCCGAGTCGTTCGACCACCACGCGGCCGTTGGCATTGGGGAGACGCCCGTATTCACGGGTCCGCGCGCGCGGGCGCTCGTTCTGGCCGATCGCCTTCGTCCACACGTTGCTTCCGCGCATCACGATCTGCACTTCGCGGTCGACCTGGCCGGTCCACTCGAACAACTGTGAGCCGCGATCGTTGGCCATCACGCGCGGGTTGCTGAGAATGGGCCATTGCGCCGCGGCGAGCGGAGCAGCCCCGACGAGAGCGGCGACGGCGAGCGGGGCAGAGCGAAGCATCCAACGTTGCACTGTCATTTTTGCGACTCCGTGAAAGCGCAGATCGCGTCCATCGCGACCGCGGCTGTACGGAGAAAAAGCACCGACCGTGCCGAGTGCCGCTTCGCCACCGCCCGCGCCCGACCCAACGCCGTAAACTCCTATGGAGTCAGCACTTGGCTGCTGTCCCACGCCGCCGTGGCGACGTCGCCGGAGTGATCGTTCTCACGCAGAACGCAATGCGGCGTCTCAGAACACGGACACGAGCGCGTCCGCCGTCGGCTACACGAAATGCATGCGCCCATCCCACTGGCCGCGATCTTTCCGGCAGTGCAACATCCCCTGCGCGCGAGCGAACGCGAACGTAAACGCAGGGACGGAAGCGGACCCACCCCCCACGGCTATTATGAAATACTCGAGTCTCCTCGGCGCGGTGCTTCTCGCGCTGTCGTTCCGATCGGCCGCCGCGCAACAGATCCCGAAGTCGCAACTCGGCGTCGTCACGCAGTGGATTGCCGGGACGAAGGTCGAGATCGTGTACCGCCGCCCGGTCGCTCGCGGTCGCGCCCTCTTCGGCGCGCTGGTTCCTTACGGTCGAACCTGGACGCCGAGCGCCGACAGCGCAGCGCGCTTCTCGACGAGCGGCCCGATCGAGGTCAACGGCGCTCGACTCGAGGCCGGGACTTACAGTCTGTGGGCGATTCCGGGGGACACGTCGTGGACGATGTCATTCAATTCGCGCGCGGTCGCGTTCCACATTCCGGCGCCGTCGAGCGGGGACGTGCTGTCGGTCCGCGCGACGCCGACGACGAGCGCCGCGCACGTCGAGACACTGCTCTTCGCCTTCCCGATGACGGATGCTGATTCGGCGCGCCTCGAGTTGGCCTGGGGCGCGACGGTCGTGCCGTTCACGATCAAGGCGTTGGCAGGGCGGTGACGAGCTGAGGGCTTCAGATCGGTCTCAGGTCTGGGGTTCCAGTGACCTCAGACCTGTGACCGGTGACCGAGAGTCCCCCGCCTCAGCGATCGCCATTACTTCCCACTCCCGTTCAACTGGAGTAGTAGGCGGCGTTCTCCTCGATGTACCCGTTCGTCAGATCGCACCCATAAGCCCTGGCGGTACCGTCGCCCACGCCCAGCTCGACCTCGAGATCCACCACCTCCGCCTCGAGCGTCGCGCGAACGACCTCATCCTCGAAGTCGAGACGGCGCCCGTTCGCGACGACGGCGTGCCCGTTGATCCACGCGTTCGTCGACTCGACCCGGATCGTCGCGTCGAAGACCTTGCCGACCGCCATCAACAAGCGCCCGACATTCGGGTCGGCGCCGTGCACCATCGTCTTGACGAGCGGCGAGTTGATCAGCGACTTGGCCACACGGCGCGCCTCCGCCTCGTCCTTTGCGCCGCGCACGGTCGCGCGGATCAGGTGCCTGGCCCCCTCGCCGTCGCGCGCGAGGATTTCGGTCATGCGCACGCAGCCGGCGGTGAGCGCAGCGGCGAACGCCGTCTCGTCGACGGCACCCGCCTGGCCATTCGCGAGAATGGCGCAGGTATCCGACGTGCTCGTGTCCGTGTCGACCGACAGCATGTTGAACGACACGTGGACCGCGTCGCGCAGCATCCGGTCGAGCGTCCCGGCGTCGAGCTTCGCGTCGGTGAAGATGTAGGCGAGCATCGTCGCCATGTTCGGCTCGATCATCCCGGACCCCTTCGCGACCCAGGTGATCGTCGCGTCGCCCACGCTGATCGACAGCGCCTTCGGGTGCGTGTCGGTCGTCATGATCCCCTCGGCGCCGACCAGCGGGTCGTCCTGGAGATCGGCCGACATGCCCGGCACGCCGCGCTCGATCTTCTCGATCGGCAGCGGCACGCCGATCACGCCCGTGGAGCTCACGAGCACCCTGTCCGCGGTCGTGCCGATCTCCTTCGCGGCGGCGGCGGCCATGCGCCGGGCCTTCTCGACCCCTTCCGCTCCCGTCGCGACGTTGCTGCACTTGCTGTTCGCGATGATCGCGCGCAGGACGCCGCCCCGGATGGTTTCGCGTCCGAGAATGACCGGCGCGCCAGGGAAGTGGTTGCGGGTGAAGACGGCGGCCGCGGCGGCGTCGACGTCGCTCACGAAGAGCGCCACATCGCGCGCCGAGGGTTTGAGGCCGACGTTGCGGCTGGCGCAGCGGAAGCCCCTTGGGAAGCGGGCCGTCGCATGGAACGGCTGGGTCGTGGAGTCAGACATGGAGCGATTAAAATAGAGTCACTCCCGGAGGTAACCAATGTTGATCCAGGGTTTCGCCGACGAATACGTCCGCTACCGCCAGCTCGGTGAGCGGGCCATCGCGCAGGTCTCGGATGACGTTCTCAACCACGTGCCCGTTGCCGACGGCAATTCGATCGCCATGATCGTGCGCCACGTCGGGGGCAATCTGGTCTCGCGGTTCACGGATTTTCTCACCTCGGACGGCGAGAAGCCCACGCGCGACCGCGACAACGAGTTCGCCGACGGCGTGTACCCGCGCGACGAAGTGGTCGCCGCATGGGCGCGCGGCTTCGACGTCGTCGCGCGCGAGGTGGGCGCGCTCACGGACGCGGATCTCACGCGGAGCGTCAGCATCCGCGGCGTGCCGCTCACGGTGCACGAGGCGCTCTGCCGCTCGATCGCCCACGTCGCGATGCACACCGGGCAGATCATTCTGCTCGCCAAGATCGGTGCCGGCGCGTCGTGGCAGACGCTCAGCATCCCGAGGGGCGGATCGTCGCAGTACAACGCCAATCCCACGCTCGAGAAGCCGGTCCGCCGGTGAGCGTTCTCATCGAAGCCGCCGTGGAGTCGCTCGACGATGCGCTCGCGGCGGTCGACGGCGGTGCCGACCGGCTCGAGCTCTGCGCGAATCTGCTCGACGGCGGCACCACGCCGAGCGAGGCGTTGATCGCCGAGGTCGTCGAGCGGGTGGCCATCCCCGTGTTCGTGATGATCCGTCCGCGCGGCGGCAATTTCGTCTACTCGACGACCGAGCTGGAGGACATGCGCCGTTCGATCGATCGCGCGCGCGAGCTCGACGTCGACGGCTTCGTGCTCGGAGTGCTGAACTCGTCGAATCGGATCGATTCGATTCGCACCCAGTCGCTCGTCGACACGGCGGGCGACCTGCCCGTGACGTTCCATCGCGCGTTCGACCGCGTTGTCGACCAGATCGACGCGCTCGACATGTTGATCGATCTCGGCATCTCGCGCGTCCTCACGTCGGGTGGAGCGCCGACGGCACCCGAGGGAATCGCCGCCCTGCGCGAACTCGTCGAGATCGCCGGCGACGACATCACGATCCTCGGCGGGGGTGGGGTGCGCTTTCAGAACGTTCTCGAGCTGGTCCAGGAGACAGGACTGACCGAGGTGCATGCGCGCTGCGAGTCGCAGGCGGAACGCATTCGCGCGATCCGCACCGCACTCGCCGACTGACGCGGCAGGCTACCGCGGCCAGGCGTTGTTGCTTCGATCGATGTCGGGGAGCGCGCGGCGCGGGTCCACTTCCACCCGCCGCACAGTCCTGCCGCCAGGCACGCGATAGGTGAATGCGTCGCCGAGATTCCACATCTCGATCGGCAACCTGATCTCCTGGGCGGTCCCGTCTTCGAAGGTCAGGGCGAGCGTCACCGGCATCGTCATGCTGCCTCGATTGGAGAGATGCACGCTCGATCCGCCCCCGGCGCGCGACACCGAATCGACCGCCTGGTCGAGCCGCGCCGTTGTGTACACCCAGTCGCGGAAGAACCAGTCGAGCTCCATGCCGGATTGATCGCGCATGAGCCGGAAGAAATCCGCCGGGGTGGGATGCTTGAACGCCCAGGCCTTGATGTATGTGCGGAACGCCGCGTCGAACCGCTCCCTGCCCAGCACCTCGTTGCGGAGCATCTGCATCATCAGCGCCGGCTTCTGGTAACCGCCCCAGAAGAGATCGCGAACTTCTACCGGCCGCGTGATGAGCGGCTGCTCACTGCCAGGCAACGCATGCTCCGCGTAGAGGTGCAGCGGATGCACCTCGATGGTGTCGCCGTATGGCGTGCCCTTGAAGTACTCGGCCGCGCCTCCGAGGTCGATGAAGGTGTTGAAGCCCTCGTCCATCCAGGGGTAGAGCCGCTCGTTCGAGCCGACGATCATCGGGAACCACTGGTGGCCGAACTCGTGGCTGATGACCCACTGCTGGTCCTCGCGGGCCGGGCTGTTCGGCGTGAAGGTGAGCATGGGGTACTCCATGCCTTCCACCGGCCCCTCGAAGGTCGTCGCGTGCGACCAGGGGTAGGGATACCACTGCTCGGAGAAGTGCTTGATCGCCGCCCGGGCCATGCGATTGACTTCAGGCCAGCGTCCGGCCGTTGGGCGATAGAGATCGTCGACGAGAATTCCGTTGTAGCCGCTCGCGTCCCAGCGCATGCCCGGGGCCGACGCGAACGCGAAGTCGCGCACGTTCCTGGCCGTGAAGTGCCAGGTCTTCGTGCTCCGGGTTGGCGCGGCCGAACGGCCGGCCTCCGCGGCGGTCACGATCGCGATCGTCGTGTCCGACCGCCGCGCCAGCGCCAGCCTCCGACGCTGCTCGGCGCTGAGCACCGCTTCGGGGTTGGTGAGATCGCCCGTCGCCGCGACGAGATGGTTGGCCGGCACGGTGATCGAGACGTCGAAGTCGCCGTACTCGAGATAGAACTCGCCGGCGCCGATGTACGGCTCGTGATTCCATCCGCGGACGTCGTCGAACACGGCGAGGCGAGGATACCATTGAGCGATCTCATATAGCTCGCCGTCGTGCCCCATGCGCCCGGCGCCCTGGGGCGGCACGGTGAAGTGCCAGGCCGCGCTGAGGTCGAGCGACGTCCCGGGCGCGAGCGGCGTATCCAGGTCAACGCGGAGCGTCGTGCCGAAGCGCGTGCGCTTCACCTCCTTGCCGGCGATCGTCATCGACTCGAGCCGCGGCGCGCTGTCGAACCCCTGGCACGAGAAGTCGAAGGACGTGCCGAGGAAGGAGAGCGGGGGTTGGTTGAGCTGATTGGTGATGCTCTGCGGTTCGCAGATGTTCTGCTCGACGAAGAGCCACAGGTAGTCGAGCGACTCGGGCGAGCGGTTCGTGTAGTGGATCGTCTCGCGTCCGCGCAGCTCGTTCTTCGCGGGATCGAGCGTCGCGATGATGCGGTAGTCGACCTTCTGCTGCCAATACTTGGGGCCGGGGCGTCCGGATCCGGTGCGATACTCGTTCGGGGCGGGGAGGTCGAGGCGCTGAAAGCGCGAGGTGTCGGAGATCTGCCGGCGCGCCTGCGCCGGGACGCCGATGCGCGCCGAGACGAGGAGGAGGGCCGAGAGCGCGATGTGGGTGCGAAGCATTGGCGACAGGGAGGGATCTCGGGAGGAGTGGCCGGGACGTGCGACGGCGCCGTGTGGTTCTGGGGCATCGTCGCTCTCGATCCTAGCCGGAGCGGGGCAGGCCGCCAGGGCACCTCCGCGATTTTCTCAGGCTGATACGGGCCGGGCCGCGCGAGGAATGACGACGGAGAGGCGTGCCGGAAAGCAGAAAGGGGCCCGCGTTGCGCGGGCCCCTTTCCGTGTCTCACGGCGGCGGAACCTACTTGCCGGCGTCGAGATCGTTCCAGTGCATGATCGCGTTGAAGCCCATCGCGAACGTGCCCTGCGTCTGCCAGCGCCAGAAGGGCCGCAGCGCGAACATCACGAGGTGGCCGTCGCCGATCTTCTCATCGACGAGCGTCGCGCGCGACGAGAGCAGGTCGCCGCGCTCGAGCGTGCCCGACAGCAGCATGTCCTCGGCCTTCGACGGGAACTGGATCACCACTCGCGTCGAGGAGTTCGGGTCGGCCGTCAGACCCGTAACGCTCGCCGGAGCCCCACCGCCGCCGAAGCCACCGAAGCCACCGGGGCCGCCGCCGCGTCCACCACGACCACCCTCGGAGCCGGCCTGCTGCGGCGCCATGTTGAAGTCGTTGCCGACGCTCGTCGCGACACCGTACGCCGTGCCCGTGCGATCCGGATCCCACGCCGAGAGCTTGAGCGGCGTGGCCATCGGAGTGACGTTCTGGCCATTGGCACCCGCGCGGCCACCGCGGCCGGCGGCGCCGGCATCGGCCACCGGCTGCGCGCCGGCGCCGGCGTTCAGCACCGGTCCCGAGTTGAAGTAGATCGGGACCTCATTGCGGTTGTAGCCGTACACCAGCGGCGACTTCATGTCGCTGATCACGCCGCGGAGGATCGTGCCGCGCGCGAACAATCCGTTCGCCGGCTCGACCTTCACGCCCGGTACGAGGTTCATCTCCGGGAGAATCTGCGATGTGTTGCCTTCGGTGATCACGGTGCCGCCCTTCTGGATGAAGGCGTACAGCGCCTTCATGCCGTCCGGCCCGAGCGCGCCGCGCACGTCGTCGGTCGAGTCGGGGAAGCCGAGCGACGGGAACTCCTTCGTGCTCTTGTACGGCACCGGGGCGCCGCCCTGAACCGGCGCGCCGACGCCGCTGCCGCCGTGCGGGTAGATGATCACGTCGAACTTCGAGCGGAGATCGCCCATCTTGGCCAGCGCGTTCTCGCCGAAGTAGCTGTACGGCACGCCGTACGTGTCGAGCGCCGCGCGAACCCAGCCTTCGTCCTGCGTGCGGGTCCAGCTGTGGATGTAGCCGATCCGCGGAATGTCGAGGTCGTGCGACTTCACCGTCGGGGCGGAAGCCACGGCGTAGCCCGTGAGGCCGAGCGACTTGAGCGACGCGTCGATCTGCGCGCGGTTCGCGTTGGCGATGATGATGGCGCCCGGCGCGAACGTGTGGCCGTCGGCGGTGAACGACTCCTCCGCCGCCGCCATCTTCACGCCCGCGTTCTTGAAGCGGAACGTCACCAGCGTGTTGTCGCTGTTGTTCTCGACGACGATGGTGCTGCCGTTGCCCGACACGCCGCCCGCGGCGACGACCGTCTTCGCCATCGGGATCGGCGTCATCGCGGCCTTGAGAATGCTCTTATCCGTGACTTCCTGCACCGTGATGTTCCGCATGAAGGGGAACGTCCAGCCGGTGTCGTCGTATGGCGACGGGTTCGCGGGCGAGAAGTTCTGCAGCGCGAAGTACATGTCGGCGATCGTGCGGAACGGCTGGTCGCCACGGATGATGTAGTCACCCGGGTTCACCTGCACGTTGCCGAACCTGGCCGCGGTCGTGGCGACGTGGAACTCGAGACCCTGCGTCTTGAGCTCATTGACCGCCTCGGCGGCGTTCTGGCGAGCGTGCTGGTTCGCCGGAATCACCCAGGCGGCGACGCTGCCTTCCTTCTTCGTGCCCTTTTCGATCGCGCGCTTGTTCTTGCGCCAGTAGTTGTCGAGGAACATCTCGCGGTCCTTCGCCGTGCGGCTGAGCGAGAACAGGATCGCGGACTCCTGGATGTTGGTGTTGGCGCGCGGGCTCCACATGATCGAGTCGAGCGGCGGATTCGGGCGGAACCACTCCTTGCTCGTCGTCGTCGGGCCCGGCTTCACGACGTAGTTCTGGCAGGCGCCGGAGCAGTAGCTCTGGACCTCGTAGAACCGGCCGATCGCGTTGTGCGTGTGCGCGATGAAGAACATGTAGTTCGGCACCCAGCCGTCGTAGAACCCGTAGGTCCACACGCCTGGCACGCCGCGCTTGGTCATCTCCATCACGTCGTTCTTCGCGTAGTACCACCACTCGTCGACGGTGATCGGATCGAGCGCGTCGTTGTACGGGCCCGTGCCGGTCGACGAATAGAGGTACGTCTGCGCCTCGTGCAGATCGTGCATGACGATCGGCGCCCACTCGTTCTGCACGCGCATCACGGCCTTGGTGAGCTCGAGGAACTGGCCCATGCCGTCGCGGTTGTTGTCGTGCTGGACGTACTTGCCCCAGTACATGAGCGACAGCGGACCACCCCCACGGCCGCCGGCCACGGGCGCGGAGCCGTGCTCCTTGTTCCACTTCTCGTTGAAGTAGTGGTTGTCGACGTACTTCTCGCGGCCGTCGACTTCCACGACCGGCGTGATGAACGTGATGACGTTGTTGCGAATGTTCTGAATGAAGGGCGTCTCGTCGACGACGAGGCGATAGGCGAGCTCCATCAGCATCTCGGGGCCGCCCGACTCCGGCGAGTGCATGCCGCTCGTGATGTAGTAGATCGGCTTGGCCGTCTTGATCAACTGCTGCGCCCGCGCCTCGCTCGTCTTGCGCGGATCGGTCAGCTCCTTGAGGTAGCCCTTGTAGGTATCGAGCTTGGCCAGCGTCGCCTCGTCGGCGATCGCGAGGAGGACGATGTCGCGCCCCTCCTCGGACTTTCCGATGGTCCAGTACTTCGCGCGCTTCGGCGCCGCGGTCGCGATGGCCTTCATGTAGCGGTGGATGTCCGCCGCGTGATCGAGCACGCCGGAATCACCGACGATGTGGCCGAGGAACTTGAGCGGCGTCGGCACCGTGGTGGAGGCCGGGAGGTGATCGACCAGCTCAGTGGAGATACGTGGGTCGGACAGCCGCTTCTTGATCAGCGCGGTGTACTCCGCGTCGATTTTCTGCGCCGCTTGTGCGATGGCGGCCGACACTGGAGCGACGGCACCGACGGCCGCGAGTGCCAAGCTCCATCGCGCGAGCGATGCTCTTGAACGGGACATACTGTTCCTGCCTGGGAAGGAGAGAGAACTGCGGGCTTGAACTACGTGCGGATATGTCTACGCAAAACGCGCGGAAAGTGCGAGTCGGGAGTTCACGTTTGTTGAACGGACAAACCGGCGCGCCCGCATAGTGTATCCACGCCGCCGCCAACTGACGGCCGACTGACCCCCGGCTGATGCTCCCCGCGACGAACTCGGCCCGCCCCTTGCCCTGCCTCCGCCCCGTGTCCGTACTGCCATTCCCATCGCCGGACTCGGCGGCCGACGCCCGCCGTGAACGGCGCGCGCGCCGATCCGGCCCCCGCCCCGCACGCGTCGAGATCGACCGCGCCTTCTGGCTCTGGGTCATCACCGGGCTGGTCTTTACCTGCCTCGTCGGCGTCGTCTACGCCCACTATCTCAAGCGGACCTACGGCTGGTCGCACGGCACGGCCTGGGAGCGCGTCCTGCTCGTCGATCTCCACACGCCACTGCCATACCTCCTCGACCGCTTCGTGCTCTTCCTCCCCTGGCTCGGTACGAACCTCACCATCCTGCCGGGGATCGCCGTCGCGTCCTACTTCCTCTGGAAGCGCAACCGGCGCGATCTCGTCGTGGTGCTGGTCGTCGCCGCGGCGGGCAACTACATCGTCAGCTTCCTGCTCAAGTACCCGCTCGACCGCCCTCGCCCCACGCTGTTCGAGGCGCGCGGTGAATACACCGGGCCCTCGTTCCCGAGCGGCCACGCGATGCTCGCCACCTCCGTGCTCTTCGTCGTCGCGTACCTCCTCAAGCGGGAGCGCGACTGGAACTGGCCCTACGTCGTAATCCTCGTCTTCGGACCGCTCACCGTCTATTCGCGCCTCTACCTCGGCGTCCACTGGCCGACCGACGTCATCGCGGGTGGCATCCTCGGCGTGCTCTGGCTGTTCGCCATGCTGCACGCCATGGATGCCCGCCGCGAGGAGCTCGTGAACTTCGGCCGCCGCGCGCGCGCCGGCGAAATTCCGTAGCGCTACTCGTCGCGGATTGCCACGAGCGGATCGACGCGCATCGCGCGGCGCGCCGGAATCAGACAGGCGAGCATCGCGATCACGAGAATCACGCTGCCGACCTCAGCGTATGTCGCCGGATCCGTCGGTGACACGCCGAACAGCAGCGTCCGGGTCACCTGCGCGAGAGCGAGCGCGCCCACGATTCCAGCCGCGATCCCCGCGACGGTGATCGTCATTCCCTGGCGCAGAACCAGTCGCACGATCCCCCCGGCGCTCGCGCCCAGTGCGACGCGGATGCCAATCTCACGTTGACGTTCGGTCACGAGATACGACAACACGCCGTACGTGCCGATCGCGGCGAGGAGCAGCGCCACACCGGCGAAAATACCGAGCAGCAGCGAAAGGAACCGCTGGCGGCTGACGGAGTCCGCGAACACGTCGTCCATGCCGCGGAGCTGCACGATCGGCAGGCCCGAATCCATCGTTCGCACGGCCTCGCGAATCGCCGGCGCAAGCACGTCGGTCGGGCGCGTCGATCGCACGACGACGTTGAACGAACCGGGAGCACCGCCGCCCAGCCGGGGCGCCTGATCGAAGTTGAAGTAGAGCTCCGTGCCGGCCTTCTGATCGAGGCCGCCCTGCTTCACGTCCTTCGCGACGCCGATGATGTTGAACCACGCCGTGTCCGATCCGGAGGGACGCAGGCGGCGGCCGACCGGATTCGCGTCGGCATAGAACCGCTTCGCCAACGCTTCGTTGATCACGACCACTCGCGGCCCGCCGATATCCGCGGTGGTGAAGCCGCGGCCTCGCAGAATCGGGATCTTCATCGCCTGGAAGTAGTCGACGCGCGCGTAGTTGTAGTAGTCGACGTTCTGGACGGGCAGGCCCGGTCCCCTCGGCACGCCCTCCAGGTCCGTGTCGTTCGCGTTGACCGGCCGGTTGGGCGGCAGCCCGGTCATCGCGGTCGCGGCTTCCACCCCGGGGATCGCGCGAAGCTTGTCGGTGAGGTCGGCGATGAACTGCACGCGCCGTTGCGCGTCGGCGTACGTGGTCGGATTGAGTACGATGCCGAACGTCGTGAGCCCGCGCGCGTCGAAGCCGGCGTCGACCGTCGTCAGGTTGCGGAAGCTTCGCAGCAACAGCCCCGCACCGACGACGAGCATCACGGCGAGCGCGATCTCGCCGACGACCAGACCCCTCCGAACGCGGTGGCGCGCCGCGCTCTGGGTGCTGCGCGTTCCCCCTTCGCGGATCGCGGTCGCGATCGTGCTGTCTCCCAGGTGGAGCAGGGGCGCGAGGCCGAAGATCATTGCGGTGGCGAGCGCGATCACCGACGTGAAGAGCAGCACCAGCGGATCGATCGCGATCTCCGTCGCGCGCGGAATGCTCTCGGGATTCGCCGCAAGCAGCGCCTTCAGCCCGATGCGCGCGAGCAGCAGCCCGAGCGTCGCGCCGAGCGCGGTGAGCACCATTCCTTCGGCGGTGAACTGTCGAAGAATCCGGCCGCGACCCGCGCCAAGCGCGGTGCGGATCGAGAATTCCTTGTGCCGGCTCTCGGCGCGCACGAGCAGCAGGTTCGCGACGTTGGCGCACGCGATCAGCAGCACGAGCACGACGGCGCCCTGAAGCACCCACAGCGCGCGCGCCACGTTGCCCACGACCTCCGAGCGCAGCGAGGCGATCTGGATGCGATGCGTCGAGTCATTGGGCACGTGCGTGCCGGGATTCATCGTTCCCCACTGGCGGAGCAGCGTCTCCATCTCCGCGTTGGCTTGCGCCTCCGTGATGCCCGGCTTCAGCCGGCCGACGAGATTGAGAAAGTGTGAACCCCGCGGCGTCCGATCCGACGGATCGAGCGTGATCGGCACCCACAGCTCGGCGCGATTGTCGTGCAGGTCGAGCCCTGGCGGCGCCACACCGACGACGCGGCGCTTTCTCCCCTGAATGTCGATCAGCTTGCCGACGATGTCCGGGTCGCCCCCGAAGGTGCGCTGCCAGAGTGCGTCGCCCAGAATGACCACGGGCTCCGCGTTGGGAAGATTCTGTTCGGGGTCGAAGCTCGAACCCAATGCGGGTCGGACGCCAAGCACGCTGAACATGTTCGCCGTGACGCCGAGCGCGTTGACGCGTTCCGGCCGCGTGCCTTCGCTGACGTTCATCGCGGTCTCGCGATAGGCGGCGATGTCGGTATACGACTTCGAGCGCTCGCGCAGCTCGAAGTACTCTGGCGGCGAGATCCAGAACTTGTCGAAGCCGAGCGTGGGGAACTGGCTCGTGATGAAGACGAGCCGCTCGGAGCCGGGATAGGGAAGGGGCTTGAGCGCCACCGCGTTGATGACGCTGAAGATCGCGCTCGTCGCGCCGATTCCGAGCGCGATCGTGAGAACGGCGATCGTCGCGAACACCGGCGACCGGCGAAGCTGGCGCAGCCCATAGCGCAGATCGCGGCCCGCGTTCTCGAGCACCATGCCCGGGCGCTCGTCGCGCACCTGTTCCTTGACCATTTCGACTCCTCCGATCTCGATGAGGGTGGAGCGTCGGGCGTCGTCGGGTGACGCGCCGGCTTTCACTTTTTCCGCGACGACCAGGTCGACGTAGGCCGCGAGCTCCTCGTCGAAGTCGCGATCCGCGGCCCGGCCGTCGGCCAGCGTGCGCATCGCGACGCCGAAACGCGAGAGGAGCGACATGTCACGTCGCCTCGAGCGCGAATGCCATCGCGACGGCGATGCGCTTCCAGTTGCCCGTCTCGACGTCGAGCTGGCGCCGTCCCGCCGTGGTCAGCGTGTAGTACTTGGCGCGCCGGTTGTTCTCGGACGGCCCCCAGCGCGACGTCAATCGACCTGCGGCTTCGAGCCGGTGCAGGGCGGGAAAGAGCGATCCCGGCCCGACGTCGAACGTCCCGCGGGTGATCTGCTCCACGCGGCGCGCGACGCCCAGGCCGTGCAGTTCCCCCAGTGCGAGCGCCTTCAGGATGAGGAGATCGAGGGTGCCCTGGAGCAGATTGGTCTGGCTGGGAGGCATGGTTCGTATCGGGTGTCGACAGGTCCGGGCGCTCGAAGATATCGAATGTCGATAGGAGCGCCTGGTCAGACAGCGGAAGCTCGAATTGGGTTGGAACCGGGCGGGGAGCCCGATGCGTGCACCATACGGGAGGCACACCATCCGCGTTTCGGTCGAGCGCGCCAGCGACGGAGGATGCAGTGGCGGACGGGGAAGGGAACACCATCTGGACGATCGGCCACTCGACCCATCCGGCCGACGAATTCGTGGCGCTGCTCGACGCGAACGGGATCGAGGCGGTGGTCGATGTCCGCCGGTTCCCGGGGTCGCGGCGGCTGCCGCAGTTCGGCAGCGACGCGCTCCGCGACGTTCTCGAGCACCACGGCATCGCCTACCGTTGGATCGAGGCGCTCGGAGGCCGTCGCCGGGCCAGCGCCGCGCCGTCGCCGTCGGCATGGCGACATCCGGCCTTCGCGGCGTACGCCGACTACGCTGAGAGCGAGGAGTTCGCCGAAGGCCTCTTCGAGCTGACGATGATCGCGTTCGGCATACGCACGGCGATCATGTGCGCCGAGGCGGTCTGGTGGCGCTGTCACCGCCGGATCATTTCCGACGTGCTGGTCTCGCTCGGCGTGCCCGTCGAGCACATCCTCGGCGCGGGGAAGGTCGAACCGCACGAGCTCGCGGCGCCGGCGCGCATCGTTCACGGACAGTTGTCCTACGCGCCGCCGGAGCCGTGAGGCTCGCGATCGTCCTTACGGCATCGTGAGCGACGCTACTTCTGCTTGTCGAACAGGTTCTGCGCGGCGTCCTGGTGCGCCTTGAACGCGGGGGCGACGGTCGTCACCAGCTTGCGGACCTCGGCGTTCTGCAGCGCCGGAAGAAGGGTCGTGTTGATGGCGTCGATGACCGCCTTGTGAAACGCGACTTCGTTCTCGAGATACGCCTTGTCGAAGGCCTTGCCCGAGAGTCCGTCGAGCTTCTTCATCGTCTCGGCGTGGCTCCGGGCCATCGCGAAATCCTTCGGCGGCGTTGGGGTGACGCCGAGCTTCCTCGCGAGATCGCGCCCCTGCTGGCGCACCATCTCGTGATCCCGCACGAACATCTTCGCGAGGTTGCGGACGTCCGCGGTCGTTCCCTTCTTCTCGGCGATCGCGCTCGTCTCCATGTCCCACGTGTTGGCGAGGTCGAAGATGGCGACGATCGTCGGGTCGTCGAGCTTCGCCTGGGCCCGGCTCGTCGCGGGGAATGAGAGGAGCACGGCGACCGCGGATGCCGTCAGGCCAACGATGCGAAGGGACGTCATGGTGCTCTCCTGGTGGGGCGTGGATCAGCGGTGCGCGAGGCGAAGGAATTCGTCGCGCGTTCTCGCGTCGTCGCGAAACGACCCTCGGAGGGCGCTCGTGAGCGTACGCGAATTCTGCTTCTCGACGCCGCGCATCATCATGCAGAGATGCTCGGCCTCGATGACGACGCCGACGCCGTCGGGCTGAAGCACCTCGTCGATGGCGTCGGCGATCTGTTCGGTGAGGCGTTCCTGGACCTGGAGGCGGCGCGCGAAGACGTCGACGATGCGCGGCAGCTTCGACAGGCCGACGATGCGGCCGTTCGGGATGTAGGCGACGTGGCACTTCCCGAAGAAGGGCAGCAGGTGATGCTCGCAGAGGCTGTACAGCTCGATGTCGCGGACGAGGACCATGCTGCGATGCGGCTCCTCGAAGATCGCGTCGCCGACGACGTCGGCGGGTGACTGCGCGTAGCCGGCGGTGAGGAAGGCCATGGCTCTGGCCACTCGCTCGGGGGTCTTCTGGAGTCCCTCGCGGTCCGGGTCGTCGCCGACGAGCGCGAGCTGTTCGGCGACGAGATCGGCATACCGCTCGAGCGAGGCGGTGGACACGCCGGCGGTGTGGTCGGAGGACGGGAGGTGGGCGAGCCGTTGGGCGCGGATCAGTTGCATGTGGCCACGATACGGAACCGCGGGCTAATTTGTCAAGTAATTACTTCGCTTATTTGCCATTTGCCGGATCGGGGCGTACGATTCGGCATGGCGCAATCGAACCTGAATGCCCGGTTCCTCGAGTCGACCCGTGGACGGATCGTCGATCTGCTGCGCCGCGCGAACCACACCGTGGACGAGCTGGCTTCGGCGCTCGACATCACCGACAACGCCGTCCGGCTGCATCTGGGGATGCTCGAGCGCGACGGCATCGTGCGGCCGCGTGGCGTGCGGCGGGAGGGGATGGTCGGCAAACCGGCGACGATCTACGAGATCGCACCACAGGCCGACCCGCTGTTCTCGAACGCTTATCTGCCTTTTCTCACGACCCTGCTCGGCGCGTTGGCCGACCGCATGTCGGTGCGCGATTTCCGCGCGTTCATGCGCGACATCGGCCGGCGGCTGGCCGGCGGCGTGGAACGGGGCGACGGCAATCTCGAGGCTCGTGCCGCGGTGGCATCGCGCGTCCTCGACGAGCTGGGCGGGCTCACGACCATCGAGACGGTGGAAGCCGGCGAGCGCGTCGCGATCCGCGGTTGCGGGTGCCCGTTGTCGGTCGCCGTGGCGCAGCGCGAGGAGGTGTGTATCGCCGTCCAGACGATGCTCGCGGAGATCGCCGGGACGCAGGTTCGAGAGCGGTGCGACCGTTCGGGCGATCGGCCGCGGTGCTGCTTCGAGCTGACGCCGACAGCGTGACCGAAAGCGAAAGCGGGTCCGGAGCGACTGCTCCGGACCCGCTTCGTTCACGTCGTGCGACGACTGTCGTCGACTACGGCGCGGTGGCGAGGGCGCGGATCGACCCGGCCAGCAGGCGCACCTTCGGCGCGTCGGACGACCCGTTCGCATCGCCTTCGACCGACTGCGCGAGCGTCGTGAGGTCGGCCTTGCGCTTGTCGGCGCTCGCCCCCTCGGCGCCGTTGAGAGCCTTGAGGATCGCGGCGCGACGGTCAGCGGAGAGGCCGTTGCTGCGCGCGAGCTGGTCGAGGTAGGCGCGCGAGAGCGAGAACGTCGCCGGCCAGGCGAAGTGCGGCTGGCCCTGCGTGTTCAGGTAGTCGAGCTTCACCGTCTTGGCCGCATCGATCTCGTTCTGCGTGATGAACGCGCTCGGCTGGAGCTCGAAGATGTCCAGGCCGCGGGCGATCTCGGAGCTCACGATCAGGCCGTTGTACCAGTACACGGACCACGAGCCGCCGGAGACGAGGCGTGAGCCGTCGATCGGGCCGCGGTCGAAGAAGGCGATCTCCTTCGCGTTGGCCGGGTCGGTCCAATCGAAGACCGAGATGCCGCCCTGGTACCAGCCCTGGACCATGACGTCGCGCCCCGGGATCGGGATGAGCGAGCCGTTGTGCGCGACGCAGTTCTCCTGGACCGTCTGCGCGGCGGGCATCTTGTAGTAGCCCTTCATGTCGAGACGGCCGTTCTGGAGCGTGAAGATGGCGTCCGCGCCCCACTGCATCTTGTCGCTCGCGCGGCAGCGCGGCTGCGAGCCGCCGCCCCATTCGTCGCTGAACAGGATCTTCGTCGCGTCGTTGCTGAAGGTCGCCGAGTGCCAGAACGAGAAGTTCGAGTCGGCGGCGGCGCCGATGCGGACCGGGTTGGCGGGATCGCGGATGTCGAGCAGCAGGCCATAGCCGCCGCACGCGCCGCCGGCGAGTCCGGCATATGGGTAGACCGTGATGTCATGGCACTGCGTCGGTCCCGAGCGCGGGCGCGGTGCGCCACCGGCACGTCCACGGCCGCCACCGACGGCCGCCGTTGCGCCGGCTGCCCCCGGCACGCCGCCGCGGGCGCCGCGGCTTGCGGCATCCGACGAGTCGCGCGCCGAGTTGGTCGGCGCGGCCGCGAGATCCTGGAAGATGCGCGGCTGGCTCACGCGCTCCGCGTTCTCCGGATGGGCCACCGGCACCTTGATGACTTCGATGCGGAACTGCGACGAGTTCGGATTGTTCTCCGGCGCGAGGTCGGAGCAGCCCGCGAGCTCGGCCTCGGGGCGCACGCCGGACGAGCCGGAGATGTAGACGTAGACGTTGTCAGCGTCGTTGGGCGGCACGAGCACGGTGTGCGTGTGCGAGCCACGGCAGGTCTGGACGTCCTTGATGTAGCGCGGCTTCGAGATGTCCGAGATGTCGAAGATGCGGATGCCGCGCACGCGGATCGCGCTCACGGCTTCGGGAACACCCTGTCCGCCGCAATCGCGGCGGCCGGTCTGCCCCTCGGCGGACACGAAGAGGAGATTCTTATAGACCGACACGTCGCTCTGCGACGCGGGGCAGTAGTACTCGGTCTTGAGGACCGGCTTGCGAGGATTGGAGATGTCCCAGACCTCGTAGCCGTTGTAGTTGCCCTGGATGACGTCGTTGCCCAGGAACGCGAGGTCGGAGTGGGTGACGCCGTTGAAGCGGCCCGGCGGCGGGCTGTTGGACACGAGCCGGAGGTTCCACGCCGTCTCGGCGGCCTTGTTGCGGATGACGCGACGCGACTGGCCGTCGATGACGACGGAGTCCGTCGTGCCGGCTGCGAGGCCGACGCGCGGATCGGGGCTCGGCGGCGCGGCGTTCATGGACGGCGTCGGCGCACTCGACGTGGCCATCGAGGTACACGCCGCGATGACCGAGACCGCCGCGAGCGACGCGGCGACGAGCGGTCCCCGGTTCGGGCTCTGGGGTTTGGGAGGCATTGGTGGGTCCTGGGTTGGGGGCGAAAAAAGAGGTCTCAGCTCACCGGTCTCAGGTCACTCGATCGCCCCGAGACCCGGGAGCCTTCATCTGATCGTGGCGAGCATCTTCTCCATGCGATCGATCTCGGTCGTCTGGTCGGCGTAGACGTCCTGTGAGAAGCGGAAGACCGTCTCGTCCTGCCGCGAGCCGTCGACCTTCTCGAGATCCTCGACCATCGAGATGGCGCCGAGGTGGTGGCGGATCATTGCCCGGAGAAAGAGCTTGTCGAACTGGGAGCCGCGCGCCGCGTCGAGCTCCTTGAGCTGTTCGTCGGTGAGCATGCCCGGCATCAACATGTCGTGGACCATGCCGCCCATGTTCATGCGCATGCCCTTGGCGTCGGCGGCCGGGACCTCCTGGCCCTTTTCGCGGAGCCAGTTCTGCATGAGCGCGATCTCGTCGCGCTGGGCGACGACGATGCGCTCGCAGAGACGCTGCACATCATCGCGCGCGCCGTGGCTCTGCGCCCAGCCGGCGATGAGCACGGCCTGGGCGTGGTGCGGAATCATCCCCTTCATGAACGCCACGTCGCCCTCGTTGACTTTCTCGAGGGTGGAGGTGCCTTGCGGCACGGCGCCGGTCGTTCCGGGCGATGGGGTCGTGACGGGGCGATTGCCCGCGCAGGCGGCTACGGACAGGGAGAGCAGGAGCCCGGTCACGCGTGGACGTCCGCGGAGTATCTTCATGCGTCGCTCGGATGCGGTCGTTCCGAGAGAACGTATCCGCCGAACGCGGCGTTGGAAAGCGCTCGACGCCTTGCGGCACGGCGGCGCCTGTTCACAAGATGTACGGTTCGCATCCGCACTCTTCCCGCTTCGCGCGCTTGCCGCGCATATCGCACATGAAGAAGCTGTCCCTGCTCACACTGCTCGCGTCGGCCGCCACGGCCGCTGCCGTGAACCCCGCTCCCGCCGCCGCGCAGGCGTCGCGTGCGGACCTCGCGCGCTGGGAGGCGCAGGCGAAGGGCATCACGATCGTCCGGGACGACTGGGGGATCGCCCACGTCCGCGGCAAGACCGACGCCGACGCGGTCTTCGGCATGATCTACGCGCAGGCCGAAGACGACTTCAATCGCGTCGAGACCAACTTCATCAACTCGCAGGGCCGCCTCGCCGAAGCGGAGGGGGAGAGCGCCATCTGGCGCGACCTGCGCATGAAGCTCTTCATCAATCCGGACTCCATCAAGGCGCGATACGCGGCAAGCCCCGCGTTTCTCAAGAAGCTGATGGTCGCCTGGGCCGACGGCCTGAACTTCTACCTCGCGAAGCATCCGGAGGTGAAGCCGCGCGTCATCACACGCTTCGAGCCGTGGATGGCGCTCACGTTCAGCGAGGGGAGCATCGGCGGCGACATCGAGAAGGTGAATCTCCAGCAACTCGCCGCCTTCTACGGCGACGCGTCGGCAACTCCGGCGCGGGGCGGCGACGATCGCTACGAGCAGCTCGACCGCGAGCCGCGCGGCTCCAACGGCATCGCCATCGCGCCGTCGAACACCGTCGGCAAGAAGCACGCGCTGCTCTGGATCAACCCGCACACGTCGTTCTTCTTCCGCTCCGAGCTCCAGATGACGAGCGACGAGGGGCTCAACGCCTACGGCGCGACGACGTGGGGGCAGTTCTTCATCTACCAGGGCTTCAACGAGAAGGCCGGCTGGATGCACACGACGTCGAACGCCGACGATCTCGACGAGTATGCGGAGACGGTCGTCCGCAAGGGCGACAAGTACTTCTACAAGTACGGCGCCGCCGAGCGCCCGATGCTCGCCGAGCGGATCACCGTGCCGTACAGGACGGCCGGCGGCATGGCGTCCAGGACGTTCACGATCTACCGCACGCACCACGGGCCGGTCGTGCGCAAGGACGGCGACAAGTGGATCGCCATCAAGATCATGCAGAAGCCGATCGAGGCGTTGATGCAGTCGTACACCCGGACCAAGGCGCACAACTACGCCGAGTTCCGCAAGACGATGGAGCTGCACACCAACTCGTCGAACAACACCATCTTCGCCGATGCCGAGGGGAACATCGCGTACTTCCACGCGAACTTCATCCCGAAGCGCAATCCGAAGTTCGACTGGACCAAGCCGGTCGACGGCAGCGACCCGGCGACTGAATGGCAGGGTCTCCTCTCGCCGGAAGAGAGCCCGCACCTCCTCAACCCCGCGAGCGGCTGGCTGTACAACACGAACAACTGGCCGTGGTCCGCGGCCGGGCCGAGCAGCCCCAAGCCGTCGGACTACCCGAAGTACGTCGAGAACGGAAGCGAGAACGCGCGCGGCCTGCACGCGATTCGCATTCTCACGAACAAGAAGGACTTCACGCTCGACGAGCTCGTGAAGCAGGGCTACGACAGCTACATGCCCGCCTTCGAGACGCTGATCCCGCCGCTGCTCGCCGCGTATGACGCGCTGCCGGCGTCCGACCCGATGAAGGCGAAGCTCGCCGATCAGATCGCGGTCCTGCGCCCGTGGGACTACCGCTGGGGGCTCAACTCGGTCGCGACGTCGCTCGGCGTCTTTTATGGCGACGAGTTCAATCGCCGCGCGTCCGGCCGCGGCCGCCGCGGCGGCACCGCACAGCGCGACGACTCGCCGGCGACCAAGCTCGCCGCGCTCGCGGCGGCGTCGGACAAGCTGGCCGCGGATTTCGGCAAGTGGAACACGCCGTGGGGCGAGATCAACCGCTACCAGCGGCTCAACGACGACATCACACCGTCGTTCGACGACGCCGCGCCGAGCATCCCGGTGATGTTCGCGTCGGCCACGTGGGGCTCGCTGGCGTCGTTCGGCGCGCGCGCCTACCCGAACACCAAGAAGTGGTACGGCACGAGCGGGAACAGCTTCATCGCGGCGGTGGAGTTCGGCGACAGCGTTCGCGCGCGCGCCGTCACGGCCGGCGGCGAGAGCGGCGATCCGAAGTCGAAGCACTTCAACGACCAGGCGGAGCGCTACGCGACGGGCAATCTGCGGCCGGTGTATTTCTATCCCAACCAGCTCGTCGGCCACACCGAGCGGACGTACCACCCGGGCAACTGAACGTGCGGCCGCGCGTCACGTGTCTCATGCTCTCGAGCGTCGACGGCAGCGTACAGACGCGCCGTTGGCGCCCGAAGCTCGACGGCGCGGCGATCTTCGAGCGGCTGCACGACGGGATGGAAGGCGACGCGTGGCTCGTCGGGCGCACGACGGGCGAGGAGTTCGCCAGGCGTGACGGGGAGTACCCCGAGTATTCCGGGCCGCCCATCCCGCGCGAGGATTGGTTCGCGATCGACAAGTCCGACGCGTGGGGAGTCGTCCTCGACGCCCACGGCAAGATCGCGTGGGGGATGTCGGACATCGGGGGCGATCCCATCGTCGTTGCGCTGACCAGGCGCGTGCCCGATCGCCACCTCGCCGGGCTGCGCGCGGACCGGGTCTCGTACATCTTCGCCGGCGACGGCGAACTCGATCTCGCCGCCGTGCTCGAAACGCTCAACGCCCGGCTCGGCGTTGAGCGTTTGCTCATGGAGGGGGGCGGCAGCGCGAACGGTGCGATGCTGCGCGCCGGCCTGATCGACGAGCTCCATCTCGTCGTCTGTCCGACCGTGGACGGCGCACGCAGCTCGCCGCGCGTGTTCGACGTCGATGGCGCGGAAGCCGAGCCGCTTTCGATCGGAGACATGACGCTCGAGGAGACGAAAGTTCTGGATGGCGGCTGCGTGTTGCTGCGTTACCGCATCAGCGCCTTCTGAGTAGGCGTGCGGCTCGGGACGGGATTCGATACGTTTCCTCCCTAATCTCGGAGAACCCATGACCGTCCGTTCGTCTTCCGCCCTGAGCGCGCTCGCCGGCGTCCTGCTGGCCGCCCCGCTCGCCGCGCAGCAGGCGCCTCGCTACCCGGAGCGCGCCGTTCGCCGCGACATCCCGATGACCAACGCGATCCGCCGCGCCTTCGCCGCCGGGACGCGCGACTCCACCGGGCGCCCGGGGCGCAACTACGCGCAACTGCGCAACGACTATACGATCAACGTCCGTCTCGACCCGGCCACGCAGCGCCTCACCGGACGGGAGACGATCGTCATTCACAACAACACCGCCGATTCGCTCACGTCGATCGTGATGCGGCTCGACATGAATCACTTCCGGTTCGGCGTGCCGCGCGCCGCGCCGTGGGTGCCGTCCGAGGAAACCGACGGCATGCTCATCACGCGCATGGCGGTGAACGGCCAGCCCGTGAATCTCGCGCCCGCGGCACCGGCCGGCGGCGGCCGCGGAGGCCGTCCGGCGCGCACCGAGAACTCGGCGTCCGGACTCACGAGCACCCGCGCGACGATCGACCTCCTCAGGCCGATTCCCGCAAAGGGGCAGGCGACGCTGGAGGTCGAGTGGAACCACAAGGTCCCGGGAGCGCCGGGACGGTTCAACCACCGCATGTCGCAGCGCTGGGCCGACACGCTGTTCCAGCCCACCCAGTGGTACCCACGCGTCGCCATGTACGACGATCTCCGCGGCTGGGATCCGGAGCTCTACCTCGGCCCATCCGAGTTCTACAACAACTTCGGGCGGTTCGACGTGAGCATCGACGTGCCTGGCGGGTGGATCGTCGGTGGCACGGGCGTGCTGCAGAACCCGCAGCAGGTGCTCACCCCGGCGGCGCGCGAACGCCTCACCCACGTGCTCGCGTCGGACAACAACACGATGATCGTGACGCCGCAGGAGGTCGGGCCGGGGCAGGCGACCGCGCCTGGCGACCGGCTCGTCTGGCGCTTCGTCGCCGACACGGTGAACGACTTCGCGTGGGTCACGGCGAAGAAGCTCGTGTGGGAAGCCACGCGCGCCACGATTCCCGGCAAAGGCCCGATCCCGATCAACATGTACTATCAGCCGGGCGACGCGAACCTCTACGAGAACGCCGGACCGATCGCGCGCCACGCCCTCGAGTTCTACTCGAAGCTCTGGTTCCCGTATTCCTTCCCGCAGCTCACGCTGCAGGATGGCCCGAGTGCGGGCATGGAGTATCCCATGGTGATCAACTCCAACCAGGGCGCCGCCGACCACGAGGCGTTCCATCAGTGGGCGCCGATGACCGTCGGCAACAACGAGACGTGGTACGGCTGGATGGACGAGGGCTTCAACCAGTACTCGAACATCCTCTCGGCCGCCGACCGCCAGGGCGTCGCCGCGAATCTCGACCGCCGCGGTCAGTCCTATGGCGCGACGAGCGGCGAAGAGGCCGAGCCGCCGATGATGTGGAACGCGAACTACGCGGGCCCGGCGTTCTACGGTTTCGTGACCTACAATAAGACGCCGCTCATGCTGTCCATGCTGGGCGGCATCGTCGGCGACTCCGCGGTGCAGAAGGCCAATTCGGAATTCGGGAAGGCCTGGCTGTTCAAGCACCCGTCGCCGTGGGACTACATGTTCTTCATGAACAACGCCCTCAAGCGCGACCTCGGCTGGTTCTGGTATTACTGGCTCTTCACCACCGAGCGGGTCGACGGCTCGATCGAGAGCGTCAAGACGAGCGGCGCGACGACGACGGTCGTCGTGCGGCAGGACGGGCAGATGCCGTCGCCGGTCGTGCTGAAGGTGACCTTCGCGCCGACGGGACCGGCGATCAAGCCGATGTCGAACGCGCGGATGGTCGACGATCGCACGGCCATCGTGACGTGGCCGGTCGACGTGTGGTTCGCCGGAAGCCGCACCTTCAACGCAACGCTGAACTTCGGCGGGCGCGCCATCGAGAAGGTGCTGCTCGACCCCGGCTGCCGGTTCCCGGACAAGGACCCGAGCGACAACATGTGGCCGCGCTCGCCGCTCAACGGCGAATCGCCCGCCGGACGGCAGGGGATCGGGGCGAACGCGTCGTCCTGCTCCTGAGGCACTGACGCGCGCGCGGGTGTACTCTTCGGCATGAATCGGCGCGACTTCCTCGGCGGACTCGGCGGCGCGGCCGGCGCACTGGCGCTCGGCCCCGCCGCCAGGCTGCTCGCGCAGCCGGCGAAGCGCGCCTCCGCGGAGTTCACCTTCGCCCGGCTTCGCTACGAGTCGGGCGATTGGGATTACAACCCGAAGGTCTGCTCGAACGTGCTCGACGCCGTCGTGCAGTACACCTCGATTCCGGTTCGCCAGGACGAGGTCGTCGTCACGCTCGATTCGCCCGATCTCGCGACCTTCCCGTTTCTGTTCATGACGGGGCACAAGCTCGTGCGCTTCAGCGAGAAGGAGCGGCAGGGCCTGGTGCGCTTCGTCGACAACGGCGGGCTGCTCTTTGCCGACGATTGCAATCACGACGTGAACGGTCTCTTCGCCAAGTCCTTCGAGGCGGAGATGACGCGTGCCTTCGGTGCGGGCACGTTGCGCAAGCTGCCGAACGATCATCGGGTGTATCGCAGCTTCTTCAAGTTCGATGGGCCTCCACAAACCACGCACGAACTCAACGGGTGGGGCGACAACGTCGTTCACGGGTATCTGCGCGGCATCGATCGGCGCGGACGGATGGGCGTGGTCTATGCGAACCAGGACTATGGTTGCGAATGGGACTACGCCTGGCAGAACAAGCGCTTCCGCACGAAGGACAACACCAAGTTCGCGGTGAATCTGGTCGTTTACGCGATGACCTGACCGGGCCGCGCGGCGCTTCCGTGCGCGCCCTGCTTCGGCGCTCGGCGTATCACGTGACGCTCGCATAGCCCATGTTCGACTGGCTCAACGGACACAAGGCCTGGCTCGTCGGGCTCGCGGTCGTCTCGGCGATCACGCTCGCCGCCAGCGCGCTGCTCATCCCCTGGTTCGTCGCGCGCCTCCCGGCCGACTACTTCGCGCGGGAGAGCCATCCGACGCCGTGGGCCGACCGCCATCCGATCGCCCGCATCGCGCTCCTCGTCCTCAAGAATGTCGTCGGACTCGTTCTCGTCGTCCTCGGCATTCTCATGCTCGTGCTCCCAGGGCAGGGGATACTCACGATCATCGCGGGCACGATGCTCGTCGATTTTCCCGGACGCCACGCATTCGTGCAGTGGATCGTCCGCCGGCCTCCGGTGATGAAGGCGCTGAACTGGGTGCGCCGTCGAGCCAAACGTCCGGAATTCGAGCCGGTCGAGGGCTGAATCAATCGTCGAGGAGGTCGCGACGGGGCGGCGTCCAGTCCGTGAGATTCGGTGGACACGTCTCCGCGTAGCGATCCTCGATCCGCATCGCCGAGAAGTTGCCGCGCGTCGCGCTTCCGAAGCGAAGGTCCGCGATCACCCCGGCCTCGATGGCTGGCGCCCGGCCGAACTGTAACCACGCGCGAACGGCGCAGTTCTCGCGCGCGGTTTGCCGCAACTGTCCGATCGATTGACGCGCGACGGGCGTCCAGTCGAGCGACGAATCGCGGCCGCAGGTGCGCGACGCGGTGGACGGCAACGCGACCGTTGCGCGCGACACCGTCATCACGGAATCGTCATCGCGCGTCAAACGCATCGCTTCCCAGCAGAGCGGATTAGCCGGTCGTGGGTTGAGGACGAGATCGATCGTGCGCGCCGCCGCGGCGGGATCGGCGCTGTTGATCCGATCGGTCGCGGCCGATCGCAACCCGAACGACAGTACGACGAAGCACGCCGCGGCGGCGAGCGAAGCGAGGGCGCGTTGGCGTTCGTGGAGCGGGCGAAACGCGAGAGTCGCGGCGGTAGCCACCACAGCGAGCGCCACGACCGCAGGCCAGGCGAACATTCCAATCGCCGCGCCTACGAACGGCAGGACGACGAGCAGGGCCGCGAGCATCCAGCGCCCCCGGGAGTTCCGCGTGTTCGACACCGCCGCCACGCCGAGCAGCGTCCAGAGCCACGGCTCGAGAATGTAGATCGCGTCGCCGTAGAACCAGCGGTTCGACACCGGAAAGAACGGGTGCACACCGTAGCTGTTCCACGCGTCCGCCACGAGGTGCGACGCGAGCGCCGTCGTCACGAGGAGCCAGAACGGCCGGGTGGCGCCGCCGATCGCACGACGTATCGAAGGCAATCGGGTGACGATGCCGATGAGCGCCGCGATGCCGACGAGCCCCACGATCGTGTGAGTATGCCCACGATGGTGCAGCAGATAGCCGAGGGGCGGCGGCGTGATCCGCGTGTAGAGGAGGTCCGCGTCCGGCAGATTCGCCGCGAGGATTCCGGTGATGAAGAACGCCCGGCGCTGCGCCGGCGACGCGTCGGTGGGAACCGTCGCGCCCGCGAGCGCAGCACCGATCAACGAATGAGTGAGATTCTCCACGGGGGTCCCGATAACGGAAGCGCCGCGGGGATCCGCGGCGCTTCACGATGTTCAGAGATGTCGAACGGTTCAGTCGAACGCCGCGCCGACCATCATCTTGCGGATGAGGATGTACGGCGAGCCGTGCGAGATCGAGTTGGTCTGCGTCGGCTGTCCCTTGGCGTCGCCGCCGGTCCCGAACTTCATGTACTCCTTCGGGCCCGTCATGCCGTCGAGGTTGCCCCAGAAGTCGGTCGTGATCGCGTTGTAGGTCACGTCCGTCACCTGGCGGGTGATCTTGCCGTTCTTGATCTCCCAGAAGATGTGGCCGCCGAACTGGCCGTTGTACCGCTGCTGGTCGATCGAGTACGAGCCGCGGCCGTCGATCAGAACGCCGTCCTTCACGTCGGCGATGAGTTCTTCCTTCGACGGCGAGTTGGCCGGTCCGGGCTCGAGGTGCACGTTCGGCATGCGCAGGAACGGATAGTCGCGCCACGAATTCGCGAACGTGCATCCGCGGCTGAACTTTTCGCCGAGGAGATGCGCCGTCTCGCGGTTCGTCTGCAGGCCGACGAGGATGCCGTCGCGGACGATCGGGAACTTCTGCGCCTTCACACCGTCGTCGTCGTAGGCGTACGAGCCCAGGCCGTTGTCGGTCTTGTCGGCCGTGATGTTCATGAGCTTGGAGCCGTACTTGAGCTTCCCGACGTCGGAGAGCTTGACGAAGCTCGTGCCGGCGTAGTTCGCCTCGTAGCCGACGATGCGGTCGATCTCGGTGGCGTGCGCGACGATCTCGTGGATCGTGAGCATCGCGTGCGACGGCGAGAGGACGAGGTCGCGCAGTCCGCTCGAGCCGAGCGGCTTCGCGGTACACATCTCGACGGCGTCGGTCGCGACCTTCTCGGCCTGATCGAGAAAGTCCGTCTGTTCGGCGATCTCCCAGCCGCCCATCGCCGCGACGCCGGGATACTGCCGCGTACGCGTCACGTCGCCGACCTTCGCGGTGACCGTGAGGTTGGGGGTCGTGGTGTAGAGCTCCTGCTCGATGTACGAGCCATTGCTCGACGCGAAGTAGCGCCACTCGTAACCGTGGTTCGCCGACACGTTCACGGCGGTCACGCCGGCCACGCCTTTCGCCTTGTCGACGATGGCCTGGGCCCACGCCTGCTTGTCCGTCTCCGAGACGGTGAGCGGCGCCCTGGTCATCGGCGTCACGTAGTTCGTGACGTAGGTCGGCACTTCGGCGAGCTGCAGGTTCGCTCGCTTGGCGATGGCGCTGGCCTTCGCGACTTCGACCGCGACGCGCGTGACCCGCTTGATCTCGTCTTCGGTGACGATCGGGCTCGACGCGAAGCCCCACACGCCGCTGTGGATCACGCGGACGCCGAATCCGCCGACGTCGCGCGTCGCGTCGGACGGGATCTCCCGAAGCTGTGCGCCCCGGCCGCCGCGTCCACCGAAGCCGCCGCCGCCACCACCGCCGCCTCGGCCGCCGCCGCCCCCACCTCCGCGTCCGCCGCCACGACCACCACCGGCGGCGTTGTAGTTGACCGTCGCACCGGGCAGACTCGCCGTCATGGTGAAACGAATGTCGGCGTAGCTCGTGCCGGCCAGCTTCGCTTCCGCGAGCGCGATGTCGGCGAGCCCCTTGAACTTCGACTCCAGCACGCGGCCGCTGGGCGACGTGGCGATCAGGTCCGCCATCAGGTCGCGCTGATAGAGCGCCGACATCGCGGCGGTCGCGCCGACCGTCTTCAGGAAATTTCTGCGTGACGTCATGGGTGTGTGCTCTGTGGTGGTCAGACCGCTGGGGAGATCGACGTCATGTAGAACTCTTCGATGCGCACCGGCGGCACGAGCGCCGCATTGCCGGCGCCGAACGCCTCACCGGTCTCCATCGGAACCGGCTTGCCGACGAGCGAGAGATTCGCGTAGCCGACGATCGGCGACATGTTCCACCGGAAGTTCTGCACCGGCCCCACGATCTCGCCGTTCTCGATGAGAAAGAGACCGTCGCGCGTCATGCCGGTGTTCAGCAGCGGCTGCTCCTGCGACGGCACGCCGCGGATATACCAGAACTGCGTGACCAGCAAGCCGCGGCGCGTCTGCTTGATCATGTCCTCGATCGACAGATCCGAGCCTTCCATCACGAGCGTCTGATTGGTGCTCGCGCCCTGATTGGGCCCGAACGCCTTGAGCACGCCGTTCTCGACCCAGGTCACGGGGCGCGCGGGCTTGAGGTCGTTCATCATCGTCGACTGGCTGAGCTGCTTGTTGCCCACGTCGCTGCGCAGCGTGAAGAGATCGCTGAACAGCTTGTCGCCGATCTTCTTTCCGACCATGTACGACGCGGGCGATCCGGGGCCGGCGCCGAACAGGCCACCACCGCCACCCCCACCGCCACCGCCGCCGCCCCCAGCGCCAGCAGGCGGCGCACCGGCCGGCGGACCACCAGCGCCGGCGCGAGGTGCCGCACCGCCGCCCGTCGGGGGAACCGGAGCGTCGGGAGCCTCGCCGCCGCCGCCGCCGCCGCCACCGTTCGGGTTGAAGATGCCCAGCAGCAGCGACAGGAAGCGCGCGTTCGCGCGCGGCTCGAGAATGACGGTGTAGCGGCCCGGCTCGATCGCCTTCGCGTTGCGGCTCTTGAGCGCCTTGTTCGCGGCGACCGCCGTCAACGCCTTCGCGTCGACGTTTTTGAGATCTTTGACGCCCGTCGTGCCGGCCCACCCGGAGCCGCTGCCGTCGGCCATCCGACAGGTGAGCGAGAAGCCCATGTCGGCCGAGCGATAGTAGGCGAACAGGCCCTTGGAGTTGGCCGTGCAGTTGGTGACGTCGTTCTTCGGAATGAAGCCCGCGCCGAGCACGCCCATCTTCTCGGCGAGATCGATGCTGTCCTTCACCATGCGCCCGCGATCCGCCGGCCCGTAGTTGATCACGCTCGGCAGCGCGCCATCGACCGGGATGTACTCCTGAGGGCCAAGCAGCGCCGGGAGATTCGGATTGTCGTTCGCCTTGCGCGCTTCGGCGATGGCTTCGTCGATCATCTTCTGGAAGCCGGCGTCGCTGAAATCGCGCGTGGTGGCATCGCCCTGCTTCTGGCCGATACGCACGGTCGCCGTCATCTGGCGATCGTACTGGACGAGGTTCGTGGTGATCGACGAGTTGGCCCAACGTGTGCCGGACCGCTCGCCGCCGGTGAGGTTCACTTCGATCGAATCGACCGACTTGGCCATGCCGATGACTTTGTCGGTGAGCGCTTTGGCTTCTTCGCGGGTATACATAGGGGGCCGATGCTATGAAGGGCGCGGGTGAGTGTCAAGAGAACTTACGCATTGGCGAAGCGGCTCGCTGGTCGTGCTACGCGAGCCCGCGCCGGCGGCGCAACCACCATTCGCCGGCCAACGCCAACGTGAATGGCAGGATCCACCACGGAGACCGCATCGGGCGCCACGTGATCGCCCGCGGCGCGGGACGGACGACAGCGGCGATCTGCCTGGGCAGGTCGCCGAGGCGCGACGCCGAGATCGTGTCGCCACCGCTCGCGAGCGCGTTCCGTGCGACCTGGTCGTCGTCGAGCGACGGACGTGCGACTCGCGGAAGCACGACGAGCGGCACGTCGTTCGTCGCGTCGTTCGTCGCGAACGCGACGCGATAGACGCCCGGGGTGCGCGGCGCACGGAGTGTCGCCGTCACCTCGCCGCGGCCGGCGGGCCACATGCGGACGGACTGGCGCGCGGAGGTCGAGTCACTCGACGCGACCAGCGACGCACGGAGCGCGCTTGCATCGACGCGCGAAGATCCCGCGGCGAGCGACACATCGCGAAGCGTCGCGGCGATCGTGACACGTTCTCCCGCCGCGGCGACCGCGGGAGTCACAGACGGCGCGATGGCCGCGAGGGCCGCGCTCGCGGCATCGGCGATCAGCGTCTGCCACGCTCGATCGAACGACGCGTCCGGCCGATCGCGGTACCGCCATGCGTCCAGTAGGCCGCTCACCACGAGCGTCCCCGCGCCGACCGATTCGCGCCAGACGATCGGCCTCGAGCCGCCGACGATCACTTCGGCCGTTGCAGGCAGCGTCGCAGGCTCGGCGAACGAAGCACCGATCATCGCGAGCGAATCGTGGCCCTGTACGGCCAGCGGCGACGGTCGCGCCGCGGTCGACGCCACCCAACGGCCCACGCCCGCGAGGCGGTCGTGGGCGCCGGCGGTCGCTTCGTCTAGCAGGAGCACCACGCTCGCGCCGCGCCGTCGCATGAAGGTCTCGAGTCCGGCGGCGTCGGCCGCCGACAAGCTCTGTGCGGCGCCGACGACGACGGCGTCGAATGCGGACAATCCCGCGAGATCGTCCAGGCGCATCGGCGGACGCCCCGCGTCGGTCGTGATGCCGCGCGACGTCACGACGCGACTGGTCACGACGAACCGCGGATCGCGCTCCACGGCACGCCGCACGAACGTCGACATCCACGAGGGCCGAGGATCGTAGAAGAGCACGGACCAGCGGCGATCGCGCACGTCGACGGCGAGATCGGCCGCAGCCGAGCGAGCGGCGGACTCGTCATCGTCGAGCGAGGCGGTGACTCGCAACGGCGCGACGGCAGCCGTCGTCGGTACATAAGCGAGCGTGGTCTCGATCGACGCGTCGTCGCTCTCCACCGGCGCGGTCGCGCGTGCAAGGATTAGCTCGCCGGACCGCAGCGCCAGCGCCAGGTGCCGGCCTTTCGCATGCGTGACCCGCGTGGCGACGACGATCGGCACGCGCGACGCGACCGACGCGCTGTGCGGCGCCTCCACCGACGTGATGCGCACGCGGCTCTCCTCGGGCGACGGACGAACGACGAACACGGGTCCGGACGCCCCGATCGGATCGCGTGGCACGTCGCCCGCGACGACTGTCGCCGCCGCGCCCGCGAACGGGCCGCGTACGACCGAGAATTGCTTCGCCAGGGCTCGGGCCACGTCGTCCGCCAGGCGCCCGTCGCGCGCGCTGTCGGCGAGAACGACGACGTCCGGCTTCGTCGTCCGCGCCGTCGTGACGGCCGGATCGACGATCGCGGCGACGGCGATCGCGACGGCGATGGCGCGAAGTGCGACGCGGAGTAGCCGATCGGCGATCACGGCGTCCGCCCTGAGAGTGCATCGCGCAGCGCGCCGCGCATGCGCGCGAGTGCGGGGTCGGTGTCCTTTCGCGGTGCGGCGGGCAATCCGGCGCGCAACACGGAGCCCAGCGCGGTAGCGGCGCTGTCGAGCATCGGGCGCACCGCGTCCGTGCGGCCGCGGCCCAGCGCGGCCGACGCGTCGCTGAGCTGGCGCGCGATCTCCTGGAGCGGCCGACTCGACGCATTCACCCGAAGCACGCGCTCGCCGAGGATCGCGAGTCGAGCCGCCTCCTCGCGGCTGGGGCTCCTCACGGCGGCCAGCGACACGACGTCGGCGAGAGCGGCGCGCAGTGCGTCGATCGATTCGTTCGCTTCCGGCACGGGGATGGGATTCAGGTCGCGTGCGGCGTCGGTCAACGTCCCTGTCAGGCGACGCGTGAGATCCAGTCGCTCACGGGTCGTCAACGCCCGCAGCAGGATCCGGCTATGCGAGAATGCACTTTCGAGATTCGTGAGCGCCGTGCGTTCGTGGGGCAGAGCGGCGTCGACCCCCGCCGTGGTGAGCGAGGCAGCGGCGAGGCTCATCGCGCGGATCGCACGCAGCAGCGCGATGTGTCCAGCGTTCGCGTTACGCCCGGCCAGGATGTCCGCTTCGCCCTCCGCTTCGGCTTCCTCGTTCAACTCGGTGAGACTGGCCGACGCATCCGGAGCATCCGCCAACTCCCCGCCCAGCATGAAAACGAACTCCGCGCGGACCTTCCGCTGCTCGGCGGCGAGCTCCTGCGCCTCGTTCGCGTACGCCTCGGCCGACATCGATGCTCGCCGCGCGAGCAGTCGCTCCGTCTTGAGGATCACCATCTGCTGGCTGACGGCGTAGCGATCCTGCTCGGGGTCCGTCGCGAACCCGGGCGCGGCGACGCCGCCCGGCGCGACCACTTCGGCGATGAAGGCGTCCGATTCGACCGGTTCGCGCCCCGGACGCGCATCGGCGGCAATCGCACGGTAGACCACCAGGTCGCCCGGACCCAGCTCGAGCGAGTCCAACTTCCAGGTGGCCCGCGCGGTCCAGGCGAGTGGCGTCGCGCGCGAAACGCGAATCGGGACCTCGCCTTCGGCGAAGGTGAATCGCTCGCCCGATCCCGACACTTTCGTGTAGTGGAGGCGCAGCGAGGTAAGGCCGATGTCGTCGCCCGCTTCGATCGCGATGTCGAGCGTGCGCTTGCCGTCGGGGAGACGAAGATCGTGACCGGGCGTGGCGATTCGCACCCTGGGAGGCGCGTCCGGTATCACCGTCACGCCGATCAGCCGGCGCCGACCGCTCGCCGATCCGCGCCGCGGCTCGAGCGCGACGTAGCCGTCGGCCTCCGCGGTCAGTGTCGTCACGAACTCGGTGGTCGACGACCTCAGCGTGTCGTGCCGGTCGAGTGTTTCGACGGCGAGCGAGGTCGCGCGAGCGCGCACGACCAACCGGAGCTGACTGCCGGCGAGCGCCTCGATGCGTGCCGGATCGCGGAGCGTTTGCGGTGAGCGTGAGGTATAACCCGGCGGCACGATCACGACGTCGACGCCATCGACGCTCGGTTCGGCGCCCTGAGAGTCGCCCAGCGGCCCGCCGCCGCCGCCGGTCACCGGTGTTCCCGCGCGAGTGACGGCGAAGAGCCACAGCGCGAGCGTCGCCGCGAAGGCGACCGCGACCTGCCTCGTTGGAACGAGCACCCGCGGGTCGAGCGTCGATGCCAGCTCGGCGGCGCGTCGCACGACGAGCGCGGGGATGTAGCCCGTGGCATCCCCTCGCGCCGTGAGCTCGTGTGCGGTGAGGATGACGTTGCGACTTTCCGGAGCGCGTCGTTCCACGAAGAGCGCCGCCGACTCGTCGCGCGTTCGCCGGAACGCGACGCTGAGTGCGCCGCCCGCGACCGCCAACGTGCCGCCCAGCAATGCGGCGCCCGCGGGCGAATGAGGCCAACCCACAAGGACGACGATGGCCGCCACGGCGAGACCGGCCGCGACACCCCCGCCGACGGCCCGAATCGTCCGCCGTCGAGCGATCCGGCCGAGCAGCGTCTCCAGCCTCGCGACGTCAGGCGGCACGTTCGTGCACCTCGACCTCGGCCGGCTGAGCGGCCGTCATCCGGCGACGCATCTGCCACTCGACGACCAGCAGCGCCAGCGCGACGAGCCAGAGCCATCGCGCGTCCGACGGACCGTCGTCATCGGATGGGCGGAATCGCGCGTTCCCCGCGCTGGCCGGCGCGCGATTCCATGCCGAGAGCTCGCTCTCGCCCACGTGGCGTGTCTCGAGCGCGCCGGCGGACGGCGCGATCGAAGTCGCCTGCCGGGCGAGGGCGATGAGCTGTACCGTTGCCGCCGAGCCGGCCGGCGTGGTCGGCACGATTAGAAAATGCTCACGCCCCTGAAACGCCGCGTGGCCGACGCGTCCGAGTGAAAGGCCCGCTCGTTCCGCTTGGCCGACCAGCGCAGCTTCCCACGAGGAGAGTCGGGGCGGCCGCACGCGACCGATCGTGTCGGCACCCGGATAGCCCGGTAGGACGATCGCGACCGCGCGCGTCGTGTCGACGGGCAGCGCGACGGGCACCGTGCGCGCTGCCGCCTCGGCCGCGCGAATCGACGTCGTGTCGCCGCTCGCGCCGAGCACGAGCACCGACGGCACGGCGGCCGGCGGCGTGTTCGTCGCCGTCCATTGAATCTCGGTCGCGTCGTTCGCCCAGCGCGACGTCGCCTGATCGACGCGGTTTCCGACGAGCGCTCGTTCGACGACCGTGGCACTGGTGTCTCCCACCGCGACGCGGTACGTCGCGATCCCTACCGCCGCCGGAACGTTCGACAGATCCTCGCGATCGATCGCGCCGACACGGAAATCGGACACGATGGCCAACTCGCCGCGCCGATGCTGACGCTCGAGCCACGCAACCGCGCCCGGGACCGCAGTGGCCAGGTCGCCGGTCTCGACGACGACGCTCGTCTGCGCATCGGTCGCGAGCCGCCGCGCGATCTGCCGCGCCGAGTCCAGCGTCGCAGCCGATCGGAGGGTCGTGTCGACGACGATCGCGCGGGCCAGTCCGCGATCGAGGGTCTGCTTCCTCCCGGTCGTCAGGAGCAGCGGTCCGGCGAGCGCCGCCACGGCGGCGAGAACGATCGCGCACCGCACCGCGAGAAGCACCGGATCCTGCACGCGTGAGCGCTTCGTCGGCAGCAGCCTCGACGCGTCGATGAACCGCAGCGTCGGGAAGCGCAGAACGCGCGCCCGTCCGCGGCCGAGCAGGTGGATGAGAATCGGGAGCCCGACGAGAAGCGCGCCGACCCAGGCCAGTGGGCTGAGCCAGATCACTTCGCGGCCGCCGGCGCGGCGCCGTGGAGCGGCGGGCGGGCCGCGCGGCGGATCAGATACTGACGCAGCGCGGTCGAGGGCGGCGTATCGGTGCGCAGAAGAGCGTAGTCCACGCCGTCGCGCGCGGCGCCGGTGCGACATCGGTCGAGGAACGCGCGCAGCGCGGCGTCGTATGTCGTGCGAATCGCGCCGCCGTCGACGAGCCGTTGCGCCCCCGACTCGGCATCCTCGATCTCGATCTGTCCGGAGAAGGGAAGCGCGAGCTCGTCCGGCGAGAGCAACTGAAGCATCGCCACGTCGTGCCCACGCTGCACGGCATGGCGCAGCGCGCGACGCGTCGCGTCCTCGTCATCATAGAAATCCGATACGGCGACGATCACTCCGCGCCGCTCGAGCAACTGCGCGCCGCGTCGAAAAACGTCGGGCGCGGCCCACTTGCCGGCGGGCGCGAGCCTGTCGATGCGCGCCAGCAGTCCGCGCAGGTGCTGCCGGCCGCCGCGCGGCGCGATGTACGCCAGCCTGCCGCCGTCGATCGTCATCAGGCCGACCGCATGGCCCTGCTCCGATGCGAGGTGCGCGAGCGCCGCCACGACGATCTGCCCATATCTGAATTTGCTGATCGCGTTCGCCGGATAGTCCATCGACGCGCTCGAGTCGAGCGCGAACAGCACCGACACGTTCGTCGTATCGCGAAACTGGCGCGTGTACAGCCGGTCGCTGCGCGCGAAGAGCTTCCAGTCGAGGTACTTGAGATCGTCGCCCAGCCGATAGGGCCGATGCTGGCGAAACTCGGTGCTGTAGCCGTGGAACGGGCTGCGCTGGCCACCGGCGCGGAGGCCCTCGACGACGATGCGCGCCGCGAGTTCCAGATCGTCGATCGCCGCGACGACGTCGGCGTTCAGAGAACTCGCAACCGGCATCGGACGGCCTACGGGCGAACGCTGGCGAGCAGCTTCGCCACGACGTCGTCGGCCGTCACGCCGTCGGCTTCCGCCTGGAAGTTCACGAGCATGCGATGGCGCAGCACCGGCAGCGCCACGCGGGTAACGTCCTCCGGCGCGGGGACGGTGCGGCCATCGAGCAGTGCCGCGGCCTTCGCGCCGAGGATGAGCGCCTGTCCGGCGCGGGGACCGACACCCCAGCGGACCCACTCCTTCACCGGCGCCGGCGCCGTGGGGTCGTCGGGACGGGTCGCGCGAATGAGCCGCAGCGCGTAGTCCACGATGTTCGACGCCGCGGGAAGCTCGCGCACCAACATCCGCGCCGCCTCGAGCGTGCGACCGTCCGCGACATGCGTGACCGCGCCAGAGGCGCTCGTCGTCGTCTCGGCGAGAATGCGGCGCTCGTCGTCCGCATCGGGGTAGTCGATCACCACGTTGAACATGAAGCGGTCGAGCTGCGCTTCGGGGAGCGGATACGTGCCTTCCTGCTCGATCGGATTCTCGGTCGCGAGCACGAACAGCGGCCGCTCGAGTGCGTAGCGGACGCCGCCCACCGTGACCTGATACTCCTGCATTGCCTCGAGCAGCGCGGCCTGGGTGCGCGGCGGCGTGCGGTTGATCTCGTCAGCGAGAATGATGTTCGCGAACACCGGCCCGCGAATGAATCGCACGTGCCGCTTGCCACCCGACGCGTCGTCCTCGATCACCTCGGTGCCGAGGATGTCGGACGGCATCAGGTCGGGCGTGAACTGGATGCGGCTGAACTGGAGGCTCACCGCGTCGGCGAGCGTCTTGATCAGCAGCGTCTTCGCGAGCCCGGGAACGCCGCGAAGGAGACAGTGACCGCCGGCGAGGAGACAGGTGAGAATCTCGCGGCGAACCTCGCGCTGTCCGATGATCACCTTCCCGACCTCGCGATCGAGGCGGGTCACCAGCTCGGCGGCTTGCTCGAACGCGAGGACGGACGAATCGGCGATCGCCGTGGCCTTCGTGGGCGACGTGGTAGCGGTCAAGAACGGCTCAGCGCTGGAGGGCTTCCATGAGCCGGCGCGCGCGGACGGCGGCCGGACCGGGAGAGCGAGGACCGGGCTGGCCGATCACCTGCTCGACATGAAGAAGTACGAAAGCCGGACCATCGGTGTTGAGGATCTCGGCACACTCGTGCGTCCAGTCCTCGAGACGCTCGAACGCGTGCACCGCGCGAAAACCGGCGCCGCGCGCGATCGTCGCGAAGTCGGTCCCGCCGCCGCCCGGCACCGGCTGCGCCCCCGTGACCTCGTACGTGCCGTTCGCGAACACGATCACGACGAGGTTCCGCACGTCGGCAGCCGCGATGGATACCAGCGAGCCGAGGTTCATGAGCATCGAGCCGTCGCCGTTGCAGACGATCACACGGCGCGTCGGCTGCGCGAGCGCAATGCCCAGCCCGACCGACGTCGCGTGCCCCATCGCCGAGGGAACGAACACATGGTCGAGCGGCGACTGCGCCATCGCCATCCAGTCGCGCGCCGGGGTCATCGTGGTGATCACGACATCGCGCGGACCGCGGGCCGAGTGCACCGCGACGAGCGCGTCCTTCGCGTTCATGCGCATCATGCCTTGCCCTCGGCGACGAGGATCGCGCCCGGACGGCCTGCGTCGCGACACGCCATCATGTGCTCGGCGACTTCGGGCAACTGCGCCGGCGACGTGACGAGCCGGTAATCGACCTGCCAGGCGTCGAGCACCGGCTCGGTAAAGACCAGGCACGTGTCGCCCGGAAGCGTCTCCTGATTGAGATAGCTCCGATAGCCGATGATGCTGAAGATCGGAAGCTTCCAGTCGTGCAGCACGTTGCGCAGCGCGTCGCCCGACTCGAAGAGGCCGGTGCACTGAATCAGCACGACCGGCATCGCGCCGCCGAGCATCAACCCGGCGGCCACCTCCCATGCCTCGCCCTCGCGGCACACGCGAATGACGCGCGTCGCGCCACGCCGCTCGATTGCTTCCTGCCACGGCCCGACGGTGCTGTCCGGGACGGTCACGACGTGCGTGACGCCGAGTTGCTCGAACAGCTCCGCGATCGTGTCGCCGGGAAACACAGGGCTCTGGGCTCAGCCGCGCGTCGGCGACGGCGGGTTCAGTACGAGATTCTCGATGAAGAATTCCATCATCCGCGGCATGCTCAACCCGCTGTGGCCCTGGTCCGGCCCGACCTGCACCTCGAAACTCTTTCCCGCTTGCTGCAGCGCCTGGATGAGCTGCATCGAGTTCGAAGGATGCACGTTGTTGTCGGCCGAACCGAAGTACAGCATCAGACGGCCGCGGAGGTCGTTCACGTACGACATCGCCGATCCTTTCGCGTAGCCGTCGGCGTTCTCCTGCGGCAGCCACATGTACCGCTCGGTGTAGATCGTGTCGTAGTTGCGCCAATCCGTCGGCGGCGACGATGACGATGCCGCGGCGAAGACGTCGGGGTAGCGCAGCAGCTCCATCACCGACGTGTAGCCGCCGTACGACGTGCCGAAGATGCCGACGCGATTCCTGTCGAAGTAGGGGCGCGACCAGAGCGCCTTCACGGCGTCGGCCATGTCGTCGATCTCCGTCTGGCCGAGCTTGAGGTAGACGGCGTCGAGATACTTCCGGCCCATGCCGGGATTCGTGCGCGCCTCCACGTTCAGCACGATGAACCCGAACTCCGTCAACGGCGTCGGCATCGTGAAGCGTTCGCTCGTCGAGTTGGGCACACCCGGCCCGCCGTAGACGCTCACGAGCACCGGATACTTCCTGGACGGATCGAAGTTCGACGGGAAGTGAATCATCCCGTGGAGCGTGGCCTGGCCGTCGCGCGTCTTGTACTCGTACATCTCGACCTTCTTGAGGCCGAGCGCGTCGAAGCGCGACATGTCGGACGTCGCGAGCGCCGCGACCAGCTTGCCGCTGGCGTCGCGCAGCGTCGTCACCGGCGCCCGATCGTGCGTCTCGGCGACGTCCACGAAATATTTCGCGTCCGGCGACAGCGACACCGTGTGCATGAACGCCGGGTCCGTCAGCCGTTCGCTGCTCGACCCATCCAGCTTGGCGCGATGGAGCTGGAATTTCATGTAATTCTCGCCGTCGCGCGCCATGAACCACAGGGTGTTCGCCGGCTCGTCCACGCGCAGGATGCCCGCCACCTCGGCGCCGACCCGCGAAATCGGGTTGAGAAGCTTGGCGGCCTTGAAGTCGTACAGATAATAGTTCTTGAAACCCGTCCGATCGGACTCCCAGATGAAGCGGTTGCCGTCGGCGAGCCAGGTGATCTCCGGCGCCGGATCGGTATCGATCCAGCCCGTCGGCCAGTCCTCGCGCACGACGACGCGGCACTTGCCCGTCGTCGGCAGGCAGGCCGTCATCTCGAGCGCGTTCTGACGGCGATTCGTACGCAGGAAGATCAGCTCCTTCCCGTCAGGCGACCACTCGACCGCATAGACGTAGTAGCCGAGCGTCGCGTTCTCGAACGGCTTGCCGTCGCGCACGTCGATCTGCGTCGTCTGCCTGGTGTCGACGTCGTACACATAGAGGTCGACGACCGGATTCGGCACGCCGGGCTTCGGGTACGCTTCGACATCCAGCTTGTCCTGGATCTGCGTCAGCCCCATCGCCAGGTAGTAGTCCGGCACCTTGCTCTCGTCGAAGCGGTAGAACGCCAGCTTCTTGCCGTCCGGCGACCACCACATGGCGGTGCGCTGCGAGAGCTCCTCGCCATAGACCCAGCTCGCCGTGCCGTACTTGATGCGCGACGCCTCGCTGCCGTCCTTCGTGATCTGCACCGGGTTCGCGCCGGTCGAGTCGCCGATCCACACGTTGCGGTCGCGGTAGAGCGCCCGATGGTTGCCGACCGGGGCAACCGCGTTGTCGAACTGGCGACCGCGCTCGGGCATCGCCGCGGCGCCGACGCGTCCGCGCCCGCCGGTTCGCTGCGGCTCCGGCGCATCGCCGATCTTCCGCGTCGCCAGATCATACCGGAGCTGCTTCTCGCCGCTCTGGAATTCGACGCTCTTGCCGTCGGCCGACCACACGACGCCGCGCCCGAAGCCGCGCGCCGGCGACGCCTGCGCGATCTGCGGCGCCATGCGCTGGTACTGCTCGTAGCCGGGCATCGTGCGCAGGCGATCCTGCGCGACCGCGCCGCGCACCCCGACGAACGAAAGGCAAAAGAGAACGAGCGCCGCCGTTGGGCGGCGCGGGATCGAACGGGCCATGAACCTCTCCAGGGAGGGAACGTCGAGTCGTCCGGAAAGCTCGCGTGGGGATGGGAGGAAAGTCGATCCCCAGGATGTTTGCGACTTGTCCGATAAGTTAGGCCGGCCTAACTTATTCGCGCCGCGCCCGGTCCTTCGTCGTGCCGCGACCGCGATAATTGCTGTCTCTAGATACCAGATCCCTAACCCGGAGGTCCATGTGGCGAGGCGGTGTGCGGCGCGCGGTCAGATCGCTTCGTGGGTGGCGCTCGCGACCATTGCCATCGCCGAAGTCGCCGGTGCGCAGGGCGACCCGACCAGGCCGGTCGATCCGCGCGCCGTCCAGCCGGAGCGGCCCACCGTCGCGACCCACGCGGGAACCGTCGCGGCCGGCTATCTCGAGATCGAGGTCGGGCTCGAGCGTCAGCGCTTTGCGAGCGACACCATCGCCATCGCCACGCCCACCGTCTTCAAGTTCGGCGTCGGCCGCCGCATGCAGCTGAGCGTCCTCGGCGCGGTAGTGAGCAGCGATTCAGGTACGGGCGTCAGCGATCTCGCCGTCGGCCTCAAGTGGCGACTTCTCGACCACGCGCCCGTGCTGGGCGACTTCGCCGTTCTCCCGTCGATCAAGTTTCCCAGCGGATCGTTGGCGCGAGGGACTGGCACGAACACGACCGACGTCGGTCTCCTCCTGATCTCGAGCTATCGCGCCGGCAACGTCGCGATCGATCTCAACGCGGGCGCGGTGCGTCGAAGCGGCGACGGAACGTCGGTGCCGCGCACGGCCACGATCTGGACCGCGTCGTTCGGCGGTCCGGCCTGGAAGAGCGTCGGCTGGGTCGCTGAGGTGTTCGGCTATCCAGGGACGGGCGGGCCGGCTGGCTCGAAGGGCACCGCCGCGCTCCTCGCCGGCCCCACCTTCCTGCTCGCCGACTATCTCCAGCTCGATGCGGGGTTCGTCGCGCCGGTCACGGGACCGCAACCTCGCATCTTGTATGTCGGCGCGGTCTACAACGTCGGGAAGCTCTGGTAGCGACGCCAGCCAATTCCCGTCGCCGGGTGTCCAAGGAATGGCCCCTGCACTCGTGGGGCTCCACCCGCACACTAGATTCTCGCTCCGTGGACATCCTGAGAAATCCACCGAACCCCGAACGCGACGCAGCGATCAAGGCGCGCCAGGACGTTGCCGGCCGCACCGGCTTCATCCTCGGATGCGCTGCCGCGGTCGTCGCCGTGACGCTCAATCTCTACCGCGCCGACCGGCGGTTCACGCTCCTCGACCTCGTGATGTTCGTGCTGATGGCCGCGCTCAACATGCCGTTCGGCATCATGCTCGGCCTCCTCGGCGAGCGCATCACGCGGCCCAAGAACCTCAGGCCGCCTCCCAGGGTCGGAAAGCCGAAATAGTCAGGCTTCGCCGGCTGGCCGGCTACGTGGTTACCACGAGCGACAGGCAGGTCACGCCGCCCTCGGCTTTCGCGAACTCCGAGACACTCACCGGAAAGACCGTCCAGCCCTGCGCCTGGAGCAGCGCGGCCGTCCGCGGAAACGCGTCGGAGACGATGATCCGCTCGCCGATCACGAGCACGTCGCCCGCCCACGGCTCCTGGACAGGGACGGGAAGGAGTCGATCCTTCGGCAACGCGCCGGCGTCGATCCAGCCCGCGTTCACGAGAAAGCGGCCGTCGGGAAGTGCGCTGCAGGCCGTCTTGAGATGCAGGCATCCGTGTACCGCGATCGGCGCCACGGTGTACCCGTACGAGCGCACCGCGTCGCGGAGCGCGTTCACACCTTCGTCATTCGTGCGCTCTGATCGGCCGACGTAAATGTCGCGTCCGGCGACGACCACGTCACCACCGTCGATCGTCGCGGGCAGCGTGATACGCGCGATCGGTCGATAGCGACTGAGCTCGCGCTCGATGCCTGGCGGCTCCTTCCGGCGCGACTCGGCCCCGGGCGACATCATCACCGCCACCTCGTCGAGGACGATCGCCGTGTCCTCGACGAACACGCAGTCGGGCATGTCGACGTTCACATCGAGCACGGTGACGTCACAACCGCACCGCCGCAGTGCATCCCGATACCCTTCGTGCTGCCGCCGCGCGAGATCGAGGTCGATCGGCTGCGCCTCGACGAACGTGTGCTCGTACTCGGCCATCCGCGGCGACGGCACATGCGTGATCGCCACGCGATGAATACCGCCGCCGCCGGTCTCGCTCATTGCGTGCCGAGTGCCTGCTTCAGGTAGGCCGTCGCGCTGTCGCTGCCGACGAAGATGTTGTCTGGATACTTCCGGTAGCGCAGCATCTCGTCATAGATCGACGCGTTCTGATACTGGTTGAGCCCCATGCCCGCGAGATACTGCAGGCGCAGATTCGCGTCGCGGTTGATCTCCGCACCCACGAGCCACGGCGCCAGATCGCGTGATTCGCCGGCGTACGTCATGAGCAGGTTCGGGACGGACGTGAAGCCCACCTCGGCGAGCGACTGCGAGACCGGGAAGTACTCCGGCCGCGCCAGACGCGCCTCGAGCGAATCCACGTTGATCGTCTCCGGGGAGGCGTGTCCCGCGAGCACGACGTCGTACCCCTTGCCGTTGATGTCGTTGCTCCAGATGGTCGCGTCGGGGAAGACGTTGAAGAACGTCGCCACCTCGCTCTTCACGACGTCCGGATAGCTCTCGTACAGCGGCACCCACTGCGTCACGACGCCGCCCGGATTGAGGTGCTTCCGGACGAGCTCGAAGTATTCCTTCGTGTAGAGCGTCGCCGCCCCCTTCACCCACGGGTGGATCGGGTCCGACGTGATGACGTCGAACTTCTCCTTCGTCGTGAGAATGAAGTGCCGCGCGTCGTCGTAGACGATCTCCACGCGCGGGTCCTTCGCGACGTTGTAGTTCTCCTTCGTGAAGTACGTCGAGACGACCTGCGGAATGAGGGGCTCGATCTCGCAGATCACGATCCGCTTGATGCCGGGGTGCGTCACGAACGACCCGGCGGTGACGCCGGCGCCGAAGCCGACCACGAGCACCGACTTCGGCTCGTTGACGAGCAGCGCCGAGATGTGGCCGAGCATGCGCTGCAGCCGCATGTCCTGAGGGAGGCTCGACGCTTCGACCTTGCCCGCCACGTGGAAGTTGCGCGCGCCGCTGGCCTCTTCCGAAACGGCGATCGACGAGTTCATCCCCTCCCCGACGTAGAGGTACCGCGGCTGCTCGGTGTAGGTGGGCAAAAAGCGGCCGTACGCCACGAGACCATCCGGCACCTTCGGCGTCTCGACCAGCAGCGTGATCGCCACGATCAGGCCCACGACGACGCCCACCAGTCCGCCCTTGCCGATCCCTTCCACCGCGCGAAGCTCCCGCCGCGCCGCATCGTCGGGCTCCGCGGACGAATCATAGAGCGACGCGAAGAGCACGAGCGCCGCGGCGATCGAGATCCCGATCAGCATCCGCTCGCCCGCCTGCGTGCCGACGGTCGGAACGACGACGATGCTGAACAACACCGAACCGAGAATCGCACCGACCGTGTTCGCCGCGTAGACACGCCCCACCAAACGTCCGGCGTCCTGCCCCGGCTCGACCACGCAGGCGATCGCCAGTGGGAAGCTCGCCCCCCACAGGAACGCCGACGGGAACACCGCGACCAACGAGCGGAGCAGGTCCATCTGGAACGTGATCCACGGGCTCGCCGACAACGACGGATTGATCGGCCAGTACGGCAGGGAATCCGACATCATCACGGCGCCCCACGCGATGGCCGCCGTGAGCAACAACTGCGTCCACGCCAGAAGAGCGCGCGGATGCTTGCCGCGGGACAGGAACGACCCCGCGCTGCTCCCCAGGCCGAGTGCGATGAGGAACACCGCGAGAATGATCGAGAACGTGTAGACCGACGCACCCAGCATCAGCGACAGAAGGCGCGTCCACACCACCTCGGCGCCCAGCGCCGCGAGACCGGACAGGCCGATCGCGACGTAGACGGCGCGCGCGTGCGGCGCGTCCGGCGTCTGTTCCTCCGCGTCGCTCGAGGCGACCGGCCGATGCGCCGCGCGCTTGGCCAGCGACAGCGCCACCGCCCCGACGGCGAAGTTGATCAGCACCGCGACGATCGTGGCGGTCATCATGTCGTGCACGCGCAGCAGATAGAAGCCTGCGAGCAGACAGCCGAACACCGAGCCGGCGATGTTGCTGCCGTACAGGAAGCCGAGCCAGGACACGCCAGTCGGCGTCGTCTCCACCCAGCGTGCGATTGCCGGGAGCGTCGCGCCCATCAACAGCGTGGGCGGAATCAGACACACGGCACAGAGCAGCGCGCGCCAGAGAATTCCCGCCAGACCGCCCATCGCCGTCGCCGTGTAGATGCTGCCGACCAGCGGCACGACCGCGAGCACGACGAGCCCCAGCACGCCGATGCCTCCTTCGAGCATCGCATACACGCGCAGCGGATGCTGATCGGTCGAGACGTATTTCGGGAGCAGCAGGCTTCCCAGGCACATGCCGCCCATGAACGTCCCGAGGAGGACGCCCAGTGAAACGGCCGACGAGCCGATCACCAGCTCGATGAGCTGGAACCAAACGATCTCGTAGATCAGGGCCGCGCAGCCGCTGCCGACGAAGAGCAGCAGGAGAAGCGGGAGGAAACGCTGGGCCGGCGGGAGGGGAAGCGGGATGACGTACGACTGCGATTGCCGGGCGGTCTGTTTGGCCATGCTGCGGGAGGTGAGGCGCGGAGCCGGTGAGCGAACGACAGGTGGGAAAGACTGAACGAACACTACCCTCTGTGTACGCCCAAGTCAGTCCCAGAGTTGGCGATCCTGTCGTCCCCCGCCACGCGGCTCCGGGCCGCACCGGACCCGGCTATTCGTCCTTGACCAGATCGAATCTGAACGGCATCTGCACGAGCTGCTTCACCGGCCGGCCGCCGACCTGAGCGGCGTAGAACTTCATGTTCGGCAGTGCCCTTGCCACCGCGTCGGTGAACAGGTCATTCGTGCTGCGCAGCACCTTGAACGTCGAGGGGACCGGGTGTCCCTCGGCGTCGACGACGAACTGCGCGAGCACTTCGCCTTCGACCTTCGCGGTGCGCAGTTCGTCGGGATACCGCGGGCCAGGATTGTTGGGCATCGCGCTCACGGCCTTCTCGACCTGGAACTCCATGAACGTGGAATTCGCATTCATCTCTCGCGGCCCGGTGACGTCGTTCGCATCGACCGTTTCGCCGAGCCGAGGCTCCTGGCCGACGATCACCATCGCGCCTGCAGGGAGCCCGCCCGGATAATTCGAGAGATCCTTGCCGGTCTTGTTCGCGAGCACGAAGACGAACGGCACCTGCGTCGTCGTATTGGGCGCGCCGCGCCAGTAGCCAAGCACGCCGCGCACCGACTGCGACAGGAGATCATGCGTCGACGTCGTGAGCTGGACCGTGGCGGGATCCACCGTACCGCGCGAATCGAAGGCGAAGCGCGCGACGACGGCTCCCTCGATGCCTGCGGCCCGGAGCAGATCGGGATACCGCGGCGCGGGCTGCGACACCGGTGCGTCGATCGGGCGTGCCCTGACGGCGACCGTTCCGAGTTGGCGCACCGTCTGCCCGCCGTTCCGCGCCGCGTTGGCCTCGCGGGCAGCGGAGTCGACGCGCGGGGTGGCGACCGGCTTCCGTACCGGGATCGTCTCCGGAGACACCGCCAGCGCGCGATTGGCCGCCGCGGCAAGACGCTGCGTTATCGGGCGCGTGGAGCGCAGCCCCGTCGGCGCGGATTGGAGCGACGTCGCGAGCAGGAGCACGCCCGTCGCGACCGCTGCACCGCCGACCGCCGTCATCTTCGCCAGCCGTTTCGTCGTACGCATCGCTCGGATCCTCCGCTCGAGGTTCGTGTTGGGCTCGGAAAGCATCGGTGCGAACAGCGCCGGTGCCGCGGCCCGCCGCTGTGCAATCGTAAGAATGAGCATTCCATAACGTTCGGGCGATGGATGCGCGCGCAGCACGCGAGCGTCGCAGTCCATCTCGATCGCCAGGCGAAGGCGCTGGGCCTGGAGCCACAGTGCGAGGTTCCAGGGGAGCAGCGCCACGAGCAGGGTCGCGCCGAAGAGGAGGTAGGGGTCGCGCGCCAGCCGGTGCTCCTCCTCGTGGCGGAGGACGATCGCCCGGAGCGATTCGTCGAGTGAGAAGATCCACTCGGGTACGACGACGTCCATCGCGCGAAGGCCGACGACGGCCGGCCCGACGTTCTCCGACACCTGGACCCGGACGCCGTTCACCCGCCCGCGCTTCCACGCCCGCCGCGATGCGCCAAGCGAGATCGCGCCGCGCACGAGCCGCGTGATGAGGAGAATCGAAAGCCCCAGCCAGACGCCCAGGAGAATGCGATCGACGAAGAGCGCTCGCGCCAGCGCCGCCGCCTCGTCGGCCGACAGCGCCGACGGCGCCTGCACGACGATGGTGAACGGCAGCACCGTCACCGGCTTCATCGGCGTGGGCAGGACGCGCGCGATCAACGGTGCGAGCGGCCAGGCCGCCGACACGATCAGCGCCGCGCCCCACGCAAAGCGCACCGGCCGCCCGGTCGCGACGAGCACCCGCTCCGCGGCGAACGCCGCGATCGTGCAGAGCAGACTGATCGCGACGGCATAGAGCATCCATGAAGCGATCATTTCCTGCCCCCTTTCTTCGCGGCCGGTTTGGGCTCGACGAGCAGCGCCCGAAGGCGTCGCAGCTCGTCCGCGGAGAGGTTCTCGTCCTCGACCAACTGCGCGACGAGCTGCTCCGGCGAACCGTGAAACAGCTTGTCGAGGATCTTGGTCAGCGCGCTGCGCCGCGCGAGGCGCTGCGCGACCCTGGGCTGGTAGCGGTGCGCCTTGCCCTCGGCGGTGTGATCCACGAAGCCCTTTGCCTCGAGATTGCGCAGGATCGTCAACACGGTGGTGTACGCGAGGTCCACCGGGAGCTTGTCGCGCACTTCGCTCACGGTCCCCGACCCGAGCTCCCAGAGCACGCCCATCACGTCCAGCTCGCGGTCGCCCAACACGAAGTCGTCCATGGCCGGTTCTCTACTAGTGTGATAGTACGAGCATACGTCCAGTCGGAAAATTTGTCAACTACCGCGATAGTAGATCGCGTGACAGATTGGCGTCGTGCCGCCAACTTCGCTTCGCGCCCTCGCCGCCGCGACCCTGGTCGCCGCCGCCGCGCCCGCCGCCGTTCGCTTCGACCCCGACGTTCTCGCCGCGCGCCACTCCGCACCGGGTGCCATTCGCACCGTTGGCGACGGCGGTGCTGCCGCGCTCCGCGACGCGCTCGATGGAATGACCACGACCGCTCGCGTGCTCATCGTCGGCATGCATCCCGACGATCAACGGCCCGAGCTCGCCGTCTGGCTGTCGCGTGTGCACCACGTGGAGACGGCCTACCTGTTCGTGACCCGCGGCGAATCCGGCCTCAACCTCGCCGGCCCGGAATCGGGGCCGACGCTCGGCGCCATTCGCGTTGCTGAAACAATGAATGCTCGTCGCATCGACGGCGCGCATCAGTTCTTCAGCCGCGCCTTCGACTTCGGGCCGGCGCGCACGGCCGACGAAGCGCTGTCGATCTGGAACCGCGATTCCGTCGTCGCCGAGCTCGTGACGACCATCCGGGCGTTCCGGCCGCAGGTCATCATCGCGGTTCGCGGCGACTCCGTTCCCGACGGCGACGGACAGCACGCCGCGCTCGATACTCTCGTCGACCACGCATTCACGTCGTCGGCGGATACGGCGCGCTTTCCGGTCTCACTGGCCGGCGCGCCTTGGCCCGTCGCCAAGTGGTATCGCGTGGGGCCGGGCCTTCACATCGAGACCGCACACTTCGACTCGTTCCGTGGACGAACCACCGCGGAGCTCGCGCGCGACGTTCGCGCCACCGGACGCACGCAAGGCCCGCGCGACCTCGGCGACTCGGCGTCGAGCGTGGTCGAGCTGCGGTTGGTCGCCGCACGACGGGATCGCGACGACGGCGGGGCCGTCGATACAACGTTGTTTGGCGGCATCGATACCTCGTTCGCGCGACTGGCCGCCGACACCGATCCGCGCGCCGCGGAGACGGTCGGCCAGCTCGCGTCACTCGCCGATTCGTTGCGTGCGACCATCGAGCTCGCGCGCCCCGCCGCCGCCGTTCCCGCGTTGGTCCGAGTGGCGATGGCTGCGTCCCAGCTTCGCCGGCTGTTTCCGAGCTGTGGGCACGCCGCCGCGAACGCCGCCATCTCCGTCACGCCGATCGCCAGTGCGCGCGTCTGCACGCCGGCGGAGCTCGATCGCGACGCCGCCGTGGATCTCGTGCGCGAGCGCGCGACCGCCGGACTGCTCGCCGCCGCCGGCATCGTCGTCGAGGCACGGGCCGACCGGGAGCTGGTGGCCGCCGGCGACTCCGCGCGGGTCACGGTGACGATCGCGAACCATGGCGAACTGCCGATCCAGCTGTCCGCGCTCTCCGTCCACGGCGAGCTGGGCGTCGACGGCAATCGGGTGACGGCGGCGATCGCGCCCGGCGCGTCGGCGACCTTCACGCGCCATGTCGCGCGAATCCTGAGCGATACGCCGTGGTGGTTCGGCCAGCGCGCCGACGAGCGGTATCCCGACAGTCCGTGGCCGCGCGACGGACTCGCTCGCCGCGGCGCGTCGGCCAGCATTCTCGCGCCGAACGCGGCGGTCCCCGACGACATCCGCCGCGTCACCGACGTATCGGTTCTGCTCGAGATTGCCGGTGGCGCGATTGCGACCAGCGTCGGCCCCGTGACCTTCCGCCACGCCGACGCGCGTGTCGGCGTGCAGGACCGTCCGCTCAGCGGCACGACCGACATCGGGCTGCGCTTCGCGCGCCCGCTCGAGTGGATTCCGATCAACAAGCCCTTCACGCGCGTCATGCACGTGAAGATGATCGCCTACTCCGACCATCCTCCGCTCGTCGGCATCGGCAAGCTCGCGCCCAACGGCGTCGCCGTCGACCGCATCCCAAAGGAGATCCACCTCGAGCCGCGCGAGCAGCACGACCTCGTCGCACCGATCAGCGGAATCCTCCGGTCACAGGAGCGCAAGCAGTTCCTGCTTTGGGCGACCACCGAGAAGTCCGTCACGTATCAGGTCGGTCTCCAGACGATCGAGCGGAGCGATCTGCGGCCCATCCGAATCGAGCGGGCTGCCGGCGCGTTTCTCCAGGGCGTGGATGTCACCGTGCCGAGTGGCCTCGTCGTGCTCTATGTGCCCGACGGCATCGATGACCTTCGTTCGACGCTGACCCAGGTCGGCGTGAACGCGCACGAGCTCGCCCCCGACGTGCTGCTCACCACCGACCTCACTCACGTGTCGACGATCGTGATCGCGCCGCACGCGCTCGAGCGCTTTCCCGACATCGAGGCTCAGGCGTCGCATCTGATGTCGTTCGTGCGCGGCGGCGGCACGCTGGTCATTCAACGCGGCAACGACACGACGCTCGCGTCGAAGCTGCTCCCGTTTCCGGTTCGGCACGCGGTGTCGCCCGAGCGCGTCCTGAGTCCCGCCGCGCCGGTGAAGGTCCTCGACCGGGCGGCTCGGGTGCTCACCTGGCCCAACCGGATCGTCGACGCCGATTGGGCGAACTGGGTGACGTCGCGCGCGGAGATGATTCCGTCGACCGCCGACCCACGCTACGAGCGGGTCGTCGAGATGCACGACGCCGATCGCCCGGAGAACCGCAACGCCATTCTCCTGGCGCGCGTGGGGAAGGGCACCGTCGTCTACACCGCTCTGACGCTCGACCAGCAGATCGCCGGCGCCGTTCCCGGCGCCGTCCGCCTGCTCGTCAACCTGCTCTCCGCCGGCCTTCCTCGCTGACGCGGGCGATCAGTCTTTGCGAATGACGGAACGATAACGCACGACCAGTGGGCCGTCCTGGCCGGGGCGCGTTTCCGGGTAGACCGCGAGCGTCCATCCCTGGCTCAGCGGCACACGGATGCCGCGCGTGGGCAGGTCGGAAAGGAGCGACCCTTGCGCCGCGAGCCCGCCGACCGGCACCGCGGCCAGCGCCGGCTCGATCGCCGGCCCATAGACCCGCGGCAGCGTGGCGCGCAGAAACCGCTCGAACTTCTCGGGGATCCGCGTTCGCAGTTCGGGCGTGTCGAACAGAACGGTGACCACGCTGTCGGCCCGGTTCGCGGTGACGCCCTCGCCGAAGTCCGCCGATGCGCCGATGATCGCCACGACAGGGGGCGCGGCGGGCGTTGCCACCGCGGGGGTCGTCGTGGGTCGCGCCGCCGCGGGATCTGCGGTGGTCGGACTGCTCGCTGCCGGCCGAACCTCGGCCGCGGCCGCGCTGTCCGCGCCCGCGCTGCTCTGCGGCATCACCGCGCTCGACGAAGTGCTGAACGACACCGTGTCGACGGGCTCTCCGGCCGCGGACGCTTGCGTCGCCGTCCGGCTGCGCCACGCGAGCGCATTCCACGCGCCCACGCTTGCCACGATCACCACGATACCGATCGCCGTTCCCCGCAGAAGCCATCTACGACGGCGTTCTGCCGCGGCAACGCGGGCTTCCTGGCGGCAGTGCAGGCAGACCGTCGTACCAGGGCGGCGTTCGTGCGTGCAGGTTGGGTGGGCGGCGTGCGGGCTCGGCAATTTGCTTCTCCATCAGCGATCGACGACTAGAGTGACGAATCGCTGAGCGGCCCGCAACCGCCGCGTAAGGCTGGATCGTCGTCACGGCGACGACTTCGCCGCCTTCTTGATGTCCTTGCCGGTCTTCGTGAGCTCGCCGTGCGCCTTCGCCTTCGTGTGGTTCACGTCCTTCCGCGCGCTTCGGCCGAGCTTCTTGCTCTCGTGGCTCACCTTCCTGGCCGTCTTGCCCACGTCGCCGCCGACCTTGTGAATGCCGGTCGCCTTTCCCGCGGCGGTCTTCGTGTCGTTCCCGGCCTTGGTGAGCGCTTTGTGCGTCTTGCTGGCGTCGCGATGTACTTCGGCTTTCGTATCGCGTCCGGCCTTCTTCATCGTCTTGCTCACGTCGTGCGCGACCTTGTTCAGGCCGCCAGGCTTCTTCTCCTGCGCATGCGCGGGCAGCGCGTACACGCCGAGTGAAAATGCCGCAATCCAGATCATCCGAGCTCGCATCCTGTGCACTCCGTCCGTCAGGGTACGAAGGTGGCATTTGCAAGACGCGGACTCTCCTTTCAGGCGTTCAGTTCGTCTGACGAGCTAAGATTGTAATGATGCAAGACGACACCAACTCGGCACCGTCCGAGACCGCAACGGAGCACGCATTCGGCGCGCTCGGCCTCGATCCCGCTCTCGTCCGCGCGGTGATCGCGCTCGGGTACGAAGAGCCCACGGACATTCAGCGCGAGGCGATTCCGCCGCTCATCGCCGGGCACGACGTGCTCGGACAGGCGGCTACCGGCACCGGCAAGACCGCCGCATTTGCGCTGCCGCTGCTGCATCGGATCGGCGCCGCGATCGACGAGGATGAGCGCCAGGTGCGCGGACTCATTCTCGTGCCGACCC